>Ga0302251_1000007_pt1 | contig 435841 bp, 450 predicted proteins | sample AAG_RA_Gln_MG_FD_193534 | JGI IMG/M metagenome (GOLD analysis project Ga0302251, IMG submission 193534) | Enriched activated sludge microbial communities from anaerobic digester in WTTP, New Holstein, Wisconsin, United States - AAG_RA_Gln | ecosystem: Engineered > Bioreactor > Anaerobic >... | reverse complement strand
CGCCTATTAAAGGGGATCGTGAGCTGGGTTTAGACCGTCGTGAGACAGGTCGGTTACTATCTATCAGGAGTGTTTGGAGTCTGAGGGTAAGAATGAAATAGTACGAGAGGAACTTTCATTCGGCGCCTCTGGTCGATCGGTTGTCTGACAAGGCAATGCCGAGCAGCTACGCGCCAAGGGATAAAAGCTGAAAGCATCTAAGCTTGAAACCCGGCCTAAAAAGAGACTCCGTCATAGGACATGAGTAAAAGACTCGTTTGATAGGCTCGGGATGTACGCACGAAGGCAACGACGTGTTCAGTCCGCGAGTACTAACGTCCAATTCCCCAGTGCTCGCTAACGTTAAACCCAGACGAAATTCAGAGTGCAATCTTTATATTCTATCTTGTCAATAAAGATAGGATACTTCACGGCTGCCAAGGTGGCGGAGCGGCCACGCGGTTGACTGCAGATCAACTACACTCCAGTTCAAATCTGGACCTTGGCTTTCGGAGAAGCGCGTCAGCGCTTCGAACGATGAGAAGATTTTCATCAGAAAATCTTCGATTCGGAAGAAGCGTCCGCCCTCCGGTCAGAACCAAATTTCAATCAAGTCGTGGTGATTGCGGCCATAGCTGTCGGGCAACACCTGGTCTCATTCCGAACCCAGCAGTTAAGCCGGCAAACGTAGTATGTTGTACTGAGGTACGCGAGTCCCCGGGAAGCATACTGAGCTGCAATCACCTTCCTTACCTTTACACGGTAACTGTTCTTGTATAATTTTACCAACGAGCGGAAGCGCTCTTTTCTGTCATCGTATCGTTTCTTACGGATACCGGCAGGTTCGCGACCCGGGTGACAGATTGTGGTGGTAAAAGGGGACTTATTTGTTTCCCAGGTCTTCCGGCAGGTAATTGTATGCATAATACAGCGTTCTCCTGCCGGTCTTCGTAGTGGAAGATATCGTCGCTGATGCTGAGATCTGTTATCCCGATATCCCTGAACGGATCGAGGAAGAACCGGGCATTCTCCTCCGACGTCGCGAAGTAACCGTTGGTCACGATGCCGGTTTTGTAACCCCTTGTTTTTGCTTTCCGGATCCCATCGAGCAGGCTGGGATAGAACAGGAACGGCTCGCCTCCCTCGAAATAGATCGTGTCCACCGTTCCCAGCGCATCGGTCTGGTCGAGGAGAGCGGAAACCTGCGATGGCGTGAATGTCCCCTGCGATGAAGGGCTGCTGCAGACAAAACAGTGCTCGCACGACATCGTACACAGGTAGGTAGTGGGGGTGCACCTGCGTGATCATGGGCCCGGACTCTCCGGTATGCAGGGATATCATGTGGGATCGATAATAATACCCCTCGTTGCCGGGGCGACACCAGTAGTCAGGTCGCTCTGCCCCCGCATGACCCGTAAAAAAGAAGATGGGAACGTTCGATGGAAATGGGTTTAATGCCGCCTCCAGAGCACAATCCCCAGGAATCCCAGAATGCCAGCCCCGAGTGGAACTGCATACTGGAGAGAGGCATGCCGGGGTGTTGTCCCTTGAACCGAAACGGACATAGCAGCTGCTGCCGTCGGGATCGAAGGGCTCCCGGCATCGGTGACCCTGAACGGGATGATAGTATACGTATCATTGGTTAACGTAGTATCGTGTGCTTCCTGATCGCTGATCGCGGCGGCGAGTGCCAATGCCGCACCGCTCCCCTGGAGACTCCCCGGGCCGGTGACCCTGTAGAGATCCGTGCCGTTGTCCTGCTTCAGGTTGCGGACATAATCCCCGGTGGCTGTGAAGTCGAACCGGTTGTCTGCCATCGGGTGCTGCACGATGAGATAGTTCTGCCCTGCCAGGAGTGTTCCCGATAGTGCCGCATCGGCATTAAAGGTGAAGTTAGCATCGGAATTTACCGGTATTGTTGCAGGATACACGGAGTTATCGCCGAAGATCCAGACTTGAACCATGGGAGGGAGTCCTTCTGCAATGCCGGTTACTGCAAATGGTTGCCCTTTTTCAACATTCGTTGGGGAGATAGCTGCGGTAATAAACGGCTTTTTAATGATGATACCGATCGTGCCATAAGGAACCCCTGCAAGCTGGTCTTTCGCTTTCGGCTGGCTCACCGCATAGATAGTATACGTCCCTGCATCCAGCCTGAGACCGGACGTGTACCAGGGATAGGTCCAGGTTGTATCCGGTTTTGTTTTCACTGCAGTGAATGAACCGGCATCCCCGCCGACCGATTTTTCTGACGGCGACGTGAGCTTCCCGCCATTCTCCGGGAGGTTGGGCCCGGTTATGAACAGGTAGGTCGTATCGGTACCGGTGTTGACACCGGAGAAGACTGCTTCTTCTCCCAGGTAATACGATCCATCCCCGTCCGCGGCGATGGTGATCAAGGGGTTCTCCGCCGAAACAGGAGATACCAGGAATCCGGTTGTTCCTGCTGCGACGAACAGCAGGAGAACCATCCAAAACCTCAAGCGTCTGTTCCCGACTGGCTTGGACATACGTAAATATATTGATATTTACAATATAAAAATATTCTCCCTGCCGGTCATTTTATCCTGCGACCCGGCAGGCGGACGGTCTGCCGGGGGGCAGGGAAATTATCCGGCGGGATCCATTCCGGAGGATTCCGGAACCTGCCCCGCCTTCGCGGACCGGTAAAGTTCAAGTGCTGCGATCCCGCCGATCGTTGCCGCAACAAAGATGACGCCGGCCAGTGCAAGATCGTAGAGGAGGCCAAGAGCAATCCACATGTCGGTGGGATGGTAGTATACCCTCAATGGTATGACCGTGCCGGGCGCGGCCTGGAGGAGCAGGAAGGGAAGGGATATGCCGAGTACGACGACTCCAAGAAAGATCGTGCAGGCAGTTACCTCGGCCCAGGTCTTTCTCATCAAGGCAAACGATCCCGTGACTGCCTCCCCGAGGGTCTTTTGCTGAAGGACGATAAGGGGCACAACAAACAGGGTCATGACGAGCAGGAGCAGGTTGATCGCCGAAAAGATGAGGGCCTCCCTAAGCCCGGGATAGAACCAGAGCAGCACCGATCGTCCTCCATAGCCCGGAATCTCGGTAAAGATGTCCATGGGCGGAAGGCGGCTCAGGTTGAAGGGGAACTGGCTGAGCGAGTCGAAAAGGAAAGAATCGAGACGCCCGAAGCCATTGTGATAGAGGAACAGGATCTCAGGCGTTGGGAACCGGGCAGGAACATACGAGAAGACAATGACGAGCAGCATGCCTGCGATTGCCAGGACTAAAGACCACAGGAAGACAGCGTTCAGGTATTTTTTTGCACCTGCAAGCCCCTCAAGGAACGAGGCAGGGCTTTCTTTCTTTGACGGGATGCCCAGGACAAGGCCCGCGAGTAAGAATACCAGACAGAACAGTGTTGCGAACTCGATTGAAAACTGCCATACGATCCTGTCAAGGTGTATGTACAGGTTCGTTGTGATGTAGTGGAATGCTGCCTGGCCGATGGTGTTCCCGGCCAGCACAAGCCCGGCAAGGAGAGCAAACCAGAGGAGCTGACGGTTCCGGTTCAGGGTCCTTATCCCGGAGATGGCGGCTCCGATACCCCGGCGGATCGCTCCCGATCCGCCGCCTGCGCCACCCGGGAATCCCGCAAAGACGGATTCCGGCGGGAACCCGATACCTGTCTGCAGGACATGCATCGCCGGCGGTTTCCGGCACAGGCCGATCCAGTGCCCGGTAATCTCCGCTGCAGGGATCATTTTCGGTCCTCCCGGATCTTTGCGAGAAGTTCCTCTGCCATCCTGGTCGGGTCCTGGGTTTTTTCGAGTTTTATTCCCAGTTCGGTTGCGAGGTCCCAGATGAACTCGATGCACCTGGTGAACTCTCCGCAGGAGATGCACTCGCCGTCATGCTCGTACCAGACCTGCATGCCGTGCTTCTCGGAGACGAAGATATAGGCATTGGTCTGGAAGGGGATCGACTTCCCGAAGAGGACGCCGCGCTTTACATCGATCTCCTCAACCTGGATCCTGTTTGACTTGGCCATCTCCCGCAGCGACGCCTCGATCTTCTCGTCCATGAGGCGGATTCCCTGCGACACGCCCTGCCGGGTTATCCCGAGGAAGGTCGCGATGGAGATATTGGTCATCCCGTTGCGCCGCATCTTCCATAAACCGAACTGCTTGTCGTTCGTTGGAAGGAACATACGTAAATGTATCCATATTTACAATATAAATGTTTGTTAAAATTTTTGGAGGTCCAAGAGGTATCACGGGATCGCGTCATCGGGTACGGTCCGCCAGAGATCTCCGTACCGGACGACCATTCCCTGCCGGTCCGTTTCGATAACTGCTGAGAACCCCCCGTCAGCGGAACTGAACCGGTACCGGCGTTCTGACAGCTGTTCGTATACCTGATCCGTTCGGACGAGATCGAGCTCGGGAAACCTGAGCCAGGCGACAGGGATGCGCACCTGTTGGCCGGGGGAAAGGTCGATCCTCCGGATGGGCAGGGTGTTGGTGCACGGGGAAAACGCGAGATCAATATCCGCGACACCATCGAGATCCGGCCTGCGTTTCCCGTCCTGAAACCAGAGTCCTTCTCTGTCCACGGAAAGCCGTACCATCTCCCGCGATTCGCGTGCAGTCATGGTGAAGACACAGTGGCGGGTTTGCCATCCGCTGTTGCATGTCACGACATACCGGACTTCTGCCGGAGCCCCGTCGGCTGTCGTCAGAACCGTTCCCTGGAACCGCGGACGTTTCCGGTCACAGGTGAACGAGCAGCGCTCCATGGATGGCATTTCCGGATTGTACCAGAGCACCGTTTGTAGTGTCCGAATTCCAAATCCCTCCTCCAAGAGGCAGCCACGCACCACAGGAACACCAGGACACCCGTTGTCGGAATCCCCAATTGGCGCCCTGCAGTAGCAACGGTAAATGGTACATGCTTATGTGCGGCAGGTAAATACCCTCATATTATTACAGGGCGGCCTCCGGCAATGCTCCTGCAATCCCGGGATCTGATACCTTCCCGAAAAAGGTGAACATTAAGCCCGTTTTGGTTCTTTAACCTGCTCTTTCCGGAATTCCAAAAAGGAATATACGACCGTGATAAGGGAGGCCGCGATCACGGGGACGATAATGAACAGGAAAGCGAATGTCCCCGCCAGGACGCCGACCAGGCTGATTGCCCCTGCCAGCATGAAGAGTTTCGCACCCAGCCGGTGAGTCTTCTTCCATACCGGGTAGCTGCTCATGGTCCACGGAGTACGGATTCCCACGAACCAGGACGGCTCCGCGTGCGCGAGAAGAAATCCGAGGTAGATGAAGAGGAGCCCCATCAGGACCGGAAAGACACGGTTGGGGCTGACGGGAATTCCCAGTCCCCAGAGGATGATCTGGATCTGGATTGCAAGGAGGAAGATGGCAAACACGAGGATGAACCCGTCGTAGTAGTCCTGAAATTTCCGGTAATTGTCACGCAGCGGATCGATGCGGGGGAGGACAATGAACAACGCGGTGAATCCAATCATGAGGAGGGGGAGAAGGATGAGCCCCGGCATTTTTGGCATCATCCCATCGACCTCCCCGGCAGCATTCCAGTGCGAGGGGACGATATCGGGTATCGCCGGGTATGCAGCAAAGGTAATCGCTCCCGTCAGCACGATGATGAGGACGATAGCGGGGCGGATCCATTTCATATACATACCTGAAGCGGCGCACCTTATTGTTTTTCCCGAAATCCTCAAGCACCGGGAAATCTTTCATTCCCGGGATGAACGACCCGGACAGCTCCTTACCAAGGGGGGTCTCTCTGATCGGCTGCTGTGGCGCCTTTTGCGGGACATGCCCGGCGCTTGCAGATCATTCCTGCAAAGGCTGCAAGCTGGGATATGAAGACGGCCGTCGTGACATCCAGGCCGCCCGCTGCGCCATGAAGCGCTGCTGCATGATGGAAAAACAGATCGCCACCTGTTCCGAATGCAGCGATTATCCAACATGCGGGATTATCCGGAATTTCTTCGCAAAAAAGGGATACAAGTATAAAAAATACCAGGAGTCCCTGGAATTCATCCGGGCGCATGGGTATCCCGCATTCATTTCCGCAACACAGACCTGGACGCGTGCATACGGTGCCCTGAAATAACCGGATCAGCAGGAATGAAGGAATAATGACCCGGACGAACCTGGAATGCCTGTCGTCCGAAACCGATGCCATCCCGGAATTCCGCAATCAGTTTCACGCCGCACTGCCCCCCTTTAACTGTCATGATTCCCTTCTCAGATCCGGATAACCATGCTGCCAGATGTCATTCTCCATACTGCGACAAGCCTCGACGGCCGGATCACGAATTTCCCCGCAGATCTCGAATTGTATTACACGCTTGCCGCCCGCTGGAACCCGGATGCGATCCTCTTCGGGAGCGAGACGGTGCTCGCCGCTGTCCGGGATAACCCGGCGCTCGAAGTCCCTCCCGATCACGAGGAGATCTTCCGGCCGCCGGAAGGCGCCCCGGACCCCCGCCCCCTGCTGGTGATTGCCGACAGCCGGGGGAAGGTGCGCTGCTGGGATGCCATCAGGAAGTGGCCGTACATGCGGGATGTGCTTGCCTTCTGCTCGGAATCGACGCCACCGGAGTACCTGGACTATCTTTCTGAACGAACGATCGCATCGGTTGTTACAGGGAAGGACCGGATCGATTTCCGTTCCGCCCTTGCGGAGCTGAACCGGCTGCATGGTGTCCGGACCGTCCGTGTCGACAGCGGTGGAACGCTCAACAGCGTGCTCCTGAAGACCGGATTAGTCTCTGAAGTGAGCGTGCTGGTCCACCCCTTTCTTGCGGGAGGAAGACCGGAGCCGACGATGTTTGACCCGGTCAAAGCCGGCTTTGCGGACTTTCAGGTGCCCCTTGCGCACATGAAAACAGACGTGCTCGGCAAGGGTATCGTCTGGTCACGGTACTCCGTCATAAAAGATTGAGGGAGGAAATAATCACCCGGGCCTGCCCGTGTCTGCTACCTTCATGTCGCACGGACCGGGGCTTTCATTGCTTTCTGCGCCGAAGAGTACGAACCGAGGAATTCCAGCAGGGCTCTGTTGAGCTCTGCTGCGTGCGTCCAGTTCAGCCCGTGCGGCGCTTCATCCATCGTAACAAGACGGCTCCCTTCCACCATCTCGTGGATCCTTTTCCCCGACGCCCCGAATGGAACGATCCGGTCCGCGGTGCCGTGGATGACCAGGGTCGGGATACGGATCAGCGGGAGGTCGTGCCGGAAATCGGTCTCCCATGCCGTGACACAATCCAGAGTTCCCTTCGCAGAAGCGCCGGCGGCAACCGTCCAGCTGAGCCGGAGGGCCTGCTCCGAGATCCGCTTGCCTGAGAATATATCTGCATTGTAGAAGTCGTGGAAGAACCGGGACAGGAACTCCGGGCGGTCGTCTACAATCGCTTTGCGGATCCCGTCAAAGACACTTCCTTCAATCCCTTCGGGGTTATCCGCGGTCTTCAGGAGGAACGGTGGTATTGCCGAGATAAACACCGCCTGGGCGACATGGCGTGAGCCGTAGGTTCCCAGATACCGGGCAACCTCGCCCCCGCCCATCGATAATCCCACGAGGGTCGCATTGTTCAGATTCAGCGTCGTGACGACCCGGTGGAGATCGTCGGCGAACGTGTCGTACGTATACCCGTTTGCCGGACGACTGGATCTCCCGAACCCCCTGCGATCGTACGTGATCACCCGGTACCCCTCCTCGAGCAGGACCGGCACCTGTTTCTCCCAAGAGTCCCCCGAGAGAGGCCAGCCATGGATCAGGACGACCGGCCTTCCGGAACCATGGTCCTCGTAGTAAATGTCGATGTTCGTTCCGTTCTCCTTTCCGACAGGTATGTAGGGCATTTTTTCGTCCTCCGTTTTTCCCGGACGATCCCCCGCGTCTCGTAAATAGCTATGTCTGATTTTCAAATCGAGAAAATCAGAATGAAAGGATACGACCCGGCCTTTTCAGGCGTTTCTGGATGATACACGATTATTCAGAAAACGGAGAGCCGGAACTCATGGAGAGGGAATCTTCAATCACCGGACAACGAACCCTTCAGTCCGGATGTACCAGTTCCTGCAGATCGAGCTTCTTTGCGTCGTTCCGGTAATATTCAAATAACTCCTCTCCCCATGAAACGGCCTCGGGATCGCTGCTGAAGAGATCCGTTGAACTGTCATACTGGCTGGTCCCGTTTTTGTAGAGCCCGAAGGAAAGGTATCGTTCAGTTACGGTCAACCCGAGACGAAGAGGCTTTTCCGTTATCCACAGGCGAAAATTTGGGAAATTTAAGAGATCCTTCATGTTGGAGACATATGGTTCCTGCTTCAGGAGATCAATAACACTGGAGTTTACAATGAGTTCAACGGGAATACCCGCGACCACTTTCTCGGCAAGGAACCCGGCGAGCCCCGGGCTCGCTACTGATGAAATTCCGTGGATGAACTTCGCATCTTTCAGGATTTCCAGATAATGCGAATAGACAAAAAACATGTCGGTTGTCGTATCGTATTTTACTTCAGCCTCGGATAGATCCCCAAGCCTTGTGAGGAATTCATGGGGGAAATCGGTGAGATCATGAGAAGAAAAAAAGGCCTGGTGTTTCCCGATTCCGCCCATGAGCCGGACAAAATGATCGATTTCCGTGGATACGGTATGTCCCAGCGGGGTGAGCCGGTATTCGTAGTCAATGGATTCGATAAGTCCCTGGGATTCCAGTGCCCGGATTTTCGGGATGAGTGCCTGCGAGGTGCTCCCCGTCACTTCGCGGAGGCGGGAGAGCGGGGCGTTTCCAACCAGTAGGGTGAGGAGAATCTGGATTTTCAGCCGGGAACTGTACAGTGAGTGGATCAAATGGTGGTGTTTTTCGTATATGCCAAGCGAATCCATCTTGCCTAGTTAGTCTGGGTTACCGGGTATTTAATCAGCACATCTCTTGCCGTATTATAAAAATGCAGCGGGCGGCTGTATTACACTCCCCGGAAGGATGAGCAGAGAGACCGCTGATGAGGCGAGCCAGGCGATAGCTCCGATGGTAAGGAACTGGCCATCCGAGATAATATCGACCAGAATATCATCGGTCTTCCGGTTTCCGATGGCGAGGATACATGCCTGAGAATACACGACTGAACAGAGAAGTACTCCACAGGATGTCAGGGGGAGGCAGAGAAGACCTGCGGTGAGGAGGCAGCCTGCCGTACAACCATTGAACACCGTAAGGAAGATCCGTGTTTTTCTTACCCCGAGAATAACCGGAATGGTTTTTACCCCTGTTGCGGCATCCCCGTCCCGGTCCCTGATATCGGGAAGCACCGAACCAATGACCGTCCATGCAAAGATAAACAGGAATACGACACCGGTGACGAGAGACGGGCTGGATCCTGTCATGAAGACCGGGACGAGGGAGAACGACAGCCCCCATGCTCCTGCGACAACGATATTTTTTATTGCCGGAATCTCTTTCAGTCGACGATAATGCCAGGTCCTCGGGAGGAGAGGGACGCTGTAGAAGATCCCGGAGATGAGCGGGATGAGCGCGACCAGTACGGTCGCCGGACCGCTCATGGCAGCAATGACAAGGACGATAGCGTAGGAGAGGAGAGCCGCAATAAAGAGCGGTTTTTCGAGCCGGGACGTTACTTCGAACCGCTTTCCGTGATTGAGCGCATCCTCGGCCTCATCGGTTTTCCGGTTCAGGTTATAGACGGAAAATACAACCCCGGCAAGAACAACGATTATCGGAAGCGACGGGGAAATTCCCTGGAGATAACAGCAGGTGTACGCCATGCCGGCAACTGCACAACCAAGATACACCGAGCTGTACAAGAGCAGTTCGAAGATCTGGCCGGTTTTATTCGCAACGATTCGAATGAGCTGTTCCAGAGGTGACGGGAACGATTGCCAGCGGGTACCGTGTGTGATTTCCATACCGGGATAATAACCCGCATCGGCTCACATTCATTATGACTACGAATGTTAATCGCAGCGATGAATCTGAAACTGCGTGATATATATGTGAGTCCGGGGTGACCTTTTCGCCAGGTACATGAATCCATACCGGACACGTGATTATCGTGAATGAAGATACGGAACTCCTGCGGGTATTTTCCCATCTCGTCCTTTTGGGGAATATCTTCTCGCCAAGGGAACCGGAACACCGATCGAAGAGTGGGAACGACCTTCAGGAACCGTGCGGCTTTACTATCGTCCGGTCCGGCTGTACGATCGTCGACAAGAGCAGGATCGGGGAATCCACCGTCACGATCGCCCGGTATTCCGTCGAGTACCGGAGAAATGAGGGGGAGCGGGAGAAACGGGTCTTTGCCGAAGGCGGTCTCGCGATGGAGGAGGACCGGTTCGGGAACCTGAACATCAGCATCCGCACGAAGTCCGGGCCGTACCCGACAGGCACCGATGCATTCCAGACGGAAGCGATCCTGATCAGCGGGCCCCCGACGCCCCCCCTCACTTCGCAAAAGGTCAAGCCCTGAGGGCACGGCCCCTCTTTTATGGCGCATCGGGCAGGTTCTTATCTTCGGGTGGAGAAGAGACACCTATGACAGGACCTGTTATCCTTATTACCGGATCCACCGACGGTATCGGGAGAGCATCTGCTGCCGCACTCCTGCAGGAGGGTGCCGAGGTGATCATTCACGGGAAGGACCGGAGAAAAGTGGAGACGGTGAGACAGGTGCTCGGGAGGGAATCCGGCGGATCGCTGCCGGAGGCTGTCACTGCGGATCTCTCGGAAATGGGGCAGGTCCGAACGATGGCAGCTGACCTTTCGTCGCGGTACTCCCGTCTTGACATCCTCCTCAATAATGCCGGGACGTACCAGAAGGTCCGGAGGCTCAACACCGAAGGGTTCGAAGTTACCTTTGCCGTCAACTACCTCGCACCGTTCCTCCTGACAAACCTCCTCATTTCCCTGCTCCGGAAAAGCCCGTCCGCCCGGATCGTCACCGTTGCCTCCAGCGCCCATGAAGACGTCGGCCGGATCGACTGGGACAACCTGCCCGGGCTGCCCCGGTACGACGCGTGGGGGGCATATGCACTCTCGAAATTTGCCGACGTAACCTTCACATATGTCCTGGCCCGGCAGCTGAAACCGGAAGGAATAACGGCGAACTGCCTGCATCCCGGGGTCACCGCCACGAAACTTTTACATTCGGCCTTCCCGAAAATGACTGGCATCACGCCGGAAGAGGCCGCAAAAACCCCGGTCTGTCTCGCGACATCGGCCCATGTCGCCGGGGTATCCGGAAAATATTTCGAGGAACTCCGGCCGGTACAATCCTCGGCATTGTCCCGTGACCGGAAGGTTCAGGAGCGGCTCTGGACCCTTGCAGAAAACCTGACCGGGCTTTCCTCTCCTGACAAACCCCCCCGATCATCTTCCGCCCGAAAAAATGATTAAAGGGTCCGTTTGAAGAACGCGATCATCTCCTGATACGCATCCTCTGCATACGGCTCCCGGTTCAGGCTCCCGTTCACGATCATAAACCCGTGGGGTTTTCCCTGGTATACCTTGAGCTCGAAGTACTTGTCCGCTCCATCGAGCCGGGCCGAGTAGTTGTAAATGCCGGCAACCGGGCTCGGCTGGTCACGGGAGCCGTGGATCATCAGCATCGGGACGGTAAGTTCACCGATATGCGCTGACGGGGCCGTGTTGTTCGTATAGCCGATGCTTTCCGGGAACCCGTACCAGGCAACACCAGCCCGGAATTCCTTAACCTGCGGCAGGAAGAGCATCGTGAACCTTCCCCCGGCGCAGAAACCGGTGAGGCCAAGCCGGGTGTTCTCGACATCGGGCCGTTTCTGGAGCGTTGCGACCGATGACCGGATGACGGCCTCCACTTCAGGATCGCCGGCACGCTGGTTGTAGGTCTGCCACGCGGGAGCGATCACCACAAAGCCGTCTCCTGCCATCCGGTCGGCCATCTCCCTGTAGCCCGGTTCCAGGCCGTTGAAGGAATGCATCAGGACGATCGCCGGGTGCCTGCTGCCGCCCGGTGGGGAGACGAGGTACGCCGGGTAATCTGTCCCGTTTGCAGAGATCTGCGTCATGGTCCCGGAAGGGACCGGGAGTGTCGTCGTTTCGGTCATCTGCCCGTTCCCGGCTGTTGCACACCCTGCGAAAAAGGCGGCGAGCACGATAAGGCCGCTGACAAGAAGGGAAATCCGTAGTGCTTCTCTCAAAAGAATCCACCCGGGTCCTGATACTGCGCCGGCTGAAAAATAGGTATGGTTCGCGACAGCGATCCCCCACCATTGATCCCCGTCTTCCTGTTCCGGAAGGGACGGCGTTTTCCTAGGTTTCCTTTGCATTCCCCTGGAACTGACGGACCTTCTCCCCGATCTCCTTCAGCTTCCGGTCGACGAGATGGAACACCGTGCCTTCGGGATATACGCCATCCGGCCCCGGTTCTCCCGCCGGGACCCCGGTCAGGACTTCGATCCCCTCGCTGATCGAACTGACCGGGTAGATCCGGAAGTTCCCGTTCTTTCCTGCCTCCACCATCTCTTCCTTGAGCATCAGGTTCTGCACGTTGGATGACGGGATCACCGCCCCCTGTTCGCCGGTGAATCCCTTGATCCTGCAGACCTCGTAAAATCCCTCGAGTTTCTCGTTCACCCCGCCGATTGCCTGCACCTCCCCGTTCTGGTTGACCGAGCCGGTGACCGCGAGCGACTGTTTCAGCGGGAGGCCGGAGAGTGCGGAGAGGATCGCGTACAGTTCCGTGCTGGACGCCGAATCCCCGTCGATCCCGCCATAACTCTGCTCGAAGACGAGCCGCGCCGTGAGGGTGAGCGGCTTCTCCTTCGCAAACCGGTTCATAAGATACCCGCTGAGGATGAGGACACCCTTGGTGTGGGACGGACCCGAGAGTTTTGCCTGCCGCTCGATATCGATGACCCCCTCCTTCCCGACACCAATGCTTGCCGTAACCCGCGAAGGTCTCCCGAATGCGAAGTCCCCGGTACCCATGACCGAGAGGCCGTTGACCTGCCCGACCTTCTCGCCGACCGTGTCGACCAGGAAGATGCCCCGGGCGATATATTCCTGGATCTTCTCCTCAATCAGGCTGGAACGGTAGATCTTCTCCTCGATTGCGCGCATAATATGGGCTCCGGTAATCAGAGCAGCATCTTCCTGCATCGCGTAGAAATTCGCTTCCCGGATCAGGTCGGCGATTGCGGCAAAACGCGTAGAGAGTTTCTTCTGGTCGTCTGCGAGCCGGGACCCGAATTCCACGACTTTTGCAACCGCCGTCCGGTCGAGGTGCCGTAGGTTAAACCGCCTGCAGAGGGAACAGATATACGACGCGTACTTCTTCGCGGTTGTATCGTTCCGTTCCATGACGATATCGAAATCTGCCCTGACCTTGAAGAGTTCAGGATACTCGGGATCTCCCTGGTGGAGGACCTGGTTGATCTCCGGAGCTCCAATCAGGATCACTTTTACATTGAGCGGGACCGGCCGCGGACGCAGTCCCCGGACAACAATGAAACCCGCCCGTTCGCCCGGCTCTTCGATTGCGAGTTTCTCCGTCTTGAGGGCGGTCTTGAGGCCCTCCCAGGCGAACGGGTACCGGAAGAGGTCGAGCACCGGGATGACAAGGTACCCCCCGTTGGCCTTGTGCAGCGAGCCGGCACGGATCATGGTAAAGTCGGTGGTCACCATACCGAACTGGACCTCCCGTTCTGCCTTGCCGAGAAGGTTCTGGTAACTGGGATTCTCCTCAAAGACAACGGGAGCGCCGGTCTGTGCTGCATTGTCCACGATTACGTTGACCTCGTATTTCCGGAAAGCAATATCCTTCTGCACCCACTGCTGGAACTGGGGCGGAACCTGCTGCTGTTGCTGGTCCATGCCCATGAACGTACCGAGATTTTCGAGAATATCCTTCCGCACGGCATCGATGTACGCAAGGACCTCTTCGTTTTTCCCGTATTTTTCCTTCAGGCCGGCGAGGAGATCCCCGATAGCATAAAGCGCTATCTCGTTGTTGAGGGTGTTGATCGTCTCCATTCCTTTCTGGTCGAGATCCCGCATCCGGCGAAAGCCGCCCCGGATATCGGTGTCGAGCGCTTCCCTCTTCCTGCTGATCTCCTCCTGTTTCTCGAGGGGAAGTGCCGTATACTCCTCCTCGGTCAGGGGCTTACCGTCAATGACCGGGATGATGACAAGGCCGGTGGGACTCATCTGGAGCATGAAGCCCTGTTTCCCGGCACTCTCGTTGACCTGCGCGATGATCTCCTCGCGCTCCTTCCCAATCTTCTTAAGAGCCTCCTGTCGTTTGGTCGCATAGTCCTCGCTCTCGAAAGCCCTGGGGAGCGCCCTCCGGACACCCTCGATGAACGCGGCCATATCGGCCCGGAACCGTGTTCCCATACCGGCGGGGAGGCGGATGGCGAGGGGCTCGTACTGGTTCTCGAAGTTATTGACATAAATCCAGTCATCAGCCATCGGCTTGGTCTTGGCGAGTTCGTCAAGGAATTTCTTCACCGCGGTATGTCTCCCCGTCCCCGGCAACCCCGATACATAGATGTTGAACCCGTCCTCCGGGATCTCAAGACCGAACCGGAGCGCTTTTGTCGCCCGATCCTGCCCGATGATCTCCTCGGTAGGTTCGGCGGTCTCTGTCGTTGGGCAGTCTACCTGGTCCGGGGGGAAGACAGCCCGGTAGTCCGCTGTCGGTAATTTTTTGATCACATGCATCATCTCCGTCAGAAAGGTTGCGGTCAGGTATCGCCGCTGGGGATAAAAATATAGGGAATCAGCCAGCTGGAGCGGCCCATAAATCCGTTATAATTGACCAAAATCCTGACGGAGAAAAGCGGAAGACCGGGACCCCTAAAAAGCACCGGGAAAACGGATTTTCCATTCGGCCGGACTGGTGTTACAGAAGAAAATGTAAAAGAGTTACGGGGATTATCCCCACCCATTCAGTTCGATAACCGCAGAACCCTGGGAACTGCTGCTCTCCATCTTGATCATCGGCTTGTCACGGACAATCCAGTAGGTCCCCGTGGTGCCTTCGAACGTGGCAGTGTATTTGTCGGCGGTAAACGTGCCCGCGGGAACCGTTACGACTTCTGTCCCGACTTTGACGAATTTGACATCGGGGTTGACCTCGTTGGGATCGCTCGCGGATGCAGTACTTCCCGTCGAGCTGCAATCCATCTCCTGCATCCCCGATGGCAGGTTTGCGGCCGCGGCCCCTTCAAACCGCATCGAGCATTTCCCGGTCTTTGTGTTATACTTGTAATAAACGACCATCTGGTCGGATCCCGAACCGGTCGACATCTTGTACTCGGTCCATTCGTACGACTGGGTGCCGAAGATATCGCTCCCGGTTGCACTGCTCCCCGAACCTGCGGCGGCGCTCCCTGCGGCGGTCGTCGCAGCTGCAGCGGCTCCTGCCGTGGTGGCCGGCGCGGCAGTTCCTCCCGTTGCAGGGGTCGAACTTGTACAACCTGTGAATGCTACGGCGATAGCCAGAATGAGAATGAGTCCGAGACTCAGCGTTGACACCTTCATGTAACCTCTCCCTTGTAGTATCCCCGGCAGTCTGCTGCCGGATGATCATGGATCATACCGATCCGGCATTTACTCATCATCATGATGGTTAAACATTGCGAGTTTGACCGGTGACGGGCGATACGCCGGCAGGCAGGCCAAATTATTTATCCGAATCTCTGCCATTCTCACACTATGCGAAAATTTTACATCCTCCTCCTTTCTCTCGCGCTTCTCGTGTTGTCTGCCGGGTGCACGACGCAGACTGCACCGGCGGCCCCGACCCCGGCACCTGCCGTCGTGACCGTCGTCGAGACTCCTGTGGAGGTCCTGACCGTCCCTGCCCATAAGGAGATCAACGTGACGGCCTGGCAGACCGACAGGAACGTCACGGTCCAGTATAATGGCGGCAGGGACGCGGCGTTCCTGACCACCCTGTATATCCAGATCGATAACAAGAACGGCCAGAAGATCAGGAGGACGATCCTGACCCCCGTGACAGGCAGTCCCATCGTCTTTACCTACCTTGGGACGGTCAACGCGGACACGGTGAACGTGATCGGGAAATTCTCCGACGGCACAAAGCAGACCGTCCTCCTCACGTACGTATGAACCGGAGCTCGGGGAACCGGATGCCAACCCGGGATAACTGGCGGGATGATCCCGGGGAAACCGGGAGAGCGGCCCGAGAGACCATGAACACCCAGTTCTGCCGCCGCCCCATCGCCGTCCTCATCGCCCTCCTCTTTCTCGCTTCCGTCATCCTTTCTTCCCACGCCGGCGCGGAGACGGTCGCCGGCATCTCGGCGGGTCCCGCAAAAGTATGCCCTGACCCGGGCTGCACCTGTATGCCGGAGGCGCAGGCAACATCTCTGGGATACATCCGCTGTTCGGTGAATGAAACCCCCTGTTTCAGGGACTCGTTGAGCCGGCCCCTGTATTGTTTCCATGCGCCGTCGTCGAAAACCTGCGATGCTTTGGGGTGCGACGGGAGTGGCAGGATCAACGGATCGCCTTCCGAGAGCATCCGGCTGGTCATCACGATGCAGGCGTATGGGACGCAGGCCGCTGCGTGCGGGGAAACAGGCAGCGACGTTTGCGCCCTGCCCGGGGAGGGACTGACGCCGGAAGTTGCGGCTGCGGACCCGTTTGGCAGCATCCTGCTCTTCTTCCGGTCATTGTTCGGCATACAATAGGCCTCGGAAAAGTCCTGCAACCTTTTTAGGGGCACACGTCTACCTGAATACAACCAGATGTCCAGTCATAGCAAGGCACGGTCCCCCCGCAACGGGCGCGAGGACGTTGCCGGGGAAAAGGATCGCAGGAGAGCCGGGCGAAAGGCCGGCCTTCCCCCGGGGACGCTCATCCCCCCGCCGGGATCGCGGGAGGGGCTCCCACCGGTTATCACGATCCTCGATTACGACGCGAATACGTTCCAGGAGAAGACGGCAACAACCCTCGACGAATGCCGGCCGTTCAGGGATACCGGGACCGTGACCTGGATCAACATCGATGGCCTCTCGGACGTTACCCTCATCGGGCAGATCGGGAAATGCTTCGGCATCCACCCGCTCATCCTCGAGAGCATCCTGAACACCGCGCAGCGTCCGCGGATGGAGGACCTCGAATCGTACATCTATGTTAACCTCAAGATGCTCCAGTACCTTGAAACGGGCCGGAAGGTGAAGATCGAGCAGGTCGGCCTGATCATTGGCAATAATTTTGTCATCTCGTTCCAGGAAGATGTCGGGGATGTCTTCGACCCGGTCCGGGAACGGATCCGGAAAGACGGGAGGATCCGGAAATTCGGCACGGACTACCTCGCCTACGCCCTTATCGACGCAATCGTCGACAACTACTTCATCGTCATGGAGTCGCTGGGGGAACAGGTCGAACTTCTCGAGGAAGCGCTCGCGACCAATCCCTCCCGGGAGATGCTTCTCTCGATCCATACCCTCAAAAAGGAGATGATCTACCTCAGAAAATCCGTCTGGCCGCTGCGCGAGGTTATTTCAGGGCTCGAACGGTCGGACAACTCCCTTATCCGGGACTCCACCCGGATCTATCTCAGGGATGTCTACGACCACACGATCCAGGTCATCGACACCATCGAGACATTCCGGGACATGGTCTCGGGCATGATCGATATCTACCTCTCCGGTATGAGCATGCACCTCAACGAGGTCATGAAAGTCCTCACCCTGATTGCGACGATCTTTATCCCGCTCACGTTTATTGTCGGGATCTATGGGATGAACTTCGACTATATGCCGGAACTGTCGCACCCGTACGGGTATTACGGGGTCTGGGCGGTGATGATCCTGGTGATCGCAACCATGCTCATCTACTTCCGGAAACGGCAGTGGATATGACCGTTCTTCCGGTGTCAGCCGAAGGTATCTGCGGAACCCGCACCAGGTTTTTTTTGGGGTGAGCGGGATCGCAAAGAAGAGCAGCCTCTTTATCCGGCAGTCGGTGATCGGGTTCGGGTTCCTTTCCGGGATCTTTACGGCAATCGGGATCGATCCGGAGGAGGCGATCCTTGCCCTTGCCGGAACTGCAATTGTTGCGGTCTGGCCCGACCCCCGGGTCATCTCCCTCTTTCTCATCCTTCCGACCATGCTCCTGCTCATCTCGGTCGCAACCGCATACCGGCTCGGGGGACTCATCGGGCTTGTATCCGTCCTTGTTGCCTACGCTTCTGGCCTCGCTGTCTTTTCCTCCCCGCATTCCACCGCCATCTTCCTCATCCTGGCCGTATTCCTCGGGTATCTTGCGACTAACCGTCGCCTGCTTAAAAAGGCAGGGCTCCGGTAACCGACGCCTTATAAATCCCGGTACATTCAAATGTACTGGCAATGAGCCTGTTTCCCAAAAAGAATTTCATCTGGGCTTTCGACTCTATCGCACCATCCCGGTACCTGCTCAAGGTCCGCCAGATGATGGTGCTCGATGCCGTCCCCGGTTACGATATTGCAACACGGGGAAGGATCCCCCATTACGGCTGTACCGGACGCAAGGAGTTCACCCGGTCGTTAAAACGGATCCGGTACGAGACCGATCTTTTAATCGAGGACATCGAAGCGTACCATATCTTCATGGCAGCAAAGGCAACCCAGAAGGTTCCCGGAGACATCGCCGAGGTCGGCGTGTACCGGGGCGGCTCCGCGAAGATCATCTGTGCGGCAAAGGGGGACCGGCACCTCCACCTCTTTGATACGTTCGAAGGGCTGCCGAAAGTGGACGAGATCGACGAGGTCTGGCCGTTCTACGAGGGCAAGTTCGCTGCCTCCTTCGAGGAAGTGAAAGAGTACCTTGCCGATGAGACCAATGTCTTCTTCTACAAGGGGATCTTCCCGGAGACGGCGGGACCTGTCGCGGACAAGCGGTTCTCGCTCGTCAATCTCGACGTGGACACTTACGAGAGTACGAAACAGTGCCTTGCCTTCTTCTACCCGCGGATGAACCGCGGCGGAATTGTCATCTCCCACGATTATCTTACGGCGCCTGGAGTCATGAAGGCCTTCGATGAATTCTTTGCCGACAAACCGGAGCCGGTCATCGAGACGGCAGCGTCCCAGTGCTTTGTCGTGAAGGTATAAAATAAAAGAAGATTTTTTTCAGTTTTTTATATTTTCTTTCGGGTTTCCTCAGTCATTGATGACGAGGATGCCGAAGAGGAGCAGGCAGAGCCCGGCGAGGAGGACTACAAGCCCGATGAGGCCCTTGACTGCGGCGATCACTTCCGGGAGAAATACCCAGATCGCCCAGAGTCCTGCAGCACAGAGCACAAGCCCGATGATGAGCGCTACTAAACCTGTCTTGTCCATGAATTTCCAACCTCCCGTTGAATAGTTTTCATAACCTTCTGCATTGGTGCCTATAAGTTTTTAGGTTTTGGCGTTACGGGGATCCTGCCGCTTTTTTCCGCCAGGTCTTCCAGGGATACGGCACGAGAGCCATCAGGATGATGGCGATGACGATCGGGACCGGGACCGTGCCGAGCGCCGTCGCGAGAGAGTAGTGATCGGCCACGAAACCATTGACTGCGACCCCCAGTCCTCCGGCACCGATGGCAAGGCCGAGCATCATGCCGGATGCGAGGCCGATATTGCCCGGCATCAGTTCGTGCCCCATCGCGACTGCGACCGCGAATGTCGACCAGAGACAGAACCCGAAGATAAGTACGGCAATGATGGAAAGGATCCCGGAGCTCGTCAGAAAGAGGTAGAACGCCGGCGCTGCCCCTGCAAGCCCGAGGATGAGGAACTCCTTCCTCCCGATCCTGTCCGATATCCGTCCCCCGACGGCCTGCCCGATGACGCCGGCAAGGAGCATCAGCGTTGTGACTGCGGTTGCAGCAACGAGACTGAACCCTTGCGAAACGAGATACAGGGGGATATAGGTCATCGCCGCGAAGATCGCCCAGGCCCGGAAGATGGAGGCCGCAAGGAGGATGGCGAACGGACGCATTGATTCCGTCCGTGCGGTTTTTTCCGGCGCGGTGCGGTTGTTGCAGGATACAGCAATCCCGGAAGGGAGCAGGAACCGGAGCGCAACGACCATGGCAATGGCAGGGATGCAGAGGAAGATGAGCCCGGGCAGGCCGAACCACCAGACGAGGATCCCGGTGAGCACCGGGCCTATCGCGTACCCGAGATTGCCGCCGACCACGAAATACGAGGTGATCCTGCCCCGGTTCTCTGACGTACAGAGCCGGCTGACAAGACTGAGGGCGGTCGGGTGGAAGCAGGCATGGCCGAGTGCTGCAAGGACCGCGAATGCCATAATCATGGAATAATCATGGGCAATGCCGATCAGCGAGACGAAGACCGCGGATACGAGCAGGCTGATACCGACGCTGATGGAGAATCCCTTCGCGTCGGAAAGCCACCCGATGATCGGCTGGGTGAAGGACGAGGTGATGTTATATGCGGTGATGAGGAGGCCGGCAGCAAAGTACGAGTACCCGTCAACGGAGACCAGCAGGGGCAGGATGGCGGGGAGCACCGGCATGTAGATGTCCGTAACAAGGTGGGCCGCGGCAAGGCCAGCAATCGGGCTTGCGGTTTCTTGTCCGGTCATGGGTTCCGTGTCAGTCGTAGGATCTCAACCCCGATCTCCAGCACGTCGCGGGTATGGAAGGAGAATGTGCGGCGAAGAGAGAGCTTTGTGCCAACCGTTTCGGAAATCGTCGCCCTTCCCGCCGTGTAGGTCTGAATAAATTGGCACGATCCCGCATTAAAGATGCCGTAGATGACCGGGGCGGCCGCAAGGGCACAGTCGATAAAAGGCCGGTCTGCGTGGACATTCTGCGCTCCGAAGGGAGGGTTCATCACGACCGTGTCCTTCTTCCCGATGGAACTGCAGACTTCCGGTTCCCGTATGTCTGCGACAATAAAATCGACATCGACGTCAATGAGGTCAGCGTTCGCCCGTGCGACGCCTGCAGCATGGGCATCGATCTCAACGCCGACAACATCCACTGCTCCCAGCAGGGCCGCACCGATAGCGAGTATCCCGGTCCCGCTCCCGAGATCGCAGATCGTCTTTCCCCCGATATCCCCTTTCATTGCAGCATGGAAGAGGAGCCGGGCGGCGAGGGGGGCAGGCGTGACGTACTGCTCGAGAGCAGCGTCCGGATTTGAAAACCCCTCAAGGCGCTGCAGGGCCATCTCCAGCTGCTTCAGCTTCATAGGATCTCGTCGACTTCGTAACTGTCCCATTCCCGGACGCCGCAGAGGATCTCGAACTCCTGCGGCGTGAGGACCGGGACCGGGAATCGTTTCTGGTCATCGTACGAGAGGCGGGGGCAGGCCGTGTTGACGTACGCGGGAAGACCGAGGTTGAGCAGCTCGTCCGGGGAGACTTCCCGCATCTGCACGATCACGGCCCCGGGGTGGAGAGATACGAGTTTTCTCGCGAGATCCATCCTCTGCTGGCCGGTCTTTGACGAGACGATGATGCCGATGGTCTCCGCTTTTTTCGCCCGTTCGATGAGCCCAAACCGTTGCCGGAGCACTCTCTCCCCGCTCACTTCTGATGCCTCGCCGCTGAGGGGATCGAGAGCAATCACCCGTTTTCCGGTCGCGAGTGCTACCCCGGTAGCGTGAAAGAGCCCGGTCGCGACAACAAGGATCTCGTCCGCTCTTACGTTCCGGGCTGCAGCGTAACTGCAGCCGAGCACCTGCCCCGGAAGCGGCGTCCGCCCCGTGCCTTCTGCGACAGCGACGTGGATCCCTGTTCCGGAGAGCACACGCTCCATTTCGGGAACAAGGTGAGCGTGCTGCACCGTTGTAACGAGGCCGGTGACCGGTCCTTTCAGGAGCGGCAGGGCGTTTTTCAGGACGGAGAGATCGAAGTCAACCCGGTACGGCAGGAAGATGACGTCCTTCTGGGGATCGACCGGGGCGTGCCCGATGTGGACCAGCACATCCGCCGACGCGAGGGTATCGAGTGCAAGGTCGCAGGCACCATAACAGGGATCCCCGCTGATAATCACGTCGAACCCGGCTGACCTGAGCGCGGTGCAGAGGGCCATAACCTTTCGTTTCAGGCCTTCCGGTGCCTGGACGGCGATCCTCCTCGCCTTCCTCTCTTTAAGTTCTCTGATGAGTTCAGAGATATCGTTCAATAACGTACACCTTTTTCTGCACTTCGATCTTCACGAGAGCCTTGTACGGGCGGCCGATATCCGGGTCCCCGCGCTGGATGGCAAAACAGACGTCCTTCACTTCGGCACCGGCGATCTCCAGGGCTTTTAAAAGGGCCCGCATCGTGCCCCCCGTGCTGACGACGTCGTCGACGATGACGACCCGGTCTCCTTTGCTGATGCCGTTGAGGTAGAGCTCTCCCTTCGAGTATCCCGTGGTCTGGTGCACGGCGACCTCCCCCGGGAGCTTGTACGGCCGTTTCCGCATGATGGTCATCGGGATGTCGGTCATCGTGGAGAGGACCGAGCCGATATGGATGCCCATCGCTTCGACAACGACGATCTTGTCGACCCCGTTGAGGTCGAGGACCTTGAGCATCCCGTTGCAGACCTCGCGCAGAAGGGCGGGATCGACAATGGGCACCCCGTCGGTGATCGGGTGGATGAAGTAGGCGTAGTCTCCCCGCTGTACCATCGGGCAGGTCTCGAGTGAATGAACGAGTCGGTCAAGCATGGATCTCACCAATATCGGACAAGAATTCTTCAATCTGTTCGCCGTAGACGTGGGGCATGCAGACGAGCCGCAGGTGTCCCTGGCGGGTCCAGGAGACCTTCCAGCGGTCCGGTACCTTCGTGCACGCGAACGTGGCGACATTTACATCCGGCGTCGCCGCCCGCAGGATCCCCAGCGTCTCCATCCCGTCGATGAGCCGGTGCGTGTTCTTCATGCATCCGCGGACGATTGATCTCATGCCGGAGATCCCGAGGTAATCGAGGACCGCGAGGGCTGCGGCGACGGGGGCGCCGGGCCGGGTTCCTGCGAGGGTGAACTCCTGTTTCACCGTCAGGTACGGCGTGTCAACATTCAGGATGCTGAGGAGGTCGGGATCGCGTGTCAGAAGGCAGCCGCAGGGGATCGTCGAAAGGCCCATCTTGTGCGGGTCCACGGCGATGGTTGTCACCCCGGGAAGCGAGAAGTCAAAAGGGACTGGGTTTTCGAGGAAGGGTATGACCATGCCCCCGAAAGCGGCATCGACATGGAAGAAGATCCTGTTCTCTTCTGCGATTTGGGAGAGAGTCCGGATCGGGTCCACCATCCCGTACTCGGTCGTCCCGGCGATCCCGACAATGCAGATGGTACTGGCGTCGATCTTTGCAGAAGCGTCGGAAGCGTCCATCCGCCGCGAGGAATCCATATTCACCGTCCGCATCTCGAGGTTCAGGATGTCGCAGGCTTTCCGAAACGAGAAATGGGCAGATTCCGGGACGATGACATTCGGCGACCGGATCTCCCGACGCTGGTCCCGGGCGAGCCGGAGCGCCTGGAGGTTGGACTCGGTGCCGCCCGATGTCGCGTAACCGCCGGCCGATGGCAGGTGGAAGAGCGCCCCGATACGTTCGATGAGGAGCCGCTCCAGCCGTGCAGTTCCCGGAAAGAGGCCCGGGTCCCCGAGATTCGTCTCGAGAAAGAGCTCGTGTGCCCGCCGTGCCACGGGGTGGGGCAGCGTGCACATGGAGCTCAGGATGTACCGGGGGTCGAGATCGGATCGCCGTGCGTCCTGTAAAAAAGAGAAGAGTTCGTCTTCCGTTCTGCCGTCACTCAGCATTCCGGTTTCTCGCCGCTTCGAGGATAATACGTTTCTCGGTCTTTGCCACGGTCTCGCGGATCTTGGGGATCGCGTCGATGTTTGCAGAGACGCTCGCGATCCCGTGCTCGACCAGCCACTCGACCATCTTCGGGTCCGACCCCGCCTGCCCGCAGATAGAACATTCGACCCCGTACTCCCTGCAGGACTGGATGGCGTCGTGGATCAGGTGCAGGACCGCGGGGTGTTTGGGCTGGTACATGGTCGCGACATTTTCGTTGTTCCGGTCGATCGCGAGCGTGTACTGGATGAGGTCGTTGGTGCCGAAGGAGGCGAACTTGATCCCGCATTCCAGGAAGTCCTCGATCAGGATCGCACTGCTGGGGATCTCGATCATGATGCCGAGCGTTGCGTTCTCAACATCGACACCCCAGCCCCGCATCATCTCCCGGGCCCTGAGGAACTGGTCGGGGTGGGAGACCATGGGGAACATGATCCCGAGGTTCTCGTAGCCCTCCTTCCAGAGCTGCTTGAAGGCCTCGACCTGGAGCCGGAACTGTTCCGGGCTCTCGAGGTCGCGGCGGATCCCGCGCCAGCCGAGCATCGGGTTGTGCTCGTGAGGTTCGTTCTCCCCGCCCATCATGTTCCGGAACTCGTCGGTCGGCGCATCGAGCGTCCGGACCCAGACCGGCTTTCCCGGAAAAGCGTCGAGCACGATTTTGATGCCATCATGGAGTTCTTTGACGAATTCCTCTTCCCGGTGGTTGGTGATGAACCAGCCCGGCGTCTTGTTCAGGCCGAGGATCAGGTGCTCGATCCGGAGCAGCCCGACGCCGTCAGCACCTGTCGCCGCCGCCCGCGCCGCCGCTTCGGGGATCGAGACATTCACCTTCACGCTCGTTGCCGTGATGACCGGGGCTGCAGCTGCCGAAACGACCTGCGGTCCTGCTCCCGCTGCCTTCTGCCCTGTAATTTCGATAGCGCCTTCATACACGAGGCCCATCTCACCGTTTACGGTGACGACCTGCCCGTTCGTAAGTACTGCTGTTGCCGTCTTGGTGCCGACAACGGCGGGCGTGCCCAGTTCCCTGCTCACGATTGCCGCATGGCAGGTCATGCCCCCTTCGTCGGTCACGATTGCCGCGACCTTCCGCATCGCCGGTACCATGTCGGGGTTTGTCATCCTTGTAACAAGGATATCGCCTTCTTTGACCCTGCCCGTATCCTTTACGTCGCGGATGACCACGACCTTCCCCGACGCGATTCCCGGTGAAGCCCCCTGCCCCTGCACGAGGATCGTCTGGTCCCCCTTGCCTGCTGCCCCCGTGCTCTTTGCCTCCTTCTTTGCCCCGATGGTTGTGATCGGGCGCGACTGGAGGATATAGAATGTTGTTCCCACGATGCCCCACTCGACGTCCTGCGGGATGCCGTAGTGGTTCTCGGCGATCTTCCCGAACATTGCGAGCTTTGCGACTTCTGCATCCGAAAGGACCTGTGCATCCCTGCGGTCCGCGGGGACATCGACAAGTTTCGTACCATTGGAGCCGTCAGCGATGATCTCGATTTGCTTGGTCGCGATCATCCGCTCGGTGACATTCTCGCTCCGCTGGTCGAAGACGTATTTATCCGGGGAGACCGATCCGGAGACGACTGCTTCCCCAAGCCCCCAGGAGCCTTCGATGATCGTCGTTGGTTCCCCGGTGATCGGGTGGGAGGTGAACATGACGCCAGCCTTCTCGGAGTTCACCAGCTGCTGGACGACCACCGCGATATTGACCGTATGGTCATCGAATCCCTGTTTCGCCCGGTAATAGATTGCCCGTGCCCCGTAGAGCGACGCCCAGCACTTCTGCACCGCGGAGAGGAGTGCCGCCTCGCCCTGGATATTGAGAAATGTCTCCTGCTGGCCTGCAAAACTTGCGTCCGGGAGATCCTCGGCAGTGGCGCTTGAACGGACTGCCACGACGAGGTTGCCGGAGTTCATCCGTTTGTACGCCTTCCGGATATCGTCCCGGATCGCGACAGGGATCTTCGCTTTCATCACAAGTCCCTTCGCCGTTTCGGCAGCCTTCTCGAGGGCAGCATTGTCCTCGACATCGAGCTTCTCGATGGAGGCATAGATCTTCTGCTCGAGCCCGGTCTCGACCAGAAACCGCCGGAACGCCTGGGCGGTGACCACGAACGCTCCCGGCACAGGGAGACCAATCGAGGCCATCTCACCGAGCGACGCCCCTTTTCCGCCGACGGAAATGATATCCTCCTTCCTAATCTCTTCGAGCCACAGGATATTGGGCACAGACTTCATGCTCGCACCACTTATGATTCTTATCTCATCCCTGTTTAATGATTCTCCTCACGTCTCTCCTCAACGACGTGTGGTGGAGCATCCCCGCCTGCTGGCGGGAAACCACCGGGCGGGAAAAGGCGGGATGCTTTCGGACTGCCCCACGACCGGGAAGGATCGTATCGCGAAAAGAATACGTCTTATTAGGTACGGCGCCGATAGTGTATGGGTTTTTATGGCAAAGTTCAGAGTGCTCGTCAGCGATCCGCTGGCGGAGGAAGGGCTTGCGATCCTCCGGACGGCCTGCGACGTCGATGTCAGGACCGATCTCAAAGAGGAAGAGCTCTTACGGATTCTCGGTGAGTACGATGCCCTTCTCGTGCGCAGTGGCACCGAAGTTACGGCAAAGGTGATCGAGGCCGGTAAAAAGCTCCGGTTCATCGGGCGTGCTGGTGTTGGGGTGGACAACGTCGACGTTGATGCGGCGACCCGCAGGGGGATCATTGTTGCCAATGCCCCGGAAGGAAATACCCTTGCCGCAACCGAGCACACGATGGCGATGATGCAGGCGCTCGCCCGCAACATCCCGCAGGCGAACGCGAGCCTGAGGAAGAAGGAGTGGAAGCGCAGCAAGTTCATGGGTATCGAGCTGAACGAAAAGACGCTCGGCATCGTCGGGTTCGGCAGGATCGGCCGCGAGGTTGCCAAGCGGGCAAAGGCAATGGATATGCGGTGCGTCGCCTACGATCCGTTCCTCACCAGGGAGCGGGCTGCCCAGCTCGGGGTCGAGATGATGTCCCAGGAAGAGCTCTTCCGGGTTGCCGATGTGATCACGGTCCACACCCCGCTGATCAAGGAGACCCGCCATGTCATCAACGCCAAAAGCATCGCGACCATGAAAGACGGGGTCCGGATCATCAACTGCGCCCGCGGCGGGATCATCGACGAAGCAGCCCTGTGCGATGCGATAAAGAGCGGGAAGGTCGCCGGCGCGGCACTCGATGTCTTCGAGACCGAACCCCCGTTCGAGTCCCCGCTTCTCGCCCTCGACCAGGTCATCGTCACCCCGCATCTCGGCGCGAGCACGGTCGAGGCCCAGCTGAACGTTGCCGTATCGGTTGCAAAACAGTGCATTGAGGTCCTTCGTGGCGGCGCGGCAAAATACGTCGTCAATGCCCCCATGATCCCACCCGAACAGGCGGAGATGCTCGAGCCGTTTGCGACGCTTGCCGAGAAGATGGGCCGGCTCGCGGTCCAGATCGCCGGGGGAAGGCTTGCCTCGGTCGAACTGATCTACGGCGGGGAGTTGTCCGCCTATGCGAACAGCCTGAAGTTCGTGACCCGGCTCGCCCTCAAGGGCCTGCTCGATCCCATCCTCCAGCAGCCCATCAACATCGTGAACGCCGAGTTCATCGCGAAGGAGCGCGGGATAGCGATCTCCGAGACCGTCACGGAGGAGTCGAGCGGGTTTAAGAACCTGATCACCCTGAAGGTCCGGACCGACAAGACGGAAGAGACGGTCTGCGGGTCGGTCTTCTTCCGGGGCCGCAGCCGGATCGTCGCGATCAGCGGGTACACGATGGACATGGTCCCCGAAGGGTATGTCATTGTCTCACGCCATCTCGACAAGCCGGGAGTCATCGGCAGGGCGTCCACCATCCTTGGCAAGAATAATATCAACATCGCCGGCATGCAGGTCGGGCGGATCACCCCCGGCGAGCAGGCGCTCATGGTCCTCAATGTCGACTCCGAGGTCCCCGAGCCGGTCATGGAGGAGATCCGGTCCATGCCCGGTATCTTCACCGCGACGTTTGCGAAGATCTCCTCCCAGCGGATCTGAAAGAGAAGAGGGGAATCCTTCATTTTTTTTAAAATTTGGATATAGTCACATTTCTTCAGCGACCAATCTTTTTCCTTCTTAACGCTCTTGGGGGCTTCGGCTGTGGCCTCCGCCCCCGCCGCTGTCGCATCCCCTACTCGCGATAGACCCGATTCGGTTCGTGCAGAATTGCGACGAAAATACTGAAAAGAAGGGCGTTGATATCGCGATAGGATCGCCTGCGCGGCAGGAATTAAACCTGAGTGGGTTTTTCAGAACCTCTACGATGAGTGGAAAATAACCGGAGTCTTCGAGCCTGGCTGAATCCCCTGAAGCTTGCTATGCATGGTCTACCCTTTCATCAGCGACTCCCGACTTTAAAATTAACCATCTTTTTCCGTCAGAAATTTGAACTTTTATTGTTGTTCAATGGGGGAGCAGGAGGATTCTTCGGAATCCGGGCATTCATTCAACGGTGGGATGGAGAGAATCTCATGTCTCTTCCAGGATCTTCACCGGCACCGGCATGATATCGGGGCGCGTATCCGTCATGAAGTACAAGTACCCCATCACGTGGACGATATATTCGAGATAGCCCTTTGCGATATTCGAGAGCGTCTCGTTCCGGCTCTTCAGGATCAGGATGTGGAACCACTGCACGAGCAGGCTGATCATCGCAATGAGCCCGTACACCCATGCGACAATCCCGATGACAATCCAGTAGATGATGCGGATCAGGAGTTCAAGGCGGCTGGCATCGTGTTCGTAGACGAACAGTTGTTTCATGCTGGCATCAGACACAGGTATCTGACCTCATCCGTGATCCCGGCTTTTCCGCAATAAATTTTCCGAAATTCCGATACACCGGGTGAGATGCCGGTTCCCGCATCCCTGGTTTTTTCGTCGCAGATGGGCAGGGATCCCCTGCATCCCGCGGGTTGTGCACTAATTTTTAATAATACAAGGACAGATGTTATAGAGCGTTACAACGCGGGCCCGTGGTCTAGCTGGCTATGACGTCGCCTTGACATGGCGGAGGTCAGGAGTTCGAATCTCCTCGAGCCCATTTTTCATTCTTTTCAAGTCCCTGAGTCCTTTTTCATCGTCTCATTGTTCACCGTCTCATTTTTACTTTATGCCGTCCAGATCTTACTATGAAACGGCTGTACCGGTCGGGACGGGACAGGATCCTCGGGGGGGTCTGTGCCGGTCTCGGTGAATACTTTGATATCGATCCTTTGATCGTCCGGCTTCTCTGGGCCGCTCTCACGCTCCTCTCGCTGGGTACCGGTATCATCGTGTACATCATCGCGTGGGTCCTCGTACCGGAACAGCCCGGAAGTTCCGGTGCAGCTCTTGCTGAGGCGGGCTCTGAATAAAGAACCGCGGGTTCAATATTTCAAGACAAAGAGACAGGGCAGGAAATGAACATACTCTTCATCGTCTGCGGGGAAGGTCTCGGGCACGCCTCCCGCTGCATCCATCTCGGGCATTACATCCAGCAAAAGGGGCATACGGTACATTTCGCCGCATACGGCAAATCCTATGATTTCCTGAACCAGCACGGGTGTTCCAACCTGCACCACACGCCCCGGGAGGCGTGCCTTGAAGGTAAGGACGGATTTTTCAGCCTGAAAAAGACGCTCTGGTGCTCGAGATGGATCCCCTTTAACATGCTCTTCTCCTTCCTCTCCGCAGGCCGGCTCATCTGGAAATATTCGATCGACTGCGTCGTATGCGATACGATGTTTGCAGGCATCCTTGCAGCACGGCTCAGCGGGGTAAGGGTCGTTTTCATCACGAACCAGAACCATTTCCAGCGGCACCCGTGGGAGATCAATCCCATATGGATCCTCCTGAACTTCATGCTACGGCGGTACCTCCACCTGGCGAAAGCCGTGATTGTACCTGATTACCCGCCGCCGGATGCGGTCAGCGAGTACAATATCGTCGTACCGTGGCGGGATGCAGCCCGGTACCATTTCACCGGGCCGTTCCTCGATCTCGATGTCACCCGGTATACGTTCTCCCAAAAGACGATCTTCTGCAGTTTCGGGGGAGAGCCCTACAAGCTCCCGATGTACCAGCTCCTCAGGAAGATCGCCGACCGGAGGCCGGATCTCTTCTTCGACGTCTTCTACACGGGAAAACATCTCCCGGAGTCCTCGGAAAATTTTATCTCCCACGGGTATGTCCCGAACCTGTACGAGCACCTTGCCGCAGCAAAGATCGCGATCGTCCACGGCGGCCTGACGACCCTCCACGAGGCCCTGCTCTTCGAAAAGCCGGTGCTCATCGTGATGGATCCCAACCACCCCGAGCAGCAGAACAATGCCCGGAAGATCGCGGACATGGGGGCCGGAATCGCCATCGATGGCAGGTACGTGACCCTGGAAGCTCTCGAAGCCCTGGTGACAAAAACACTGGCGATCTCCCCGAGATCATTCTGCGAATCGCATGCATGTATCGACGGCAGGAAAAATGCCTACGCTATCATCGCACAGGTGGCAGGGCGCCCGGAACAGTAGCCCCCTGCCCTGCAGGGACAGCCCCAGGTACCATCCAAGGTGAGTGACATGGCACAGCCAGCTCCCGTCCCACGCGCTCTCATTCTCGTCGTTCACGGGGCCGAGATCTTCGACTCGGGGGAAGTGGCGTGGCTGATACGACTCCTCCGGCCCACCCGGACGATCGTTGCCGGCGTGATGGCGCGGACGGCTGCAGAAGAGTCCGGGCTTCCCGTGGAATTCGACGGGGCGCCACCAAGCCGGATCATCCGTTCCCTCAGCGGAGAGGTTATCCTCGGGAACCATGCCAAGACCCCGGAATCCGGGGAGATCTTCGGGTCGGTCATTGCGTCCCGGCTCGGCAGGCGGGGGCTTGTCCAGGTCGAGTGCACAAAGAAGGCCGTTATCGTATGGGACGGGGGCGACCGCAACCTCGGGCTTTCCGTTGCGGGCAGGGTCGGCTTTTCCCTTGAGATCCTCGAGAGCCAGCCTGCCAACCGTGAGGAGGAACGAAGCATCAGGGGGTGCCTGCCGGGGGAATCCGTGTACGTGGACGGAACAATCATCGGGACGGCGACGGATAGCACCGTAATCCTCCGGAAACGGGGATCCCGGATCGAGGCCGTACGCGGGCTTGCCCCGAAGGAACACGGCCTTGAGAAGCTCGATACGACCTGCCCGGATCTTGCGACCGCATGGTGCAAGAGCGGCCCGATCCGGCTCCATCCCCCCTCAGGGGGCGGGGGGTCCGCAGTCCGTTCCGGCCGGATCGCCGTCGTCGATCACTGCGGGCACATGCTCTACGGGCAACTCACGCCCGATTGTTGCGGTGTCCTTGCCATTGGCGACGATACCACGGCAGTCTGCGGGCATATCTGCATGCACCGCGGGATCCCGGTGCTCGGGATTGTTGACGGGGACCGCGACACGTTCCTCCCCTCCGCCTTTGCACCAGGTTCCGTCGTGCTTGAGGCAGTCGGCGAACGCGACGATGATCTCGGGAGGGAGGTCGCCGGGATGGTGGGAAAGGGACCAGTCCTGTGGGCCGACTGGACGGCAGGGGTCACCCGCCGGCTCGGTTCGCGGGTACGGGTAGTTATCGATACGCGGGCACTCCCATGATGCGGTGTGCCGAATGCAAGGGGAAGGGGATGTGCGGGCTGCCCCGCTGCCCGATCCTGAGCCGGTTCCATGCACGGCTTAAAATCAAACCCGCGAGCAGCTATTCCGGCGGGAGCCCGTCGCTCTTCATCGGGAGTTACGGGTACCCGGAGGTGAGCGGCGGTCCCTTGCTGATCGACGATCCCGACAACCCTCCCCTTTGGCTTGCCGAGGGACGCACTATTGACGATATCGTTGGGATCCGGGCACGGACAATCCGCGGTACTTCCGGTATCCGCTCGTATACCGGGTCCCTGCAGGAGATTGCCCTCTCCAGCCGGCCGGTCGATGTCGAGGTCTCCTTCGCCCGCCCGGTCTCGTTTGACCTCGCCTTCGATGGCACGGTTGCGCCGGTCGGGCTCTCCGCGGCAATGAAGGCGATCGACGTCATCGGGAATGCCCGGGTCGATCGCATCGTCGACAAGGTCACCTCGGACACCGACATGAGCGCGACGGACGCCTGTGCCACCCTCTCTTCATCAGAGGTTGACGTGTACCGCATCACCCAGCTCTTTTCGGCCGGCCTTCTCGGCAGGAAACGGACATTCGTCCCCACCCGCTGGGCGATAACCGCAGTCGACGATACCGTCTCGACCCGCCTGAAAAAGGCGATTGCGGGGTACCCGCCCCTCCCGGAGCTCCGGGTCTTCTCCGGCGAGGTATTCGGCAACCGGATCGTCTGCATCCTCGTCCCCGGCGACTGGAAGTACGAGATGATCGAGATCTGGAAACGCCACACGCTCTGGGGCGGGGACGAGGACATGATCGTGCAGGACCGGGAAGGGATGGTAAAACGCGGGTATTCGCCTATCTCGGGGGCATACTATTCGGCACGCCTCGCCGCTTGCGAGTACCTTGCTGCGCAGCGCCGGTGCGCCCGGGTCTTCCTTATCCGGAGCGTATCGAACGAGTACTGGGCGCCTCTCGGCACATGGGTGATCCGCGAAGCATCGCGGAAAGCCTTTGCAGCGCCGGCACAGGCATTCCCGACGCTCGATGCTGCGGTTGCGGAAGCTTCCCTGCGCCTTGGTTTCTCCGACTGGGTCAGGCACAGCACGCTCCTTCCCGAGCTGAAGTCCCAGCGGACACTCTTCCAGTTCTGAAAAGAAGAACCCTACGAACGGGAACCGTTGTTGTTCAATTGTCGGCGGTAACGTTCGCGGATACCCTCCAGGGTCTCGATGTCCGCGATGTCCTTGTCATCGCGGATACGGATGAACCGGGGGAACCGGAGGGCGAACCCCGCCTCGTACGTCGGGCTTGTCTGGATCTCCGAATAACCGACCTCAAAGACGAGCGTCGGTTCGAACCGGACCTCCTTTTCCAACGTCGAGATGACCGTATCTTTGAGGAGATCGTACACTTCCGCGAGCTGTTCGTCGGAAAAACCGGTTGCTACCCGCGAGAGCGGGAGGAGTTTTCCCTCGCTCTGGCAGGCAAGGAGGAACGATCCGAAGAGATGGGCGCGTTTTCCCTCGCCCCAGTCAGCACCGATGACGGCGAGATCGAGGGTGTCGACGGCAGGCTTGATCTTGATCCAGTTCTTTCCCCGGAGCCCCGGGGTGTAGGGGGAATCCGGCACCTTGAGCATGATCCCTTCATGGCCTGCATCGAGTGCTTTTTTGTACGTCGCATCGATGACATCTGCATTGTCGCTTACGACCTGGGGGGCGACGAAGAACCGGACGGCATCTTCAAGCTTTTTCCTCCGCTCGGAGAAGGGGAGGTCGATCAGCGTCTCCCCGTCGAGATACAGGATATCGAAGACATTGGGGATGAGCCGGATCGCTTCCTGCGCCTCGGCAATTCCATGCTTGCGGCGGAACCTCCGCAGGACAGACTGGAACGGCAGCGGGCGGTCGTTCTCGACGGCAATGACTTCGCCGTCAATGATAAGATCGTGGTCGGTCGCGGTCAGGAGCTGCTGGATCACGTCGGGAAGGGCGCCGGTGACGTCCTCCAGCCGCCGGGAGTACATCCGGGCCCAGTTCCCCTTCTTGTGGAACTGGAACCGGGACCCATCGTATTTGAACTCGGCGGCGACCGCGCCATGATCGGCGATCATCTCCGCAATCGTCCCCTGCTGGGCAAGCATCATGCGGACCGGGTGGAAAGGCGTGAGACGGACTTCGGAGAGGGCAGACGGGCCCTTCTTTGCCAGCCGCGCGACTTCCCCGAGATCGTTGAGGACCTGCATCGCGTGCTCGACGAGCGCCGAATCGACCGAGAATGCCTTGGCGACGGCTTCCCGCACGCTCCCTTCACCGACGCCGATCCTGAGCTCCTCCAGCATGATCCGTGCAAGATACCGCCCTTCCAGCGGCCGGGCGTCGTTGAGGAGGACCATGACTGCCCGGATCTTCTCCTTCTGCGAGGTCCTGCCCTCCCGGGCTGCAATCCCCGTAAGGCCGGCGTAGACCTCGGCCAGCTCGAGAGGATGGGCGGAGAGCGACGTCTGGGTCTTGACTGCCAGGAGCTCCTCGACTGCTTTTCCCACGTCCCCGGTACGGTTGATCGTGTCGATGACCTCGCTCTTCTGGAGGCCGGTGACATTCCTGACCGCTTCGTACAGCAGGTTCGGGCCGATCCCCAGTTTCTGCGAGCTCCAGTCGGGGAAGATCCGCCCCATGATGAACCGGACGAAGATAGGGAGTTCCTCGTCCGAGAGGTCCGGGATTTCGCGGGAGACGATGTCGATCATCTCGAGCCTTCCCTTCGTCCCTTCGAGTCTCTCGCAGCACCGGGAAAAATCAATAAAAAGCATGCTTTCTCTTCTTCTCTTGCAGCAGGCACCAGATTAATATTGTGATACCGGCGTCGTCGTGCCCGCGAAAGCCTCGCGACCGGACCGTTCCTTTCAGAGCGTGAACTCCTGGGGCGATCCCGTGCCCGGCCCCTTCTGGGACGCAACAATCACCGTTGTCCCGTCGTACAGGAGCCCGAGCCCGTTCCGCGCCGAGGAGAATGCTTTCTCCGGGGTATTGTTGATCTCGCTCAGATGGGCAAGCACGATTGTCGGGACATTGCCCCCGAGCCGGCAGAGGCATTCGGCTGCGGCAGGATTCGAGAGATGTCCCCGGTCCGACCGGATGCGTCGCTTCAGGGACTCCGGGTACGGGCCTTCCTTCAGCATCACCGGGCAGTGGTTGCTCTCGAGGATCACGCCATCGCACCGGAGGAGGCTCTCCATCATCCCGGCGTTCACAACCCCGGTATCGGTGCAGACCCCGAGGGTGGCGCCATCTTCGCGCACGAGAAAACCGCAGGGCCCCCGTGCATCATGGGATGTCGCGAAAGCTTCTATCGTAAAATCCGCCACAGAGAATGTCTGGTGGTACCCGCAGGGAACCGAGTTCAGGTGCTGGCGGGACCTGCAGCGGAATTCAAGTTCGCCGATCGTTTCTGTCGTTGCGTAAACGGGAATATCGAGCCGGCGGGAGAGGACATCGACGCCGGCGATATGGTCGCCGTGTTCGTGGGTGACGAGGATCGCCCGGATCGGATCCGGGCTCCGGCCCGCGGTCGCGAGGCGCCTGAGCGTCTCCTTTGCCGAGAGGCCGGCATCGACCAGGATGGAGCCCGATGCCCCTTCGACGAGCAGGCAGTTGCCCTTGCTCCCGCTCGCGAGAATCGTGCACCGCATTTATGGAAAAGAGTGGATCGTGATCGTATATACCTGATGGCAATCAGGAAGCACTTTTCAGGGATTACGTTACTTCCGGGCGGTGAGGTCTTCGATCTCCGCAAGGACCGGGGCGATGGTCTTTGAGTTGATTGAACGGCGCAGGATCGCTGCGAGCTTCCTGCAGTAGTGGATGTGGGTGAGCTGGAAGCTGACGATCAGCCCGAAACAGAAGGTCGTCAGTGCGATCAGGCAGTAACTGATGACATCAACCATGATCAGGTCTCCCGTGCCAGTTCGTCTACGATCGGGACGGTCGAGTCCGCGTCAGCGCACTGTTGTGCGATGACCATGAACCTTTTTTTGTAATACTCCGTCAGGATAAGATATCCGAGGATCAGGCCGATGACAAATGTCATGAAGCCGATCCCGATATAGATCACCAGATCCATCATTAAATCCGCCATTATGCTGCCTCCGTGGGTTTCCCGAGTATATTAAATAAAGATAGCGGAGATTTAAATACCTGTTGCAGTGCCTGTCACAGGTCCGGTATGACGTGGATGGACGTCGCTTTGATGCAGGCGACGACATTCGTCCCCGTTGACAGGCCCAGGTCTTCGCAGGATTTTCTTGTCAGGAGGGCGCTCTGGGGTACGCCGCCGCAATCCACCGTAACCCGGGTGAACGGGCCGAGAGGAGTCATCTTCGTGATCGTCCCCTGAAGGCAGTTGCGGACGCTGCTCTGCGTCATATCTCCCCCGGCAAGGTTCAGGGTCACATCTTCCGGCCGGATGCAGAGGCAGACCTTCGATCCCGGCTTCTCTTCCGTCACCGCCTGGAATCTGACCCGCCCGACTGCAATCGTCGCGAGGTTGTCCTCGCTGTTCTCGACAATTCCCCCGCGGATGGGCTCGATCCCGACGAACGAGGCAATCGCCCGGTTCACCGGATGGTAGAAGATCATGTTGAGATCGCCGGTCTGGACGAGTCGCCCGTCCATGACGACCCCGATCCGGTGGGCGAGGCGCTGCCCCTGGATCATGTCGTGGGTCGAGAGGACCATGGTTGTCCGGAACTTCCTGTTGATACGCAGGATGAGATCCTCAATCATCTCTGCGTTCGCCGGGTCGAGGTTCGCGGTCGGCTCATCGAGAAAGAGAATGTCGGGTTTTGTCACGATCGCCCGGGCAATGGCGAGCCGCTGCATCTCACCCCCGGAGAGGGAGATGGCACGGCGCCCCGCAAGATGGGAAAGCCCGACGAGATCGAGAGCGGCCCTGACCTGTTCCCCGATCTCCCCGCGTGGGACCTTTCGGAACTTCAGGCCTGCCGCGACATTCTCCTCGACCGTTGTGTTCAAAACGGTGGGCTTCTGGAAGACCATCGCCATCTTCCGCCGGACCCTGAACCGTTCCTCCGGGTGACCATCGATCCGGGAATTGTCGATGGTGATCGTCCCTGCTGTCGGCATATCGAGGAGGTCGAGGAGGCGCAGCAGCGTGGTCTTCCCGCTCCCGGATGGACCGATCAGGGTGAAGATCTCCCCCTTCCGGATCTCGAGGCTGACACCATCGAGGATTGCCCGGCCGCCCACGCTGCGCGACAAGGCTTCCGCCCGGATCATCAGACGGATCCTCCCATGGCCTGCCACTGCTCCTTCGAGAGGGTGGATGTGATGATGTTCATGACGATAACGACGATGAGGGCAATCGAGAGGAGGATTATCCCGAGCGCGATCGAGAAGCCGAAGTTGCCGATCCCGGTCTCGAGCGTGATCGCGGTGGTCAGCACCCGGGTCGCCCCCCGGATATTCCCGCCGATCATCATGGCGACACCCACCTCGGAGATCGCCCGCCCGAAGCCCAGCACGATTGCGCTCAGGATGGCGAACCGGGCTTCCCTGACGATGGTTGCGATGCTCTGGAGTTCCGTCGCTCCCAGCGAGGTGAGCATGTCGCGGATATCCTTTCCCACCCCGGTTAAGGCCGAGATGAACAGCCCCATCATGATCGGGATGATGAGCACGGTCTGCCCGAGGATCATCCCCTCCGGCGTAAAGAGCAGGCCGAAGAACCCGAACGGCCCGGACCGCGAGATGAGGAGGTAGACGACAAGCCCGACAACGACTGTCGGCACTGAGTAGAGGGTCTGGATGACGACGATCAGCGCACGTTTTCCGTGGAATTCCCGGAAATGGATCAGGCCCGCAATGGGGAGCGCAATCAACGCGGCAAGGAGCGTTGCGGAGAGAGAGATGAAGAGGGAGAGTGCGGCAATCTCGAAAACCTCTGGGTTGAGCGTGACGATCAGGTTGATTGCCTGGGAAATCCCGTCAAGAATTGCGTTCATCCTGCAGTACCCCGCTTCCCTGTATCAACATCGGAATCCCTTCCGATATACCTCTCCGTATCCTCTGTTCGTTCTATTCATTGTTTTCCTAAAACTGGTTCCGGAAATCATGCGGAACAAAAAATGAAATTTTTTATGTTGTCGTTGCAGCCGCTGCAGCGGTTGTCGCTGCCGCGGTGGCTGCAGGCTTGACATCTGTCGCCTGAGTGGTGTGGTCGCCGACCCAGCCTGCCGGAGCTTCGGGTACGGAGACGCTCATCGGGGTGAACAGCGACTTGCCGTACTTGTCTTTCCCGAAGTCTGCGATCTTGGTCTGGGTGTCGTCGGCAATCAGGAAGTTGACGAAGTTGTTCGCCATCTGGATCTTCTCGATGGGCTGCTTGTCGTTATAGACGGTCATGACGCTGTAGATATTCAGCAGGCTCTTGCCGGATGCCACCAGCGGGACGACCGAAAGGTTGGTCTTGTATGCAAGGTAGGTCCCTTCATCGGTCAGGGCGTACGCGTTCTTCTCGCTCGCCATCTGGAGGGTCTCTCCCATGCCCTTGCCGGCCTCGATATACCAGGCGCCGGACTTCTGGACGTTTGCAGAGTAGTTGTATCCCGCGCTCTTCCAGATATTCTGCTCTGCAGTGTGGGTACCCGATTTGTCGCCGCGCGAGACGAAAGCAACGCCGGCTGTCCCGTTCGTGCCCTTCACGATCAGGGTCGTGAACGCTGCTTCGGGCGCCATATCCCTGATGCCCGCCGGATCATTTGCGGGTCCCACGATCTCGAAGTAGTTCGAGGCGAAGGAGCGCCGGTTCAGGCCGAATCCGTCCTTCATAAAGGTAAGTTCCTGCGAGGGCGAGTGGACGAGGAGGATGTCGGCATCGCCGGCTTTTGCAAGCTCGATCGCCTTGCCGGTGCCCTGCGACGTGATCTTTAAGTCAACGTTATACTTTTCCTCGAAGATAGGTTCGAGGTAGTTGAGCAGGCCGGTGTCATACAGGCTTGTCGTCGTCGCGATCACGAGCGTTGACTTTTCTGCTGCTGCAGTTGTTGCGACAGGTGCCGCGGTTGTCTCGGCCGGTGTCGCCGGCTGGCTTGTACATCCGCTGAATACTCCCATAACAACGAGGAAGAATACGAGCAGAATCGTTGATAGTTTCAAGGAACCTCTCATTATCATCAGTCCTTTCCAGAGAACATAGAGCACGATGATAGATATTATTTATTATCCGACTTTGTATAATTCCAGTCATTAACCAACTGGTAAGGCAGGTGGTATAATCATTTGTTATACCTGCAGATGGTCAGTCCGGGAATTTTTTCATCAGTTCCCGGAATACAGCAGCGCCAAGAATTTTTTCGGTCTCTTCCCGGTACCGGGTCTTCATCAACCCGATCATCATCCTGCTGCCTTTTCCGGTAGTAAGGATCCCGACCCTTTCGGCCCTCGTTACCAGCTCTTCCTGTTCCATCATGGCAAAATACGGCAGGACATAATAGTGCGGGACTTCGAGATATTCCGCGAGTCTCCTCGTTGTCGGAAATTTGATCCGGAAACCATCCTGTACGAATGTAATGGTAATCGCCTGTTCCTGGATCTGGATGCGTACCGCAGCATCAAAGAGGGTATCGATGGAAATTACGACCATAACCTGATTCATGGGGATATTGGATAACATCCCTTAAAGAAGATGGGTACTGCCCGTTCTCTACCGCTCAGTCCCGATCTGCTGTCCAGTGTCGCACTTCTCGAACCGGCAGAGAAAAGGATCATAGGCTGGTAAGGGTCCCCCGGTCAATGGCGTTGACGGGACGGCCCCTCTCTGGATGAGGGTGTTGTTCGAGGTTCCCTGCGTCCCTCGGGAGACCCGTCCTGATCTACCCATTTCTGGGCGATCTTTTATATGCACCATCAATTAATAAATAGTTATTGTCAATCAAAATATATTGATTTAACCGTACCATTCTCCTGTCGGGGGATAAATCGCAAGGATTTTCACCTAGCAACCGAAAAAACCTCTTTTGATCTTTCATGGGTGCCAGCTCTGATGTCATGCACGATTTTGTAACGCAGGAGATCCGCCGTCTCTATTCAACGTACAATGGCTGGAATATAACATCGCGAAGCCAGAAAACCGAGTACGATGAGGTCATTTCCCTTCAGCGGTTCGAAAGCGGTCACCGGGAAATTGTTAAAGTTGGAGTTACCTTCGCAAAGGAGATCAATCCGGATCTCATCAACACGGTAACAATCCCGGAGCGCTCACCCGACGGGACCGTGGCACGGTTCAGCGCAGCCCTGGTCCTGCCTCTCAACGCAGATACTTCAGCAGCTCCGGGGAATGTCGCCGTCCACCACATGCATTCGTTTGCCTATGATGGCGATTCACTCATCTGGCTCAAGAAGCCGGTCTGCGCAAGTGCGGGTGCGGCAGCGCCGTCTGCCAAATAAACCCGGCACTCCTTTTGTTAACCAAATCAGTATAACCCACTTTTAGAAATCACTTTTTATCCATTCTTCAGAACGCTTATATACTCCTCTCGCAGACTATTTTCGTTCAACAAATTAATTCAATTAACTAAATCTGAAAATTAACCTATGGAGATGTTGAATGACTGATGCAAAACTTGATTTGAAATACGTTCCGACCACGTGCCCGTACTGCGGTGTTGGCTGTGGCCTGAACCTTGTTGTCAAGGGAAACACGCTGGTGGGTGTTGAACCCTACAAGCGTTCCCCGATCAACGAAGGCAAGCTCTGCCCCAAGGGGGAGACCTGCTGGGAGACCGTCCAGAAGCCGGGCCGGCTGACAAAGCCGCTGATCAAGAAAGATGGCAAGTTTGTCGAGGCCTCCTGGGACGAAGCCCTTGACCTGATCGTGAAGAAATTTACGGAGATCTACAAGGCCGGCGGCCCCAAGGCGCTGGGCTTCCAGACCTCCTGCCGTACGGTCAACGAGGACTGCTACGCACTCCAGAAGTGGGCACGCTGCGGATTTCTGACAAACAACGTCGACAACTGCGCCCGTATCTGCCATGGACCTTCCGTTGCCGGTCTCTCGCTCTCGTTCGGGTCCGGCGCAGCCACCAATCCGTTCGAGGATGTGCTCAACTCCGACCTCATCGTCATGTGGGGCTCCAATGCCGTCGAAGCCCACCCGCTTGCCGGCCGCCGGGTCATGCAGGCCAAGAAGAAGGGCATCCCGATCATTGTTGTCGACCCGCGGCTCTCCGCCACCGCACGGCTCGCAGATGACTGGATCCGGTTCAACCCGTCGACCCACATCGCGCTCGCCAACAACATGATGTACCACATCATCAAGGAAGGCCTCGAGGACAAGGAGTTCATCAAGGAGCGTACGAAAGGCTTCGATGACCTCAAAAAGACGGTCGAGAAGTATGCTGACGCCACGAATATCCACGGTGTCCCGCAGGAGAAGGTCAGGGAGTTTGCCCGCAGGTATGCAACCGCAAAGAACGCGGTCATCATCTACTGCCTCGGCATCACCGAGCTGACCACCGGGACCGACAACGTCCGGTCGATGGGCAACCTCTCGCTCTTAACCGGCAACATCGGGCGCCCGGGTGTGGGTGTCAACCCGCTCCGCGGCCAGAACAACGTGCAGGGCGCCTGCGATATGGGCGCATACCCGAACGTCTTCTCCGGCTACCAGGCGGTGGCAGTCCCCGACAACCGGGCAAAGATGGAGAAGGGCTGGTTCCTGAAAGAGGGCTCGCTCCCTGACTGGTATGGCGTGACCTTAACCGAGCAGATCAACCAGGCCGGCGACCCGATCAAGGCAATGTACTTCCTCGGCCTGAACCCGACGGTCTCTTACCCCGACTCGAACCATGTCCGGGCCCAGCTGCAGAAGCTCGACTTCTGCGTCATGCAGGATATCTACTGGAACGAGAGCTGCGAGTTCGCGGACGTCGTACTGCCCGGCACCTGCTTTGCCGAGAAGGACGGCACGTTCACGAGCGGCGAGCGCCGTGTCAACCGCGTCCGGAAGGCTGTCGATGGCCCCGGCGAGTCGAAGTACGACTGGGAGATCATCAGCCTGCTCGCGAAGAAGATGGGCCTCAAGGGATTTGACTGGAAGTCTGCAAAGGACGTCTGGGATGACATGCGTGCAGTCACCCCCGGCCAGTTCGGTGTGACCTACGAGAAGATCGAGAAACCCGAGGCAATCCACTGGCCTTGTCCGACCATCGAGCACCCGGGGACGCCGATCCTCCATATCGGGAAGTTCTCCGCGGCGGATGGCAAGGGCACCATGTTCGGCCTCGAGTACCGCCCGCCGGCAGAAGTAGCCGATGCGGAGTACCCGTTCACGCTCATGACCGGTCGTGTGATCTTCCACTACCACACGAGGACCCAGACCGACCGCTCCCCGACTTTGCACTACGAGGTGCCCGAGAACTACGTCCAGATGAACACGCAGGACGCAAAGGAGCTCGGGGTCAAGAACCTCGAGAAGATCAAGGTGACGAGCCGCCGCGGCGAATCCATCGCCATTGCGCGGGTAAGCGAGGACGTCGCCCCGAAAGTCATGTACATGCCCATGCACTTCTACAAGGGTGCAAATCAGCTCACCAACACCGCGCTCGACCCGCTCTCCAAGATGCCGGAGCTCAAACACTGTGCCGTCAAGGTTGAGAAGATCACGGAGGCATGAAGATGGCAAAGAAAGGCGATATGCTCTACGCATGGACCAATGACGCCAATATCAAGGAGAAAGCAGAACTCGGCGGCGCGGTCACGGCACTCTGGAAGTACGCCCTCGAGTCAAAGACCGTCGATGCAGTTCTGGCGGTCACCAAAGGTGTCGACCTGTATGATGCCAAGCCCGTCATCATCACCGATCCCAAGGACCTTGCAAAGACGGCCGGCTCGCTCCACTGCGGCACGCTGCTGATGGCAAAACTCATCAAGAAATACTTCGATGGCGCCGAGAACGTGAAGATCGGTGTTACTGTCAAGGGCTGCGACATGATGGGCATGTACGAACTTGCCAAGCGCAAGCAGATCAACCTTGACAATGTCATCATGATCGGCGTGAACTGCGGCGGTTCGGTCAGTCCTGTCAGTGCCCGTAAGATGATCAAGGAGAAGTTCGGCGTCGATCCCGAAAAGGTGCACAAGGAAGAGATCGATAAGGGCCAGTTCATCATCGAGTACGAGGGTGGGCACAAGGGCATCTCCGTCGATGAACTCGAAGAGGCCGGCTTCGGCCGCAGGACCAACTGCCGCCGGTGCAAGCTGAAGATCCCGCGGCAGGCAGACCTCGCCTGCGGGAACTGGGGCGTTATCGGGGAAAAGGCCGGAAAGGCAACATTCGTTGAGGTCTGCTCCGAGAAGGGTGCAAACCTCGTCTCCGGCGCCGTCAAGGCCGGCGTCCTCGCAACCGAGGCAGCAAACCCCAAGGGACTCGAGATCCGGGCCAAGGTCGAGGGTGCGATGCTGAAGCTCGGCGACAAGTGGCGCAAGAAGAACTTCGAGGCCCTGGGCGAAGGAAAAGATCGTCTCAAGAAGATCATGGCCGAGACCGCACGGTGCATCAAGTGTTACGGCTGCATCGACGCCTGCCCGATCTGCTACTGTGTCGAGTGCACGACCAAGAACCCGAAGTATGTCGCGCCTGGCTACCTGCCGGTGGACTTCATGTTCCACCTGATCCGGTACGCCCACATTGCCGACTCGTGCGTCAACTGCGGCCAGTGCGAAGAGGTCTGCCCGGCCGAGATCCCGAACGCGCTCTTCATGCACTCCCAGCAGGTCGAGCTGGAGAAGATGTTCGGGCACATGCCGGGCGTCGACATGTCACTCCCGCTCCTTGCCATGGTCGAGGAGAAAGAGGAACGCGCCCGGCTCAACAACACCGGCAGCGACATGATCTACGAGAACGTCTTCAACCCTGTTCAAAAGAAGTGAAGAATCTCTCAAAATTTTTTCTTTTTTCCGTTGGTTTAAAAAATAGCATCATGGAGAAGACGGGTAATCCGGTGCTTCCGGAAGGTCTTCCACGGATGAAGGAATGAGGGACTTCTCACCGTTCGTCACCCGGATCGACCCGGTACGGGTGAGATTGTACCCTCCGACCTTCTCAAGAACCGCCCGGAAATCCGGTGACCTGATGAGGGAGACCAGCTTCCGGATCCGGGGATCGCTGAGAGTCTCCTTCCTCATGACCAGCTCGTAGTCTTCGATCGCAACAGGGAGGAAGAAAAACCCGTATGCACTGGCAATGCCGGATGTGCAGATCCCGGCATCGGCAAATCCGTCCCGGATCGCAGCGGCGACCGCAAGAGGGCTGTGGACCTCCTGAAGGTAACCGTCAATCTGCCGGGGATCGATACCTTCCTTGGCAAGCAGGGAATCGAGGACCACCCGCGACGGCGTTCCTCTCGGCGTATTGATGAAGCGTGTATGGAGAAGGTCCGTAACATGCAGCTCATTGCGTGAGGCGATGCCGAGCCCGATTTTGGCGATATGAATGAAGGCGAGAACTCCGGAGTGGGGAAAAAGGCTTCCCGGCAGGTATGCCGTCGGAGGAGCGTTGACCGGAAGAACCAGGGGAGCTGCATGGCAGTTGTTCCCGGCAAGGGCGGATATCCCGGCAGTATTCCCCGGGTTCGTGGCCTGAATGAATAATCCCTCATTACGGGCGAGCCCGCCAAGTTCCTCGAGTGCCGGGTCGATGGATCCGGTAAAAATGAGGGTGCGCCCGATGCTCCCGGGATCGGTCGTCAGCAGGACTTCGAGCGTAGTGCCTGCCTCGTATCCCTCGACCGGGGCAGGGATATGAACGTACCCGTTGGCTTTCACGGTTGCCATCTGGACAAAACCGCCTTTTCCATGGGGGGTGGCGATCAACTCGTTCCCCAGACGGCAGACAAAGAGAGGGACAAACTCGTCGAAACCGGGGTCGGAGGTGAGCGTCTGTGCAAGTCTCGCCGCGATCCGGAAGCGGGGCACCGGTGCAAATCCCCAGTGTTCGAGCAGGGGAGCTGCAAACTCCCGCAAGACGGTCTGGGCAGCGAGCGGGTAGCCCGGGAGACCGATGACCGGTTTCCCCTGGATATTTCCCAGCATGACCGGTTTGCCCGGCTTCACCGCTACGCCGTGGAAGACCAGGTCCCCGAGCGACCGGATCACTCCTTCAGTAAAGTCCCGGGTACCTGCTGACGACCCGGCTGAGATCAGGACAAGGTCGTTTTCCGCAACGGCCGCTTGCAGGGCTTTTCGGATAAGATCGGGGTCGTCCGCCACGATCGGGTAGCGGGTACACCGGGCACCCATCTGGGAGAGGAAGACCTGCGCCATGATCGTATTGCTCTCAACGACCTGACCCGGCCCTGGCCGGACACCGAACGGCACGAGTTCGCTGCCGGTCGGGATGATCCCGACCCGCACCGCGAGGACGACGACCCCGGTGATCCCGTAGGTGATCAGGGCCCCGATATCGAAGGGGCGGATGAGGTGCCCGCGGGGAAGGACAAGCCTGCCCTGCTTGACATCCTCTCCTGCAGGGCGGACATATTGCCGGGGAGGGGCGGATTTTCGGATCTGGTAGCAGCCGCCTTCTTCCCAGACATCCTCGATCATGATGACCGCATCGAACTCCGGCGGTAAGACATTCCCCGTGTTGACCCTGACTGCATGCATGAGTGAAAGCGGGGTCCTGTCGGAAGCACCAATCGTCTCCCTGCTCCTTACCGCGATGCCGTCCATGGCAGAGACGCTGACTTCCGGGACGGAATACTGCGCAAAGACCGGCTCCGCAACAACCCTGCCGGATGCCTCCGTCACCGGAACGGTCTCGGTCCGGGACGGGGCAGGGAACGAGGCCGTGAGGAGCCGGAGGGCCGCATCGAGAGAGCGGAGTTCAAGGTAGCGTTTTACCATCGGGGATCACGGGTTTTTTGTGAACGAAATGAGCTGGTACCGGTATTTTTGGTGTTGTTCGAATAAACAATTATTGTTAACCACCGGGAAATATCAATGGGACTTCGGAAAAAGCATCGCGACTCCCGTTTCCAAGGATATATCCTTCTCCGGTAACGATATCCTGTACAGGAAGGAACAGATGAAACACTTGTCCATCGGTCTTGAGGAAGCGCTCGCAATCACCCTCGGGCATATCCGGCCTCTCGGTGGTGAAGAGGTCGATCTCTCGGAGAGCACGGACCGTGTCGCTGCAGCAGACCTCTGTGCACGTGTCGACTCCCCGTCAATCGACTCCTCGCTCAAGGATGGGTATGCGGTCAAATCCGGCGATGTTGCCAGTGCAAACACGGACATCCCGGTTCGCCTGCGGCTGAATGGTTTCCTTGAGGCCGGGGGAAAGACCGAACTCACCCTTGGGGAAGGGACGACGATCCGGGTCCTGACCGGTGCCCGGATCCCCCGCGACGCCGATGCGGTCCTGTCCGAAGAGTTCACACGGCAGGACGGGAGCGATATCCTTGCCATGAACTGTGCAGAACCCGGGCGCAATATCCTCTCCCGCGGCACCGATGTGGCGTGCCATTCCGGCATCGTGAAGAAAGGGCAGGCATTATCGCCGGGAATCGTCGGGCTTCTTGCTGCTGCCGGGCACAGCCGGGTCCCGGTCTTTCAGAACCCGACTGTTGCCATCATCGGTACTGGTGACGAGATCGTGGCACCGGGCGAGGCGCTCTCCGAGGGTAAACTGTACGCGAGCAACATCCTGACAACCCATGCCTGGTGCCGTCGGTACGGGATGAAGACCATGATGGCGGTCGTCCATGACGATGTCGACACGCTCACAAAAACCTTCACCCGGCTCTCTGCAGATACCGATGCGATCGTGACGAGCGGTGGGGCATGGACCGGGGACCGGGACTTTGTTGCCCAGGTGTTCGAGGGGCTCGGCTGGAAGCAGTACTTCCACCGGATCCGGATCGGCCCGGGCAAGGCAGTCGGCTTCGGCATGCTCCAGGAAAAACCCGTCTTCATCCTGCCCGGGGGACCGTCCTCGAACCTGATGGGATTTCTCCAGATCGCGCTGCCCGGCCTGCTCACCCTTGCCGGCAACGCAAATCCGCATCTCCCCGTGGTGAATGCCCGGCTTGGTACCGATCTCGAAGGGCGCCAGCGCGACTGGACCAATTTCTTCTTCGGGAGGCTTGAGGAAGGGGGAGAGCTCCCGGTCTTTTACCCGCTCAGGGACAGCAGCAGGCTCCGGGCCATTGCCGAGGCCGATGCAATTGCGGGAATACCCGAAGGGCGTGGGCCGCTCGTGCGGGGATCGGTTGTTCCGGTGCAGGTGCTGAAGTAGCCGGCACTTTTTTCGGGAGAAAATTTCAGGTCGTTCCGGAAACGCAAGGGATAGTTGGTTAACTACGTTTGCAACCCCTTGTTAATCACTTGCTTTACCTATTGATTGTGAATTCAACAAAATATATTTACATCACTTTCCAATTCTATTCAGGTCTTAACATGCTCAACAATATCGACACGACCCAGGTTGTCCAGTACAAAAAAGAGATCCAGGCAGATCCCAAGGAAGCGAAGTTCACCGCAAAGATTGAGGGGGACTGGCTCTTTGGGGAAGGTGGTCCCCAGTTCCGTTCAACGGTGAAGGTCAAGGACGGCACGTATACCCTGGAAGCGAGCCACCCGAACTTCGCCGGCCCTGCCTGCCGGCCCGGCCCGATGGCGTTCGGGCTCTTCTGGTTTGCAGCCTGCTACACGAGCACCTTTGTCACGGAAGCGGCAATGCGCAACCTGAACCTTACCGCGGTGAAGACCCGGGTGGAAGCGGACCTCGACTACACCGCCCAGTTCGATCTTGGCAACAACCCCCTTATCACCGGGTACCGGGTGTTCATGGACGTCCGGGGGGACGTGACCGACGCCCAGGTCCAGGACCTGAAGGAGTATGCACTGAAGCGGTGCATGGGCATGTTTACTATCCGAAACGCAATAGCACTGAATGCCGAAGTGCGGCTCCTCAAATAATCCAGGGAAGCGATCCGTCACTTTGGATCAATTAAAGGGGGATTCAGACGTGTCCCCTCCATGATCCTTTGAATATCTCCTCACTTTTCCCTTATTCCCGGTATCCGGGGATAGTGGGCATGATGATTAACACATGCGGAGTGGTTATCCGCATCAGAATGGTTTAATCCAGTTACCATCGGGTCCCAGATTTTCACGAAGGGCAACGATGATCCCATTCGCTTTTTTGCCAGAACAATGCCACGCTACCACATCTCCATCATCGAGGCTTACGCCGCCGCGGATCCTGGTCCCGAGCCCGCATTCGATGCAGAGATCCGGCTTTTCCTGTTCGATCCGCGGGATCGCATCGGCAAATCCGCTCCCGTAGAAGAGGGAGCGGAGGTCTTTTTCCCGGTGGCTGAAGTAGAGGAATTCGTAGGGCTTACCCTCGATGAAAAAGAGGCAGTAATCGCGGTCGTGACGGGAGAGCCGGCGGTGAAGAATAATCGTCCTGGTGTCTGGCCGTTTCATCCACCCGCCGCCTCTTTCCTCGTCCTCGTAAGGGTCACGATATACCGGTTCTTCCCCTCCGGGCTGACCGTCACATCGTATCCCGTGCGTGAGAACGGGACCTCGACGGTATCCCGCTGGTCCCTCCGGACTACGCAGGAGAACGATCCCCCTTCGGGCATTCCCTTCAGCTTCTGCTTGAGCCGGATCATAAGGGAGGTACAGGTAAGCGCGGTGAAGTCTGGTGTTTCCCCCGTCGGTCGGTCGGTCATTTCAGATCGCTTCAGAAGAAGAGGATCCGCTGGTGGTTCCCGCCGGCATTCTTCGGCGCCGAGAAGAGGAGCTGTGCCAGTTCCTGGGTCCCGATATCCAGGACGCCCTTCAGCTGCTTGTTCTTCTGGGCACTCCGTCTCTGGAGCGACGGGGTGTGGGCATAGAACTCGAGGTTCTCGCTCCCGGACGCCGCGTCGATTACGTCCTGCATGTTGAAGAAGACGTCGTCCGATTCCGCAGTATGGGTACCGGTCAGCGCGTAGACCCCGTCTTCGAGGAAGATGACCCGGGTCGCGATGCCCTGGTGGGCAGCGGCGATTGCAAAGGAGAGTGCCCCGAACGTATGCTCGGTCCCGTAGGGAGTCCGGGTGATCACGATGACCTGCGACGGTGACGCAGATTCTTTCTTCCCCCAGGACTCCGGCCGGGGCTCTGTCCCCCGCGCTATCCCGGTGATACCGGAGGACTCGCCGGCGATGGGATGGTTCCTCCTGAACCGGTCGATCGTTACATTCAGGTTCCGGATCTTGCAGGGCTCGAGCGTGCAGGTCGAGATCACGATCCCCTTACCGTCATCCCAGGTGCTGTAGCCCCTCGCGCCGGCGCACCGGCTGCAGACAAGCATCGTGAACGGCAGGTTCTTCTTCCCCGCAATCTGCTCCAGTTCCAGAAAACCCTCGCCGATGTTCCTGAACTCGGTGGGCTTCTGGTTGAGGTGACTGATATGGATCCCGTCCAGATACGCGTACACTTCCGGGGCCATTTGCTCCTCGACGGCTGCATGGAGGCAGGTTAAGGAATACTGGCAGGGACGGTTCATGTACGGCGAGGAGAGCTGCAGGAAACCGAACGTTCCGGAGCCCGTTTCATGCCGCCGCCAGACCCGGACGAGTTCCCGCCAGAACGACCGGGGGAAACTGTTCTGCCGCCCGTTCTGGTCGGAGATATTATTGGGGTATTTCATCTTCAGGGAAGAGAGGGAGATGCCCCGGAGATCCAGTTCCTCCCGGTCGCAGACGAGTCTTACCGAGGGGAGGGAGAGGATGATGTCCCAGAGCGGCAGGGTCTCCTCGTCATGGAGGCTGTAGAGCGAATCCCCGGTTAAGAAGAAGATGAAGAACGGGTCCTTTTCGCGGGAGGGGTGACGGAGAGCGTCCGGGTGGATCGCAACAAAGAAATTTTTCAGCGATTCGGCGACCCAGGAGAGGCGCTCAGCGGTCAGTTTTTCGCCGAAAAGGAAAGAATTGGATGCCATGATCTGAAACGCGGTGGTTAATACCTTGTATATGTTTCAAAAGATGTTAAATAGTTGTGTTACGGCTTCGTGCACCGGAGTTCCCAGAGCCCGGAACCGATCTTTTTCGTCACGCAGTTCATGCCGTTATCCCTGCAGTACTGGGGGATTGAGTCCTGTGCCGCGGGCGGGTGGTCGCAGGTCACGACCAGCGTGTCGCCCGCTGCCAGCTTTTTGCTCTCCTTCTGGACCGCGAGGAGACAGAACGGGCAGACTTTTCCGGTAAGATCCAGTTTTTTGTCGGTCATGGTGAACCATACCTCCTTACGCAATCCCCTTCAGCATCGCGACCGCAAGGCCGGAGATCCAGAGGGTGAAGACGACCGACCCGATGCACATCCCGATAACGAAGAAGAGGGATCTGATGTTCCCCTCCGAGGTCATGACGCACTGCCGGAGCGGGCAGCCGCCGAGGATAACCCCGATGATACCGATCGCAATCCCGCCGATGACGGCAAGGATGACGTAGGCGAGGGGCGAGAGCCCGGCCGGTGCTCCCGGGACCGGGGTAAACCCGCTGGTCAGTAACCAGAAGAAATGCTCGAAAGCGGACGGAGTGATCAGCCAGAAGACCAGGTAGCCGATGAATGCACCAGCGATCAGGGCGAGGTACCCGTTCAGGAGCCGGGTGTGGCGGAACATGAAGAAGTCCCGGAACCCGCCGATGGAGCAGAAGCCCGAGCGCTGCCCGAGCCACCCGACCAGGATGCCAAGCACGATAGTCACGATGGGGACGGCGACCACGGCGATTTCCTTCGAGAGCCAGCCTGCTGCCATTATACTTCACGCTCCGCGATTGTTGTCGCGATCCTGATCCCGACCAGGACACCGGCAATGATCCCGAGGAGGCCGATGAAAGCTATCGCATCCCCGTAGCCGACCCGGAGCGCGATCCGGTACGGGCACCCTCCCATGAACAGGGCGAAGACCATGAAAAAGAGCCCGCCGAGCAGGTACCAGAGGTACGAAAGTGCCGATCCGGTCTTTGCCCGGAACTCGTCGTACGTTTTCGCCGAGATGAACGCCCCGATGAGGACGCCAACGACCGTCATGACGGGCAGGACCGCGTTCTGCGAGATGGGGGCGGCGGCGAGCTTCATGCCGGTCAGGGCATTGACGCCGATGTTCACGACATCGCGGGTGTGGCAGGCGACACAGAAGCCATAGGCCTCCGGCCCGCCGGCACTGATGAGGAGGACCTGCACGAGTGCCGCGAGGATACCGATCAGGAGCCCCACAACAAGGGGGTTCCGGGCAAGGGAATCGATACCCGAGGGTTTATTCTCATTATCCATGCGGATGTATTTCAGAAGAAAGGTAATTAAATTTGTCGAAATAATCTGATGAATTAATTGATAAAAGTTTACTCAATTTTTGGAAATCGTTTAACATATTAATCTTCGGGAGCAATCGCTCCCTGGGTGACAAAATTTAAAAAAAATCGAACCCGGATAAAAAATGAATAAATTATTTCAACCCATTCTCCTGCATTTCCTCCCGGACCTCGTCGATATGCATGACCCGGTCGAGGGCGGCACCGGTCAGGCAGTACCCCTGCTTGTCAAGGGCATAGACCGGAAACTTGGCCAGATCCTCGGGGACGGGTTTCGCGGTGAGTTTCTTGAAGTTGAGGAGGTCCTGGACATGCAGGCCGATCTTGTCGCAGATCTCCCGGAGTTCCACGATCCAGCGCTTGAGGTCCCGGACATCTGCCCCGTCCCATTTGAAAATCTGATAGATTTTCATGTAGGCGTCGCGTTCCAGCATGATGTGGGTGGAGTTCTTGTCGGACTTCAGGTAGAATTCGAGAAAAGTCCGGGTATCCTTCACCTGTTGGGCGTGTTCGTAGGCGGCTGCCCGGCACTCTTTGAGCGCTTCCCTGAACGCTTCGGGTTCCATCTTACCGCCAAGTTTGGCGATATCGGTCGACAGTTCCTTCAGGTTCTCTTCAACCTCTTTCAGTTCGCTGATCAGTTCTTCGAATTTCTGGTTCAGCTCTACCCCGAAGAACGCCTCCATGTACTCGGAACCTTTCGCCATCAGAAGTACTTGGTAATCCCATCCTATAATCGTTCGTACTAAGGCAACATCTATCCATTAACGCGCCATAGGATCATAGGAAATATGCCCAGACTGCCACGAGTCAAGCAGGAGTTGTATACCAAGGGCGGGATTATCACGGAACGGGATCCCGACTTCTGTATCGTCCGGCTCCGGATGCCGGCCGGGATGATCTCCCCGGCCCAGATGAAAGGTGTTGGGGAGATCGCGGAGAGGTACGGCATTGATCAGGTTCACCTGACAACCCGCCAGACCATGGAGTTCCCTCACGTGGATCCTTCGAAGCTCGAGGGGCTCCTTTCCGAGCTCGAAGCGAACGGGACGCCGCTCGGGGCGGAACGCGAGGAGATCGTGAACGTTACCGCATGCCTCGGTTCACGGAACTGCAAGTTCGGGATCATCGACAGCGTCGGGCTTGCGAAAAAGATCGATACGGAGTTCTTTGGAAAGGAGCTCCCGATCAAGGTGCGGATCGCGATCTCCGCATGCCCGAACGGCTGCGAGAGCGAACGGCTCAACGAGATCGGGATCACCGGTATCCGTCGCCCGATCCGCGACCCGGGCCTCTGCACGGGGTGCGGGACCTGCGCCCACTACTGCCGGGAGAAGGCGATCCGCGTCGAGGACGGAATCATTGTCCTTGCGGCAGAGAAATGCATGGAGTGCGGGTTCTGCATCATGCCCTGCCCCTTCCATATCATCAAGGGTGCCGACCCCCAGTTCCGGATCACCGTTGGCGGGCACCGGGGCCGGCACCCGAAGATCGGCCGGCACCTGATAACCGTCAACACCGAGGAGGATGTTCTCCGGGTTGTGGAGAAGATCATCTATTGGATCCACCGGCAGGCATCCACGGGTTCGCTCCTCCCCGAGCAGCTGGATGAGCTTGAGTTCGACACGTTCAAGAGAGAGATAGCGGCGCTCGTTTAGTAATCTCCCCTCCTTTTTTCCGCACGGGAGAGAAAAAAAAGTGGCGGTTTCAGGTATTTTTCAATAGTTGATCGTCCGCATCGCGGTGAGCGTGTCAGGTACTTCCTTTCGGAAATAGGATTTGGGGTACCCGCAGCTCGGACACTTCCAGTCAGCGGGGAGCTGGGAAAAATCCGTGCCGGGCGGGATTGGCTTTGCCGCCATGACCTTGCACTCGTACTCTTCCATCCTGTCGGTATTGCACAGGATCGTGTTGAACGCCTTGGTCTCTCCCACTGCCGGGTCATAGACATGCCCGCACATCGTGCATCTGTATTTGTCCATCGTGATAACCTCCTTACCAGAATTATTTTTTCATGAAGAGGTGGCCGTAAACGGTCGCTCCCTTCCGCTTGGGGTGGCGTTCGCCAAGATCGCCGATGTAATCGATGAACGTTGCCTTGGTGCCATCAACTTCGAGATCAACCTCGCCGGACGGTTTGTAACCGGGCATCATGACGTTGATCTTTCCGAAGACGTAGATCTCGCCCTTGACCAGCTGGCCGCCGACACGGCGGTTCGCGTTGCCCTTGAGGATGATCTTGCCGCCTTCCATGTGGGTGCCGAGGTGGATATCGACGTCTCCGTCGATGATCATCGTGCCGCCCGTCATGAAGCTGGCCACATCGGATCCTGCGTTCCCCTTGACCCGGAGGACGCCGCCCGACATGCCGCGCCAGTCGCCACGGTAGGCAGCGCCGAGGTAGTTCCCGGCATTGCCGTTGATGGTGAACTCCCCGCCCGCCATCGCGAGGGCGCAGAAGGAGTGGACATCGCCGTTGACCGTAAGCTTGCCGCCCTTCATCCAGCTGCCGGTGTACATATCACAGGCAGAGTTCACAACGACTTCTCCGGCGGTCATCTTTGCGCCGATGTACTTCATCTTCGTGCAGTCGCCGTTGATGACGATCTTCGTGTCGGCCGCGGTTGCGCCGGCGTTTCCGGCAATGGTGAAGAACTCCCCGAGCGTGGAGATCTCCTTCCCCTGGTATGCTCCCATTTTGGCGATCTGTTCGGCCGTCTTGCCGGCGAACGCGTCAGGGTTGACATTCTCGCATTCCAGGTAGAGGTCCGGTACTTGCTTTACCGTCAGTGTAACAGTTTCCATTCTCTTCGCCTCACGCCTTGGTTGCATCCACCGTGATGATGTGCTGATGCGGGGCATAGCTCTCGGGGACCGGGTAGTTGTTCTCGTTCACGCTGTAGTAGCGCAGGAACTTCTCCCGGACGTCGTGCATGACCTGCTTGTTCTCCGGTACCTTCGCGTCCACCCAGAAGGTCTTCTTCTGGCCCATGTCGACGACTTTTCCGCCCTCGACACAGATCCTGCCGTCCTTGAAGAGGTACGCTGCGTTGCCAAAGGCTTTCTCGATTGCCGGGCCATCGGACGGGAACTTATCGGGATTGATGTCGTAGATGGCGATGTCGGCGTTCATGCCTGCCTTTAAGCCGCCGTAGTCCTTCATGAGGCCGAGGCACTTTGCCGGGCCTGCACGGGTCATCTGGGCGAGCTCGTAGAGGGTGATCTCGCGGTCGATGTTGGCGAGGTAGGTTGCCCCGATAACCTTATCCGCGTTCTTGAACGTGTTGAGGCGTTCGTCACGGACTTTCTTGGACATCAGCCACGAGTAAACCCGCGGGTACCGGGTGAATGGCCCTGCGTTCGGGTGGTCGGTGGTGATGAAGCAGCGCATCGGGTCCTTTGCCATGAGTGCGATCTCAAGACCGATACACCACTGTTTTGCACAGACGGAGATGTTCGGGTCGTAGATGTACGGGACGACACCGGCAGCGGTCTCGAGCTCGACATCCACGTTGAACCACTTGAGGTGGTTGAGGCCGTGGAGGTGGTGTTCGAAAGGCCCGTCGGCAGTCATCGTGGTCGTCTCGTCCAGGGTTACGTTCCCGGTGTCGATGGTGATGTTCTTCTGCTTGTTGACGTAGTCCATGACTTCCTTTGCCGCGGACTCGAAGTCGCCCCAGTTCGTACCCTTGTAGGAGTGGAACTGGAGGTGGGTCGAGTGCATGACCTGCTCGCGACCGAAGGTGTTCTTTGGCTTGACGCCTTCTGCAAGCTGCAGGGTCTCGATGGTTGTCTTGTAGTTCCCGGGGTTGCCGAGGTCGTTCTGGTGGACATGCATCGAGTGCGGGAGGCCGAGGTACTCGTTCGCCGTCATCAGGCCGGTCATGATCTCGGCCGGGGTGATGTCGAAGTAGGGGACGGGATCGCGGATGGTCAGGCAGTTCAGCCCCCAGGCCCAGGCTTCGGTGCCGCCGGGGTTGACGACCTTGACGCCATACCCCTTCGTCTGGCGCATCAGCCAGGAGATGTACGCCGCGGTGTTCTCGACCTCGTTGTTCTTGAGGTACTCCATGATGAACCAGTTGTTGCCGAGAACCGGGAGTGCCGCCTCATCGATGATCGGGGTATCGTGGATCTCCTCGTGGACGTGGCGGGCATACAGCGGGGGCATTGCCGCTTCCATGGCGAAGGTGAACCCCATGCGGGCGTATTCATACCCGGTCTTGAAGACCGTGGGGATCGACTTGCCGCCTTCGATACGGGTAATGCCGGGCTTCTTGTGGGAGTCGAAATGTTTGTCTTCGGGGCGGTACCAGCGGCCGGCGTTGACCTTGGGACCGGCGACATGGGCGTGGACCTCGAGCGCACCGGCCATGACGGTCTTGTCCTTTGCGTCGATGACCTTTGCCGACGAGCTGACCTTCTCGACGATCTTCCCGTCTTTTACCGCGATGTCTTTCTTGTCGCCCTTGATCCCCTGGACCGGGTCAAAGACATGGCCGTTTTTGATGATGTATTCTGACATTTACGCACCTCCCTTTGCGAGGAGTTCGTCAACGCGGTTGTTGATCTTCGTCAAGACTTCCTCGTCCGTGAGCATGCCCTCGGGCGGCTCGACAACTTTCCTCGTTTCGATAGGGACGTTGTCCATACGATAGGCGCATCCGCCCACTTCGACGCCGACCATCGCGACCGGGATGTGGACATCCGAGATCTCGGTCGTGCAGTTGATGTGCGGGTCGATGGTGACGGTCGGTTTCTTGGAACTGCTGATCATTGCATTGATCGGGAAATGGGCCCCAGGATCGGTCGCGATGTAGAAGCAGGCCTCGACCTCGTTACGATTTAAGAGGTCGACCGAGGTTGTCTCGCCGGTCTGGTGCCGGGCCTGGTCCCTGCGGGAGAGATCGACGGCATACGGGAACCCGTACTGCCAGCCGAGAACCTGCCCGGAACCGGTGACGTTCCAGTGCCCGCGCATCGCCATGATCACAAATTTGGTGAAATCGTTCATGTCACGGGTCAGGCAGATCGCCTCATCGATGTTATGGTTCCTGCCCATGGTGTGGGTAAGCCCCATGCCGAAGAAGATGATGCCGAACCGGCCGCCCTTGAGTTCCTCGACGACCTCGTAGATCTTTTCCTTCGGGACTCCGCCAACCGTGTCCGGGAGGGCTTCGCCGCGGGCTGCGGTGCGGAATGCATCCAGGAGTTCGTAGTCAAAACCCTGCTGGACCTGGATGAACGTATCAGCGCATTTCGCCGTGTCCGTGTAGCGGCAGTCCACGCAGTAAATCTTCCGGCCCTTGTGCCCCTTGACGGTGAAGAAGCCGCGGGGGAAGATCGAGTACCGGGACATATGGCGGGGGTGGGCGTGTGCCGGGTTGCAGCCCCAGAAGATGACCCGGTCGGCACGGTTCTTGACCTCACCGAGCGTGCAGCTCGGGACACCGACATCTTCGATGGCGATCAGGGACGAGCCGTGGCAGACCGTCGCACAGTTGTCGACGATACCGCCGACCTTCTCGGCGATCTCGTGCCCGATGGACATCGCCTGGCAGCTCGTGGATGCCCAGCCGTACATCAGGGTCTTTCTTGACTTGACCAGCATCTTTGCGGTCCAGTCGATCGCTTCGTCATACGATACTTCCTTGTACGTCCCGTCCGGCTGGCGCATCCGCGGGCGCTTGACCCGGCCCGGGAGCCTCTGATGGTTGAACTTCTCGGCGCCGATCGCACACGCGTTCTTGACAGAGAGGATCGTCTTGTTATCATCGGACACGGTGACAACGACGTCGTCGCAGAGGGTTCCGCAGAACGGACAGATAACATCGGTTACATCTTTTGGCATCGTTCATCACTTCCGGATAAGGCCGCAGGCGTCCTGCACGACCTCGATTGCGCCCATGATGCGCTCGTTCGTGGCGACCTCAACGTCCACCGGGAATCCCTTGAAGCAGGGCTCTCCCGTGGAGAAGGTGTAGGCCGGGACGATCCGGTTTGCCCAGGGTCCCATGGGGATGTGGGCAAGGCCCGGGACAAGGTCTTCGCGGGTCTCGACCGCTTTTACAATAACGCTGCCGACCGAGCTCGTCACCTTGACGTTCGTGTTCTTCCATGCACCCAGTTTCTTGAAATCCTCCGGGTGCATGTGGATGATTGTACAGGCATCGAAGTATTTCTTGGATGTCTTGCCTGCCTCCATGCCGACACCCTGCTGGATGGTACGGCAGGTGATCAGGTTCAGGGTAATTTTGTTTGCCATGTTTTCTCCTCACGATGGTTGGGAATGCCTTCCTGCAGGTTATGCAAGAGACTTCGCTTCGCCACTCCCTGAGAGTCTGATGACATCGTACGGGCAGGCTTCGACACATACGCCGCATCCTGCGCAGAGTTCCGATTTGAAATCGACACTGACAGAAACGCCATCCCGGACCTCGTAGATCTTCTCCTTGGTCACCGGGTCGAGCGTAAAGAGCTCGAGGGCATTCACCGGGCATGCAACAACACAGTTGTTGCATCCGGTACATCGTTCCGTGTTAACATGCACTGAAAACGCCATTCACATCACACTGTTTTATGGCTAATTTTCAAGGTCATTGAGAAGAATTATTAAACCTTTGTAACTATCCGAAGAGTAAATCAACAGTATTTAATCAGCGGATTGGAATTTTCAGGAAGATTAACAGGGTTTTTTGAATGAGATGTGACAATTAACCTCTGGAGAGGCAGAAAACCGGTTTTCTCCATTCATGACCAAAAGATATTCCCGGTTGAATATTTCTGGTCCATGCATACCCCTGTCCGGACCATGGTTTTTACACCAACGCGCAGAATGGGGGGGATCTCAGGGTATCCCTTTTGATGTCTCCGGAAGATCGTCAGGTTTCCCGTTCCACCCAATCGATCCCCGGCGGATACTACAGACCGTATCCGCGATCTGCCGGCAATCGCTTCTCCGGTGCGTCACGATGATGCAGGGGATCTTCTTTTCGGTGATGAAGGACCGGATCAGGTCTTTGCCGGCTGCCGTGCTCTCCACGTCCAGCGCGGTGAACGGTTCGTCCAGCATCAGGAGATCGGGTCTCGTTGCGAGTGCCCGGGCAAGGGCGATCCGCTGCTTCTGTCCCCCCGAGAGGTTTCCGGCCTTCACGGTGGCAAGGGTACGGATGTCCAGCCGGTCCATCCACCGGGCCGCCTCCTCCGCGATACGGTGCTTCTCCCAGTGCCGGGCTTTCATGCCGTACGCGACATTCTCCGAAACGGAGAGGTGGGGGAACACGGCAGACCTCTGGAGGACATACCCGATGTTGCGGGTTTCAACCGGAAGAGAGATGCCCGCGGCGGAGTTGAAGAGTTCCCGGTCGCGGAGCCTGACCAGTCCATGGTCGGGATCCAGCAACCCGGAGAGCATGTTGAGTATGGTCGATTTTCCCGCGCCGTTCTCTCCCATCAGGGCGAGGATCTCTCCGGGCTTCGCCCGGATTTCCAGATCGAGCGGGAAGTCCCGGAGCTGTTTGTGGAGGGTTGCCTCAAGCATGGCCCACCCCGGTTTTTGCGAAGAACCGGACCGCGATCATAATGGCAAACGAGATGATGACCAGCAGGATCGAGATGGTGATCCCGATGGTGAAATTCCCCTGCATGGCCCCGTAGACCGCGAGCGGCATGGTCTGGGTCACGCCGGGGAGGTTGCCGGCAAACATGATGGTCGCCCCGAACTCCCCGAGCGCCCGCCCGAACGTCATGACCGCCCCGGAGAGGAGCCCTCCGGCCGTCAGCGGGATAGTGATGGTGGCAAAGACCCTGACCGGGGACGCCCCGAGGGTCCGGGCCGTCTGCTCGTACGCGGGATCGAGCTGTTCGAAGAGGGATTTCGCCTGCCGGAGGTAGAAGGGGGATGCAACGAAGATCTGTGCCATGATGACCGCAATGGTCGTAAAAGCGAGGGTGATCCCGAACAGGTTCAGGTACCGTCCGAGGAGCCCGACCCTCCCGTACAGGACGAGCAGCGCGAAGCCGGCGACTGCCGGGGGGAGCACGAGCGGAAGATCGATGAGGGTGTCCACGACGATCTTCCCGGGGTAGGTTGTCCGGCTGTGGACATAAGCGAAGGGCGTGCCGACAAGGATGACGATGGCAAGGGAGATTAACGATGTGGAGAGGCTCAGGAACAGGGCGCTTTTGACTTCGGCGTCCATGAGGGATGACAGGAACAGGTCCGGCGTTGTCCGGAAGAAGAGCGCGACGATGGGGAGCGCGAGGTAGAGGGTGACCGAAGCGACCAGGACCGCTGCGCCGATGGTAGCAAGCGTGCGCCGGCCGGGATCCGGTCTGAAGGAGGGGCGGTTCATGATGGGAACGGAGAAATCCTGTTCCTTAGCTTGGATTCATAGAGTAAAAACGTTAAGAGACCGGCCGGAAGCCGTAGTCTTTCAGGATCTGCTGGCCGAGGTTGGGCGAGAGCATGAAGGTCTCGAATTCATTCGCGATCCCGCTGTTCTGTGTCTCCTTCATAATCGCGATCGAGTAGGTCTGGAGGTAGTTGTCTTTCTTCGGGATGCTGATGACAGTAAGAGTACCAGCCGGTGCTGCCGCATAGGTGGATTCGTAGACAATCCCGGCATCGACCTCCCCGAGCGAGACCTTGGTCGCGACCGCGGGTTCGGAGGTCTCATAGGTTACCACATTGGCAAAGACCGACGTGTTCCACGCTGCCCCGTAGGTTGATTTGCCGAGATTGGCGAGAGCGGAATACGATGCGGTCCCGACCGGCACACTGTATGCAGCAAGGGCGATCTTCTTTCCCGGTGTTCCAAGATCGGAGAGTGATTTGATGTTGCCGGGGTTGGACGCCGGGACGATCACGGTCACGTAGTTGGTGGTCAGCGGTTTTACCGAGCTGTTGACGAAGTACCCCTCATTCTGCAGGGTCTTTGTGTAACTGTTGCTCGCGGAGATGAAGACGTCGGCATAGGCGCCGTTCTCGACCTGGGTCTTTAACGCCTGTGTGCCGTCAAGGTTGAAGGTCACGGAGTGGCCGGGGTACATCGCCGAGAACTGTTTCCCGATCTCTTTGGACACGCCCTTGAGGGAAGCGGCTGTATACACGATCAGGGTCTGGCTTGAGGGAGTGTATTCCTGTGCGGGTTTTGCGGTGACCGCGGCAGCAACGGTCGTCGTGACCGGCGCAGCCGTTGTCAGGGCCGGGGTGACAACGGGGGTCTCCGGGGCCGGCGTGGTGACGGGCGGGACGACGGTCTCAATGGCCGCCGTTGCGGCTGGCGGGGACGCGGTTGTCCCGGTGCAGCCAGCGAACAGCGCGGCTGCAAGGAGAATGCAGAGGACAGTACCGGTGAAAAATCCGATGTGAGTTCTTTTCATGGTGATTACCTGTTCAGGCTAAGGAATGGGCGTCCTTTCTTATAAATCATTTTTTTTAATCTTCAAGAAAGTTAATTATTACAATTTTACTATTTTACCTACACTCTGGTTTTCCATCAACTACTCTTTAACTATTTGTGATTAATAAGTCCAAAAAGTCAATGAAAATTATTATAACTCCTGACAGCCAATCAGATGGTTGTCCTCTTGGATACGCACCAACCGGACACATGCACACACACTGGAAACACACAAGGATTCGAGTACAGCAATGCATGAAACCTGGGAGGGGATGGTCAGGGACTTCCTCTCTCGTCATAATGCTTGCGCATTACCAGTGCACAACCCTTCCCGCAACCCTTCCCGCAACCCTTCCCGCAAACCTTCTTTTTTCCCCATCGCTCGCACAGTCCCGGCGTCGTGTCTGTTCGCTTATCATCTCCGCTCTGGAAAAGTTCAGAAAAAAAGGGGAATCAAAGGATTACTCCGTGCCGATCATGACTCCCGATGCCTTCATGATGGCAACAACTTCCTTTCCAACCTGCAGCTTCAGGTTCTCTCCCACCGAAGGCTGCGGCCGGGAGACACTGCCCCGGCCGTGAATGGGAAGAACCTGACCTATGCAAACCCCCGGGAACCTGTTTTTTCTCGTTTGCGGTACAACCGTACGATTATGGGGTGTATCCGTTACGAACAGGATGAGCGGGGGACGATGAAACCGCTCGTCGTCTTTATGCCGATCGGGACAATCCGGTCCCCTTTTAGCGATATCGCCGGCATGCCGATCCAGCCGTCCGGGGCGCGGGGCATTGCGGGGACCGTCGAGGTCCTGGAAGAATTCGCGGACGGGCTTGTGGATCTCGACGGTTTCTCGCGGATCATCCTCGTGTACATGTTCCACAAGTGCGCGTCCTGCGAGCTTACGGTTACCCCGTTCCTCGATTCGGCGACGCACGGCATCTTTGCGACCCGCGCCCCCTGCCGCCCGAACCAGATCGGGATCTCTGTCGTCCGCCTCACCGGAAGGAACGGCCGGGTCCTCTCCGTTGCCGACATCGACGTCCTCGACGGCACCCCCCTCCTCGACATCAAGCCGTACGTGCCGGCCTTCGACTGCTACCCGGATGCAAAGGCCGGGTGGCTGGAGAAGAACGGCCACCGGGCGGTGTCGGTGCAGAGCGACGAACGGTTCCGGAACCGGGAAAAGTAAGAGTGCGATTGAAGGGGGACATCCTGCCCTCCCTGGCCGTTATTCCTGGACAGGAAGAATACGCCGGCGATCTATCCCTTTCCCGCGTTTTTCCGGGAATATCCGAGGCTCTCAGCCTATATTTAGGCTCATTTGGTTTTTCATTGAAGACCCGGGGCACCGTCGTAAGGCGCATTTTACGCATGAATGGATGGAAGAATGCAATGAATGACACGATGAGAAGAACCTCTCCGGCCGGGGAATCGTTATCGAGATCGGGGATACGCACTACCAGCTCCCCAGAGACCGGTTCCTCGCGGTCGCGCTCGGCGAGGAGGTCTCCTGCATCTTCTACGAGGTGCCGGACGGGAAGCACGAACTGACGGAATTATCGCCGGGAACGGGGCGGGGAGGGGGGTCCTGATGGCAGCCCGTGCCTGCCATATCCTCGAGTACGAGGCGCAGGAGCTCCTCCGGGCTGACGGGTACCGGACGCAGGTCCTCCCGAAGAACAACGCGAGGAATGCCCTTCCGCTCTGCATCATCGCATTCCGTCCTCCCGGCGAGACCCGGTACGTGCGGGTCCGGACCGTGGACCGGAAGGACCCCGGGCCGGAGGATGTGGAGCAGTGCTGCGGGAAGGAGACAGTCCTCTACCGGACGATTCTCGCACGGGTGCCGGTCGATCCCGAGCTCCATTGCGAGATCTGGCTCTCCGCGCCCAAAACCGGTCTCCACTGCTTTGAGATCACGCCGGGGAGCATTGTCCCGATCCCGGTACCCAACCCGCCCGGGGCCGGATCGCTTGCCGGCCGGATCCGGTGCCCGCTGCTCGCACGGGGGCGGCTATGACCCCGGGACGTTGTGCGGATCCCGGTGAGGGTGCGCCATGATCTCGAAGCGGGCCTTCCACGCCGCGAAGAACCGGTGCTGCAGGCTGCTCGTATCCCGTGGCTACGCGCCGGTCGTGCCGGTTGCCGACCACCCGCTCTCAGGCTTTACCAGGCTCCACCTGATCGGGCTGAAGGGCACCTACGAGGCCCTCTGCATCAGGATCCGGCATGTCGAAGGAGCGGTGAGCCCGGAGTATGTCGGATATGCCTGCCGGTTCGAGTGCTGCCAGCTGCGCTCGCTGCTGGAGAAGTATCCCGGCGACATCTTCCTCCGCTGCGAGGTCTGGGCAATCTCGCCCACCGGAGGGATCCACTGCTATGAGGTTACCGCCGACAGTCTTACCGAGGTGGCTGCATATGTCCGGTGAACCGGGTGAAACTGACACGGGGAACGCCCCTGTCGAGAGCGTCCCGCTCTATCTCGTGCCGAAGGTGATCGCGGATCATATCCGTAAGAAACAGGGGGAGGTATTCCTGATCACGGTCTGCCGGTCGAAGGAGCACCAGTACCAGATCCTCGTGGAGACGCTCGCGGAACATACGCAGCGGACGGCAGGAACGGCATCTGCCCGGAGCGGCGGACCTGGCGACAGGGGGGGCGGTTGCAGCACCCGGGGATGATCGGTCCCGCGTGACAACCGCGGCCCCGAGGAGGGGAAGAGATCCTCTTATCAATTTTTCTTTACCGCGTCCCGTCCGGGGTTCAGTCAGGGATACGCCCTCAGAACGCCGATACATGATCAGCCCGAGGGCCCAAGGGCGGGAGATACGAACAACATGGCGGATTTCATCCAAAGCTCGCAGAGCAAGAATTCGGTTCGCACCCTTGCGACACCGATTCCGGACGTTGCAGCATTCGATGCCATCGTCCAGGCAGTCATGACGAACAACCCGTTCGGGTGCGTAGAGTACATCAGCGCCGGTGTCACGCACAATCCCGTGGAAAAGACCCGGGAGAATTATACGGTCCGGATTGTCTACCAGGATAATGAAGCTAAAAGGGTCGGCAACGACTCCGGTAGTTTCAACTCCGTTGCCGGGTACACAGCAGGGGCCGCTGCGCTCCTCGCCGACACGGCGCTTGCAGAAGCCCATGGCGGGACCCCTGTACGGGACACGGAGAACGACTCCTTCAGCGCGACGCTCCGGTGCCACGATCCGAACGGTGAACTGTATAACGTGACGATCACCCGCACCCGGGTCACGCTCCAGTCCTACGCGGACGACGCGATCCTGGGAAAGGTCGAGACCTGGGCGGACACCGTCCCGGCACTCGCCTGAAACGGGGCGAACTCCGCAGGAGTAAGTCCGGGGAAGAACTCATCCACGTTCTTCGATGCACGAAAGGTTCGCAAGAACCTGAAGAGCGAGAAGAACGCATTGGGGTTCTTCGATGCACGAAAGGTTCGCGTGAACCTGAAGAGCGAGAAGAACGCATTGGGTGTCTTCGACGGCACGTCCCCGGTGATGGGGATCTTTCACTCCGCATCACCTGACGAACAGAACCGGGAGGGGGTCGGATATCCGCCCCCCATTCTGATTTTTTCGACTGTGGAGGATTAAAATGGATACGGAAATTCTCGGGATCGTGCTGGGAGCCGTGCTCCCGGTCTATCCCATGTTGTTTGCCATCTACCAGAAGATCGGCAAATACGATGAGATCGTCGAGGAGTTCAAGCGGCTCCGCGACGAGCATGACGAATACAGGGAGGGATACCATGGATACTGATTGCGTGCAGCCGGTCGCGACGGTGACCGGCCTGTACCGGGGGAAGGCCGGCGAGCTTGAACCGTTGACTCTCCATACGCCGCTCACCCGCGATGAGGTGCGGCGCCATCCAATTTTCTATGAACTGGACCTGTATCCGGAAAAGGGTGACGAGAACCTGATCATCGATCTGATCTACGACACCATGTCGCCGATACGGCTGCAGGACCTGTACCGGGGGACCGACATCCCTCGGGGCGTCCGGTTCTGGCCGGACTGGTTCGACATCCCGCCGTATGAAATGATGCGCGATGCTGACGGGCGGCGTGTCTATCCCCGGGCACCGGGCATCCACACCGTCCGGATCCGAACGGGCCGGAGGAAGTGGGCCCAGATGGGCCGGGTCCGGGACTTCAGCCCGAAAAATGGCGGATACACGAGCCCGGTCTTCGAGATCAGGATCGCGGAGGACACCGATGGTTGACCGTCACGGGAGTGATCGCGATGTTCGAGGATGCGACGGGCCCGTCAGGACCTGGAGCAGGGGAAGAACGAAGTTCTTCGACCGAATCGGAGTTGGGAAGAGTGTTTGAACATGAGGTGCAGACAAGGTGCGCCATCTGCGGGACCGGGCTCCTGCTCGGGCTGGTCTTCGTGCTTGCCCACCTGCCGCTCCTCACCCTCCTCGTCCCGGTCGGGATCCTCTTCCTCGGCATCGTTGCCGACCCGGAGGAGACGCACGCCGTCTGGTACGGGATGCTGAACTCGCTTGGCATCTTCGATCGTGCGGCGCTGACCGATCTTGAAACGTTCACCTGCGCCGGGAAGCGGCACTACTTCTGGTTTGGCGAGGTCGGCATGGCTGCGATCCTGGCCGGGGTGTTTGCGGTCCCGCTCGGGTTCTTCCTTGCAGGCCGGGCGGAGATCACCCTCGCCTTCATCGGGGCGGCGGTCCTGTTCCTGCCACTCTTTGTGTTCCTGCCGAAGCTGATCAGGAGGGCGGTGAAGGCAGACACGGATGCGGCGGTCGCGGCGTTCGGGAAGAACGAGCAGGTGAAGAAGGTCTTCTGGACCCTGTTCATCGCGATGGGCGGGCTGGTGCTCGCCCGGGTCGCTGACCCGGAGATTGCGCGACAGATCGTGGGGATGCTGGCCGGGATCTGAGGATAATTCCGATTAATTTCTTTTTCTTCCGTAGTATCCTGAAAATGAGAGATACTGTCCCCGGAATACGCAAAGTCCGGCTCGCCAGGAAAATCTCCCGGTCAACGTGAAGACCCGGCCGAACGTTCAGAATTCCTCAGCGATCCCGTATCCCCATTCGTAGAGCCGCAGGACAGCGTTCGTAGCGGGAAACTCGGTACAGGCGATTCCCCGCTGCAGAAGATACCGTTCGGCCATCACCGGCGAAACCGGCACGACCCTGTCCTTCCCGGTCATGCCCAGCGGCCGGATATGGAAATAGAACTGGCGGCTCTTATGGGGGTTCTCGTGCAGGTAGAGGTCTTTTCCGAAGACCTGGACGTCGGACGATGCCGGCGGGACGGTGGATCCAGACGTGAGGCAGATGTCCCGTTTCGTGTCGACCATGATCCTCCTGCTTCCGTCATATATGGCTGCTTTCATGAACAATCCTCTCCTGGATAGTCCGGGGCCGTACCACAACGGCCCCGGGAAGAATGGGTGTCCGTGCATGACACCCATGAGGCAATAGCATACTCTTTTTGTGTTCCGGTTCTGAGGAGAGCACCTGTGGCAGGGTCGTCCTCGTCCATCTAATAGGCCGGTCGTAGTAATAAATTTTTGTTTTTTTGTGTTAATTAGTGTGTAAATTCTACAAAAGCATAAGAATAGATATCCCTTGCGCCGGTAGCCGCCAGAAGACCTGTCAGCCCAAGAAGAACCCGGGGAAAATACCCTCAAATCATTCCCCGTTTCCTCACGAGGTCTTCAGATAATGCCCGCAGGACCGTCAGTTTCCCTGCGCATGGAATCGGGAAGGGTCCTGGCCCTTGTTTTCCAAAACCAGGCTGTTTTTCCGTTCACGGAAATGGTGCCTCATGGCCCTGGCCAGGGGCAGTTCTGACCCCATAGTATCACCCTCTCCCGTGGGAAAACCGTCCGCTGAACGCATCCGTGAGGATTGTTTGTGGAGAGGATGTATTATATAACTACAAGAATGACTTCTGACGATTCATGCGCTTCATGTATTCCGGATTTCTGTTGATATACCAATTGATATATTCCTGCAGATTCTATACGGAATTACCGGTGCCTGATGGATGCGAGGATCTCTTTCCGCTCCCTGACAATTGTCGTTGCTCTTGGTATCATCATCAGCACCGGGTGCTCGTCCCCTCCATCACCGGCCCAGTATTACCGGAATGAGACCCTGCACGGGCTGTCCGTTGGGGATACGGCGTCTATCGCCATGCCGGACGGGACCCTCGATATCACGGTCCGTTCCTTCGACCCGGCCACCGGGACAATTCTTCTTGAAGAGAAGAACGACGGCACAGCACCGCTCCATTATGACCCGTTGATCCGGGTTCAGGACTGGCAGGGCGGCACCTATACCGCCGTGTATTGTCACGCGGATCCCTGTCCGGCGTATGTGTTCCTGACCACGCTCGCCCCGGGAGAAACCGAACTCCGGGACATTTCTCTCCCTGGCATGTTCCACGTACCGGATGAGGCACGCCAGGGGAACCTTTCATTGTACTGGGAGGAATCCGGGCAGGAGGCCTCGCGGCTCCTCATTTCCTGATAAAAAAATTTCGGGAGAAGAATCGGAAAAACGGAATCGTTGCCCACAAAACGGCAAGAAATACTATCTTAATTTTTCCCTGCCTGCGATCCCACGGCTGCTTTTCCCGATCCTCTCTGGTGTTTCTTCCGGAATATTTTATCCATGTCGTGCTCGATGAGATGTTCCGGAGAAATCTTCGGCGCAGGGGGGTTGCCGTACAGCAGCCGGTTGGTATCGAACTTCTTCCGTGGCCGGGGGTCCCGTCGTATCCCGGCCGCAGCTTCTGCCGCTCGCTGCCGACGAACCTGGGGAGGGGCGCGATGCTTTGGCTTCGGTGATTGCCCCTTATCCACCGTTAAATCCGGTACGGCAGGCTTTTTCTCGTATTCCCGGGCGAACTCCTTAAAGATTTTCCGGATTTCCGCCTGGATCTTCCGTTCGAGGGCGCCATACTCCTCTTCGGAGATGTTCGGCATAGAAGGAGGACGGTTTTCCGGGGATATAATAGTATCTGCTATATCAACTGGTTTTTTCGGGATCGAATCAGGATCCCATCGGGACAACCGACACTCACCCCCCGCAAGCGGGGGGAAGATCGCCATCGTGTCCCCGTCCCCGGCCACGGTATCGGGCCCGGCCAGGTGCCGGTTGTTCCGGCCTTTCATCAGGATGTTGACATACTCCCGGGGCGTCCCTTCGATGCGACAGATGGTCCGGATCCCGCACGTTGATTATTAAGGACAACAGCAACCATGCTGAGGTTCCATGAAACGCGTCACGCTCAATGCACTCATCGATATCGGCTGCTTCGTCACGTTCATCCCGTCGCTCATTTCCGGACTCGTACTGTTCCTCATCCTTCCGTCGGGAGGAGGCCGGGGAACCGGCTGGGCACTCTGGATGGGCATCGCCCGCAACCAGTGGGTTGCGATGCACAACGCCACGAGTCTTGCCTTTGCTGCCCTGCTCATCCTCCACCTGCTCCTGCACTGGAGATTTTTCCGGCATATCCGGAAAGCACTGTGGCCGCAGGAAAAAGATGCCGATGCCGGTATGTCCTGACTGCAGGTCTTCCAATGACAATACATGAACCATCGGGTGCGGGGGAACCGGGACCGGGCCGCGCCGGGCCGGAACCCGGGGGACTGTGGTGGCAGCGGCTCCACGAGCCCCGGCCGTACACCTTCATCATCCTTGTCCTCCTTGGCCTCGCGCTTGAATTTTTCGTGCACTACCAGCTGGGCATTGCGGTCGTGTATACCCATTTCTATTACCTGATCATTGTTCTCGCGGGACTGTGGTACGGGAGACGGGCGGTTGTGATCGCGCTTTTCTTCGGATCCCTGCATATCGGAAACTCCTTCCTCACAACCGGGAGCCTCTCCCCTGACGCTCTCATCCGCGCCTGCATGTTCGTCCTTGTCGCCTTCGTTGTCGGGATCATCTCGGAACAGGTGAGCCGCTACCGCGACCGCATCCTTGCACAGAACCGCGAGCTCCTTGCGGTGAATGCCCGGCTCGAATCGTCGCAGAAAGCATTTGAGATCGCCAATAAGAAACTCAACCTCCTCTCCAGCATCACCCGCCATGATATCAAGAACCAGCTCGTGGTCCTGATCGGGTACAACGATATCATGCGGGGAATGACGACCGATCCCGAGATGCAGCAGTTCCTCAACCGGCAGAATGCTGCAGCGCAGACCATCCAACGGCAGATCGAATTTACCAGGACCTACGAGGATATCGGGGTCCGTGCCCCGATGTGGCAGGATATCGGGACACAGGTTGCGGCCCTGGCGGGCTTCATCCCTCCCGGGGAGGTCGCGTTCTCCGTATCGATCGAAGGACTCGAGGTCTATGCCGATCCCCTCCTCGAAAAAGTCTTCGAGAATATGATCGACAACTCGCGCCGCCACGGGGAGCGGGTCCGGCACATCTCCCTCTCTTCGCAGCAGCCAGGACCGGACAACCTCATCATCGTGTACGAAGACGATGGTGTCGGCGTGCCCGAAGGCGATAAGGAGCGGATCTTCGAGAAGGGATTCGGGAAACATACGGGCCTCGGCCTCTTCCTTTCCCGGGAGATCCTTGCCATCACCGGGCTCTCAATCCAGGAGTGCGGGGTCTATGGCAGGGGTGCACGGTTCGAGATCCTTGTCCCGAAGGGGAAGTACCGGTTCGTGAACCCGGCCCCCGGTTCACGGTAATCCCACGTATTTTTGAAGGTTTTATCGTCCAGCATGTGCAGCGTACGATGTTTTTTAACCAATTAATGCGCATATGAGTAATAATTATGAGTTCCTGAAAACTGCCCGGCCCGGATGGTTCCGGTACGGAGACGGTTTTTAGAGAATGAACGGAGTGCTGACATGCCGAAACAAAAAAAGACGGAAGGCCCCGTAAAGAAGAAAGCGGCCGGTATCCAGGAGAAGGAGAATGTTCACGAAGGACCGGTCCCCGGCCCTGCGCCGTTGCCCCCCAAGGCAGCGATCGATGTCCGGCACGTGGTCCTCGTCCTGTCAGGTAAAGGAGGCGTCGGGAAATCGACCGTCTCCGTCAACCTTGCCTATGCTCTTGCCAATGCAGGGAAACAGGTCGGGCTCCTGGATCTCGACATCCATGGCCCGAACATCCCCAAAATGCTCGGCATCGAGAATGAACGGCCGGCAGTCCTTGACAAAACCATCGAACCGGTCCACGTGACCGGGAACCTGTCCGTGATGTCCATGGCGTTCCTGCTGCCGGATACGAGCACCCCGGTCATCTGGCGCGGGCCGATGAAGATGGGAGCGATCCAGCAGTTCCTTTCCGAGGTGAACTGGGGGTCCCTCGATTACCTTGTCGTCGACCTGCCGCCCGGCACCGGTGACGAGGCGCTCTCGATCGTGCAGCTTGCCCCCAATGTGAAAGGGGCGGTGATCGTGACCACCCCGCAGGACGTCGCCGTTCTCGATGCCATAAAAGCCGCGAAGTTCATCGGGAAACTCGAACTGCCGGTCCTCGGTGTCATCGAGAACATGAGCGGGATGGCCTGCCCCCACTGCGGAAAAACGGTCGACCTGTTCGGGACCGGCGGGGGGAAGAAGGCGGCGGAAGACCTCCATGTCCCGTTCCTCGGTGCAATCCCCCTCGACCCCGCGATGGTGAGCGCCGGTGACGAGGGCAGGCCGTTCATCCTGTTGCATTCCGGCTCGGCGACATGGGTTGCCGTCAATGCCGTCATGGAGAGCCTTGTGAAGATTATTGAGAGATGATGCAGGTTTTTGACCTTTCTTGGGAGCGGACGAGAGTATGAACATCTGTATCACCGCGCAGGGATCGGATCTTTCGAGCCGGTTCGAACCGCATTTTGCCCGGGCCCCGTATTTCGTCTTCTACGATTCATCGACCGGCCGCACGGACGCGATCCGGAACGGCTACATCGTCAACGATACGAAGATCGGCCAGAATGTCGTGAAACTGCTCGTGTCCCATTCAGTCAGTGCCGTCATCACGGGACATGCCGGGGAGAACGCCCAAAAACTCCTGAAGAGTTCCGAAATCGCGCTGCATACCTGGGAGGGCGAAGGTTCCGCCCGCGAGGCCATCATGGCAGTGATGCCGGAAGCGCTGAAGGCGCCGCACCGGCGGACCGGCAGGAGAACGGGGGCCCGGGTTCCGAAAGGGGACTGAGGGCTCCTAATAAGGATCCAAAGGCCGGAAAACCAATGGCAAACTATACCGGAATTCCCGAGATGCTGGAGACATTTATGGCCGAATCGGGGAGTTCCGGGTGCTGGATCACGGTCGGGCAGCTGCGGCAGCGGTTTGGCTTCCCCCGCGGGCGGTGCACGGGCGTCTCCCGGTTCCTGCGCCGCCTCCATGAAGGCACGTACCGGAATTTTCCCTATGTCGTGCAGAGCATCGAGCGCGACCCCTCCTGCGGATCGCCGGAGATAGGGGTTCTGAGGTACCGCGTGAGGAGACGCGGGAATATTCCGGATTTTTCAGAAACTGCCTGCCGGAGGGAAGAGTGCCGTGCCGCGGAATAGCGACGTGCCGGAACTGCTGGAGACATTCATGGATCAATGCGGGGAGACCGAACGGTGGATAACGGTCTCCGAGATCCGGGAGTATTTCGATCTCGACACGGTCTCCGGGCCGGCAATCTCCGGATTTCTCAGCAAGATCCATCGCGGCACGTTCTTCGCCTGTCCCTACCGGGTGGAGAGGATCGAGCGCCTGGTCGTGGAAACTCCACACCGGAGAACGATCAAGCGGTATCTCGTCAGGCGGCGACCGTTCTCTTCAAAGAAGCACTCTCCCGGGAAAGACGTGCCGGGTTTATAATGTTCCTCTCACCGGAAGGAATCTTCACCGCTACTACAGCACTTGAAATCGTCGACTCCGTTCATGAGGCGGGCCGGTAACCATCGATGGCGCGAATGAGGATGCGAAAGATCATCGTTTCCGAATGTCCGGCAGACTTTGCACGATCCAACGCTTTAAATGATTTATGCGCATATGAGTAATTAACGTACGAAACCAGTACGATTGGTGAACACATGCCAGAAGAGACAAACCACAATTCCATTCCGGAGAACGACGACGAACTGCACACCTGCGCGTGTGGAGAACAGCACCGGCATCGCCCCGGCTCAAAGAGCCACCGGGAAGAATGCACGTCCCCCCTGAAATTTGGCGATACCTGCTGCTGCGGGTCCGGAAAAGCCGGTGAAGAAGCGCGGCACCGCTGCGGTCACGGGCCACGGTGCCACTGACAAAAGGAACATGCCTATCCTGTGAGTGCCGGGGGAGGGATGATTGCATGGGATCCTGCCCGGAAATTTGCGACCTGCTCGAAGGGTTCCTGGATGCAGGGGGCATGCCGGAACGGTGGATCACGGTCGAAGAGGTCCGCAGGTTTTATCGCCTTGATAAGACTTCTTCCCCTGCAATCACCGGCATTCTCCACAGACTGTATAAAAACCGGACATTCGGTTACCCGTACCGGGTTGTCAGGATGGAAAAATCCAGAGAGACCGGGCCACCGTACAGGGTTTTCACCCGGTATCTTGTGCAGAAGCGGCCATCCCCCACCCGGCCGGAATCCCGGCCTGGGAATGGCAGGATCCCTTTTCCGTACCAGTAACTTTGTTACATTCCCACCCAGATACTCTCTGAGACCATGGCAGCAGATGAGGTGAATGAAATGCCGGCATGTCCCCGCCGGGGACGGCCCCGGGTGCGCCGAACCATCGCCGGCACCGCAGAATGCCGGTGCTACAAGCCCTGCTGCCGCGAAGAGGAGGGGCAGGGCATCTCGCTCCAGCCCGAGGAGATCGAGCTGATCCGGCTCATCGACCTTGAAGGCCTCGAGCAGGAAGAGGCGGCGGAACGGCTCGGGGTCTCGCGCAAGACCGCGTGGCGCGATCTCCACGATGCTCGCCGGAAGATTGCCGATGCTCTCGTGAACGGCAAAGGTATCAATATGGCCGGCTGCACGAAAGCTGCCGAAGGGCGGTGCCCGAAGTGTCCGGGGCAGAACGGAGACCGCCCCTGAAGAGACGTTTTATCGAGGAGGGGATTGGCCGGTATGCCGGATGCCATGACGGCAACCGGGAGATGCATGCCGGCAATCGTTCCCCGGTTCTTTTCTTTGATCCGGATCCTTAAATCTTTATGCTCATATGTGTAATAATTCGGCAATCACTTCCTGAGGATTTTCCATGCCGAACTATGATGGGACCGGGCCACTGAAACGGGGGAGGCTCATCGGGCGGGGACGCGGGCCCTGCCGGCAAAGCCCCGGAGTCTGCACCCGGAAGACACCAGACGAAAAGCCACTGATCGAGAGCGGAGTGCCTGAAGGATAATCCTGGTGAGGAGACGGCCATGCCACAACCATTCATCAGCGTCCATGACCTCTGCATGGACTTTAACGACACGCGGGTCCTGAATAAGGTCTCGTTCGAGATCCCCGAAGGAGAGGTTATCGGGGTCATCGGCAGGAGCGGCGCGGGAAAGAGCGTGCTCATGCACCTCCTCCGTGGGGTGGAAGATCCCCCGACACGAGGTTCTGTGATCTACCACATGGCCGCCTGCGACCGCTGTGCATTCATGGACGTGCAGAGCCGGGCAGGTACGAAGTGCCCGGAATGCGGGGGGAACCTCGTTACGGTTGACATCGATCTCTGGGACCCCAAGACCGACGGCATGAAGTCCCGGGTCATGAACCGGACCGCGATCATGTTCCAGCGCACGTTCGCCCTCTACGGCGACGACCGGGTCATCGAGAACGTGCTGCACGCGCTCGACGATATCCGCTACCCGCAGGAACTCGCGGTCGCCCGCGCTGCCGACCTCATCGACCAGGTGAAGCTCTCGCACCGGATGATGCACATCGCCCGCGACCTCTCGGGCGGCGAGAAGCAGCGGGTCGTCCTCGCACGGCAGCTCGCCAAGAACCCGGCGATGCTCTTTGCCGATGAGCCGACGGGCACGCTCGACCCCGAGACGGCGAAGCTTGTCCACGGGATGCTGACCGACGTGGCGAAGCGGAATACGATGGGAATGATCGTGACCTCGCACTTCCCCCAGGTGATCGAGGATATGGCGCACCGGGCGCTCCTCCTTGTCGATGGCGAGGTCGCTTCCATCGGTTCCCCGGCGGCCGTGATCCGGTCCTTCGAGAAGGACCTCATCGATATTGAAGCTGCAGCACCCGTCGAACTGGGGGAGAAGATCCTCGCAGCCCGCGACATTACCAAGCGCTACATCTCGGTGGACCGTGGCGTCGTGAAGGCCGTGAATACGGTCACCTTCGATGTCGTAAAGAAGGAGATCTTCGGCATCATCGGGAAGAGCGGCGCCGGCAAGACCACGCTCTCCCAGATCATTGCCGGGAACATCGAGCCCACGAGCGGCGAGATGAACGTCCTGATCGGCGACGACTGGGTAGATATGACGAAGCCCGGCATCGACCAGCGGGGCCGGGCCAAGGAGTATATCGGTCTCCTGCACCAGGAGTACGACCTCTTCCCGCACCGGACCGTACTCGACAACCTCACCGATTCGATCGGGCTCGAGTTCCCCAAGGAACTTGCGATGCGCAAGGCGATCACAACGCTCAGGATGGCGGGATTTTCGGAAGAGCGGGCACGGGAGATCCTGAACCGGTTCCCGGGGGAACTCTCGGACGGGGAGCGGCACCGGGTTGCCCTTGCCCAGGTTCTCATCCGCGAGCCGCGCCTCGTGGTCCTCGACGAGCCGACCGGCACCATGGATCCCATCACCAAGCAGGATGTGAAGCACTCGATCCTGAGCGCCCGCGATGAGATGGACGAGACCTTCATCATCGTCTCGCACGACATGGACTTCGTCCACGATATCTGCGACCGGCTGGCGATCATGCGGGGCGGGAAGATCGTCGGGATCGGTCCGACGGCACAGGTTCTCGCGCAGGTTGCTGAGGACGAAGAGAATCGGAATTAAGGCTGATCGATGAGGACCTGCGTCGGTAAAACCAATCCCGGTCGTTGTCGACAGGACCCGGAACAAAAAGACGAAAGAAGCCACCCTCCGGCCGGGGAAGAACCGGAAAGCACGGAATTTTCCATCCGGCCCTGATACGTTGTCATCTGATGGTGGCTGGACCTTCTCCTGTCCCGATCGTGGTTTTTCTTGGAGGTTATTGCGGCAATGAGGGAAGGTCCCCACATCCGATCCGCTTATTGCGCTTGAAAGGGACATTGAAGGTAATCTGAGAAGGGCACCCCCATGGATAAGCAACCCCCGCTCATCTACCTCAACAACGCGGCGACGAGCTGGCCGAAACCGCCGGAAGTCCTCGCAGAGGTCGCCGCCTGCCTGCGGGCACCGGTATACGAGGCGGGGAGGACGACCGGCACCGGTACGACCGACTACCCTGCAGCCACCCGGGCGGCGCTCGCGGAGTTCTTCCACGCGGGCCCGCCGGAGCATTTCGTCTTTTCAGCGAACGCCACCGATGCGCTGAACCTCCTCATCCACGGGTTTGCAAAACAGAACCCCTCCCCGTTCCATGTCGTGACGACCGAGCTCGAGCATAACTCCGTCCTCCGCCCCTTAAAAGCCCTGGAGCAGGAGGGGAGGATCGCCCTCTCCATCGTGCCATTCCGCGACGGGAGGGTCGACCCCGCGGTCATACGAAACTCGCTCCGGCCCGAGACCCGGCTCGTCGTCATGAGCCACGGGAGCAATGTTCTCGGATCGGTGCAGGAGGTAAAACCGGTCGCCGAGTACCTCGCTGCGAACGATATCTTCTTCATCATCGACGGCGCCCAGGCCGCGGGGCACATCCCGGTCGACTGCACGGATATCCCGGCCGGTGCCTATGTCTTCACCGGGCACAAGGCGCTCTTCGGCATCCCCGGCACAGGGGGTTTCTTCATCAGCGATCCGGGGGCTGTCGCAATCACCCGGCAAGGGGGGACGGGCACGGACTCGCGCTCGCATGCCCAGCCCGCCGACATGCCGGCGCGGTTCGAGACCGGGACGCCCAACTACCCCGGGATCGCATCGCTCCTTGCAGGGATACGGTTCATCAGGTCCACCGGAATGGACGCGATACGGCGTAGGGAGATGGCGCTCACGCAGCAGTTCACCCGGCTCCTGAAGCGCACCCGGGGGATAACCCTGTACAACGAGGCACCGGATCTCCCGGTCATATCCTTCAACATCGGCAGCATCGGCAACGATGAGGCCGGGTTCATCCTCGCAAAAGCGTACAACGTCATCACCCGGACCGGGCTCCACTGCGCCCCTCTCGTGCATGAACGCATTGACGGGGGGAAGGGGTGCATCCGGGCGAGTCTCTCATTCTTCAACACCGAAGGAGAGGTCGAGGCCGCGACGACGGCGGTCCGCGAGGTGGCGGCGGGTGCGGATCGTTAAGTCTGTCCAGTCGAAGGTCTGTGTCGACGGCTCGCTGATGAAGGAATACCTCCTCGACGAACCGCTGACCGAAGGCTTCCTTGAATTCCTCGAACGGTTCGGCACGGTCCGGCGGCTCGAACAGCTCAAAAAGCCCTACTTCTCCTTCGAGAAAGAGCACTTCATCTCCATCAGGGGATTTTTAGGTGACCCTGCGGTCGAGGTCCGGTACCGGAAGATTGCGGCAGATCTCGTTGCCGACTACTTCCACCTCCTGCTCTACTACGAGCGGGAGGGCGAGCCCGGGATCGCGAAGCTGCAGGGAATCGGGGACGCGATCGGGGAGAAGATACGGATCCGGCTGGGTACGCCCGGGCATGATCCCTCATGATCCCGAAGCGGCAGGTCTTCGATGAACATGCAACGGACTACGACCGGTGGTTCGATGAGAACAAGGCGGTCTACGACGCCCAGCTCCGGATACTGAAGGACGCCACTGCCACGCCGGGCCCCGGCCTCGAGATCGGCGTTGGCTCAGGCCGGTTCGCCACCCCGCTCGGGATCGGGTACGGCATCGACTCGTCCCGCAGGCTCCTTACTATAGCGAAGGGAAGGGGTATCGAGGTGGTGGAATGCACCGGGGAGCACTTGCCGTTCCATAACGGAGCGTTCCATCTGGTCCTCATGATGACCGTCATCTGTTTTCTTGAGGATCCGCCGCGGGTATTCCGCGAGGCCGGCCGGGTGCTCTCCGGCGGCGGCAGGCTCGTCGCAGGATTCATCGAGAAGGACGGGGAGATCGAAAAAGCATACCGGAACGAGGAGACAAAAGGGCGGTTCCTCCGGTTCGCACGGTTCCGGACCGTTGATGAGGTCCTCGGATATTTCCGGGACGCAGGATTCTCTGATATCACGATTGTTGCGAGGGTAAGGGGATTCTGCGTCGTGAGGGGTACAAAGCACGAAGGATAACAGGGATAGGCAAACCGCAAAAAAGCACCGTGACCATCCGGTTCCTTAACGAACAAGGGCGGATACCCTGGCAGGGAAAAAGAGGTCAGTGTTTCTTCTTCTGGTCGTCCGGCACCGGGGAGAGGTACACGACCTCTGCCTTGACATCCTTGGCGATCTGCTCGATCTCGAATTTCCGGAAGTGCGTCGCCTCGATCTGGAGTGTTCCGCCGGTAACCGCGATGAACCGGTACTTGGGGGATTCGACACCCTCGCCGACCTTCTGGCGTTCACGAACATAGATCTTCATACGTTTTTCCTCCGCAGACAATCTGCACCGTGGTTCCTGGTATCTTGAACCCGGTACATTTTTGTCTGATATACCAACTGGTTTACATCATATTATACCTTTGCTTCGTGATACCGGTTGTATGAAAAATATGAAGGGACGGTTTGAACTTTTCAGCGGCCTTATGGGCGAGACCCTTGTCCGGAAGAAGGGCCAGCGGAGAGCTGCAGCAGAGCAGATCCGGATCACCCCGGAACTGAACGTGATCAAGATCGGCGGCCATGCCGCAATCGACTACGGGAAGAAGGTCATGCACCCCCTGCTCACCGAGATCGGGGAGCTCTCGAAGAAGAACCAGATCCTGCTGGTCACCGGGGGAGGCGGAAGGGTCCGGCACATCATGGACGTCGGGATGGACCTCGGGATGCCGACCGGGGTCCTCGCCGAACTCTCGGCAAAGATCTCCGAGCAGAACGCTATCATGGTATCCATCCTGCTCTCGCGGTACAACGGTGTCAGGATCCACACCGGTGACCTCCTCGAACTCCCGAGCCTCCTCAAGCTGAAGATGCTGCCGGTCATGCACGGGACGCCGCCCTACGGCCTCTACGAACACCCGGCAAAGAAGGGCGGGTCCGTCCCCCCGCACCGGACCGATACGGGTGCGTTCCTCATCGCCGAGGTGATGGGTGCGAAGAACTGCATCATCGGCAAGAATGTCAACGGCCTCTACCGGGAGAACCCGCAGAAGAACCCGGATGCGGAGTTCATCGCGAAGATCTCGGCATCCGAGCTGCTGGAGATGAATCTTGAGGACATGGTGATCGAACCCATGGTCGTCGAACTCCTCCGGGATGCCACCCACATCAGGGAAGTGAAGATCGTCAACTGTCACGTCAAGGGTACCATCGGAAAGGCGATCCAAAACAAGAAGGTCGGGACGGTCATCACCGCGGGATGATCCCTGCCGGATCCGGCATCACCGCGATGACCGACGACGAAAGCCTCCCGAAAATCCGGTTCACCCTCCCCGAGCTCGCCGGCTCGCTCGGCGATTTCGGGACGATCCTCCCGCTCATCCTCGCGGTCGCCCTGGTCGCACAGGACGTCAACCCCCGGTACATCCTCCTCTTCTTCGGGATCTGGTTTATCGTAACCGGACTCTGGTACCGGCTCCCGATCCCGCTTGAGCCAATGAAGGCGATCGCCGTTATCGTCATCTCGGGGAGCATCGGCAGCGGCGAGATCGCCGCCGCAGGGATCCTGCTCGGCATCCTCTTCCTCGCACTCGGCTTCGGCCCCCTCTTTGCCATCATCGAGCGGTTTGTCCCCCGGAGCGTGGTCCGGGGAATCCAGCTCGGGCTCGCCCTCCTGCTCCTGAAGGCTTCCGTCGATTTTATCTTCAAAGACCCGTTCTTCTTCGGGCTTGGGATCGCCATCATTGTCGGGTTTCTCGTCGCCTCCCACTATCGTTCCGTCCCCGACCTCTCGGCGCTGGTTGTCATCGGGGTTGGCGTCGCAGGCGGGCTGGTTCTCTTCGGCGTCCCGCCGATCAGCTTCATTCCGGCCCCGCATCTCGTCGTCCCGACCCTTCCCGATGTTGTCAACGGTTTTTCCGCCCTCGTTCTGCCCCAGTCCGTCCTCACCATCGCAAACGCGGTCCTTGCGACCTCCCTCCTGACAAAGGACCTCTTTAAAAAGGAAATCCCCCCAAAACGGTTCTCCATGACCATCGGCCTGATGAACCTCACCTCGGTTCCCTTCGGCGGGTTCCCGATGTGTCACGGCGCCGGGGGGCTCGCCGGCCAGTACCGGTACGGCGCGAGGACCGGCGGGGCGAACATCTTTGCCGGGGCAATCTTCCTCCTCCTTGCCCTCTTCTTCTCCTCGCCGGAGGTCCTCTCCATCGTCGCGGTCGGGGCACTCGGTGCGCTGCTCGTCTTTGTCGGGATCGAGATGGGGAAGCACAGTCTCCGGACCGACTCCCTCCCGGTAACCGTCCTGATCGGGATCCTTGCCCTCGTTTTCTCCTTAACCGTGGCGTTTCTCGCGGGGCTTGCCGTCGCCTGGCTCTGGCTGGCGTGGAAGAAGGGCTCGCTCCGGCGCGGGAACGGCGATGTAGCAGAGATCGGGGAAGGCTGCCGGTAGCGGATCCCGGCAAAATGCCCGGCTCAGTGGATCTCTGCTCAGCCAAAAAATGAATCTTTACTCAGGAGATCTCTTCTCAGCCGGAGAATGAGTTTCTGTTAACCAGGATTTCCCGGGCTCGTCCCGGACGCTGGTAATTGACATGGCGCTGATTGATCTCACAGTGATGATCTGAGTTACATTGATCTGAGAGTGATAGCTCTAGATCAGAAAGGGACACAGCAGACTGGATAGAAGGACAGTTACCGATTTGACCCGCGAAAGAAAGATCCCAAAAACCTTCAGACGCGTGCACCCGGTCCCCTCCGGTCGATACCCCTCCACGCTTCCCCGTTCTTCCCGGGGCACGGCAGGTTCCGGGGGATCTCCCGCCGGGAAGGAAACCCACAGGCAGTGAGGATCTCATTGCCGGAGATGGTTTTTCCCGGTCCGGAACGGGAGACAAGATCCGAGAGCGAGATGACGGAGACCGGCAGGTGGATGCCGAACAGGACGTTCGTCGCGAGGCAGGATGCGTTGGTCGCGACCGCATCCTGGCCGCTCCTGACGTAGAGCCGGCAGGTGGTGCGGTCTGCGGAAACTCCCAGTTCTTCGAGGTACGCGGCGACCCGGTTCACCGGCATGGTCATGGAGAGGCCGAGGCAGAGGTCGACGACCGGGGAACCGATCCGGGTCTCCGGGTAAAACGGTGCCTCGGCATACGAGAGCGTATGGCAGGAGCGGCAGTAAAAGCGTTTCACGTGGACCGATACCGTCCGCTCCCCGTCACCCGTTGCCAGAACCGCGAACTTTCTCTCCTTTACATCATGGGGAGCGAGACTCCCGCCACACGCAGGGCATGCAGTATGGTCCGTAAAGGTGATCCCGTCCGCTGCAAGGAGGCCGGTCTGGACGATCTCCCGGAGCAAGGGGGGGAGTCGGGGCGGTCTCATGGTCGCCTCAAAAAAACATGCTCCCCGTGCGCTTTGTATTCATGGTTGTGCAGGAAGTCATTGATTTCTTCATGGGGTACAAAAAAACTGTTTATAGTGCCCCGTATTAAATCCACCGTTATTCATCAATTTTTGGCGTAAAAACAGCACATTTATAAGCCCTTGGCAGAGACCTCCAATTGTTCGAGGTTAGAACATGGAAATGAAGTACGTACCAACAACGTGCCCATACTGCGGTACCGGCTGCGGCTTCAACCTTGTTGTCAGGGACAAGAAGGTTGTCGGCGTTTCTCCGTGGCACCGTAACCCCGTCAACGAGGGCAAGCTCTGCCCCAAGGGGAACTATGCGCACGAGTTCGTTAACGCGCCCGACCGGCTGACGAAACCGCTCATCAAGAAGGACGGCAAGTTCGTCGAGGCAAGCTGGGACGAGGCCTACAAGCTGATCGCCGAGAAGTTCAAGAAATACCAGGGCGAACAGAGCGCCTGCCTCGCATCGGCCCGTGTCTCCAATGAGGAGAACTACCTGATGCAGAAGTTCGCCCGCGCTGTCCTGAAAACCCCCAATATCGACCACTGTGCCCGTCTCTGCCATGCATCGACGGTCGTCGGTCTCGCCGGGGCGTTCGGTTCAGGCGCGATGACCCAGTCGATAGCAGATATCGCCGAATCGAAGTGCCTTCTTGTCATCGGGACCAACACGTTCGAGCAGCACCCGCTGATAGGGCGCCGGATCATGCAGGCGAAGGCAAGGGGGGCAAAGGTCATCTACGCCGACCCGCGCCTCACGCCGACAGGGAAGATCGCCGACCTGCACCTGCAGTTTTTTTCCGGTACCGATGTCGCCCTCTTCAACTGCTTCATGCAGCTGATCCTCAAAAACGGCTGGGAGAACAAGGAGTTCATCGCGAAGAGGACAAAGGACTTCGAGAAAGTCAAAGAGATCGTGATGAAGGACACGTACTCGCCGGAGAATGTTTCGAAAATCACCGGCGTCCCGGCAAAGGACATCATCACGGCGGCAGAGTGGTTCGGGAAGTCCGGCCAGTCCGCGATTCTCTACTCGATGGGTATCACCCAGCACACGACGGGTGTCGACAACGTCAAGTCAACCGCAAACATCCAGATGATGACCGGCAACCTCGGCAGGCCGGGAACCGGTATCTGCGCACTGCGTGGCCAGAACAACGTGCAGGGCGCCTGCGACATGGGAGCCCTTGCTAATGTATACTCCGGCTACCAGTCCGTCATCGTCCCCGACATGAAGAAGAAGATGGAGACCGCATGGGGCTGTGACATCGCCGAGGGCAAGGTAGGCCTGACCGTCACGAAGCTGATCAACAAGCTCGCCGACGAGCCCGGGGCTGTCAAGTGCGTCTACATCATGGGTGAGAACCCGATGCTCTCCGACCCTGACCTCCACCATGTCGAGAAAGGGCTCAAAAACGTCGAATTCATGGTCGTGCAGGACATCTTCATGACCGAGACCGCCGAGTTGGCAGACGTCGTGCTCCCGGCAGCCTGTTTTGCCGAGAAGGACGGCACCCAGACCTCGACCGAGCGCCGCGTCCAGAAGTGGCGCAAGGCCCAGGACCCGCCCGGCGAGGCAAAGGCAGACTGGCAGATCTTCTGCGAGCTTGCAAAGCACATGGGCTACGAGAAGCAGTTCCCGTACAAGAGTGCCGAGGAGATCTTCAACGAAATTGCCAAGGTCACCCCGTCATACGGCGGCATGAGCTACGCGAGGCTCGAGAAGCCCGAGGCACTCTGCTGGCCCTGCCCGACCGCAGACCACCCGGGGACCCCGATCCTGCACAAGGAGAAGTTCACCCACCCGGACGGGCTCGGCATCTTTACCCCGATCGAGTGGAAACCCCCGGCAGAAGTCCCGGACAAGGACTACCCGCTCATCATGACCACCGGCCGCTGCATCTGGCAGTGGCACACCGGGACGATGACCCGGCGCTCCGAGGATCTCGAGCGCGAGGAGCCCACCGGCTGGGTCGAGATCAACCCCGAGGACGCGAAAGCCCTCGGCGTCGCAGACAAGGAGATGGTCAGGGCGGTCACCCGCCGCGGCCAGATCGAAATCGGCGCCCGTGTCACGAAGAACATCAAGAAAGGCGTCGTCTTCATGCCGTTCCACTACAAGGAATGCGCGGCGAACGTGCTGACCAACAACGCGCTCGACCCGACTGCGGCCATCCCTGAGTTCAAGGCCTGTGCTGTAAGGATCGAGAAGATCAAGGGGGCCTGAAGATGGCAAAGAAAGGCGATATGCTCTACGCATGGACCAATGACGCGGATATCAAGAAGCATGCGGAACTCGGCGGTGCAGTCACCGCGCTCTGGAAACACGCCCTCGATTCCAAGGTCGTGGATGCGGTCCTTGTCGTGAAGAAGGGCACCGATCTCTACGATGCCCAGCCGGCGCTCATTACCAAATCTGAGGATCTCAAGGACACGGCAGGCTCACTCCACTGCGGGACACTCCTTCTCGCGAAACTCATCCACAAGTTCCTCGATGGCGCCGAACACATGAAGCTCGGGGTTACGGTCAAGGGCTGCGACATGATGGGGATGTACGAGCTCGCGAAGCGCAAGCAGATCAACCTTGACAACGTCATCATGATCGGGGTCAACTGCGGTGGGTCCGTCAGCCCGGTTACAGCCCGGAAAATGATTGCCGACAAATTCGGTGTCGACCCGGACAAGGTCCACAAGGAAGAGATCGATAAAGGCCAGTTCATCATCGAATATGAGGGAGGCCATAAGGGCATCTCCGTTGATGAACTCGAAGAGCAGGGATACGGCCGCAGGACCAACTGCCGCCGCTGCAAGCTGAAGATCCCACGGCAGGCAGACCTTGCATGCGGGAACTGGGGCGTTATCGGCGACAAGGCAGGCAAGGCAACCTTCATCGAGGTCTGCTCCGAGAAGGGCGCGAACCTCGTCTCCGGTGCAATCAAGGCCGGCCTCCTCGCCACCGAGGCAGCGAACCCCAAGGGGCTCGAGATCCGTGCCAAGGTCGAGAACGCGATGATGAAGCTCGGCGACAAGTGGCGCCAGAAGGACTTCGCAGGCCTTGGGGAGGGGAAGGACCGGCTCAAGAAGATCATGGCCGAGACTTCCCGATGCATCAAGTGCTACTCATGCATCAGCGCGTGCCCGATCTGTTACTGCGTGGACTGCACGACAAAGAATCCGGCCTATGTCACACCCGGGCAGCTCCCGCCGAACTTCATGTTCCACCTGATCCGGTTTGCCCACATCGCGGACTCCTGCGTCAACTGCGGCCAGTGCCAGGAACTCTGCCCGGCCGAGATCCCGAACGCCCTCTTCATGCACGCCCAGCAGGTCGAGCTGGAGAAGATGTTCGGGCACACGCCGGGGATCAGCATGGAACTCCCGCTCCTTGCACTCGTCGAGGAGAAGGAGGAGCGCGCCCGGCTCGCCAACACCGGAAGCGATATGATCTACGAGAACGTCTTCAATCCTGTTGCGAAGAAATAAAACATTTTTTGCGGAAGATCCCTCAACAGGATACAATAATTCCGCAATTATTTTTAAAAAATACGCAGGACCCCTAACGATCCTCACCTTGATGATCCTCACCTTAATGAGCCTCAGGCAGGGGATGGTTCCTTTGGATCTGCGTCCATAGTTGCCGGGTAAATTCCTTTACGTTTGCGGGTGCCACAAGTACTCATCAGAGAGATCAAAGAGGAGTATGTGCATCGTATGACCCGGTTCCTGAATGTCATTGCGGTCTCCGCGGCGGTAGAGGCTGCGAGGAAGATCGCCCCGCCCCCACAACCGGAGACTGTCCCCCTCGACCTTGCCTCCGGCCGAATCCTCGCAGCACCGGTCCGATCCGACACCGATATCCCCGGCTTCGACCGGTCGGTTGTCGACGGGTATGCAGTCCGGGCCGCGGATACGGTCGGATCCAGCGAGGCCATGCCGGCAATGCTCCGCTGTGTCGGCCGGGTCGCGATGGGCGAGGTGACCGTCGCCCTGCGGGCAGGGCCGGGGGAGTGCGCCTACGTCCCGACGGGAGGCATCCTCCCGGACAGCACAGATGCCGTTGTCATGGTGGAGAACGCGGAACCCGCCGGCGATATGATTCTTGTCAAAAAAGTCGTATCGTTCGGCGAAAATGTCCTGCGCCACGACGAGGACTACCGGAAAGGGGACGTCATGCTCCCGGCAGGCCGGCGCCTCTCCCCGCAGGACACCGGTGTTCTCGCGGCCGCTGGGTGCGGATCGGTGCCGGTGACCCGGAAGCCGGTCGTCGGGATCATCTCGACCGGCAACGAGCTGGTGCCGTTCACGAAGGTGCCGAAGAAGGGGCAGGTCCGGGACGCGAACGCCTCCATGCTCGCTGCATACCTGCAGGGGTACGGGTGCCTCCCGAGGCAGTACGGGATTGTCAGGGACGAGAAGGCGGCATTCGAATCGGCGATCGTAAAAGCGGTTGCCGAGTGCGATGTCGTCCTGCTCTCCGGCGGCAGTTCCAAGGACGACCGGGACATGACCGCGGGGACGATCGCCGCAAAGGGCGAGGTTCTCGTCCACGGGATCGCGATTGCGCCGGGCAAGCCGACGATCATCGGGCGGGTTTTTGGAAAACCGGTCTTCGGACTTCCGGGTCACCCTGCATCAGCCTACATCGTGCTCATCGCGATCGTCTGTCCTCTTCTCGACCGGATGATCGGGGCCGACCGCCCGCAGGTACGGACGGTGACCGCCACCCTTGACCTCAACGTACCTTCCCAGCGGGGCCGGGAGGACTACGTCCGGGTGAAGGTGAACGACGGGATTGCAACGCCTGTTTTCGGTAAGTCCGGGCTTCTGAACACGCTCGTTGCGAGTGACGGCGTGATACGCATCCCTGCGGGCAGCGAAGGGCTGGAGAAGGGGAGTACTGTCGAGGTGATCCTGTGGTGAAACGGTACTTAAAGACCATCTCTCTTAACGATACCCGCTCCCTGCTGGCAGCGGAGTTCTCCTGCAGGCCGCAGACAACCCGCGTCCCGCTCGAATGTTCGGCAGGAAGGATCACCGCAGAGCCCATCATCATCCGGTACTCCGTGCCGGAGATCCATCTCGCGGCAATGGACGGGATCGCCGTCGTGAGCGATGACACCCGGGATGCGTCCGAACAGCGCCCGGTCACGCTTCCAAGGGCAGTCCGGGTCAACACCGGCAACGTGGTCCCGCAGGGGTACGATGCGGTCATCATGATCGAGGATGTCTGGACTGACGGCGACCGGTTCACGGTCCGGAAATCGGCTGCGCCCTGGCAGCACGTCCGTCCTGCGGGAGAGGACATCGCCGAGTCAGAGATGGCAATGCCCACCGGGCACCGGATCCGCTCCCACGAGCTCGGAGCGCTTGCTGCCTACGGGATCACGGAGGTTCCGGTCATCGCGGTCCGCGCCGGGCTCATCCCGACCGGCAGCGAACTCGTCCCCCATGGTACCCGCCCGATGCCCGGGCAGGTGGTGGAGAGCAACACGGTCATGGCTGCGGCAATGCTTGAAGAAGCTGGCGTCACCTGCACCCGGTACCCGATGGTGAAGGATGACCCCGCCCTCATCCGGGCTGCAGTTGCACAGGCCGTGAGGGAGAACGAGATCGTCATCATCTCCGCCGGGTCCTCTGCAGGGACCCGGGACTTCACCGCGGACGTGATCGCGGAGCTGGGGGACGTCCTCGTCCACGGGATCGCGATCAAGCCCGGCAAGCCGGCGATCATCGGGCGGATCGACGGAAAGCCGGTCATCGGGATGCCGGGCTACCCGCTCTCTGCGCTCACAGTAGTTCGGGAGGTCATGCCCCCGCTCCTCCGCCGGTACGGCCTGCAGGTCCCGTCACCGGATAGTATTCCGGCAACCATCTCCACCACGATCGCAAAGGACATCGGCTCCGACGAATTCGTTCTCTGCACGCTCGGAAAGATTGGCGGGCGCTGGGTCATCTCTCCCCAGTCCCGCGGCGCCGGAGTACAGATGAGCGCCGTCCGGGCGAATGCCTACCTGCAGGTCCCGGCCGAATCCGAGGGCTTCGAGGCAGGGGAGGAGGTTCCCGCCCGGCTCATGGTGCGCCGGGAAGACGCTGCGGCTGCCCTCCTCGTCACGGGAAGCCACGACCCGGTCATCGACTACCTCATGGACTTCCTCCGGCAGAAGGGAGTCCCCCTCCTCTCCACCCATGTCGGCAGCATGGGGGGCATCCTCGCGCTCGCAAAGGACCAGTGCCACGCAGCACCCACCCACCTCCTCGCTCCTGATGGTACGTACAACACGGAGTTCATCCGGCGCTACCTCCCCGGGACCGGCGTCGCCCTCATCACGATCGCCGGCCGGCAGCAGGGGATCGCCTCCCGCGAAGGGTTGGGGCTCTCTGACCTCCCCGGCCACACCTTCATCAACCGGCAGAAAGGGTCTGGCACCCGGATCCTGCTGGACTACGAACTGAAAAAGGCCGGGATAGCCCCTTCCGCGATAGGGGGGTACGAGCGTGAAGCGACGACCCATATCGCGGTCGCCCTTGCAGTCAAAAGCGGCGAGGCGGATGCCGGGATGTGCGTCTACAGCGCCGCAAAAGCGCTCGGCCTCGCGTTCGTCCCCGTCGCACAGGAGCAGTACGAGATCGCCATCCGGATCGAGCACCTGCAGGACCCGCGGATTACCGCCCTCATCGAAGCCATCCGGTCCAGCCGGTTTCGGGAGATCCTCGGGCAGCTCGGGGGATACGATGTCAGGAATACCGGATCGCAACAGATGATCCAGCCCGAATAGTTAAATTTTTTTCATTACCTGCGCGCCCCGAAAAATGGGGGATGAACCGGCATGTAAGCGTGAACCGGGCCCGGGAAGAATCCTGATTCTGGCAGGTATATGTTCTATCTTTGGTTATTCTGTTAAGTAGGTTAAACTTACGATTGAGGAAAAATTTTCAGTATATCCTTTGAGATTAACCATATGCAATTTTACAAAGATTTAATAAATCATCTGCATAACCGGACAATTACGACGTTAGAGTCGTGATGTCAATGGCGTTTTCTGTACATGTGAACATGGAGCGATGTACCGGTTGTGGCAACTGCGTCATCGCATGCCCGGTCGATGCGCTGGAACTGCATACGGTCGACCCGGTAACGAAAGAGAAGATTTACGCCGTCAAGCACGGGAAATCCGTCCACCTTGACGTGAACGCGGAACTCTGTGCTGGGTGCGGTGTCTGCGTGAATGCCTGCCCCTATGACGTTATCCGTCTCTCCGGCAAGGGAGAGATGATCCCGTCCGAGGCCTGAAAAAAGGGAGGACAACTATGGCAAAAACCCTACAACTCAACCTGATCTCGGGAAGGACCATCAACCAGGGCGTTGCGATTGAAGCGGGCAAGGAGAAACCCCTGTACCGTACTGCAGCCGGAATTATTGAGATGGACCCGTCAGACTTCAGGAAGCTCGGCGTCTGGAAGAACTCCAATGTCCGCGTCACCTCGGAATATGGCAGCGTTGTCGTGAAGGCGATGGAAACCTCACAGGGCCCCCACCCGGGGATCGGGTTCATTCCCATGGGCCCGTGGGCAAATGCAATCATTAATCCGGATACCTATTCGACCGGCATGCCGACCTTTAAAGGTGTACCGGTCACCGTGGAACCAGCACTGAACGAACCCATCCTCCTCGGGATCGAGCTCGTCCAGAAACTCTGCGGGGTGAAGGTAGCATGACCAGGAGAGTCACCGATGTCATCTGCCCGTTCTGCGGGACACTCTGCGACGACCTCGAGGTCGATGTCTCCGATGACGGGAAGCAGCTCCTCGAAGTCTACAATGCCTGCGTGATCGGAACCGAGAAGTTCCTCCACTCGCAGGCAAAGGACCGGGTCACCCGCCCGCGGATGCGCCAGGACGACGGGACCTGGAAAGAGGTCACCTACGACGATGCCGTCGAGTACACTGCCCAGATGCTCGCAAAGGCAAAGAAACCGATGATGTTCGGTTGGTCGTCCACCAACTGCGAGGCCCAGAGCGTGGGCAACGAGATTGCCGAGATCGCGAAAGCCTGCTGTGACAATACGGCAGCGACCTGCCACGGTACTTCCCTGATCGCGGTACAGGATATTGGTCTCCCCTCATGCACTCTCGGGGAAGTCAAGAACCGTGCCGACCGGATCATCTTCTGGGGCTGCAACCCGGCCCACGCCCACCCCCGGCACATGTCCCGGTACTCCATCTTCCCCCGCGGGTTCTTCACCAGCAAGGGGCAGATGAGCCGCAAGCTGATCGTTGTCGATCCCCGCTGCACGGACACCGCGAAGATGGCGGACGTCCACCTGCAGGTCGAGCAGGGCAGGGACTACGAACTCTTAAATGCACTCCGTGTTGCCTTCAAGGGCGAATGGCTGCCCGATGTGGTCGCCGGTATCCCGAAGGAGAAGATCCGGGAAGCTGCCGACATGATGAAGAGCGGCCGGTTCGGGATCATCTTCTTCGGCATGGGAGTTACCCAGTCCCTCTCCAAGAACCACAACATCGACGAGGCGATCGCGGTAACAAAGGACCTCAACGAATACACGAAATTCTCGATCATGCCGATGCGGGGCCACTACAACGTTACCGGTTCCGGCGAAGTCTTCGCGTGGCAGTTCGGGTTCCCGTACTCGGTCGACCTCACCCGCGGGTTTGCCCGCTACAACCCGGGTGACACCAGCACGGTCGACCTCCTCATCCGCGGGGAGATCGACGCCATGTTCACCATCGGGAGCGACCCCGGCGCCCATTTCCCGATCAGCGCGGTAAAGCCGATCGCAACGATGCCGTCTGTCTGCGTCGACCCGCACCTGACCCCGACCACCGGTGTGTCGAAGCTCCACGTCCCCGTTGCGTTCAACGGGGTTGAATGCGGCGGCAACTGCTACCGGATGGACAACGTGCCGATCGACTGCCGTAAGGTCGTCGAACCGCCGGCGGGAATGCTCACGGACGAGCAGTTCCTCATCAAAGTCCGGGACCGGTTAAAGCAGCTCAAGGGGGTAGCGTAAGATGACGGAATATATCATTAAAAACGGCCACGTCTTTGACCCCGTGCAGGGGATCAAAGGCGACAAGAAGGATATCGCAATAAAAGACGGGAAGATCGTCGACAAGGTGAGCTCGGCTGCAAAGGTCATCGATGCAAAGGACAAGACCGTGATGGCCGGGGCGCTCGAGATCCACGCCCATGTCGCCGGCCCGAAGGTGAATCTCGGCCGCATCTACCGGCCCGAGGACAAGCTCTTCTCCTGCACGCCGACAAAGGGCATGGAGCGGATGGGCGGCGGGGCCTCGATCCCGACGACGTTCAAGACCGGGTACGAGTATTCCAAGATGGGGTACTCCGTTGCCATGGAAGCCGCGATGCCCCCGCTCTTCTCCCGCCACGTGCACGAGGAGATCCGCGACACCCCGATCATCGACGAGGGAGCCTTCCCGGTCTTCGGGAACAACTGGTTCGTCCTTGATTACCTCAAGAACAACGAGATCGAGAACACGGCCGCATACTGTGCCTGGCTCCTCAACGCAACCAAGGGGTACGCGATCAAGGTCGTCAATCCCGGCGGCACGGAAGCCTGGGGCTGGGGCTTAAACTGCCTGACGGTCAACGACCCTGTCCCGTACTTCGATATCACCCCTGCCGAGATCATCAAGGGACTCATCGAAGCCAACGAGTACCTCGGTCTCCCGCACTCGATGCACATCCACCCGAACAACCTCGGGAACCCGGGGTGCTACGAGACGACGCTCGACACCCTGAAGATCGCCCAGGGCATCAAGCCCAAGAACACGTTCGGCCGCGAGCAGGTCATGCACCTGACGCACGCCCAGTTCCATTCCTACGGTGGCACCAACTGGGCAGACTTCGAGTCTAAGGCAAAGGAGATTGTCGACTTTGTCAACAAGAACAAGAACATCACCATCGACACCGGGAACGTGACCCTCGACGAGACCACGACGATGACCGCCGATGGTCCGTTCGAGCACCACTTAACCGGTCTCAACCACCTCAAGTGGGCAAACGTCGATGTCGAACTCGAGACCGCAGCCGGGGTCGTGCCCTACATCTACAGCCCGAACATCTCGGTCTGTGCCATCCAGTGGGCGATCGGTCTCGAGCTCGCCCTCCTGATGAAGGACCCGATGCGCTGCTTCATCACGACTGACCACCCGAACGCAGGACCGTTCACCCGGTACCCCCGGGTCATCAAGTGGCTGATGTCGGTAAAAGCCCGCGAAGCGCAGATCAACGCCTTCAAGCACAAGGACAAGGTCCTCTCCCAGACCGGTATCGGCACCCTCGACCGCGAGCTCTCGCTCTACGAGCTTGCCCAGATGACCCGTGCAGGCCCGGCAAAGTCACTCGGTCTTGCCGCACTGTATGGCGGGTTGAAACCCGGCATGGAAGCGGATGTTGCAGTCTATAACTTCAATCCCGACAAGCCGGTCGCGGACCCTGAGGACATCGAGAAGGCATTCTCCCGCTGCGCGGCTGTCTTCAAGAGTGGCGTGCAGGTCGTCAAAGACGGCGAGATCGTCAGCAACGGCCACAAGCGTACGCTCTGGGTCAATGTGAAGGTGAAAGAGAACCCGCAGGTCGCGCGTGACGTCGCGGAGAAGTTCATCAAGTACTACAGCATGACGCAGGCGAACTACGAGGCGCTCGGGCATCACTTTGTCCCGAACCCGTACGCGATCGAAGTCGACGCAACGCAGGTGTAGGTGAGTGCGATGGAGACTGTAACCATTACCATGAAGAATCCCCCCGCGCTGTATCTTGAGGCAGATACCATCTCCCCCGATGCATTCGCGGGGAAGACTGCAGCCCGGATCGCGGAACTCCCTGTCTTCGAAGGCAATATGCCTTCAACTCTGGGCAAGTACTTCGACGTGAGCGGCGATGCAGGCGCGACCGCAGCGGAGACGAAGGTTGTCGTAAAGGGCGAGACGGGCCGGGTCAAGTACATCGGCTTTAAAATGACCGGCGGCGAGCTGGTCATCGAAGGCTCGGCGGACCAGTATGTCGGCGCCTGGATGAAGGGCGGCAAGATCCTAGCGAAGGGCAACGTCGGTGCATTCGCAGCGACCGCCATGAGTGGCGGGAAGTTGACGATTGAAGGAAACGCCGGCAACTACCTCGGTGCTGCCTACCGCGGCGACTGGCGCGGCATGTCCGGCGGGAAGATCCTTGTCAAGGGCAACGCCGGCAGCGATACCGGGATGTACATGCTGGGCGGCGAGATCGTTGTCAATGGCAACATTGACGTCCATGTCATGACCCATGCCGAGGGCGGAAAAGTCGTCGTCAAGGGTAATGCAAAGAGCAAGCTTGGCGGCCAGATGGTCGACGGGACGATCGTCGTCTTCGGGACCATCGACGTGATGATGCCCGGCTTCAAGCCGGCCGGCGAAGCCGAGCTCGAGATCGACGGGGCGAAGGCAAAATTCGCCCACTTCCTCGGGGATACCGGGGAGCGCAAGAAGAAGCGGAAGGGGCAGGTCGTCTACGGGCACCTGTACAAAAAACTCTGAATTTTTTTTGATTTTTTTCTTTGTAGAAATCATCGTGTTGTTCACTCAGTGGAATTTATGAATGTGACCCCCTCTCTCCCCCAGAGGGGGAGGCAGCCCAAGGGGGCAAGCCCCCTTGACCCCCGTTTCTTGATCCAATATTCGCATGGATTCCCATCAACGGCCATGCTCCACGGGGCGAGCCCCGACGAGGCGGGGAGCGCCCGTGGCCCTTTCGCAATACAATCGAGATTTCTGTTATCTTTTCTACATAGCCGATTTTTTTCCGATCTTACCTTTCCTGCCCTTTCTTTTCAAATGGACGATTTCCTGCTGCCCGCGTCCCGATGGATACGCTCATTGCCAGTAAGGGCTACTTTCTGGTACGAATATCCGGTGCTGGCTATGATAGACGGTATGATGCGGATCAACGGTACGGAGGTTGCGGCAGCGGGCGGTGCAACCATTGCGGTGGTGAATCCCGCGAATGGGGAACAGATTGCGACCATCCCACGGGGGACGGCTGAGGACATCGGGAAGGCATCCGATGCGGCAGCGACAGCATTCCCCGGGTGGAAAGCGGTCCGGATGCGCGACCGGGGCAGGGTGCTCTTTGCGGCGGCGCAGGAAGGGCGCCGGCAGGTCGCGGACCTGGCCCGGCTCCTCACAACCGAGCAGGGAAAGCCTCTCCGCGAGGCAACGGACGAGATCCGCGGGTTCTGCAATGTGCTGGAATACTATGCATCTCTCTCGGCGCAGCCGCTCGACCAGTTCATCGATCTCGGCGCCGGGTCCGGTGCCGTCGTCCGGCAGGATCCGCTCGGCACCGTCGGGGCGATCATCCCGTGGAACATGCCGGCACTCATCATGGCATGGAAGACCGCCCCGGCGCTCCTTGCCGGCAACGCCGTCATCCTCAAACCCTCGTCGACCGCCCCCCTCACGGTTCTCCGGCTCGCAGGGATCCTGGAGAAGTCCGGGCTTCCCCCCGGCACCCTGAACGTGGTGACCGGGAGTGGCGGGGAAGCCGGCGAGGCGCTCCTCCACGACCCCGGGATCGCCGCCCTCTCCTTCACCGGGTCGTCAGCGACCGGGGAGCATGTCTGCGAAGTTGCGTCGCGGGGAGGAGTTATGGTCAACCTCGAGCTCGGGGGCTCGGACCCGATGGTGGTGATGCCGGACGCCGATATCGATGCAGCCGTGAGGGGATCTATCCACGGGAGGTTCTACAACGCGGGGCAGGTCTGTTCTGCGGTGAAACGGCTGTTCGTCCATGAGACGATCGCGGATGAGTTCCAACAAAAACTGGCGGCGGCAGTGCGGGAAGTCCGCGTCGGGAACGGGCTTGATCCGGAAGCACGGATGGGTCCCCTGAACAACCCTGCCGGGTACGACCGTATCCGTGAGCTGGTCAGCGAGGTCAGTACAAAGGAGGAGGGGACCGTCCTGACCGGGGGTGAGGCCGTCGGGCACCTCCCGGAGAACGGGCTCTTTTTCATGCCGACGATCGTGACGGATGTCGCACCGGATTCCCGGCTCCTCTCCGAAGAGGTCTTTGGCCCGGTGCTCCCGGTCGCGACCTTTAAGGACCTCGATGCCGCCATCCGGATGGCGAACAGCACCCAGTACGGTCTCGGCGCATCGGTCTGGACGCATGATACCCGGGTCATCAGCCGGTACTTCGCAGAAGTCCATGCCGGCGTCGTCTGGGTGAACCGGCATGTCAGCGTCCCGCCCGAGATCCCGTTCGGGGGCACGGGGAAGAGCGGGAGCGGACGGGAGAACGGGAGCTCTGCCATCCTCCACTATACGAAATCAAAGACCCTGTATTACGGACCGTAATCAGGGTTGTTTTTCCCGGCATTCCCTCCCGTTTTCCCTGGATTTCCGAACCTTTAACACCCTTCCCGGATAAGCTATTCGCACTATGTGGAAGGCGGTCGAGGTCGATGGGTGGATTGCCGGCAGGAAGTCCAGCCTTGAGGATGCCCGGGAAACGGTCACTGCGATCATCGGGAGGGTCAGGACCGAAGGCGATGCGGCCCTCCGGGATCTCGCGAAGAAGCACTGCGACCTGCAGGAGATCGCGGTTTCCGAAGAGGAACGGGAAGCGGCGTACGAGCAGGTCGATTCGAACATTGTCGAGAGCCTCATCGAGGCGGAGGCGCGGATCGAGCGATTCCACGAGCTGCAGCGCCCCCGGGACCTCTGGCTGGAGAACATCGAGCCCGGCATCGTGCTCGGCGTCAAGACAACCCCCCTCCGGCGCGTAGGCCTGTACGTCCCCGGCGGGCGGGCAGCCTACCCCTCCTCCGCGCTGATGTGCGCCGTCCCGGCGCGGGTTGCTGGCGTCACCGAGATCTGTGCCTGCTCTCCCCCGCCGATCAAACCCCTCACCCTCGTCGCCCTCGATATCGCCGGCGTCACCGAAATCTACAATGCCGGCGGAGCCCAGGCAATCGCCGCGATGGCGCTCGGGACGGAATCGGTAAAACCTGTCCAGAAGATCGTCGGGCCCGGCAACGTCTATGTCACGCTCGCCAAGATGATGCTCCGGGAGTACGCCGAGATCGACTTCCCGGCGGGCCCGTCCGAGATCGGGATCATCGCCGACGACACCGCCGATCCTTCCATTGTCGCAGCCGATATCCTCGCCCAGGCCGAGCACGACCCGAACGCAGCCTGTATCCTCATCACCACCGACCGGAAGCTTGCCGACAAGGTCGGGCGCGAGGTCGACTTCATGGCTGCGCGGGCGCCGCGGAAGGACATTATCGTAAAAGCCCTCGACAACAGCGGGTACACGGTCGTCGACAACCTTGACCAGGCGATCGCGGCGATGGATATGATCGCGCCCGAGCACCTCTCCATACAGGTCGCGGATCCCTTAAGCGTCGTAACCCGGGTCAAAAACGCCGGGGCGATCTTCGTCGGCAAGTACTCTGCGGTCGCCTGCGGGGACTACGCGGTCGGCACCAACCATGTTCTGCCGACTGCAGGCTACGCGAAGACCTACTCCGGCCTCGATGTCCAGCACTTCCTCAAGACCGCAACCGTCGAGATCCTGGACCGGGAAGGTCTGGAGGCGATCGGGGACATCGTCGAGACGATCGCGGATGCCGAAGGCCTGACCGCCCACGCGGACTCGGTCAGGATCCGGCGGAGACGATGAGGAATTAAAAAAAATCTTCTCTTTTCTCAAGAAAATCGTTCACGATAGTGTCGTTCAGGTCCCCGCGTCTCTTCGGCGCACGGCAAGGATTCCTGCGACGATTCCCACGGCAAGGAACGGGACACAGAGCGGAACCGAAACGTCGTTGGCCGGTACCTCCGGCGGTAAAAAGTCAATCTCTGCGGTCGTGTAATCGTCCCCGGTATTCATAGCCCGCCCGAGCGGCTGCGTCATCGCATAGGTGGCGTACACGGTATACTTCCCGGGCTTCAGGGTACCAAGGATGACCGATGTGTCCCAGTCATAGGTCCACTCGCCGGTCGCCATATCGACCGGGGCGGTGGTAAAGAGCCCCCCGCCCGCGGCGGCATTGATGTTCTCCAGGGTGACCCCCCGGGGGTTCAGGCCGGGGCCGGTCAGGTAGAGGTAGACGGCGATCGTCTTGATGCCCGTCACCGTGCCGTGGAGCCGAATCACGTCGCCGATACGAGCCTCTTTTTCAGAAGTATCAATGGTCATGGAGACCGCTCCGGCACAGGATACGAGAAAACAGGCGAGGAGGACGGCGAGGATCGCGGCTCTGACCCGGCGCATACGATCCCATTGGATGCAGGAGTGGTTAAATATGGCGGATTCTGCCGGTTCACCCCCTCAGAACTCCACCACCATGACGGCCTCTTCCTCTTTCCTGAGCTCCCCCTGCAGGTGGGTGGCGTCGAACTCGTAGGCATCCCACGGGTTGTACGTGTCGTAGAGTTCGCATTTGTCGAGCACATCGACGAACTCTTTCAAAAAGATCCGGGGGATGACGTCCACCCGCCCGCCGAACCGGGTCGTGATCTTCTTGATCATCGCCCGGATGAACCGGTGCGATATGCGCTCCCGGTCGACCTCGCGGTACGCCTGGGCGTAGATATCCACGACCCTGAGGGCGACCTGTTCGAGCTTCCTGGTATCGAACCGGGAGAGGACGATCTGGGGCTGGCGGGGGTTCTTGAAGGAATCCGTCTGGACGATGCTGATCCGGTCATAGAGGGGAGGCACCGACCGGATCCCCCGCGAACCGTCGAAGAGTGCCGGGGTTCCGGTGAAGAGGAGGAAACAGCGGGGCATGCCCCCCGAGTCCAGCGCGTCGATCAGCTGGACGAGCGTATGGTAACCCTTCTCCCGCTGGTTCTTGGGGAGCGACTGGGTGGTCTCCATCTCGTCGATGGCAATGGCAAGGCCTTTGTAGCCGGCCCCCTGCATGATCGTGACGAGTCCCCGCAGGAAGGGAAGCGCGACCGAGTCGTCGATATCCCCCTTGATGCTCGCCTTTGCCTTGAAGTCGCGGCCGATATTCGGCTCACCGGCGATCCAGCCAAGCGCCGCCTGCGCGAGCTGGAAGTCCCCGGCATTGTTCGCCCGGTAATACGTCCGGAGAGCAGCCGCAAGCGCCGTGTTCATCTCGGAGATGCCGGCGAGCGCGGTCTCGATCTCCTTCTCGGTCGCCCCTTCGAGCGCCGCCTCGTCCGGCGCCGGGCTGCTCACCGCAACGATCCGCTCCTCGATGGCAAAGAGCCAGTTGTCGATGAGCGTCTTTAAGGCACGCTCCTCCTCCTGCATCCGGAGGCCGGCGCAGACCTGCTGGTAGATCGCCCGGAGTTTGTAGAGCGGGGTCTGCGATGATATGACGACATGGGTTGTGACAAAACCCTTCTGCCGCGCGATCTCCAGCGCCCGGGCGACAAGAAACGTCTTGCCGCTCCCGTAGTCGCCCCGGATGAACTTGATATCGCCGCCTCCCTGCGCAACGTAATCGAGCTGCTTCGCGATCACGCCCTCCTCAACCTCGAGACCGACCGCGATCCGTTCCAGCCCGCCCGCGGGGACGGTCCCCCGCCGCAGCGCATTGATGATATTGAGACTTTCCAGTTTTGCCTTGTCCATAGGTTCAGTTTCCGGCATACTCGTAGACCTCCCCGTCCTCCCCGACACCCTTCTTCACGACAATCGTCATGTTCTTCTCCGCCGCCTTCCGGATGAGCCGGTTGACGATCCCCCCGGCCCTGCGGGTCCCGAGCGCTTTCCGGAGCTCGACCTCGGTTGCCCTCGTATGGGAGCGGAGGAATTCAACAATCTTCTGTTCCGCCTCGTCAAGATCGAGCGATTCCCGGATCTGCTGGATGGCGGGGACCTCCGGGCTCTTCTGCGGGACGCTCGCCCCGTCCATCACCGGGCGGTCCGCGAGGGCATGCTCCTTGCACTCCCGCACCAGAGCGAGGAAGTCCTCCAGCCGGATCGCCCGCGCCGATGAGGGAAGAACGTCAATGCCCTTAAGGCAGAGCCGCTTGCACTCCGCGTAATCGGCGTCATTCAGGGCGCGCCGGGCGGAGAGCAGGAGCGCGACAGCAAGGAGTTCCAGGCCCTCGGTGTTCAGGGTCATCCTCCGTTCGGTAAGAAGGCGGAGCAGGTGGTCCATCAGCCGCCGCATCCGGTACATCCGGTGGGTGTCGTCGACAACCGCCGCTGCCACCCGGTACAGGTCGGACGACCGCTTCACGTTGTTGAGGATGTACAGCATCACCTTCTCGCATTCGCGGAGATCCCCGGCTCCTGCAAGGAACCTCGCGTAGGGAAGCCCCCCTGCAAGGAAATCGGCCCGGTACGCCCGGTAGAACCAGGAGCGCGCCTCGGCGGTCTCCTTCAGGTCTTCGTAGAACCGGGCCGTCTCCAGCAGGCTTGCGATGTTGACATCGCCCGATACTACGGGGAGGAACCGGGCGAGGGCTTTTTCGGGGGGGTTATGGTCCAGGAGCAGCCGGCGGTAGCCGGCGATGATCCGCTCTAAGAGGGTAAGATCGTTCTTTGCCCGGATCTCATCGGCAATCAGCGCCTCGTAGCGGGCAAGGGCGTCTGCCCCGTCCCCGTATTCTGCCGCAAGGCTGCACGCCATCAGCCGGTAGGCGGGGTTCTGCGAGAGGCCGGTCAGGAGGGAGCAGGTCTCGAGCGCCTTCTTTGCATCCCCGGAAGCAGCGAGGAGCAGCGCGTAATCGGCGAGGATTTCGCAGTCGGCGATGTCGAGGAGGCAGGTAGCATACGCGTCGAGGGAAGCCCGGGGATCGTATTTTGCCAGAGCCGCGAGGTATTTTTTCAGGAATGCAGGATCTTCGTTCTCACGGTACGCCGCAAGCGAAGCTGCCGCCGCGGCACGGTAATCTTCGGTCTGGAGGAGCGCGTCGAGGTACCCGTGGCCGGATCCCTTCTCCCCGATCAGGTCACGGTGTGCCGCGAGGGCTTCACCGGGCTGCCCGACAACGACCAGCACCCGGATGAGGTTCTGGGCGTCCTCCTCTTTCTTCCCGAGGGAAACAAGCCGCCGCAATACCGGGAGGGCTCCCCGGTAATCGTCGTGAGAAAGGAGATACCGGGCATAGCTGCGCAAGGCCTCCTGGTTGGTCGGATCGAGGTGGACGGCGAGCGCGTATTCGGCGATCGCACCGTCATCCCCCCGGGCTTCCAGCACCTTCGCGAGATAGCTGTGGACGTAACTCGATTCCGGCATCTTTCCCTGAAGGTCGCGGAACGAGGCTTCGGCATCCTCGAGTCTTCCGGTCGCGTACAGGTTGGTGGCAAGCAGCACCTCGACCGCCGGGTCTTTCTCTTCCGTAAGAAGACGGGAGCAGAGCTGGAGGGACTCCAGGTACCTCCCGTCCTCGTACAGCCGGAACGCCTCCTTCTTCTGGTCCTCGCGGCTGGCCGGGATCATGACCTCCTCCCCCTCCCGGCCCCAAACCGCACCCGGGCGAGCGAGAGGAGCATCCGTGCCATGTCCGTGCTCCGGACCCGGGAATCCCCGCGGTTCCGCCAGGCAATCGGCGCCTCGACGACCGTATAGCCGGCACGCTCCAGCCGCCAGAGGAGCTCGACGTCGAACTCGAACCCGGCTGAAACGACCTCCGGCAGCACGGCATCGAGCGCCTCCTTCCGGAAGACCTTCGCGCCGCACTGGGTGTCGGTGAACCGGAGGCCGAAGAGGACCCGGATGATAACGTTGAAACCGCGGCTCGCGATCCGTCGCAGGATATCCTGCCGGACCACGACATCGGAGCCTTCCATCCAGCGCGAACCGATGACTGCATCAGCGGATCCGAGGAGTGCAAACAACCGTTCCATCTCCGCAACCGGGGTGGACCCGTCGGCATCGAAGAAACCGATGGAGGGGGCGGTCGCTGCCAGCAGGCCGGATTTTACGCCACCGCCTTTCCCGAGCCGGTGGGGGAATTTCAGGCAGCGTATAGCAAGGTCCGGCCGGGCGGCAGCGATCTCCTCCACAACTCTGGGGGTCCGGTCGGAGCCGTCGCAGACCACGATCAGCTCGCCGTCGAAGTGCCGGATCCCGCCGAACAGCTCTCCGATCCTCCGCTCTTCGTTGTACGCCGGGATGACGAGGCTGGTACGGGGGGCTGGCTGGGGGAGGCTCATGGTGGAAATGGCAACTACCGGGCGAGGGCTGCGGCAACGGCGGTCCCAAAGGCGCGGGCGGCAGCAGGCCCGTCGGCGGTGATGACCGTTCCGTCAACAACCACCGGAAGGTCCGTGAGCACTGCGCCCCCCTTCCTCATCTCGGCGACTGCATCGGGCGAGCGGAAGACCGTTGCTTTCTTTCCCTTCAGGATCCCTGCACGGGCGAGGACGACCGGGGAGAGGCAGATGGCGGCAACCGGTTTTTGTGCCGAATGGAACGCACCCGCCAGCCGCGCGAGGTCCCGGTTCCCCCAGAGGTGGGGGACCGAGCCGGCCCCGCCGATGATGACCAGGCCGTCGTATGCCACCGGGTCTGCGTCGGAAAATCCGAGCGTTGCCGGTACTTTTGCCCCGAGCATGCCGGTGCAGATCCCCTTTTTCACGGAAGATATGTCCCACCCGATACCGCGCTCCTTAAAGACGGCGAGCGGCTCGTCCAGTTCTTCGTCCCGGTACCGTTCCGGTGCAACAGCGACGAGAAGCTTCATGCTTAGTGGTAGTGTATCAGGACGCATAACGTTACTGGTGTTCCCCGAGGTGCCGCGCGAGAGCGGTCTCCGTTTTGTACTTCTGCGCGATGGCAAGCGCCGTTGCCCGGAGGTCGTTATGGTCGCGCAGGCAGCTTGCCGGCGGCGGGGACTTGCGCAGGATCGCGGAAGTGTTCTCCGTGATCTGGATCAGTTCGGTCGCGATGACCGCATTGAGCCAGATTAAGTCGGCGAGCATCTGGCGGGTCTCATCCTTCTCCATGGTACACACTTGATGCCCGGATTATAAAGGGTTGAATGGTCGTTCCCGGGACGAAGGGTGGCGGAAAGGGAACGTTCAGGGACGAAAAGGAACCATTCAGGGGGAAAAAGTGATGAATCAGCTCCGTAAAAGGGAATGTTCATCGTCTGCCATCACCGATCCTCTGAGCAATGACTTCGTATCTGGACAGGATCCGGTCGGAAGGGCGGACGGCAAATCCCTTCTTCTGCCTGATGGGAATCGATGTCGTGAAGGTATCTGACGGCGTCGCGGAACTCCGCATGGAGATCCGGCCGGATATGCACAACGGCGTCGGATGGCTCCAGGGCGGGATGTACACCGCACTCGCGGACGAAGCGATCGCTCTTGCCCTCTACCCTTCTCTCAAGCCCGGGGAAGGAATCGCGACGATCTCCGAATCGACGACGTTTTTTAAGGGTGCGAGAGAAGGGGCGCTCGTCGCGGAAGGCAAGGTGATCAAGAAGGGGCGCCGGGTCGCATTCGCCGAAGGGTTCGTCCGTGCAGATGATCCGGAAAAGACGCTCCTGTCCAGGACCACGGCGGCGTTTGCCATAACATCGGCCGGGCAGAAAGGATAGACCGGCGAGGCTGGAAAAGGGGGGAGGGGAAGGATCCCCTAAAGAAAAAATTGATTGTATTGCGATGGAGCCACGGGCGCTCGCCGTTCGAAACCTTCGGTTTCTCAAATCGGCATCCCTGATGTGATGCCGATTCCTCTCGGGGCTCGCCCCGCGAAGAATCCCGGAAGGATTCTACGAAGATCTGATGGTCTTCTCGTGTTTCGAGTCTGATGACCCTCAACACTTCTCATCCTCACGGTTTGCCGATCGTTCGGACCGTGGAGTATGGCCGTTGACGGGAATCCATGCATTTTTTTTTAAAATCAAGAATAGGGGTCGAAGGTCGGCTGAAGCTCCCTTCTCCTGTTCGAGGTCTGATGACCTCTCTCAGACTCAAATGGGACTTGCCCCCTTGGGCTGATGGAGCAGTTGTCAGACTGCGAAATCGAGAAGATGCGAAGCATCTTCGCTGCCTCCCCCTCTGGGGGCCGACCGCAGGGAGGTGAGAAGAACGCATTTGCGTTCTTCGAGTAGAGAGGGGGTCAAATTCATAAATTCCGCTGAGCGCACAACACAATGATCTCTACGACAATCTCTGTCAGCTTCTCTCCAGAGTAAAAAAATTATTTCTTATTCTTCTTCGACGACTTCGAGGGCCTCTTCTCCGGTTCCGCCTTCTTCACCTTCAGGAAGTAGTATGCACCGCCGCCGCAGATCAGGAGGAGGACAACAATCCCTGCGATGAGCAGGAGCGAGCCCGCCTGCGCCTGCTGCGAAGCCTTTGCGAACCCGGCCGTTGCCGTGGTGTTCCCCGGTTCCGCGGTGAGCGCATTCTGGTATGCGGCGGCAGATTCGGAATATTTGCCGAGCTGGAAGTAGGCATCGCCGAGGTTATTGTACGTCTTCACCTGCTGGGGGACGCTGAGGGCATGCGCTTCCGCATCGGCTGCGAATGCGCTGGTGTACGCGGTGACGGCATCATCATACTTTTTGAGTTCCATGAAGGAATTCCCCTTGTTGATCAGGGCGACGGTGTATGTCGGGTCGATCTTCAGCGCCCGGGTATACGCCTCGACGGAACCCGGGTAGTTCCCCTGCCGGTAGAGGACATACCCCTTGTTGTTCCAGAGGACCGCAGACTCCTCAAGGGCAAGGGCCTGGTCGATGGTGGTGAGCGCTTCGGTGTAGTTTCCCATCTGGATCTGGCAGTAGGTCTTGAGCTCGAGGGCATAGCTGCGTCCCCCGAACTCGGAAGAATTGATCCGGAGGGCTTCGTCGATCAGGGCGATGGCCCTCGGGTAGTTGTTGCTCCCGTTATGGATGAGGAGGATCGCCTGGTTCGTCAGGTTCGTGGACTCGTCCGCCTGGACTGCGGGGATGGTGCAGAGGAGCATGAGCCCTGCAAGGAGGGCGAAAATGATGGGTCGTGATTCCATGTACGCACCTTTCGCGTTTCGCTGGTATACGTTGGCGAGGCCGGATATTAGGGTTTCCGGTAGGGAACACGCCCCGCTGCGACGGGAGATAACAACACTAATACGGATTGCCTGCGAATGGTAGGATAACGGGGAGATTCCTTGAAATATATTATCATTACCGGCGGTGTGATGAGCGGGCTTGGCAAGGGAATAACCGCGGCATCGGTGGGGAGGATTCTGAAGAACCGGGGGTACTGCGTCACCGCGGTCAAGATCGATCCCTACCTGAATATCGACGCGGGAACGATGAACCCGGCCCAGCATGGCGAGGTCTTCGTCCTCAAAGACGGGGGCGAGGTGGACCTCGACCTCGGCAACTACGAGCGGTTCCTGGACATCGAGCTGACCTCCCCGCACAATATCACCACGGGTAAGGTCTACCGGTCCGTCATCGAGAAGGAGCGCCGCGGGGATTTCCTCGGCGAGACCGTCCAGATCATCCCCCACATCACCGACCGGATCAAGAGCTGCATCCGGGAAGCTGCCGAGGAAGAGGTCCCGGGCGGCAGGAAAGCCGATGTCTGCCTCGTCGAGGTCGGGGGGACGGTCGGCGACATTGAGAGCATGCCCTTCCTTGAAGCCATCCGGCAGATGCGTGCCGAGATGCCGGAGCATGACTACGTCCTTATCCATGTGACCCTCATCCCCGAGGACACGATGGGCGACCTCAAGACAAAGCCGACCCAGCACTCGATCAAAGCCCTGCGGGAGCTGGGGCTCTACGCGGATATCATCGTCGGCAGAAGCGAACGCCCGATCGGCGCCCATACCAAACGCAAGATCTCAGCGTTCTGCGACCTTCCCCCGAGCAACGTCATCAGTGCGGCAACGGCGCCGGATATCTATGCCGTCCCGATGGAGCTCGAGAAGGAGGGGCTTGCGGACGTGCTGACAACGCACCTCGACCTCGGGAAACGGGAGGTCGACACCAGCTGGTACCGCATCGTGACGAAGGAGTACACGAACCGCGTGACCGTCGGGATCGTCAGCAAATACGGGATCGAGGACGTCTATATCAGCATCAAGGAGGCCCTCAAGCACGCAGGAAGGGCGCTCTCCACCGAGGTCAAGATCATCTGGCTGGATGCCGAGCGGTACGAGAAGTGCCAGCTCAAGGACTTTGATGGCATCCTCATCCCGGGCGGGTTCGGCAAGCGGGGCATCGAGGGGAAGATCGATGCGATACGGTTCGCCCGCGAGAACAAGGTCCCCTTCCTCGGGCTCTGCCTCGGGTTCCAGCTCGCGACCGTCGAATATGCACGCAACGTCCTGAACATCCCCGACGCGACGAGCGAGGAGATGGGGGAGGGCACCCATGTCATTGCCATCCTGCCGGAGCAGGAAGATGTCACCAACCTCGGCGGGACGATGCGGCTTGGGGACTACACGTCCGAGATCCGTGAGGGGACGCTCGCGATGAAGCTCTACGGGCTGAACGAGATCACCGAGCGGCACCGGCACCGGTACGAGGTGAACCCCCGGTTCATCAAAAAGCTGGAGGACGCGGGGCTTGTCTTCTCCGCCGTCAACCGGAACCGGATGGAGATCCTCGAGATCCCCGGTCACCCCTTCTTCTTTGCGACCCAGTTCCACCCGGAGTTCCGTTCGCGACCGACGCGCCCCTCGCCCCCGTATCTCGGGTTCGTCGATGCCTGCCGGATCAACAAGAAGACGCCGTGAGGTTGTTCGTATGGTAAATACAGAGAAATTCATCGGGAGCGCGATCGCCGAGATCCAGGCACTCGCCGGCAATGACCGTGTCGTCATGGCACTCTCCGGAGGCGTCGACAGCTCGGTCTGCGCAGCGCTCGCCGCACGGGCGATCGGGGACCGTCTCATCCCGATCTACATCGATACCGGCCTGATGCGCAAAGGGGAGACCGAGCGGATCCGGACGATCTTTGCCGATATCCGGCTCGATGTCGTCGAGGCGGAGGACGAATTCCTCTCGGCGCTGAAAGGGATCGTGGACCCCGAGGCGAAAAGGAAAGCGATCGGGGAACGGTTCATCCGGGTCTTCGAACGCGAGGCGAAGAAACAGGGGGCGAAATGCCTCCTGCAGGGAACGATCTACCCGGACAGGATCGAGAGCGAGGGGGGAATCAAAAGCCACCACAATGTCGGCGGAATGCCCCTGCACATGGAATTTTCGAAGGTGATCGAGCCGATCCGCGACCTGTACAAGGACGAAGTCCGGGCCGTCGCCGGCGCACTGGGGCTGCCACCGGAGATCCAGCACCGGATGCCGTTCCCGGGCCCGGGCCTCGCGGTCCGGGTCCTCGGCGAAGTGACCAAAGAAAAAGTCGCGGTCATCCGGGAAGCCAACTGGATCGTGGAGGACGAACTGGTCGAGCGCTACCGCCCGTGGCAGTGCTTCGCCGCCCTGCTCGGTCTCGGGACCGGGGTGAAGGGGGACAACCGTATCCACGGGTGGATCGTCGCCGTCCGTGCCGTCAACTCCCGCGACGGGATGACTGCCGACCCGCTGGAGATCCCGTTCGACCAGCTCGTCAGGATCGGGTCACGGATAACCGCCGACATCCCGAGCGTCGCACGTGTCGTCTACGACATCACGCCAAAACCCCCGGCAACCATCGAATACGAGTGAGAATATGAAGAAGAGTTCCGTCACAACCATGAAAGATACCCGTGAAGATACCGAATCGGACTACCGTTCGCTCGATTCAGAGTACTTCATGCCGGCGTTCTCCCGGGACCTCATGCTCGTCCGCGGGCAGGGATCCCGGGTCTGGGACGCTGACAGCAGGGAGTATATCGACTGCGTTGCCGGCATCGCCGTCTGCAGCACCGGCCACTGCCACCCTGAGGTCGTCCGGGCGATCTGCGAGCAGGCGCACCGCCTCATCCACTGCTCCAACCTCTACTATGTCCCGCACCAGGGAGAGCTCGCGAAGAAACTGACAGAGATCACCGGCATGCACAAGGCGTTCTTCTCCAACTCCGGTGCCGAAGCTACTGACGGGGCTCTCAAGCTTGCCCGGGTCAGGACCGGCCGGAAGAAGTTCGTTGCCTTTACCCACGGGTTCCACGGGAGGACCGTCGGTTCCCTCGCCGTCACCCACAAGCCGGCGATCCGGGAACCCTTCGAGCCGCTGGGAATCCCCTGCACCTTCGTGGAGTATGGCGACCTTGACGGTCTTGAGAAGGCGGTTGACCGGGATACGGCAGGCGTCATCGTCGAGCCGATCCAGGGTGAGGCAGGTGTCATCATTCCCCCGGACAGCTTCTTTACCGGGATCCGCGAGGTCTGCGACCGGAACGGGGCGCTGATGATCGTGGACGAAGTCCAGACCGGGATGGGGCGGACCGGGAAATGGCTCGCCATCCAGCACACCGGCGTTATGCCGGACATCGTGACGCTCGCAAAGGGGATTGCGAGCGGGTTTCCCATGGGGGCGCTCCTTGCCCGCGAAGGGCTCGAGTTCAAAAAGAGCGAGCACGGCAGCACGTTTGCCGGGGGACCGCTCGCCTGCGCTGCGGCGCTTGCGACGATCAACGTCCTTGAGCCGCTCCTCCCCGAGGTCACCCGGAAAGGAGAGATGTTCCGGAAGGGACTGGCACGGTACAACCCCCGTGTAAGGGGGCTGATGATCGGGATTTCAGTCGGCGAGGACTGCGGGAAGGTCCAGAAGCGTTGCGCGGAAGAAGGCGTGCTCGTGAACTGCGCTGCCGACGGGAACCTCCGCCTCGTCCCCCCGCTGGTCATCACCGACGACGAGATCTTCAGGGTGATTCAGGTGATCGATGGAGCGCTTGGTGCGTGACTGTTTCCGGAACGGCGGCTACGTCTTCGCAGAACGACCGGAGGAGATCGCAAAGCGCCACGGCATATCCCGGGTCGCCCGGCTCGCGAGCAACGAGAACCCGGACCCCCCATCCGCAGCGACGCTCGGCTGCGGGATTGCGGCGCTGCACCAGGCAAACCGGTATCCCGACGAGCGGGTGGACGTCCTCGTTGCAGCGCTGAAGAGGCACTTCGGGGAATACCCGTTTGTAACCGGTGTCGGGATGGACGGGGTGATCGAGACCCTGTTCCGGACCCTTGTCGATTGTGGGGATAAGGTCGCGATCGCCACCCCGACGTTCTCGTTCTACAGCCTTGCCGCCGTCGCCCAGGGCGCAACGGTCGTGCCCGTGCAGCGCCGGGACGACTTCTCCATCGATCCCAAAAAATTGTCAGCAGTCGGAAAAGACGCAAAGGTTGTCGTCCTCTGCTCGCCCAACAACCCGACCGGCAACGCGACCCCCCCCGACGCTGTTGAGGAGGTCCTTTGCGCGATCAGCGGCGTTCTCTTCCTTGACTGCGCATATGTCGAGTTCTCGGACATCGACTACCTCCCGCTGCTGAAACGGTACGACAACCTCGTCATCGGGAGAACGTTCTCGAAAGTCCATTCGCTCGCCGGCCTGCGTATCGGGTACGCCTTTGTCCCGGCATGGCTGCAGCCATACTATCTCCGGGCGGGGACGCCGTTTTCCGTCAACAATGTCTCCGCGGCTGTCGCAGCGGCGGCGCTCTTTGATACGGAGCATGCAGAACGGTACCGGGCGCAGGTCAGCCGGTGGCGGGAGCGGTTCAGGAGCGAGGTGAAGTACCCGGTCCTGCCGTCAGACGCCAACTTCGTCATGGTGGATGTCTCACCGTCCTCCGGTGACGCAGTTGCCGGAGGCCTCGCGGCAAACGGCGTGATCGTCCGGTCCTGCAGGAGCTTTCCGGGGCTTGCCGACCACTATATCCGGGTGAGTGTCGGCGAAGACTGGGAGAATGAGCGGTTTATCCAGGCGATCAACAATCTATGATGTGCGGCATTACCGGGACCCCGGGGACAGGAAAATCGGCGGTGGGAGAGGAGCTCGCCCGTCGCGGGCATGCCGTGGTCCATGTGACCGATACCGTACAGGACTACGTAATCGGGATGGATAACGAACGGGACAGCAGGATCATCGATACGAAACGCTGGATTGAAGAATTCCTGCCGGTCGATGGCTTCGTGGAAGGGCACCTTGCCCACCTGCTCCCCTGTGACAAGATTGTCGTGCTCCGCTGCCGCCCCGACGAATTGCAGGCGCGGCTTCTCTCCCGGGGGTATTCCCTGGGGAAGGTCGATGAGAACGTGGAGGCCGAGGCCATCGACGTCTGCCTCATCGAGACCGTCGAACGCTACGATCCATCGCAGATCCTCGAACTGGACACGACCCGCAGGTCCGTCGCGGACTGCGCGGAACAGGCCGAAGGCTTTGCCACCGGGAAGATCCCCGCCTCGTTCGGCGGGATCGACTGGTCCGGGTTCCTCGAGGTGGTGCGATGACGCTGGACAGCTACCGGAATCAGGCAAAGGTCTACATCGATCCGGTGGTCCGGGTCGCCATCCGGCTGGGGCTCACCCCAAACGTCCTTACCATCGCTGCCTTCATTGCATCGGCAGCGGCCGGCCTCTTCTTCGCCTTCCGCATGGAGGTCCTCGCCATCTTCTCGGTCGCCGTGAACGCGTTCTTTGACGCCCTTGACGGGGCGGTGGCACGTGAGCTGAAGATCCAGAGCCTCCGGGGGGACTTCCTGGACCATGCGGTCGACCGGTACGCGGATATCTTCATCATCACCGGGATCTTTGCCGGTGGGCTGGTCATCTGGCCGATCGGGGTCTTTGCCCTGACTGGCGTGCTCATGTCCTCGTATCTCGGGACACAGGCACAGGCCGTTGGCGTGGGGCGGTACTATGGCGGCGTGCTGGGGCGGGCGGACCGGCTCGTCCTCATCATCCTTGTCGGCATCGTGAGCATCGTCCTCCCCGCCGGGATCTTCGGGTTGACGCTCTATACCCTGCTGCTGCTCTGTTTCGGGATCTTCGGGCACATCACCGCGCTCCAGCGGTTTGCCTACGTCTGGGCAAACGTGAAGTAAGCGTTTTTTAGCTCTATAGGAGAGCTAACAGAACTCTTAGATTGTATTGGGATGGGGATAAGGGCGCTCGCCGTTCGAAACCTTCGGTTTCTCAAATCAGCCTCGCTGAAGCGAGGCCAATACCTCTCGGGGCTCGCCCCGCGAAGAATCCCAGATGAGTCCTACGAAGACCTGATGGTCTTCTCATGTCCCGGGTCTGATGGCCCTCGACACTTCTCATCCTCACGGTCTGCCGACCGTTCGAACCGTGGAGCATGGCCGTGGACAGGGATCCATGCTAATATTTGATCAAGAAACGGGGGTCGAAGGTTGGCTGAAGCCTCCCTTCTCCTGTTCGAGGTCTGATGATCTCTCACCGGCTCAAGGGGGCTTGCCCCCTTGGGCTGTTTTCGTAGTCATTGGACTACGAAATCGAGAAGATGCATAGCATCTTCGCTGCCTCGAAGAATCCTTCGGGTTCTTCTCCTTCTTCACGGTCTTTGCGGACCGTTCAGACTCCCCCTCTGGGGGCCGACCGAAGGGAGGCGAGAAGAATGCAGGGCATTCTTCGAATTGAGAGGGGGTCACATTCATAAATTCCGCTGAGGGCGCAACAAGATGATTTCTATAGAGCCATTTTTCAGTTACGGAGGCAGATCGCGGATGTATTCCAGGAGCGCGATTGCGTCTGCACGTTTCTGGTCGCACCTGTTCTCCTCCGTCCAGAGGAGGAATTTTTCGCCGGTCTCCCGCTCAACAGCATCGCCGGCTGCCGCCACGATCCCCGGGTAGGTCCGGGACGGGTAGAAGAGGGACTTTGCGGCGTCCAGCAGCGCAGCACGATTCTCCTGCGTAATAATTCCCTGCTGCCCTGCCGCGTCAAGGGTGTACCGGATGTTGATCAACGGCTCGGAGAGGGCTGTCCCGGAGACCGGGTCGAAGACGAGTGCGACTTCGTCGTCGGAGACCAGTTCTCCCGAAGCGTACTTCCGGTAGATCTCCCCGATCCCCTTCATCCCGAGCGTATCCATCTCAGCGGCACGGAGGGCCCCCATGCTGGATGAGCCGGTAACCGTGACACCGGCCCGGATCGCGGCGAGGATCTCCCGGTGGGCGACCGCCGCGTCCTGGTGGAACGACCCGTCAATGAGGCCGATGATCGTCGCGCCGTCCCGGACTGCCGCGAGGATGTCGCCCCGTTTTGCAGGGAGCCGGTACTCGGCAGAGAGGATCGACTGCGCCGTTCCGGTATCAAGACTTGGGCCTAAGAATACGATGATCCGCGGCATATTTCGCCCGCTCCCCCATCCGGTCCCCGTCCATCGCAAAGGCCTCGAGGCCGGGGACGATCACCCGGACAACGGGGATCCCGATCTCGCGTCGCGTGAGATCGGCAACGATCACCCGGTCGAGCCCCTTTCGTGCCAGTGCATCGATCATGCACCGGATGTCGGTTAAGAAATCGTCGCTGTCACAGGATGCGATCGTGGAGAAATCCCGGGTCCCGTTCTCCTTGAACCAGTAGGCGTTCATCCGTTTCGTCCGGTCGTACCCGAGCCTTTTTCGGAGCTGGGCGACGGCGGTGTCCTCGCGTGCGCCGTGGATCTGGGTCAGCCGGCTCTGCGCGACCTCGGTGAGTGCCCGCATGACCGCGATCCGTGCGCTGGTGTGCGTCCCCATCCCCATGGTCAGCAGCAGCGGGTCTTTGAGCTGGACATCGTCGGCGACCGCAGCCATCGTGGGGATCCCGATGTCGCTCGTGATATCCCGGATCAGGACGTCGACATGGGCGGATGCGAACTTCTCCTGCATGGAATTGATGAGCGGGTCGTCGATCTTGTCCACGACGGACCCGGTATCCCGGGAAGCTTCGACGAGTGACCAGGCGTCCCGCTCGATCACCTCGCAGAGGCCGTGGAAGATCGCCTCTTCAATGGTGTTGCCCGAAGCCAGGCCGTTGGTGTTGGTCCTGAAGAGCGCCTGGTAATGGGGCGGGAGCGGGTGGAAGACGGCTTCGGCTGGGACGAGAACCGCCTCGTCGTTCGCGATATCGTATGCTTCTGTCCACGAGAGGATCTGGTCGGTATTTGCATGCTGGGGGATGATGAGGTCCCGCGGGTCCACGATCCGTCCCCTGCCGAACATCTCGTGGAAAAGCCCCCGTTCGATCCTGCGGTTGTGGACCTCGGATGAGTACCGCTCGATCCCCTCCATGATGGCCGAGATCCGGGACTCCTCGACAGTCGCCCCCTTCCCGTTGTACACGGTGACCGCCCCCTCTTCTGCGGTCGGTCGGATGCAGGAGAAGACGGGAATGCCGATCCGGTCAAGGCTTGTTATATCCGCGACCCGGGTGATCCCCGCTTCCGGGACGACCGGTTCGATCCGGGCGAGCGTTTCATCGAGCGGTACGGCACGCTGGGTCTCGTTGCTGTAGGCCTTTTTGCAGGAGGAAAGTTTCATGGCGGCACCGGGGGATACTGGTTTTTTCAGAAAGAAGATGCTCTTTTGGATGCTTGTAAAAAAATTGCATCCTGCCGGGGTTTATAGGTGTCCCTCCGGCAGCTGCGGGAGAGGCGGGTGGGGACTTTTCAGCGTGATAACCGGGTCGGGTGCAATGCAGGGGTCACGCGGGTACACAATGGTGTGCGGGGCAACCAGGGGAGGGCAGGAGAGGGCCCTACCCTGCCCGGATCAGAACCAGTCCTGCAGGGTCTTCTGCCCCGCCTTCACCGAGAACCCCTCGAGCGCCTTGTCCACCCGTTCCGGTGAGAAGTCATAGCCGTCGCAGAGCATTTTCCTGATCCCCTCGCAGTCCGGGGGTTTCCACGCGAGCGCGTACTCCGTTGTCACCTGCGGGTGGAGGAAGAGGTCCATGACCGGCTCCGGATCGAACCCCGGGGCTTTCTCCCGGATCTTCAGAGCGAACTCGCCGCTCCGCACGATCTTTAAGCCGGTCTTCGCCCCGATCCCTGTAATCCCGTCATTGAAGTCGGTGCCGACGAGGATCCCGATCTGTATGAGCTGCTCGCGGGAAAGCGCAAGGCCGGCGAGCACGTCGGCAAGCACCATCCGCTCGGGGACGACGGTGACGAGTCGCCCGCGGATCTTCCGCTTCCCCGAGACGGTCAGGTTCCGGACAAGCACCGGGGCGCCGAAGAGGAGGGTATCGTAGTCCTGCGACACCGCGTACCTGACGTCGCCGCGCTGGGCCATGAAGGCCGCCTGCGCCTCGCCCTCCCCGGGTGCGTCGAGGACGGGGATCCCGAGGAGATGCAGGAGCTCCTTCGCGCTCGCGATGACCGCGGCATCGACCCGCGAGGACGCCTGTGCATGCTTGTAGGCAGCCTCCTCATCGCCGCGCTCCAGCGCGTCCTTCCATGCCTCGGCCGCCTCCGACCGGATCTTCCGGCGCTCGTCGATCGTCCCCTGCTTGAGCGCTGCGGGTTTACCGTCAAAGACAAAGACGGGTTTTAGTCCCCGCGTAAGAAATGTCGCGGTCCGAAAGAGGATCCCCGAGAGGTGTGAGGTGACCCTGCCCCTCTGGTCCATGAGGGGTGTCCCGTCCGGCTGGCGGATGATGGAGAGGAACTGGTACAGGGCGTTGTTGGCATCGACCGCTGCTGTCCCGGCAAGGCTCTCGAAACCGACCGGTTTTTTGTAATCTGCAATGATGTCCCGTAGCGCGACGCCCACGAATCTTCACCCAAAGGACCGGATCAGCGGTAGACCCTTCTGGAGTATTCTGCGACCAGTTCGTCGAGGTGGGCGATTGCCATATCGTTCTTCTGGGCCATCCGCTTTCCGATCTCTTCAAGGTTGGTCCGGAGCATCCGTTCCCGCACGACAACGCTGCGCTCGAGCTTGCGGACCTTGACCTGCATGGACAGGAACAGTCCCCCCAGCGAGAGCGTCATAAGCGCTGCCGCGACCGCAACCGTGAGATCCTGCCAGAAACGGAGGATGAGCACGAGGGTGGAGATGACCATGACGATGGTGAGCACGATGTCCAGGAGGTATTCACGTATCTCCATGCTTTTAGATGATGATGACAGAGTAATTAAGCTACCTATAACCAGAGGGATAGCTACCTGTAGTACGGAGTTGCTTCATTGCACAGAGGAGACCCCTGATGGACGTCCGTCGCATAATCCCGTTCCTTGCCATGCCGCTGCTGCTCGTTGTCGTCGAGCTCGGCGCTCTCGCTCTCTCGCTCCCGGTCCAGGAGGCCGGCCTTGCCGCTTTTGAGGACCCGGAGTCGGTTGCCAACCCTTTCATCTTCATCGCCATCCTGCTCGTCTTCACGGCGTTTCTTTTGGTCCTGATAAAATGCGGCCAGAAATGGGTCATCTCAGCCGTGATCTGGCTCTCGATCTTCTTGACGTTCATCTATATCTTTTCGGCGATCATCTTCGCCGCGATCGGGGCGACCGATGCCGGAACCGTCCTTGTGTTTGCCGTCGCGGTCGCAGCAACCGCCCTCCTCTACAAATTCCCGGAATGGTATGTCATCGATATCCTCGGGGTCCTGATCGCTGCCGGTGTTGCGTCGATCTTCGGGGTATCGCTGGAGATCCTTCCCGTCGTCATCCTCTTAATCCTCCTTGCCGTGTATGACGCGATCTCGGTCTACAAGACAAAACACATGCTCACGCTCGCGGAAGGGGTCATCGACCTCAAGACGCCGATCCTCTTCGTGATCCCGAAGAAGAAGGATTACTCGTACATCCACGAAGGGATCGGAAAACTGGACGGAGAAGGGGAACGGTCGGCGTTCATCATGGGAATGGGCGACCTGATCATGCCGTCCATCCTCGTGGTCTCGGCAAATGTCTTCCTTGCCGGCAGCCGTATCTTCGGGTTTGTCAATATCCCGGCGCTGGGAGCGATTCTCGGCTCACTGGCCGGTCTCGTCGTGCTCCTGTACTTCGTCAGCTCGGGACGGCCGCAGGCGGGACTTCCTCCCCTGAACGGGGGTACCCTCCTCGGGTTCTTCATCGGCTGGGGCCTCGTCGGCTTTGTGTGATTCCTCCCATGCACCGAGGTGGCTCAGGAGCTCGTTGAGCACGCCGTTCACCCCGTCTCCCGTTCCGGTCGACATGGAGAGATACCCCTCCGCCGCCGCGATATCCGACTTGTTCGCAACGACAATTACGGGCACGGTTACCGCGCCTTTTATCTCGTCAAGGAGCCGGAGCTGCATCTCCATCGAGTACCCGCAGTGCTCGGAGGGATCGAGGATGAAGAGGATGACAGAAGCGACGTTCACGATCGCGGAGAGCGCCTGCCGTTCGATCTGGTTGCGCTCTTCTGCGGGCCGGTCAAGGATCCCGGGAGTATCCACGAACTGGATCCTCCTGCGGCCCTCGTGGCGGAGACCCACGATGACGCCTTTTGTCGTGAACGGGTACGAGGCGATCTCGGGTGTTGCCGATGAGATAAGCCGGATGAACGAGGACTTCCCCACGTTCGGGTATCCCGCGATGACGATGGTGAAGGCGTCCTCGATGTGGGGGAGTTTCCGGAGCACGTTTCTCACCTCGTTCAGGAACCGGAGATCGTCATCGATCTGGTGGACGATGGAGGCGATTCGGGCGACTGCCTGCCGGCGTATGACAAGGGGGTCGTCCGATTTCCTCGCCTTGAACGCGAGGTCGCCGCCGACCATGCCGGTATGCTTTGCCGCCCAGCCGACTGCCCCGAGCGACTGCCGGATCCGGTCGAGCCCGAAGAGGATGTCGGCCATCTCCCGGTAGAATTGGGGAATGGCATCGAACTCCGGGAACCCCCGTATGATATAGACCAGCCGGTCGTGAATCGCGGATTTTACCGCCCGGACAAACTCTTCGTTCGCACGGTCCTTGTTGATCTTCTCTTTTCGTTTCTTTGCTGCACGACGCAGGCTCCGGTCAAGGATCTCGTCTGCTGTTGGCACCGTCGGAAGGCGTTCAAACTCCACGAATCTCAAACCTATATATTGATAGAAGCTGATACGGTTTATCGTTATGGACTTATCCTTAATCCAGAAAGATATCTTGATCACCCTCATCTCCCTCTATCACCGCCAGTCGCAGTCCATCAAGGGCGAGGAGATTGCCGACGTCATCCATCGCAATCCCGGCACAGTACGCAACCAGATGCAGGCGCTGCGGGCCATCGGGCTCGTCGACGGGGTTCCCGGCCCGAAAGGAGGATACATACCGACAGCTCTTGCCTACAAGGAGCTCAACATGGCAGTTGCCGATGGGGATTACGACGTGCCCATCAGCAGGAACGGCGAACCTGTCCCCGGCGTCAAGGTCCTGGAGATCGATTTTACAACGCTCTGCCACCCGGATATCTGCCATGCGGTCGTCAAGCTGATGGGCAATGTCAAGCTCTTCGCGATCGGGGACCAGGTGACGATCGGACCGACGCCGGTGAACAAGCTCCTCGTGCGGGGCGAGGTCTTCGGGAAAGATGAGGTGGAACAGGCGCTCCTTGTCGCGACCACCGAGATGCTCTCGCTCCCCAAGAAATCGATCCGGCACTACATGACCTCGCCCCTCAAAACGCTACGAAGCCTCGATACGCTCCGGGATGCCCTCATCCTCTTCAATCACTCTCACATCCACGGGGCACCGGTCATTGAGGACGACCGTCTCCTTGGTATCATCACGATGAGCGACATCGCCCATGCTGTCGAGAATAACCTCTCCCTGAATACCCTGGTCTCTGAAGTGATGACGACCGATGTTGTTGAGGCGCCTGCCGATGTCAGGCTCTTCGAGGTGATCGGGCGGTTCAAGGAACGGGAGATCGGGCGCCTTATCGTTGTAGAGAAAGGAAAACCGGTCGGTATCCTCACCCAGTCCGATATTCTCCGGGTATTCCCCTCGCTCTGACCGGGCCCGGATTTTTTTAGGGATATTTTTATACATTACAAAGCGAACAGAAAAAGGGGACTGATCTCCATGACCGAATTATCCCGCGCTGCGGTTGAAAGAATCCTGAAGAATGCAGGGGCCGGTCGTGTCAGCGATGACGCGATCACCGTTCTTACCGAGTTGATGGAGGAACACGGATCGTTTCTTGCCCGGGAAGCCAAGAAGATGTCCGAGCATGCCGGGAGGAAAACAGTTCGGGGTGCTGACATCAAAATGGCCGCGGAAATGTTCAAATAACGATTTTAATATCCTATTCTTGAAAAATTCCCTTATTCCAATCCCGGTTTGAAAGAACACTTTAAATATTAATACGTCGTCAACTTTTTTATGACTCGTGTATTTGCCCGCAGTCTTTCCCGTAAAAAGATCATGAGCAACGATGGAAAGATGATTGGTACCTTAAAGAACATCCGGGTCGATTTCGACTCCGGCCAGGTCTCCGAGCTGATCATTCACCCTGACCAGTCGTTTGTTACCGACGGGTTCAACCTTGAGGATGACAAGCTCCTGATCGTCCCCTTCGAAGCGGTAAAAGACATCAAGGACTATATCGTTGTCGACCGCTACCTTGCCCGGAAATAACTGCGGTACCGTTCGACCGCTTCAATAAACCCGTCACCATACTCTTTTCCGGTAACATACGCAGCTGCCTTCTTTGCATCCGGGTGTGCATTTGCAACCGCAACACCGATACCCGCCCGTTCCAGCATCGGGACGTCGTTGACCGAGTCGCCGACAGCGATAAAATCGGGGAGATTGACGCCGATCTCCACGGCAAGGGCTGCAAGAGCGGTTCCCTTGTTCACGCCCGTCTCCTGGACATGAATCGCGAAACCAGTATCGATGACCTGGACCGGCAGCCCGGAAAGGACCTGCCGCACGGTCTCTGCAGGGACGGTCCGGGCAAAGGCGCGATCGGAGAACCGGTAATTCTCGCTATAGAGATCCAGTACAGAACCGGTCCTGCTGAGATGGTCCTTAAGGATATCAACAGCCTTCTTCGCGATTGCCACGTCCCCGTGAATTCGCAGGGGCCCGGAGAAACCGATGCGGTATACCCCGCCGTTCTCCGCGATAAATGAACCGCGGGTCCCGATCATCTTGCAGAGAGCATCCATGAAGCATGCCGTATTGCCGCTCGCGAGGATGACCTCGGTCCCGCTGTCGACAAGGGACCGGATTGCGGCAACGGCCCCGGTATTGATCCGGCGGGACGGATCCGTGATCGTCCCGTCGATATCGGTGAGGAGTGCTTTCAGCACGGCTTGAGACCTGCCTCTTCGACCATGAAGGGGGCTTCTCCTTCGGGCAGGTTGGGGCTGTCCACGAGGCGTGCGATCCTCTTCCCGCCCTTGCTCTTCCGCAGGTAGATACGGAATGTCGCCGTGTGGCCGACAATGTTGCCGCCGATGGGTTTCGTCGGGTCCCCGAAGAAGACCGCGGGGTTGGACATAACCTGGTTCGTGACGAGGGCAACAGCATTGTGTTCATCGATGAGCTTGAAGAGCTCGTGCATGTGCCGGTTCAGCTTCTGCTGGCGGTTTGCAAGCGTCCCCCTCCCGGAATACTCTGCCCGGAAATGGGCGGTCAGCGAGTCGATGATGAAGAGCTTGACCGGTTTACCGGTCTCCTTGAGCTCGTTTGCCTTGTCACGGGAGTTCTCGACAAGGAGCATCTGGTGGTCGGATGTATGTGCCCGCGCGATATGGATATTGTCGAGAAAGTCCTGCGGGTCCAGTCCTTCGATACCGAGACCTTTCACCATCTGCTCGATACGTTCCGGCCGGAAGGTGTTCTCCGTGTCGATATAGATGACGCTCCCGTTCAGGCCCCCGTCTTCTTCCGGGAGCTGGACGTTGACTGCCATCTGGTGGACGATCTGGCTCTTCCCTGACCCGAACTCGCCGTACATCTCCGTGATCGCCTGGGTCTCGAGCCCGCCTCCCAGCAGGGTATCCAGTTCCGGAACGCGGAAGGAGAGTTTCCGTACATCTTTTCTCTGTTCGAAGACGTCCTTGCCGGTCTTGAACCCGTCGAGCTCGGCCTTTTCGCGGGCTGCCTTGATGATCTTCTTCGCCGTTGCCTCCGAGATCTCCGTGATCTCAGCCAGCTCGGCGGGAGAGGTTGTTGCGACACTCTCGACAGAAAGGTATCCCGCCTCGCGAAGTTTCTCGGCAGTGCTCGGGCCGACACCCGGTAAATCTTCAATCTCCAATGGTCGTTCAGCCATGTCTTTTACACTCCTATGGCACAACTAGGTGTTCAGCATTCGCATATAACCCCGCGGATTGCGGAGGGTGAAAGTGAATGGTCACTCTTCGGGTATGCGGTCGTTGATCTCGCGAAGTTTCCGGCGCACTCTCTCCACCGGGACCGCGGCAGGTTCGCTGCGGCTGACAATAATTTTATAGCCGGTAAGGATCCCGGTGACCTGCACCTCCTGCCAGAGCGGGAGATCGACGCCTTCGATCAGGAAACGTTCCTTTCCGGTATCGATCGATACGCCCGATGACTCCGTAACCACGGTCCCGGTAACAACGATCTCCCGTGCGGCACCTCCCGGTTTCCGGATACAGGAGTCGAATCCTGCATGGAGCTCGATCTCCCCCGATCTGCCCGGCTTTGCCGTCCCGTGGTAAATCTCGACCGGATCGTCGCGGGAGACCGGGATAAGGGCATTGTCACCCCAGAGCACGACGTTCAGTGTGCCGGTATCGTCACCGAGGATACAGTTTCTCACCCAGGACGTCCTTCCTGTGCGGGTTGTGAACGAACGCGGTGCACGGACCACCCGGACATTTCCCTGTACGGAATAAATCCCGGTATCGGCGACGGTATTCAATGCGGTGAACGGGACCGGGATTCTTGCATCGGTACGGGTGACAGAGCTCTTCTCGTCGAGGCTGTACGCCCGCTCCTCGTCCCGGGTATTCGGCTTTGCTCCGGTAATATGGACGGTTGCGCCTTCCGGAATACCGGCGAGGAGGCCCGGTTCCCACGCAACGATCCGTGCGGTTCCCCCTGCATCGGCAACAAGCGCTTCCCGGAGTTCTCCTTCTGTCCCGTCCTTCCGGGTGTAGGTCCGCGCCGGCTTCTTTACTAGGACCAGGACATCGAGATCGAGTGGTTCCGACCGCAGGCTCGCGACACTGCCCGGCGGAATGCTGCATTCGATCCGGCAGCCGGATTTCCGGAGAGCGAGCGCATAGATCTCCTTCTGCCCCTTGCCGGGGTGGCGCCCGATGATCTCGAGGACATCTCCTGCTGCAATCTCTTCCGCAGCACCGGCCCGCTCGTCCCAGAGGACGACGCGCACGGATCCGGTCTCATCTCCGAGGAGCAGGGTCGCAACCGCGCCCTTCTCGCCGTCGCTCCGGTCGAAGATCTTCGGCTCGGTTTTGTCGATGACTTTCCCGAAAAACGAGAAGAGGCTGGATCGCCCGGACAGGTCGCGGACCTTGACGTGCGCCCTGCCAAGGTCCCCGACCACCATCATGGCGGCGGTCGGTTCGTCGATGAGGTCCCCACACTCCTCCATCTTGGCTTCTACGCGCCGTTCGAACTCCTCTTTCGTTAAGAGGTCATCGACCAGTGCGTAGTGGAAGAGCATCGCGGCTTCCCCGGATTATGCCGGAGCAGGGGGGTGTCCTGCCTGTCCCGTCGCGAGGGTGGAGCGGGAGGGTGTCCTGCCCGCAGGGAAGCAGCAGTCCTGTTCCGGGGGATGGCGGGGAGGTCTCACAGGCTCATCTTCCGCATCCGCCCGATTGCCTCCCGGATCCGGGCGACGGGCCGGGTGATCGCAAACCGCACGTACCCTTCTCCTGCCGAGCCGAACCCGATCCCGGGGGTTGCAACGATCCCCGCCTCGGTGAGCAGCCTTCCTGCGAACGCCATGCAGTCGCTTGCCGGCACCCAGACATAGAAGGTCGCCTTCGGGACAGGAACGGTAAAGCCAAGGTCCCGCAGCCCGGCGACGAGGACATCACGCCGTTCCCTATAGACGGCGCAGGCGCTCGCGACGCAGTCCTGCGGACCCGAGAGTGCGGCGATTGCTGCCTTCTGGACCGCGTTGAAGACCCCGGAGTCCACGTTGGTCTTGACCCTGCCAAGCCCGGAGAGGATCTCGGCATTCCCGACCGCCATCCCGATCCGCCAGCCGGTCATGTTGTAGGTCTTGCTGAGCGAGTGCATCTCGATCCCGACCTCCATCGCCCCCCTGGTCTCGAGGAAGGAGGGGGCACGGTAGCCGTCGAACGCGATCTCGGAGTACGCATTGTCCGAGACGACAACGATGCCGTTGTCCTGCGCGAAATCGACGACCTCGCGGTAAAAACCGTCCGGGGCGATCGCCGCGGTCGGGTTATTGGGGTAATTGATGAACATCAGTTTTGCGGATTTTGCAACCTTTTTCGGGATGTCATCAAGGACCGGGAGGAACCCGTTCTCCTGCAGGAGGGGCATCTCGTGGACCCTCCCCTCGGCAAAGAGCGTGCCGGTCCGGTACACGGGGTAGCCTGGGCTCGGGGCAAGGACGTAGTCCTTCGGGTCCACGAACGCCTCTGCGATATGAGCGATCCCGTCCTTGGATCCCATGAGGGCGAGGACCTCTCTGCCTGCATCCAGGCTGACCGAGAACCGCTTTTTGTACCATCCGGCAACGGCATCCCGGTATTCCTGCATGCCGGCATAGGACGGGTAGTGGTGGTTCTCCGGATCCTTCGCTGCATCGCAGAGCGCCGCGACGATATGACCGGGTGTTGCAAGGTCCGGGTCGCCAACCCCGAGGTCGATGATATCGACGCCTTTTTTTACCTGTTCCGCTTTCATCTCGTCAATCCGTGCAAAAAGGTACGGCGGGAGACTGCTCATCCGTGAAGCGTACATAAGCAGTACCTGTTGGTACCCAGACGTATAGTAATTAACGATCCCGGCGACGGATCCGGATTCCGACACCTCCAATCCCTCAATCCCTCAATCCCCCAGCCCCCCGATCCCCCGATTCCCAAATTCCCCGATCACCCCCAATGTCCGGAAGGCATCCAGAAAGGAATCTGCTGTCTGTATCACCGCGATCCTGGCGTGACGAATCGGAAGGGTTCATGAAGGTTCCCGTACCAGGTAACCTGATGAGGGAGAGGGAATGGCAAAGAGCAGTGTTGTGACAATCCTTTCAACAGCAGCGCCCGGGCAGGCGCCTGCTATCGCAAAGATGCTCGTGGAACGCCGGCTTGTCGCATGCGTCAACATCCAGCCGGTCCGGTCGATCTACCGGTGGAAGGGAAGAACACTTGACGAGGGCGAGTCCCTGATGATCATGAAGAGTCGGAAGGAGAATACGGACGCTGTCATCGCTGCGATCAAAAAAGAGCACAGCTACGAAGTTCCCGAGATCATCGTTCTCCCCGTCATCGCCGGGTATGCCCCGTACCTCGACTGGGTCCGGAGGGAGGCCGGACCTGCCTGAGCACGGCTGCCGGCTGCACCGTCGCGCTACGGGGGGTGTGCCGTTATGATGTCCCGGACCGGAGAGGTTTACACAAGATTATTGCCCGGAACAGGTCAACGGAGTTGGGAGAATATGCCGGACGTGAACGACGTGGACGAACCGACAGAATCCCGTGGCAGGACGGCGATCCTTGTCCTCGGGTGCCCGCAGGTACCGGTGCAGACGAGCATTGCCCTCTACCTGATCCACCGCCTCAAAAAGGCGGGGATCACGCCGGTCGTTGCCGGGAACCGCTCGGCGGTCACCCTCCTCGTGGTGGCCGACCCTGCCCGGCAGTATCTCGGTGAAGCGCTCGACCTCGACCGGGCCATCGACCAGATAACGGGAAAGAAGCGTGACTTCGACCTCTGTTTTGTCTTTATCCACAACGATGCCGGCATCAGCTACGCTGCAACGATGGGAGCTATCTCGAAAGCAGCGTTGTACACGGTCATCTACGGGGAGCACTACGACAGCATCGCAGCCTCCATCGATTTCCCCTGCGGAAAGATTGCGGCAAAGGCGGTCCATAACCCCATGCCGTTAAAGAAGATGCTCGACGAGGTGGCCCCATGGGGTGCATAGAATCCCTCCCGTACGAGATCATCCTCCGGGGGAGTTCGTTCCGGGAATGCCGCGATTACATCTACGAACACTACCCGGAGCACCGCGATGTCCCCCCGGGCTTCAAGATCTTCGATACCCACATCATCGGGGTGCCGCCAATCGCGATCGGGTTCGACGGGGACTACGTCATCTTCCCGTTCACCAAGCCCTGCCACGGGACGTTCCTCCTGCGGATCCAGAACAGGGAAGAGGCAGCCCGGCTGCGGGCTCTTCCGGTGAAACCTTCCCGGTGAAGATCCGGTCTCTTGCGCCTGCACCATCCCCTCCCTGCGGTTCGTGCCGGGCCCGGATCATGGCGGATACCGGCAGCGTGACCGGTCCCTGCATTGCCTTTCCGAGATCGATCCCCGTCATGATTCCCGTGATCGGTCCCTTATGCCCGTTTCCGGGATCCCAAGAGACCATAAACAATATTGCAGAGAACATATAACCGCTAGGGTACTGATTCGGGAGCGAACAATGACCAGCAAGGGCAAAGTCCTGTTGATGGATGACGAGCAGGTCATCCTCGATGTCACCAATGAAGTGCTCAAGTTCCTTGGCTATGAGGTCATGTTCGCACGCGACGGCGCTGCCGCGATCGAACTCTACCGGCGGGAACGCGAGAAAGGGAACCCATTCGACCTCGTGATCCTCGATCTCTCGGTCCCTGACGGGATGGGCGGGAAAGAAGCGTCGGAAAAACTCCGTGCCCTGAACCCGGATGCGAGGATTGTCATATCCAGCGGGTTCACCAACGACCCGATGCTCACCGATTATGCATCCTTCGGGCTGAGCGGCGTCCTTGCCAAACCCTACCGGATCACCGAGATCAAGGCGCTCCTTGAGACCATGATCCCTCCCCAAAGAACATAACCCGTCCATGCTGCCTCCCCGGAGAGCATAACCCGTCTCTTTCTCCGAATCTTCCTTCCGCTTCCCCCCATTCCCGCGATCGGACAAAGGTCCGGTCTCCTGCTAATTCCTTAAAAACGACGGCCGGAAGGACGGGATCTTCCGGCGCGCCCCTCCGGGAAGGCTTTGCAAGCGGGCTCGTTTTTCCGTATGTCCCGCCCCTCCCTTTTTCTCTCCCTCCCGATGTCCCATGCCAAATGTTTTTCCCTTTGATCACCGCATCAGGAACCATGGGGAATTTCATGGGTCAGGATGTCTCGGTGCTCATCGGGGGAAGGGCAGGGGAAGGGATCAACAACGCCGGTATGGTCGTCGCCCACCTCATGAACCATCTCGGGTATCACGCCTGTATGTACTACGATTACCCGTCCCTGATCCGGGGCGGGCATAACTTCGCGCTCGTGCGGATCGCGGACCGGCCCATCGGGATCCACCGCGAGAGGGCGGATTTTGTGCTTGCGCTCAACCAGGAGACCATCGAGCGGCACGCCAGAAAATTCCATGACGGGACAGCGATAATCGTCAATTCCGATACAGTCAGGGGGGGAGGCCAGGGGATATCCATAACCGGGATCCTCAAGGCCGAAGGGGCGCCTGCAATCATGGGAAATTCTGCGATGATCGGCGCCTTTGCGAAAGCGGCAGGGATCCCTTTTGATACGGTCACCACCGTCTTTTCCCGCCACCTGCCCAAGGGGACGGAGAAGAACCTCGCCGTCGCCCGGCGCGGGTACGAACAGGTCGAGACCGTGCACCGTCTCGCTCCCGCCGGGACCGGAGGTCGCCCCCGGGCCCTCGTCTCCGGCAACGAGGCGATCGGGCTGGGGCTTGTCGCGGGCGGTCTTGCTGCCTATATCTCCTACCCCATGACACCCTCGTCGAGCCTCCTGCACTTCCTTGCGGAGAATGCCTCCCGGTTCGGCATAACCGTCATCCATCCCGAGAACGAGATTGCCGTGATGCTGATGGCGCTCGGTTTTTCTTACGCAGGAAGACACGCCGCGGTCGGGACCTCCGGCGGCGGGTTCTGCCTCATGACCGAGGGGCTGTCCCTCGCCGGCATGGCGGAGATCCCGGTCGTCATCCTCGTCTCGCAGAGGACCGGCCCGTCAACCGGTCTTCCCACGTACACCGCGCAATCTGACCTCCGGTTTATCCTGCATGCCGGCCAGGGAGAGTTCCCCCGTTTCGTTGTGGCGCCGGGCGACCCCGAACAGGCATTCTCGTGGTCGTGCCGGGCAATGGATATTGCGTGGAAGTTCCAGGTCCCGGCATTTATTCTTGCAGACAAGACCCTCTCTGAAGGCTTCTCTGGCATGGACCCCGGAGTGAAGCCTCCGGAAAAAATGGACGTGCCATTCCTCCGGGACGAAAAAAACCCGTACGAGCGGTACCGGGTGACGGACTCCGGGATCTCGCCGCTTGCTTTTCCCGGCACTCAGGGGGCAGTGGTCAAAGCGAACGGGTATGCCCACGACGCTGCGGGGATCACGACCGAAGATGCCGACACTGTCCGCGCGATGACCGAGAAGCGTCTCCGTAAGGGAAAGAGCCTTGCCGATGCGGTCGCAAAGCTTCCGGCAGTGAATTCTCCGGGGCATGGCGGGCCCGACACGGCAGTGATCTGCTGGGGATCGGTGCTCGGGGCGTGTTCTGAGGTCTGCAGCGACCTCGGTATCCGCCTCATCCAGCCGGTCGTGCTCTCCCCCTTCCCTGCGGAGGAGATCAAAAGGACGCTTGCCGGTGTACAGAGGCTTATCGTGGTCGAAGAGAACGCCACCGGGCAGCTGGGAAGCCTGCTCCGCGAGGCAGGGATTCCGGCTGCACGGCAGATCCTGCACTGGGACGGGCGTCCCCTGACCCCCGATGCCCTTGCGGCGCAGCTGCAGGAGGCGATCCGATGACCGGCACGAACTTTGTGACATCAGCTCAGAATACCTGGTGCCCGGGCTGCGGCAATTTCTCGATCCAGCACACGCTTAAAAATGTCTTTGCCGACATGGAAAAATCAGGGACAGATCCCCGAAACATCGTGCTCGTTACCGGTATCGGGTGTCATGCCAAGATCGCCGATTACATGAACGTCAACAGCTTTTACTCGATCCATGGGCGGGCGATTCCGGTTGCGACCGGGATAAAGCTCGCAAACCCCGATCTCACGGTGATCTGCTGCGTGGGGGACGGGGACACGTATGCCGAGGGATTAGATCACCTGATCTTCGCGGCAAAGCGCAACATCGATATCACTGTCCTTGTCCATGACAACAGGGTTTACGGACTGACCGTCGGGCAGTATACGCCGACATCGCCCCTTGGGTTCAGGGGGAAGTCGACCCCGGAGGGGACGCACGAGCACCCGATGAATCCCATCGAGCTGATGCTCGCCTCGGGGGCGACGTATGTCGCGCGGGGGTACACGCGAAAGATGGACCAGCTCAGGACCCTCGTGAGCAGGGGGATCGGGCACCGCGGGTTCTCGTTTATCGATATCCTCCAGATCTGTGCGACGTTCTTTCCCGTGACCGATTCCTACAATGCCCGGGTATACGACCTGCCCTCCTACGACACCGCCGACTTCAGCCTCGCGTGCGAGAAGGCACGGGAATGGGACTACAATGCCGATTCCCCCCTATCGCTGGGGGTGTTCTATGAGAAGACTGCCGGAAGACCGGAGGGGAAGGTTGATGGTGCACACCTCTCAGAGAAGGAGAGGGAGCAGGCGCTGTATGCCTTCCTTGCTTCACGGCAATGAACCGGGACTAACGGGGCGCATGCGGACGGGGAGGATAGTTCACGGCGGGATCTGAGGATTTTTCCGGGCAGGTACCCGGTGTCCCTATCCCGGGTTTCACCGTGCATACCGGCGATGCGGCTTCGTCCCCTGTCCGGCTCATCGTCATCCCCCTGATCATCTTCTTAATCTGGGTGCTTGAGACGTTCCTGCTCGAAGGCAGCCTCGGGGTTTTCCCGCGGTACCAGCCGGTCGTATACTTCATGTACGTCCTCGTTGCCTGCATCCTGATCGGGACGTTTGCGCCGGTGCTCCTCTTGAAATCCGGGTTCCTCAGCGGGGCGGTCAACATGTACCAGGCAGGATTCCGAAGCCTGCGCCGCACGGTGATCACTGCTGGAATAACTGCCGGCCTCGGATACATCATTCTTGGTGCGGCAGTCCCTTCCGGATCGTCGCCTGCACGTCTCATCGGCCCGATTCTCTTCCTCCTCCCGGTGGCAGTCTCCTCGGTCATGGTCTGCTGGGTCCTGATCGGTACCCACTGGCAGGCATATGTGCGGCAGTACGGTGCATTTGTCTCGATCGTCAGTGGAATCGCCGTCACCGGTGTTCTCTTCGGTATCTCGTTTGCCGCCCACAGCCCGCCGCTCTCCGATCCCCGGTATATTCTTATCGCGATCGGGATCGGGACGGCAACGGCCGTCGTTTTCTTCGCGATCCGGGACGTCTGGGCGACGGTAATCTTCGCATCCTTCGCGCTTGCCGCCTTCACCCACGACCTGATCGATCCTGCGTACGCAACACCCGTATCCCTCCCGGTCGTCCTCTCGTCCATCCTCGCTCTTCTCGCCCTTGCCGTCTCCGAATGGTACCTGATGAAGCGTTTTATCACCATACGGATACCGGCACAAAAGCGTGGGTCATAGGAATCCGTTTGCGGTTTCGTATTGAACGGACCCCGCAGGGTCCCCGTCATCAATGCCAACCACGGGGTACGGTGCAGCTGACCGGGTCGTTTCACGCCGGAAGATACCGGGACCGTCCGCGCGTTCTTCCGGTACCGGCATGCTGCTTCGTACCTGTCGGGTGCGAAAAAACCGGGGCACTCAAACGGGGTAGTCTTTCCCAGCACAAAATAATTAATGAACGGGGAGGCAAGCTGTACTGATCGTTTCATGAAAGGGTACCTGCTCGCTGCCGTCGCTTTCATCCTCCTGTTCCTTCTCGTTGCAGGATGCTCTGACCAGCCGGAGGGATCGGGGGAGGACATCCCTCCTCCGCCAACACCGGCACCCCGGTTTACGGCCGGGGATATCCTTTCGAAGATCGGTTCGCAGGAAGAACCCCTCTGGCTGATCCTCGGGTACGATGACAGTACGGATATGTACGAGCGGGCATTCGTGTACAAAAAGGGCGACGGCACCTGGGGATACCGGAAAGACACCCGGACCGACAACTACCCCCGGGCTGAGATGGAAAAACTCTACCCGGTGAAGGTAGCTCACGTCAAACCAGCCCTGGTCCCCGTCCTGTCCGGAACGGTCGAGGTGACCGGAACCCCGGCCCAATCCGGCCTCGCACCCGAGCTGACTGCCATCGCTCCCGATACCGGTGCCGGGGGCGTTCTTGTCACAACAGAACTTACGGGAAAACGCTTTGCATCGGGGGTTACCGTCACCCTTGCGGGAGCCAACTCCCCGGCGATTACGGCAACCGATGTCCGGAATACGGGGAACAAGATTACCTGTGTCTTCAACCTTATCGACGCACCGACAGGGAAACGTGATGTTATCGTAACCAATCCTGACGGGCAGTCCGATATCCTTCCGGACGGGTTTACCATCAACAATCCTGCCCCGGTCATCGGCGGCATCGAACCCTACACGGTTAAGGCCGGGGACACTGTCACGATCACGATCACCGGTGCAAATTTCAAGACCCCCTCCATGGTCTATTTTGTGAAAGACGGCGAACTGCTGGAAGGGGGAAATGTTCTTGTCCGGACCACGAGCCAGCTGACCCTTGTCCTCGCCGTCCCCGACAATGTCGCGACCGGGACATGGGGTGTCATTGTCCGGAATGTGGCAGATAACCAGAACAGTACAACGATCCGGAAGTTCGTCATCAGAGCGGCATAATCCCGGTCCAGGCTCGTGCCCCCGTCCCGGGACCACCGGACTGCGCAGGAAGGTCAGGAGCGGGAGATTTCCTGAAAGAATCCTTTTTTCTATCCGGGGGTAAACCAAAGTAATTTATCGTAGTATATGTGATAATTCATTAGAGGGTTCCATGGTTCTGAGCAACTTCTATCGGCTCATCGTATCCTTCGTAATCTGTTATGGAATTGGTTTCGCCGGCGCGTTGTATGCAGTTCCCATGCTTTCGCTCTGGTTCTCAAAACTGAGCAGGCCTGATTTCACTCCCCCCAATGAGACGATGATCTCCCTCGGGATGTTCGTTTACCTGCTGCTCTCGCTGGCCCTGTATTTCCTTCTGAGTGCCGACACGGTAAAGAGAGAGGATACGAAAACAGCCGTCTATTTTTTCATCTTCGGGCTCGGGCTGAATTTTCTCTGGATCTACATGCTGTTCGGCCTGCGGTCCCCCTTCCTCGCCCTGATCACCATGGTCATGCTGATCGCCATCCTCCTTTCAACAATATACCAGGCGGTCCACGTCTCCCTGCCGGCAGCGATCCTGCTGGTACCCTATTTCATCGCATGTATCGGCGCGATTGTCATCAACTATTACGTGTATGCCATGAACCCCCAGCTCCCGTTGTTCATGATGTAGGTTCTGTTGCGGATCACCCAATAGACCTGTACTTTTTTAAGGTGTCGCACCCACCGATGACCGGGGGATTGTATGCCGATCACACGGATTGCGGTATCAAATTTCAAGAGCTTTTCAGAGCTGGATGTCACGCTCTCGTCCATGAATGTGGTTATCGGGTCCAACGCTTCCGGAAAATCAAATTTTATCTCAATCTTCCGTTTTCTCCGCGATATTGCGAGGAACGGGCTCTCGAATGCGATCGCGATGCAGGGGGGGCCGGAGTATCTCCGGAATTCAAGGATCGGGCTTGCCCGCCCCCTCTCCGTCCGGGTTGACTACAACGCCGATCCCGGGTTCGAGACCATCAGGGAAACGGAAGGGAGCGATACCGTCATTGCCGCCCGTTCTTCCGGATCGACCTACGAGTTCTCCGTGCAGTTCCATGAACCAGGCAGGGGTTTTTCCATCCCTTTGGACCAGCTCACGATCCGGTGCCAGGTATTCGAATGTAAAAAAGGAGCCATCAATCCTGAGAAGGAGGGCCGGCTGATCGGAGAAGGATCGATCGTCGTCTCCAGCAGCGGGGGTTTTGCGACGACCACGATCACGCTTCCCCCGTCCTGCCCGTTCACCGCGAACGATATCATCCCCCCGATCTACCGGAGGCGCCCGATATCGGAAAAGTCGCTCCTCCTGGAGACGCCCTTTGTCTCCCCCCTCCCCCATGCAGAGAAGTTCTTCGACCAGCTCGCGGTCTATGATATCGATCCGAAGCTGCCAAGGAAAGGCGTCGTTATCACCGGCAGGAGCGAGCTCGAGGAGGACGGGGGGAACCTCGCCCTCGTCATCAAGATCATCAGCGAGAACCCCGAGAAGAAACGGAAACTCGGGAACCTGATCAAGGATGTCCTGCCGTTTATCGAGGACTTTTCCGTCCAGAAGTTCATGGACGTCTCCCTGATCATGACCATGCGGGAACGGTATGCCCGGCAGCAGGATCTCCCGGCATCCTCGCTCTCCGACGGAACGATCACGATCTTCGCGCTGATCGTCATCCTCTACTTCGAGGACAAGCCGTTCATCATCATCGAGGAACCGGTCAGCCATATCCACCCGTTCCTCGTCGGAAGGCTGCTTGCCATGATGAAAGAGGTCTCGGGACACCGGCAGCTGATGATCACGACCCACAGCACGGAAGTCGTCCGGCACGCGGATCTCAATGATATCCTGCTCATCACCCGCGACAAGGAAGGTTTCTCGGCAATCTCCCGCCCTGCCGACAAAGAGGAGGTCAAAACGTTCCTCGAAAACGATGTCGGGATCGAAGAACTCTACGCCCAGAACCTCCTCGGCCTCTGATCATGAAACACCGGCTCTTTATCCTGGTCGAAGGAGAGGACGACGTACGGTTCTTCGGGAGGATCATAAAACCCCTCCTGAAAGGACTTTACGATTCCGTCGAGATTGTGCCGTACGCCTGCACGAAACGGGAGAAGGTGAGCCGGTTTATCAAAAGCGTGCGGCTGATGAAGAACGACTACATCTTTGTTGCCGACATCGACAACGAGAACTCTGTCCGTGACAAGAAGCAGCTCCTGTACTCCCGGTACAGCGAAGTCGATGGAAGGAGTATCATCATCGTCGTGATGGAGATCGAGAGCTGGTACCTCGCCGGGCTGACGGACGAATCCGCCCGTCACCTGGGAATACAGCCGCTTCCGACGACGGATTCGGTGACCAAGGAGGAGTTCAACAGGATCATCCCCCCGCGGTTCAACTCCCGGATCGATTTTATGTACGAGATCCTGAAGTTCTTCTCGGTCCCTGAAGCCGTCCGCAGGAACCGCTCCTTCTCGTATTTCAGTCACCGCTATATCGGGGACGAGAATCTCTTCTAGGGAACCCGATTCTCCCGGCAAATGCACTTTTCCGCTGGTTCCTGCCCGTATCGAAAAAAATATCCCGTAACTCATGGTATGGATACTATACACCAGGAGTTTTCCATGGCGACATACATGTGCATGATCTGCGGCCATATCTACGATCCTTCCGCCGGGGAACCGGTTCAGGGGATCAAGGCAGGCACTGCGTTCGATCAACTGGCCGACACCTGGAGCTGCCCCGTCTGCAGTGCAGAAAAGAGGCTGTTCCAGAAGGCATGACCGGGATTGACATGACAGCACGCGAGATTGTCCCCGGTGTCTTCTCGGTCGGGGCGATTGACTGGGACCGCAGGCTCTTCGACGAGCTGATCCCGCTCCCGCAGGGGACGAGCTACAATGCATACCTCGTGAAGGGGGAAGAGAAGGCCGCGCTCATCGATACCGTCGATCCCGCCAAGGAGTACGAACTGATCAGCAACCTCTGCCGGATGGGGATCGAACGGATCGACTATGTCGTCATCAACCATGCGGAACAGGACCATGCGGGATCGCTCCCCATGATCCTCGAATTTTTCCCGGATGCAGTGATTGTAACCAACGAGAAATGCAAGGATCTTCTCATCGCCCTCCTCCATGTACCGGCCGAGAAGTTCCGGGTCATCAGGGACCGGGAGAAGATCTCTCTCGGCAAACGGACGCTGCAGTTCATCATCACGCCCTGGACGCACTGGCCCGAGACCCAGCTGACCTTCCTTGAAGAAGACCGGATCCTCTTTCCCTGCGACCTGTTCGGTTCGCACATCGCAACGAGCGATCTCTTCATGTCCGATGAGCGGACGACGTATGTCGCTGCCAAACGGTACTATGCCGAGATCATGATGCCGTTCCGCACCAGCATCCGCGGGTATGTCGGGACGGTGCGGGGGCTGAATCCTGCGATCATTGCCCCGAGCCACGGGCCGCTCTACAAAAACCCGTCCTTTATCCTCGACGCGTACGCCGACTGGACGTCGGATACGGTAAAGAACGAGGTGGTCCTCCCGTACGTCTCGATGCACGGGAGCACCTTAAAGATGGTCGATTATTTTACCGATGCGCTGATCGCCCGCGGGATCGCGGTCAAACCCTTCAACCTTTCGAAAACCGATACGGGCGAACTTGCTATGGCGATGGTCGATGCCGCAACCGTTGTGATCGCAACCCCGACCGTCCTGTTCGGCCCCCATCCGCTCGTCGTCTACGCCACCTACCTTGCCAACCTGCTGCGGCCCAAGGTACGGTATGCTTCGGTGATCGGGTCCTACGGGTGGGGCGGGAAGGCTTCGGAGACCGTGGTAAAGATGCTCGACCATGTGAAAGTCGAGGTCCTTGAACCGGTGATGGTCCGCGGGCTCTCCGATGAAACCGCCCTGCGCGGGCTCGACCGCCTCGCGGATGAGATCCTGAAGAAACACCAGGAACTCAATCTTGTGTGACCGCACCAGGAAGGAAATTTTTTGTCACCGTTCATCCGTTAACCCGCTGATGGGTATTGGTTTTAAACCAAATCCCGTTCTCCGGTGAAATCCCCGGGTTCCCATACTACCCCTTTTTTAATCTGCTGTCAAACACTGGATAGAAGAACGAACGGCAGGTGGTTGGCATTTCACGGATGATGTTCCTCTCGACGGTCATTGCTGACCTCGGGGACTCCTTCATCTTCGTCGCGCCACTCGCGTGTGTCCCGCTCCTTGTTGCGATCATCTTCTCCGAATGGCAGATGCTCCTCCCGATGGCAGCCGTCCCGGTTCTCTTTCTCCTTCTCGGGTCGTTCACCAGGACGCTTCCCCGGTATGGGTACGAGAAACGCCTCTCCACCGGTATGTGCTCGGTCGCACTCTTCTGGCTTGTCTGCGCTGCGATCAGCGGGATCCCGTTCGTCATCAGTCTCAACATGAGCTTTACCGATGCTCTTTTTGAGGGCATGGCGGGCTGGACCGGGACTGCATTTACGATGACGGAGGAGCTCGGCGCGGTTCCTTCCACCCTCCTCTTCTGGCGGTCGTACATGCAATGGATCGGCGGGATCGGGATCATCGCGTTCTCGATCGCGATCGCAAGCAGCACCGGGCTCTTCTCCACCCGGATGCTCCGGAGCGAGAGCCGGGAAGAGACCCTTGCGCGGGCCGTGATCTCTGCCGGAAGATCCCTGTATGGCATCTATGCCCTGCTGACCTTCATCTCCATCGGGCTCATCCTCTTTACCGGGCTCTCCCTCTGGGAGTCCGTCAACCTTGCCCTGACCACCATCTCGACCGGGGGATTCACCCTGCATCCGGAGGGGATCCTGTTCTATAACAGTGTCATGCTGGAGCTGATCCTCATCCCCATCATGATTGCAGGAGCACTGCCGTTCAAACTGTACTACCTGATCGCATCGAACCGCAGATGGAGCACCTTCGGAGACGAACAGGTAAAATTGTTCTTCCTCCTCCTTGGTGCGGGCGCTGCCGTCATTGCGTTCGACCTCGTCTACTTCGACAGTGCCAACATCCTTTCCGCCCTCTGGCAGGGGATCTTCATGTCGGTTTCTGCCTTAACAACGACCGGCCTTCAGGTCGTCAACCCGAGTGCATGGGCCGGTGCCACCATCTTCGTCCTGACCATGCTGGTCTTCATCGGGGGGGCTTCCGGCAGCGCCGCCGGCGGCGTCAGGCTGAGCCGGGTTGCAATGGCATACCGCGGCCTGCTCTGGTGGTTCAAGAGGGGGTTTGTCAGCGAAAAAGTCTTAATCCCGTTCCGGATCGAGGGGAAGGTCATCCCGCGGGCGACAGCCGAATTCGAGACGGCAAAGAACATGCTCATCATCATCCTCTCGGCCGTAACGGTCTTTGGTGCGACGCTCTGTATCCTCCAGTTCCACATCACCTCCTTTGCGTTTACCGACGTTCTGTTTGAAGCGGTCTCCGCATTCTCGACCTGCGGCATGAGTACCGGGTACGTTTCTCCCGAAATGCCCCTCATCTCCAAGTGGATCTTTATTGTCCTCATGTGGATAGGGCGCCTCGAGGTCATCCCGGTCCTGATGCTGTTCATCGCGGTCTTCCGGGGCCCGGACTAACGGCACATGCGCCGGAAGATACGAAACGTAAGATACGGGACGAAAAAGAAGGGATGAAAAACAACCTATCTTGGGTTAACACCAGCAGACTACATATAAAATGCCGCCCAATGGATCATGATGAAACAGATCGCCCTGTATGGCAAAGGCGGCATCGGGAAGTCGACGACATCGGCAAACCTCTCCGCCGCGCTCTCCCTGCAGGGCTGCGATGTCCTGCAGATCGGCTGCGATCCCAAGCGCGACAGTACCCGGATGCTGATGCACGGGAATTTTATCCCGACGGTCATGGACCTTGTCCGGGAACGGGGGGACGCAAACCTCAGGAAAGAGGACATCGTCCATACCGGGTTCAACGGGATCCGCTGCGTCGAAGCCGGGGGCCCGGAACCCGGTGTCGGGTGTGCGGGGCGGGGGATCATCGCGGCGTTCCAGCTGCTGGAGAAATTCGGGGCGCTCAAAGGGGATATCATCGTCTATGATGTCCTTGGCGACGTCGTCTGCGGGGGGTTCGCGATGCCCATGCGGGAGGGGTATGCGCAGGAGATCTATCTCGTTACGTCGGGCGAGCTGATGTCGCTGTATGCCGCAAACAACATCTGCAAAGCGATAAAACGGCTCTCCCTGCGGGCCATGAGCACCTGCCGTCTCGGCGGTGTCATCTGCAATGCCCGGGATACGCCGCGGGAAGAGGAGCTTGTCGCTGAATTCGCAAAGAGGGTGAACAGCACGCTCGTCCAGTATATCCCCCGCGACCGTATCGTGCAGCTCGCCGAGATGAACAAGCAGACCGTTATGGAATTTGCGCCGGATTCGCCACAGGCGGAGCGGTACCGGCAGCTCGCCGCGTGCGTGACGAAAAACACCCGCTTATCGATACCAACGCCCCTTGAGATCGATGCCCTCGAAGCCCTCGCCCTTGAATTCATGTAGGTCCGGAGGCTGCACCCTTACCGGGGCGCTCTCCGTTACGACATCGGTTGTCGATAGTGCTACCATCATCCACGGGCCCGCAGGGTGCGCCCACCATAACTTCTCGCTCCTCCACGCCACCGGGCTTGACAATGACCGCATCACCTCTTTAAACCTCTTTTCGTCGGGGATGCTGGAGCCGGAGGTCATCTTTGGGGGAGAGGACGCGCTCGAACGGGCGATACGGCGTGCGGTCCGCGGGGATTATTCCGTCGTGTATGTCCTTTCTGCGTGCATTGCCGATACCATCGGGGACGATGTCCCTGCTGTCTGCAGGAAGGACTGGGGAGTTCCGGTCATCCCGGTACCGACGGCAGGGTTCCTCGGAGGGTCGTTCCAGGACGGCGTGAACAATGCCCTCGTATCGATTGCCGGTACGCTTACGGGCACTGCGGAGAGAAAGAACGGGATCTGCGCGAATATCATCGGCGAGAAAAATCTCGAGTTCGAGGTTGAGGAGAATTTCAACGAAGTGTCCCGGCTCCTCTCCCTGCTCGGGATTACGATCAACGTCCGGTTCATCCACTGTGCCGGGACCGGTGAACTTGCGTCTCTCGGCGGGGCGACGCTCAATGTCCTCCGGGACGAAGGGATGGGGTCGCTCGGGGACCTGCTGAACAGGAAGTATGGGACACGGGCCGTCCCGGCATTTCCCGCGGGACTCTCCGGGACCCTCCGGTTCTTACAATCCGCCGGCGAGATCGCGGGCACGGACGCCGGGGACAGGATCGCAGGCGAGACCGGGGCTCAGGCGTCTCTCCTCGAAGACTTCTCGGATATTGCGGGTTCGTCCATCCGGTTCGACCCGGTATTTCCCGGGTTAACTGACGATCGTTCTGTGTCGGAAGTGATCGAGCGGCTTGGCCTGGAGGTCTCTTTGGAAGGGGTCCGGGTACCGGCACCGCTGTCCCCCCCGGTCGGGACCGCAGGCGTCCGGCGGCTGCTCCACCGCTGGAGGCGGGCGCTCCATGCCTGAATGTGTCAATCCCCTCACCCCCTGCGCGATGACCGGGGCAGCAGCAGCTCTTGCCGGCTTTGATGGGATCACCGTAGTTATCCACGGCTCCTCGGGATGCTACTACTACCCGGCAACCCTCCTCCACGCCCCCCTCCTGGGAACGTTCATCGTGGGGCAGGACGTCATCATGGGATCGGAAGCCCGGCTCCTGGAAGTTGTGGCGGAAGCGGCTGAAAGCGGGGGACTCACGGCTGTCGTGACCAGCTGCGTGCCCGCGATCCTTGGCGAGGATATCCGTTCCCTGCTCTCGCCCTATGATGTTGTCCTTGTCGAGAGCCCGGGGTTTGCCGGTTCGTTTGCCACGGGGTACCGGAACGCCCTTGCCGCGCTTGCCCCGCGGGTCGATCCCGGTGCAGCCGGCATCAATATCGACGGGATCTGTCTCTTGGACCCGTTCTCTGCCGGAAATATCCGCGAGCTGACCCGTCTCCTCGCGATCGCCCGGGTTCCGGTTGCAACCGTTCTCTGCTCGGATGAGCTCTCCCGGCTGCATGCCTGCTCCCCGTTTACCATCACGGCTGATGGCGATCTCTCCTCCGGCATCGGCACAAATCTCGGCGGTACACTCGGGCCGGATGCCGTTCGGGAGACGTTCCGGAGGATCGGGGATGCGTTGGAAGGCTCGGACCCGGGACCAGTCTTTTCCGAGATTGACGCAGAGGAAGAACGGCTCATCCGTGCCTGCGACAAATACCTGCGCCGGTTTGACCCGCCGGTGACCGCAATCTTCTCGGGGGGTTCGTACTCGGCGTTTGCCGCTGGAGTCCTTAAAAAATATCTCGATGCCGAGATCGCCTGTATCGGGACGCGGACCTTTGAGGAAATCCCCCGGGGGTTCCCCTCGGTTCCTGCCCCCGGCCTGAATGATGTCACGGCCCTGATCCAGAAGCATGCCCCCGACCTTGTGATCGGTGCTTCGTTCGAAAAATCGGTGAAGGGGGATGCCGCGTTTGTCGGGCTCACTCCCCCCCTCAGGGACAGGGTGCGGCTCGTCTCCCGTCCCGTTGCCGGCATTGCGGGGACACTCTCTTTCATGGAGGAGGTGCTCAACGCCTGCATGGACCGCATGGCACGGCGCTGATCCTCTGATCACTTTCACCCTGCGCACGCCATGCAGTCTTATATCCCCCCCGTCAATCGCATACTACGGTTGAAGGTGGACGGTATGATGGAAAAGTCCGGGTACTTCCGAAAGACGGGATCTCTCGCGTACGATGCGGAGGGCAGATCCCACGAGATCGTCGAACTGCATATCCGCGGCGTGCGCTATGCAATCCGCCGGGCAGACCTTGCCCGCGCCGTTGCCGGCAGGGTCTGCGTGCAGGTCGAAGCACTCGTCCACAACTGGAAGTATTACCTTGGGTCCGTCGCGGGGCTTGCCCAGGTCTCTGCATCCGGGAAAGCCCTGAACATCGACCTGTTCGGTGCCGGTGACTTCACAGTCTCGCTCCTCGCCCTGAGGACCGTCCTGTTCGGGAAGGAACGTACCGCGGTCATCGTGAAGATACCGGAAGGCCACGGGTCACAGCGCCGGGGAATGCAGTACTGCCAGCGCCAGCTTGAAGCGGGAATCACCTGAATCCCTCTCGCATTTTTTTGCGTGTTCCGGAACACGGAGGTCCGGACGGTTTCGTGCAACATTAATAGTCACGGAACAGATCTGTACTCAGGAATGGACCGTTGTTTTCTGAGGATCCGGCAGGGATGCAGGTGTCGCCAGGGTGGTGCCTGAATGGATGCGGACGGTGAGATGTACCGGGCCCTGGTCGAACAGCAGCAGGATTTCCTGGTACGGTTCACACCGGAGGGCAAGCTCCTCTTTGTCAATACTGCATACTGCGATTTTGTTGGAAAACCACGGGAAGAGCTCACCGGAAGCATCTTCATGCCGGCAACGGAACGGCAGTACGCGGACGTGATTGCAACCCAGATGGTCAAGCTCTTCCGCCCCCCGTTCTGCTGTTCCGTGGACCAGTGGTTCCAGACGAAGAAAGGGTTGCGGTGCATCACCTGGTCTGCCCGTGCAGTACGGGATGAGAGCGGGACGGTCGTCTCCATCGTTGCATCCGGTCGGGACACGACGGATACCCGGAAACGGGAGAAGCAGATCCGGAAGCGTGACCGGCAGCTGATGCTTCTTATCGAAAACGACAGCAGGATGTATTATTCCCACACGCCCGATCAGGTGCTGGAGTACGTCAGCCCCAAGATCCGGAACCTGCTCGGCTGCAAAGGGCGATCGGGAAAGAAGATGTGGACGGATTACCTCTCCGACAACACGGCGAATGCTGCCGGGCTGGAGAGGACGATCCGGGCATGCTCCTCCGGCAGGCGGGAACCCCCGTACCGGCTGGAGATGGTCCGGGAGGACGGGGGGAGGGTATGGGTTGAGGTCAGCGAGATCCCCGTGCAGAAAGACGGGAAGACGGTCGCCATCGTCGGCTCCCTCATCGATGTCACCGAGAAGATGCAGATCGAGGAAGGGATGGATGAAGCAGCGATGCTCTTCAAGACCTCCCGCGGAAAACGGGACGAAGCGGGAGACAGACGGGGGACTGCACGGCGATCTCCCTTCGGCTTCATCCGTTCGATCCTCGGAAGACCGGAGGAGGACGGGGACGACACCGCAGTGCAGGACCCTCCGCGGAAGTAACCCGAAACGATCCGTCCTCCTGATACCATGTCGCTGAAAAAACGGCTCGAAAAGTTCTTCTCATCCCTCTTTGCCCGGAAAAAAGAGGATCCCGTCTATGCCAACTGCGCAACCTGCGGGGAACGGGTCTACCTCCCGTATCACTGCCATTACTGCGACCAGTATTATTGCGGGAAACACCGGCTCCCCTTCAACCATGCCTGCAGGAACATCGACGCATGGAAGAACCGGGGACCGCGCCGGTGAGCCTGCGACCGGTTCAACATGAACGCGGTTATCAGCCTGGACCGCGTTGACGTTGCATCCGCTTCCGACACCCTCATCAGCGCGGCGGGGACCCAATGGTGGGGGACTTCAGGATCCAATAGCGGGACCGTGAGGTTTACCGCTGACAACGGAATGCGGGTCGGCCATCGTACAACCGGCGATTTCCCTTCAATTGACGCCACGCGGATTTTCCTGTCACATCCGGCATGTATAAGAATCCGGCGGGACAGTCAGTCTGTTCAACAGTACAGGAGTGAACACAATGGAGAAGGGGACCGGAAACCTTGAACTGCTCTCGGACAGGAACAGTGTACTCGTCCTCGTGGACTTTCAGCCGGCGATGTTTGCCGGTGTCGGGTCAGGGGACAAGACGATCATTAAGCATGCCGCGTACTGCGCCGCAAAAGCTGCGGCTATCCTTTCTGTACCGGTTGTGCTTTCGGCGATCAACCCGCAGAGGAACGGGGCGTTCCTGAATGAGATCGCCCGGCTCTTCCCGGGGCAGGAGGTGCACTCCCGGGTCGTTCCCAGCTTCGATGCGTTTGAAGATGAGAAGACCTGGAATGCCCTGAAAAAGACCGGGCGGAAGAAGATCGTCATCGCAGGACTCTGGACGAGCATGTGCTTCTGCTATACCGCCCTGCACGCGCTGAAGGAGGGGTACGAGGTGTACGGGCTGATGGATGCCGCCGGGGATTCGACGCGGCCTGCCCACAAGTATGGCGTCCGGCGGATGATGCAGGCAGGGATCATCCCCATCACCGTGGAGTCGCTCGTCTCGGAATGGATGCATGACTGGGGTAATCCGAAGTCCATGGAACTGATAAAGGAGGTCTACTCGCGCTACGGCGCGATGCTCGGGCTCGGGATGTCGTAATGTCCCGGTGGTAAGCGGCGGGGATCCGGGACGGATCCCGGATCCCGGCTTTTTTGAGATGATTAAGGAAATGATGTATTGACGGGAAGAGGCAGGAAAAAAGAGAATTCAGCCGTTTTTCCTGACGCAGTCGGCGATATAGGACCCGGCCTTTTTTGTCCCCGCATTGCCGCCGAGATCCTTCGTGACAACCCCGTCCCGGATGCTCTTTTCAATCGCAGAGAGGACCGCTGCGGCGGCAGCGTGCTCCCCGATATGGTCGAGGAGCAGGGAACCCGCCCAGATCGTCGCGATGGGGTTGGCGATGTCCATGCCCCGGTATTTCGGCGCCGAGCCGTGGATGGGCTCGAACATCGACGTCCCCTCAGGGTTGATATTCCCGCCCGGCGCAAGCCCCAGCCCCCCCTGGATCATGGCCCCGAGGTCGGTGATGATGTCCCCGAACATGTTGGGCGTGACAACGACATCGAACCACTCCGGGTTCTTGACAAACCACATCGTGACCGCATCGACGAAATTGAACTCGGTTGTAACCTGCGGGTACTTCTTCGCGGTTTCGGAAAAGACATCCCGCCAGAGCCCGTAGACGTCCGAGAGCACGTTTGCCTTGTCGACCGAGGTCAGCTTCTTCCGGCGCCGCATGGCAAGATCGAAGGCGTATGTCTGGACGCGCCGCGCCCCCTCGCGGGTAATCACCCCGATCTGGTAGGCGATCTCCTCGGCATCGCTCTCGATATCGAGACCGAACTTAACATTGTAGATTTCGCGCACGACAGAAAGCTCGGTCTTCTGCCGCCTTTTGAACCGTGACCCGATCCCGACATAGAAGTCCTCGGTGTTCTCCCGGACGACGACGAAATCGATATCCTCCGGCTTCTTGCCGGTAAGCGGCGTCTCGATGCCCGGAAGGAGCCGGATCGGGCGCAGGTTCACGTAGAGGTCGAAGTGGAACCGCAGGGCGAGGAGGATCCCCTTCTCCAGGATCCCCGGTTGCACCCGCGGATCGCCGATCGCGCCGAAGTAGACCGCCTTGTAGTTTTTCAGTTCGGAAAGGTCTTCCTCGGTCAACAGTTCCTTGTTCTTCAGGTACCGCTCCGCCCCGATATCGAAGTCCGTCCACGCGATATCGAAGTTGAACCGTTCCCCTGCTGCGTCGAGAACCTTCTTTCCCGCATCAACGATCTCGGGACCGATCCCGTCCCCGCCTATCGCCGCGATTTTGTACACAATGGAACCTCCTTGAGCTGTTTTGCGTACCCGACGAGCCCGGCAGCCTCGACGATGTTGTACATGAACTCGGGGACCGGCTCGATCCTGTGCTCCTTCCCGTCAACGATGATCGTTCCTTTACGCTCATGGACAACGATGGAACTCCCGTCGCGGATCGCGCTCGTGTCCGGGCAGACCAGGGGGAGAAGCCCGACGTTGATGGCGTTCCGGAAGAAGATCCGGGCAAACGACTGCGCGACGATGTACCGGACCCCTGCACCTTTCAGGGCGAGGGGGGCATGCTCCCGGGACGAACCGCAGCCGAAGTTCCGGCCCCCCACGATAACATCTCCTTCCTGCGCGAGCTTTGCAAAATCATCCCGCGTGCCTTCAAAGGCATGCTGCGCGAGTTCTTTCTCGTCGTTGATCGTCAGGAACCTGCCCGGGATGATCGCATCCGTATCGATGTCATCCCCGAATTTCCAGACCCTCATGGTCACACCTCCCGCGGATCGGTGATCTCGCCGGCAACCGCGCTCGCCGCCGCTGTTGCCGGGGAGCAGAGGTAGACGAATGCCTCCGTGCTGCCCTGACGGCCCCGGAAGTTCCGGTTCGATGTCGAGAGCGACACCTCGCCGGGCGCGAGCAGGCCGAACGATCCCCCCATGCAGGGCCCGCAGGACGGGGCTTCGACAAGAGCTCCGGCAGTGACGAACTTCTCGAGTATGCCCGCCCGCAGGATCTTCAGGTATTCGTCGCGGGACGACGGGATGATCAGGACACGCACCTTCTCCGAGAATTTCCGGTCGCCAAGGACTTCGGCAGCCTCCGCGAAGTCCTCGAACCTCCCGTTCGTGCACGACCCGATGAAGACCTGGTTGACCGGGGTTCCGGCGACTTTTCCCACCGGCACGCCCTGGTCGACGTTGTGGGGGACGGCAACCTGCGGTTCCAGCCTCCGGACATCGTAGCTGCGCCGCTCGGAGTACGGGGCATCCGGGTCGCTTGCAAGGCTGAACGGTGTGACCGCCCGGCGGCCTTTCAGGTATTCCCAGGTGATGGAGTCCGGTGCGACGATCCCTGCCTTCGCACCCATCTCGATCGCCATGTTGCAGCAGGTCATCCGCCCTGCCATGTCGAGCCGCCGGATCGTCTCCCCGCAGAACTCGATCGCCTTGTAGGTCGCCCCATCGGCGCCGATGTCGGCGGCGATCGCGAGGATCAGGTCCTTTGCGCCGACCCGTGGCTGGAACTTGCCCGAAACTTCCGTCCGGATGCTCTCGGGAACCCGGAAGTACAGGGCGCCGAACTTGAGCACGAACCCCATGTCGGTCGACCCGATGCCTGTTGCGAATGCCCCGGCGGCCCCGTACATGCAGGTGTGGGAGTCCGCGCCGACGATGATCTCTCCCGGTGCCGCATGCCCCTTCTCCATCACGACCTGGTGGCAGACCCCTTCGCAGATGTCGTAGTTGTGGATATCCTGCTCTGCGGCGAACTTCCGCATGAAGACGTGGTTCTTTGCCGCCTCGATGGAGTCCGCCGGGATCTGGTGGTCGAAGAGCATGATGATGCGGCGGGGGTCAAAGACCTTCTCCCCGCCCATCTCGTAGAATTTCCGGATCGCAAGCGGCCCGGTGATATCATGGATCATTGCTCCATCGACCGGTGCCATCACGACATCCCCGGCGTGTACGGTGCCTGCGCACCTGCCGGAGAAAATCTTTTCTACGATTGTCGCTCCCATGCTGATTCGGAGTACTATGGACGGGGAGGGCACATCTATTTTTGCTGCACCAGCCGGTCCCCCCGCACGTTCCGGGGACAGGAACGACGTCTCTCCCGGGAAGATGATGACGTGCCTGCTGATTACGCGGGGGCCTGGTACGGCAGATGCAGGGAAATCCTTGGATAACTTCAAAAAAAACTGTAGTTAAAGGAACCTTTAATCCCGATTCCGGAGAAGGTTATGCGAAATACCATGAAAGCACTCCGAATTATGGTCATGGGATTCATCATCATGATGGCCCTTATCGGCTACGCAGCCGCAGCCACGGACACAACGAACGAACACGTTATCCAGACAACCGGGACCGGCAACATCATTACGACGCCCGACCGGGCGCAGGTCACGTTCGCGGTCCAGACAGAGAACAGGGATGTGAAACTCGCCCAGGCTGAAAACGCCGCGAAGATGGCAAAAGTGCATGATGCGCTCATTGCGGCCGGAATCCCGCGGGATGCCCTCAAGACGACCGGATACACTATATGGCCGGTCTATGAGGAGTCCACCGGTTTCTTAAAACCGAACATAAAGACGTACCAGGTCACCAACAGGCTCACGGTCACGCTGCACGATATCAACAGGACGGGAGAGGTCATCGATACGGCCGTTGCCAGCGGTATTAACGAGGCCGATTCCATCCAGTTCATGCTCTCCGATGAAAAGGCGCATCAGGTCAGGACCGAGGCCCTCAGGGAAGCGGTCTCGCGTGCAAAATCCGATGCGGAAACCATATCCTCTGCTATGGGGACTACGATTACGGGCGTCCAGCGGGCTGAAACCGGCAGCAGCTATTCCCCGGTGTATTTCCAGAACTATGCGCTCGATGGTGCCATGGCAAAAACCGAGGCAGCAACTCCCATCCAGTCGGGCGATATCACGGTTTCGGCATCGGTAACCATCACATACCTGATCCAGTAACCCCACAACCTCTTTTCACAATCTTTTTACGCAAGAAGCGTGTGATCATTCCATACCGAAAGCCGTGCGTTATCGGGATTTTTTCCGGTCGTATCTCTGCCGGAACCAAGCATCGAATACCAGCAATCAGCGGATACAATAGGAATGATCGAAAAATGGAGCGAAATATCGGCTTTAAGGAGCGCAGGTACATTGAGGAGTTGCGGATTCTTACCAAGGCGACTGCGCTGGACTGTGTCATCGATGACCGGTTCGAACGGGTGATCTACGTCATCCGGCCCGGCGATATGGGGCTTGCCATCGGCAAGAAAGGGGAGAACATCAAACGGCTCCAGAACGTGCTCGGCAAGAGGATCGAGATGGTCGAGTATGCCGAAACACCGGAATCCTTTATCGTAAACATCTTCAAGCCGGCCGAGATCACCGGCAGTGAACGCCCGGTGGAGAACGGCCCGATCAACGTTTTTGTGAAAAAGAAGAACGACCTCGGCATCGCGATCGGGAAGGCGGGCTGCAACATCGAGAAGGCCCGGCTCCTCACCCGGAGGTTCTTCGGCTATGATGTCGGCGAAGTGCTGCTCGCGCAGGAGGCGGTATTATGAAGCGGCCGGACCCCGCGGTCATCGCCGATCTCTGGGAGGTCATCTGCGACCGGGCAGAGAACCCGTCCGCGGCGTCATACACGACAAAACTCCTCTCGGACAAGAAGGGGATCGACAAGGTACTCGAGAAAGTCGGCGAGGAGTCGACCGAGTTCATTCTCGCCGTTAAAAACGGCGTCCCGCAGCGGACGGCGGAGGAGGCGTCCGATCTGGTCTACCACCTCCTCGTTGCACTCCGTGCAGCAAACGTCGACCTTTCGGACGTCTTTGCCGAACTGGAACGCAGGCGGCGGTAATCCCCCGGTCCCCCGCTCTCCTTCCTCTCCTCTCTCCCCCTCTCTCACTGTTTATAGAACGTCTCCAGCCCCACGAGCGGAGGCAGGTCTTCTGCAGCCTGCGCTGCGGCATCGAGGACCGCCTGTTCGACAGAGATCGGGGCATGGGCACGGAGCGCGAGGGCGATGCCGTCGCTCGGGCGGCAGTCGATACTGAGCTCGTGGAGATCCTTGACGAGCGCGAGCTGGGCATAGTAGACGCCGTCGTTGATCGTGTCGATCTGGAGGGACCTGACCTCGATGCCGAACTTCCGGAAGGCGTCGATGAAGAGGTCATGGGTGAACGGCCGGGGGAGCACGTCCCCGTTCTGCGCATTCTGGATCGAGACCGCCTCGGAGATCCCGATGAAGATGGGGAGGACCCGGTCCGTGCCGTCGGAGAGGAGGACCACCGGCACGGTCCCTCCCGTGTTCATGGCGATAAAGACGCCGTGCACCGAGCAGGGTACTGCCGTCATCCGTGGAGTGACATTACCCTTTGGCGTAATAAGGATTGGCTCGTATTCACCCGCGGGACTGCTGCTGGCGGGCGGCGGCAGCCGATTCTCTCTTGACGATGATGAAGCCGGAGATGAGCCCGAGCAGAATATTGAAGTAATACAGGACGACGCGCCAGATGACGATGAAGACCCCGAGGATCGCCGACGGGAGGAAGAGGGCGTACATGGACGCCGCACCGACTTCCGCGACACCGGAGCTCCCCGGGGTTAGGGGCATCATCATCAGGATGGCGAGGATCAGGTTGATGACAAACGATTCGAAGAAGAGCGGCGGCTGCCCGAGGCCGATCAGGATCAGCGAGGCGGTGGCGCACTCGGAGACCCAGTAGAGCATCGTGAAGAAAAGCCCGAAGACAAGCCCGCTCTTTGCGCTCCGGACGAACTTGGAGAGCGCCCCGTGGAAATTGTCGACTTCCGAGACGATCCGGCATTCCAGATGCGCGCAACGTTCCGGTTCCCAGCGGCGGGTGAGGAGCCGGGCCACCCACACCATCGCCCGTTTCATGAGGGCCGGGCGGGTCGCAAAGACAATGAACAGGATCAGGCACCCGATGACGAAGATGAGGGTTATCGCCATGAGCGCCCCGGATGCTTCGCCGATGAGCTTCCATTCCTCGTTCAGCATGACCATGGAGAATCCCGCGAGCAGGACGAGCATGATCCCGTCCAGCACCCGCTCCATGATCACGATCGCGGTCGCGTCCCCGAGCGGGACATCGGCACGGTAGAGTTCGTGGATCCGGACCGGTTCCCCGCCAGCCTGTGCCGGCGTGACCGCCGCGGCAAGGAGATTGGCAAAGACGAGGTTGAGGCTGTAGAAGAACCCGATCCGGTACCCCAGCGAGCGGGACATCAGCTGGACCCGCCACGCCCAGAAGAACATCGTGAAGATGTGGAAGAGGAACGCGAGGAGGAGGAAGACGGGGTTGATCTTCTCGATGGAGCTGATGGTCTCCTCGTTGATGGTGAAGGCGAGCATGATCACGAGGACCAGAACCGAGAACCCCACCGATAAAATAAGCCATTTACGCTGTGTCGGGTCCATTACGTCCTCTCCTGCTCTATGATGCCTTCACAAAGGTTATAGAACATAGTATATCTCTTTATTCACCTGTCGGTTCTGTGGGGATATCAGCATCCGGACTCCACGAGAACTGACTCCTTTCTCCGGCAGTCTCGAAAAGGACGTTTCAGATCGTGAAGATCTCACGTGACCCGGTCACGGCAAACAGCCCGGCCCGGACCCCGGCATCGATCCAGCCATGCCCGTAACTGAAGCAGGCAAGTGCGGCTGCATCCTGCCCCTGTGCAAGGTGCAGCTCCCCCCGCGTGGCGTAGGTTTCCGCGACGACTGCCACACGGTCCGCGGTGCCGTGGAGAGCGGTCCCCTGCTCCGGTGCCGGCCGCACGGCACCGCGTGCGGTTGCAAGCAGGCGGCGGTACCGGGTCGCCTTCTCGCGGAGCTTTTCGGAGACCTCCGGAGGAAGATCCGGCAGCGGTGCTGCAAACAGGCAGTGTGGGGCAGCGAGTATGAATAATCCGCAGGAGGCCCCGCAGTGGAGCCATCCCTCGGCGTAAAATGCGGCCGCGAGGGCATTGACCGGGTCGCCGGATGCGAGGAACGTCCCGCCATCGTTAAGATATGCCCGGACCATGGCGAGGTTGTCCTGCGCCGTAAGAAAAATTCCCGTCCGGTCCGGTGCGGCAACCCGGGCTGAGGCCAGTTCGTCACCGAGCCCCCCCAACGAGGTCGCAAGGTTCATAGCCCGGCGAACACCTCGAGGTACCTGCGTTCCATTTCGTGAAGCTCCGCCGGGACGATGAGGATATGCAGCGGCGGGCCGAAATCCGTGGCGGCGACCGCCGCGGCAGGGCCGGCGCGGACGACGGGGGCTCCTGACCCGGCGCGGGCAACCCCGACGTAGAGTCCGATGCGGGCCCCTTTCTTTTCTGCAAGCCCTTCGAGGATATGAACCGCCTCCGGGACGGTCATGAAGCGGTCCTTCTGGATATCGAGGTAGACGAGCGTGTGGAGGTTCTGCTCAAGGTTCTTCAGGATGACCTCGACCGGTGTGACCGGCGCCCAGTTCTTCTGCGGGAACGGGAGGGAGCACGACCTCCCGAACCGGTAGTTCTGGAGCCCGGTCAGTCCGCAGACCGCGCTTAAGATCGAGGAGCCGTGGACGATCGCGGTCGGGATGCCCCGTTCTGCTGCACGGATCCGGAGGTCGATATGGGTGGTCGAGACCATGGGGTCGCCTGCCACGAGGAGGACGACGTTCTCCGTCTTCGCCCTTTCCAGCATTTCGTCAGGGTGCACCTCGATATCTTCCCGCAGGAGCAGCCGGACGGGGCAGCCGTACCGCCGTTCGAGATCCGCGACGGTTGCCCCCATCAGCCGCGAGGTGTATCCCTCGAGGTACACCGCTTCAGCAGCGGCAATGCACGCGAGCCCTTTTACGGAGATGTCGTCTGCATCAAAGAGCCCGAGACCGATAAACGTGAGCATGGAATGTCCTCAGCCCGGTTTTCCTGTACAGGATGCCGGGGATATGCACCGATCATTCCGGATCGGCAGTCCCTCGTCCGTCATGGCCCGGCCACAATCGTCCCCTTCTGGAGGGAGAACCGGAGCCAGTCGGGGTTCCCCCCCTCGATCCCGCGCATGCGCAGGAACCCGGCGTCCCCTTCTGTCTTCACTTCAATAACCCCGTCCATCAGCTGCTCGATCATCGAGATCGTCTTGTCGTCAAACGATCCGCTGTTGATAAGGTAAAAACCCACCCCATCGCTCTTCTTGACCTTTGAGGCGATGATGTGGAGGAACTGATACAGGACATCCAGCTTGCGGTACATGAGGAAGGTGGAGATCGAATTGACGCAGAACCGGATCGGCGGCGGGAAGAGTTCGTTCTCTGCCCCGGAGAAACTGCCGTCGAAGATGAGTTCGATCATCTTCGAGAACTTTATCCCGATCCCCGTGAGATCGGAGGGGTTCGCGACGAACATAAGCCGGTTCGTATCGATAACATTGGGGCTCGAGCTCTTGGTGATTGCATCGATCGTCCCCACGAAGCGCTTGTCCGCCCCTGCACGCTTGAACGCATCGATCACCTCGCTCGCACGGTCGTTCGTCGAGATCACGAGGGCATACTCGCCCGGAAGGGGTTTTGCAAGGGCGTACATGAGCTCCCGGGCGATGGTTCCCGGGGGTGCCAGGATGAGGTAGTTCTTCCCGGCAGCAAATCCCCCGGCAGTCCTGTCAACCTGCCCGATCCCGGATCTGTAAGTGTACATCGTTGATGAACAATCATTTCTTAAGGAACCCTCATAAGGGCTCCGGTCACGGTGAGCCAGACGGCCGGACAACAGCCGGGGATGAGAAAACCCTCCCCATGGCACGGGCCGCTCCGTGCCTAACAACCGCGGCACGTTTGGTCTGTTACATCACGAGGGAGAGGAGCCGGAAGGCGAGTGCGCCGAGCGCGATGGCAAGGCCGGTCTCTGCTGCGGTGACGAAAAGCGCTTTCTTCCACCCGAATTCCTTAACAAAGACGCCGATGGTCGAGATACAGGGCGTGTAGATCATAGTGACGATGCCAAAGACGATCAGCTGTACGGGGGAAAGGACCGTGGAGAAGACCGTTGTCCCGAAGAGGGTCGCGAGGGTAAGAACGGTGATCTCCTTTCTCACGATGCCGAAGACGAAGACGACCCCGGTGATGGCCGGCAGGCCGAGCAGGAGCACGGTGATCGGGTACAGGGCGGCGTTGATCGGGTCGAGGAGGCCGGCGCTGTAGGCAAGGCTTATCGCAATCCCCCCGATGATGTACGCGGGGAGCACGATCCAGACGAGGGACTTTGTCCGCGACCAGGTCTGGGAGAGGACGACGGACCCCGAGGGGACATGGTACTCCGGCATCTCCATGATGAGGCCGACCGGTTCGCCGGGCACTGCCCTGAACGCGATCCTGCCGAGGATAACGATGAGCAGGATGTCGAATGCGTAGAGTGCAAGCGCCCACCAGATGCTGACAAAGGCAGCCACAACGCCGAGGATCACGACCGTCCGTGCCGAGCAGGGAATGAGCGTGGTTAAGAACGCCGCGATCAGCTTCTGCCGGCTGGATTCGAGGATGCGGCAGGAGAGGCAGGCCGGCACCGTGCACCCGAACCCGAGGATGAGCGGGATGATCGCTTTGCCGTGGAGCCCGAACCGGTGCATCAGCCGGTCCAGCATCACCGAGATCCGGGTCAGGTATCCCGAGTCCTCGATGATGGAGAGGAAGAGGTAGAACGGGAGGACGTACGGCACGATCAGGGTTACCGCGGCGACGAGGCCGGTCCAGGCACCGGTTGCCAGGATCTCGGGTGCGGAACCGGCAACGAATGGCGGGGCGGGTGCGACAGATTCCAGGAATGCCGTCAGGATACGGGAGATCTCGCCCCCGACAATGAACGTCCAGAAGAGGAGGCCGCCCAGGACGAGGAGGACGAGAAGATACCCGAGCGCGGGGTGGAGCGCGATCCGGTCGAGCCGGTCCGAGAGGGGGATATCGTCTGGTGCCGGCGGGCGGATGTCCATGACTTCACGGACGATCCGCTCTGCCGCGTGGTACCGTTCCCCGGAGAGGACGATTGCGGCCGGTTCGCCGTGCATCCGTTCGAGTTCAGCACTGTACTGGCGGACTGCGGCAGCGATGTCCGCCCTGGAGTCCCCCGGGCCGGGGAGATCCGCGGAACCCCGTTCGAGAAGACGGATTGCGGCAGCGCGCCGGTCCTCGTTCCCGGCACCTTCTGGGATGAGCGCGGCGATCTTCGCGATGCGGTCCTCGACCTCCCTGCCGTACGGGATGACACGGGGAGGTGTCTTCTCCCGTGCAAGGGTGACGATGGCATCGGAGAGCTCCGCGATCCCCTTCCCGTGGATCGCGACGGTCGGGATGACCGGAACTCCCAGCAGGCCGGAGAGTTTTTCACCATCGATCCGAATCCCTTTCTTTGCGGCGAGGTCCATCTGGTTCAGCGCGATGATGAAGGGGATATGCAGCTCCAGCAGCTGGAGGGTGAAGAAGAGGTTGCGCTCAAGGGAGGATGCATCGACGATGTTGACGACGATGTCCGGCTTGTTGGTAAGGATAAACTCCCGGGAGGCCTGTTCTTCCGCAGAGAACGTGGACAGGGAGTAGATCCCCGGGAGATCCGTGATACGGATCAAAAAGCCGTTATGGAGCAGGACGCCCCCGGCGCATTCCACGGTCTTGCCCGGCCAGTTCCCGGTCTCCTGCCCGGCACCGGTCAGCTGGTTCATCGTGGCGCTCTTCCCGACATTTGCGTTGCCCGCGAGCGCAACCGTGATATCGGCCGGAAGACATGTGGTTTCGGGAAGTGCTGCCTTTTCGCCCTCCCGCGGCTGCTGCGCCGGACCTCCCATCAGGTCTTCACCGGTGCAGAAGTTACGAAGATGTTATCCGCGATTGCGCGGTCGATGGCGAGTTTGGTCCTGCGGACCGCGATCTCGACCGGGCCATCCATCGGCGTCTTCCGTACAAGGGAGATGCCGGTCTTCACGGTAAGGCCGAGGTCCGAGAGACGCTGGACGACGTTCCCGTCGCCCCGGATGAACGCGATGGTCCCCCCCTGCCCCGGCTCGAGATCGGAGACCGGCCGGATCGGTTCCCCCCGGGGTTCCGCGGGTTCCGGCTCGCCGGCAAGGCAGCTGACGCAGTCGGTGACCTCCCGGTTGCAGGGAGAAATAAGGCTCCCGTGCGGGCAGCGTGACGGCGCCTGGAGCATCTTGCACAGCGCACTCGCCGTATCGTCCGAGATGGTATGCTCCATCTTGCAGGCCTCGTCGTGAACGGTCTCCCCCTTGACGTTCAGCACATCGGAGAGGAAGACTTCAAGGAGCCGGTGCCGGCGCTTGACGGACTCCGCCAGCTCGCGCCCCTGTTCGGTCAGTGTCGCGCCCTTGTACGGTTCGTACTTCACGTACCCTTTCCCGGACAGGTTCTGCAGTGCCTCGGTGACACTTGCCGGCGCCACGTTCAGGCACCGTGCGATGGAAGAGGTCTTGGCGGTCCCGTCTTTCTCGCCGATATCGTAGATCGCTTCCAAATATTCCTCGAGCTGCTCGGACGCCATAATCTTATTTAGGAATCCCTAAATAAAGAATATTTCGGATAACCTAAAAAACCGGACGATGCCCCTGTGATCCCCCAAGTTTCCCGGCCCGTCGGGATCCGACCCCGGGAGAGTTTCCGGGCATCATCACAACTATTTAGGTTCGGGATGCAACCTGTTAACCGGAATGATATACCGGCTCTACGAGCAGCTGCTCCGCAGGCAGATCACGATGCTCCCTGCCCACATCTGCTTCATGATCAGCGGGCGCGATATGGCGGATGCCCCGGACAACCTCCTTGCCGTCACCCGCTGGTGCACGGAGATCTCCGCTGAGGTTACGAAAAAGAACCCGTCCGGGGAGAACGCGATCCGGGGGCTCACCTTCCACATCAGCACGCCGGTCCCGGATGGCATGGAACGCTGCATGCCGGCGATCCGGGCGATCGGGACCATCGCCCGGCTCGACCTCCACTACCACGATGCGGTGGAGCAGGCAGGCAGCGGGCTCCCCGTCGTCGTCGCGATCGGGAAGAGCGGGAGGGAGGAGATCACCGCCTGCATCCGGAAGATGGCGCAGGACAACGTCGCACCGGAGACGGTCGACGAGAACCTGCTCGAGTCCTACTTGACCTTCAAGTACGCGCCGGATATCGTCGTAAAAAGCGGGGGCGATCACCTGACCGATTTCCTGATCTGGCAGTCGGTCTACTCCGAGATCTTCTTCTCCGATGTCAACTGGAGATATTTCCGGAACGTGGACTTCCTGCGGATCCTGCGGGACTACCAGTCCCGGGTGCGACGGTTCGGCACCTGACCGTCTACCGCAGCTTCACGTTCTTCCAGTACCGTATCCCGTCCGCGACAGTCTCTTCCATTGCGAACCGGTTCTTCAGGGCGACGGTAAACGTTCGTTTGTCCGGGAGCGTCCCGCTCTTTCCGGCATTCTCCTTGTGCCAGCGGACATACAGGGAGTACAGCTCGTCTTTTGCGACCCGGTCCGGTTCTTTCCCCCCGGGTTCGGTCCGCAGGAGCCGGTTCGTGACAAACCTGCGGACCGGGTCGTCCTTCCCCTTCTTTCCCCGGGCTTTCCCTTCCGGTTTTTTCCGGGCGGCAGGATGTGCCGGGGCGACTGGTGCGGGGACGTCTGCCGGCTCCCCCGCCTCCGGATCCCGGGGGGTATCCCCCTGCACTCCTGCCGGACCCGGGGCCGGGCCCGGTTCCTGCCGGGCTGCCGGTCCCTTCTTCATCTTCAGGAGGTGGGCACGGGCCTGCGGGTCTTCCGCGTTCAGCACCGGGTGGAGTTGTTTTGATGCGGCCCTGCCCCCGGATCCCTTCATCCCCGCCGCCCCTTCTTTTGCGATAATTACGGGATTACCGGCATGTTCCGGGATCTCCTGCTGGGAGAAATCGATGCCCAGCATTCCGGCGAGCGCCCGGTTGCATTCCCTGCTGATATCTGTGCCGGACGTTCTCGCGGCTTCGAAAATGTCGGTGCGGATGAGGATGGTTGTCTGGCGCCACCGGACGCTCCCGGGCTGCTGGGAAGTCATGGTCTCAGGATCTCTATTCAAACCGTTGGAATATAGAGCCAGCGGTGTGCGGGGTGAAGGTGAGGCGAAGGACCAGCGCAGGGATCAGGGCGTGCCACGGGGGGAAGACCGGCACCGCTGGTCGTAGACACGGATCGCCCGCAGCAGATCGATCTTCCGGAAAAGGGGCCAGTAGGGCGCACAGAAGTACACGGCGGATTCGTGGCCGCTCGCGAGCCATGGCAGGAAGTTCGAGGTCCGGAAGTCGTTGCCGGTCCGGATGATGAGATCGACGGGCGGGATCCCCTTGCCCCCGTGCAGGTGCTCCTCGACCATCCGGACATCGATCTGCGAAGGGGAGATCGCGCCCTGCCTGGCCGACGAGAGGATGTCGCGGGCAGCAAGGACGATCTCGTTCCTCCCGCCATACGCGATCGCGACATTGAGGGTGAACCCGTCGTAGTCTTTCGTCGCTTCCTCTGCGGCCCGTATCGTTTCGAGGAGGTCTTCGGGGAGGAGCGAGCTGTCGCCGACCATCTGGACACGGATCCGGTACCGGTGAACCCGTTCGTCGCTGATCACGGCGAGGAACCGTTCCTTGAACAGGGTGAAGAGATACCCGACCTCTTCCCGGTCCCGCCGGAAATTCTCCGTTGAGAACGAGTAGAGGGTGATATGCCGGATCCCGAGGTCGTGTGCCCAGTCCAGCATCTCCTCCGTCTTGTCCGCTCCCGCACGGTGCCCGGAGACCTTAGCGATGCCCCGGGTCTTCGCGAACCGGCGGTTCCCGTCCTGGATGATGGCGATGTGGCGGGGGATATGGCGGCACTGGATCTTCAGGAACCGTTCGTAGACCGGCTCTAAGATCTCCCGGATCACAGCGGGGTCACCTCGACAACGATCCCGCCGTCCGGGTACCGTTCCACGACATACTTCTTCCCGGGGATGCGGTCCTTTGCCGCGGCAAGGAGCCACCACGCCGTCTCGATCCGGTCCCCGAGATCGATATACTGCCCGGGCTCCAGTTCCTCCTGGCAAAACCTCCGGCATACATCCCCCGTTCCTTCCGTGGGTTCAACCACACCGTACACGATGGTCCCGTCATCGGTGATCTCATCGAACGGCCGCGCCGTATTCTCCGCGATTCGCCGGAGGCGTTCCCGGAGCTGGACCGAGTCCTTGAATGACGAGGAGCACCAGTGGACTTTTTTGTTCTTCAGGAGCACCTCTGCCCAGTCCCGTGCGCCGGCGATTGCGTTGTGGAGGTCGTCGGTGAGGGTATAACCGCGCTGCCGCATCGCGTCGGCGTTATTCTCCCCCCACTCCAGCTCGTTGATGTTGAGGAAGTCGAGGTACGGGAGTGCAGGTTCGAGGAGTTCGAGGCCGGGAAGAGCGGGGACTTCGAAACCAACCTCAAAGCCGCGTTCTTTTGCCCGCCGGGCTGCTGCGAGGTATTCCGTGTGAACGATGTCGTCCCAGCACTCCCGCGGGGGATGGAACCGGATCTCGTCGACGAGGCCGGCGATGCGGTCCAGTTCCTCACCGGACGGCGCCGTTGCGGTATAGAGGTGGATCTGGTGATCCTTTCCGAAATGCTCCTTCAAGAGCGTGCAGTACTCCACGACCCGGTCGAGGACCAGGAACGGCTCCCCGCCGGTCACGCCCGTCCCGAGCGCGCTCATCGATTCCGCGACCCCGATGATCCGGCCGGGTTCCTCGACCTTGTGCTCGTTTGCGTACACGACGTCCTTTCCCTTCCGCAGGGAGGAGAGGGGGCAGTACCAGCAGGAACGGTGGCACCGTCCCGTGACAAAGAGGACCATCTTGGCGCCTTGATGGCAGAGAACACAGCCGGAGGAGAGCGTCATGGGAGGCCGATCCGGACGCCGGTGGCGTCAATGGTTCGCGCTGTATTATTCGTACTATCAGGTGAAAACCCTTGGGGTTTCCCGCAGGAGTGGCCGGTGCTTCGCAGGTGATCTTCGCCACGACAAAAACCTGTCCCCCCCCCCAAAATCCCCGGCTGTTGCCATGGCGCGAAACCCGTGCGCCCCCGCATCCGCCCCTGTTCCCGTATCCCTCACCTATTAAATACGGACATATCGAATACAAAACTGCTGAGGTAGGTGATGGCGACGTTCTCCAACGACCGGGCATTATCCGAGGTTGTCGGATTCGTCCTGCTCTTAGGCGTACTTGTCGCAGCGGTCTCGCTCTGGATGACGTTCGTCGTCCCTTCCGAAGGCCGGGAGAACGAGATTACCCAGATGGATGCGGTGAAGGACCGTTTCACGGACTACAAGATCAGCCTCGACTCGCTCTGGCTGAACAACCAGAGCGGGATAACGGTTTCGACCTCCTTCAACCTCGGGAGTGGTGGCGGGAACACGCAGGCCTCGGGCCTGTTCCTCCCCCTCTTGCAACCGCAGGCTTCGTCCGCGACACTCTCGGTGATCACGGATGGCGATACCCTCACGGTGAGGAGCAGTTCCGATCCCGCAGGAATGGCAATCCCGATGAACCGGCTGGAGTACCTATCGGCCAATCGTTACTGGATCCAGCAGCGGTACTATTACCAGCTCGGCGGGGTCTTCCTTGCACAGGACGACGGGACTGCAGCCCGGCTCTCCCCCGGCCTCTCGATCGTCAATAACAGTGACAATACCGTGGCCGTCTATCTCGTCCCGGTCCAGGTCACCGGCGGAGGGAGCATCGGCGGGAATGGCCCGGTCAGGGTAGACAGCCGGCTCCGCCCGCTCCGAAACCCGACCGTGTACCAGATCAACTCGTTCGTGAATATCTCTGCACATGTCGCAGACCGGGCAACCGCCCTGACGTGGATGAACGCCGTCTTCAACGCTTCCCGTACGCGGGGGGGCCTGACGAACCCGGGATACTACCGGTATGCTGTTGTGGAAGACCCTGTGACGAAACGGGCGACAGCATACATCAACATAACGGGGCCGTATGAAGGCACGGCAGGCGATGTTTACCTGACGCTCCGGCCGGCAGAGTACGTGGTGACGCTGAACACGATCTCGTCAGGGCTGACCTAGATGAAAGCAGGCGGGACCCATCCCTGTCCGGGTGCCTGCGGGAGCCGGCTGCCCGATCCTGAAGCCGGCGTCTCCGAGGTCGTCGGGGTCATCCTGCTCATCGGCCTTGCCGTGACCGCGGTTGCCATCGTTGCCGTTGTCCTCTTCTCCCAGGCAACCCCCGACGAGATCCCGGAGGTGAATTTCCTCGTCGGGAGCAACGCCCCCCCGACCATGCTGTACCTCTACCATAACGGCGGTGACATGCTCAGGACCGGCACGTTCCAGGTCCTCGTCGACGGGGCGGCACGGCCCTATTCGCTGGAAGGGGGCGGGGAGTACTGGGCTCTCGGGGACCGGCTGGACGTGGATATCTCCGCCCTGCCGGAGATCCCCCGTTCCGTGACCCTCGTCTACAACGCGACCGGCCAGGGGGCCGTTGCAATTCATTCGGCATCGGCGAACTTCTCGGCGGGCCCCGGGCCGGTCAGCGCCGATGTCATGCCGTCCATTGTGCCCTCCTCCTCCTGCCTGGCACCCTCCGACCCGGGATTTCCGTCATGCCTCGTCGGGTTCATCCTCCAGAATACCTCGGTGATCGGGGATGCGATGAACCAGTCGCCGCAGACGGTCGGCCCGGTCATTGCGAATACGGTGCAGGCAAACTCCACGATCTTCTTCAAGGACAACAAGGTCCAGCTCGACCGCGATAATGCGGATACGTACTACTTCCGGTTCCGGGTCACCCGGCCAGGCTCATCGATCTCTGCGACCGGGTTTACGCCGGTCCCGTATCCCCTCCAGGCGGGGGATATCGTCACCGTTTACTTAAAACCGAGTTCCCGTAATTTCAGGACGTTCGGTCTTGGCGATCAGATATGGGAGCTCGCGGCATACGGGGTGACGATCAACGTCACCCGGGGGAGTATTGTCACGGAACGGTCCGGTGACCTCGACGACGCTTGGATCACGGGCTACCGTGACCTGGGCTCGACCCTGAAGATTTCGACAACCAGCCCGAACAATGACCGGACCGTCCTCATCATGAACGGGACGGAGAAGATCAACGGCCTGAACAGCGATGCAATCGTCATTTCCGATATCCGCCCGGTCGGGATCGGGTTGTTCGTGCTCCACGCTGACGACAGCGCAAATACCCTCTACTTCGTCGGGAATGCCCGGCGGGTAACCATCAACGGGGCAGTCCAGGCCTGATCGCAGGCCCCCGGCCGTGCCGGTGGGGGGGGCGCCTCACGGCTCGCCGCACCACCAGCAGAAAACGATGACAGGAACTGCCATGCCGGAAAAAAATCTCCTGCAGGAACACGAATCTGCAGCATCGGAGATCGTCGGAACCCTCGTCCTGATCGCGCTCATTGCAGGAGCCCTTGCCATCCTCGCAACGGTTCTGCTGTCGCAGCCGGCTCCCGGGAAGATACCGTCTGCAACCATCGTGATTGCCAACGAGAGCACCATCGTCCGCCTGTACCATGAAGGCGGGGACGCCATTCCGGTAGCGGACATCGCGATCACGGTCAACGGTAACCCTGTATCGTTCTCCGGGGCGGGCGCTGACAATGTATGGGCGGCCGGTGAGTTCCTGACCGTGGTCGCGCCGGCGCTCCCGCAGAAAGTTACGGTCATCTGGAGCGGCGGGAACGGGCGGTTCGTCCTTATCTCGGTGGCACCGGAGCTTCGGTAAGGTTTTGTTAAAAAACTGCCGGTACAGGGGACACCGGGAAGTCCTTCCCGGGCCGGCGACCCGGTTTTTCAGTTCACGATCCTCAGAACCTGCGTCTTTTTCCCGGCAAGCAGGTTATAGGCGTCGTGCTTCCGGTTGTACCTAACGAGGACCTGCCGGAGTTCGAGGACGCTCCCGTACGGCGCTTTCAGGAGAAGATCGTTCACAGGGTCCCGGTGGTAATCCTGCAGCACCGCATAGACCGGCTTTGCCGCCGTCCCGTCGCAGATCTTAAAAACGTGCGTCTTCCGGTCACCGAGGTCCATCGACATCTTCGCGGCGACGACGTTGATCTGCCGGTCGAGGTGAAGGTGGAGCTTGGAGAGCCGGGCGAATCTGGCTGAAGGCGGGATGCGGAGGGCGGGGTGTGACGTCGTATCCCTCCGGAGGATGACATAGGCGTACTTGATGTCGGTGTTGCGGTACCGGTATGGCTCATCGCATGCGGCGAGCGTCTCCATGAGCCGGGTCGGGTAGATCTCCGGCTGGCGCACGAAGCTCCAGCAGCGGGAGGGATCGCACCGGGTCCCCCAGAGAAAGGAACAGGGACTGTGGATGGCAAGCCCCCGGTCCTGCAGAGCCTGCACAAGGACCCGGAGCCGGGTCGCGGTCACTTCCTCTGCCGGTTCCACGATCAGGATCGTGCCATCCGGTGCAACGTGTTCCGCAAACCGCAGGACGAGGTCCGCCTGGGCACCATCCGGTCCTTCCGGAAGCTCGTTGACCACATTGGAGAAGACGAGGAGGTCGACCGGCCCGGGGATTTTCGCGGTGCCGATGGTACGGATATCGGCCATGACCGGGTTGCTCAGGGTTGTCATGCCCTTGACCGGGTAGACAGCCTGGCGCAGGAACCGGAACGCCTCGATGTGCTCCTCGGACTGCTCAATGGAGAAGATCGTGGCGGAAGCGTTGTCCAGCCGGGAATAGAAGTCGGCGATGGCGAGCGGGACGACTCCCGGGCCGGACCCGACATCGAGGACATTCATCGAGGATTTCAGGAGGCCTGCGGCAGCGAGGTCGCGCAGGATGTATTCCGTCTGCATGAAGTAGACCGGGAAGTGATAAGCGAGGTACCCGAGGACGCTGTAACCCTTTGTGTAGGAGAGCCGGCGTTTTGCCGAAGTCTTCCAGTAATCGGACTTCTGGGCGACGACCGCCCTCCGCAGGCGTTCGAGGACGACCGGGTCGTCCAGGGATTTTCCGGTCTTCTTCCCGATATAATTCCCGATGGCATCTTCAAGGACCGGCGGGATGCGGCTCTCTTTGAGGAATGTATCGGTGCGGCGCTGCTCTTCCGGTGAGAGGCGGTACCGCCCGGCATGGTCTTCCATTGCCGGGATTCTGGGATCTTCCGGCTGATAGGTGTTTCCCGGCACCTGTCGTTTCTGCCGGGTTAAAGGGGAGGACGTCCCAACCACTGTACCAGCTATGGACATCCTGTATACTGCGATCAAGTTCATCGTCGCCGGGATCATCATCGTCGGCGTCACCCTCCTTGCCCAGCACGCCGACCCGAGATACGGCGGGCTCCTTGCCGCCGCACCGATCACGACGACGCTCGCCTTCCTCTTCACCTACTCCGAGGCCGGCCGGCAGGTCACGCGGGAACTCGTGCTTGCCTCGTTCTGGTTTGTCATCCCGACCGCCATCTTCCTTTTCGTCCTGTACTTCCTGATGGACCGGTTCGGCATCCTCCCAAGCCTCGGCGGGGCGTACACGGTCTGGGCTGCAGCAGTCCTCGTCATGTTCCGGATCCTGCCGTCCGGTGCGTGACGGGAGACGGAGAAGGTGAACGCGGACCGTCCGGCAGGCGCACCTTTCCCCTCCTGCCGGGCCCCGTATCCTTTCAGATTTCGTTTCACGGACATAATTTTACCGGAGAGCTTAAACCTCACATCCTCCATTCCCGTGCAGGGACCGGGGAAGGGAAGTGAAAGGGTAATTTCACCCGTTGTCTCCAAAGGAGATCGGGACGGGGACGCCCTACCCTCCTGACCCATCTTACCGACGACGGTTACGGAAAACCGGCAATCTGTTTTTTAGAAACGGAAAATGACCCAAAAAAACCTGACCATCCATGATTGCGGGCGGGTGAATCCCTCCCCTGCAAGCCGCCGGGGGGAATTGAACCCCCGACCTGCTGATTACGAATCAGCCGCTATGCCGCTAAGCCACGGCGGCGCACTGCCTCACAATATCGACCCGTATGATTATAAAATATGTGTTCGCCGTGCCCGGTCTCACGAGTACCCGCGCAGGGTGGTGACGCTGCTCTCGCCCTGCTTCTCGGAGGGCGTGTCGATCTTGCCGAACTTCGCCTCGTAGTCGGCCATCGTCTTTGAAAGCACCGCGAGCAGGTTCTTGGCATGCCGGGGAGTGATCGAGACGATCGCCTTTGCCCGGGCCTGGTTGACGGCTGGAATCTGGTGGAGGAAGACGAAGGTGAACTCGTCGTCCTTGTAGGCGACCTGGATCATGTTGCTGTAGACGGGGTCGAGCCCCTGCGGGATATTGACGGATATTTCCTGTGCTGCCATGCTGTACCGTTGGGCGTTTTGTTATGAAATGGTTGCCGGGCATGGCGGTTCCCGGCCCGGTGCCGGTCGGGTAGCTGCGGTGCGCCGGGATCCCGGCTTCCCCGGTGCACCGCCATAGCAGGACATCAAAAAATATAACCCGAACGCTCTCCCACCTCTTCCCGAGGGATTTTTTGCATAAGCAGGGAAATCTCATCGCCGTCTCCGATCTCGTCCACTGCCATACCTGCCCGGTACGGTACTATTACGAGAAGGGGAAGGAATGGGCCGAGTCCGACCGGTACGCCATCTGCAAACAGGTCGCGTACCACCTCGGCACCCCCCTTGACGCCGCGGTTATCTGGGACGAGGTGCTCGCGGTCCGGCCCTCCGTGGATCCCGCCCAGCGGGAGTTTCTCGATCTCTGCATTGCGGCCTGCGGGAAACGGGACTTCTCCCCCGCAGTACAGCATGACCTCCGCGTCATGTCGGAGAAGCACGGCATCGTCGGGATGGTTGACCGGGTCTTTCCGGACAACGGTTTCTCCATCATCCGGGCTACGGGAGCGCTCCCGTTCGGGATCCCGGCAGCAGACCGGCTCCGGATCGCCGCCCTCTCTGTCTGCATGGAGGAGATGTTCGGGAAAGACTGCCCGGGGGGATCTGTCGAGTATATCCCGGACGGGATCGCACGGTTCCACGAGGTCCAGCCCCGGGACCGGCGGACGCTTCTCACCGTGCTCCGGACGGTCCGGGCGATTCAAAAGGGGGACATCCCTGCCCGCCCGCTCAATGCTCCCTGCGGACGGTGCTCCTACAAGGAAAAGTGCGACAATTCCGGTGGCCGCCGGCTCTCCGAGCTGCTCTGAACCTCCTGCTGCACGGCGTTGAGCGCCGAATCCTTACTCATCCTCCTTCCCGCACGACGAGCAGTGGTGGCGGTGGACATTGATCGTCCCGCCGCAGGCCGTGCAGGTCCAGCGTTCCCGCTCGGACCTTACGAATGCTCGGATCCCATGCTCCCGGATTGCCGCAAGGTTGTCGAGCATGCTCATGCGGTACTTCGCGCGGTAGCGTTTATCCAGCTGTTTCAGTCTCCGGCACGGGAAACTGCCGCACCCGTGGCGGTACCTGCCCCTGATATGTTCGCAGGCCGCGATCGTGCAGTGCCGCCGGCAGCTGCAGTTCGCCGAGTAACAACCCCCGCACCGGTTCTTCTCCCGCAGGAAGGCCATACAGATGGCGCAGTCCATGCCGCACGGAGCGACCAGCGTGGTCCTGAACGGGTTTTTTCCTGCCATGACCGGGAGTTGGTCATGAATCGATAAAGTCCTGACGGGTGGGACCGGTGCTGGCCAGGGGCGTCTCACCCAAGGCACGTCACTGCCGATCCAGCAGCGTCTTCGAGACGATATACTCCCCTTTTGCGATTCGGGTCGTGCCGATGATGAGCCAGCGCTCGCTCCCGTGCTGCTCCACGACCCCGCAGGCCTCGATGGTCTCACCGGCGAGCGCCTGCCCGCTGTAGGTGTGGGTGAAGGAGAGGACCTTTGCGATCTCGCGGTGATCGACCTCATACACGGCCGGGTTATCGAACGCGAGCGACGCATCGGTCACCTTCGCTTCGATGGTCATCTTCCCCAGAACCTCGCCCTTCCGGATCGCGACCCGGTCGAGGTCTTCGTAGGAACGGGTGTAGAGCAGGTCGAAGTACGTCCCCTCGATCTGCCCGCGGTTCCACTTCCGGCGCTCGTGCAGGACGAAATCGTCGAACGGGATCTCCGGCTGGCGTTTTTTAAAGACCCGTTCCCACATCTCGTCCGAGAGGTCATCGACCTTCCCGTTCCGGATCGCCCTCTTCAGGGTTGCCTGTGCCCGGAACCATGCCGGCCCGTAGACGACAAGGTCGATGTCCGAGGTCTCGGCATCAAGCCCGCAGAGGAGGGACCCGGTACAACCGATCTGCCCGTCTGCGACCTCCAGGATCTCCTGGAGCCTGCAGACCCGGGGGTGGGACGCGGCAACGGCGGGCATCCTGACCTCCGGCTTGAGCACCTCGCGGATGTCGGCGACCGGGACACGGTGGACCGGGCCGGCGTATGCCGGTTTCTTCTCGGCGATCAGCGCATACGCGTCGTCGAACTCCATCTTCCGGTACCGGTTGCCCTCCCGGTCCGACCGCTCACCCGTTGGGTCCGGCAGGTAGCGGAGCACGCACCCGGCACGTTCCGCATTGTCGTACGTCGAGACCGCGTAGATCCAGCCGTCACGGTCAACGATAAAATCGCGGAGCCGGATCGGCAGCGTGCGGGTCATAGTTCAGTGCTCGCTGAAATACCGTTCGATCTCCGCAGCACGGGCGCCCCTGCGGAGCATGGTCCGGGTCGTCAGGTCGACGACCGTGCTCGGGGTGCCCGGGAGCCTGCCGCCATCGATCAGGAGATCGCGGGGGACCGTGCATTCGTCGGGTGTTGCGGGGTCTCTTGCCCCGTGGAGGTTGGCGCTCGTCGCCGTGATGGGGGCGTCGTACCGTTCGATCAGGGCGCGGGCGACCGGGTGGTCCGGGATGCGGATCCCGATGAGACCGGTCCCCCCCGTCAGGATCCCGGGCACCATCCGTTTTGCCCGCAGCACGACGGTCACCGGGCCCGGGAGGAATGCGGCGAGGAACTCCTCCGCGGCGGGGTCGACGAACGCGACAGCGCCCATCATATCGGGATCGGCGACGGCGATAGAGACCGGCATCCCGTACGGGCGCTGTTTCGCATCGTACACTTTCTGGATCGCACTGTCAGAGAATGCGTCCGCGCCAAGCCCGTAGACGGTCTCGGTGGGGTAGATGACGATCCCGTCATGCGCGAGGATCGCGACCGCTTTTTCGATGATGTCCATTCAAAACTCTCGTCCCTTGACCCGGTTGATGTCGAAGACCGCCTTGCTGCTGATGTGCATGACGGCAAAGACCCCGGCCTGGATAGGGTCGGTCACGACAAGGTCGGCATGCTCCGGAACGCTTCCGGCCATCTTGAGGGCAATCACCGGGATCCCGGCGTCTTTGACCCGGTCGACGGCTTTCGTGATCTCGCCGCCCATGATGGACCCGGCAAGGACGAGGATGGAGACGCGGGGCAGCCGGCTGACGGCGTCGACCGCGAGCGCGAGCGTCCGCTCCCCCACGAGCGGGATGGTATCCACCGAGATCCGTTCGCCCCGGATGTTGTGCCGGTCGGCCTCGTTGACCGCGCCGAGCGCGACCTGCGCGACCTGCGCCCCGCCGCCGATGATGATCACGCGTGACCCGAAGATGTTCCCGAACGGCTGGTAGCATTTCACTTCGTGGACGGAGGGGATGTCGTTCAGCTCGCGGGAGAACTGCTCGCGGTTGTCCGAAGGACCCGGTTCGTATTCAAAATAGAGCTCCGCCATGCCGGCGTAAGGACCGGAGTCGAAGGTCTCCTGGCTGATCATCAGGATATTGGCGTCGTGATCGGCTACGACGGCGGCAATATCCCGGAGTACACCTTTCCTGTTCTCTGCAATGATCCGTACCGCACAGCGATCAGGTTCGGTCTCCATCCGATGCGATAGCCGGGGATCGAACCCGGGTTAGAAGCTTGGGAAGCTCCTGTCCTGCCGCTAGACTACTATCGCGCAGAAATTCTTCTATGATATTTCGTGAATTTCATGATAAAGGTAATCCTGTCAGAAGATATCCGCAGACAGACGGTCCGGCACCTGCCTTCCTGCCGACCGGAATGATTTTGAACCTGCGGGAAATTATCTGTACACCTCAAGGAGGGGGAAGTACATGTTCAATAAAACCGCAATCATGATCCTCGCGGTCGCCGGCCTGGTATTCTTCGCCATCCCGCCGGTTGCTGCCGCAACGACAACCCAGGAGCAGGTCCTGTACCAGGCGACGTTTACCGCCGACCCCGGCTGGACAACCAACAGCATCAAGTCGTTCTACTGGGTCCCCGACAAGGGGGTTTACGCGTACTCGATCGAACCGGGGAACGGCGGGAATGCCTGGGTGCAGGTCGCGGGGTACCAGGGGGGGTCGTTCACGCTCGAGTATGACGTGACTCCTGTGAGCACGCCAGCGAACACCGCGTTCCGGCTGGGGTTCGCAACCCAGGAGATGGACCGGACCAAGGGAACGATCGCGCTCTCCGAGTTCACGAACGCGAAGTACGGCAGGCTCATGTGGATCCGTGCCGTGACGCCGAGCAACCGTCTCTTCGAGGTCTCCAGCCATGCAAACTCCTACGGGGAGAAGACCGGCGCCCCGACCGTGAACTTCGTGGATAACCATACCTACCATGTCTCGCTCGAGTATGATGACGAACAGACGACGCTGACCATGCGGGTCATCGATAAAACCGCGATCACAACCCTCTGGAGCTACTACCTCAACACCAAGGACCCGCTCAAGGGGATGAGCTATATTGTTATCGGCACGGTCGGCGATTACTCCGCGCCCAGGAACTCTGCGACGGGATACATCGACAATGTCCGGCTCGCGATCCCGAAAACCGTGACCGCCCCTGACACGCCGGTCTCTTTCACGACGCCCCCGACGATCACCCACACGCCGATTAAAACAACGGTCCCGACGACTGCGGCCGAGCAGTCCCCGGCATCCCCGCTCTCCCCCATAATCCCGGTCGCGGCAGCCAGCCTCGCCCTTGCAGCGATAGTTTTAGCAGGGAAGCGGGAACGCTGACCGGATAATCACCTCCCCGTTTTTTTTATTTTGGGTATAGTGCTAATGCAACTACGAAATATTTACGAATCGTATACCGTGAAAAATGGGATATTTATCCTAACTACAATTACTGAAAAAATAAGTTCGATCGGATATTGTGAGCGCTCCAGGGGGTGCAGCCTTCGGCTTCACCCCCGCCGCGCAGGCGCCCCCCTCGCGATATCTCCTCACGACTAATCGGTAAAAACGTCAGAAACTCCCATAAACCGAATAGGGGATATCGCGGGCAGGGGATGCCGCAGCGGCGGGGGCGGAGGCTTGAGCCGAAGCCCCCAAGAGCGTCTATAGGCAGAAGATTTTATGGCTGGAATGATACTATGCCCATTAATTTTTCCGCGGTCCTTTTCCGGACCTTTCTTCCCATTTTTAGTCGACAAAAAAGAAGCTGGCAGTGGGAGGATGAAAAAAGCCGTACGATCCTTCTTCAGGCATTCTTCAGCTCAACGAGCTTTAAGGTCCGGCCCTTCTCGCAGATGTCGGGGGCGTTGCCCAGCACGTCGGTGACGATGTACTTCTCGCCCTCGATGACACCGTCCGGGTGGCAGAGGTCGTAGGACTTACAGTCCCCCTTGTTGCAGGAGACCTCGAACTTTATCTTCGAGTTGACGATCGCCATCTCGGCGCTGATCAGGGCGGACGACGACGCCTCCGTCACCTCGACGGCATTTGCGCCGTTGAAGTGGACCGGGCACTCGTGGTGGGTCGTGCGGATCGTGACGATCCGGTACTTGCGCCCCTTCACGAGATTGTGGCAGGCCTTCTTCACCTTGCAGGTCTCGCAGGCCGCGGCCTCGCCCTCGTAGATGAACTCCACGCCCTGCCGGGCATAGGTCGTCCCGATCAGGGTAACCTTGGTCTTTGCGTCGGTCATTCGATCACTCCTGGTACAGCATTTTCACGAGTTTTCTCGCAGAATCTTCGGTGATGCCCATATCAAAGATGGTGAAGCGTTCAGGACGGATAGTCTTTGCCATCAGGAGCGCTTGGACGGCAGTCTCGTCGTCGATGCCGACATCCGCGGGGGTGACGGGGGCGCCGATCGCACGGAGCGAGGCACGGATCCCCTTCCAGTCCCCCCCGTGGAGATACATGGAGATGATGGTCCCGATCCCGCAGCTCTCGCCGTGTAATGCCTTCCCCGGCGCGAGCCGGTCGAGGGCATGCGAGAACTTATGCTCCCCGCCGCTCCCGGGCCGGGAGGAGCCGGCGATGCTCATGGCAACGCCGCTGGAGACGAGCGCTTTTGTCACGAACCATGCTGCTTCTTCCGAGTGGGGTCGGATGACCTGGGCATTGGAAACAAGGATCTCGGCGGTCATCTTTGCGAGCGCCATCGCGTACTCGCTCATGGGCTCGCCCTTCACCCGGTGGGCGAGCTCCCAGTCGAGGATCGCGGTGTAATTGGAGATGATGTCGGCGCAGCCCGATGCAAGGAGCCGGTGGGGGGCTGCTGCAATAATCCCCGTATCGGCGACGATGGCGATCGGGGGGTGGGCGTCGAGCGAGGCATGGCCGTCGGCGCTCGGTACTGACGCACGGGCGGAGGCGATGCCGTCATGGGACGCGGCGGTCGGGACGGAGATGAACTGCCGGTCGGTGTTGTAGGAGACGATCTTCGCGGTGTCAATCACCCTGCCGCCGCCGACCCCGATTACGAAATCGGCTTTCTTCGCGGCCTTCTCGCCGATGCGGATGACCTTCTCGTTGATCGCCGGGGCGGAGAACGTATGGATCGTATAGTTGTCGTTGAGGTACTTGCAGACCTGGGATCCGGCAAGGTCCATCGTGCTCTTCCCGGAGATGACGAGCGCGGAGCTGCCGAGCTTCAAGTCCTCGCAGATGGCCGGGATCTGGGAGAGGACATCGTGGCCGATCACAACGTCCCGGGGGAGCTGCATCCAGCGGGACTTGTCGAAGGGCTTGCTTTTCAGCACTTTTATGACCTCTGCGCTCATTCTGATCATGAATGATTAGTGAGTTCATCTACAAATACTACATCGATCCCATACGGTACGGGCAGGCGTATAACGTCGTGGATACGCTCACGTACGCAATCATTCTCATCATCTCCGTCTTTTTGATCTACCGCTGGCTGAAGAACGCCGGTATCGCGATCGACAAGCCCTTCGTCCTTGCAACGATCCCGTATGTCGTGCTCGGGGGCTTCCTCCGGGTCGTGCAGGACACCGGGATGATCACCTCCGATCTCCAGTATCTCCTGATCACCCCCCTCATCTACTTCCTCCTCTTCTTCTTTACCGCAGGATCGCTCTTCCTCTCCCGGTTCCTCCAGGAGAAGAAGGTCGTTTCCGACTTCATCCGGCTCTACGCCGGCATCGGTGCGGCCGCCGCCATCGTAACCCTGCTCGTCCTTTTCTCGTACGGTCTCACCCACACGAGGGTTGCCCTCGATGTCCTCACCATCATCCCGCTGATGGCGGTCACAACGACCGTGGCGGTCTGGGGGTTCATGCGCTATGTCCTGAAGTGGACGTACGCCTCCGACCCGCTCTACGTCCTCCTCATCTTCGGGCACATGCTGGACGCGAGCGCAACGAGCTTCGGGATCGACCTCCACCCGATGGTCTACGTCGAGCAGCACGTGGTCGGCTCGAACCTGATCGCGCTCACCGGCACCGCGTTCGTGATGTTCCCCTTGAAACTCTGCGTCCTCTTCCCGGCGGTCTGGGTCCTCGAGATGTACCGGAAGGAAGCGGAGAGCAACCTCTGGCACCTCATCCTGCTCGCCATGATCGTCGTCGGGCTCGCCCCGGGCATCCGGGACATGATGCGGATGGTCCTCTATGTCTGAGACCCCGCTTTTGAACGCCGCGGTCTTAACCCTCCTCCTCTTCTGCGCCATGATCACGATCGGCTGGGTGGGGGCAGCCCAGAACCCGGCCATTGGCGAGCAGCTCATCGGGATCTTCGAGAAGGAGGTGGCCGGGCAGGTGATGGGGGCCGGCCCGGCCGAGCTCTGCGCCAAGATCTTTTTCAACAACCTCGGGGCCTGCATCGTCCTCTTCCTCGGCGGGGCATCGTTTGGGATCGTGACGATCCTGATCATGAGCTTAAACGGCATCGTGATCGGCGCCATCATGGAGATGGTACTGCAGGAGCACAGCCCGGCCTTTGTCGCGGCCGCGATCGTCCCCCACGGCATCTTCGAGATCCCGGGATTCATCACCGCGGGGGCGCTCGGGTTCCTGTTCTCGCAGGCGCTCATCAACGAGTACTACGGGCACGAGGACGCGGCGGCAAGTGCTGCCCGGTATGCCCGGCTCTTTGTCACCATCGTCCTCCCGCTGATTGCCGTCGCAGCGGTTGTCGAGGCTTTTATTACGCCGGGGATCATACAAATGGTGGTTTGAGGATTTGCAAATGGACGACGAATTGGGCGCCCTCCCGCCGAAATCGCAGTTTTCCGAATGGTACAACGATCTTCTCTGGCGTGCGGAGGTCATGGACGTCCGGTACCCGGTCAAGGGGCTCTACGTCTGGTACCCGTACGGGTTCGCGATCCGGAAGCATGTCTATTCGCGCCTGCGGGAACTCCTCGATCGCGATCATAATGAAGCCCTCTTCCCGCTGCTGATCCCGGAGCAGGAGTTCATGAAGGAGGCCGAGCACATCAAGGGCTTCGAGGACGAGGTCTACTGGGTGACCCACGGCGGCACGACCCCGCTCGATGTCAAGCTCGCGCTCCGGCCCACGAGCGAGACCGCCATCTACCCGATGTACGCCCTCTGGGTCCGGTCGCACGCCGACCTCCCGCTGAAGATCTACCAGATCGTCAACACCTTCCGGTACGAGACCAAGCAGACCCGGCCGCTCATCCGGCTGCGGGAGATCACCTCCTTCATGGAGTCGCATACCGTGCACGCGACCTGGGACGAGGCGGAGGAGCAGGTCGAGAGCGAGATCGCCCTCACCCGGGAATTCTACAATTCTCTCTGCATCCCGATCATCATCTCGAAACGCCCCGACTGGGACAAGTTCCCCGGCGCTGACTACACGATCGCGGTCGACACGGTCATGCCGAACGGCAGGACGCTCCAGATCGGGACCGTCCACCACCTGGGGACGCACTTCTCGAAGACGTTCGGCATCACCTACGAAGACGACAAAGGCGCCCAGCAGCTCGCGAACCAGACCTGCTACGGGATCTCGGAACGGTGCATCGCGGCCCTCATCGGCGTACATGGCGATGACAAGGGGCTCATCCTCCCCCCGGCCGTCGCAACGGTCCAGGTCGTGATCGTGCCCATCATGATCGGGAAGCGGCATGACGACGTGCTTGCATCGGCACAGGCACTGGAGGCCGAGCTGAAATCTGCCGGCTTCCGGGTAAAGATGGACACCCGGGACATGCGGCCCGGCGCGAAATACTACTGGTGGGAGCTCCGCGGCGTCCCGCTCCGGCTCGAGCTCGGGCCCCGGGATATCGATGGTGGCAAGGTGATGTCCGTAACGCGGCTTGGCGAGAAGAAGCCGCTGGAACGGGCCGGCATCGTTGACGGCGTGAACGGCGTCCTTGCCGGGATCGCGGCCGCCATGAAGGCGAAGGCCGAGGAGCACGTGAAGGCGAGCCTCTGCACTGCCGGCTCCATCGCTGCCTGCACCGCCTCTCTGAACGAGGGGAAGGTCGCGGTCGTCCCGTGGTGCGGGGACCGGGCCTGCGGGGATGCCATCGAGGAGCAGTCCAACTCCAGCATCCTCGGGACGGAAGCCCGGTCGCCCTACGTCTCCGCGGAAGGCGGGGCGTGCGTCATCTGCGGGAAGCCGGGGAAGGCGACGCTGGTTGGAAGGACGTACTGAACGAAGAACAAAGATGCTGGAATACCTCAAAGGGAGTTCTTCTTTCCTTACCTTCTCTTTTCTTTGCTCTCGGCGACCAGCTTGCGCCAGAACCCCTCGTTCATGACCCGGGAGTGCAGGATCATCGCCCTGTTCGAGGTGTTCAGGCCCGTGAGCTGGTTCGCGGGGATCGGGGGTATCGAGAGGAGCTCCGAACCGTCCACGATGAGCTCCAGGATGTTTTCCATGTTCAGGTGCTTGGCGGCATCCGGCATCTCAGGATGATGGCAGGTGAGATGTTCCCTGAGTTTTTTTAAAGAGAGTGTCGTTGTCTCGTGGTATTTCCCCGAAAACTGCTTCCGGATCTTCCTGTCCGCATCCGGTGCATCGGAGATGACGAGCAGTTTCACGGCAATGGTGTTGAGGGTCAGATCGGCGAAAAGCGGGAGGTAACGTCCGGCCATCAGGCATTCTATGCTGGTCTTTGCTCCCCGGAGCATGGACCGGATCTTCCGTTCGACATTGATATCGCCGTACACGGTCCAGATGGCGTCGGAACGGTCCCGGTGGACCTTCTCCCGCTCGAGGTTCTCCAGTTCCCGCGATGCTGTCCCGGCGGCTTTCGTGTGGCTCTCCATCAGGATCTTCACGGCATTTTCCGGCGGGACCGGGCTGAACATCGCCGGCTTGGAGTTCCTCTTGACGGCAAGCCCCAGCTCTTCGAGCCGCTGGAGGCTTTCGTAGACGCTTGGTTTGGAAATCGAGAGAAAATCGACGAGCTCCTTCGCTTCCGCGGCGTCAAACAGGACAAGTGCAGCATAGGTCCGTGCCTCGTACCCGGATAACCCGAGGTTTTTCAGGGCATCGATCAGCACCCCGGGAATATTCTGCATAATAAAAAATCTACTTTGGTTGTAAAATATTTTACTACCAACCGGAATGCTTATTTCCTTCAGCATGCAATAGTTGTGAAAATCTCTGCCGGGCTGCGTCGCCAGAGGAAAGGGGACGGGTCCGGCGAAGGTGACAGGAAGCGTATTACGCTGCCCCCCTAAAAAAATAAGAGACTGGGATGATGAGGATTTTGTCTTCCAAGAGAATGGGAATGTTCCCGCACGATACATCTGCAATCCTTCTTGCTGTACTTCTCGGCCTTGCCGCGCTCACCGGCGCAGCGTCCGCCGGGACCGCTGCCGGCTCGCTCATTGCGGCCGGCGAGAATGTCTACGTCTCCTCGGCGACGTACGATCCCGCCGTCTTCTTCACCGGGGATACCGGGACCGTCACCTACAGCGTGACGAACGGTAACGGGAACCAGAGCATCACCGTGAACCACGCAACATTCGGCGACAGCAATATCCGCCGCACCAGCACGACCTACGATGCCACGGCCTCCATCGGCCCGCTCCAGACCCGGGACTACACGTTCTCGGTCATCGCCGATGCAACCGACGGCATCTACTACCCGAAGTTCTCGCTCTCGTACTTCGGGACGCAGAGCGTCTGGCACCAGGCGAAGATCCAGGTGGACAACACCCCGCTCGTCCTCCTCATCGCCGACAAGCCGGACAGTTTCACGCTGGGAACGAAGGATACCATCTCCGTCCAGATCGCAAACCCTCGGAAGAACGATGTCAAGAATGTCATTCTCAAAGTCTCGGGGAACGGGCTTGACCCGATGCCCGGAACAACCTTTATCGGGAAGCTTGCGTCCGGCGACCACACCACGGTCAACTTCACGGTAACGCCGGGGAGCGAGTCGGTGATGAACCTTGAGCTGGATTACAACAATGGCGACAACCTCCATACAGTCACAACGACGCTCCCCGTCGTCTTCTCGACCGACAAGAAGCAGGCCGAGCCGGTCATCAGCAACATCGGCGTGACCAGCAGCGGCGGCGTCTACCACGTGACCGGCGACGTAACGAACGCGGGGCTCCTGACCGCGAACGCGGTGACGGTCACCTCGCTGCCGCCGGCGGTGCCGGAAGACCCGTACCGGAGCTATATCATCGGCGCCCTGAAGCAGGACGACTTCGGGAGCTTCGAAGTGACCTTCTCCGCGGAGGACGCGGAGAGCGTGCCCCTGCAGCTCTCCTACAAGGACAAGGACGGCAACATCATCACATCGCAGCAGAAGGTCAGCCTGAACGGCGGGACAACCTCCGTAAAGGGACCGGCCGCCGGTCCCGATATGGTCCCGATCGCCGCGCTGGTTGTCATCCTTCTCGGGGCGGGCGTGGCGTACTACTATCTCAGCAGGAAGAAGCAGCGGTAATGGCGGGCGCTATGGAGCCGGTCATCAGGTTCGCTGACGTCTCGAAAGTCTACCCGCTCCGGGCCGGGGACGTCACTGCCCTCTCCCACGTGTCGTTCGAGGTACAGCGGGGAGAGTTCATCGCGATCATGGGGCCATCAGGGTCAGGGAAGTCGACGCTGCTCAACCTCATGGGCTGCCTCGATACACCGACCTCCGGCGACATCTTCATCTCCGGGATCCGGATCCAGGACATGACGGACGACGAGCTCACGGACCTCCGGCGGGACCGGATCGGGTTCATCTTCCAGTACTTCAACCTCTTCCCGCTCCTCAACATCATCGAGAACGTGAACTTCCCGCAGATGATGAAGGCGGGCGAGGTCGTTGACGAGAAGAAGGCGGTCGGAGTCTTAAAATCGGTCCACCTCGAGGAGAGCCTGCATACCCACACGCCGCTCGAGCTCTCGGGCGGGCAGCAGCAGCGGGTCGCGATCGCCCGGGCCCTCATCAATGACCCGGACATCCTCCTCTGCGATGAGCCGACCGGCAACCTCGACACGAAGACAGGAGCATCCATCATGAACCTGATGACCGAGCTGAACAAGAGAGGTTCCACGATCATCATCGTCACCCACGACCCGACGATCGCGGCGTATACGCAGCGGACGATCCGGATCGTTGACGGGAGGATCGCGTAAATGAACGCGATATTCTGGGAGATCTCGAAGCGCAACATCCGGCTCCACCTGCTCCGGTCGTCGCTTGCGATGCTCGGGATCGTGATAGGCGTCGTTGCCATCGTCTCGATGGGGATCCTCGGCAACGGGATGGTGATGCTCGTCTCCGACAGCCTCTCCTCGGTCGGCGATTCGGTCATCGTCATGCCGTATGCCGGTGGCGGCGGCATGGGGATGGGGGGTGGCGGGCGGACGGCGGATCTCATGCTGACCGAGCAGAACTTCCAGCAGATCAAACGGGTCGTCGCCCCGAACCTCGCGGTTCCCGTCCACTCGACCTCCGAGCGGATGAACGTGGGCGTGAACTCCGATGACATCATCGCGACCGTGTACGGCCTGCCCCCCGAAGATGTCCCCGACATGCTGCAGCTCGAGGCCGGCAGCTACAACAACCAGGACTCCGGCTGCCTCGTCGGGACGACGTTTGCGAAGGACCACAACGTCAAGGTCGGGTCACGGATCTCGATCGGGAGCGACGGGCAGTACGGCACCCTCCGGGTGACCGGGATCATCGAGGAGCGGGGGATGAGCTTCGACATCAGCACGGACTCCGCGGTTGTCACAACCGACAAGTGGTTCGAGAACACGTACGACGCGAACGGGCAGTACGACGAGGTGGTCGTGAAAGTCACGGACGGGGACACCGCGACGGTCAAGACCACGATCGAGAAGCAGCTGAACCGGAACATCAAGGAGAAGACGGTAACGGTGATCGACAGCAAAGCGACGCTCGAGACGATCTACGAGACGTTCGGCACGATCACGACGTTCGTCTCCGCGATCGGCGGGATCTCGATGATCGTGGCCGGGGTCTCCATCTTCAACATCATGATGATGTCCGTCAACGAGCGGATCAAGGAGATCGGGATCATGCGGTCCATCGGGACCCGGAAGCGGGGCGTGATGACGATGTTCATCTACGAGGCCGGCATCATCGGGGTCTGCGGCAGCATTGCCGGGGGGGTTCTCGCGGTGCTCGCGGGCTATGGCATCAGCGCCCTGATGCTCCAGACGACCGAGTACCTTGTCACGGTCTCCAACGCGATCACCATTTTCCAGGGCGTCGCGTTCGGGATCGTCGTCTGCCTCGCGTGCGGGATCTACCCGGCCTGGAAGGCGGCAAACCTCAACCCGATCGATGCGATCCGGCACGAGTGAAGATCCATTTTTTTTCTTTTCAGGTCTGCTACCCTATTCTGCCACGCATCCAGTGCAAAAATTCACGATATACGCCCCGATATTCAGCTCCATCCCGGGGAGACGGGAGAGGGGTTGGAAACACATGACTGACGGGGAATTCGAGGAAATTTTGGAAGCGTGGACAGATTTTTAGGCCATCTCTGCTGAGATTGAGGCACTACATGCAGACTCCGGTACAGCCTTTGCTGCATTCGCGGCACAGACCGCTGCAGCCCGGTGACGGACACCGGGGGCCCCGGAACTCTTTTTTTTCAGAATTTTCGCACGGTCAGGTGTGGAAGGAAAAAGACCAGAGGCATATTCCCGGCAATCTGCTAATCCTCAGGATGGCGTTCAACGGCATTGCGTGCGGCATCCATCTCCGCGTCCTTCCCCCGCCTGCCGTGCCCGGTTCCCCAGCATCTCCAGTCCTTCCCGGTCCTCCTGACATACACTTCGGAATAGTGCCGGGCGTCGTGGTCGGGTGTTCCCTCTTCGCGGCAGGTCCGGTACTGGATGATGTCGCCGACGTTTGCGGAAGGTTCGTGTTTCTGGACGCATTCCTGCAGCCGGTTCTTCCAGCTGACGATCGGTTCCGCGTGTTCGATCCGGTGACGAAAGAGCTCCCGGATGATATCCCTGGCCTTTTTGATCCCCCGGTCATCAAAGATCGCAGCGATCAGTGCCTCGAACGCTCCCGCCCGGATGGATGGCGTGAGAATCTGGCCGGGCCCTCGTCGGATCGCGTCATCGAACCCGGGGATGTTTCCTGCGATTGAGGCAAGGTTCCGGTCGTTCGTGATCTCATGGAGCATGTCAGTTAAGAGCGCTTCGTCTTTTGTGCCCGGGAACCGTTCGCGGAGCTGCGGCAGGCGTCGGTCGAACGAATGGTACAGTTCCTGGCCGATGAGAAAGTCCAGGACGCAGTCGCCGAAAAATTCCATCCGCTCGTTGTCCGGTTCTCCCGATGAGCTGTGCGTGAGGGCCCGGTCGTACCGGGTGAGGGCGGTATCGTCCGGTCTTTCAATAAAGAACGCGGGGCTCTCAAGGAGGGCGAGCAGCTGTTCCCTCCGGTCTTTTTCCATGCCGTACGATCGTGCCGGAAGGACGATAATAGTACTGTTTTGTCAGCAGGGAGTCAGGGTTTTCGACGGTACCGTCGGTCCGGAAAACAGGGGGGGGTCAGGGTTCGTTTCAGGAAGGGGGTGAGGTCCGGAAGCGAACCTGCCCTCAATTCGTGCTATTTGCTGCCTTTTCCGGGCCCATTCCTGCCCCAGAAACGCCAAACAAGAGTCATTAAAGGCAGATCGAAATTAATTCCGGACATTTTTAGCTGAATTCGTGTCCCAAAAATGCTTCCGGACAGGCCGGGTCGATCTCCCTTTCGGTATCCCCCGTCGGGGATTCCTGTCCACCGGCCCTTTTTGCGACCTGGCGGGATCTCAGCTCTTCCCTGTTCCCGGATCGGTTTTTCAGGGCATCCCCTCCATAAACGGCTACCTGTCTCTGGACCGATCCTTTCTCCAATTGATGCTATTTGCGGTCTTTTCCGGGCGCAATAGAGCCCCTGATAACCGAACGGGGGTCAATCCGAAGTATTCCCCGGGAATTCCGGACATTTTTCCCTGAATTCGTGTCCCTGGAACCGGAAAAATGGACAATCGGAGCCCGTATCGGGCTTATTTTTCCCCTTCTCCTCCCGATGCCCCGGGATCGCCCCCGACAACGGGGCTGTCCGACGGCAGGAGTTGCGGGGGGAGGGCAGGGGCTGCATCCACTTTCGGCGATCCCGACGGCACTATCGCCAGCCTTGTTTCAGGTGTTGTTAACAGTGTTAACATAGGCTCAGGCTCAGCTGGACTACCTGTCGGTGCCGGTGACCCCTGCTCGATCCGCTGCCGTTCTTCAGCAGAGTTCCCGTCCTTGTCGATCCGCTCGATTGTCGCGTCGCTGATCCGGAAGAACCGGAAGCCATGCCGGGTGTAGGCCCAGAGCTCGCGGACGACCGGGCCATAGCCCGGCAGGGTCCGGAGGACCCGGATCGTCCGCTGGCACTCCGCATCGAGATCCTCCGGGGCGCACCGGAGCCGGGTAACCCGCATCGCCCGCACGAAGACGAGCCGGCCGGGAGACCGGATGATGAAGTCCGCGACCCGGTCGATATCCTCGGAGAGCTTCATGATCCCGCCACGGGCTTCAGCGATCTTCAGCGCTTTTTTGAGCCCGGTTGTCGGGCGGCGGCCTCTCAATTCGATCTCCTCCGGTTTGTTCGTATAGCAGCCCTCCTCTTCCGCAGTTCCGGTATTCTGATTCGTCCGGTTCTTGTCAACGTCTCACGTCCTTACTTTTAAAAAAAATTTTTTACAGAGATATTTTCTTCAGCAATTTTTTTGCGGAAACCCCACTTCCGTTCCGTGCGATTTTTTACTGCAATTGTGGATCGTGAGGTTGTCTGGCAGGGATAATTGCTTTCCGGTACCGGGGAATAATTTCACTCCGGAAAACGGGGAGCAGGCGGTGGTATGGCTGACGATTGTCAGATGAATTCTTCCGGGAAAATTTCAGAGCGCATGAAAAAGAAAAATTGATTTGATTTTATTGATGAAAATTTTTTAAATTTACTTCAATATCTTTAACGTCATCCAATGAAACACACATGGTAATGACGATCCCCGATACGATCCAGCCTCTCGTCGACAAGTACTCTTTTCATCGTGACGCGTACCTCCGCGGCCAGGAGAAATACAACGAGACGCAGCTCCGGAACGATTTCATCGATCCATTCTTCCACTCGCTCGGCTGGGACGTCAACAATAACAAAGGACATTCGGAGGCATACCGGGAAGTCCTGCACGAGGAACCGGTCCGGATCCGGGGAACGACCTACTTTTTCGACTATACGTTCAGGATCGGCGGGATCAGGAAATTCATTGTCGAAACGAAAAAACCGTCCGTGGGGATTAAGGACGATGCGGATTCCGCGCTCCAGTTGCGGCGCTATGCGTGGAACGCGAAACTCCCCCTCTCGATCCTGACGAATTTCGAGGAATGGGCGATCTATGACTGCACGATCAAGCCGGAGAACGGGGACAATGCAGCCAAAGGCCGGATTGAATACTTCACCTACGATCAACTGTCGTTAAAATGGGAGTACCTCGTCTCGATCTTCTCCCAGGACAGTATCCTGAAAGGTTCGTTCGACAAGTACGCTGACTCCCGGAAAGGCAAGAGAGGGACGGCAACGGTCGATGACGATATCCTGACGGAGATCGAGTCATGGCGCGACGCCCTCGCCAAGAACATTGCGCTCCGCAATCCCGCTCTTTCCGTGGATGAACTGAATACAATTGTCCAGCGGACCATCGACCGGATCATCTTCCTGCGGATCTGCGAGGACCGGGGGATCGAGGAATACACAACGCTCCACAAGCTGCTCGAAGGGGAGAATGTCTATTCCCGGCTCTCGGAGATCTTCCGGCTGGCCGATGCGAAGTACAACTCCGGGATCTTCCATTTCGAGAAGGAACCGGGCTGGGACGAGACACCCGACACCCTCTCGCTCACGGTCGCGATTGACGACAAGGTGCTGAAGGGGATCATCAAACGGCTCTACTACCCCGAAACCCCGTACCTCTTCTCGGTCATCCCGCCAGCGATCCTCGGCCACGTGTACGAGCAGTTCCTCGGGAAGGTGATCCGGCTCACGGAAGGACACCAGGCCAAGGTCGAGTATAAGCCGGAGGTCAAGAAGGCCGGCGGCGTCTTCTACACGCCGCAGTATATCGTCGAATACATCGTGAAACACACCGTGGGCGAGCTCGTGAAGGACAAGACGCCCCGCGATGTCGCGAAGCTCCGCATCCTCGATCCCGCATGCGGCTCCGGCTCGTTCCTGATAGGGGCGTACCAGTTCCTCCTCGACTGGCACCGGGACTGGTATATCGCGAACCTGGTTCCGGTATACATCGACAAGAAAGAGAATGTCATCGACCCGGCCGTCCTCACCCTCCTGCCCGAAGCCGCACCGCGGGGGAAAAAGAAGCTCATGCAGGTCGAGCTTCCGGTCTACAAGGCCGGCACCAAGGGCGACGACACCCGGACCCGGAGCGACTGGCGGCTCACCACAGCCGAGAAGAAGCGCATCCTCTTAAACAACATCTACGGCGTCGACATCGACCAGCAGGCCGTCGAAGTAACCAAGCTCTCCCTGCTCCTGAAAGTGCTCGAAGAGGAGAACGAGGAGAACATCGACAAGCAGCTCAAGCTCTTCGCGGAGCGGGCGCTTCCCTCGCTCCACCAGAACATCAAGTGCGGGAACTCGCTGATCGGCACGGACATCATCACGCCGGAGATGCCGGTGGAAGAGGTCAAGCGGATCAACCCGTTCGACTGGGACTGGGAGTTTGCCGATGTGATGAAGGCGGGAGGGTTCGATGCGGTGATCGGGAACCCGCCGTATGTGAGACAGGAAACGCTCGGGCAGGAGTTCAAGGATTATGTGAAAAAGAAGTACGAGGTGTACGCCGGAACGGCCGATCTCTTTGTCTATTTTTTCGAGAAAGGACACAATGTGCTACGAAAAGGAGGACTTTTTGGAGTGATTTGCTCCAACAAATTTATCAGGGCAAATTATGGGAAGAATTTACGAAATTTTCTTACGACCAGATCAAAATTACTTCAGATTGTTGATTTTGGTGAATTACCAGTTTTTCAAAACGCATCAACTTTTCCGGCAATAATCCTTTTCAATAAAGATACTGTTACGATACAAAATGTATTTTATTCGCCGATAAAAAAATTGAGTTTTTCATCTCTTTCAGATGAAGTGATTCAAAACCATTCAATTCTCGATAACAAGTCCTTTACTAGATCTGGTTGGATATTTGCAGGAAATGATACTCTCTTATTGTTTGATAAAATGAGAGAAAAAAGCATCAAACTTGAGGAATATTGTAAAAAAGGAATTTTCTACGGGATCAAAACAGGTCTGAACGAAGGGTTTGTAATTGATCCTAAAACAAGAGATCAAATTATCAGCGCTGATCCAAATAGTCAGATTTTTATCCATCCTTTTATCTTTGGAAGAGATATTCAGAGATATACACCACCATCAGTATCTACCTCGATTATTTTCATTCAAAAAGGTTTTACGAATAGTAATTCCGGAGAAGCGAGGAATAAATTCGAGTGGTTTAAAGAAAAATATCCTAGTATTGCGAATTATTTATCGCAATTCTCTGATAAAGCCCAAAATCGGTACGATCAAGGGGATTATTGGTGGGAACTCCGTTCATGCGATTATTTCGAGCAATTCAAAAAGAATAAAATCATTTTCCCGGATATCGCAAAAATTAGCAGGATGACGTATGATCAAAATGGAATCTTTGCTGATACAACGGCATTTATTCTTCCTACCGATGACATCTACTTGCTGGGCATTTTAAATTCAAAATTAATTTTTGAGTTTTACAAGCGAAATTCACAGGTTATTGGCGATGCCGATAAAGGAGGAAGACTAAGATGGAAATATCAATATATCATTCAAATTCCCATCCGCACCATCAACTTCTTCGACCCCGCCGACAAGGCCCGGCACGACCGCATGGTCCAACTCGTCACGCAGATGCTCGACCTGAATAAGAGATTGCAGGACGCCACCCTCGAACATGACAAAACGCTGCTCCAGCGGCAGATCGAGGCGACGGATGCGGCGATTGACAAGCTGGTATACGAGCTCTACGGACTGACGGACGAGGAGATTGGGATTGTGGAGGGGAAAACGTAAGCACAAGCAACTGCATTGAACAATCTTCCCCACTTTCACCTGGCACGGAACTCCCTTTAAGAGCCGGCATGCGAACCGTTTTCTCACGAGGATCTCCGTGAAAATATACATGGACGTCTGTTGCCTGTGCCGGCCGTTTGATGATCAGACAATGGGACGTATCCGTCTGGAAGCAACTGCGGTTCAGGAGATTATTCGTCGCTGTGCATCGCATGAATTCACCCTGGTTACAAGCGAGGCGATACAAGAGGAACTCTCAAAAATCCCGGACATCAGGAAGCGGCTTCGCGTGGAGAAGATTGTAGCAATTGCTACGGAACAGATCGTCATTGACGAGGATATCATCGCCCGGATGCACGAGATCATCGAACTGGGTGGAGATGCGATGGACTCGCTCCATATAGCCTGCGCAGAACGCGCTGGTGCCGTTCTTCTTACAACAGATGACGGCCTTATAACATTTTTTAAGTCCAGCCGGGACATACAGATACGTATAGGAAACCCGGTCATGTGGTTAAAGGAGGAGAACAAATGACCGCCAGAACATTGCACCAGATCCAGAAGGAGGGACTAGAAGTACTGGTTGAGAAACTTGGCCCGGACGATGCAATCAGGTTCCTCCAGATCTATGAACCGGGCAGCGGTGACTGGACAAAGGATCGGAAAAAGATCCTTGAGAAAGACCCTGATAAAATAATCAAGAGTATCATGGCGCGAAGAAAAAAAAATCCGGCTCCATGACGAATTCTTCCCCTTTTTCCGGTTCGTTGAAAGTGAATGGTTTTGACAACATTTCCTTGAATCCAAACATGCCGGCATACGGATTCGTCAGATAGTGTCTGACCGCTCTTTTTCCCTAATCCGACAGGAGCACCAGTTGTCCGGACACTGTCTCCGGAATTCACACAGGGTTCGCAATCAGCGGTTTTTTCACAATTTTTTCTCGCACTCCGGATCAAACCACTCGGCACAAATATCTCCAACCTGGCTCCCCCCTTCCTTAGCATCTGAAAATTTTTCAAAAATTTACAGGTTCTTTCCGGTTCCACTCTCAATTACAAAAATCTACCAATTTTCGAAAATAAGGATTTCATCCGGCGGCACATCTTACGAGAACCCCGCCGCCTGCCGTGCCGGGCACATACCGGAGAGTCAACCCCGCATTGTCCGGAGAACCCTGACTATTACGACTTCCCGCCTGCAGCTAAAGGTATTGTGTCACGTTATACTCCCCGATACCCCCCCTCCGGCACCACCATCTCGAACCTCGCCCCCTTCCCCGGCACGCCGGTCTCGCGGATCGTGATTCCGGTAATCGCCAGGATCTCCCGTGCGAGGAAGAGCCCGAATCCCGTGTGCTTCCCGAACCCGCGCTCAAAGATCTTCTCCTTGAGCTCGTCCGGGACCCCCACACCATTGTCTGCGACCGCGACGACGAGCCCTTCGGGACCCGGTTCGCAGCTGACGGTGATCTGCGTCACCCGTTCGCCGTGCCGGGCGGCGTTGTCGATGAAGTTGTCCATGACCTTTTCAAACATCGGGTCGGCGAAGATCCCGGCATCGCAGGTGCAGGTGACGGCGATCCCGCCCGCCTCCTGCCGGGCCGCGATCTCCCGGACATCCTGCCATACGGGGGCGTGCACCCCGAGTTCCTGGTAGCTCTTCGTGAACGCGATCTGGGCGGCGATGTCGGCCCCCGCGGCCTCGATCTTTTTCAGGATGTCGGCGATACCGGTATCCGGCCCGGGCTTCCGGAGCTGTGCTGCCGACGCCAGCCCCGTGATGACCGCCGCCTTGTTGGCGAGATCGTGCCGGGTGATTGTGTTGAGCAGGGTGAGCTTCCGGTTCGCGTCCTGCAGGGCGTGTTCCATCGCCTTGCGCTCGGAGATGTCCCGGGCAACTCCTTCCGTTCCCACGATCCGGCCGGTTTCATCCCGGAGGAACTGGGCGCTCACCGAGACCCAGAAGACCGAACCGTCCTTCCGGACCGCTTCGCCGGTGAAATCCGTGACGCCCCTGTTCTCCCGCAGCTGCCGGATCAGTTCCTCCCTTTGCTGCCCGTACCGGACATAGAGAGATTCCACGGGGATCCCGGTCATCTCCTCCACGGACCCGTACCCGTACATGCGGACCGCAGACGGGCTCACCATCGTGATGGTCCCGTTTTCATCCACCTGGATATACGCGTCCTGCATGTTCGTCAGGATATGACGGTACTTCTCTTCGCTCTCACGGAGCGCCGCTTCGGAACGTTTCCGGTCGGTGATATCCATGAGAATTCCCTGGTAATGCGTGGCCTTCCCGTTGTTACCGCGTTCGATGACGGTATAATCGTCAACCCACCGCACTTCCCCGGCCCGGGTCACAATCCGGTACTGCTGCCGGAACCGGTTGGTTCCCTGCCGGGTAAACTGTTCCACCTCCCCGGCTACCCGGTTGAGATCATCGGGATATACCAGAGTGGCGTAGGGAACGACTCCCCGGACCAGCTCTTCCGGTGTATATCCGAACCGGCTGACATTCTGCGATACATAGACGACCGGCCAGCCTTCCTCAGCCTTCCAGCGGAAGAGGACTGCCGGGCTGTTCTCGACAACAATATTTGCCTGGAGCAGGGCTTCTTCCGTCTTTTTCCGTTCGGTGATGTCTTCGAAGATCACGCAGACCTTGTCCGGGGAGTCCGTCGGGCGGTATGCATTGCAGCGGTACCATCCCCTTGTCGGCCCGTGGTACATCTCGAATACCGCGGAGACACCGGTCGTGGCAACCTTTCCGAACGTCTCGACCCAGCTCTGCTCGGTTCCGGGCCAGACTTCGAAGATATCCTTTCCCTTCACCTCCTCGTACGTCACCTTCGCGATCCGGGCATAGGCATCGTTGAACCGCCCGAACCGGAAGCTGACATACCCCCCTTTCTCGTTGAAGACAGACTCGAAGACGATGAAAGCGTTTGTCATGTTCTTAAAGATCTGCTGCAGTTCCGTGGAGAGGGCATGGATCTCGCCTTCCGCCCGCTTCCGGCTGGTGATATCCCGGATCGAGGAAAGATAGACCTCTTTCCCGTCCAGCACGTATCCCGAGAGGAGGATCTCCGCGGGGAACGTGGTGCCGTCCTTTCGCAACTGGAGCCATTCGAACCGGTCCGCGCCCTGCTCCATCGCCGTCCTCATGTGCTCCGCCGCCGCAGTCGCAGAAGGACGGCCGTCCGGCTGGACCGGCGCAGAGGTGTCCCCCACCGTTACCCCAATAAGTTCCTCGCGGGATCCGTACCCGAACAGCTCTACAGCGTGCCGGTTGCAGTCGATGCACCCATCCTTCGTGAAGAGGACGAGCGCATCGTGGGATTTCTCGAAGACCGCCCGGAATTTTGTCTCGTTCTCGCTCAGCCTCTTCTCATGTGCCGCCAGCTCCTCGAAGTTCGCCCGAAGTTGCTCTTCAGTGGCGGTCATCTGTTCGTAGGCGGCCCGCAGCTCGTCCGTCGCCTTCCGCCGCGCCGTCACATCCATCGCGATGTGGATGACCTTCTCGAGTTTTCCGTCGGCGCCATAGACCGGCGTACAGGTGACCGCGTAGTACCCGTCCAGCGCCGCGATCTCGGTCTCGCCGTTATTCAGCGCCCCCGGCGCGTTCGCCTGCTCGAACGGGCAGCCGGGCGGCGGCTGCGCCGTCCCTGGCGTATGGAAGACCTCGTAGCAGTGCAGGCCGATAAGTTCCGAAAGGGTCTTTTTTGTCGCCGCGATGGTAGCGTCGTTGGCATCGATAATCCGGTTCTCTGCGTCCAGGACAAAGGCAGGGTGGCCGATCGCCCGGAAGATCGTCTCCCAGTCTTTCCGTGCCCGAAAGAGATCCTTCTCGGCATGCTTTAAGCCGGTGATGTCCCGGATCGACTCGATCGCGCCGACCACGGCGCCCTCCCGGTTGTAGAGCGGGCTTGCTTTCGCGAGAACATTGATCCTGATCCCCTTCGGGTGGGGGAGATCGGTCTCCGCGGTGAGGGTGGGCCCCTCGCGGATGATCCCGGAATAGAACCCGGCGATCTTCTCGTCCGGTTCAAAGATCAAGTCGATCAGGATCGGGCGGCGCTTCCCGTAGAATGGGACGGCGTACTCGTAGTTCCCTTTTCCCATCATCCGGCCAGCCGGGACCCCGGTCATCCCTTCGATCGCCCGGTTCCATGCGATCACGCGGCCCGACCGGTCGATCGCAAACGTCGCGTCCGGGAGGAAGTTGATGATGTCCGCGAGGCGTTTTTCGGATTCCACGAGCGACCGTTCCGCGTTCCTCCGGGCGATCGCCTGCCGGGCCTTGTGGGCAAGTTCCGCGAACTGGGCGCTCGGGTCCCCGCCTTTCTGGAGATAGAAGTCAGCCCCGTTATTGATCGCCTCGATCACGACTTCCTCGCGCCCGCGGCCGGTAAACAGGATGAAGGGGATATCCTTAAACTTCTCGCGGACCGCCTTTAAGAACGCGATGCCGTCCATCCCCGGCATCTGATAGTCCGAGACGATGGCATCGTACGAAGCGATGCCGGGAAGCAGGAGCGCGTCCGTTGCCGAGAGAGAGGTGTCGACCGAAAAGTTCCCCTTGCGTTCCAGGAACAGCTTGGTGATCTCCAGAAGCCCCGGCTCATCATCGACATACAGGAGAGAATACATGGGATGGCTCTAACCTCATTCTAAAAAGACGTCTATAAAAAGGATCGTTTCCCTGAACTGTGCGTCGGGAATACGGCCCTGCATACAGCAAAGAATCCTCAGGCCCCACGGTACAACCCCTTCGGCACGACCATCTCGAACTTCGCCCCCTGCCCCGGTGTCCCGGTCTCGCGGATCGTGATCCCGGTAATCGCCAGGATCTCCCGGGCAAGGAAGAGCCCGAACCCGGTATGCTTCCCGAACCCCCGGTCGAAGATCTTCTCCTTCAGTTCCTCCGGCACCCCGGCGCCGTTGTCCGCGACCGTTATGAGGAGCCCGTCCGGCCCCGCGGTGCACCGGACAGCGATCTCTGAAACCTTCTCCCCATGGCGGACCGCGTTATCGACGAGGTTGAAAAAGACCTTCTCCAGCATCGGGTCGGCATAGACCTCGGCATAGCAGGTGCAGCGGATCGCAATGCCCTCGGCGTTCTGGCGGCCGACAAGGTCTGGGATGCTGACCCATGCGGGGGCATTGACCCCGAGTTCCTGGTAGGTCTTCGTGAACGCGATCTGCCGGGAGATGTCCGCCCCTGCGGCCTCGATCTTCGACAGGTAGACCGCTATCTCCGGCGTCAGTTTCTGCATCCGTGCTGCCTGTGCATACCCGGTGATGATCGCGACCTTATTGGCGACATCGTGCCGGGTGATCGAACCCAGCAGCGTCAGCTTCCGGTTCGCTTCCTGGAGGGCATGCTCCATCGCCCTGCGCTCGGAGATGTTCCTGACGATCGCTTCCGTCCCCAGGATCCTGCCCTCCTCGTCCCGGTTGAACTGGACGCTTAACGATATCCCAAAGGTCGTACCGTCCTTACGGAGCCCTTCCGCATTGAAGTCCGTGAGCCCTCCGGGAGTTGCGTCGCGCAGGTGACGGAGCATCTCTTCCCGTGCCTCAGGACGGGCGTAGAGAGCATGTGCCGGCAGCCCGATCATCTCCTCCGCTGCAGCGTAGCCATACATCCGCACTGCTGATGGATTCACCATGGTTATGATCCCGTTCTCATCCACCTGGAAATAACCGTCCTGCATGTTCTCCAGGATTCGGCGGTACTTCTCCCCGGTCTCCCGGAGCGCCGCTTCCGCATCGACGCGCTCGGTAATATCTTCCAGCGTCTCGACTGCCCCGATGATCGTTCCCTCAGCGTTCCGTACCGGTGCTGCTGTGAACGAGAGCCAGCTCCCCGATTCCCCGACCAGCGGGAAGAAGCCGGTCGCCTCGTACGCACCCTCGACGTAAGGGGATGGCTTCAGGCTCCCGCCGTACAACGCAGTGAGGTCTCCCGTCCGGTTGTCGATCAGGAGATCGGCGAGCACCGGGCGTTTTTCGGGATAGAACGGGCGCCACTGCTGGTCGGTTCCGACCACATCTGCAGCGGAAAGGCCGGTATACTCTTCGAGTGCCTTGTTCCAGGAGACAATATGGTGATCCCGGTCGATGACGAACTGGAGGACCGGCGAACCGTGGAGGATCGAGGCAAGTTCCGCCCTGCTTTCGAGGAGAGCGTCCTCCGCACGTTTCCGGGTGGTGACGTCAATGGCGTTGCCGACCAGCAGAGAAAGGTTCCCGGCCGCGTCAAAGACCGGCATGACACTGGATCGGTTCCAGTGAACCGATCCGTCCTTGTGGTAGATGCGGTAATCCCCTGTGTTTGTCTGGACTCCTCCTGATTCAACGATCAATTCCAGGAAACCTTCGCACATCGGGATATCGTCCGGATGGACGAAAGCACGGAAATTTTTGCCGACAACCTCAGATATTTCGTGACCGAGGAACTTTTTCCAGCTGGGGGAGACGAAGGTAAATGTCCCATCCGGAAGCATCGTGTAGATGATACTCAGGCTGTTCTCGACAAGGTTACGGTACTTCTCCTCGCTCTCCCGGAGCGCCTCTTCGGCCTGTTTCTGCGGGGTGATGTCCTCGGAGAAGATGATGATGCCGCCGATTGTGTTCCCGATGGTGTACCACGGGCGCACCTCCCAGGCAAGCCACTGGACGGACCCGTCCTCCCGCATGAACTTTTCCTCGTCAGCGGAGACGACCTCGCCAGTAAGGGCACGGCGGTGGACCGCCTTCAGTTCTTCAGGAATCTCGGGAAAGACCTCGTAATGGAAATGACCGGTGACGTCACGGTCGCCGAGGTGGTAATCGGCCATCCAGCGGCGGCTCGCCGCGAGGTACCGCATGTCAGTATCGAACATGGCAAGGGCGGCGGGAGCGTGCCGGATAAAGAGCCGCAGCCTCTCCTCGCTCCCGCGCAGTTCCTCCTCCATGCGCCGGCGTTCCGTTACATCGATGACGATGGAATACAAAAGGATCCTGCCCTTGACCCGCAACGGTCCGCTGTAGACCTCGACATCCCGCACCGACCCGTCAGCCCGGCGGTGCCGGAAGAGGAACTGACTGCGGTTCCGGGTGCGTGCTGCCGTCATCTCGGCGTCTATCTGTTCCGGTGACAGCGTATTGATCTCGTCAATCGTCCTTTTCAGAAATTCGTCATGGCTCCAGCCATAGTAGGCGCAGGCTGCCGGATTTGCATCGATGATTGCCCGGGTCTCCGGATCGATCAAGAGCATGACTGCGTTGCTGTTCTCGAAGAGGCTCCGGTACCGCTCCTCGCTCTCGCGGAGTGCTTCCTCCATGGTTTTGCGTCCGGTGATGTCGCGGGCGGCTGCAAAGATCCGGTCCCCGCTGGGGAACGAACGCCACTCGATCCACCGGTAGCTTCCGTCCTTGTGCCGGTACCGGTTCGTGAAGTCGAGCACTTCCTTCTGGTCGGTGAGCCTGCTGACCGCTTCAAGGGTTCCCGGCATATCATCGGGATGCACGAAATCGAGGAACCGTTTCCCTTCAAGTTCGGCGACGTCATACCCAAGCGTCTTCTCCCACTCCGGGTTCAGGCGCCGGAAGTACCCGGCAGTATCGGCAATGCAGAACAGGTCGAGGCTTGCCGTGAAATACCGGTCCAGCTCGTCGGTCTTCTGCCGGAGCGCCTCCTCTGCCGTTACCCTCTCCGTGATATCCCGGAACGTGACGTAGACGGCCGGGCGCCCCTGCCACGTGCAGGGGGTCGTCGCAACATCGGTCCGGATACTCCCGCCATCGGCCCGCAGGAACCGTTCATGGGCAAGCTCCAGCGGTTTTTCCGGGGACTCCGCCATCCGGGCCGCGACCCGGGCCCGTTCGTCGGGATGAACAATATCGAGCGCGGGTTTCCCGATGAGCGAGGACGGGCCCTCGTACCCGAGCAGCCTGGCCGCCGTGCTGTTGACAAAGACAAGGATCCCGTCCTGGTGGATGGCGATCCCGTCGAACGAGGATTCCACGAGGGAGCGGTACCGCTCCTCGCTCTCCCGCAGCTTCTCCTGCGCCAGTTTCTCGTCCGTGATATCCTCGTAGGTCCCCAGCACCCCGATGATCGCCCCTTCGCGGTTCCGGAGGGGTATCTTGGAGGTCCGGAGCCAGGCCCGGCTCCCGTCCTGCCGCACCTGGGGCTCTTCGTAGTTGATCCTGCCCGTCCCGGTCTCCATCACGCGCTGGTCATCCGCCCGGTACCGCTCCGCGATCTCCGTGGTGGTATAGTCGGAATCGGTCTTCCCCACCATGTCGGCCGGTTCGGAAAATCCCGCGTCCAGGGCATTTTGCCGGTTGCAACCGAGAAAGACCGAGTTAAGGTCCTTCCAGAAGACCCGCTGCGGGATGGAGTCCAGGATACCCTGGAGCATCTGCTGGGAACTGAAGAGTGCGTCTTCCATCCGTTTCCGTCCGGTGATATCCCGGACAAAAGCGAAACTGTACTCCCGGCCATCCCTGTTAACGTAAGTTGCGGCAATTTCGACATCGATGATCCGGCCGTCCCTGCACCGGTGCCGGGTCGTAATGAACTGTTTTTTGTTTTCCCGGAGATCCGCGACAGACCGGTCCCATACTTCCGGCGGGAAGTCCGGGTCCAGTTCGAAGATCTTCATTGCCAGCATCTCCTCGCGCGAATAGCCGGTGACCCGGCAGGCGGCATTGTTGGCATAGAGGATTCTTCCGGTAAAGTCCATCCAGAAGACCTCGTCGTATGCCTGGTCGACCGAGACCTTCAGGAGCAGGAGCTCGTTCTCCGCCCGCTTCCGTTCCGTGATGTCCACGAACGATGCAACTACCGACCCCGGCGCGATCTGGAAAGCCGTGACCGCATACGCCCCGCGGATCTCTCCCTCATCATAGACAACCTGTTCGGTCTGCCACAACGATCCTGATTCCGCGACATTCCGGTACGCATCGGGGACTTCCGTTCCGTTGAGGCCGGGGAATGCCTCTTCGATAGTCTTCCCGATGAGCCGGTCGTGCGTTACCTTCAGGATCCGGTCTGCCGCGGGGTTTGCGCCGGTGAAGATGAGCCCCCGGCCCGGCACCAGCTCGTAGAAATGCATGCCGTACGGCGAATGTTCAATGACATGCCGGTACTTCTCCTCGCTTATCCGGCGCTCCTCCTCGGCTCTCTTCCGGGCGGTAATGTCCAGGAGGATACCATTGTAGATGATCTCGGAACCTTTCTTTATCGGACGGGCAATCCCCTGGAACCAGATCCGTTCCCCGTCCGGTTTCCTGTACCTGCCCTCAAAATCCCAGGGTGCCCCGTTCACGATGGATGTTCGGATCGAGTCCAGGAACCGGTCCTCGTCGCGGGGATCAACATTGCCGGTAAATTTGTCAAAAAAATTCTCGCGGTCACCCTCAATTCCGAAGACCTCGGTCATCCGGCTGCTGACGAAATACACCCCCATCCCGCCATCGGCCCTGGCATAGAACTGGTACACGACGCCCGGAACTGTCGCAGTAATTTCAACGAGCTGCTGCTCGCTTTCCCGGAGTTTCTGCTGTGCGGATGCAAGTTCCTCGTACTGGCTGCGGAGTTCCTCCTCGGAAGCGGCGATCTGTTCGTACGCGCTGCGGAGCTCGCGCTCGCTCTGCTTTCGTCCCGAGATATCGTTGAGGATGACGAGAACCCCGGTCTTTCCGCCATACACGAACGGCACCCCGGTGACGGCCACGTCGACCGGTGTCCCGTCAAGTCTCAGGAAAACCTCGTCGAGCGTTCCGGGAGAGGATCCCTCCGCGGTAACGTTCCTGACCCGTTCTTTGACGATCGCGTGGAAATCCGGGTGGATCCGGTCCCAGGGGTTCGTCCCCAGCAGGTCGTCCGCCGATGTCGCGCCAAGGAGCCGGATCGCTGCGTTGTTCACGTACACGAACCGGTTATTGACCTGAATGTAGATCGCGTAGGGCGCCTGATCGACAAGGCTCTGGAAGTTCTTCTCGCTCAGTTCCTTCTCGCGCTGGGCTGTCACGATCTCTTCGAGGTTGCTGCGCAGCTCCTCTTCCGATGCGGTGATCTGCTCGTATGCGGCGCGGAGTTCCTCTTCCGCGACCTTCTCCCGGGTGATATCGCTTGTCACGATCCCGAGCCCCTCGCCCACCCGGAACGCCTTGATCGCGAGCCAGTGCTTCCCGTACCCGGTCCCCGGCAGTTCTTCACTCCCCGCATAGGGGACTCCGGTCCGTATGATGCCGAGATACCGCTCGTAGTCTTCCCGCCCACGGGCACCGGGCATGAGTTCTTCGTAGTTTTTCCCGATCACGTCCTCTTTCCTCGTTCCCGGCGGCAGGTACGAGAGGGCTACATTGTTGAGATCGATGAGATTGAGATCCTTATCCCAGATCGTGAACGCGTCGGTCGCCGAGTCCATGAAGGTCCGGAGGCGCTCCCGGCTCTCGCGGATAGCATCCTCGGCATCCTTCCGGGCGGTGATGTCCCAGAGCGTCGTGATCCGGAGCATCTCCCCGCCCCTTGAAAAGTCCTGAGAGCGGAGCTCTGCCCGGAAGACCGAACCGTCCTTCCGCAACCCCTTCGCTTCGTATGCCTCATCGTACCGTTCTGCAATCTTCCGGCGGATATCGTCAACGGAATCCGGCGCGGCAAGCATAAGCAGGTCTTTGCCGATCATCTCTTCCCGCGAATATCCGAAGAGCGAACAGGCGCTGTCGTTGAGATCCACGATCCTGCCGGCCTTGTGGATCACGATGCCTTCGAGGGTCGCATCGGCGAGCTGCCGGAACCTGCCCTCGCTCTCGCGGAGCTGGCGCTCACTCGTCGCGAGATCCTCGAACTGGCCCCGGAGTTCTTCGTCCGATGCCCGCAGTTCTCTCTCGGCCTGCTGACGCTTCAGGACGTGCCAGAGCCCCTGCATCAGGAGGGTGAGCTCCCGTACCTCGTTCTCGGTATAATCGGACGGGCGGTTAGCGACACCGGCAACGAGCACGATATGGTCCCCGTCAAAGACGGGTATATTCATGTGACGGACGATCTTCGGGTGGCCTTCCGGGTACCCCTTCTTTTGGGGATTGGGGGCCGCGTAATCGTTCGTGATAACCGGGCGGCGCTGCCGGACTGCCTCCCCCCAGAGGCCGGTCTTCTCAACGGGGTAGACGATCGGCTTCTCCCGCAGGGCGCACTCCTTCATGGCGCTCTCCGACCACGCGTACATTGTCATCACGCTTTCGTCCTCGCTGAGGAACGCGAGGTAGCCCAGCGGGCTTCCGGTAACTGCCCCGGCACCCTCCACGGCATACATGCGGAGTTCATGCTCGGATTTTTCGGCCCTGCCGTAAAGCCCCAGCATGTACCGGAGCCGGGATTCACTCTCCCGGAGAGCGGACTCGGCCTTGATACGGGCAATCGCGCTCCCGAACTCCCGCCCGATGGCGAGGAGGATCTCGCGGTCCTCCCGGTCGACGAGCGACGACTCGGTGCTCGCGACATTGAGGGCGCCGATGACCGTATCCTGCGCAACGATGGGGATGCTCGCGATGGCATGGAACCCTGAAACAGCTGCCGCCTGGGGAAGAACGGTTTCCAGGTTCTCGATGATGACCGGCTCACCGCGGATGAACAGGGTGTCGTAGGGAGGGGCATAGATGCCGATATTGTCGACTGCGGCGATGAACGCGGGGGGCAGGTTCACCGAACTGACGATCCTTGCGACCTGATGGTCGTCATCCACGAGATACACCCCCCCGGCATGGTACTTGAGGAGATCGATGGTTAAGGAAAGTACGTTTTTCGCGTATTCATCGATGGTCTGCGGGAGGTTCGAAACCTGGATGATCCGGTTGATAATCGAGAGGGCGCTCGTCTTCTGTGCGATCTGCTCCGCGTCCCGGTCCTGCCGGGTGATGTCGCGGATCGATTCGATAGCGCCGACAATCCTCCCCTGCCGGTCGTAGAGCGGACTGGCTTTCCCGGCGAGCCGCACGACCTTTCCCAGGGGGCGGGGGAGGTTCGTGTCGGCGATGAGCACGTCTTTTTCCCGGTGGATATTCGCGTAATTCTTCGCGATGACATCGTCAGTTTCGAAGATCAGGTCGATCAGGATCTTCCGCCGGGTAGCGTAGAACGGGACAGCATACTCATAGTCCCCTTTCCCGATCATCTCCCGGGCCGGAACCCCGGTCATCTCTTCGATTGCCCGGTTCCACGCAATGACGGTACCGGCCCGGTCGATCGCAAAGGTCGCGTCCGGCAGGAAGTTGATGATATCGGTAAGGCGTTTCTCCGACTCCACCAGGGAATACTCGGCACGTTTCCGGGCAACCGCCTGCCGGACCTTGTGGGCCAGCTCGGCGAACTGCGCCCGGGGGTCCCCGCCTTTCTGGAGGTAAAAGTCGGCGCCGTTGTTGATCGCCTGGATCACGACCTCCTCGCGCCCGCGGCCGGTAAACAGGATGAACGGGATATCCCCGTACCGCTCCCGGACTGCCTTTAAGAACCCGATGCCGTCCATCCCCGGCATCTGGTAGTCCGAGACGATGGCGTCGTAGGACCGCGTCCCGATCGAACCGAGGGCGTGTTCGGCCGAGGGATCGGTGTCGACGGAAAATTCCTTGTCCTGCTCGAGAAAGATCTTCGCGATCTCCAGAAGCCCGGGCTCATCGTCGACATACAGGATGGAGTACATGGGGGGTCGTATTACTCTACCCGGAATCTATCCGCCGATATAAAAAGAGTGACGGTAGAATCCTTTATCTGCTTGGCATAACACCAGATTCTTTCGTCACTGCACCGCAGGACGACAAAGGGTTGGAAAAACGACGAACTCTGAAAGTTTTTCTTTGAAAAAGAGGAGAGCCGGCGCCCGGTGGTTCAGCACCGGTCGCAGGTGTAGGTGATGTCGAGCTGCGGCTTCCTCATATCGCCGGCAACCCGTTTCTTCCCGCCATTAATGAACCACCGGCCGCAGGCCGAGCACTTCTTGGGCCGGAACCGGTCGGACCGCCTCATCGGGATCTCGAGCGAGAAGGAGGTCTTCGTCCATTCCTCTGCCGGCTTGTCGGCGTTCTCGCCGTACGCGGTGATGAAGTCCATGATCTGCTGGGGTGCGACGCCGAGGTCCACGAACTGCTTGAAGACGAAGTAGTTGAAGATGAGCCACGAAAGATCGGACCGCTCGATGACCCCCTCGAAGTCACCGAGCGACTCCTCGAACTCCTCCAGCGAGCAGCCGCACAACGGGCATTTGCCCCCCACCAGCTCGTCGAGGAAGACCTCTTCGTGGCAGCCGGGGCAGGTGGTGTGCGGTGCGTGCATGCGTGATGTCATGGATACTCCGTGCGTGAATTGAAAGGTAGGGAAAATACCGTTTGTCCTTCCTGCATAAAAAGTGCAGGACGTTATCAGCAGACCTGTCCCCTTAGTTTGGCCGGGGGGCTCTTATACATTTCATTTCCGGGAGGGCCGGATCACGACGGTATGCGGGGATCTCATTCCGGGAGGTTCTCCGGCTCCATCACGAGCGTCCCGTAAATAACCTTCTCGAGGACCTGCGCAACGTACTTGATATGGGTTGCCTGTTCGAGGTCTTCGTTCCGGTGGATATCGGCGTAGATCTGGAGGCGCATGAGCGCGAACCGGAACCGGTCCAGCGAATCGTCATCGAGCGTCATCGCCTCGCGGTAGATCGGTTCGAGGAGATCGGGAAAGACCTGCGGGGTCTCGAGGCACGCGATCACGCCCTTGTAGATTGCAAGGGGCTTCTCCCTCCCAATAAGAACCCGCTCAAAGTCCATCGTCCTACTTCCCGACTTCTGCAACAAGGGCTTCCATGACGGCATCCACGCTCTTCCAGGTGGGGCTGTCGGCCCGTCGTACGATGAACGGCCTGCCCTCGTCCCCCGCCTTGCGGACCTCGATGTCCAGCGGGATCGAACCGAGGAACGGGACGTTTAATTCCTCCGCCATCTTCTTCCCGCCGCCCTTGCCGAAGAGGTCGATCTCCTCGTTGCAGTGGGGGCAGATCATCCCGCTCATGTTCTCGACAATCCCGAGGACGGGAAGTCCCAGTTTCTCGATGAATTTCACCGATTTCCTGGCATCGAGCGTTGCAACATCCTGCGGGGTCGTGACGATGACGGCGCCCCGGACGTTCGGGGCCAGCTGGGCGATGGTGAGGGCTTCGTCCCCGGTCCCCGGCGGGAGATCCACGACGAGATAATCGAGCGGGCCCCAGTTCACGTCAGAGAGGAACTGCTGGATGGCAGCCATCTTCATGGGGCCGCGCCAGATGAGGGGGGTGCTCGTGTCGGGAAGGACGAATGCGATCGAGACCACCGAGAGTTTGCCGGTGACGCGGACCGGTTCGATCTGCTCCCCGTTCACCGCGAACTTCGCGGTCTCGATCCCGAGCATCTTGGGGATGTTGGGGCCGTGCATGTCGAGGTCGAGGAGCCCGACCCGGAACCCGTGGTTGGAAAGGGCGTAGGCAAGGTTGACCGAGACGGTCGACTTCCCCACGCCGCCTTTGCCGGACAGGACAAGGATGACATGCCTGACGTCCATCTCGACCTTCGGGGGAAGACCGGTTGCTTTCTTCGCGTCACCGCAGTTGGCCGCACTCGGGCAACCGTTGCATTCGTGGGCGCACTCTTCCTTGGTCGGCGCCTTTGCTGTCTCTTTTTTGCTCATGGTGTGCCTCAAAAAAATTCTATAAAATGCTCTCAGGATCTCTTTTCAGGAAACCATAAAGATGTCTGGATTGCTACAAGGAACCCGGGCGTGATTTTTTGCATGAGACCTCTTATCGTAACGCTGGACTTCCTTGAATTCCCCCCAGAATACACCCGGGATGGCGGGAACCGGTCCCCGCGGATCCAGCTCCGGGGGCTTGACGCTGCATCTGTTGCCGTAATGGCGTTCAACCCTTTCATAAAGGCCTGCTGCTCGTTCACGCCGTGGATCATCTGGAACCTGCCCGCGGAGCCGGTGGTCCCGCCCGGGATCCCGAACGGGGGAAGAACGACCCTGCCGGTCCCCTCCGTGCAGGGCAGAAACGATTACGGGATCACCGGCTACACGGGCCCCAACCCCCCCGACGGCGAGACGCACCGCTACCAGTTCAAAGTCTATGGCCTCGACGCGATCCTTGACCTTCCCCCCGGTTCGGACAAGCACGCCCTCATCGAGGCGATGCGGGGGCATGTCCTCCAGTTTGGCGAGACGGTGGCCATCTGCACGCGGTGAGGAATAGCAAAAAGACCGGGGGGTGTGGGATTCGATGAGGAACGGTTTACTTTTGACGGGTTGCTGTACCGGAGAATCGTACATTTTCCGGAATAGGAAAAAGGACAGACGGATCTGACGGATCCTGCGGGAGAATAGAGAAGGCAGGAGCAGGATGGTCAGGACAAGAGGCGATACTGTCCCGACGCATATCGTGAGCCGTGTCAGTCTCTCCAGAGATGATCCTGCCGCTTTGTTCTGTACCCCTCATCAGCCGGACCGGTGGAGAAATCCGGTCCTACCAGGCTTCAGGGAAGGCCATGTTGGTGTAGATATCCTCGAGCCGGGCCTTGTGGGTTCTCTCCATGTCGGCAAGGCCGTTAAAGAGCATCTGCTGCTGCGAATCCGTACTTGCCGCCGCAAGCCGGGTATACATCTGCATTGCCTCGAGCTCTTTCTTGATCGCAAGGACCAGTCCCTCGAGCGGTTTCAGGTCAGGAGTAATTGCTGGTGAGGGCAGGGAGTCGCCGACCTTGTAGTCAACCCTGGCATCGAAGTGCATGGTCTTTGAACCCTTTGCAAGGAAGTCCTGCAGGAATTCCCGGTGTTTCTTCTCTTCCCCCGCAAGCTCGGAGAAGATCTTTTTCAGGGCTGCATCCTTTGCCTTGTCCGCAACGCTCCGGTAGAACGTGTAGGCTTCTACCTCGCGCTCGATGGCAAGAGAAATGATTTTCGTGTACTCGTCCGGTTTCATCGTTTCACAATCTCCTTTCTGGTTGTTCGTTCAGTTTTGGATCATCCCTCCGGTGAGAACCGAGGAGGGAGGTTTTTTTGTTTTGTCCGTTCAATAAAAATTTTTAGTTGGTGTACGGGGCTTTCCCGAGCTTCGGCTCGAACGCGGCATCGCCTTCACTGCGGATGGCGTGCGAGAAGAGCGCGAGCGGAATATCCATCGCGCAGAGCTCTTCGCACTGGCCGCAGTTGATGCACGAGTCCGAGATATGGGCGAAACGCCGCAGGTGGAACATCGGGTTGGGGGGGACTTCACCGGGTTTCACCATCAGGGATCCTTTCTTCAGGTCAGCAGCCGCGGTGAAACAGACCGGGCAGTTCTCGATACAGGAATAGCACCGGATGCACCGCGATGTCTCCCTGTTGATCGTCTCCCACAGACTGCCGGCGAGAGCGCCGAAGTCCTTCCTGCGCCACTTGTCGCCGAGCTTGAACATTGCGTTCTCGACCTTTGCGCGGATCTCAATCCCCTTGGGATTGGCCGCTTCCGTTGTGAGGATGCCGGATTTGACCGCGCCGTCAAGGAGCTTCGCGCCCTTCTCGGAGCATACTTCAATGAAGGTTGCCTTGCCTGCCTTGTCGCCGATAACCCCCCAGTTCCCACAGGCAAGGTCTGCCTGCCGGGGGACCTTGTACTTGCACCGGCGGCAGTTGCTGCGCCTGCCGTAACCCGCATCCTCGAGTTCGTCGATGGAGATGCCCTTGTGGCCCCCCTCGTACTCGATGATGAACTGGCCCTTGTCGATCTCTTCCTTGTGGACCTTGTCCGGGTCGACGCCGAACTTGTCGGCAATCATCTTCCGGGCGAGGACCGGACTGACCGACCCCCCGCAGTTGACCCCGATCAGGATGACGTTGTCGAGGTTGATCTGCCGGCGCTTCGCGAGCTCGATAAATGCCATGGTATCGCAGCCCTTGACAGTCACACCGATCTTTTTGTGTGCTGCGCCGTCAAGGAACTTCTTGACATATTTCGGCAGCAGAAGGGTGCCGCAGTGGAGGGACCCGGCCGTCCTGGCAAGATCGGCCGGATTGGTGATGAGCACGGGTTTTGCATCGTAGAGATCGGTACCTTTGGTGATGGCAAGTACGGCATCGACTGCTTTTGATTCGAGCGCGTGCTTCCAGAGTGCCGTTACTGCACCGCCGAGTTCCGCCTTCTTCTTGATCTCCGCGTCGTTCGTCCACGCGTAGAGCATGTCGCCTTTCTTCGCCATCTTACTTCGCCTCCGGTATCTTCTCGATCCTTACCGCACAGGCCTTGAACTCGGGAATGGCAGCAACGGGATCGAGCGCGTTGTTGGTAAGAATATTCGCAGCACATTCCACATAGTGGAACGGCATGAAGACGACACCCTTCTTGATGTCCTTCGTCACGCGGGCCCCGATCGTGATCTGACCGCGGCGGGTTGTGGCTTTCACCATCTCCTTATCCTTGACTCCGAGAACCTTCGCGTCCTCCGGGTTGAGCTCGACCCAGCCGGTCGGCTCCTCGCTCTCCAGGCTCTTTGACCTGCGGGTCATGGTACCGGTATGCCACTGCCAGATGCAGCGTCCGGTGGTCAGGATGAGCGGGTAGTCCTTGTCCGGAACTTCCGCCGGCGGCTTGTACTCAATGGGCGTGAAGATGCCAAGGCCATCCGGGTGGGTAAACTTCTCCTTGTGCAGGATCGGGGTCCCCGGGTGGTCGGCAGTCGGGCAGGGCCAGTGGAGCGCCTCGGGCTTCTCGAGCCGTGCGTAGCTCATGCCGCCGTATGACGGGGTGACCTTCGCGATCTCGTTAAAGACATCCTCAGCGCTCTTGTACGGGAACTGCTTCTCGTATCCCATGTATTTTGCGAGCTCGCAGAAGATCTGCCAGTCTGCTTTTGCCTCGCCGGGCGGGTCCTGGGCCTTGCGCCACTTCTGGACGCGGCGCTCGGTCGAGGTCTGGGTGCCGTCCTTCTCGGCGTAACAGGCTGCCGGCAGGACAACGTTTGCAAGCTTTGCTGTTTCGGTCAGGAAGATATCCTGCACGACCATGAACTCGACGTTCTTTAATCCCTTCTCCACGTGGTGGAGGTCCGGATCGGAGAGCATCGGGTTCTCGCCCATGATATACACGCACTTGACGGCCCCCGGCTCGTCCGCAAGCTTGTTGATCAGCTTGGTGACGGTCAGGCCGACCTTACCTTCAGCGATCTGGCAGCCCCACGCATCCTCCATCTTCTTTTTCATGTCGGGGACGATGACCGACTGGTAGCCGGAGTACACGTTCGCGAGTGCGCCCATGTCGCAGGCGCCCTGAACGTTGTTCTGGCCCCGCAGTGCGCAGATCCCCGTGCCGGGCCTGCCGAGGTTGCCGGTCAGCATCTGGATGTTGGCTACCGATTTGACATTATCGACACCGGTCGTGTGCTGGGTGATGCCCATCGAGTAGAGGATGGCGGATCGGCCGGATGTCCCGAACCATTGTGCCGCGGTGATGAGGTCCTTTTCGGGGATGCCGGAAATCTTCGCGACATTCGCCGGGCTGTAGGTGTCCTTCATCACGATCTCTTGGACCTTCTCGAAGTCCTTGGTCCGCTTTGCGATGAACTCCTTGTTCTCCCAGCCGTTCCTGAGGATCTGCTGCATGAAGCAGTTCAGGATAGCGACGTCAGAGCCGGAGTAGAACGGCAGGTACAGGTCCGCCTGCTTGCCCGTCGGGGTGAACCGCGGGTCGGCGTAGATGATCTTCGCTCCGTTCTTCTTTGCCTGCATCACGCGGCGGCCGATCAGCGGGTGCTGCTCGAAGGTGTTGCTGCCGATGATGAGGAGGCATTTGGATTCCGCGATGTCCGCGATCGACTGGGTCATCGCACCGGATCCGAATGCCCCGGCGAGACCAACGACGGTCGATGCGTGGCAGAGCCGGGCGCAGTGGTCGATGTTGGGGGTCTTGAGGACAGCGCGGGCGAACTTCTGCATCAGGTAGTTCTCCTCGTTGGAGACACGGGCCGACGCAAGGCAGGCAATCTCCTCCCCCTTGTAGGACTTGAACTTCCCGGCGATCAGCTTGTACGCCTCGTCCCAGTTCGCCTCGACAAACTTACCGTCCTTTTTGATGAGGGGTTTGGTGAGCCGGTCCGGGCTGTTGACAAATTCCCATGCATAGGTGCCCTTGGGGCAGAGTTTGCCCTCATTGACAGGACTGCGCTGCCAGGGGGCGACACCCACAACCTTCTTGTCCTTGACAACAAGGTTGAAGCCGCACCCTGTGCCGCAGTACGGGCACGTTGTCGGTACGTATTTCACATCCATCGTAACACCTCTATATAAATGGGAACTCTGGAAAAGCAGCCTTAAATCTTCTGGTTTTGTTCGGAAAAAAGCAGTTTATTGCCTCTTTTTGCGATTTCAAAGAGATTTTACATTGTAAAAAATTAATGAATTATCGTAGTATCATGGGAAATTTTCCAGAAAATTTCATGACCAACGCATACGTTTTTTTTGGAGATCTGTCACCACCAGCCTTTATTTTACATTTCTTAGCAGTACTGCATTTCAGTTCTGCATTGCAAAGGCCACACCTTCATTACCCGGGACGGTGAATTTATTTTCTGATCATAATGGACAACCCGCACCGGCAACTGATTGAGACCATCTGCAACGACATCCTGCCGAACATGGTCCGGATCTATGCAGGGAAGAAGATGGACAGCGCACTGGATCAGGATCAGTTCGTAAAAATTCTCGAAGAGAAGATCGAGCGGGCAAACAAGTCGCTGAAGATGCTGCCAATCGAGGAGCAACCGGTCTACCGGGCGAAAATTGACGCCGCATATGCGGAAAACATCGACCGGCTGAGAACGGGGATGACAGCCCGTCCGGTCGTTGTCGTCCGGAAGATTTCGGCAGATTGTTCAACGCTCTGTTACCTGTGAAATCCGCGCAGGACACGGTGGAACGGATTTCCTCCGTTGATTTTTTTTCGCATCATTTTTTACCACGGATAAAAGGGCAGACAATCCTGAGGAGAGAAACGGGGAACAGGGAAATAAATTAATATTTAGTTAACTTTCTTTGATTTAAATGTAAATACATTTACTGATTATCATAATAATTTCGGATATTTTTTTAACGTAATGCACGTTGTTCTGATTAATGGATACCCGGCAGGAAACCATCAAAAAAATCAAGAGTCTCCTTCGTGCCCATCAGAACGGGCTCACCATCAGTGATATTGCCCAGAAACTCCACCTGAACCGGAATTCCACGGCCAAATATCTCGAGATCCTCCTCATTTCCGGAGATGTCAATCTCAATACCTTCGGCCCGGCAAAAGTCTACACCTTCACCCACAAGATGCCGATATCCGCCATGCTGAAATTCTCTGCCGATATCATCCTTCTCATCGATAACGATATGCGGGTGCTCGACGCGAACGAGAACGCTCTCACCCTCCTCGAAATGTCCCGGAAAGACCTGATCGGGAACCCGGTCCAGAACCTTACCTCCCCCCTGATTGCCCGCCTCGCTCTCCCGGATGTTTTCGGGGATATCCAGAGGAAAGGGGAGCTCGTGCGGGAGTTCAGCCTCCCGCGGCAGGGGGAAGACCGTCACTACCGGATGCGCATCATCCCCACGGTATTCGACAACCTCGATGAAGGCGTGACGATCATCGGGGAGGATATCACCGAACGGATCCGGTTCGAAGAGTCCCTGATGATCTCTGAAGCGCGGTACCGCGCCATTGTCGAAGACCAGAACGAGTTCATCTGCCGTTTTACCCCGGATGGAACGCTTACGTTTTTCAACGAGGCCTATGGCAGGTATTTCGGCATGGAAAAGGATCAGTGTATCGGACATTACCATTGCGTGGTACTTCCGCCGGAGGATGCCCGGGCCGTCAAAGCCCATATCGCATCTCTGACGCCGGAGAACCCGGTCAAGACCATCGAACACCGGATCCGGATGAAGGACGGTTCGATCGTCTGGCACTTCTGGAGCGACCGGGCCATCTTCAACGCCGAAGGAAACGTGGTCGAATACCTCTCGGTCGGGAGGGACATTACCAAACGGAAGGAAGCGGAAGAAGCGCTTGTCGAGAGCGAGCAGCTCTACCGGACCATTCTTGACAATATCCGGGACGTCTACTACCGCTCCGCCGTCGATGGGACACTCCTTATGGTCAGCCCTTCAGCCGCCCGGCTGTTCGGCTACGACTCTGTGGAAGAGATGATCGGGTCGAATATCGCCCGGGATTTTTATGTTTCACCCACGGACCGGACGAAATTTTTGGATACGCTCTATAAAGAAGGAGAAGTTACTGATTACGAGATCATCCTGAAAAAGCGGGACGGGACACCGGTGGTTGTTTCCACGAACAGCCATATTCTCCATAATGCTGAGGGGAATGTGACCGGCGTTGAAGGTATTTTCCGGGATATCACGTTCCGCAAACAGGCCGAAAAGGCGCTGTCGGAGAGCGAGGAGCGGTTCCACCTGATTACCGACCATTCCCCGTTCCCTATCTCCATCACCGACGATGCAGGAAGGTTCCTGTACATGAACAGAATTTTTACCCAGCTCTTCGGGTATTCGCTGGATGACATCCCTGCGGAAACGGACTGGCTTTCGATGGCGTTCCCCGACGTTTCAGTTCGGAAGGCTGCCCAACTCGCATGGGACGATCCGGTTCCCGCGATGAACGGGGAGATCCGACCCTGCGTTTTTCCGGTGACATGCAAAGACGGAACGGTCCGGCCCACCAGCTTCTTCCGGGCCCGGCTCCAGAGCGGGGAGAACTTCACGGTCTACGAAGACCTCACGCCGAAAAAAGAATCGGAACGGCTGCATTCCGTTCTTGCGTCCATCGTGAACACGTCTACCGATGCCGTCACCCTGTACCGGATCCTCCATGGCTCCATGCACGACCAGAGATAAGCCTTCCGGTGTACCGGATCTTTTCCCGTCGTGAAAAAAGATATGTCAAGAACCGGATGAGGATTTTAAAAAACCGTCCCGAGATCGCGGTTAAAAAAAGAGGTGTGGGAAAAATTACCGGGTCTTTCTGGCAACCAACGGAGTACCCGGTATTATTTGTTGATCTTCTGCAATGCCTCCTCTGCCGCGATCTTTACGTAGGCGTTGTCATTCTTGATGACTGACTGGAGTTCTGCTACTGCCTTTGCATCCCCGATTTTACCGAGTGCAGCAGACGCTGCAAACCGGACGTCCTGGTCCGGGTCTTTTAAGAGAGATATCAGGGGGTCAACCGACTGGGTTGCACCAATGTTTGCAAGCGCGTCGGCAGCCAGGTACCGGACCCAGCGGTCATCATCCTTCAGTGCCTTGATCAGGAAATCCGTTGCCGGTTTCCCGTACTTTTCAAGTTCGATGACTGCTTTGAACCGTTCGGCATTCCCCTTGTTTTCAAGTGCTGCTACAGATCTTTGCATGATAATACTCCAACCCTCGTGGGTTGAAGAAACCTCATGCAGGAATTATATTATATATTTGCCAGAAAATATTGGGTGGCGGTTCCGCACGGCAATAGGGAGGGACTCCCGGACAGATCGAAAAAGATCTGAAATACCATCCCTGTCCCAGGGGGCTCTCCAGAATATCTCCATTCCTTCCATCGTCCGGCGTTTCGGGTGATGTGATGGACAGAGAGATCCCGAGGCGAAAGGGATCGGACGCAACGTTTCCGTACGTATTTACTTGTTGTGGGCAATAGAGAGATCATGGAGGATCGGGAATGACGAGCCTGCTGACATTCTCCGTTGACGGGATCCCCTGTGCGATCCCGAACGAGTATTCCCTGTTCGTTGTGCAGATGATTGCGCTGAAACAGCCGGCAGTGCCGGGAGGAATGACGGCAGGAATGGTCAATATCGAAGGCACGATCCTACCGGTATACTCCCTCCGCCGCCTTTTCGGGTTCGATGACCGCCCGCCGCGGACCTCCGACATCCTGATCATTGCCCATTCGGGGACAGAGACCGTCGCGCTCTGGGCTGATGAGACTTCCGGCGTTGCCGACATCCCCCCGGTTGACAATACGAATTCCCCCCTCGCCCCCGCTGGCCTGCGCATCACCAGTGACGGCGTTGTTATCATTCAGGATCTGCCCGCATTACTTGCCGGCGCGGACCCCGTTGCGGTCCATGCGATTCTTCCACCGGCCACCAGGGATACCGGTACGGAAACGGAAGATTTCAGTCATGTCCAGGATGTTCTGAAAAAGCGGGCGCAGAGGATCGCGCGGCCGGTACGGGCAAAAAAGGAAGAGATGCCCGTTGAAGTCCTGAAATTCCGGCTGGCAAACCAGGAGTATGCCCTCACCATGGACCATATCCGGGAAGTGGACTTAACCGGGGAAATCACCCCGGTACCCGGCACTCCTGACTACATCTCCGGGATCTGTGCCATCCGGGGCGAGATCATCTCCCTTGTTGACCTGCGGGAATTTTTCAGGATCCGTAATAAGGGGCTCACCGACCTCAACCGGGTCATTGTAATTACCGATGGCACGATCACGTTCGGGATCCTTGCGGATTTCATCACGGGGATCGGGATGCTCCCGCGGGAGATGCTCGCCCCGGTACGGCCCGGCCAGACAACAATCGCGGACAAATACCTCCTTGGTGCTGTCCGCGACCTCATTGTCCTGGATGCCGCCGCGTTCCTCGCTGATCCTCAAATGGTGATTAACGATACCCGGATGTAGCTCCCGATCATCCGGCCCCCTGCCAGTCCGAACCATGCCGGGGAGTGCAGTGGCGTTGTCGTAACGACAACCAAATCACCATGTTTAAGATACCCCGCATCCGTCTATTCATTAGCGGCAGGATTACCGGATCCGGGAGGAAACTGGGTGTTATTTTCAGATATGAAAGTCGGAACGAAGATTCTCGTCATCTGCCTGTTCCTTGCGATCATTCCGACACTGTTACTCGGGCTTGTCGCGTATACCAGCTCGAGCAGTGTCATCAACGAACAGACACGGTCGTTGCTGGAGACGCAGGTCGCAGATATGAAAGGGTGGACCAACGATGTGTACAAACTCACCCGCAACAAGGTCAACAGCGACCTCAACGTGGCGAAACAGAACTTCTATGGCAAAGGTGTCCCGCAGGTCATCAACGGGAAGATGACGCTTGTCGACAGCAACGGGGGCGAATATGTCGTCAACGACAACTTCGAGATTGTCGACAAGGTCCAGGCGATGGTCGGCGGGGCTGCGACCGTCTTTCAGGTCTACAATGACAGCTATGCAGTCCGCATATCGACCAACGTCCTTGACACGAACGGGCAGCGGGCAGTCGGGACACGGCTTACCGATGAAGTCTATAAAGTGACCGTAAATGACGGCCAGACATACTATGGCAGGCGCGACCTGTTCGGGAAGAACTACGTCACCGCGTACGAGCCGATCAAAGACCCGCATGGGAAGATTATCGGGGTTCTTTTCGTCGGTACTGAAGAAGGACAGACCCTTGATGTGGTCCGGAAAAGTATCAAGGAGACGGTCGTCGGGAAGAACGGGTACATGTATGTCATCGACAGCACGGGAAACGTGCTCGTGCACCCTTCTCTCGCAGGGCAGAACTGGTCGGACAAGGACTTCGTCCAGGAAATCATCCGGAACAAGGAAGGCGCGATCCCCCACGAGGCTGACGGGACCCAGGTCCTCGATGCCTATACGTACTACGAACCGCTCGACTGGTATATCGTTTCCCGCGCCGAACTCTCGGATTTCACCGGCCCGATTGATACCATCCGGAACACGATCTTCGCGCTGATGGGCGCATCGATGGGCATCGGTGTGGCTATTGCGATCCTCTTCGGCCGTTCCATCTCCGGCCCGCTGCAGCAGGTCGTCGTGATGATCAAGGAGCTGCGCAACGGGCATCTCTCAGCGCGGCTGAATATCAAGCGGCAGGACGAGATCGGTATCATGGCCGCGACCATGGATGAGTTTGCCGACGACCTCCAGACCAACGTTGTCGGGAACATCAAGAAGATCGCGCACGGGGATTACATCGAGACCTTTGCGGAGCCGGTCGATGACCGTGACGAAATCCGACCGGCGCTCCGGATGATGGTGGATTCCCTCGACCACCTGCACAAGGAAACGATCAAGCTCACGGATGCCGCCCGGGCCGGCGATCTCTCCGTCCGCGGTAACGAGAGAGCGTTCCGTGGCGGGTACCGCATGATCATCGCAGGATTCAACAAGACACTGGAAACCATCACGGAACCGGTCAACGAGGCGATGCGCCTTGCCGGGTTCTATGCATCCGGGGATTTCACGGCACGGTTCGATGAAAAAATCCCGGTAGCCGGGGAATTCGTGGCGTATCGCGACGCTCTCAACACGATCGGTATCGAACTTTCCCGGATGATGAAACTCATCAACGAGGAACTCTACGAAGGTGTGTCCGTTCTCTCTTCAGCATCCAGCGAGATCCTTGCCGTTACCACCCAGCTCTCCACCGCCAGTTCCTATACGGCAAACACGGTCAACGACACCTCGGATTCGGTCGAAGGGGTCCGGAAAAAGACCGAGATCGTTATCCAGAAGTCCAAATCCGTGTCCGAGAAAGCCTTAAAGGCAATCAGCGTGTCCGGTGAAGGCCAGAAATCAGCCCAGGAGATCCTGAACGGTATGAACCAGATCCAGCGGCAGATGGACATCATCGGGATGAACGTCATCAAGCTCTCGGAAGAAAGCCAGGCGATAGGGGAGATCATCGCAACCGTTACGGATATCTCGGAACAGAGCAACCTGCTCGCGGTCAATGCTTCGATCGAGGCAGCGAAAGCCGGGGAGCTCGGGAAAGGGTTCGCTGTCGTCGCCCACGAGATTCATAACCTTGCGGAACAGTCCAAGAAAGCGACCGCAAACATCAGGATGATCTTAACGGATATCCAGCGCGGGGTTTCTTCAACGGTAGTATCCACCGAGCAGGGCACCCGGTCTGTCGCCGATGCCGTACGCCTTACGAGCGATGCACGGGAGGCGATTGAAGTTCTTACCCGGTCGATTGCAGACTCGTCAAGGGAAGCGATTGAGATCACCACTTCGATCCAGGAGCAGGCAGCTGGTGTCGACCAGATCTCCCTCGCCATGGAAAAAATCCGGAACGCTGCACAGAAGAACCTGGAGATCACGAGAAAGGCGGAAAAAACCGCGGAAGACCTCCACGAGCTTGGCGTCCGTTTAAAGAAGCTCACCGTGCAGTACCATGTATAACCCGCCCTGCAATGACCGGACCCGATGATGATTTCAAAAAGAGGCTGCTCCAGACATTCCGCGAGGAAGCTGACGAGTATCTCGGGGTCATAACACAAGGGCTTATCGAACTTGAAAAGGCAGGCCCGGATGCAGCCCCTGACCTCATCGAACAGGTATACCGCAAGGTCCATAGCCTGAAAGGGGCAGCACGGGCCGTCCAGCTCAAGGAGATCGGGCTGATCTGCCAGAACCTGGAAAATGTTTTTTCCTTAATAAAACAGGGAACGTACTTCCCGGATGAGGCTGCTTTCGATACGTTCCACCGGACGCTCAAGGTCATCGAAAACATGCTCTCCGGCCGGGAGGACAATGAGGCCCGGAGTGCCGGCATCCTTCGGGAAATCCGGTTCCTTGCGGATGTGCAAAAAACTGCCGGTCCACAACCCGGATCCACTCCCGGCGGACCCTCCCCGGAACAATCGCTGTCGCCCGATCGCGGGCAGATTCGGAACGGATCCTCTCTCCGCAGGAAGACTTTATCCGCCAAGGAGAAACCACTAACCGTTCCTGTTAATGCACCGGCACTGCCGGATGAGCCGCCCGGCCCGCTGCGGGAAGGGGAAAAAAATGCCCCCTTCACCTCGCGTATTGAACCAGAAAGTACGGTCCGTATCGCGACGGACCGGCTCGACCGTCTCATTGCCGGCTCCGACGACCTTTTGACAACCCGGCTGTTTATCACGCATCGTTCGCACGAACTCGAGGAGATGATGACCCGGGTCTCGCTCTGGCGATGGAACCAGACGCTGGTATCCTCCGACCTTCACCGTATCCGGAAATACACGCTGGGCACAAACCAGTCTGCCCTCCCGCCGGATCTTGTCCTGCCCCTCCAGCGCATCGTTGAGTCGATAAAATATGACCATGAGTTTATCACGTATCTCCAGTATGCGCTCTCTGCCCATATCCGTGCAACCGAGCGGGACAGCGCAGCGCTCGAGTCGAGCACTTCGGGCATCTCCGATCTGATCCATGATGCGGTGCTCCAGCCGGTCTCGGCGTTCCTGATGCAGTTTTCCGGGTTTATGCGGGAATATTCGCGGGATATGGGGAAGATGGTGGATCTCGTAATCGAGGGGGGGGAAATCGAGGTGGACCGGCGTATCCTGAGCGCGATCAAGGATCCTCTCCTCCATCTCATTAACAACTGCATCGATCACGGGATTGAATTCCCGGATATCCGGAAGTCCCGCAACAAAACGGTCCGGGGCATCATACGGATCCGTATCATCCCGCTCTCCGGCAGCATGGTCGGGATCGAGGTATCGGATGATGGCAACGGGATCGATTGTGATGCAGTCCGTCAAGCCGCGGTCCGGACCGGCATAATCACCCGGCGACAGGCAGCCAAACTGACCGACAGCGAGGCGATCTGGCTTATCTTCCGGTCCGGTCTCTCGGTCAATCCTTCGGTAACAGAGTTGTCGGGCCGGGGGCTTGGCCTTGCCATAGTCGAGGAGACCATCACCCGGCTTGGCGGGACGGTTTCGGTCTCTTCTGTGCCAGGATCCGGTACAACCATCACCCTGCATATTCCTGTACGGCTTGCGACGCTTCATGGCGTCGTGATCCAGTCCGGAAACCAGTCCTATGTGATCCCGATGAAACAGGTGAGCCAGGTCATCCGGGTTCGGCCGGATGCGATCCGGACCATGGACAACCGTGCGGTGATAACCGTCCAGAATGAGACGATCCGTGTCATCCAGCTGACGAATGCGCTGGGAGGTTCCGGAAGCCGGATCGATGACGGGGGGACCGGGCATATTCCGGTCATCATTCTCGCGTACGGTGCCGGCAAGATCGCGTGTATTGTTGATCGGGTAATCCGGGAACAGGAGATCGTTGTACGGCCGCTCGGTTCCCAGCTCAGGAGGGTGCGGCGGATCACGGGTGCGGTCATCCTCGGCGACGGTACTGTCGCCCTTGTCATTGATCCAATCGAACTGATTCAGGAAGCCCTTGCCGCCAATCGCCCTGCACCGGTCATGCCCGTCGAAGCAGAGAAGCACTGTCGTGTCCTTGTCGTGGAAGACTCGGTCACCTCACGCACGCTGCTCCGCGCCATGCTCGAACAGGAGGGATGCCAGGTGAAGACAGCGGTTGACGGCATAGAGGCATTCGCAATGTTTAAAGAGCATGAGTTTGATATGGTCGTTTCAGATGTGGATATGCCCCGAATGAGCGGTTTTACCCTCACCGAGAAGATCCGTTCCGATCCCCGCCTGAAGAAAATTCCGGTAATTCTGGTAACCTCTCTCGATTCGCCGGAGGATGAGCGGCACGGGTACGCTGTCGGGGCGGATGCGTACGTGGTAAAAAGCGGCTTTGAGCGGGAAGAATTCCTCAGCATGATCCGGCGGTTTATCTCCCTCGCAGGCCGCTGATTACCCCAAGAAAAACCGCAAGGGTGCTTACGAAAATGACGAACGAGACTGAACATGCCGGTATGAAGGTTCTTGTTGTCGAAGACAGCAGGACACAGGCAGAATACCTCGGCCATATCCTTGAAAACGCCGCGTACAAGGTCATCGTTGCCACCAACGGAAAAGAAGCCCTCGAAAAGATCCGGACTGACCGTCCCACGATCGTCCTGACCGATATTGTCATGCCGGAGATGGACGGGTATGAGCTGTGCCGTGCCATCAAACAGGACGAGAACACGGCATCCATCCCTGTCATTCTCGTTACCCAGTTGTTTGATCCGGCCGACCTGATCAAAGGCCTGGAAGCCGGGGCCGATAACATCATCATCAAGCCGTTTGAGCCCGAGCATGTCATCTTCCGGATAACGAGCACCCTGAAATCTCTGGAAAAGAAGGATGCCGGTGGTGAAGAGCCCGATCTCGAGGTCTCGCTTGCAGGAAAGAAGCATGTCATCCCCGCAGGCAACCTCCACGCTCCTGCGATCCTTCTCTCGACGTACGACCTTGCCATCCGTAACAATACTGAACTGAAGGAAGCACAGAAGAGTCTTGTCGCCGCGAATGAGGACCTGCAAAAGAAGGTCGGAGACCTTCAGAAAGCCTATGACACGCTCCTGAGGGAGAACAAGGAACGGATCCGTGCGGAAGATGCGCTCACCAGAGAGAATAAACGACTCCGGATGATGGCAGGCCTGACTCGCGACACCGTCATGGACCAGCTCCTTGACCTGCAGAAATGCCTGGAACAGGCTGATGTTCTCCGCGAGAACGATGCTGCGATGGCATGGGACCAGATAATAAAGGCAGAACTCGTTCTGCTGCAGACGATCAAGACTCTCCGCTGATCCATCCCTCCTGACAATGGAGAGAAATCAGATCTTTTTTGGACGATTATCCGGTTTCCCCGGCGATGACCTGATTTTAAAAAAAGGTCGGTATGTGCCCTTTCGCCACTCTTAATATCTTCGCCGGCAGAAACACGGTACCCATGAAGAACTCCCGCTCTTCCCGCCGTCGTCCCGATCCGGCAACCGAATCCGCGATCCGGGCGTATGCCGGGAAACAGGAATCCCTCCTCTCGCCGCTCGCGGCCACCAGCGCAGACGCCGTGAGGCGGCATAACCGGAAGGCGGAGGACATCCGCACTCCCTACTCGCGGGACGCCGACCGGATCATCCATACCCGGGCATACACCCGGTACATCGACAAGACGCAGGTCTTCTACCTCGTTGAGAACGACCACATCACCCACCGGGTCATCCACGTCCAGCTCGTCTCCCGGATCGCACGGACGATCGGCCGGGCGCTCCGGCTCAACGAGGACCTCATCGAGGCGATCGCGCTCGGGCATGATATCGGCCATATACCGTACGGGCACTTCGGGGAGACCTGCCTCTCGGCACTCTGCGAAGAGCACGGGATCGGGAAGTTCTTCCACAACGTTCAGAGCGTACGGTTTCTTGACCGTATCGAGGACTGCGACCTCACGATGCAGGTGCTGGACGGGATCCTCTGCCACAACGGCGAAGCCGACGATGTCCGGATCGCGCCGGAACCATGCGGCAGCTGGGAGGAGTTCGACGCAAAGGTTAAGGCCAACGAGCAGGGTATCCGCACCCGCCCGCCGATGACGCTCGAAGGGTGCGTGGTCAAGTTCGCCGATACCATCGCGTATATCGGGAGGGACCTGCAGGATGCACGGGAGGTCGGGCTGCTTTCAGCTGACGAAGCGATCCCCGCGGAATGCCGGCAGGTGCTGGGCGGGAGCAACGCGGCGATCATCAATACGCTCATTTACGACCTGCTGGAGAACAGCGACAGCACGGAGAAGGGATTCATCTCCTACAGCAGGGACGTTGAACGCTCCTTAATCGCCCTTCGGGCTTTCTCACGGGAACGGATCTATGACAACCCGCGGCTGATTACGGAGCGGGAGAAGATCCGGGCCATGTACCGCACGCTCTTTACCACGTTCCTGGCCGATCTCATCGAAGGGCGGCGGACGTCGCGTATCTTTACCGAGTACATCGATACTCCCGGGATAAGCCCGGCATACCGGGATGCATCGACTCCCCCGATGCTGGTCCGGGACTTCATCGCGGGGATGACCGACCGGTACTTCGCACGGAGGTTTGCAGAGGTCACCCTCCCGAGGAAAGTCGAAGGCAGGTTTTCCTAAAAAAAACAAAAATGGGACCGTACGGATCTCAGTCGTACTTCCCTTTCAGCCCCGCCCAGCCGGTAAACCCGCAGTAGAAACAGCCGACCCCGTCGCAGTGGCGGCAGGGTTTCTTCGGGGCACGGACAAGCACGCTCCCTGTTTTATCGCAGTACAGGCAGCCTTCGCCGTCGCAGTGGGAGCAGGTCGCCCGTTCATAACATAGTTGATTGTCTGTCATTCATCCATCCTCGTTCGCGTACTATTCAGGGGAAAGCATCAATCATCCTCGTCGAGATATCCGGCTAGGGCACGCAGGAGTTCCGTCGCGGTCTGGTACCGTTTCGCCGGATCTTTCTCCAGGCATTTCATGATGATGCGGTCGACGACGGTAGCGTCCGGGTTGTACTCGGACGGGACGAGGGGGGTCTCCCGCAGGATCGCGTTCCCCACAGAGACGATGCTCTCCCCGCCAAAGGGAATGGAGCCGGAGACGAGCTCGTAGAAGACGACACCCAGCTGGTAAATGTCTGTCCGGACATCGGTGGTCCTGCTGTAATCCGCAGGGGAGACCTGTTCGGGCGCGGCATAGGAGAGCGAGAAGCCGGCGATGCTCGATTTCCGCGGGTCGGTTGCCAGCACCTTGCTCATCCCCCAGTCAGTGATCTTCGGGGTCAGGTCGTCGGTCACGAGGATGTTGTGGGGCTTGATATCCCGGTGGATGATCCCGCGTTCGTGGGCGTATGCAAGTGCATCTGCGATGCCCTGCACGATGTACACCGCCTTCCAGACCGGGAGCGGTTTTTTAACCGCCTCGAGGCTCCCGGCAACGTACTCCATCTCGACGTAGGGGACCGGCAGGATGTTGACGGCCGTGATCTCGACGATGTTCGGGTGGCGCAGCATCTCCCAGACCTTGATCTCGTTGAGGAACGATTTCCCCGTCATCTCGTCGAAGCTGATCGGGATCTTGACGGCAACCCGTTTCCCGTCGGAGATGCGCATCGCGGAATAGACCCAGGCGATCCCGCCCCGCCCGATGAGCTGGATATCGGAGTATTTCCCTTCCAGCTCCCGCGGGAAGTACGGGTGCGGGGCTGCGGCAGCCGGCCCCTCCCCTCCCTGCGTCGCACCCGGGAGCGTGGTTGTCGCCGGATCGGAGGGTGGCGGTGTTTCCGGTCCGGGTTGCGGTTCAGGAGACAGAGACGGCCGGGGGGATGGTTCCGGTACCGGGACAGGTGACGGAGCCGGGGCAGGTTCCTGCGCAATCTCCGGTCCCGCTTCCTGCGGCATTCCGGCGGGCATCCCTGCTGCGTCCGGCGCTCTTTCCTGGTCAGGAGCGGATGACTCACCCGTCGGAGGGGTCTGTCCTGCGCTGCCTGTTTTCTCACGGCGGAAGAACAGGACCACCGCTCCGCCAATCAGGATGACAAATCCTGCGATCCCGGCAAATGCGAGGTTTGCCGGCATGATGTTCAGCATACTTCCGATATCACCGGCAGGGATGGCGGGAAGTCCGGGGGTGTTCGTTACAGTGGCTGCCGGCACTGTTGTTGTCACCGTCACCGGGCTGACATTCAGGGAGCCATTGGTCGCCACACCGTCCGGGACGAGATGATAGAACCGGACCGGGTCCATCAGGGGGAACGAGTCCTGGGAGTTCTGGTTGGCCGGAAGGACGGCGTTCTGGTTGACCCCGATCTTGATGATGTAGGTCGAGTCGCCGATGCCGTCCCCGTTTTCATCGTTCCCGTGATAGTCGCTCCAGTAATTGCCCATCCTGCTGTTCCGGTTTCTTCCGAGGTAGGTGTACTGCCGGGGCAGATCGTCATTATACCGCGACGTGCTGCTCTTCGAGACGATATTGATCGTGTTGTCGAAGTTGTTCCGGACAACACGGTTGTATGCAGAGTATTCGTTGAGCGACAACCCGATGGAATTTTTCGAAAGCGAGTTGTTCTCGATGTGGTTCCTGTCAGAGTTCTCGAGCGAGATTCCCGACCGGATGTTCAGGGTGATGTTGTTTCCGGTCAAAGTATTGTTGTGGGCGGTTTCGAGAAGGATTCCCTGGGAGCAGGAGATGACGGTATTGCCAGTAATCGCGTTACGGTCGCCGGTGACATGGATACCGGAGAGCAAACGGGCATTCCGGATCAGAAAACCGGAGAAGGTGCACCCGTTTGCGGAGATCTCGACCGTGTTCCCCTGCGTCGCGGTCTCGATGATCGGCATCCCGCCGCCGGTGTCGATGCCCCGGATCGTCAGGGGCTTGTCAATCCGGAGTGTCTCGTTATACGTGCCGCTGCCGACGACGAGGGTGTCGCCGGCCGCCACGCGGTCGATGGCATCCTGGATGCTGGAGAACTCTGCAGCTTTGGGGGCGACATGGAATTCTGCAGCGACTGCCGGGATGGCGATGAGAAATGCAGCCAGGACGACGGCAACAAGCGTACGGCTGAACGGGTGACTACCCCTCCGAACCCCGGGCTCCTGCGCATGGCGGATCATGGTGCCGGCAGTATGCGTAACTCTGCACACGGTGTGCGTAGTATAAAATAGGGAGGCGGGGTACTAATGCGTTTCTCATGCGGACTTGGGGATGATCAGCAGCAGCCGGACCCCCGAGATCCCCCGGGATAGCTCGAGGAGATCGCCGTCAAAGACCGGGACCTTTACCTGTTTTGCCGCCTTGCGGTTGTTCACGGACGAACCCCCCGTGCTCCCGCAGTCCTCAAAAAACCAGTGCCCCTTGTCGCAGGTAAGTCTCCCGTGGGGATGGGTGATGCGCGTTACCGCGGAATAGTCGTCCGACAGGACAACGTCGTCGGAGGGATTGTATTTTCCGGTATTCTTGGCATCAACCCTCCCGATGTTGACGATCTCGTTTTTCAGCAGGAAGACCTTCCCGTCCATCGTCCCGCCGAGGACAATTGCCGCCGGCATGTTTCCCATGAACTCCTTAGAGAGCGCCCCCTTGACCGATGCGAGCCGGTTATTGATCTCCCCTGCGAAGATCTGGACTTTCTTGTTGGAGAAGAGGCCGAGGTTCCGGATGATCGCCTCGAGGCCTCCCGGGACAAGGGAATATTCCCAGACGGGATGGATGCCCTTGGATGTCGGTGCGCCGAGCCCCGCTTCTTTCCGGATCACCCCGATGCTGAGCAGCTTGTCGAGGTGTTTCTTGGTGTTCTCGTAACTCGTCTCTATCTCCCGGGAGATAGCCCGGGCATCGCGGGGCTTTCTCTCCAGGAAGCGGAGAATTTTTAACCGTGCACTGCTGGAGAGCACATCGAGATACTCGGAGAGTTCGTCGAGGGAATCGCCGTGTTCGTCCACGATGAGCGTCGGGGATCGGTCTTCCGGATTCATTGGGCTTCACTATACATTCTTTCCCCGCCCTTTTTAACCCTCTGCCCAGCTAACCTGACGCCGTATTCCCCGATACTGCCGGTTCATTCATTGAACCCCGGGGTTATCCCCTTCAACCCGGTATATGAACGGAATTTATCTTCCGCTGGGCAGATGAGATGGTAAGGTGATACACCAGCTCGGCGTGTCACCGGTCAGACCAAACGCGCACAACAACCGCACCACAAGAAGGAGATACCGATGAAATCTGGCAGGATGGTATTTGGAACGGTCATGTCTCCGGACCCTGTTTTTCCGGTCATCGCACGACAGGGTTCTTCCCGCGGGATTGCACACCCCACGGGATTGCAGGCAAAACGGTGTCCGGCAACGCGCATTTCCGGCAGGGAATGGTTCTCTCACGGTCCGGAAGGACGGTCGTTCCATCCATCCGCATCTGCCTGTTGTCATCAGGGATCTCCCCGTTCCTGGGAGAGTATGCCTTTGGGGGGTCATCCATGGTAGGAGAATTCCAGACTGCCAACATCTGCCTGTATGCGACCTATCTCCAGCCACGAACGATCAACCCGTCGATCCGGAAAAGCAACGCCGCCCCCATGGACACGCGTCCGGATCAGGAGGTACCTTCAACCTTTGCCCTTGATGTCTTTGATAAGACCGTCAGGAGAACGGAATGCCTCCTTGCCTACCTCCAGGGGAACGGCTATGACATTACCAATGTCGCTGACAACCTCCGTCAGCTCAAGGCTCTCAGGGGAGATCTCACCCGGGCATTTGCGACACCATCAGGATATGACCTGCGGCGGCACCTCCAGAACGTCTTCGAGGTCCGTGTCGTGGAACTCTGTTCCGCCATACGGTCGTTAAAAGACAGCGAACATACAGGGCCCCGCGGACAGTGCCCCGGGTATTTCACCGGAAAGGACACGGCCTTTCCGTTATGGGCCGGAGACTTCCTCCCCGGCAAATGCGACGGTGCATGAGACCATGCACTCCACGCCTCCAGTACTTCATACATCGCAAACATACTCCTAATCTCTTTTTCTCTCTTTTTCCCGGGAGCGAATGCCCAGGAAGCCCCCCGGGAAAATCCGGGAAATCCCTTTGAAAAGCCGCTGGCGTGCGGTTCCGGGGTACGTGCGGTTCCGACGATGCCGCCGGTGGTCTTGCCTTCCATGCAACGATAAGGTCCTTCCTCCCGCAGGTTTTCCGAAGGTATCCCCGCAGGGAGACCGTGGAAATCCCGGGTGTTCCCGGCCGCGTCTGCCCCCCGGAAAGGATGGCAGACCGAAAGAGGGTATCCCGGCCGGCATCTTCAGCTGCCATGTCCCCTTCCTGTATCTGAACGAAGTGAGCGGGGGATCTTCCGGACGATCCTTTTCCATGGCGCGAAAAAATCCATCAGCCTCTTCCCGCGTCCGCCATCCCGCCCCCGGGGCGGACCCTCGCGCGATTTGAAGGTGAAGTCGTTTCCGGCCGAATGAACGCTGCTTCCCGAAGATACGGGTTCTCTTTTTTGGCCGAACCGGTCATGCCTCCGGGTCCGGGTACGGGGGGTGCAGGATGGCCGCGAATCCCGCTCAGGAGTTCCCGGGAGGGATCGCGATTCTGCGGGAACCGGGGCCTGTTCCGGGCGAAAAAGAACGTTGTCGGATCGACAGGTATCCGGCAACTGCGTGTTACCCGTCAATCCTTACCGAACGGATGATGTCAGCGACCTCCTGCGAGTACGGGGACGGGTTCCGGAATGCAAAGATATAGACCTTCCCGTCGACGTTCGTGAAGATGTAGGATCCCCGGACGCCCGTCCCGTCGAAGTTCAGCTGGTACGACGGGTAGCCGGAGAAGTCATCCGTTACCGACATCTGGAGCTGGTAGTTGTGCTTCGTTATCTTGTATTTCCGGTACTTGCTGTCGAGGGCGAGCGAGGCATTGTGGAAATACCCTTCGAAGTTCGTGATGAGCTCGGGTTCGATATCGATGGAGAGGTGCGTATTCCTTGAATCATCCGGGTTCGGCTCGGCGGACCGGGCCCGGTCCGGGGTTATATCCGGTGAATAGAGGTCTGCGACGGTCCGCGTCGTCCTCCCGTAATCCTTGAGCGTTAACGACGAGACCTTCTCGATCTCCCAGTCTGCAGGGTAGGTTATGGTAATCCCCTCCGGAAGATCTGCGAAGGTAAGGTATGTTCCGGGGACTGCGGTGAGGGTCGCTGCCGGGGTCTGCGCGGGAGCGGGTGGAACGGTTGTCATCATCGGAACGCCGCTCGTCGTACGGGATGTCGTGCATCCGGCACAACAGAGCATGGCCGCAAGGATCGCAACGGTCACGATGGGAAAAAAATGCTTAAGTGTTTTCATGATGTTCACGGTATCCGGTATGAATGGATGCTGGATTTTGGAGTAATTGCCTTCTGGGATACCGGAGGAGAAAAATCAATTGAACCAGCCATTTATCTCAATCAACCGCGCTGTTCTGCTCTCATACCTGGCCGGGAGGGTATCCGGCCTTAGTCTTCTCCTCTCAAAGCCAGTTCCTCCGCAACCGTCCTGATATGCCGGAGATCCTCAAGATCCCGGAGCCACCTGCCGGGAATCGCATCGGCTCCCCAGCACGCCCCCGCAAGAGCCCCGGTGCACGCCCCGACCGTATCCGCATCGCCACCGAGATTTACCGCCGTGACCAGGGCTTCCTCGAACGATGCCGCGTGCATGAAACAGTTCAGGGCGGCATGGGCGCACAGTACTGCGTCGAGAGACGGCTCCGGGGGATGTTCTTTATAGCTTCCCAGCATACGCATAACCTCGCCGTCCCGGCATGCAGCAGCTGCAGCCCGGAATGCCGAATCCCGGGATTCGCCCCGGCACATGCGGCTCACCATCAGGTTGAGGAACGCGGAGGCATGAGCGGCGACAGGATCGTGATGGGTCAGCCGCGAACAGGCGATGCTGACGTCATACACGGAATCAGGGGCGTACCAGGCACCGAGGGGGAATCCCCGCATCACGCTCCCGTTGCTCCGGCTGCCGCCGGCCTGTTCATGGGCCAGCCGTGCAGCATCGCACAGGGGAGTGCCGCCGATGAAGAGGTCGAAGACCTTCGTGGATGTCGGGCCGAACCACTGCGGGTTCCCGCGGTAAACCGCGACGAACCGGGTCATCAGGTCACCGGGATCGAAGCCCCGGCAGGCGAGGAGCGACTCCGCGACCGCAAGCGCCTGCAGGGTATCGTCGGTGATCTCGCCTTTCCGGCGGGGAAATCTCCCGCCCGGGAGCATTTGTATGATCGGCTCATACGGCGGAGGCAGGCCTTCCAGCGGCGCGCCAAAAGCGTCCCCGATTGCAAGCCCGATTAGCGTTCCGGACACCCGCACGTGATCGGATATAAAGATCACCAAAAAGGTATATCATGCGTCCCGGAAATGTAATTTTTTGTGGTAGGTGATAGTGTGCAGAAAGAAGAGTTACTCCACTTGCATATGCTGATGATTCACATCAAAAAGTACTATGAAGGCGTCACCAGTGAAGAAATTCCCACCAACCGTTATAACTCCCTGACCATCTCTCCTGTTCACATTCACAAAGATAAAAAAGCCCACAAGGAAGCCCTCCTTGTGCTGGGAGACGAGATTGTCACCCACCTCCACGGGCACAAACCGCCGGTGGTATCCTATTCTACCGATGCTGCAACCCAGAGCGTGGCAGCCGAACACTAACTTCTTTTATGGACGAGGACCGTGCGTTACGGGAGATCATCTCCCGCATCATTGACTTACCGCCGGGAGATCCCCGGATCATCGCCGAGAAGATCGCGGTCTGCCGGAAGTACAGCCTCCCCGTCGTCCCGAAAAATTCCGCCCTGCTCGCGGCAGCCCTCCCACAGGAGCACGAGAACCTTCGCCGGCTTCTCCTGGTCAAACCCTCGCGGACGCTCTCGGGGGTTGCGCCCATCGCCGTCATGACATCACCGGCGCCCTGCCCCCACGGGAAGTGCCTCCCCTGTCCGGGCGGTCCCGACCACCCCTTCAAATCCCCCCAGAGTTATACCGGGGAGGAGCCGGCAGCGCTCCGGGCACGCGAGCATGGGTACGACCCGTACGAACAGGTCCGGGTCAGGCTTGCCCAGTTCGAGCTGCTCGGGCACCGTGTCGATAAGGCGGAACTGATCGTGATGGGCGGGACAATGACAGCGCGGACACCGGAGTACCAGCAGGAGTTTGTATCCCGCTGCATCCAGTCGATGAATGACTATGGGACGACCAAAGGACCGTCCCCGGAGGCACAAAATTTCGGGGAGATCTGCACAACCAACGAGACCGCTGCGGTCCGCTGTGTCGCGATAACCTTCGAGACCCGGCCGGACTGGTGCCGGCGCGAACACATCGAACGCATGCTCTCGCTCGGGGTGACTAAGGTCGAACTGGGGGTCCAGCATACTGATGACCGGATCCTCACAATCAACCGCCGGGGGTGCGCGGTCACGGATACTGTCGGGGCGAACCGGCTCCTGCGGGACGCAGGGCTCAAGGTCGGCTTCCACATGATGCCAAACATGCCCGGTTCAGATACCGATGCGGACCGCAGGATGTTCGAAACGATATTCGCCGATTCCCGGTTTCGGCCGGACTTCCTCAAGATCTACCCGACGCTGGTCACGCCCGGGTCCGAGATCGAGGCGCTGTACCGGAACGGGGAGTACGCGCCGTACAGCGAGGAAGAGATGGTCGGCCTCGTCGCGTATGCAAAATCGCAGATCCCCGAGTATACAAGGCTCCAGCGGATCCAGCGCGATATCCCGGCGAAGCTGATCGTCGCGGGTTCCCGGCACTCGAACTTCCGGCAGCTCGCCGCGGGCCGGCTGAAGGATCAGGGCGGGCGCTGCAGGTGCATCCGGTGCCGTGAGATCGGGAGGGCGCCATCGGACTGCGAACCGGTGGTCCAGACGATCACCTATGACTGCTGCGGGGGGACGGAACATTTCATCTCCGCTGTTGCCGGCGACTCCCTGATCGGGTTCTCCCGGCTCCGGTTCCCGGCAGAACCGTTCTTCCCGTACTTCGACGGTGCTGCCCTGATGCGGGAACTCCACGTGTACGGCAGCATCGTCCCGGTCGGGAAAAAAGCGGGGGACGAGGAGTACCAGCACCGGAAATTCGGGATGGAGCTCCTGGCACGGGCAGAGGGGATCGCCCGCGATGCCGGGTTCTCCCGTCTCGCCATCATGAGCGGGATTGGCGTGCGTCCCTACTACCGCAGGCAGGGATATGAACGGGAAGGCCCATACATGGCAAAGGATCTGGGATGCTGAGATGAAGCCCGCAACTCTCGCCTTTGTCCGGCAGCGTTTTGCCGAATACTACGGGAACGCTGCGCTGATCGCCCCCCCCGCCATCGAGCAGCGGGAATGGGGGTACGTGCTCTTCTCGCCCGGCTACCCGGAGATCCACATGCGCCGGCACATCGGGTTTGCCGGGAAAGACGATGCCCTCGCCTACATCCGGAACCTCGTCCCGGCCCATGTCTATTACTCGAGCGCGTACTACGAGCGGCCGGATGCCGGGAACATGAAGGATAAGGGGTGGTGCGGGGCAGACCTCATCTTCGATCTCGATGCCGATCACATTATGAGGGGACCGTTCGATGTGATGCTTGCCCGTGTCAAGGTCGAAACGGAGAAGCTCCTTGCCATGCTGACGGATGAGCTCGGCATCGACCGGAAAGCTATCGAGGTCGTCTTCTCGGGCGGGCGCGGCTACCACATCCATATCCGGGACATCGCGTTCCGGAACTGGGGGAGCGCCGAGCGCAGGGAGATGATCGACTATGTCTGCGGAATCGGGATCGACCCGGCCGCGATGCTGGGCGGCAGGGATCGCCCCGCCTCCGGCTGGCAGGCCCGGTACCGGGAAACACTCTCCGAGTACCTGACCTGGCTCGGAACGCTGCCGGACGAGGAAGCAACAGCCCATCTTTCGGCAGTTCCGGGGATCGGCAAGACGAATGCCGGGCGGATCCTTAAGCACCGCGAGGAGATCATCAGGGACGTCACCGGTGCCCCAAATCCCCGGTTGTTCAAAAAGTACCCGGGGCTCTCCGAACTCGTTGCTGCCGAGGAGGGCGAGTTCCGGCGCCGGCTCCGGGAACGGGCGGCACTTGCCGACGAACCGGTCACGACCGATACCAAGCGGCTCATCCGGATGCCAACCTCCCTGCACGGGGGGAGCGGGATGCGGGTGCAGCCGATAGAAGCGAGGGATTTCGCAGCGTTCGATCCCCTCGTTGATGCGGTTGTTTTCGGGACGCGCAACGTCCGCATCGACGTGACCCTCCCCCGCCCGACCCCGATGCTCGGAAGCACTTATCAGCTTACAAAGGGGATCACTACTGTACCCGAGGCGGTTGCAGTCTTTTTATGCTGCCGTGGCATGGCAGAGATCGCGTGAGGTTCAAGGGGCTGGCGGATGGCGGGGCTCGAGGATTTGCGGAAGGTTGTTCTCTCGGAACGGGAGACCGGAAGGCTCACCCAGATCCCGCCAGACCTCTATGACCGCGCCCATGCAGCGATCGCCTCGCTGATGGAACGGGTGTACGCAATTGAGGACCCCCTCTCGGACGAGGCACGCACGCTGATCGAAGAGACCGTCAGCATCCGGGAGACGGTTGCCGACCTCTTTGCCATCCGGGCCAGGAAGAGTCTTACGCTTGCCGAGAACCATGCGCAGGGTCACTATATCGACCGGGAGGAACTGAAAAAACTGATCCCGCGGGAACGGGAGATGTTCGACCGGATCGTTGCCGCCATCGGGACATGCCAGGACGCACTGGTCCAGAATTCCCCGCAGGCGCGGCTGACGGACCAGGTGAGTACGGCACCCTCTCCTGCCGGACACCCTCTGCCGGAGGTGCCCGGAACAGAAGCAGCGGCAGTGCAGGCTCCCCTCGTGGCTCCCCCGGTATCGGAAACACTCCCTGCCGGGTGTCCGCCGGATGAGATGCCGGCAACCGGAGAACCTGCACGGAAACACCCGGCACAGGTAAAGCCCCCGTACACCCTTATCCGTGTGCTCGCGGACATGGACTCGTTTATGGGGGTGGACGGCAGGACCTATGACCTCTCCCGGGGAGATATCCTGATGATGCCCGAGCGCAACGCCGAAGTCCTCATCGGGCGCAACCGGGCCGTATCTCTCAAACAATAGTCCCCGTTCTTTTACGGTGGCGCAGCCGGGCTTCTGTCGTCGGACAGGGGCCGGGGTATCCTGCCGCCGCACGGCATTCCCCTTGACGGGAGTCGTGTGAGCCTTTTATTCCCGCACACCGGCCGGCACCCCCGGGCCGGCCACGTTTCGCAAGAATACTTATTTCATATCGCAGCACCCAGACTGATCACTCTTCGCCACGAGTATGATCCGGGCCGGGGTGACAAGCCCCACAGCCTTAAATACGAATGTCTGCAAATAGTAATGGTATTCGCCATAAAGAAACGGGGTAATTTTCATGAAGATGCCAGCGAAATTCAAGACCTACTGCCCCTTCTGCAGGAACCACCAGCTGCACGAGGTAGAGAAAGTCAAGAAAGGAAAGACGACCGGCCTCCACTGGATCGACCGGCAGAAGGCACGCAGGGGAACCATCGGGAACATGGGCAAGTTCTCAAAGGTCCCTGGTGGCGACAAGCCGACGAAAAAGATCAATGTCCGGTACCGGTGCACGACCTGCGGGAAAGCCCACCTGCGCAAGGGATACCGCGTCGCTAAGTTCGAACTGACGGAGTGAGAAGGTATGGTTAAGGAGAACCGACAGAACAGGAGCAAATTCTTAAAAGTAAAATGCCCGGACTGCGAGAACGAGCAGACGGTCTTTGACAAGGCAAGCACGGTTGTCACCTGCGTAGTCTGCGGCAAGGAGCTCGCTACGCCGACCGGTGGCAAAGCGAGCCTGAAAGCAGAAGTTATCGCCGAACTCCAGTAAATTTTTTTATCATGCAGGACCAGAACTGGCCGGAAGAAGGGGAACTCGTCGTCTGCACAGTTGAGAACGTCAAGGATTTTGTTGCGTTCGTTTCGCTGGACGAGTACGGCGGGCGGCAGGGACTCATCCCCATTTCCGAGATCGCGACCGGCTGGATCAAATACATCCGGGACCATATCCGCGAAGGGCAGAAGATCGTCTGCAAGGTCTTAAATGTCGACAAGAGCCGCGGGCACATCGACCTTTCCTTAAAGGATGTCAACGAGCACCAGCGGCGCGAGAAGATCCGCGAGTGGAAGAACGAAAGCAAGGCAAAGAAGTGGATCGGGTTTGTTGCAAAAGCTTCAGGAGAGCCTGCCGCAGCGATTGAGGAGGCCATCATCAAAAAGTACGGTGTCCTCTACCCGGTCTTTGAAGACCTTGCCATCGATGGCGATGCGGTCGTAAAAAAACTCGGGCTTTCGAAGAAGACTTCCGAGGCACTCCTCCGGGTGGCATCCGAGAATGTCAAGGTCCCGAGGGTTGAGGTCATCGGGAACCTGATCCTCACCAGCACGCTTCCGGACGGTGTCTCCGTCATCAAGAAAGCGTTAAAGAGCGCCGAAGTCAAGATCGCCGGCGTGGATATCGAGCTGCTCTATCTCGGCGCACCGACCTACCGGATCAAGGTGACGGCCCCGGACTACAAGAAAGCAGAGAAGACGCTGGAAAAGGCCGCGAACGCAGCGATCAGTGTTGTGGAAAAGAGCGGCGGCGAAGGGAAACTTATCAAAAAGCCCAAGTCAGGGAAGGCCCAATGACCCGGCGGATCCGCCGCTGCCCCAACGACAGGACCTATACCCTTTCCGTCACCTGCCCGGCCTGCGGTACTCCCACGGTCACTGCCCACCCGGCCCGCTTTTCTCCGGAAGATCGTTTCGGCAGGTACCGGAGGATGGTTCGATGATCGACGATATCAGCATACGGTACTCCGAAAATTTTACTCCCGGTTCCCTGCGCTCGCCCGTTCTGATCGAAGGGCTGCCCGGCATCGGGCAGGTCGGCAAGCTGGTCGCCGAGTACATGATCCACATGATCGGTGCGGAGAAGATCGGCGAGATCCATTCGATCTATTTCCCTCCCCATGTTATCATCGAGGAGAACGGAGTTGCCCGGCTCATCCGGAACGAACTCTACCTGCACAGGGGGGAGTCCCGGGACATCATCTTTCTCACCGGGGACTACCAGAGCGCGTCCAATGAAGGGCATTACCTCCTCACCGATGCCTACCTCGATATCGCCGTGGAACTGAAGGTAGTCCGGATCTACACGGTCGGCGGTTTCGGCGTTGGGCATCTCGTGGAGGAGCCGCGGGTTTTCGGTGCCGTCAACAACCTTGCGATCCGGGACGAGATCGAGGCGGCCGGGGTCGTCATCCAGCGCGAAGAGCCCGGCGGGGGTATTGTCGGTGCGGCGGGGCTCATGCTCGGGCTCGGCGCACAGCGTGGTCAGGATGCAGTCTGCCTGATGGGGGAGACGAGCGGGTATATTGTCGATCCCCGGAGTGCCGCAGTCGTGCTCTCCGTCCTTTCGTCACTGCTGGCCATCTCAGTCGATTCGACCCAGCTCAACGACCGTGCGGTTGAGATGGAGAAAGCGATCGAAGGCCTGATCGAGAACGAACGGACGCAGAAGGAAGAGGAACTGAATTATATTGGTTAACTTTTCTTCTCAGGTAACGATCTCTCCTTTCCATCCTGACGGGTTCATGCTGTGCAATTGAATAAACCTTTATTGGATCGCTAGCGCACATAACAGAAGGAGACGAGTCCGGTCCTATGGCAACACCCTACCTTGCAGACGATGAATCCGTGGTCCTTGCAACGGAGAATATCCGGGTACGGTCAACCCCCTACCAGGCGTTGATCCTGACCAACAAGCGCGTCCTTCTCGTCAGGACGGAAGGGGAGAAGATCTCGGCGGAAGAGTTCCTGATTGCCGACCTGCGATCGGCTCTTGTCAGCCAGGCGGCAAAGGATGACCCGACACTCCTGCTCTCCTACGTCACCCCACGGGGGGAAGCACGACGCGAGAGCATCGCTTTTACGGCCTCCCCGGATAAATCAAGGAAAGACGAAGTTCGGGAATGGGCAAAGAAGCTCTCCGATCAGTTAAAACCGCTGCCGGATGAAGAAACAACGTCTCCTTCTCCGCCCCCCCGGGGGGCGACTTTCTCTGCAGGCGGATCGAAGGCGGGATCCACGGCAGACATCCTGGCAAAACACGAGCGGCTTGCGGGGCTCACGTTCCCGGACATCGATCTCAGTGATGAACCGGAAAAAGAGCCTTCCCGCACGAAGACGGTCGTTATCGCAGTCCTTGCCGTCATCGTCGTCGCGGCACTTGCGTGGATGTTCCTCCTCCCCCATGCCCCGCCGCAGGAGATAAGCGTCACGCCTGCCGCGACGCAAACGCCGGTTCCGGAGCGCACGACCGTTCCGGCAACCGAAGTGCCGACGATAATCACGCCTGCAACCCCTGAACCCCCTGCAAAACTTATCGTGCCATCGACCGGTGTCTGGATCAGGGTCGAATATGCCGGGAATTATACCGGGACCGTCGGAAGCGGTTCGATCCTGAAGGAGGTCTCGGATACCGGGGAACACCTCTACCAGCAGGCGATCACGACCGGCTCGGTCAGGGCGATTGTCGAGAAAACCGATGCATCGGGTGGTACGCTGACCGTGCAGATCTACAAGGACGGAAAGGTTGTGAGCGAAGGAACCACCTCCCGTCCCAATGGCGAGGTCAACCTGCAGATCGACCTCGCGGCTCCGGCAGCAACCCCGGCCCCCTGACCTTTTTTTATCCGCTCATCGCTCTTTTATCCGATTCTCTCTCCTGCATGCCATCCCGCCTCCTTCCACGTCTCCAGAATTTTCGTCTGCAGCATGGAAGAATGGGAGGTAATATGGGATGGGCACATAACCTTACGGTACCATGCTCGTAAACGCCGACCTGCACATCCATTCCCCGTACGCGATCGCCGTCTCGCGAAACATGGTCCCACAAACGCTGCTTACTGCCTGTGTGACCAAGGGGATCGGGGTGCTCGGGACCGGCGACGCGCTTCATCCCGCATGGCAGGAGGCCTGGCGCCCGTACCTCTCCAACAGCGAGGGGATCGTGATCGTGCCCTCTGCAGAAGTCGAGGACGAATCCCGCGTCCACCACCTCATCCTTGCCGAGGACTTCTCCGTCTGCGAAGAGCTGAGGGAACATTTCACCCCCCACAGCCGGAGCCTGCGCTCGGTCGGGCGTCCGCACGTCTACCTCCCCGGGGAGAAGATCGCGGCGCTCTGCCACAAGGCCGGTGCACTGGTCGGTCCCGCGCACGCGTTCACCCCGTGGACGGCGGTCTACGCGTATTTCGATTCTCTTGCAGAATGTTACGGGACGGAGCCGGTCGATTTCGTCGAACTCGGCCTTTCTGCTGACAGCAGCTATGGCGCCGGTATCACCGAGTTGTATGACGTGCCGTTCCTGACCAACTCGGATGCGCACAGCCCGGCTCCTGAGAAATTTGCGCGGGAGTTCAACCGGTTTGAAATACCGGCACGTTCGGTACGGGCTGTCCTTGACGCAGTCCGGTCGGGAAAGATCGTCCTGAACGCCGGGTTCTTCCCGGAAGAAGGGAAGTATAACCGCACTGCCTGCTCGCGGTGTTTCACCCAGTATCCCCCCGAAGAGGCGGTCCGGCACGCGTGGCGTTGCCCGAGGGATGGCGGCCAGATCAAGAAGGGAGTGTCCGACCGGGCAAAGGAGCTCTCAAATGGAAAGCCGCGACCCCGCCCGCCCTACCTCCACCTCCTCCCGCTCGGCCAGATCATCCAGACCGCCGAGAATGCCTCGTCCCCGTCGACAAAAAAATGCAGGAAGATCTACGCATCCTTCATCGCCACGTTCGGGAACGAGATTGCAGTCCTCACCGATGTCCCCGTTCCGGAGATCCGAAAAATCCACGAAAAAGTCGGCGATGCTATCGAAGCGCTGCGCTCCGGAAGGGTAACCCTGCACCCGGGCGGCGGCGGAAAATACGGCACATTCTCGTACTGAACAGGACTGGGAATACCCTGTTTTTCGCAACCATTAAAGAACTGTCCTGACAAATTTATAACCAATGCTCACGATTCACCGGGAAATCTGCGGGTATTGCGGGTGCTGCGTCTCTGTATGCCCGCAAGGGGCCCTCGAACTGATTGACGCGTACCTGACCGTCGACGAAACCTGTACCGACTGCGGGATCTGCGCAAAGGTCTGCCCGCTGGGTGCACTGGAGGCAAGAAATGAAAAATAAGTATGACGTCCTCGTGATCGGCGGCGGGCCTGCCGGGGCGGTTGCAGCAAAGACCGCGGCCAGGAGCGGCCTTTCCACATGCCTTGTCGAGAAGCGCCCCGCGATCGGTGTCCCGGTGCGGTGCGCCGAGGGGATCGGGCGCGAGGCGCTCACGGAGTTCATCGACCCCCATCCCCGGTTCATCTCTGCCGAGATGAAGGGCGCAGCAATCGTCGCCCCCGACGGGTTTGTCATGAAGCTTGCCTCATCCATGGCGGGGAACAAGGTCGGGTTTATTCTCGACCGCAAGGTCTTCGACCGGGAACTGGTCTGGAAGGCGGCAGAAGCCGGTGCGGATATCTTTGTCAAGACCCGGGCGACCGGGCCGGTCATGGACGGGTCGAAGGTCGCGGGAGCGCACCTCGAATCCTGCGGTGAAAAGAAGATCGTGAAGGCGGATGTCGTGATCGCAGCCGACGGCGTCGAGTCCAAGTTTTCGAAATGGTGCGGGGTCGATACAACCGTCCCGATGCGTGAGATCATGACCTCGGCCCAGTACGTCCTGACTGATATCGATATCGATCCTTATGCAACGGTCTTTTATCTCGGGAACGAGGTCGCACCCGAGGGGTATCTCTGGGTGTTCCCGAAGGGCGAGCGGACGGCGAACGTCGGCATCGGCATCAGCGGGAGGAAGAGCGGAAACGGGCACCGGGCGAAGAATTACCTTGATACCTTCATTAAAAAAACGTTCCCGTCCGGAAAGACGATCGAATTCATTGTCGGGGGTGTCTCGGTCTGCGAGCCACTGCCATCAACGGTCGATAACGGCCTGATCATCGCCGGCGATGCTGCCCGCGTCGTCGATCCGCTCACTGGGGGCGGGATCTACAACGGCATGTTCACGGGAAGACTCGCCGCTGAGGTCGCGGCCGGGTGCATTTCGACGGGCGACTGCTCGAAAAACGCGCTCATGGCCTATGACGCCGGCTGGAGGGCATCGAAAATGGGGAAGGGGATTGCCCGGAACTACCAGATCAAGGAGTTCCTGATCCGCCAGCCGGACGAGAAACTCAACGATATCATCCACTCGGTTGCAAAGGTCGACCTCAAGGAGTTCTCGACCCTCTCTTTGATCAAGGAGATAACAAAGGCAAACCCGAAGCTCCTGCTGGAACTCGGGGCACTTGCCGCCTCCCTACGCTGAGGACGGTTTTAACTGTTTGTTCAGCAAACGAAGGCAGTCTTCTTCTGCCTCTTTTTTGGTAAATACCGTAAAAATATCTCCTTCCCGGATGCTGACGGCACCGGAGGGGATGATCAGTTCGCCGTCTGCCCGCCGGATCGCGATAAAGACGAAGTCCTTGACCTTGAGTTCCCGGATCTCATGGCCGATGATGGGGGCGCCTTTCTCGGCGACAATCTCGAAGATCGTCCCGCCCGGGATCTGGGCAAGCTGCTGGAGCTGGGGATTTTCCGCGCGATAGTACAGGCGCGAGGCGACGAGCTCGTCCGGGTTCTCGGAGATATTGACCCCGACCTCCTTAAAAAAGTCCGAATGGGCAGACTGGTTGACGATGGCAACGACCCGGGGTACCCGGAACCGTTTCGCAAGCCAGCAGGCCATGAGGTTGACGGCGTCATCACCGGTTGTTGCGACCAGGGCGTCGGCCCGGTCGATCCCTGCCTCTTCGAGGACAGACCTGTCGGTAGCGTTGCCGGTGATGGCAAGGACATCGTGGTGCTCGAGGATCTCGCTGCAGCGCGCCTCGTTCTGGTCAATGACAACGACATTGTTGCTGTGCTCGACTGCCTGCGCGACCAGGCTTCTCCCGATCCCGCCAAGACCCACGATGATAATATACATGCCTGCTTACCGGTTACCTTCAATGTCCTTGAAATAATTTGCGTAAGTATAGCTGTACTGTGATCTGCGGGGTCGACGAAGCCGGTAAAGGTTCTGTCCTTGGTCCGATGGTGGTTGCAGCGGTAGCAGCAGAGACAGAAGACATACTCTTCGATGTTCCGGTGAAGGATTCGAAGCTCCTGACCCCCCGCCAGCGGACGATCCTGTACGATACCATCACCGAACGGTGCAGGACAGCGACCCTTATCATCCCTGCCGACAGGATCGATGCCCGGGGTATGACCATGAACGAGTGCGTGGCGAGGGCTCACGCAGCCGTCATCCGTACCCTGCAGCCGGTCACGGCATACGTTGATGCCTGCGATGTCAGCGAAAAGCGATATGCGCAGATGGTGAAGTCCCACCTAAAGAAGCCCTGCAGGATCATCTCCGAGCACAAAGCGGATGCCACGTATCCTATCGTCTCCGCTGCAAGCATTGTAGCGAAAGTCATGCGGGATGCTGAGATCGGGAAGATCGCAGCTGCATACGGCCCCGTCGGGAGCGGATATCCCTCGGACCCCGACACCATCGCATACCTTTCCGCATATATCCGGGATCACCGCCACCCTCCTCCGATCGCACGGAAGAGCTGGAAGACGGTGACGTTCTTAATGGACGACCTGTTCCAGACCCGGCTCTTCTGACGGGCCTTTCCCTTGCGGAATACATTTGCGGTTGCCTGCAGACTGCAATCATGCCTGAGGCGAAGAGATCTCCCGAAGAGTTTCCTGACGGTCGGTTGGCGGCCTGCCCTGGTACGGCGGACGGTTTTATCATCGTTCCGGTACTATTGTACTGGAATGGACTGGATACCGGTCTTCATCGGTCTTATCGTCGCCTATGCCGTGATAGCGTATGTTATCCACGCCAAGAAGATCTTTGCCGATACTATCACGTTCTATGGCCCGATCATGGCGATCCGCACGGTCCGGGTAAAATTCTTCGACCGGTTTACGGTTCTCCGGACCTTCCTGCGCCTGTACGGCACATTCGGCGTTGCGATGGTTATTGTCGTTTCGGTCTTCATCACCGTCATGCTCATCCTCTCGGTGCGGTATACCCTCATCCTCCAGCCGGAACCGACCGGGATCTACGAGCCGCAGAACATCCTGCTCCTCCCCGGCATCAATGAGTATGTCCCTTCGACGGTTGCCGTCTGGCTCGCCTTCATCATCACGATCGCGGTCCACGAGTTCGGGCACGGGATCCTCTGTCGCGTCGAGAACATCACCGTCCGGGGCATGGGGGTCCTCGTTGCCGTGATCCCGATCGGATTCTTTGTCGAACCGGATGAGCCGGAGCTGGAAAAGACGAAGGGGATGCCCAAGATCCGGATGTTCGGTGCCGGGATCGCGAACAACCTTGTCGTCGGGGGGATCTGCTTTGTCCTCCTCGTCCTCCTGATCGGGGCGGCAGTCCCTTCCGGAAGCCCGGTAATCTACGGCATTTACCAGGATTACCCGGCTGATGCGGCAGGAATCCCCCGGGATTCTGTTGTCACTGCGGTGAATGGAATCGCTGTTGCAACCCGCGACGACGTCGCAACGGTCCTCAATACCACAAAGCCCGGCGAGACCGCGGTGCTCTCGGTGAACAAAGATGGGGTTACGACAGACTATCCCCTGACACTTGCCGCATGGCCGTCGGGGTATGACCGGACGGGCGGATTCATGGGCGTGCAGTACTATGACGGGGCAACGATTCAGAAGGCGGTGGGGTCCATGCTCTCGCCCCTCGGCGTCCTTCAGTTCATGATCATCCCGTTCGACTCGTCTTCCGGGACCCAGTACCTCCGGCTCCTCGCGTTCGATTCGACCGATACCCAGTACTACACCGTCCCGTTCGAGGGGTTCTGGGGAGTCATCCACCTCCTCTTCTGGTGCGGCTGGATCAACATCAATGTCGGGATCTTCAACGCTCTCCCGATGATCCCCCTTGACGGCGGCTATATCCTGAAAGAGGGCGTGGACCGGCTGCTGGACCGGCGCGGCCTGATCCGCTATTCGGGCCAGGTCGTCGGTACGATCAGTTCCCTAATGCTCCTCATGCTGGCATCCCTCATCCTGCTGCCGTACCTCCTCCACCTGTAACGCTAACACGGACTCCGGCGAATCCTTCACTTTTTCCGCTTGTTGTCTTTTCAGCGATGAGGGCCCCCCCGGGTCCGGGTTTCGCCGTGCAACCGGGGTGGCGGACAGAGGTCTCCGGTTCGAAGAGACCCGCTCACCATGAACGATGGTTTTTCTCTGGTGAAGATTTTTGTAAAAAACCTGCTGAAAAAGGAAATGTTATGATCCGGAGCCCCTGTCGGCCGGTAGTTCCGCGGGTTCTTTTCCTTTCTCCATGGCAATCCTGCGCTTGCTCGTGTCCTTGAGTTCGTCCTCGGAAACATGCGGGACCGCATCCTGGATCTCCTTTAAGATCGCATCGACCGCTTCGCGTTTCGGGATATCGCCGAGGATACTCTCGTCCATTGTCGGGCGACCGGAGACCTCTTCTGCCGTCTCTTCCGTTGCACCGAGGAATTTTGCCCCCTGCCGGATCAGCTGGGAGACCTCGAACGGGAAGATGATCTTGGTCGCCTGCCCGCTCGCCATGGTCTTGAGGGCATCCAGCGAGAGGACGGTGATCGCCCGCTTGTCGAGAGGAGCCGCGCCGACCGAGAGGATGCGGAGCCCCTGTGCCTCCCCCTGTGCCTGCAGGATACGGGACAACCGCTCTCCCTCTGCACGGAGAACTTTGCTCTGGCGCTCCCCCTCGGCTTCGAGGATCATGGACTGCCGGAGGCCTTCGGCTTTCAGGATGGCAGACCGCTTTTCGCCGTCTGCACGCAGGATCGCCGCACGCCGTGCACGCTCCGCTGCAGTCTGTTCGGTCATGGCGTTCTTGACCGCCTCGACCGGGTCGACTTCCTTGATCTCGACCCGCTCCACCTTGACCCCCCACTGGTCGGTCTCACGGTCGAGGATGTCCCGGAGTTTCATGTTGATGATGTCCCGGTTGTACAGGACCTCGTCGAGTTCCATGTCTCCGATGATGCCACGCAGGCTCGTCTGGGCAAGGGCGACTGTCGCCATCCGGTAGTTGGAGACCTCGAAGTACGCCTTCTCCGGGTCAATCACCCGCACGTAGACGATTGCGTCCACGTTTGTCGGGGAGTTGTCTTTCGTGATCACTTCCTGGCTGGGGACGTCCATCACCTGTGTACGCAGGTCGAGCTTGATCACTTCGGAGATGAACGGTACGATCCAGCGGAATCCCGGGTTCATGCGACCGACATATTTCCCGAGCCGGATCTGCAGGCCCTGTTCGTACGGCTGGATGATCACGACGCCGCGGGCGAAGATCGCGATGATGACAAGGATCAGGAATACGGTAATGATTGTTTCAACAAAGGGCAAGACCTACACCTCTTCTACAACGATGTGGACGCCTTCGGAGTCCACGACTTTCACTTTCTTCCCGGCAGGGATTGTCGCACCCGTCGAATGGGCGCTCCATTCTGCGCTGGAGACGTTCACCTTCCCGTTCAGGGTTTTGTGATCGACAGCCTTCGTGACGATTCCTTCACGGCCGATGAGCGAATCCCGGCTGACGGTCGTGGGACTCTCGTCAGGCGTCATCCTGCTGTACAGGTAGACCGTGATCCCGCCGGCAACGATCGCAACGGTGACCCCGACAATCGCCCCCCAGCCCGAGTTGTAGATATCAACGCCGAGCAGGAGAAGGATGCCGAGCGCGATCATCACGGTGGCCGGCACGGTGGCGAAAAAGCCGGGGCTGTGAACCTCCACAAGGAGGAGCACGGCGCCGGCGAGGATCAGGAGCCACCCGAGGGCTACCCCTTCCAGAAGAACCATAGAAACTCAATCGATGGCTGCCAAGAAAAGAGTATTGGACGGGGACCATCCGAAGGGGTGGGAGGGGTCCTACGGTCTCCCGTCATCATTCCCGGAGGAGGGCAATCCGGGATCCGACAGGGAATCCTACGTCATCGGCGACCGGCCTGCACTTGACCGCCATAAGGTACGCGACCGGGGGGAGATCGCGGTACATCGAGAGCGATTCGTAATTTGCCATCCCCTTCGATATGATGATGGAGCAGTTCCCGAGAGCATCCGCGAGGTCAGCAGGCATCTTGTACAGGTCGAGCCCGATCTCGGCGCCACCGCCGGTCGTGGTCAGGTTGTCCACGATACGATCGAATCCGAGGGCACGGGCATCAGCAAGGGTCGCATCGTTGAGGATCGGGGCGTCGCGGACAGCGAGCGTTATGCGAGATCCCTGATCTTTTAAGAATTCGACGACCAGCCGGTCGAAGACGATCTCCCCGCAGTTATCGGTCAGGTAGACGACGTTTTTACAGAGGGCAAGAATACGGTCCGTGTCGTCTGCCGCAAAACCCCGGGGGAACTCGGCATCGAAAAACGAGGAAAAATCCCCGGTGACTGTGTGTTCGTCGACCCCGTAGTCGAACGTGTTGGCGATAACGCTCGCAAGCACACGGTCGCGGAACGAGGCGAGATCCGCTCTTTTCCGGCGGCAGACTGCAAGCGCCTGCCGGTTGCCTTCTTCCTTGAGTGCACGGAAGGGATCGGGGGTCCCCACCCGCCGGCAGGCATGGCGGTGGATTACGCTTGCGATCTGGGGGTGGAGGAGCTCCGAGTTCCATAAGTCGGAAAGGATCTGCCCGCACTCTTCATGGATTTGGGTCGCCATATCCCTGGAGGCACCGGCGAGCGAACATTCGAGATCCACGCGGGAGAGAAGGCATGACTCGCAGGTCTTGGTCAGCTTCATGGCATATCCCCGGAGTATGGGAAAAACGATGGGGCCATCGCGATTTGAACGCGAGTCAGAAGACCCCCAGTCTCCTAGGATGGCCAGGCTACCCTATGGCCCCGCTCTCATACTATACGCCCGGATGGCTTATCTACCTTACCGTACGGGTGCCCGTTCGTACCCGGGGGCTATCGCTCCCACTCGTCCCCGTAGTTGGAACGCTTGTACTCCTCCACCCGCTGTATCAGGTTGTCGAGTTCCGTGTCCGTGAATTTGATCTTGTCCTCGATCGAGTTCAGCTCGCGGAGGAGCTGTTTGATCCGGACGTACATGACATACATGATGAACTGCTGAAAAAAGATGGCCAGCCCGAAAATGACAAGGATAAAATTTTCATACGCCATGGTCTTCTCCCTTTCGTGGTCCTCCCCCCGTGGCAGCCGGCATTATTCCCGTGGGCCCGGACCGGATATGGTAACCTGATAAAAAAATTCGGTTGAACTAATATAATAATGCTCTTCATTTCAGATCGACGGGAGAATTGCCCGTGTTTCCCCAATTGCCCTGAATGTAAGGGTCCGGAAGCCCTCCGGATAGTTCAGAGAGAGTGTCTGCAGAATCACAGCAGTTATGCGTTCCGTTTTTCAAATTATTGGTAAAAAATACCCGAATTTCCGAATAAATCAAAATCTCCGTCGTAAATAAAAAAGATAGATATTTAAAGTAATCACCGATATTATCAAGTACGAAAGGGTGTTCCGATAACTCAGGTGCCGTTCCCATGCTGAAAGACAAAATTTCCGGTTTCATCGAGAAGATCCGGTCGGTCGATGGTATTTCGGCCTGCGCTGTTATCTCGCGCGACGGTATCGTCGCAGGCAGGTATTTTGACCGGCCGCTGAACGAGCCGTGGTTCGGGGCGTTATCGGCAACCATCCTTGCGTCTGCCGAGTCCGTGGCAAACCTCATTCGAATGCCGGTGACGGATTCGGTAACCATCCGTGGTTCAGATGCGGTGATCATGGTCATGGGGGCCGGGGACAAATTTCTCGTCGCGGCAGTCCTTCAGAAGAGTGCGGATCCGGCACGGGTGCACGACCAGCTCGCGACAATATCGAGGACGATCGGAGAGGCGATGTAATGTTTACTATTATGGTTGTTGATGACAGTCCGTTCATCGTGGACGTGTTTGTCACCATGCTTGAGAGGGGCGGTTACCGGACGGTTGCAGCATATGGGGGAGAAGAATGCCTGGAGATTCTTAAAACGGTCACCCCGGACCTTATCCTGCTGGACATCATGATGGAGCCCATGGACGGGTGGGAGACCCTCGAGCGGATCAAGGAAAATCCCCAGACCAAGGATATCCCGGTTCTCATGCTGACCGCCAAGCAGCTGACCCCTGCCGAGGCACAGGAATACGGGATTTACATCGAGGATTACGTCTTAAAGCCCATCACCCACCGCGAGCTGTACGATGCAATCGAACATGTTCTCAACCGCCGGCAGGCAATAAAATCCGATGTCGATGTGGCGCGGCAGTCCGGTTTCGACTCGCAGATGATCAGCGAATATGCCCGGCTCAGCAAGAGTATCGATGTGAACCGGCGCCTCCTGAAGGTACTGGAAACGACGTATAACATCAATGATACCAAACTCCGCGTCTCCGACGAGATCACCCGTGCCATCAAGAGCATGGAGACCAATATCAAGTTCCAGGAAGGGCGTCTCCAGCAGATCCGGGAAGAACTCTCCGGGACCCTCCCGACAACCCCCTCCAGCTGACCAATGAGCGGTCATTTCCGGGATGCGGCGGTGGGAAATTGCCGTTCAGGATCCCGTCAACCCTGGAGCGGCCTCTCTTAAAATTCTGAGGAATATCCTGTGAACGAGACGATCATGATCGTGGACGACAGCCCGTATATTGTCGATGGGCTTGCTGCACTCCTGAAGCGGAAGGAGTACCGCCCTGTCATCGCGCACGACGGAGATGAATGTCTTCGCGAGCTGGAGAGATTGCTGCCCGACCTGATCCTGCTGGATATCATGATGGAGCCAAAGGACGGCTGGGAGACCCTGGAAGAAATCCGCAGCAACCCGAAAACGAAAGAGATTCCCGTCCTGATGTTCTCCGCAAAGAAAATTTCCCCGGAAGAGGCTGCAGAACACAGCATGTGCATCGACGACTTCGTGCCCAAGCCGATCAACCCGGGGCAACTCCTCGATGCCATCGGCCGCGTCTTTTCCCGCCAGAGGGAGATGGAGGAAGAGCTTCGGCGCGCAGGGGAGGCCGGGCTCGACGCAGCCCTGATGGATGAATACCGGGCTTTACGCAGGAGTGTTGACGTGGATATTCGGATGCTTGCTGTCCTGAAAGCGCACACCGGCATGGACAATCCCGGCAAGGAGGTTCCGGAAGAAGACCGGGCTGCAATAGGCCGGCTCGAAGAGAAAGTCGCGGCTGACACGGAAAGGCTGCGGTCAATCAGGACACGCTTTGAAACCGTGACGTGATGCCGGTGTTCCGGGTCGAAAACCCGGCATCTCTGTCGAATTAAGAATACATATATATAGTCGACCGGCATTGTAATAATGCTGTACATCTTACCTTGGGGGCTCGTAGCTCAGTCCGGCAGAGCGCCTGGCTTTTAACCAGGTGGTCGGGGGTTCAAATCCCTCCGGGCCCGTTGCCACGACAGAATCGTGGGATTTTTCCAGGGAACGCATCTGATGAGAGGAATCATGATCGCAACGGGGGTTTTCCATTGAGCACCAAACTGAACGTCCTGAACCACGTTATGGTGCCTGAACATACTATTATGAAGGAGGACGAGACGAAGGCTCTGCTTTCTTCTTACAACATTACAACCGAGCAATTGCCAAAAATTTTCCATGATGATCCGGCAGTAAAAGTGGTCGGGGCAAAGGTTGACGATGTTATCCGGATTGTCCGGAAAAGTCACACTGCAGGAAAGGCGGAATCGTACCGTCTTGTGATCCGAAGGCCGAAGAAGTAATTCGGAGTTGATCCATCTGATTGATAGAAGTATCTTATCGAGGGCATATTTTTCACGGGAGCATGTTGCGCGCCACCAGCTTGACTCCTTTAATTATTTCTTAACCCATAACCTCCAGAAGGTTGTGGACGAACAGCGCGTCATCGAGACCGACATCGAGAACCGGGGCAGGAACAATGATCCTGTCTGGGTGGAGCTGGGTAAAATCGAGGTGAAAAAACCCCTTGTCCGGGAGGCTGACGGTTCCCAGGGCGACCTCTTCCCCAGCGAAGCACGGCTCCGGAACCTGACGTACGCGGCACCCATCCAGCTTGACTTGACGCTCGTCCACGGGGAAGACCGGCAGGAACCCGTCATCACCACCATCGGCCAGCTGCCGATCATGGTCGGTTCGATCTCCTGCAACCTGTACGGCATGAACGATGCGGAGCGCATCACGCACGGGGAAGATGCGTTCGACGCCGGCGGGTATTTCATCGTAAACGGTACCGAGCGTGTCCTGATGACACTCGAGGATCTCGCTTCAAACAAGATCATGACCGAGTTCACCGAGCGGTACAACGAGCGGATTTACGTCGCAAAGGTCTTCTCGCAGTTCCGGGGATACCGGGCACTCGTCGTCGTGGAGCGGAACAAGAAGAACCTTCTCGAGGTCTCGTTCCCGTCCGTGGCCGGCCACCTGAAATTCGTCGACCTCATGCGGGCGCTGGGCATGACCAACGATCAGGAAGTCGTCAACGCGGTCTCGACAGACGAGGAGATTCTGACCTTCATGATGCAGAACCTCGAAGAGAGCGAGTGCGACTCGGTCGACGGGGGCATCATGTACGTGGGCAAGAAGCTTGCGCCCAACCAGACCAAGGACTACCAGCGCAAGCGCGCGGAGTTTGTCCTCGACAACTACCTCCTGCCCCACCTCAATTACCAGCACGGCAGCCTGAAGGAAGGCGACGAGGGGTATCTCGAGGCGATCCAGAGCGAGCGGCTCGCAAAAGCCCATTTCCTCGGGAGGATGGCGGAGGCCTGTTTCGACCTTGTGCTGAACAAGCGGCGGATTGATGACAAGGATCACTACTCCAACAAGCGGCTGAAGCTTGCCGGCGACCTCATGGAAGACCTCTTCCGTATCTCCTTAAACCGGCTGACCCGGGACATCAAGTACCAGCTCGAGCGCGCGAGCATGCGCCACCGCGATCTCTCCATCGCGACAGCAGTCAGGGCCGATGTCCTGACCGAGCGGCTCCTTCATCCCCTCGCGACCGGCAACTGGGTTGGCGGGAGGACCGGTGTTTCCCAGCTCCTCGACCGGGTCGATCACATGAGCGTGCTCTCGCACCTGCGTCGCGTTATCTCCCCGCTGTCCCGGTCCCAGCCTCACTTCGAGGCCCGTGACCTGCACCCGACCCAGTGGGGCCGGATCTGCCCGAGCGAGACCCCTGAAGGGCCGAACTGCGGTCTTGTCAAGAACTTCGCCCAGATGGTTGAGATCAGCAAAGGCGTCGACAATGAGGAAGATGTCATGCGGGCTTTGTATTCGCTCGGCGTCGAGAAGATCCGGGGTGAGGTCAGATGACCAAGAAGTCACGTGTCTTTGTTGACGGCGCCCTGATCGGGCTTGTCGACAAGCCTGCAGAAGTCGTTGCGGAGATCCGCGCGATGCGCCGGCAGGGTACGATCTCAACCGAGATCAACGTCTCTCACAAGGAATACAACGGGGATGTCGTGATCCTGACCGACCGCGGCCGGGCACGGCGCCCGCTCGTCGTCCTGAAGGACGGAAAGCCCCTGATCTCCTCTGATGACCTTGAAAAGCTCGCCAAAAAAGAGATCGGCTTCGACCATTTCATCCGTCACGGGATGATCGAGTTCATCGATGCCGAGGAAGAGGAAGACCTCTACATCGCCATGAACCCGGCGGATGCCACCCCCCAGCACACCCACCTTGAGATCGACCCGTCGCTGATTCTCGGTATCGGGGCGGCGCACGTCCCCTTCCCGGAGCACAATGCGAGCCCGCGTGTCACGATGGGCGCGGGGATGGTCAAGCAGGCGCTCGGGTTCGGCGCGTCGAACATGAAACTGCGCCCCGACACACGGGGTCACCTGCTCCACTATGTCCAGAAGCCCTTAACCCACACCCAGACCTCGGAACTGATCGGTTCTGACGACAGGCCCGCTGGGCAGAATTTCGTGGTCGCCATCCTGAGTTACGAGGGGTATAACATTGAAGATGCGCTCATTTTCAACAAGGCCTCGATCGACCGGGGGCTCGGCCGCTCACACTTCTTCCGCACCTACGAGGGCGAAGAGCGCAGGTATCCCGGCGGGCAGATCGATCGCATCCAGATCCCGGACGAAGACGTCTCCGGTGCACATGGCGCTGAAGCGTACAAGAACCTCGACGAGGACGGGGTAATCAATCCCGAGACCATCGTGATGGAGAAGGATGTCCTGATCGGGAAAACATCTCCGCCACGTTTCCTCGAAGAGCCCACGAGCGACCTGATCGCGGTCGAGAAGCGGCGCGACACCTCGGTCACCATGCGCAGCAACGAGCACGGGATCGTTGATACGGTCATCATCACCGAGGGCGAGAACAGTTCACGGCTCGTGAAAGTCAGGACACGCGATCTCCGCGTCCCTGAAGTTGGCGATAAGTTTGCGTCACGCCACGGGCAGAAGGGGGTTGTCGGCCTGATCACCCGGCAGGACGACATGCCGTTCACCGAGAGCGGCATGACCCCCGACCTCGTCATCAACCCGCATGCAATCCCGAGCCGGATGACGATCGGGCACATGCTGGAGATGCTGGGCGGGAAAGTCGGGGCACTCGAAGGCCACCGGATCAACGGGACGGCATTCGGCAGCCAGGTGGAAGGCTCGATCCGCCAGTCCCTCAAGAAACTCGGATTCTCCCACACCGGCCGCGAGGTCATGTATGACGGGATTACCGGAAAACCCTTCAAGGCCGATATCTACATCGGCGTCATCTACTACCAGAAACTGTACCACATGGTCAGTTCCAAGATGCATGCCCGTTCCCGCGGGCCGGTGCAGGTCCTCACCCGCCAGCCGACGGAAGGCAGGGCGCGGGAGGGCGGTCTCCGGTTCGGTGAGATGGAGCGGGATGTCATGATCGGCCACGGCGCAGCGATGGCGTTAAAGGAACGCCTGCTCGATGAGTCCGACAAGGTCCAGGAGTATGTCTGCGCCCGTTGCGGCATGGTCGCCATGCTCGACCGGAAACGGAATATGACCCGTTGCCTTGCCTGCGGGAACGAAACAGACATCTACCCTGTTGAGATGAGTTACGCGTTCAAGCTCCTGCTGGACGAGATGAAGAGCATGGGAATAGCGCCGCGCCTCAGGCTTGAGGACGTGGTGTAAGGAGGTCCTGCCATGCCAAGCCCAAAACGAATCGGAAAAATCGAATTCGGTTTATTATCCCCCAAAGAAATCCGCGAGATGAGCGTCCGGAAGATCATCTGGGCGGACACGTATGACGATGACGGCTTCCCGTACCCGCAGGGACTGATGGATCTCAACCTCGGGGTCATCGACCCAGGGCTCCGGTGCAAGACCTGCGACCAGAAGGCGAGCGAGTGCCCCGGCCATTTCGGGCACATCGAGCTCGCAAAACCCGTCATCCATGTCGGGTACACGCGCCTGATCCGGAAACTCCTGCGCGTGACCTGCCGGTCCTGCGGCCGCGTTCTGCTCTCGCCGGACGAGGTCGAGAAGGTCATCGGTACCGAGGACGACCTCACCGGCGACCAGATCTCGGAGAAGGATGTCAAGAAGGAGCGCGTCTGCCCGCACTGCGGTGCCCAGCAGCTCAAGATCAACTTCGAGAAGCCGACGACCTTCTCCGAAGTCATGGTCGAAGACGGGAGGAAGGTCGAGCATAAGCTGACCGCTGCAGATATCCGTGCACGGCTGGAGAAGATCCCGGATGAGGACCTCGTCCCGCTCGGGATCAACCCTAAGGTTGCCCGGCCGGAATGGACGGTTCTTACCGTGCTCCCGGTCCCGCCGGTCACGATGCGCCCCTCCATCATCCTCGAGAACGGGCAGCGGTCGGAAGACGACCTCACCCACAAGCTCGTGGATATCATCCGTATCAACCAGCGGTTCAAGGAGAACCAGGACGCAGGGGCCCCCCAGCTGATCATCGAAGACCTCTGGGAACTCCTGCAGTACCATGTCACGACCTACCTTGACAACGAGGTGGCCGGCTGCCCCCCTGCCCGTCACCGCAGCGGCAGGCCGCTTAAAACCCTCTCCCAGCGGCTGAAAGGCAAGGATGGGCGGTTCCGTGGCTCGCTCTCGGGCAAGCGTGTCAACTTCTCGTCCCGTACCGTCATCTCCCCCGACCCCAATATCAGCGTCACGGAAGTCGGGATCCCCCGGGCCGTTGCAAACGAGATGACCATCCCGGTGCGCGTCACCCCCTACAACATCGAGGAGCTGAAACAGATCGTCCGGACCGGCCCCGTGCGGGCGAAAGTTGGCGATCCCTGCGGCGCGAACTACGTCATCCGGCCGGACAACCGGCGCCTGCGGCTCGGTGCCGACAACCTCGAGACAGTAGCCGACATGATCGAGCCGGGCTACACGGTCGAACGCCAGATACGCGACGGGGATGTCATCCTCTTTAACCGGCAACCGTCCCTGCACCGCATGAGCATCATGGCGCACCGGGTCAAGGTCATGGAGGGAAGGACCTTCCGGCTCAACCCGGCGGTCTGCCCCCCGTACAACGCCGACTTTGACGGCGACGAGATGAACCTCCATATCCCGCAGACCGAGGAGGCGCGTGCCGAGGCACAGATCCTCATCTCGGTCGAGGAGAACATCCTCTCGCCCCGGTTCGGCGGGCCGATCATCGGGGGTATCCACGACCATGTCTCGGGCATCTTCATGCTGACGCATGGCCTCCGTCATTTCACCAAGGAGGAAGTCCTCTACCTCCTCCGGTTCACGGACATTGAACACCTCCCGAAGCCCGTCAAGACCGAAGCAGGAGAACTGTGGACCAATAAACAGGTCTTCTCCCAGATCCTTCCGTCGGAGCTGAATATGGTCTTCCACGCAAGTTCCTGCCAGAACTGTCAGACCTGCAAAAAGGAACTCTGCGACAGGGATGCCTATGTCCGGATCATTGACGGCAAGCTCGAGGCCGGCACGATCGACAAGAAGGCAATCGGTGCTTTCGACGGCCAGATCGTGAACCGCATCATCCGGCAGTACGGGATGCGCCGCGCTGCCGACTTCATCGACGACTTAACCAAGCTCTCCATCCGCGCCATCATGCTGGACGGCTTCTCGTTTGGTATCGATGACGAGGACCTCTCCAAGACCGAGTATGGGCAGATCGATGATGTTCTCAACAATGCTGCCCTGGATGTCGAGCGCAGGATCAAGATATACGAAGACGGCCAGCTCGAACCGATGCCCGGCCGTACCGTGGAAGAAACGCTCGAGATGCAGATCATGCAGGTGCTCGGGAAAGCCCGTGACCAGACCGGTCAGATTGCGGGCAGGCACCTCGGCCTTACCAACAGCGCGGTCGTCATGGCGGTCTCCGGGGCGCGTGGCTCGATGCTGAACCTTACCCAGATGGCAGGTTGCATCGGCCAGCAGTCGGTCCGTGGGGAACGCATCGTCCGTGGGTACGACGACCGTACTCTCCCCCATTTCCGGAAAGGCGACCGGGGCTCCGATGCCCACGGTTTCATCAAGCACAGCTACAAGGGAGGCCTCAATCCGACCGAGTTCTTCTTCCACGCGATCGGCGGTCGCGAAGGTCTTGTCGATACTGCGGTCCGGACGTCCCAGAGCGGGTACCTCCAGCGCAGAATGATCAACGCGCTGCAGGACTTAAAAGTCGCATATGACGGGACCGTGCGCACGACCGGCGGCCGGATCATCCAGTTCAGGTACGGGGAAGACGGTACTGACCCAACCAAGAGCGCTTTTGGGGACCCTGTCGACGTGAAGGGTATTGTTGAAGCCATCCTCAAGGAGGAAGTCTGATGCTCGCACCAAAATTCGAGAAGAAAGTCGCTGCCGCAGACCTTCCGGAGAAGACCAAGGACCAGCTCCGGACCTTCCTTGACGGAAGGGACATTTCAGACGACAAGTTCAACCAGATCTTTGACCGTGTCGTCCGCGAGTACCAGTCAACGCGGATCGAAGCCTGCGAGGCGGTTGGCATCATCGCAGCCCAGTCCATCGGGGAACCAGGCACCCAGATGACGATGCGGACGTTCCACTATGCCGGCGTGGCTGAGATCAACGTCACGCTCGGTCTGCCGCGGTTAATCGAGATCATGGACGCGCGGAAAGAGCCCAGCACTCCTACGATGACGATCTACCTCGAACCCGAGTTCGCCAATGACCGGGACAAGGCGCGGGAGGTCAGCTGGAAGATCGAGGCAGCCCCGCTCCACGAATTCGGGGATATCACGACCGATATCGAGAATATGCAGGTCGTCGTCTCCATCAACGTCAAGGTATGCGAGAAACGCAAGATCCCGCCTGGCGAGATCATGGAGAACGCGCCCAAGAAGATCCGGGACAAGCGGCACTACCGGGATTTCGAGCACGAAATCGACGAAGAGAACGCGAGGATCACCTTCACCCCAAAGGATCCCGAGAGCTACCAGAATCTCTTCCAGCTTGCCGAGCATGTCCGCAACGTGATCGTCCAGGGTATCGATGATATCGAGCGGGTCGTCGTCAGGAAAGAGACCGGGGAGTATATCCTTTATACTGAAGGCTCCAACCTTAAGGATGTCTTCGATGTTACCGGCGTCGACACGACCCGGACCCGGACGAACAACATCAGCGAGATCGCATCGGTGCTCGGCGTCGAAGCAGCACGGAATGCCATCATCTTCGAGGCGCTCTCGACCCTCGGGGAACAGGGTATCCTTGTCGACGTCCGGCATATCATGCTGGTCGCCGATATGATGTGCATGGACGGGGAAGTCAAGCAGATCGGAAGGCACGGGATCGCCGGTGAAAAGGAGAGCGTACTCTCGCGCGCTGCCTTTGAGGTGACCGTCAACCACCTGCTCGATGCCGCCATGGCAAACGAGACAGATGAATTGAGCGGGGTAACGGAGAACGTCATCGTGGGCCAGCCAATCCAGCTGGGGACCGGCGACGTTAAACTGATTGCGGTAAAACCTAAGAATTAAGAAATTCCTATCAGGTGAATTGGAAATGGATTTTAATGCTTCATTGCGCAGGGCCATCAAGACGGGAAACGTCATCCTTGGCCAGAACAAAACCGAACAATGCATCAAGGAAGGCAAGGCGCAGATTGTTGTCGTTGCGCAGAACTGCCCGGAACAATTCAGGAAACAGCTTGCTGCCGAGAAGGATATCTTCATCCACACTTTTGACGGATCGAGTGTCGCTCTCGGGAAAGCCTGCGGTAAACCCTTCATGGTAAGCACGCTTGCCGTCGTCGATGCCGGCGAGTCTGACATCCTTACCCTCAAGAGGGCATGATATGCCGGAAGTCAAACTGACCGAAGACTGTATGCGCCTGATCTCGCAGTTCGAGAGCCTCACCGGCGCGGGGAGCCGCGATTGCGTCATCGATGAACGCAACGGGCGGCTTATCTTTGTCGTCAATCCCGGTGACATGGGGCTTGCTATCGGGAAGAAAGGTGCAAGCATTAAGAAAGCGTCCGAAGTGATGGGCAAGAAGATCGAGGTCGTGGAATACAACAGCAACCCGGAGCAGTTTATCAAAAACTGTTTTCTCCCTGCCCAGGTTGTCGGGATGAAGTTCGAAGGGGAACCCGACCAGCAGACCGTGACCGTCGATATTCGCGACGATGACCGCGGGATTGCGATCGGAAAGGAGGGGAAGAATATCTTCAAGGCAAAGAAGCTCGCCCTCCGCCAGCACAATATCGCCGACATCCAGATCCTGCAGAAACCTGACGCCGCTGCCGGGCCGGATCTCTAACCTCTATTTCTCCAGTATTCTCGTTTTCGTTCTTTCCCGGATGCAGTATCCCTGCGGCCTGTTGTCCGGCGTGGGTAACACTCAACCCGCCGTAAAGCCCGGCCCCTGCGGTGGCGCCGTGCCCGTCCTGCATTTACCGCCACAGTGCCATCTCCACCTTTCTCATCCCGTCTCCCTGGTGATCAGGACCAGGGGGAAAGGGAGCGATTCTCTCTCGTGCAATGAATGGGCAGATGTTCGCGATAACGACTCTTTTGCGTTCAGGCGACAGGGATACCCTCCGGTCGTGAGCCCGATACCCTGGTGCGGTCTACCCGGCAACATACCTCCCCCTCCCCTTCCACCCGGTCAGAGGATCTCTGGGAATTGTCCGTGCAGGAATCCGGCACGTGAAAATGAAGCGCCGGGTCCGGCGTTCCTGATCCGATGATGGGATTGATTCCGCGACAACCTGGCGGGTACTCCCTCAGCATCCGATGTCCGGGGGAATGGTTCTTTGGTTCTTTCGTTTTTTCCGATGAGGATGGGATCTGCCGGGGGCAGAGGAAGAAACTAAACCTCTTTTTTGTAAACCTGCCGGCAGTTTATTCTCATGAAAATGACGATTATTCGCAGGATTTCCCCGCCATAAACCGGACAGCACCTCCTGGCTCTTACGAATGTTGTGCCGGAACCTCCCGTTAGAACTCCGGGGCGGGCACCGGGAACAGGATAGAAAAAAGCAATCAGGGTATATTGGCAATCGTCGCGAAATCTTCCAGGTATAGCTCTTCCGGCCGGCTCTTCAGGATCTCTTCGGAGAGCACCGGAAGGGCCCGGGCTACCCATGCGGGATCGAGCAGATCCCCCGATCCCTTCAGGCAGTTACGCACCGTCTTTCTCCGGTGAACGAAGAGTGCCCGGACAATATCGGCATACCGCTTCCGGTCACTGATGGGGAAGAGCGGGGGGCGGGGGGTCAGCCAGACAACCGTCGAATGCACCTGCGGTTTTGGCGAGAAGCAGTTGGGAGGGAGAGTGAAACACTGCCGGACCGCGGCATAGGTCTGGACCATGATCGAGAGCCTGCCGCAGTCCTTGGTCCCTGCCGGGGCGACCATCCTGTCCGCAAACTCGCTCTGGTACATCAGGACTGCCGTCTCAAAACCCGTATCAAGGAGGCGGAAGGTTATCTTCGAGGAGATGGAGTACGGGAGGTTCGAGACGACAACAGAGAACGGCGGGAGATCGCACCGGCTGGCATCGCCACGGGTAATCGTCAACCTGCCGGAAGCGATCTCTTCGGAAAAGATCTTGCAAAGTTCCCCGCAGAGGCCGCCGTCCAGCTCGATCGCGTGGACAGTCGCACCCCGCGAGAGGAGCGCCCGTGTCAGCGCACCGTTTCCCGGCCCGATCTCCAGCACGGTTTTTCCTTCGAGCGGGACAATATCCGCGATCCGTCCGATCGCCTTTCCGTCAATAAGGAAGTGCTGGTCGTGATGCGCTTTCATCGGGTCGTAAAGACGTGGTACTTCACGTCCTTGTTCTGGAGCTCCTCCATAATCCGTGCATGGATCATCTTCTCCGGGTGGGGGAGCGACTTGATCCGGGCAGCGATCTCGGAGAAGCTCTCGAACGGCTTCCTGGCCCGTGCATCAAGGATCTCCCACATCAGCTTCCTGCCGATACCGGGAAGGAGGTGGAGCATGTGCATTTTAGGTGTGATCGGTACAGCCGTGTTGAAGAACTGGACAAAATCCTTCTCCCGGTCTTTCACGATCGAATCGATGATATAGGGTAGCTCGCCTTTCGCAGTCTGGGTGAGCTCATCGTAGCCGATCCGCCGCTTGACCCGCTCGATCTTCTGCCGCTCGGCATCCCCGATATAGACCTGCTCGTGGAGTTCGATCGTCACCTCCGGCTTGGGGACAAGTTCGAGCAGCTTGAACTGTTCCAGTCCTATCGCCTGCACGATGGGTTCGCGTTTGAACGGGGGGCGGGGATCGTCCGGGTGCCCTTTCAGGAGCACATCGAGTACCACCGCATTCACCTCTTTCTTCTCTGCCTTCATCCGCGCACCTCAGAAATGGTCTGCGACGATTTTCAGGATGGCATCGAGTTCTTCGGGGGAAAGTGTGAAGCGTTCCTTGGCATAAATCGCCCTGAGCTCGTCGCGGGTCTTCGGCATGATATTGGCGATCCGGTACGCTATCTCGGGTTTCATCTTCTCCAGTTTGGAAAGTTCCTGGACGAGGGCGACCGATTTTTCCGGAGTCGTTTTGGAGAGCGTGTTGGCATGTTCGAGGCTCCGGCGGAATTCATATGACATCTCTTTTCCCGATTCAATCCGCTGTGCTTCGACACCCTGCAGGATCTCGCGAACCTGGGAGAGCGTAACCTTCTCTTCGCTCGTGATACCCTTGACTTTCATGCCATTCACCAGATTATTGATATACCCGTAATAGGGGATTTACTTTTGGGCTTTCAGGTGCTGCGGTCGTGCGATGACAACTTTCTCGGAGTTGCCGTCACGGATCGCTAAGACCCATGCCCGGCCACGCTGACCAAGGACGGTCCCGGTCTTGCCGTGGAACCTCCGGTGCGGCATCCCTTTCTGGATGCTCGGCTCGCAGACGATGTGGACGTTCTGCCCGACCTCAAACTTCTGGATAACCGACGTTACCGGGGGAAGCCCGCGGCGGCGGAGTTCCTTCTTGAACTTATAGCGTGTCTTTTTTCTTGGTCCATTGTGATGTGCCATGGTTATTCACCTTCTCTCTCTTCGACCAGCACGACATCGAGGCTGACGACCCGGGCGGGGCTTCCCAAGGCCTCGGAAAGGCTCGGGCGTGTTCTCCCGTTATCCCCGGATACCAGTTCCTTGATGTACAGGCCGGCTTCACCGGTAACCTCAACAATAAATCTGCCGGCTTCTTCCCCGGTGCATGCGATAGTAAGGACCCTGCGTTCGCGGATTTTGTCAGCGCGCCTGTGTGCGACCCTCTCCGGCGTGCGCTGGCAGATTTTGGCGCCGGACAGGGAATTTACGGCCGTTACGAACGCATCTGCTGATGGTGCACCGTCAGCCTCAACTACGATCCTGTATTTTTTATGCGCCTTGTTCGATTTAAGGGTTTCCACTTCGGAGCGTTCGCTCCAGCGATCCAGTTCGACTTCGACCCGCCCGGCAGCGGATGTGTTGATGGCGGATTCAAGGTCGCGGATGCTGATCGAGCGTCGCTTTGGCGCGACAATCTCAAGAATAAACGGGCGGCCCGTCCCGATCATGCGGGCATCGATATCCTCCCTCCCCGCCCCATGGAGGACGGCACCACCGGCATGGAAGAGTTCAACTGTCGGCCTTCCGATAAGTTCTTCGACGGAATCCTGGTACTGCTTCCCGGTGAAGTTGCATTTCTCGCACCCGGCCCCCCGGCACGCCCGGCAGTCCCAGTGGGTCTGGGGGATGCCGCGCTCCAGCTTCCGGTACCTGCCATACACGAAGACAGGATTGACCTGGACCTCGATGGCATCCTGCAGGAGATCGATGAGCACGATGACATCCGGTGTCCTGAAATCGACAGACTTGCCGGTACGAGCAGAGACCGCCTTTCCCACCTCGCGGTTCACTTCAGACTTGAACAGTTCGGCCCGCGGGAGGGAGAGATCGGAGATGACCATCTCCTCGCTCTCGGCGATGAGCGGTGGCACGCGGCATCCGACAAGGAATGTTCCGTATTCGACCTGCCCGAGAGCATCGGCGATCCGTCCTGCAAATACCGGTACCTTCTCAAAGAAATTGCCGCAGATCCAGCAGGTTCCGGAAAACGATTCGTACGGGGCGTTCTCCGCAACAGAGCGGGCGATGCGCAGCGCGATGCCGCGCTGGTCGTTCGCAAGGCCATGCCCGCTCTTGCCGAAGAACCTTCCAAGGCAGTGATCGCAGCAGGGGCCATACGCGAGTATTTTCCCGGCGAGTTCCGTCAGCTCCATCCGGCAGCCCTCCGGTCAAGCTCGTTCAGGAGTATGATCACGGCATGGTCGGCGTGAAGCACGGAGGGGCCGACCGAGAACCGCGGGCACCCTGCGAACAGCGCCTCCTCATCGGGGGTGAAACTGAGATGGTCCGAGAGGAGAAATGCAGGGGGAAGGGCACCTGCCTTGCGGATGTCCGTGCCGTGTTCGTCGAGGATGGCATACCCGCCCTCCGCGAGAAGCCGGGACAGGCCGGCGTTCCTGACGGCAACACCCGGTGCTGCTTCACGGAACTCGGATCCGCAGGGGATGGCAAGGGCTTTTTTTATCAGCGCTGCCGGGCTCTTCTCATCGGGATTCAACGATCTGACGGAACTTCCGGAAAACCGGATCGTCTTCATATTTTCAGGCTTTCCCTGGAGTACCAGCGTGCACTCCGTATCCCTGCGAAGGTTATGCGAGAGAAAGAGGGATGCGTTCACGCACCGGCACAGGACATCCATGCGTCCCGCCCCCCCCGCGAGATCGTTCAGGCTGAAGGATGGATCGGTCGTCGCGGTATGACCGATGACGGCAATTGAGGTCATCTACTGCATTCCCGAGAACTTTTTCAGCAGGCGCTGCATGTTGAACTTGCTGCCGGTGGCTCCCCGCAGCCCCTTGAGCGTTCTCTGCATCAGCTTGTAGTATTTCAAAAGTTCCCTCACCTCGTCCTGCGACGCGCCCGCCCCGCGGGCGATCCGCTGCATCCGCGAGCTGTTGATCCGGGAAGGATCATCAAGTTCGGCGCTCGTCATGGAGTCCATGATAATCCGGTAACGGACCATCTTGGTGCTGGTCACATCGTAGACATCAGAGGGGAGCTCCATGTTGCCGAGCGGGAGCATGTTCATGATCTGTTTGAGAGGCCCCATCTTGTTGAGCGCCTCCAGCTGTTTGTACATGTCGCGGAGGGTAAACTTCCCCCGCATCATGGCGTTGACGTCGACCTCGTCCGCGTCGATTGCGCCCTGTGCCTTCTCGACGAGCGCCCGCATGTCCCCCATACCGAGGAGCCGGGAGATGAACCCGTCGGCATCGAACCGGTCGAGGTCATCGATCGTCTCTCCCTGCCCGATGAAGACGATCCCGCTCTTGGTCTCGGCCACGGCAGAGAGTGCCCCGCCGCCTTTTGCTGTCCCGTCCATCTTGGTGATAATGACGCCGTCGATCCCGATCGCCTCGTGGAACCGGCGTGCCTGCTCGCTCGCCTGCTGGCCGAGCGCGGCATCGATGACCAGCCAGCGGTGGGTGGCTTTGGTGAGGTTGTTGAGGTCGATGATCTCCTGGATCAGGTTGGCTTCAAGGGCATGCCGTCCCTGGGTGTCCACGATCAGGACCTCGTAGTCCTTCAGATCCAAAAGTCCCTTCCGGGTGATGGCAAGGGCATCTTTCTCGCCGGGATCGCCGAAACAGGGGATGTTGATCTTCTGGCAGAGGGTCGCGAGCTGGTCGTATGCCCCGGGCCGGAATGTATCGGCACAGATCACGGCGACACGGAGGCCTTTCTTCTGGAAGTACCGTGCGAGTTTTGCCGTCGTTGTCGTCTTGCCGCTGCCCTGGAGGCCGGCCATAAGGATGGTCTGCGGTTCGAGCCTGACGTCAGTGGATGCCCAGATCAGCCGTACGAGTTCCTGGTATACGATGCGGAGGACATGTTCCCGGACACCCATGCCCCCGGGGGGCTGTTCATCGAGCGAACGGGAGCGGATGGCCTTGGAGAGCTCCATGACAAGACGGACGTTGACATCCGCCGAAAGGAGCGCCCGCTGCAGGTCTTTTACCAGCTCATCGACGGCGACACGGTCGACGACGGTCTTTCCGGCAAGTTTCTTCAGGGCGTCCTTGAGCGATGAGGAGAGCGTATCCAGCATCAGGCATCACCAAGGAGCTCGTCGACCACGGCTTTTGGAGAAAAGGGAACGATATCGTCGTATGCCTGGCCGGTCCCGAGGAAGACGAGGGGTTTTCCGATCGTATGGGCGATCGAGATGGCAGCCCCGCCCCGCGAATCCATGTCGGCCTTCGTGAGAACGATTGCGTCAGCCCCGACCGTCCGGTCGAACTCGGCAGCCCGGACAACGGCATCATTCCCGGCAACCGCCTCGTCAACGTAGATCACAAGATCGGGTTTCATGACACGCCGGATCTTGTCCAGCTGGCTCATCAGGTTGGCCTTCGTGTGAAACCTGCCTGCGGTGTCCGCCAGGACGACATCCATCTTGTGGGCGGTGGCATACTGGACGGTGTCGAAGAGCACTGCCGAAGGGTCCGCCCCCTGCTGGTGCTGGATGATCTTGATCCCGATGCGCTCCGCGTGCACCTCGATCTGTTCGATTGCCCCTGCGCGGTACGTGTCCCCTGCACCGATTACGACAGAGAGCCCCTGTTTTTTCAGGAACGATCCGACTTTTGCGACCGTCGTGGTCTTTCCCGTCCCGTTGACCCCGGTAAACAGGATCTTGACCGGCCGTTCGTGGTTCCGGATGTAATGGAGAAGATCGAATTCCCTGCCCAGGACATCCAGCAGTGCTCCCCTGAGGGTCGTTACCACGAGATTATCGACCGATTGCCCGATCTTCCGGTGTTTTCCGACAAGGTTTTTCTTTACATGCGCCATGATCGCGTCCGTCACCGGCAGTGCGACATCGCTCTCGATAAGCGTCATCTCGAGTTCCGAAAGGACATCGGCAAGTTCCTTCTCGCTGATGATCAGCTCGCGGTCGATGATGAACGTCCTGAACTTGTCCGCAAGGGTGACCGGGGCAGGGGAGCCGGGTTGTGCCGGCTCCTGTGCAGGTTCAGCCGCAGGTTGCCGGGTCGGGGGAACAGCGGCGTTGTCCGCCGCTGGTGCAGGCGTCGCGATGACCGTGCCGATCGTGCTGCCGATCCGCGCACGGGCCGCCTGGAGCCGTTCCTTCAACCCGGCAAACATGGTTGTTTCCCTACTCCTCATCTGCCTCTTTAGCAGGCCGCGACGGGGGAATACCCGCCTGTTCTGCCGAAACAGCCTGCTGGTACCCCATCTCGATCCTCTTTGCGATCTCGTTCATCTGGGCACGGAGCCGATCCAGGGTCTCCGCGACCTTCTTCTCCGAAGCCTCCATCTCAGTGATCCTTCCTTCGAGGAACCCGACAGCCTCGCTGCCTGGCCGCTCAACGATCACGTCTGCGCCGATGTTGATCAGCACGTTCTGGGGATCAAGAATTTTCGCGCGGACACTTGCCCCTCCGCCAACCTGAAGGAGCACGGTCCCGTCGCCGGATTCCTGCAGGCCTTTGAGTGCTTCGATTGCCGCAAGGGCTTCCATCCTCCCGTTCTCGAGCAGTTCCAGCTGGCTCGCGAAAATCTCTGCCTGCTGTCCGTATTGTTTCAGGTACTGCTCAAGAGCGAGCAGTTCGCGCTGGTCGATCTGTTCCATGGTAGTTGGCACGGTATTCCTCTCCGTAACCGGGTTCGGGCCGGATCCCGGTATCTTCCATTAGGTATGCTTTCGGACACCATAAATACCTCATTGAGGGCAGGATATCCCTGCACATGGACCGCAATTTCCCGCACGGACGGGATTAAAAAAGCCTTTTTAAAACAGGGTCGGCCCGGGATGCCTTCCCGGATACCGGCGCTTACGCCGCCTTTACCAGCGCAACCGCGTCGACTTTGATATACCGCCGCTTCAGGTTGTGCTTGCTGCCGATCACGGCAAATGCACGTTCCTTTGCCTGCTTCTCGTTGGGTGCCTTGATCACCTTGGTGTAGGGTTTCCAGTCCTCGCCCATCAGAAAGGTGCCTTTTACTTCAAACATCTTCTCATCCATCTCATTCACTCCAGAAATCCGAATACGTCTTCAATCCTTCCCAGTTCGAAACCGCTTGTCTGCGCCCCCGCGATGTATCCCCGCGAGTTCACGAGAAGGCCGGTACCGATCAGGCCGGAGCCCATGTTGATCGTGCCGGTCCCGACCGGGACGCCGGCAAACTCTGCAATCCTGGCAACATCGGCATCGGTCGTCCTCGGGTGGACAATGATCCCTTTCTCTGTCGCTGCCCCGGCCATGCCGACCGTCCGTACGCCGCCGAATGCGGTCGCCATGACTTTCACGCCCAGGAAACTGCCGATCTCGCCGGCAACGTCCTTCTCCATCTCCGGGTGGACGAACGCAACATGGTCGTTTGCGAGGATCACGTTGCCGGCCGCATTCATGGACCCGGAAAGGAGCATGATCTCGCGGTATTCCTTAAGGATCGCGATCTCATCCTTCCCGGCAATCCCGGACACGACAATGCCTTTCCGGTTACCGGTAAGGAGCGATCCGATGATCGCACTGCCCTGCACGGTTGTCTCGACAATCTCTGCATCGAGGGCTGTCCGGACCGCGTCGCGGAACTCTGCCGGCGCTTCCGGTGGCACAATGACAATATCGCCCAGTACCCGCGCGAAAACCCCGACATTCGGGTCGCCGGCAAATGTTGTTGTCCGTTCCATACCAGCTTACGATTCCTTTGCGAGCTCAGCCTGGACCTGCCCGTCTTCCATCTTCATGGCACGGACACGGATCTTTGTCGGGGGTTTCTCGGCTCCGCGCTCCCAGACCTTCTCGTTGATGCTCCGGTCGAGCCTGATATCCTCGCTCTTCATGTGCTTCGCGAGGTACTTCCGGATATCCTTGATCGCCGCGTTGCTCCGCTTCCACCGGGGTGCACGTTTTACCTCCCGCAGCGGGATGATGTAGATGCGTTCCTGAAGGTTTTCTGCCATGCTCTACACCTTTAACGAGCTTCTGCGCCAGTGCCGGCGCTTGGGATGCGCAACAACGGTACGCTTTGTACGAACCATAACCCACTGGGGCACGCGACGGTTCTGGTCGCATGCTTTTGCCAGCCGGATTTTTCTTCCTTTGGAAACTATGCTCATATCCTTCACCTTTTAAAAGGCTGTTTTTCTGCCGATGACCAGTGACTGGTCATGGTTTTGTGGGAACAGCGTTCCGCAATCGATCCCACGAATGCGGCATGCCTCCCGGATCTCTGTCTCATAATCGCCATTCGGGATCGTCCCCGTCTCGCCATGCCGGACGAGCAGGAACCGGTCCGCGAACCGGTCGACCTCTCTTCTGGTAAATCCCAGGAGGGGCCGGACATACGAACTTCCGGTCCGTCCCTCCAGGCTCTGCACCTCTGCACGGGTCAGCATCGGGACACGGTCATTGAACCGTGTGCCATCGGCGACAACCTCGTACTCGTTGCAGAGGGATTCGACAGCGATGCGGTGGACCTGGTTGATTGCCGTGTTGGGAAACCCGTCACGGATTACCCGGTCTGCCGCCTCGTCCAGCGTACCCCGGGGGAATACGCGTCGTTTCATCGGAAACCCGAGCGATCGTGCTGCAGCTTCCACGGAAGGAAGCGGGCGGGCGGGGTCGAACGTGAACGTATTGAGTTCGACCTCGTATAACGTACCCAGCATGATTGCTGCAAGGGAACTGTCCTTTCCGCCGCTGTACAGCACTCCCGCATCGGTCATTTCCGTGTAATGGTATAATCGCGCTTTGCCGGCGCAAGCTGGCGCAGCAGTTCCTTGAACTGGGCATCGGTGATCTTTTGCCGCAGCCGTCCGCTCTGGGCGAGCAGGACCAGCTGCTGTTCGATTGCAGCGGCGAACTCGGGTTTTGTCAGCTTGATGGTGTTCAGCCGCTCCCGTGCATCCGGCTCAAGGATCTGCATCAGGATCATCTGGATCTGGGCTTTCTGCTGCTGCTGACGTTCGAGCTCTGCCTGCATGCCCTGCTGGTCAACAGCCTGCTGCTGCAGCTGCGCCATCCGCCGTTTCCGGATCTCTGCCAGCTCGTCGTCTCCCATATCCGATCCTCACTCTTTCTTCTCTGCCTTTTCAGCCTTCTTGCCTTCGGCCTTCTTCTTGCCTTCGGCTGCCTCGGGTTTCTCGCCCTTGTCCGCCTTCTTACCCTCGGCCTTCTTGGCAGGCTTCTTCTCGCCCTTCTTCTCTTCAGCCTTCTTGGGTTCTGCCCTTGGCTGAACCTTCTTCGGTACCGGGGCGGGCGGATTGGTCAGGGTCTCCTTTGCCATCGCATCGAGGAATGCCTGGCCTTCCGGAGAGATCCTCCGGCCGGTCTTGTCGTGGACAACAAACTTGCATGCCTCGAGCTGCTGGAGAGCCTTCCTCAGGATCGACCCGCTTCCCTTGCGGAACGCGTTGGGCTTGGAGCCCCGGTTCTTGGCGCCGCCGTAGAAGCTGCGCATCCGCTGGACTCCCAGGGGCCCGTCGACGTAGACCCGCCGCAGGACCGCTGCCGACCGCATATACCACCAGTCGGGATCCTCGGGGGGCATCTCTTTATGGACGCCGGTCTTGGCAAACGCCGCCCAGGCCGGCGGTTTAATCTCCTGCCGGGACCTGAGTGCCTCTGCGACCTTCCGGATCAGAAGGTCTGCCGGTACATCATACACGGTAGTCATGGTTTCAACTCTACTGTTCGTAAAATAACAGTCTTATGGTATTTGTGAGGGAGGCACTTATATATTTCGAGCCCGGGAACACGACGGGCGGGTGAGGAACGCTGTCCCGCAGGATTTTTCATTGGTCAGCCCTGTCGTGGTGGAGGAGTACTCTGAAAGGATCCCGCCACACGATGGTCCGTAGTATCTGTTGGGGGAGAGGGGGAGGGACCGTGATGTACCGCGAGATCCCCTCACCGGCCGAAGGAAGCCCTGGGAGAGCCGGGGGAGCTTACCCGGTTCACAAATGGCGGTGACGGACCCCCGCATACTACGGATTCCGTCCTGCACCTGTCGGGTACTTCACCGCGCTCTCGCGGAGAGAACGAGTGTCCTGCCCCTGACTTCGAGAAGATCGGATTTCGTCCGGGCGGCAATCGCTTCCGGATCGATATCGGTGTTCTGGAGCCATTTTACCTTGACGATCTTCCGCTTCTTCAGCTGGGCACGGATCTCGTCGATCATCTGCTCCGTGCACCCCGATTTGCCGATCCAGACAGTCGGCCTGAGATCCTGCATGGGACGGTCATTCTTTTCCATCGGTATCACCCCCGACGGGGTACCGCCGTCGAGCTTTGCAGACAAGGCAGGTGACGACAACCCTGCCGCTGCGGATCCGCACGCGCGATGTCTTCCCCGGGACCAGGTACGAGGAGCACCTCCGGCAGAACTTCCTCCGGAACACCCGGCTGATCCGGACGCGCTGGCGCATCGCGATCTTCCGGGCGATCTCAACGTAGCGGTCGGAGAGCCTGGGGTGAAAAGCGAATACTGCCTGGGCCTGCGAAAAGAGCCGGTCAATCCGCTCTTTTGCGATCTTCCTGGACAGCGGGGTTTTGGATCGTTCCCTCATCGTACCTCACGGATTCTGTTGCGATTACCTATTCTTGTCTCCACATTTAAAAATGAGGGGCTGTCCGGGAAATCATGAAGGGGCGGATGGCTTGGATTTTCTGCGCGGATATTGGAAGATACCGCACCAGTATGACGTCCCGCGATATGGCACAGGGGCGTTCAGCGGATGATAACCCGCCGGCCGACGATTGAGAGCCTGCCTTCGCAGAAGAGCCGTATCGCCTCCGGGAGGCAGCGGTGCTCCTGCTCGAGAATACGCGCGGCAAGCGCCTCCTCATCATCGCCTTCGAGTACGGGAACACATTTCTGGACGATGATGGGACCGCCATCGAGGTTTTCATCGACAAAATGCACGGTACACCCCGCAACCTTGACCCCGTGCTCCAGGGCCTGCCGCTGCCCGTGGAGGCCGGGGAATGAGGGGAGGAGTGCGGGGTGGATATTGATCATCCTGCCGGTGAATTCCTTCACAATCTCGCTTCCGACAATCCGCATGTACCCGGCAAGTACGAGGAGGTCGGGGTTGCAGGATACCAGTTCCCGGAGGAGCGCCTTTTCGTATTCTTCACGGGAAGCAAAACGGGAATAATCGACGGTCGTGACCGGGATGTCCGCTGCCCGTGCCCGGTCTGCAGCATACGCCTTCGGGTTGTCGGTGTACAACCCGACACAGGTTGCAGGGATCCTGCCATCCCGCATCGCATCGAGAACTGCCTGGAAATTCGATCCCCTCCCCGATGCAAGTACGGCAATCCGTTTTTTTCCTGCCATTACGATCCACCCTCGCTCTTCTCTTCTTTCTGGTGGAGGACGACCTTGACCTTGTTGATCCTTCTCCCATGCATCTGCAGGACAACGAGGGTTGCGCCTGCCAGGTCGATATCGACCTTCTCCCCCGGGTGCTGGGGGATATGCCCGATACGATCGATGAGGAGTCCTCCGAGCGTCTCGTACGATTCGCTGACGGGAAGGTTTATGCCCAGTTGTTTATTCAGATCTTCAACCCACATCTGTGCATCGACGATGTAGACTCCTTCCATGCTCTTCTGTATTTTGGGTTCTTCCGTGTCGGTCTCGTCCTGGATATCCCCGACGAGTTCTTCGAGGATATCCTCGACCGTTACGATGCCCGTGAAACTACTGTATTCGTCGATGACGACTGCTATCTGGATCCTGCGTACACGGAGCTCCCTCAGCAGGTCATCGATCTTCTTTGTCTCCGGAACGAAATACGGGTCGTACATAATTTCAGGGATCGTCTCTTTCCTCGGGGAGACCATCGCGGAGAAGACGTCCTTGACATTCAGGATTCCGGTAATATTGTCGGTCTTTTCATGGTAAACCGGGATTCGGGAAAATCCTGTCTCGTTAAAGATACGGACGGCATCGGAAAACGATGTCGTATCCTCCATGACCGTGACATCGACCCGCGGGGTCATGATCTCGCGGGCCGTTGTATCGCCGAATTCGAGGACCGAGTACAGCATGTCCTGCTCCGCCTTCTCGATCGTCCCTTCTTCCGTGCCGACATCGATCCATTCCTTGATCTCGTCTTCCGTTACCGCTGCCTCCCCATGCCCGCCATGAATGCGCAGGTAGTGACTCATGGCATCCACGACCAGGATCACCGGGGTGAACAGGAACGAGAGCCAGAGGATCGGTCGTGCCACTCCAAGGGCAAACGTGTCGGATGCCCGGGCAGCGTACACTTTGGGGGAGATCTCCCCGAAGACGAGCAGGATGATGACAACAAACCCGGTCGCAATCCCGACCCCGACATCCCCGTAGATCTGGATCGCGATGGCGGTTGCGATCGCTGCAGCCGCGATATTGACAATATTGTTCCCAATCAGGATCGTTGTGAGGAGCTTGTTCGGATTCTCCTTGAGTTTTGCAAGAGCCTCTGCACCCGGCCGCTTCTCGTTCACAAGCATCCTTACTTTCGCTCTCGTAATGGAAAGGAGGGCAACCTCCGAGCCCGAAAAAAACGCGGAGAGGATTATACAGAGAAGAAAAAGTGCAATATTCAGAGGATCGAGAATCATTATCGTTCACGCCGGGATCCGGCAGAAAAATCATGGGTATTCATGGGCTGGAACAATACACATAGGGGGGGGAAATAAGATAAAATTAGCGGGATTTACGGAATTGTACTCATGATAAATGCCCGGTCGGCACGAAGTACCGCAATCTTCTCTTCTGCCGAAAGTCTTCGGGGAAAATTGAGGTCGTCGATCTCAAGGGTGAGCGGTCCGGTATAGCCGGCGCGGGAAAGCAGGGCGACAACCTCTGCCATCGCCGGGCTCTTGTCCAGCGGGAAGTGAAGGATGTTCCCGTTCTTCCGGCTCAGGTGAACGTTTACCATCCGGTCTTTGCACAGCTGCACATACCTCCCGAGATCGCCGGCTTCCCCCGAAAGGGCGTGCGCAACGTCGAGGGTAAAGGACAACCACGGTTCTTCGTCCAGGAGCTCCCGCGCCCGCTCCGGGGTGCAGAGCAGGGAGTTGACCTTTGGCTCCATGTTTTCCATGGCAATGCGGATGTTCGGTCGCCTGCCCGCTTCCTCTCTCAGGGTGGCGATATAATGGCTGAAACGCTGGAGATCCGCCTTTGAAGGAGGCCGCCGGGTGGTCCGTCTCCCGGGGTGGAGTGTGACGATATCAGCCCCCAGCCGTTCCGCAAGGCGGACCGATCTCAGGGCATAATCGATGGAGAGTGACGCAACTCCGGGATTGATGGAGCAGGGGTTCAGGTCGAGGACCGGGGCGTGGACGGTAAAGCCGGGTGTTTTTACGGAAGTCTTCCGAAGCGAGACGATCTCGTCGACGGGACAGTTACGGAGCCAGAAATCCGGGGTCTCGATCCAGAATTCCATGCCGTCAAAGCCTGCTTCCAGTACGAACGAAAAGATCTCCCTGCAGGAGTACTCGTGGAAGAACATCGAAGAGACCGCAACGACCGGCATGGTGATACGCATTAATATTGACGTATTGCACCATAACTGTTGATGGACTGGTTCAACTCCGCGGAGCCTGCCCTGGGCGGAAAGACGACGCCGCTGCGGGTCTCTGAAGTCTCTGCGATCGTCGAAGATCTCCTCGATGATGGCCGCCTGCAGGGGATCTGGGTCCGGGGCGAGATAACGAATTACACCCATCATTCCCGCGGGCACCGGTATTTCTCCCTCTCGGAAAAGGGCCCCGGGGGGACGGCTGCAGTCATAAAATGCGTCATGTGGCGTTCTGCGGCAGACGGCCTTTCCTTTTCGCCCGAAGACGGGATGGAGGTCATAGTCTCAGCGTCTGTCCGCCACTATGCCCCCCATGGCATCTACCAGCTGCAGGTTGAAGAGATACTCCGGGCCGGCATCGGCGAGAAGTATCTCCTTGTCGAACGATGGAAAAAGGAACTGTCGGCAGAGGGATGTTTCGGTCCGGAGCGCAAACGCCCACTGCCCCCGTTTCCTGTCAGAGTCGGGGTGGTCACTTCGGAAACAGGGGCGGTCATTCATGACATCCGGAATGTCATCGGTCGGAGGTTCCCGGTTGAGATCGTCCTCTCGCCCACCGCTGTCCAGGGCGAAGGGATTCAGGCGGATATCGCCCGTGCAATCTGCCGGCTTGCCGATATGGTCGATGTCGTGATCGTTGCGCGGGGTGGCGGCAGTTTCGAGGACCTGTTTCCGTTCAATCACCCGGATGTCGTCCGGGCGATTGTGCACTGCCCGGTACCCGTCATCTCGGCGATAGGGCATGAAGTCGATGTCACCCTCGCCGATCTCGCCGCAGACATGCGGGCCCCCACCCCGTCGGCGGCGGCGGAACTGGCAGTACCGGATAAAAGCGTGCTGAACGAAGGGCTCGCAACCCTGCGATGCCAGCTGCTTGCAGTCCTGAACGGGCGGCTCCAGCGGGCAAAGGAGATAACCGAAGATCTCCGCGACCGCCTCCGGCCCCTGCGCATCCTTCGAAAGATCCACGAGCGAAAACAGGATGTTGCGGAGCTGGCAGAGCGGTCGGAGCGGGCGGTCAGGGGGCGGATTGGGAACAACCGGCTCGCGTTGTCCGGCCTCTCTGCAGCCCTTGATGCTACAAGTCCCCTCAGGATCCTTGCGCGGGGATACGGTGTTGTTGAGAGAGAGGGACACGTGGTGCGCAGCACAGAGGGGATCGCGCAGGGCGAGCGCCTGCTGTTGCGATTCGTTGACGGAAGGGTCCAGGTAACCGTGGAGCGTGTGGAACATGGCAGAAACGTATGAACAGAAGATTACGCAGGTAAAGAAGATCATTGAAAAGATCGAGGACGGTGAGACGAGCCTTGAGGAGAGTATCCGGCTCTACGAACAGGGGGCGGCTCTCATCCGGCAGTGTGAAGCGCTGCTTGCGGAAGCGGAACTGAGGATTACGACCCTCAGCCGGGACGCCTGACCGTCATCGTGACGACCATCGTATCCCTTTCCCTGAGGCAGTTCACGAGCTCCTGCGGGAGATCCGCAGCAACGGTGTCGGAGAGAATTCCCACCGTGCGCCCGCAGGTAAACCTGCTCTTTCTCCAGACCAGATCCGTCGGGTGATCCAGGGTCAGGGCGGCGCTGCCCTGCGAACGGACCTCTGCCATTACGGCCCCGCAGGCAAGAACTGTCGTCAGGGTCGCATCGTCATGGCTTAAGATATGGCGGAATTCTTCGGAGAGGTCACGGGCGCCTTTCTCGGCTTCAACCCCGATGATGCAGTGCCCGTATTCCGTGAGGTGCTCTTCTGTCGTGATCTCGAACGTTGTCGGGTGGCGTGCTGAGACGAGCGGGTGTCCTTTGCACCGGATAATCTCAATGGCCTCCATGCTTTATTACGTGAGGGTCGCTATTGATAATCAATGTTGATCACCGCCTATTGCCCTGCATGTGCAGAAGACTGTGAATGTGAAGTCCTTGCCGATTCCCGCGAGCGGACAGTCCGGTGTTTACAGTGTGGGAATATTCTTAAGGTAAAGAAGGAAAAGACGCCCGGGCCCGTCACGATCAGGACGATTGTGAGCCACGAGGGAGGATCAGCGGTGGGCGGGATCGAGATGATGCCGGACGATGAATGTTCTGTCGATGACCGGCTGGTGGCGGAATGTGGCGACGAGGCGTTCGGCGTCCAGGTCACGTCCATCGAGACCGGGCAAAAGCGTGTCAACCGGGCAAAAGCAAAAGATATTACGGCACTCTGGACACGTGTCATCGACGAAGTCGTAGTCAGGTTCTCCATCCATTCCGGCAGGCAGACGATCCCGCTGTACAAGGTCTGTGACGGGGAAGAATTTTTTACGGTCGGGGAAGTCTACTCTCTGAAAGGAAAGCAGTTCCGCCTCACGCACCTGAAGCTCCGGGACGGGCCCCTGATGCGAAAAGAGGGCTGGAAGACCGTTGCCCACCGGATCAAAAGGGCGTACGGCACCGTAATCCGGCGATAAATCGCAGAGGATTGCAGAATTTTCTTCTGCGGAAAAATTTCAGCTTTTTGACGATACCTGAAAAATACCGCAGCTTTAAAAATTATTTTGGGTGAGCGCGATCAGGACGCTGTGATCCCGAGTACCTTGATATTGATCGTCGGGTACCCGAACTTTATCGTTATACCCTCGGCTGATTTCGCCGTCACTTCCCCGATACGGATAGAATAGGATGACGGAGTTGCATTCTGCTGGAGGGCTGCGTTGCCCGAAACCGCGATGCTCAACTGGTCCCCGACATGGACATCCGTCAGGTTGACCCCTTCTCCCGCAAGCTGGGCAGCGGGCCAGGTCTCGGTCATCTCTTCAGCCAGTGGGAGGGTGATGGTTTTCTGCTCGTTTGTCTTCATTCCGACAAGTGCCTGGCTGATGGCATTGTATTCCGTGCTGAAGAGGGCGAAGGTATCCGACCACCCGTTTCCTGTCGAATAGACCGGAATGGGGACCAGCGAATCCGAGGCGCTCAGGTTTGCCGTCATGACAAGGTCTTTTGTATAGAAAAGGCCCTGGCGTTCCGCCATCTGCCTCTGGTACAGTTCTTCATCACTCGTTACAATCGGTGTCCCCCCGGGGCTGTTTACCGTGATCTGAACGGTCACGGAATCGCCGGGCTTGGTTGCTCGGAATGCCGATATCCAGGATTGCCCCATCCCGGAGATGATCATCATTCCTGCAAAGAGAATACAGGCCAGTACAACAAGGACCTTGTACCAGATTTTTACGGACTCTTCCTTCCTTTTCTTCTCGCCCATTGCGAAAATCCTCCGTTATTGTACGTTTCCCAACGGTGATAAACCATTCCGATTTCTTACTTCGTGCGATTCCGAACTTCAGGAACCCTGCTGGTATTCCTGAACCCGGCCCGTCGCCTGAGTTCAGTGAAGTGTTTCCTGACGGCGATAGTAGAGATCATTAAATATCATTGAAACTAACCCAAGGTTATCCTTGTGGCAGGTGCCGCGGGAAATACCGTGAGGTGAACGCAGCATGACATGGAGACGCTATCCGTTTGAATCGATGTGGCGCGATATGGAAGAGATGCGATCGGAGCTGGAGAACATCGTTTCGCAGACATATCCCACCGGAGGCAAGCTGTTGTTACCCGGGGGGGTTGCAGACCGGATGCTTCCGGCGATCCGGGGTGTTTTCAGGGTTGATATCCGGGAACATTCGGACGAGGTCATTGTCGTCGCGGATCTTCCGGGAGTCGGGAAAGAGCAGGTCTCGCTCGATCTCCTCAATCCGCGTGCTCTCGAGATCGCGTGCGAACGTAAGGAAGAGACCGCGGAATCGTCAGAAGGATATTTCCTGCGGGAGAGGATCTCGGGTTCATTGCGGCGGGTTGTTGCGATGCCGACCGATGTTACGGATGAAGGTTCAACGGCAACGTTCAAAAACGGGGTCCTTGAGGTCCACCTTAAGAAAGTCAGGGCGGCCGCAAAGCCCCGCATCCTGATCGAATAACGTTTTTTGCGATGTCTGGGGCGATGAATTCATGATATCTGCCCCACAAGCTGTAGTAATGGACAAGAAGAAGGTCCGCGATTATATGACCTATGACGTCGTGAGCGTCTCTCACGATGCTTTTGTTAAGGATGTCATGGAGAAGATCCGGACCACGAATCACGATGGTTTTCCCGTCGTTAAGGGGGAGGATGTTGTCGGATATATCTCTGCCCGCGACCTCCTGTTCGCCCCTCCTGACACACCCGTCGAGAAAGTGATGTCCCGGAACCTGATCGTGGCGGATCCCGACATGAGCATCTCCGATGCAGCACGCGTCATCTTCCGTTCCGGGATCCAGAAGCTCCCTGTGGTCGACGAAAAGAACCATCTCCTTGGGATCGTCTCCAACTCTGATGTCATCCGCTCGCAGATCGAACGGGTCTCCCCGGAAAAGGTCTTCAACTTCATTACGACGCTGAAAAAATTATATGGCGTGGATCCTGCATTGAACCGGGGAACTATCCCGATCAACGATCTCGTCCCGACACAGTCAAAAATCTATGAGGACGAGCTGGAGGGAAGGATCTACGAGATCAAGAAGGGTCTTGCCGAGCCCATCATTGTCGTCCGGCGACCCAAAAAGACGATCCTCGTTGACGGGCACCACCGTGCAGTCGCGGCAAAGAAGATGGGGATCACCATGCTGGACGCATACATCATCGAGATTACCCAGGACATCGAGCTCGGTATGGAGCGAACGGCGCAGGCAATGAACCTGCACACGCTCGACGATATCCAGATCCTTGATTATGCCCGTCACCCCCTCGTGGCCCTGACAAGGCGGAGCGTGAAAAAAGTTTAGGAGTGCCGATCGGAAAAACCGCCCCTCAGTATTACCTGCAATTCCCCGGACCGGCCGCACAGATTACGAACCTTCACACCGTGCATCGAACTTTTCATTGAGCAGGTGTTCTTTTACCACCGTACCCTCGGGGACGACGACTTCCGGCCAGATTCGCGTCTTCGAGTGCACAATGACCGTGTTCCGCAGGACGACCCGTGGCCCGATAACGGTGTCGTTTTCTATGCTGCAGTGATCCCCGACATGGGTGTCGTTGTCGATGATGCTGCCGGAGATCGTCGTGTTTGCCCCGCAGATGACGCGGTTATAGAGAGAGGACGAGAAGATCTTCACGTTGTTGCGAAGAATGCACTTTTCACCGATACTGGTATAGGGGCCCACGAGGACGTTGTCCCCGATCATCGAACCCGCACCGATAGCAACCGGGCCGATGATCCTTGAATTCCTCCCCAGCGAGACGGAGTCCCCCAGTTCTACCGGGCCCCGGATGTGCGATCCCCGCATCGAGAGATCACCGTTGATGGTCGTCGTTGCCATACCGGCAAGCATCCACCGCTCTGCCTGCCGGAGGGAATGGGGACTCCCGACATCTGTCCAGTTCCCGCGCGCGAGCCATCCCTTGATCGGGTGATTCGTTTCCATCAGGTGCGGGAAGAGATCCCGGGCAAAATCGAATTTTTCGCCCGAGGGGATATGGTCAAAGATCTCCGGGCTGCAGACGTACATACCGGTACTCGCAAGATTCGAGAAGATTTCCCCGGGAGCAGGTTTTTCCTTGAACCGTTTGATGGTGTAACTGACATCGATCTCGGCGATGCCGTACTCGCAGGGATCGTCGATACTGATCAGGCCGATCGAGATGGCCGCCTTCTCTTTTTTGTGAGCCCGGTAGAAGTCCAGCACGTTGAGATCCGTGACATGGTCCCCGCCGACAACGAGGAAATCCGATCCGTCAAGATATTTCTGGGCATTTTTCACGCTGCCCGCCGTACCGAGTTTGGTCTTCTCCCGGACATACGTGATCGTCGTGCCGGAGAGCGAACCGTCACCAAGGGCTTCCTCGATTGCGGTTCCCATGTACCCGAGCGTAATGACAATGTCCCGGAATCCCAGATTGGAAAGGTGTGCGACAAGATGCTCGATAGAAGGACGGTTGACGATCGGGATGCAGGGCTTTGGCCGTTCAAATGTGAGGGGGCGAAGGCGCGTTCCTTCCCCTCCGCACATGATACACACCTTCATGCAAGAGATTTTTGTGCTGAACCGTTTTAACAGTACTGATAGTCTGAGGATGTATGAGCGACCCGGCGCACCGAGTTCTTGAAGTGACAAAGGGGAAGGTACCCTGCCTGCCAGGAAAAGACGAACCCGTGGAACACTGCCGGCTCTGCATTCATGCCCGCGAGTTCCGAGTGAACGGGAAATTTGTAAAATCCCCCTCGCTTGCCTACTGTGTCGCCTGCAGGGTTGATGAAGACGTGGATGTCCGGAAGGCCGAGGCAGTCCGGTGTGCCGACCGGCGCAGCGAAGGATTCCACAACATCGCGGGAATCATCAGCTGATTTTTTCAGGAAAGGATCCGGATCAGCTCGTCCATATCCACATGCGTCTCGAAAACACCGGCGATGAGATCGTACGGGTCGGCGTCGGACAGTGAGACCGGGGTATACGGGATCCCCTTCCTTCCGGCAAGGAATGCAAGGAGGGCGTTGACCGCGCCGGGATTGAGGAACAGGCCATGCATGTATGTCCCGAAAACAAGACCGTCCGGTGAGACCGCCCCATCGCCGGAAAACGCCTCCATGCACGTTCCCTGCTCAGTCTCCCCCATGTGAATCTCGTATCCGGTCACTTCACCCATCTTTGAAAGGATAGGCGGGATATCCCCTGCCTTCCTGGTAACCTGCCGGGTATTCTTCCGGTAGTCGCCGAACCGGGTCGTGCAGTCAAGGAGCCCGAGGCCGGGGTAATCCCCCTGACGGGACTCGATGCCGGAATCGATGATCCGGACTCCCAGCATCTGGTATCCGCCACAGATCCCGATAATCGGCGTTCCTCTTCTGCTGGCAGCTTCCAGTTCCTCTTTCATCCCTTTTTGCAGGACAGCGTTCAGATCGTCGACAGTATTTTTTGTGCCGGGAAGGATGATACAATCAAAGGGATCGAGCCTGGTCCCCGGGGGGACATAGGATACCGCGGCATATCTCTCCAGGAGCTCGAAATCGGTAAAATTCGAGATGTGGGGAAGCCGGATCACGGCAATCCGGATCCCATGGTCACGGGTTTTTTTATCAGGGATCGAGAGCGAGTCCTCGCTCGGGAGCGGGAGGTCGACATACGGAACGATACCGAGAACCGGTAACCCGGCACGCTCCTCAATGATCCGGATGCCGGATTCAAAGATGGCAGGATCCCCCCTGAACTTATTGATGATTACCCCCCTGACGTTCGATCGGACATCGTCGGGAAGGAGGTCGAGAGTGCCGAGGATCTGGGCAAAGACCCCGCCACGCTCGATATCGGCAACGAGAATAATGGGGATCATGAGTTCCCGTGCGAGACGGATATTGGCGATATCCCGGTCGTACAGGTTCACTTCCGCAGCACCACCGGCACCCTCGGCAACGACCTGGCCGTACTTTTTAAGAAGGTGGCGATAGGCTGTCACCGCTTTATCCAGCAAGACATCGGTCTCCCGGTAATATTCGGTAATCGGCACATCTTTGTACGGGTGCCCGAGAAGGATGATCTGGGATATTCGGTCACCTTTTGGTTTTAGGAGGATAGGGTTCATCTCGATCTGCGGGTCAAGTCGCGCAGCATGTGCCTGCATCGCCTGGGCAATCCCAATCTCGCCCCCGTCCCGCGTAACAAACGAGTTCAGGCTCATATTCTGGGACTTGAACGGGGCAACCGTAATCCCCCGGTTGACGAGACACCGGCAGATGGCAGCGACGGTGACACTCTTCCCGACATGAGACGCGGTACCAAGAACAAGGAGCGGCATTCCTGCAATAGTGTACGGCGAATCCAGTAAAAAAGATACCATGTGTGACTGCACATCACAAAAAAGAGCGGACCGGGAGTGTGGGAAGGTAAAGGAATAAATAACCGGAAACGATAGAAATAACCATAATGATTGGTGGGATTTGCCCGACGTGTGGTCTACCCAAAGAACTTTGTATCTGTGAGGAGGTAGCAAAAGAACAGCAGAGGATCAATGTCAAGGTCAATAAACGCCGGTATGGCAAGGAAGTCACCGTGATCGAGGGTCTCGATCCGACCGACATCGACCTTGAAGACCTCTCGAAATTCATGAAAGGGAAGCTTGCCTGCGGGGGGACCGTCAAGGGAAACTCCATCGAGCTTCAGGGCAATCACCGCGACCGGGTCAAGGAATTGCTGACCATGAAAGGGTACAGCGTCGATAATATCTCCTGATACTCTCTTTTTCAATACCCTGTCTTGCCACGTATGTAAACGCTATACTTCGGGAGCCAGATTGCACCAGGGACTTCACGCTGTTGGACAGGTAAACAGAATTATATTTTGGCGCGGAGCATTGAATCGGGGGGCATTCTTTAAGAAAAAAAATTTTTAAAAAGAGAAAATTCACTCCTGCCGGCGACGAAAAGAAGATGTTCAGATTAAGAACCTGAAGGTAATCCATGCGATGACAAGCATTATCGCCGCATACTTCAGACCCGCAATAGCCCGGCCCTCTCCCATCTGGCCTGCCATCAGTCCCGAGAAGAATCCCTGGATCATCGCGGCATGCGAGAAGAGGCGCTTGTAGGCCGGGATATCGACGCCCCCGAAGTACGAGACGGTTGATCCGGATCCCTGCGCTGCAGCACCCGCAGTCGACATGGTCGTGAGGAACGTGCTCACGAGAATTGCAATGACGAAGAGGAACACGGCGAAGGAAACGAGGACGATGACGACGTAGATCAGCATATTATTGCGGCGTTCCTGCGCCAGATTCACGACTTCGAAGGTATCGTTCGCGGCAGCACGGAGCACTTCGCTCACATCTCCGCCTGCCTTGCTGGCCTTTGAGATCAGGTCGACGCTGCGGTCGGCGAGTTTCGTCCCGAGGTTGGTGCCGAAATGGTGGAGGGCTTCAACAAAACCAACCCCCCACGACATCTCGTTGTCCAGTTTCCTGATGTGGGGGGTAAGCGTCCCGTACTCCGACCCTGCTACGATGTGAACCGCGTTGGGCAGAGTCATCCCCGAATCGTTCATACCGGCGAGGTCCCGGAAGAAGTTGGGAAGTGCTTCCTCGAGGAGCCGGACGCGGCGTTCCTCCATGAAATCCAGGTAGGCGAGCGGAACGATCGAGATCAGGACCGCAAGTACTGCAAAGTCGTCCAGCATGGTCGAGCTCACGATTACCGACATCCCGTAGATCTCGAAAATTGCGACGAGTCCGCCAAAAAAGACGATGATGGAGATGGGTAAGGTAAGGAAGAGGATGTTGATCGGCTTTTCTGTCAGGACCTGGACCGGGTGCTTCAGGAGCCTACCGATCCCTTCGCGGCTCTTTCGCTCGATCTCCAGTTTTGTCGTGATCCCGTGAACCTCGTCCTCGATTTGGGGAAGATCTGCGGCAGGGACGTTCTTCTGCTGGAACTGCCCGCGGTTCATCAGATTGTCAAACGTGTCTTTCATTCCCATGCTAGCTCTCCGGTGTCATCGAACTGATCATGATCACGAACATAATACTCCCGAAGGGGATCATCATGTAGGTGATTACATAGAGGAAGATCGGCATTTTTTCTCCGGACAGGGTGGACATGATCGACTGGAGGATGATCAAAAAGAGCATCCCTGCGACCATTGCGGTAACATACGATTCCGCAATAAGCCCAAGCGTATCGAGGAAAAGTTTCTGGGTCTGCCGGTTTTCGAGAGCATACTGTTTCGCCTTGGTCCTGAAATATTCGGTGAGATTGCCTCCGGATGAGATACTCGCCATCGCGCCCTGGAGGAACTCCTTCATCCTCGCACTCGGCGTGGTAGCAGAGACAAGCCTGAGAGCATCGATAAGATCCCGCCCGAAAATGTCGATCTCCCGTGCGATATACCGTGCTTCAACGGAACTCTCCCCGTAGATCGGACTGTCTCCCAGGAGCCGGAAAACCTCGGCAGGTGTGATGCCTGCCGTTGACATGGATGTGATATAATTGATGGCATAGGGCAGCGTCGCATCGATGTTCCTCCGGCGGTTTCCCGCCTCGATATTCGGGTACAGGAGAAACGCGACATAGGTCAGGCCGCCGAAGATGAGCAGGGAGAGTATCGTTGCGACAACGGTACCGATAATGAGGCTGTACTGGTTGAGGCCGACAAGGACTTCAGGGACTGCACCTTTGTATTTGATAAGACTCGGGAGGTTCAGGAGATACGTGACGATCCCGATAACCACCGCCATGCCGAGCCCGACAAGCACCGAGCTGATGACGGCGGTCGACGTATAAACCTCGAACGGGATTTTCGAGCGGGAAGAGATGAGATCATTCCGGAGTGTCGCGTACTGTTCCCGCCTCGCCTTCATCCTTTTCCCGAGGAGGTTGAAGCAGAACCGCTGGTAACTATTCATAGATGTCCTTCCTTACGTTCTCGATAACAGCCTCCGGGTCACGGTGGTACGAGATGAGGATCTTGGACACATCCTTATAATGCCGTATCTTTTTGATGCGCATCCATTCAAGGACCTCCTGCCGCCGTTTGAGCTCTTCGCGCATCCGGTTCTCGCTCCAGCCCTTTGCTTCCATGATCTCCTCGAGAAGGTAGGATTTCCCGGAATAGACAATCTCGTCCGTCGCAGATTTCCACCGGAACACTTCATTCGTGATCAGTTCGTTGGTCCTCGGATCGAGATCGAGAATCTCGATGATCTGTTTGTTCCGCCGGATCCTTTTGCCTCCGACTCTCGCCTGGACCTGGACACAGATAAAGTCGAGAGCAGAAAGCATGTTCCGGGGGGTGTCCATCGGCGGGTTCTCGATACGGTGAACGACGCTTGCGACCGAGTCGGCGTGTGTCGTCGAATAGGTTGTGTGGCCGGTGCTCATCGCCTGGAAAAGGGTCTGGCATTCTTTGCCACGGACTTCACCGACAATGATGTATTCCGGGCGCTGCCGCATCGCAGCACGGAGGAGTTCGTACATGTCGATCTCCCCCCGCCCTTCCGCGCCGAACGAATCTCTCGTGATGCTGGGAATCCAGTTGGGGTGGGGAAGCTTGATCTCACGGGTATCTTCGAGCGAGACGATCTTTGCCATGGGGGGGATGAACAGGGCGATGGCGTTGAGCGAGGTCGTCTTCCCGGAAGCTGTCCCTCCCGCGAAGATCGCGGATTTTCCGTTCTCGACACAGAGCCAGATATAGGCGATCGAGAGCGGTGCAAACGTATGCCATTCGATCAGGTCCGTCGGCGTGATGGGTTCGTCCTTGAATTTACGGATCGTGAATGTCGACCCGTGTGCGGTTACTTCCTGCCCGAGTGTCATCTGGATACGGGAACCATCCTGCATCGTTGCGTCGAGCATCGGTTCGGCGATGGAGATGTACTTTCCGGCTCTCTGCGCCAGTTTCGTGACAAACGAATCGAGTTCCTCGGCATTATGGTATGCGAGCGAGGTCTTCATGGACTCATAACTCGAGTGGTACACGAAGAGCAGGCTGTTGACACCATCGCAGGAGATATCCTCAATATACTTATCATGCATAACCGCATCGACTAATCCGTCGCCGAGGAAATCCTTGTGCATATTGTACAGGATCTTCTCGCGGGCTGCAGGTGCGAGGCGGATCCCGTAATCCTGCATGATATCATCCGCCGCAGCGCGGAGCTTGTGGCGCGCTTCCTCCTTGCTGATATCCTTTGTATTGATATCGAGGGTTTCGAAGAGCCGTTCCTTCAGCTCTTTTAACAGGTCTTTTTCCGGTTCGGTCAGGATTGGTTCGATGACCTGGTACGTATATTCGTGCGTCGCATGATCATAAACAATCCTTACGTAGGCGTACGGTTCGTTCACCGGGTAGACTTCGATCTCTTCCAGCCCGGGCTTTTCCTGGAAGGTGAGGTCGACAAGCGGTCCGTGAATCTTGGGGTTGTAATCCTCCAGCTCGGGACGGATTACCTTGAACAGGCCTGCGAGGCCGAATTTTTTTGCGGGCGCCGGGGTTGCCGATTTCTCCTTGATGAGATCCGTTTCAAGATCGAGATCCTTGAATCCGGCACTGGAGAATTCCCGCTGCCAGATCTCATTGATCTCCGGGGGGAGGGTCCCGGTTCCCTTCCCCTCGAAAATATTCACCCGGCCATGGAGCTTGATCTCCTCAATCTTGAAATTTGCACTTTTCGGGAGGATCAGGCCGGAAAAATCCTTGATCTGATCGACGGATATTATCTTCTCGTCCCATTCATTCAATTCGGGAGTTTCCGGCGCTTCTTCCACGGGAACTTCAACCGGCGTCTCTTTCTTCCGGGTTGCCGGGGCCGGGCTTGCCATCGTCGGCTTCCTGGGAGCGGATTCAGCCGGAATCTTTTCGAAGGAGGCCGGCTTTGGCGGGGCAACAGGTTTTACCGCGGGTGGTTCGGGGCGGGCCGGGGGCATTCTTGCTTCTGCAACCGGCCCCTTTGCCGGGATATCCTTTCCTGCGGCAGGAGCTGGTTCGGTTTTTGCCGCCCCTGACGCCGTCCCGTTCTCCTGTTTCTGTGGCTTTTCAGGAAATTCCCGGACTGGTCCCTGTTCTTTTGGCTTTTTCAGGGCCCCGAGTATCTTCATGAGAGAAGTCTCATCCGGCCCGTTGTCGTCGTTGTTGTCTGTCACGAAAACGTCTCCCCCGACTTTTTCATCATACTTGTATTTGAATAGTTATCTAAAAGATACATCTCCGCGGGAGTATATCTATTCTCCGGACAATCGTGCTTTTTATGATGTGAAAACGTCATATCATCCTTCCATTATCCCAATATGTCACCTAATCACTATTTTCTGAAAGTTCCAATTGAAGGTTTTTAATCGCCACGCGTAACATGCCGAGTTGTGCATCCTTTCTCGCAAAGACACAGAGATAGAGATCGCCACAGGGAGCAATGATGATCTTATTCGTCCCTGTCTCAAGGATCAGCTGGCTGAGCGTGCCGATCTTCATCTCGCGGATAATTTTGATGCCGGCGCGCAGGAGGTCTTCTGCCAGAGCCGCAACATGCTCAAAATCGGCATCCCCGAGGGACTGTACTGCAAACCCTTCGTAAAAAGTCGAGATCGCCACGATGCCGTATAACGAGAGCATCTTTTTGAGACGGTTTTCATCCAGAGGGACCGGCCGTTTGGGCGGGGGATTTTTCCCTTGTGCTGTAAGGGTCAGTCCCTCGCTACGGCAGATGTCGACAGCCTCCCGGAATTCCTCGTCGGAATACGAACGGAGGGAGAATCTCGGCTGAAAATCTCTCTCCCCGGATCCGTAAGGAAACGCATCGGAGGAAAAAGCCTGGAGGTAATGCCCGACGTTGTCGGTATCGGCAGAGCCTATCCTGTCCAGGGCATCGTTTCCCTGGTAAGAACCCCGATCGTCCCGGTAGTACGCGGCAACAAGCGTTCCACCCTGCGCAAGAATAAAACCAAATCCCTGTGCGGTCTCGATATCGATCGTTCCCTGAAATGAGACGAGCCGCTGGACGGCCCGGTCTTCCTGCGGGTTGGTAATGATCCCGCTGTCAGTGCCTTCAGGAAGTTTCATGGTAAGTTTTTACAGCGCAGCGATGATCCGTTCCTTGTTCTTTTTGAGTTCGTACCGGATCCTTCCGATATTCGATGAGCTGTCGGCAACAATTGCGATGAGTTCATCGGGAGAGAGCGGTGAGAGGATGATAGGGCCTTTTTCGAGTTCGACCAGCATCTGGTGGAGATCACCCTTTCCGAGAGTACTTCCCATTGCCTCCGATGTTCCAAGGCCGGTTGAAGCCATCGCACCAAGAGCTTCGATATCGACCTTCCCGGAAACGGCACTCTCGATCACGAATCCATCTCTTCCCACGACAACTGCTGCAGATACACCTTCAACTTTTAAAAATTCCTCGAGTAAAGGCTTTAACATCGTGCCACCACACGTGATAAATGTATTGTTCACGTCTTATTCTATTAAAAACTTTAGGCCGATTTCGTAAATATCTCCTTCCAGAACCCGGAAAGCGCAAAATCCTTTCGGTTTTCCCTGATTTCCGGAGAAAGCCGGGCTTGTCCGAACGCCCGGCTGCTGCGATCCCTGTCGGGAACCCATAAGATTTTCCCTTATAAAACATGAACAATGAGATAGTATGCAATTGCCGAGGGGAACGTTCCGCTCCATCCAGAAAGGGGTGAATTTCCGAGAGTTTCTCGCAGAAATGGTCTCCTCGCGGTTTACGGGTACCTGCACCATCTCTTCGGTCATCCTGAATGGTACCCTTGTGTTCCGGAGCGGAACCTGTGTCCTTGCCAAGGTTCAGGACCAGTATGGCGACAGAGGTTGGGAGGAGGTCATGGCAGTCCCTGATCTTGTCACTGACCTTGCCCTTTCCGATTTCAATACCGCCCAGATCCAGCTCGCTCTCGATTTCAACAAAAAGGCACGTGTCACGATGCCGATGGCACCGGTCTTTGCAAAAACCGATCATCCGGTGCAATCCGGTAAGAGTATATCCCGTGAACCCGTCAGAGCACCCTCCCCAATACGACGGGAGCAGAAGAAGAGAGAATCTCCTGTCGTCTCTTCTGCCCGGGAAACCGCAGGTACTGCGGGGATACTCTCTCCAACTCCAAAGGACGTCCGCGAGGAAGTTCCGGAGACCGCCCCTGAGCCAGCCCCTGAACCCGCCAGGCAGGAAGAAGGAGAGCGGGCGGAAGGGAGCAAAGAGGCTGTTCCGGAGGACCTGCCAAGAAAACCGGATAAAACCCCGGGATCTCTGGAGGAAAGCGATCTGGATATGTTCGATTCCATGGACCTTGACGATGTGGCACTGAAGATCCGGAAGGACTGTAAAATTATCCTGAAGCAGTTGCAACTGGACCACCTCACGGAAAAATAGCCCCCTCATTTCTATGAAGTTCGATATCCTGCATTCATTCTACAAGCGATGGAGAACTAGGCCCCAGGATTCCCCGGTTGCAGTCCCGCCGAAATCCCCGGACCTGACCCCGGATGGGGGGAAAGCTCGTTTTCGGAGTGAAACGGATACGAAGGCACCGGAATATCTTCCGCAGGATAATCGTTCCGTTTCGATGACCTCGCATGAGGACGATAATCTGATGGATGGTTTGGCAGAGGTATCCGATGATACCGGTATCGCGAAACGCAGGAAGGGAATCATTGACGGAATGGAATACCATCCGGACATTTTTTCGAGTCTCCGCGAACTGTGCAGGAAGTACGGCCTTGCCGAGCTCACGCTTGCGACCGATGATGGTCTCATTGTTGCCACGTCTGCCGACAGGGATGTCGAGTTTGATGCTGTCCACTACAGCCAGGTGGTCCAGCTCATGGCTACCCCATCCGAACCCGATGTCAGCCTCTTCCAGATCCGCCATAAAGGATCCCATCTGATCGGAATTATCCGGTCGGATCGTCACATCAATCCCATCATGAGAGAGGAGATCAGGGATGATACAAAAGTTATTTTACAGTGGTGGTTATAACTGAATTATACGAATTCATTGATTTGTCCAATATAAATTTGGTCAAAATACCAGGAAGAACAGGTGCCCAATGGTAAAAGTATACACAATCGCTTCCGGCAAGGGAGGGACCGGGAAAACAACGGTATCAGTCAACCTCGGGACTACGCTTTCACAACTCGGGAAAGAGACCTTTATCATGGATGCTGATATCGGGATGGCAAACGTTGGACTTCTTCTTGGCCTCCAGGACGCACCCGTCACCCTCCATGAAATTCTTGCGGGGAAAGGCACGCTCGACGAAGCCCTGTACGAAGGTCCCGCGGGATTGAAAGTCATACCGAGCGGGCTTTCGCTCCAGGGATTTCAGCAGGCGGATCCGGAACGAATCCGCGATGTGATGGGCGAGATCATAAAACGCTGCGATTATCTCCTGATCGACGCTCCTGCAGGTATCAGCAAGGACGGGGTCGTCCCGCTCGCCGTTGCCGATGAGGTTATTCTTGTCGTTAACCCCGAGCTTTCATCGATTGTCGATGCACTCAAAACGAAGATCCTCACCGAGGTTGTTGGAGGACAGGTTCTCGGATCGATCATCAACCGTGTTGACCAGGAAAAGGTTGATGTGATAACGAAGAAGATGGAAAAAGTGCTCGGCGTCAAGGTTATCGGCCTCATCCCGGAAGATCCCAATGTCAGGAGATCGGCGGCAGCCAAAACCCCGATCGTCGTAAAATACCCGGCGTCTCCTGCGACCGTTGCTTTCAAACGAATTGCCGCAGACCTTGTCGGCGTCGCATACAAAGAGGATAAAACCTCACAGCAGAAAGAAGGATTTATCGACCGGTTCAGCAAGGCACTCTTTAAGAGAAAATAACCCCTTTTCCTGCGATTGTTACTCTGAAGTCGTTCGTTTTTTCCCGATCAAATATCACTGTTCTATCGTTGTGCCATACGGATCTGGGATAATGTCTTTTCCCGTAAGATCACGATGACCCCGAACAGCTCGTTCTGATCGTCCTTCAATGGCCGGACCGTGACAGAAACCGGTTTCTGCTTACCGTTATGCGTTACTAGAGCCGTGTTTGTCTCGTGGGTGACAACGATCATCTGCTGGACAACTTCCGGTACAGGATCGATCACGGGGTCCTTTGTCTGGGTGTTGATGAGGGTTATCATCGTTTTTGAAGATTTCATCATCAGGTCTTTCTCCGGCAGTTCAAGGAGTCGCGTGGTATACGGGTTGATGAATACGATCCTTCCCTTGAGATCGGTGACGATCACCGCCTCCAGTGCGGTGAGAATCTTCTTGGTATCCCCGATAACAAACCTGTCAAGATACTGTGACCGGATCTCATGGTTATGGAGTGCAAGCGCAATGTTTGAGATAAGTTCGTTTTCCGTGAATGGTTTGATGAGGTACCCGTAGGGTTGCGCAGCCTTTGCTCTCTCCAGCAGGTGTTCGTCACAATACCCCGTGAGAAAGATCACCGGGAAGTGAAACAGAGAGTAGATGAATCGTGCGGCGGTGATCCCGTCCATCAGGCCGCTGAGGTTGATATCCATAAGGACAAGATCGGGATGGAGATCTGCTGCCCTAATCACCGCATCTTCCCCTGACGAGACTTTTCCGGAGACGTGATATCCTTTTTTTTCCAGAATCAGGGTGATCAGGTTGGCGATGATCTCGTCGTCTTCAACAACCAAGATCTGACGGGCAGCGGTCATAGGTTACGTGTGGTATCCAGTGATTACTAGCATTATTATATATAAAAAAGGTTTGTGGGAGGAACAAACGGTTACGAGGGTTTGTTGGTGATGGTAAATACGCAGTGCTCATCGCCCCTGGACCGGCACTTGATCTCTTTTCCCTGGACCTTGATGCCAAACGCCCCCTCGACAATCCCGGTAAGAAGGCCTGTGGTACAGAAACAGACATTTTTACCGGTCGTTCCGAATGCCTCGGATTCGACGGTATGCTCGAGCGTGATCGTTTTTGTTTTTGTCGCCTCCTCCCACTCGGTTTTTATCAGCCTGAACCACCCCATCTGGGAATAAAAGGCGAACGCCATGTCCACGAGCGTGTTGGGATTTGTTATCCCCATCTTCTTGTAGTGCTCGACGTTCTCCTTTCCCATGTCCATATACGCCCGGTAATTGACTCCCCCTGCAGGAAGTTCTCCCATCGTCTTTTTCAGTGAGGTCATCATGGAGCTGAAGATAAACCTCGGCATTATTACAACGGGGTCGTCGATCAGCTGGATTTTTCCTTCCAGCGGTTTGTGCTCGATGAATTCAGTGATGGCGGATGTGCCATTGACGATTGCCTGTGCCTTGAATTTCCAGCTGGGCTCTACCTGGTCGGCAAGAAATTCACAACAATCGTCGCCATTCGCGATACATTTCTTCTCGATGCAATACCAGTTCTTCCCGGTAATTGCTGTCAGGATCCCCTCGATCCATCCCATATGGATCCCGCAGACAGGGATCTTCCAGTCTTTGAGGATCTCAGCTTCGAAGGTATATTTCGTCCTGAGCACGATCCGCTTCTCGGTCTGTTCTACAAGCTCGAAGGGGGCGCCCCACCCCTGCTGGTGCTGAAGGGTGAAGACCAGCATGACAAACTCGGCCGGGGATAGCTGCATTCCGAGTTTCTTTAACAGTCTGTCGAGACCGACGGATCCTTTCCCCACGGATCGGAAGAGTTTCCGCATTGCTTTGACGGCAAGAGGCCTGCTCAGGTTCGACTCGTACATCTCATACAATGCCTTGATGAGGTAATTCGGGTTGCTCGCAGTTCTTACCCCGAAAACAGAGTATGTTCCTGCCAAAGGATTCAGATCAATATACGAGGTGATATCTTTCTGACCTTTCAAAAGGGCCTCAAAATCCTCGCGGCCGACCTTTTTCCTCTCCATAGGGGATAGCTCTGTTCTCATCTTATAAATAACGTATTTCTTCCCATGGAGGGCAGGAAAAAAAGGGGAAACGGATATAAAAAAATCAGAGAGAAACCTGGATGGAAGAATGGGTAGGATCGAAGGTAAAATGATGCTTTGTCACCGCCTGCATCCTGTCCTGCAGGATACAGTCATATTCTCCATAGGCGATCCGGAACCCGGCATCACCGTTGCTCGTCGTGATGTCGCTTCCCACAATCTTTCCTCCTTTGCGGACCGAGACCCGGATCCCGTTTACCGGTGCCCCGTCTTTTGAAACGCGGATCGACAATACCCCGATTCCGCTTCCGGATTTGCCAATCTCCGGGACAACGTACGAAACACTCTTCTTCAGACGGTTCTTGTCATAGATCCTGCTTCCCATCGTCACTGCTTCGATTATTTCCGTACTATTCTCCACGAGCCTGAATGTTTCAGAACCGGTGATGAGAAGAACGGCTTTATCTCCGAAGAGGACCCCCTTTTCATCCCGGAATACAGCCCCTTCCGGCTCACCGTTCATAAACGCAAGATAGAGTTCCTTATCGGAATCTTTGGCAATTGCGATTCCACTGATCCCTTTTGATTTTGCAACTGAGATCAGTTCTGTCAGCGGGTATGTTCCCACCTCCTGCGAACCTTTCAGGATAGTGTCGATCAGAGTATGAATATTCATCAATGATTTCCTGGTACCGGGCCTGCTGGGATTTTTTCCGGTTGTTTCCTGTTTGAATATTCGCCGTTCACAAGATATTAATTTGTGGTTGGGCATGACTCCCTGAATCACCTGGGAGATGGTCTGTTTCTCCGGCATCCTCCGGAAGAAAAATTCAGGTGCAATTCTCCGGTATCGCCAGACTAAAGTGATCGTATGGCTAACGTTATTTCCACAGCTATGATTGCAGACCCGATCCAGATCCCGATGGCAATCTCTGCAACCGCGGTAACTGCCACCCTCCTGTATGCTTCCGTTCTCGATGTCCGGGACCGCCGGGTTCCTTTCCGGACGTGGTATCCGATGCTCGCTGTCGGGATCCCTGCGGCTGCGTTTTTCTATATCACGCTCATTCTGTCCGGCCGTGTCCTGCTTGTTTCCGGCTACCTCGCCCTCTGCGTGATCTTCTCCCTGATATTTTACCTGTTTGCCGCAAAGAACCTCTTTGGAGGGGCGGATGCCTGGGCACTGATATTCATTTCGGCATGTGTTCCGTTCTTCCCGATCCCCCCGTACTTCGGGTATCCCCCCCTGGGTTTTCTCCCGTTCACCGTTCTTACCAATGCGGTAATCCTCAACCTGTTCACGCCGCTCGCGATCCTCGTCATGAACCTCCTGAAAGGAAATTGGGCACCGTTCCCGTACATGTTTTTCGGCTTTCCCGTCGAAGGGGCAAAAATCCAGAAGGAGTTTGGGTTTGTTATGGAGGATTTTTCAGAAAACGGGGGAACGCTGGCGAGATCCTTTGTGGGCATCCGGGAGTCGCTCCGCCGCATGTTGACCGGGGAAGGGAGAGTATACACGAAGGATCTCCGGCTCCACCCGGAGCGTTTCCGGAAGGAGCTTGCCCTCTATAAAAGAGCCGGGACTGTCTGGATCTCGTATGCTGTCCCCTTCATGATCCCGATCACTGCAGGGCTCATCACCGCAATTTTTTTCGGTGACTTTCTCTACGTAATCATGAAGATCATTGCAGGTACATCATTATGATCCCCCTTCGTTATTCCGACGGACTTATACCGGTTGTCGTTCAGGACGCATCGACAAAAGCCGTGCTCATGCTTGCATACGCGAACGAGGAAGCAGTCGGTCTGACCCTTTCAACAGGATTTGCCCACTATTTCAGCCGCAGCCGGAAGAAAATCTGGAAGAAGGGCGAGGAGAGCGGCCATGTACAGCATGTCAGGCGCATCCTCGTTGATTGCGACGAGGACTGTATCCTCTATGAGGTCGACCAGTCCGGGGCAGCCTGCCATACCGGACACCCATCCTGTTTTTTCCGGACAATTGAAGGATCTTCAGTCTCGGAAAAGGTCTTTGATCCGGATAAGGTTTATAAGAAAACAGGCTCTCGATGAGAATTGCCCTAAAAAAATCCGGTTGGGATATGACAGGAACGGGGATCAGGAATTTTCTCGCAATTATTTTCTGGTGTATGCCTGGACGTCCCGATATGCAGGTTTGTGGGGCATGATCGGGTAATCCGATGACTCAAGCTTGAAAAACCGGTCCTGTTCCCGGTATTTCTCGTGGATCCGGTGCTCGATTGCTTTGACCACCATCTCATAATACCGGTCTTTATTTGTTACCTCCACCATTCCGATCCGGTCCATGAGTGCGTCGATGAGCTCAACGACCGGGCCCGGGGGAAACGCGGATTTCAGGATCCGCGGGTCGGATTCCCGGGCGATCAGGACGAGATCTTCGATCGCGAGCGCTGCCTGCTCGCTGATTGCCCCGTCAAGGTTATTCTTCTGGCTGTCAGAGTACTTGCTGTCCCGTTCCTGCACCGGGGTCCTGAGATATTCCCGGCGCGGCTCAGTCAGGATACCGGATTTTTTTCCCGCCATGATGCTTCCGGATGAACTATCAGACCTGTTGATTATTAACTATTCTGGTATTTTTTTGGCCGTATTCTCCTTTAAGGATCAGGAAACGACCTTCCGGATCCATCCGCGTACGCTTATTACCATTTGCAGCACATACCGTACCGTATCAACGATGACGATCGTTGAAGAGAGGAATAGAATACCGACCAATATCTTGAGGAATAACAATAGAGGAGCGAATCATTTTTATGAAGATGGTACCGGATACCAGCGTCCTGATTGACGGACGCATTACCTCGATGATCAAGACCGGGGAATATAAGGATGCAACAATAATTGTTCCCGAGGCGGTCATCGCAGAACTCGAAGCGCAGGCGAACCAGGGACGGGAGATCGGTTTTTCAGGACTGAACGAGCTGCAGGCGCTGTGCAAGCTTGCAGAAGAGAAGGTTATCGAGCTGAAATTTTCCGGATCACGACCGTCGCTCGAACAGGTAAAACTTGCAAGCGGGGGGGAGATCGATGCGATGATCCGCAACATAGCAATCGAAAATTCCGCCCAGTTCGTTACCAGCGACAATGTCCAGGCAGAGGTTGCACGGGCAAAAGGGCTGAACGTGATCTACCTGCGCCCGCAGGTCACCGATTTTATGCCGCTCGCGATCGATCAGTTCTTCGACGAGCACACCATTGCAGTGCACCTGAAGGAGCGGGTCTGTCCCGTCGCAAAAAAAGGGACCATCAACGCGATGAAACTCGTACAGATACGCGATACACCCACAACAGAATACGAGCTCCGGACACTTGCCCAGGAGATCCTTGAGCGGGCCAAGCGGGACCCCGATGGTTTTATCGAAGTAGAGAAGCGGGGGATCACGGTCGTCCAGATCGGTTCCATGCGGATCGCGATTGCGCGACGGCCTTTTTCCGACGGGATGGAGATCACGGCAGTCCGGCCGATCGTTGATGTCACGCTGAAGGATTACGCAAAGGCTGATGTTATCCGCACGCGTCTTTCCGGGGAGAAACGGGGACTTATCATTGCAGGATCCCCCGGATCCGGCAAGACAACGCTCGCACAGAGCATCGCGACGTACCTCTCCGACTCCGGGTTTGTTGTCAAAACGATGGAAGCCCCGCGGGAACTCCAGGTCCCCGACCAGATTACGCAATACTCCATGCTTGACGGGAGCATGGAGAACACGGCTGATGTGCTCATGCTCGTGCGTCCGGACTTCGTAATCTTTGATGAACTCCGGAAGAACGAGGATTTCAAGACGTTTGCGGATATGCGCCTTGCCGGCATGGGAATGGTGGGTGTCGTGCACGCAACCGATGTGCGTGATGCACTCCAGCGTTTCTCCTACCGCGTGGATTATGGCGTTCTTTCGCAGGTCATCAACACGATTGTCTTTGTCAAGGAAGGGGTTATCACCAAGATCTTCGATATCGGTTTCACCATCAAGGTACCGGAGGGAATGGGGAGCGAGATGCATATCCGTCCTGTTACAACGGTTACCGATTATGAAACAGGAACGCTCGCGTATGATGTCTTCCGGTACGACGGGGAAACCATCATCATACCGGTGGGACAGACAGGCGGAATACGATTGCAATCGCCTCCTGTATCTTCAGCAAAGCCCCCTCTGCAACCACCGGCATTCGTGACGCCACCGGCAACTGCACGGCAGGGACTTGTTGCTGAACCTCCAGCAGGCTGGGAGGGCGAACTGAGGACCGGCTGGAAGCTCTCGGAAAAGGAGATCCAGCGCGAGATCGGGCGGTATACCGAGGGATCCGTCGACGTCCAGATGATCAGCGACACCAAGGCAGTCGTCTATATTGACGATAAGGATGTCCCCGCAGCAATCGGAAAAGGCGGCAAGAATATCTCGGCGATTGTCAACAAGATCGGGATCGGGATCGATATCAAACCAAAGAGCGAGCGGGAGAAGTTGCGGAAAGACGAGGAGGAGTTCAACCTCGGAGGCGGCGTAAAGATCCAGACGGATAAGAAACAACTGACGATCATCGCACCGGATCATTCAGGAAAGATTGTCGACGTGTTTGCCGGGAAGGAGTACCTTTTTACCGCCACGGTAAACGAAGCCGGGGAAATTCACCTGGCTAAGAACAGCAGCATCGCCCAGGAAATGATCCGGCGTTCAGGTGCCGGAGAGATCATAAAACTTCGTCCGGTATAGTCGGCCAGTCAGGTTTTTTAAGGAAGTGTGCGAGGAATGGAAAACAGGAATGAATTCGACTGCACAGGTTTCGAGAAGGGTGCACACGAACAATGGAAACACGCTTTTGAAGCAAATCCGTCAGAAAAAGGAAAATTCTACTTAACGGTCGCGTACCCGTATCCCAGCGGAGCGATGCATGTGGGGCACGGCAGGACGTATATCGTGCCGGATGTTATCGCACGGTTCTGGAGGATGAGGGGAAAGCAGGTGCTCTATCCTATGGCTTTCCACGTGACGGGCGCTCCGGTCATCGGTATTTCGAAGAGAATTGCCCGTGGCGATGAAAAGACCATCAGGCTCTACCGCGACCTTTACAAGGTCCCTCCCGCAGTGCTGGAAAAGTTCACCGACCCGTTGACGATCGTCCGGCACTTTTCCGACGAATACCAGCGTGTGATGACCGCCTGCGGTCTCTCCATTGACTGGAGGCGCCGGTTCACAACTGTTGATCCGACGTACTCGAAATTCGTGGAATGGCAATGGAAACACCTCTACGGGGCCGGGCATGTCATCAAGGGGGCTCACCCGGTCCGGTACTGTACTGTCGATGAGAACCCGGTTGGCGATCATGACCTCCTCGAGGGGGATAAGGCCGAAGTCATCAAGTTCACGCTGGTCATGTTCCGGTACGGGGATGGATATATCCCGACCGCAACCCTCCGTCCGGAGACGATTCACGGCGTCACCAACCTCTGGGTGAACCCGTCGGTTACCTATGTCCAGGCCGTTGTCGATGGTAAATCCTGGATCATCAGCAGGGAGGCTGCAGAGAAGCTGCAGCTGCAGGACCATGTCGTAGTCATCGGGAAGGAGATTTCAGGAAAAGATCTTGTTGACAAAACGGTATCCCACCCGTTGTGCGGGGAAGTCCCCATCCTTCCTGCTGACTTTGTCGATCCCGATATGGCCACGGGAATCGTGATGAGTGTCCCTGCCCACGCCCCGTTCGATTATATTGCCCTGCGCGATCTTCAGCGGCAGGGGAGGTATACGGCAATCAGGCCGGTTCCCCTGATTACCGTTGAGGGGTACGGGGAGATCCCGGCGCAGGAAGCAGTCGAGAAAGCCGGAATCTCCGGGCAACTGGACGCCCGCATGGATGCCCTGACCCAGGAGATTTACAGCGCCGAGTTCTCCAAAGGAAAACTCTTCGACAAGTATGGCGGAAAGCCGGTACGGGTCGCACGCGATGAAGTTGCCGCACTCATGCAGGAGAAGTTCGACTCGGTTGTCATGTACGAGTTCGACATCCGCCCTGTCATCTGCCGGTGCGGGAACAAGGTCCGGGTCAAGATCCTCCATGACCAGTGGTTCCTGAAGTACAGCGATCCGGCCTGGAAGGCAGAAGTGGCTTCGCACCTGAAGGACATGACGCTTGTCCCGCCTGAGGTCAGGGTTGAATTCGACCGGACTGTTGACTGGCTCAAGGACTGGGCCTGTACACGGAGAGTCGGCCTTGGCACCCGTTTTCCCTGGGATCCGGCGCAGCTGATTGAGCCGCTCTCCGATTCGACCGTTTACATGGCATATTATACCATCGCCCACAGGATCCGGGAGATCGCACCGGAGAAACTCACCCCCGAAGTCTTCGATTACATCTTCCTCGGAAAGGAATCGAAAGACCTCCCCGAACGCGAGAAGCTCGAGGCGATGCGGAAAGAATTCCTCTACTGGTACCCGTACAATTTCCGGTTCTCCGCAAAGGATCTCATCTCGAACCACCTGACCTTCCAGATCTTCCACCATGTCACGATCTTCCAAAAGGAGAAGCTTCCGCAGGGGATGGTCGTCTTTGGGATGGGTCTCCTGAACGGGGCCAAGATGTCATCATCCAAAGGGAATGTCTTCCTGCTGGAAGATGCAGTGAACGAGTTTGGCGCCGATACCGTCCGGATGTTCCTGATGGGAAGTGCCGAGCCGTGGCAGGACTTTGACTGGAGAAACGAACTGGTACTATCCACGAGGAAGCAGATCGAGCGGTTTTTCTACGCTATCCATGAGATGAAGGACACTGGGGGCGAACCGCGCGATATCGACCTCTGGCTGATGAGCCGGCTCCAGGATCACGTGGCAAAAACAACCGCGGCCCTTGCAAACTTCCAGACCCGGCAGGCCCTCCAGGAATCGTATTTCGGGATCGAGAATGATCTCAAATGGTACCGGAAAAGGCTTCCGGAAGGATCGGACGGGAGCAGAACACTGCGCCAGCTCTGTTCGGCATGGGTCCGGCTCCTCGCACCGTTCATCCCGTTCACTGCGGAGACCCTCTGGAAGGATATCGGCGGGCAGGGGATGGTCTCGTTCGCAGACTGGCCTGTTCCGGAAAAGTCCCTTGAAAATCCCCGCATCGAACTTGCCGAGGAACTTCTCCTGCGGACAGTTGAGGATATCGAATCCATCCGGAAGCTGATCCAGCTCACCCCGAAATCGATAACCATCGCTCTTGCCCCGTCATGGAAATATGGCATTTTCAGGGCCATTGCCCATGCGCAGGATAAGAACCTGGCGATCCGGGAGATTATGAAAGACGATGAAAACCGGAGACGCGGCAGGGAGGCTGCCGATGCGGCCCGCCAGTGTACGACGCTTATCCACAAGCTCCCCCCGCAGATTGTCAGCCTGATCGCATCGGATGGCGTGAATGAACGTGCGGTCTTTGAATCTGCGAGGGAATTCCTTGAAAGGGAGTTCTCCGTCCCTGTTCACATTACGGAAGCGGAAAGCAGCGAACATGCGAAAGCAGGGACCGCCCTGCCATTCAAACCGGCGATCGTTTTCGAATAATATGGATCAGGAGTTCCCGTCCTGATCCGTTGCCTTTTCTTTCTGGTGATTATGATCCTTTTCATGGCCTTCGATACGATGCCCGCAGGCCGGGCAGATGATCACCCGCGCTTTCTGGCTCTCCTCGATATACCCTGAAGACAGGATCGCCGCCGGCAGTGCGAATACCGCGATGCAGATTGTAATAACAACAGCTCCGAAGATTTTACCCACTGGAGTGATTGGGTATGCATCCCCGTATCCTACCGTCCCGAGCGTCACGATGGCCCACCACATCGCATCCGGAATGCTTCCGAATTTTTCCGGTTGCGCCTCATGCTCGGCATAATACATGAACGTACTTGCCATAACGAGGAACACGAAGAGGACGGTAAGGACAAGGAGCAACTGATCCTTGGCTCTCGAAATTACCCGGCTGAACAATTTCATGGAATCCGAGTATCGCCCGAGTTTGAGCAGCCTGATGATCCGGAAAAGGCGGAGCACCCTGATAAAACGGAGATCCAGCGGAATTATGAACGGGATGTAGAACGGCAGAAACGCGAAGAGGTCGATCAGGGCAAAAGGGGTTACCGCATAACGGAGCCTTCCGACAACTGGTTGTTGGAATGTCGGATCGATAGTACAAATCCAGAGCCGGAGAAAATACTCGATCGTGAAAATTACGATGGATATGATATCAATCGCAAAAAAAACCGGATAAAACTGCGCATGCAACGGTGCAGATGTTTCAAGGATAACGACCAGAACATTTCCTATGATGAGGCCGGTCATGAAGATATTGAAATAGTGTGCTGCAGAATTCCCCTCAGGGGATTCTTCCATGATATGGAAAAGGGCCCTTTTCACTTCGTCAATGCGGGAAATAATTGTCACCGGCCGGGGCTGTCTGATACAATCTTTCTTCCATCGATCCGTATATGCATTGCGGCTTACCCTTCCCTGCCAAACGATGAGATTAATCCTCTGTCAAGTTTCGTGAAGCGGAACTCTTCTGCAGACTGAGAAACGAGCTGAAAGATACTAAAGCTGCCCCTCCCTGGGATCAATCTGAAGATGAAAAGTGCGGAAAAAGGAGAAATGCCCTTTTCATTCTACCGGCTCACCATGATACCCGTGATCGCCAAGGATTGTAATCACCGTATCAACCCATTCGCTGTCATCGGGGTGTTCAATACCATGGAGGTGGGCGAGGACATGGCTGTCGTGCCCGCAGGAAACCGAAGTACCGGAAGCAAGAGAACGCTGCGCCGCTCCGGGCTGCGAATGCAACGGGTGAGGCAGGGTCGCGATCTTCTCTTTCCAGATGGCAGCCAGGATCTCATCCTTCGTTCTGAGCTCATTGATACCGATAATCCTGCCGCGGATTTCCCCGCTGGATGTATGATGGATCAGCATCCGGTAACATTTGAACTCACGGCAGATATTCGGCCGCGTGGGGTAGATGGCGCAGGCGACTCCTTTTCCGGCCGGATTTTTACTCATAAAGACACACCCCTTTATATGAGATCCTTTGCCGGTTTCATCCTGTTCGAGGAATTTATCCCCGATCTCATCGGCAAATTCCGATTGCACATGCACGGGAAAGATCTCATTGGTGATATCGTACCTGCAATAGTAGTCGCGATCGTTCAGCTGCCGTTCAATTTTGATAAATTCCCCGAAACTCATGCAGCATTTCCCACACCAGGTGCAGTCGAATTTAGCCATGCTGAATATCGTTTTATTCCAGTGTGATTATTAAAATTTGCATGTATCAGGAGAGTTCCAAAAAAGATTACGGCGAAAGGATTCCCGCTTTTTTTGATGAACGGGAAAAAAGGAGATGCAGTTATCGATACGTACCCCTGCAATTTCATAAATTGTGGTCTCCTTACGGAAAAGATGCTTTGCGATTGCCCCCGTGATGGAAATCCTGCAGCCCGAACGTTGAGCCGGAATTTGTGAAAAAGAAAGAATTATTCCGTTGCCTCTCCCTTTGCACGCTTGACCCGTTCCTTTGTAGAGAATCCGGTAACGAGATCGAGATATCTCCTGAAGCGCTTGTTTGTGTCGAGAATCACTTCGTCACTGACGGTCATGTCGGACTCGGTGTCGATGATGACCGTCTTGTTTCCAGCCCCTGCTTTGACATCGAGTTTCTTCAGGGCGCCAAAGCTTATCCGGTAGGTATCGGCCGTTTTTACGGGCTCGACCCCGAAACAGGTTTTCAGTCCGGTAACCATCCGTTCCGTCAGATCCTTGGTCAGCCCGCGCTTGATGGGATATTCCTGCATAATACTTTTTTAGTTGCTGGCACTATTAACCTGATTATGGCAGAATCAGAAAAAGATTTAAAGATCTTCTCGAAACCCCTGCCCGGGCAGGATAGTGCTGTTCTTGTCGGGTTTCCCGGTAGTGGGCTCGTCGGGAGCATCGCACTCCAGTATATGGTCGACCAGCTGGAGTTTGACCTGATTGGCACCATGACCTCGAAATATTTCCCACCGCTTGCCATGATGAACAAGGGGGTCATCAACGACCCCGTCCGTATGTATGCCAAGGACAATATTGCCGCAATCATCGCGGATATCCCGATCCACCCCATGATCTGCTATGAGGTCAGCAACGGGCTGATGGACTGGCTTGCTCCCTTTAAGCCGAAGGAGGTCGTTGCAATCGCGGGCATCGTAACCAATGAACCGGAAAAACGGGTGTTCGGCGTTGCGACGACCGCTGAAGCGCTCCCCCGGATTGCGGATTATGCCCTTATCCTCCCGATCGGCAGCATCTCCGGGATAGCAAGCAGCATCCTGACGGAATGCAAAATCCGGGGGATCCCTGCCTTCGGGCTCCTGGGGGAGACGGTCAATGCACCGGATCCGCGTTCCTCTGCCGCTACGATCGAGGTCCTCAACAAGATGTACAATCTCGGCCTCAATGTCCAGCCGCTTATCGAGCAGGCTGTCGAGATCGAGCAGAGCATGCAGAAAGTTGCAGAGGAAGTCCAATCGGCAGAGCAGGCGCCGAAGAAAGACCTGCCGATGTACGGGTGATTGTATGGAATGTCCAGCACTCACGGGAATCTCCCCGGAGATCATCCGCGACCTCAAAAGCGGAAGACCCCGGACAATCGAGCTGCAGTCTACCCACAACATCATTACGGTCGCGAGTATCGTGCCCGGCCCCGATACCCACCTGTTCATGACTTCGATCGATATGGAAGATCTTGCACCCGGCGATACCGGTATCTGTGTCTTCGTCCTTGCGGTGAACATCACGATGAAGCGGATGGTGGAATTTATGCATGGATCGCATTTCGAGGAACGGGAACGGACATCGGCACGGATCCAGGTCAGGTACTGTGCGTCTTCGGTGGTAAAGACCGTTTTCCATGAGGGTCCGATGCAGCCGACATCCGTTGAAGTCCTGAAGTCTGCCTGTTACCACGCCGGATAATCTCCCTTTTTTAAAAAAATTTTTTTCCCTGACAATTTCCTGTCCCGTGGGTTAACGAAGGAAAAATTATTACGGGTCCGGACAGGAGATCAATAAAGGGGAACAGAGAGCACCCATGCCAGAACAGGATTATCCGGATCAGCAACCCCCCGCCGGCAGGACATTTTTGGAACGGGGAATCCCACTCCTTGGGGTCATCCTGATTTTTATCTCGGTTATTACCGCCTGGCTGTATCGGGGATCCCCGCTGATATTTGCAATTGCCGTCGCGCTTTTTAGTGTCGGGTGCGTCACGCTCTGGTTCGGGTTTATCCACCCGGCGGTGCGTTCCGGTGAAGAACGCATCGAAAGGATCAACAGGAGCGCCGATCAGGTTCTTCTGCGGATGTCGAAACGGAAAAAGTAGGACCGGTTGAATCGGGGACGGGTTTCCGGCACACATGATGTGCCTATCCGCCAACACTTTAAGTATGCCGGGCTGCATACCTTATTGGCGCCGTAAGGGCTTGTGGCTTAGCTTGGACAGAGCGCCGGGCTTCTAACCCGGATGTCGGGGGTTCAAATCCCCCCAGGCCCGCTCGCATCCTGTTTTTTTCCCGGACGGGAGATAATCAGCCCTGTCATGGATGCATGAGTACCTTGTTATCGGAGTGCCGTACCCCATCGTCAACCCACGTCTGCCCGCCATCTTCTTTTCCGCGATGCTGAATACCTTTACCCTTTTTCCCGTCAAATGCCATCCGGCCCGGGGTATAAACTACCGGTAAGTATATTCAAAAAAACCGGCCCTTCACCGGTTACTGCCGAAAATGTACCCCGAAATCGGCCCTCCGGGACAGAACCTTCGGGACAGAAATCCTGTCCCGGTTTTTCTCCTTCCCTTTCTTACCTGTGGCACGGGTGGTCTTCAGGACATCTGCCTGGACGGGAATGATCATTCGATGCAGCGGGAATCTCCCTGTTACGAACCGCCGGATCAACGACTGAGGTGATGAAGGGGAGGATCTTCGATCCCGAACAAATCGCACGTGCGGCAAACCCGGCATCGGAATACAATCCGCCCGTGACATCCGCCTCGTACCCTTGACCGGCTGTCGGAAGATGCTGCAGAGAGGATGCAGGAACGCCTCGATGCGGACCAATAATGTTTTTCGACCGGAAACTATGTCTATCCCCGGAACGATTTCATACGATCATGCAATACACCATTGTCCTCGAACCCAGAGACGACAAGGGGTATATCGCCCGTTGTGTTGAGGTGCCGGGGATTGTCGGGTATGGCGATTCCAGGGGAGATGCAGTAGAACGGATACGGGAGGCGATTTCTGACATGCAGAAAACCTGGAACGAGGAACTGCAGGGTGTGATCCATGCCGTCCGTTCGGAAGTCATCAAGATCGACGTTGCCGATGCAGCGTGAGTCTCCTCTCAATTGTATCGTTTTTTTCTGCAGTGTCTCAAATCACGGTAACCGGAAAGGGAGCACGAAAGTTTTTACCGTCGTGTTCAGAATGTGTAATCTGCGATGGAGCCGGACCCAGCACAGGTTTATTCCCCGGCGGAAGATACCGCCCTCCTGTGCATGACAGCATTACGGGAGCTGCGGGCAGGAGACCGGGTCCTCGAGATAGGGACCGGTTCCGGTGCTGTCGCCGCGGCCATCGTTGATAAGGTGCGCTGCCTTATTGCATCGGATATCAACCCGCACGCCGTAGCCCTTGTCTCCCGCCTTGGGATTCCGGTTATCCGCGCCGATCTTACGGCGGGTATCCGGGGTCCGTTCGACTTGATTCTTTTCAACCCCCCGTACCTTCCCACATCCCCGGAAGAACGGATCGATGACTGGCTGGAGTATGCCCTTGACGGGGGGGAGAGCGGCCGGACCGTCATCGACAGGTTTCTTGTGGAAGCGGACAGCGCGCTCTGTCCGCAGGGGCGGATCCTTCTCTTGGTTTCATCTTTAACAGGCCTTTCCGAGGTTCTTGGCACGGCTGCGGCCTGCGGGTACCGCGCAAAAGTCGTCGCCGACCAGGCTGTTGAAGATGAAATCCTGTATGTCCTCCGGCTGGAAAGACCTGAAGGCAGACCGGGTGTGATGCAGAGGATTGAATGAAGGATACATACCCCGTTTGTCTTCGGGATCGATAGTGCTTTTTTCTTAGGGTTTGAGTAGAACTGTTTTTTGGGTCGCGTTGAAATAGCCCGGTGGGGTGATAAAGTCGATCCGGAACCGGTCCACATTCTCCGTGCTGATGATGAGATACATGGGTTTTCCCGAGACCTGGACACTCCGGAATGTAGTGCCGCGTTTGAGGATCTCCATCCCCTCAAGAACACTCCCGTCTTCTGCCGAACAGAGGGCCATCCCGAACCGGGCGTACTGCGGTTTGTTCCACGCTTCGACGGTGATATTCATCCCCCAGAGTTGGTACGGTACCGTAAATGCCTGGGAAAGCCCTCCCCGCGCTCCCTGAAATTCAGCGAACCTGACAACGACTGGATCTCTCCATGGTATATCCGATCCTCCGAATGTCTCCATTTTATCCGGAATCCTGATGTTCGGGTAACCGAGGGGAGAGCGGGCATAGGTGATGTGCACGGGAACAATCCCCGGGTTTATCGTTGGTTGTACCGGTACCGGTGTCGGAGTCGGGACGACTGTACCTGCAGCAGATATCGTTTCCGGAACCAGCGTCGCCTCCTGCCCGCCTTCACGGGAGGGAAGGATATCCCCCCCCTTTACGACAAGCGCGATGAAGACTACGAGAATAATTCCGGCAGCAATCGTGATGAGATCCCCGCGTTCCACACCTCTATTGTTGGCGGATCTCCTGTAATAATTCTCTCACGTTCTGGGAGTGGTACCGCGGGATCTTTTTTCAAATCCTCCTGCCATGAGAATGGTTATAACAGCGTGCGCGTAATACTCGTTGCAGCATGGAGCTCCCCTCCCTCCGGACCTGGATTATCTTTTACCTCATCTCCTTTGTCATGCTGCTCTGGGCAGCATTCCTTTCTGCCCAGGGAGTCATGCTCTGGGTGAGTTTTCTTCTCGTCATCATTGTTGTCGGGGTAAATTTCTGGGTTGTATACGCGGAGATTAAAAGGCATGCCGCACGGAAAGCACTCCAGCAGTATTTCGTGAGCGGCATTAATACCGAGAAAAAGGAGACCATCGAGCGGGTCCTGAAATAAAAAAAAATCACTGTTTCTTGATAAAGATTTTCTGGAGACTGTTGAACGGGGTAAACAGGGATTCGACTTCTCTTCCCAGGTACTCCGTTTTCCCCATCACGTAGAATCCTCCGGGGATGAGGGCTGCATGGAACATCCGTGCAAGATCGTCTTTTTGTTTCTCGTTGAAATATATTGTTACGTTCCTGCAGGTGATCATATCGACGAACCGTGACGGGGGGATCCCGCTCATCAGGTCGTGAGGCCGGAACCGGATCAGGTCCCGCAAGTGTTGTTTCACCTCGAAATTCCCGTCCGGCAGTTTGGTGAAGTGGCGGCGCAGCTGGACATCAGTCAGTTTCTGCACGGACTTGTCCGGATAGATCCCCGATTTCGCCCTCGCCAGGATGACTTCATCGATATCCGTTGCAATGATCTGGGCGGCGATCTCTTTGTTGGTCATCATCATGTCCGAGAGGATCATAGCAAGGGAATACGGCTCTTCGCCGCTCGAACACCCGGCGCTCCAGATCTGGATGCGTTTCCTCTGTCGGAAAAGTTCCGGAAGCAGGGTGTTCCGGATTTCATTATACACCTCGGTGTCCCGGAAAAATTCCGTAACGTTGATGGTGAGTGCGTTCCGCAGGGGTTCGAGTTCTGCCGGATGTCCCTTGAGATAGAACAGGTAATCCGAGTACGTGGCCTGCGAGGTTGACCGCATTCTCGACAGGAGCCGCCGCTTGATGTAATCTTCCTTGTAATTCGAGCACTGGATCTTCAGGGTCTGCTCGATATACCGTTTCAGCAGGTTGAAATCATCTTTCGTTTCTATCACTGCGTATCCTCCGAGCCCTCTGTCCCTCCCTTGATGCGATCCGGAGCCGGTATCCGGCAAGACTACTTTTAGGTATTCGTGACATCGGCAAGCACTTTCCGGAGGTCGAGCCAGAGGACAAGTCCTTTCTGTCCGGCGGGACTCGTTTCATCGCCGACTTTGATGATTCCTTTGATGTACTGGGACTTGTCGCCCGCAATCCCGCCATCAACTTTCTCTACCTGTTCTTCAGAGACCGGCGTTACGCTGGTGACGTTATCGACCAGTATCCCGACATTGTTGCCGCCTGCGGCCTCGGGCATGAAGACGATGATCTTCCGGGCCTTCTCACGCGCTTCGGCCGAAAGACCAAGAAGGGTATAGAGGTTCATGATATTGGTTATCTCTCCGCGCAGGTTGATGACACCCGTGATATGGGGCGGGGCCCGGGGGATCGGGGTGATCTGCATCATCTCCACAATTTCCCGGACAAGGCTGATATCCAGTGCATAGCGTTCACTGCCAAGAGTAAACTCGACAACATCAACGGTTCCGGCCATAGACAACCTCGTTTTTAACCTGCGGGCAGCTCCTGTCCGCACCAACAGTACAGATCTGCTTTTGTATCTCGTCCTTTAATAGTGTGGTGGAATGGCTGGCATTTGGACCGGTGGGACGACACTACCCGGTTCAACTGATTCGGCGGTCAAATCAGGGGCGTACCAGAAAAACAGAGGATTTTTATTCTTAAAATCGCATTGTTCAACTATGGCCGCATACCGGCTTCTCTGCTGTGTGCTCTGCATCTTCCTTGTAGTATGTTCCGGTTGCGCGTCTCTTTCTGTCGGCGATGTATCATCTTCCCGGGATAATCTTTCGATCGAGGTCAGCAACACCGGCTCTCCAGTGGACGCGGGGGTCCAGGTGCGGATTTACCAGATCCGCGGGATGGAACAGGAAGAACTTACCGTAACCGGCGTACCGGCAACCCTGAACCCTGGAGAAAATGTGGTTGCAGTCCCGCTCCGCCTCGACCCTGGGACCTATAAGGTGTATGTGTACGTCACCGTCAACAACGAACGCCAGACCGCAAGCATCAAGGATCTTGTGGTCTGATCTCTTTTTCAATGCGCGACATTCCTGCCTGCGGTACATTACCTGATACCGGGTTGATCGAAGCCGCGCGGGGATTAATCCCCGCCGACATGGTCTTTACCGATGCAGAGATCTTCAATCCCTTCACCTGCAGCTTCGAACGGGGGAATCTTGCAGTAAAAAACGGGGTAGTCCTCGGCACCGGCGATTATGAAGGGATCGTGGAACGGGAAATGCGGGGAAAATATCTCGTTCCCGGGCTCATCGACGCCCATGTTCATATCGAGAGTTCCCTCCTCATCCCCCGGGAGTATGCTCTTCTCGTCTCCCGGCACGGGACAAGGGTCGTCATTGCCGATCCGCACGAGATTGCGAATGTCGCCGGCCTTCAGGGCATCGGGTTCATGCTTTCCGGCAGCAGGAACCTGCCGGTGGACATCCGGTACATGGTCCCGTCGTGCGTACCGGCAACCCCTGCAGATATCGGGGGTGCGGTCCTCTCCGCGGAAGAATGCAGGCGTCTCTTTCGGAAAAAGGGGGTCCTCGGGCTCGGGGAGGTGATGAACGTACCCGGTGTCCTTTCCGGGGACCCGTCAATATGCGAAAAAATCGGGATCTTCGGACTCCGTGACGGTCATGCCCCCCTCCTCGCCGGAAACGATCTCAACGCGTACATCCTCGCCGGACTCCAGAGCGATCACGAATGCACGACCAGTAAGGAGGCCGAAGTGAAACTCCGGCAGGGGATGTACCTTTATCTCCGGGAAGGCTCGACCGAGCGGAATATCGAAGAACTTGCGCCGCTCATCACCCCGAATACGGTTTCCCGCTGCTGCTTTGCGACCGATGACTGTCACGCCGATCTTCTCATGAACGACGGCCATATTGACCGGTGTATCCGGAAGGCGGTGAGTTGCGGGGTTTTACCGGAGCTCGCGATACGTATGGCGACGCTCTCGGCAGCAGAACGGTTCGGTCTCTCCTCCTATGGGGCACTTTCCCCGGGGCGGCGTGCGGATTTCTGCATCGTGGACGACCCCGAATTGTTCCGCGTGAATGAAGTGATTGTTGCGGGAATACCCTTGGGATCGGCTGCTCTCCCAACCGGGTCCCGAAAAAAATTACGGGCTCATTTTGCGTGCCGGGTGCCGGCACCGTCGGATCTCCGCATTGCGGAAAAGGGGATTGCCCGTGTCATCGGTCTTATTCCGGGGCAGATCCTGACAGAAGCACTCTCTTTCGAATGCAATGGGAGGGAATTGCCGGAAGTGAATCGTGACATCCTTAAAGTAGTGGTCTGCAACCGGTACGGGAAAAAATCCATTGCCACGGGGCTTGTGCATGGTTTCGGTTTCCTCAGGGGTGCGATTGCTTCGACGGTGTCCCACGATGCCCATAACCTTATCGCGGTCGGGACGAATGATACGGAGATCATCGAGGCGATTGCAGCGGTTGTCCGCATGCGGGGAGGGATGACTGCCGTAGCCAGCGGACAGCGTGCCGATCTGCCGCTCAATTGCGGCGGGCTCATGTCGACACTGCCGTTTGCCGAGGTTGTAGAAAGGATCCGGTCCCTCCAGGACCTGACCAGTACCATGGGTGGGATTTCCGATCCTTTCATGTACCTCTCTTTCCTCTCGCTCACGGTGATCCCTGCGCTTCGGATTACCGACCGCGGGATCTTCGATTATGGCAGGTTTTCCGATGTCGGCCTGTTTGTCTGACGTCGGCTCCGGTGGCGGTGCGATCGAAGAATACAGGATCTTCGATACCTCCTGAAAAATCCCGTGCGGGAGAAGGACACATCCTTACCTGCCCGCTACCAGAAAAGGGGATCTCCGGTAAGGACGTGGAGGATGAAGAGGATCATCGGTTGGTGGAGGAGATACACGAGGAGCGAATGGCGTCCCAGGAAGGTAAGCGGGATCCTCGCAGGCTTTGGGATACGGGGGGTGGGGAAAGCCCGTTCGCCTCCGGGATAGATCCTCTCCCCCGTGCCGAGCCCCATCAGGACGACGCCCAGCCAGGGGAACAGCGGGTAGTAATCGAGCGTTGAGAACGAAGCGGGGTGAATGCCGATCCAGAGGAGCCAGAACGGGCCGTAGAGCGGGGGTATCCAGAGGAGGATCCCCGCAAGGAAAATGGCTGCGCCGATAAGGATGTTTCGTTCGCGAAACCGGAAAAATAACGGCGAAATCATGATGGAGATTCCGATCAGGTGCAGGATGCCAAAGATTATGAAACTCTGCGGCACAAGGACCCATGTTACTACCGTTATCAGCATCCCGCAGAGGAAGATACCAGCCCCCCGGACCAGGAACTTTTCCGCAATCCGTGCGGGTGCCCAGACGTCCCCGGCATAGGCGCGCTTCGCCCGGGCGTGGCTGACGGAGAGGGAGAGACCGGCGATAAAGAGGAAGAGCGATCCGGTCGCAAGCGCAAAATACCGCCAGAACCCGTCCCTGACGTTGACCGGGTACATCGTGAAATAATACAGGTCAAAGAGGGTGTGGAACAGGATCATCATGAGGATGGCAACGCCCCGTGCTGCATCCAGTTCGTCGAAACGGACTGTTCCGGTCACACGGGAACTATCGTCCCCGATCCGCAATAATCCTGCGGCATCTGAACGCGGTCCGGAATACTGGGAGCCGGATGGTTTTACCATGTGGAAGGTTTTTGGCATCAGAAGGAGATCCGGATCCATAGAGAATGGAAAAACCGTCCCAGAGGACGAGAGGCCATTGATTTTACGGAAGGTGCGTCGATGGACCGGATAACGTACTACCATATCCTTGGCGTATCATCTGATGCTCCGGACGATGAGATCCTTGCAGCGTTCCGGAGGAGAGTACGGGAATGGCACCCGGATGTCTGCACCCACCCGGATGCCGAAGAGAGGATGAGGGAGATCAACGAGGCGGCAGAAACGCTCTGCGACCCGGAGCGAAGGAGACGGTACGACCTCGCGCTTGCCAGGAAAGGAAAGGCCGGGAAAGAACGTCCCCCTCAATCCCGTGCGACAGGTCCGGCGGAAAGACCGGTGACCGGGCTCTCCAAGAATGGAGTCCAAGGGTCAATCCCTTTTCAGTGGTGGGTGCGACCAGAGACCTGCCGGATCGCGGCAGTGATCGGGGTCTTCATTATTCTCGGGATACTCTCCATGGCATATTTCGGGTATCCTCCCGGAACAGATCCTGCCCGTTCCCGGCAGGGGGAAATGAAGGATATCCCCGTCTCCCCGGCATCACCTGCAATCTCTGTCGACCCGGGGACGGAAGGACTTGCCGGGGATGTGCTTCTTGAAGAGGGTAATTATTCCGGAGCCCTTGCAGCCTACGACGCGGTGATCGCGGAAAACCCGGGCATATCCGGGCGGGACATATGGTACAACCGTGGCCTTGCACTCCAGGCACTGGGCCTGTATTCTGACGCTGCCGTGTCGTTTGACCGGGCGCTCCAGGCATCTCCTGATGACACCTCAGCCCTTGCGCAGAAAGGCGCTGCTCTTCTCGGCCTCGGGCAGTATAACGAGTCGCTCATCTATACGGACAGGGCGCTTGCAATAAACCCTGAAATCGGATGGATCTGGTCCAACCGGGGAATAGCCCTCGAAAATCTCGGGTATACCGAAGAAGCAGGGGCGGCGTTTGAGAAAGCGGGGATGCCTGCGGCGCTGCCGGGAAATGTCCTGTATCGCAATGTCGTTGTCTCTCCGGGTGTTGCGATCAGATGGTAAGCTGCATCCGGTTTTTTTCGCATCCTGACTCCTTTTCTTCCAGTTCCTTCTTAGCGGGGCAGGGATGACTGCCCGGGATCAGCACAAATTAGCTACTTATATTTATACTCAGCTTACAGATAGTTTCCCTGATATATCCTGAGGGGACGATCGGGTGCGGAAAGATATAAACGATCAGGAGGGTGCATACAAGTGGTTCAACCGGGGGATCGCGCTCATCAAGCTCGGGAGGTACGATGAGGCGGTCGCGGAATTCGACCGTGTCCTTGCGGTTCTCCCGCGATATTCTGAGGCATGGTACAACAAGGGCAACGCCCTGAACCGCCTGAGCCGGTATGCCGAAGCAAACGAGGCGTACGACAAAGCCCTCGAACTGAACCCTTCGCACGCGGTTGCCTGGAACAACAAAGGATCGGCACTCAACAAGCTGGGGCGGTACGAAGAAGCGCTCGCGGCACTCAACCGGGCGCTCACGATTGACAACGGTCAGGCGGTTGTCTGGTTCAATAAAGGCACCGCGCTTGAGAACCTGAACCAGCTGGATAAGGCGATCGAGGCGTACAACCGCGCCATCGATCTCCGGCCCAATGATGCGGACGCATGGAACAGCAAGGGCGGTGTCCTTATCCGCATGGGGAAGTATCCCGACGCCCTCCGGGTCATTGATCACGCGATCAGCATCCAGCCGAAATCCCCGGTCGCATGGTGCAACAAGGGCAATGCGCTTGCAAAGATGGGAAATAATGAGGAAGCCCTGGGCGCGTACGATACCGCTGTCTCTCTCGATCCCAAGCATGCAGAGGCATGGTACTCCCGCGGTTTCATCCTGCGACAGATGGGGCGCAACGAGGAAGCCCTCGACGCTCTCGATCACGCGACCACGTTCCACCCGCGATTCGCGGCCGCCTGGTTTGCGAAGGGAGAGATCCTTCTCGATCTCAGGCAACCGGAACGCGCTGCGACGGCATTCGAGACCGCAGAAGCGGTGGATCCATCGTTCCGCAGAAAAGATGTCCCGGAGGCAAAGGCCGGACCGTCTCCCACCAGGGAATCCCTGGAAGAGATCCCGCAGGCGCCCGTCATAATCCCAGAGACCAGACCGGAACCGCCCGCCCCGGCAGACGTCCCGTTCATCCGAAGGATGACTCCCCACCTGAGGATCCCCCGGCAACAGCCGCTTGTCCGTGACCAGGAACAACCGCAGGAACCGGAACCTGAAGGAGACAAGGCCCCACTCCCCCAAAAGAAACCTGCGTTCGCAGATACGGGGATCTACCGGATTCCAAAAGAGGAACCCCTCTACCGGAAGACTCCTCCTGCACAACTTCCTGAAATGTTCGGACCAGTACCTGGAGGTGTCCATCCGGAAGAAAAAGCTGTTCCACCACAACGTGCAGAAGAACCGGAGGAGGAGCCGGTGCCGGTAAAGGAAAAGAAAGTCTTCCCGATTGTCGTGGAAGAGGAATTCGTTCCGGAAGAGGAACCCGTACCCGCGGGAGCAGGGTTCGAGCCGGAAGAGGAACCGGCAGGTGCCACAGAACCGCCGGTTCCACCGGTTGTCGGGGAACCTGAAGAAGAACCGGTTGTGGTGGAAGAACCCGCACCCCCTGCAGCCATATTCGAAGCCGAAGAGAAACCGGCAGGTGCCGGGGAACCGCCGGCTGCGCCGGTCGCCGTGGAACCGGAAGAAGAACCGGTTGTGGTGGAGGAACCCGCACCCCCTGCAGCAACGTTCGAACCCGAAGAGGAGCCGGCAGGTGCTGCGGAGACACCGGTCTGGCCGGTCATCGGGGAACCGGAAGAGGAACCGGTTGTGGTGGAGGAACCGAAACCCCCTGCAGCCATATTCGAAGCCGAAGAGAAACCGGCGAGTGCCGGGGAACCGCCGGCTGCGCCGGTTGCCGTGGAACCGGAAGAAGAACCGGTTGTGGTGGAGGAGGAGCCCCTGCCACCATCCGGCGAAGCCCTGAGCGCGGTGAAGGAACCTGAACCTGAACCGGTCGTCACCATCGTCCGTGAGGACTCCGGCGCTGAAATTACCGTCGGGGATGAAATCTCTCCTGAAATAACCGGGGATGAAGATGACGCGGCAGGCTGGCACGCGAGAGGACTTGCCTTCCTGCCGGCGGGAAGATACGAGGATGCAATCGCTGCATACGACCGTGCGCTTGCTCTCGACGATAAGGATCCTGCCGTATGGAACAACAAGGGGACGGCGCTCGATCGTCTCGGGCAGCATGAAGAAGCCGTCAAGGCATACGACCGCGCCCTCGCCCTTGACCCCAACGACGGGATCATCTGGTGCAACCGTGCCGGTGCCTTAAAAGAACTGGGGAAGACGAGCGAAGCGATCAGGTCGTACGACAAGGCGATTTCCGCAGATCCCCGCGATACTGTTGCATGGCTGAACAAGGCACTCCTCCTCGCAACCCTCGGGAGGGAGGAGGAAGCCCTCCCCGCGCTCGAGACCGCCCTCTCGCTCGACCCGCAGGATGCACGCGCCTGGGCTATCAAGGGCAACCTTCTCGACCGTCTCGGGCAGGAGGACAAGGCGGTGGAAGCCTTCGACCATGCCGTAAGTGTCGATCCGAAAGATGCCAGCATCTGGAAATGGCGCGGACTGTTCATGGCGAAGATCGTGCGGTACGGCGAGGCGATCGCATCCCTGGAGAAGTCAATCGGCCTCCGGGGAGACGATGCGTCGGCATGGGATGCCAAGGGAACCGCGCTCCGGGAACTCGGGCGATATGAAGAAGCGATCGCAGCGTACCAGCGTGCGATCGACCTTGAACCAAAGGACGCCTCGACATGGTACAACAAGGGAACGGCACTCCTCAATTTCGGCATGCACCGGGAGGCTATCGCCGCGTTCGAACAGGCGACAGCCCTGCGCTCTGATTTCATCGAGGCCTGGGTCGGGAAAGGAAACGCACTCGCCGAGATCGGGCGGTATGACATTGCGATCCGCTCGTACGACCGGGCGATCGCGATCCGGTCCGACGATCCGTCCCTCTGGTCGAGCAAAGGTTCCGCGTGCCTGAAAATCCGGAGATATGACGAGGCAATCACCTCCTTTGAAAAAGCGCTCGAGCTCGCGCCGGAATCCAGCCACGCGTGGGCCGGCAAAGGGGCGGCATTCGCTGCCCAGCTGAAGTATGAAGATTCACTCGCTTCCTTCGAACAGGCTCTCATGCTGGATCCGGACAATGCTTCCGTATGGAACCAGAAAGGAAAAGCCCTCCAGGCACTTCACCGCAACAATGAAGCCGCAGAAGCATTCGCGAAGTCCGTTGCGCTGGAACCGGAGAATCCCTCCGGCTGGAAGAACCGTGGGGCTGCACTCTCCGCTGCCGGACGTTTCTCCGACGCTCTGGAGACCTACGATCATATCCTGGCCCTGGAACCGGACAATGTTGATGCCCTTCTCCAGAAGGGTACAATCCTGTGCAACCTTGGACAGGCGGCAGAAGCAGCTCTTATCTTCGACCGGGTCCTCTCCCTTGATAACCGGTGTATCCCTGCATGGGCGGGAAAAGGACAGGCTCTTGCGACCCAGAACCGTTTCTCCGAAGCGATCGATGTTTACGATCACGCAATTGTGCTCGATGACCGCCAGGAATGGATCTGGGAACGGAAAGGATCGGTCCTCCTCTCTGCCCGCCGCGAGAAGGAGGCGATAGCTGCATTCGATAAGGCAATCGCCCTGGATCCCCATGATACTGCCGCATGGGCCGGCAGGGGGATCGCGCTCGGTAACCTGGGCAGGTACAAGGATGCAATCAGTGCCCTGGAGACCGGGCTCTCTGCAAAGCCGGATGATCCCGTCCTCCTCGTGCATAAAGGAACAGCACTCGCTGCGCTCGGGCGCACCGCGGAGGCAAATGATATCTTCGAACGGGTCATCAGGCTGCAGCCGGATTCTGCGCCTGCGTGGACCGGGAAAGGCTCCGCTCTCGCGGCAGCCGGGAAATATGACAAGGCAATCGAGGCATTCGACCGCGCCCTCTCCCTCGATGCAGACGATCCGCGGGTCTGGTCCGCTAAGGGGATGGCGTTCGCAGAAGCAGGGAAGACCGACGATGCAATCGCTGCGTTCGACCGCGCCCTCGCGCTGGACCCGGAAGACCCGGTGGCATGGGCCGGGAAGGGATCAACATTTTCCCTCCTCGGCAGGCACGAAGAAGCTGTGCTCGCCTTCGATCGCCTGCTGGAACACTCCCCGGAGAACGCACCGGCATGGACGGCACGCGGGGAGTCCCTGATCCGTCTCTTGCGGAACCGCGAGGCGATCGATTCCCTTGACCGGGCGCTTGCAATCAACCCGGATGATGTCGAAGCTCACTATGCACGGGGACGTGCGCTGCAGGCATCCCGGGATCTCAAGGGGGCGCTTACTGCATTCGAGCGTGTTCTCACCCTCGATCCTGCCTATGCCGATGCATGGGCGGCGAAAGGAAACGTGCTCAGCAGCAACGGCCAGTACGCGGAAGCCGTCAGGGCGTATACCAGCGCCCTGATGCTCGCCCCGTCCGACCACGTAACTTGGAATAATAAAGGCTCAGCCCTGAACGAACTCGGCAGGTTCGAGGAAGCGGTCGATGCCTATGACAAGGCGCTCGCCCTTGATGCGAACGACGAGATCGTCTGGAACAACAAGGGCTCTGCCCTGATTAACCTGAACGAGCTGGACCGTGCCCTTGCAGCACTCGATACCGCCATCGATCTCTCACCCTCGTATGCGCAGGCATGGTTCAACAAGGGCCACGCCCTGTCCATCCTTGGCCGGAATGAAGAAGCGATCGCCGCGTACGAAACTGCGATCACCATCCTTCCCGCGTATGCCGAAGCGTGGTACCACAAAGGGCGGGTGCTGGACAGCATGGGAAAACGACCGGAGGCGATGGCAGCATACGAGAAGGCCATCGCTATACGGCCGTCCAACAGGGAAGCGCGACAGGCCCTCGGCGCCATCCATCTTGAGGAGAAACAGTATGACCGGGCTATCGAAGCATTCGATTTCTGCCTCTCGTCCGATCCTGAGAACAGCCGCCTGTGGCAGCTCAAAGGGCAGGCACTCGCAGGGAGCGGACGGAATAACGAAGCGCTCGAGGCCTTCAGCCATGCTGCCGCTCAGGATGCAGGAAGCGCAGATCTCTGGCGGGATAAGGCACGAGTCCTCGAGAAGCTGGGGAGAGTCCAGGAAGCAGCGGACGCCTATGATAAGGCAGCGGACCTCGATCCGTCGGATGCGACCACGTGGTTCATGAAAGGAACCCTGTTCTGCACCCTCGGAAGGTACCGGGAAGCAGTTGCGGCGTTCGACCGCGGGTTCGCCCTTGAGCCGGGGAATTCCCGGGCAAGGACGATCAAGGGCCGGGCTCTCGAAAGCCTTGGCAGGACCGAGGAAGCAATCGCCGAGTACGATCGGGCAATTGCAGTCGATGCAGAGAACCCCGGTGTCTGGATACGGCGGGGACAGGCCTTTGCGGATATGCAGAAGTATGACGAGGCGCTGGAATCCTTTGACCGTGCGATTGCCCTCCATCCCAAGAATGCTGCCGCTTGGAACAGCCGGGGAAATACCCTTCTTGCCCTCAAACGCTATGCCGAGGCGCTCGATGCTTACGACAAAGGCCTTGCACAGGAACCCGACGATACGGTCATGTGGTATAACCGGGGGCTGAGCCTCGAGAACCTTGGCCGGTTCGAGGATGCGCTGGAGGCATACGATCGGACGGTCACGGTCTCGCCGACGGATGCCGACGCATGGGCAAAACGGGGTGCTGCACTGATCCGGCTCGGCCGCTACGATGAGTCTATCGAGGCATTTGACCGAGCACTGCCGTTAATGCCGGATACCTCGTCCATCTGGCAGCTCAAAGGGACGGCGCTTCGCAAGTGTCACCGCCCAAGTGAGGCGATGGCGGCCTTTGAGAAAGCCATCAACCTCGATGACACGAATGCACAGGCCCACCTCGGAAAAGGGTGGGCATTGTACGACCTCGGGAAGTACGAGGAGAGCCTGGCGGCATTCGACCGGGCGCTCGCGCTTGACCCGGACCACCCCGACACATGGTGCCGGAAAGGCTGTTCGCTCTGCAGGATGGGTCTTGTTGAGGAAGCAATTGCCGCGTTCGACCGCGCGCTGTCAACGAAACCCGACTCCTCGCTGACATTGTTCTGCAAGGCCTCCGCCTTTTTGCGGATCCAGAAGTACGAGGATGCGATTACAACGTTCGATGCCTCCCTTGCACTCAGCGGGGAATACGCGCCTGCCTGGTTCGGAAAAGCGGATGCACTGTTCCAGGTACAGCGGTTCTCCGATGCCGTAGCGGCATACGGGAGCGGCCTTGCCATCGATTCCGGCAATGCAGGCATCTGGTACAAGAAAGGCAATGTCCTGTCTGATCTCGGCCAGCACCGCGAGGCCCTGACCGCGTACGATCGGGCGCTTGCCATCGACCCGTCGCGTCCGGCAGCATGGAACGCGAAAGGGATCACCCTGATGGGTCTGGGAAGATATGAGGATGCGGTTGGAGCCTTTGACCGGGCTCTCTCTACCGATCCTGCCGACCCGCTCGTCCTCGCGAACAAGGGGATGGCACTCATCCAGCTGGGGCGGTACGAAGAATCCGCTGCAATATGCGATCGTGCACTCGAACTCCTGCCGGAAGATGCGGACATCTGGTTCAGCAAGGGGCTCGCCCTTCTCCGCCTTGCTGCATTCCCCGATGCCATCGATGCGTTCGACCGGGTACTTGCCATCCGGAACGATGATGCTGCCGCCTTCCATAACAAGGGGATTGCCCTCATCCGGCTGGGACGGCCGGAGGAGGCAATTACATCTCTCGATCAGGTCCTGGTGCTGGATCCCGGCGATGCAAGGGCATGGAACAGCAGGGGCACGGCACTGAGCATGGTCGGCAGGAATGACGAAGCGCTTGCCGCGTTCGACAAAGCCCTCGCGCTCAACGATAGGGATGCGGACACGTGGTTCAACCGGGGCAATGCCCTCACCGACCTTGAACGGTATGAAGAGGCCGTCACCGCGTATGAAACCGGGCTGGTCCAGAGGCCGGACGACTGGGAAGCATGGCAGAATAAGGCACTTGCCCTGATCTCCCTGGACCGGCCTTCCGATGCTGTTGTTGCCCTTGAACGCGTGCTTGCCATAAGGCCGAATGATGCCGATGCGTGGAACAACAAGGGATCAGTTCTCGACCGGCTCGGCAGGCATGAAGAGGCAGTCACTGCCTATGACCGCGCCCTTGAGCTGAATCCCTCCCATGCCGAGGGGTGGAAGAACAAGGGCCTTGCCCTCCACCGGCTGGGACGGTTCGAGGAATCCGTCGAGGCGTACAACCGGGCACTTTCCATCGATCCGGACCACGCGGTCAGCTGGAACAACAAAGGCAATGCCCTTCACCGCCTCGGGCGCCACGAGGAAGCCCTCGCTGCCTACGACCAGGCGCTTTCCCGGAACCCGAACCATCCCATCGGATGGCGGAACAAAGGCCTTGCCCTGCACAAGCTCGGGAGGTACGCAGAAGCGATTACAGCGTATGATAAGGCGATCGCAATCAAGCAGGACGATTCCGAACTCTGGTACAACAAGGGCAATGCCCTGAACCGCCTGGGTAAATTCAAGGAAGCCCTTGCGGCGCTCGACCGGGCGTTATCCCTCGACCCGGACGATGCAGCTGCGTGGAATAACAAGGGATCGGCGCTGAACCGCCTGGGGAGGCATGCCGAAGCGATCGAGGCGTTCGATCACGCCCTTGCCCTTGAACCCGGCGATGCCGATGCCTTGTTCAACAAAGGAAATGCGCTGACCCGCATGGGATCGTACGATGAGGCGGTCGGCATCTATGACCGTGCGCTTGCCATGAATCCCATGGATGCTGCCTCCTGGAACAACAAGGGTTCTGCACTCAGCCACATGGGCATGCACTCCGAAGCGGTCGAGGCGTACGATAAAGCCCTTGCGTTGGATCCGGAGAATGCGGCCGGGTGGATCAACCGTGGCACCGCACTCCGGAAGATGGCGATGTTCGAAGAGGCCGTCGCCTCCTATGAACGCGGTCTTGCGATCGACCCCGCGTTCGCCCGGGGATGGTTCTATCTCGGGACCGTCCTTGGGGAGCTGCAGCGCCATACCGATGCGCTCGTTGCGTTCGACCGCGCCCTTGCACTGGAAAAGAACGATCCGCTCGCGTGGTTCAACAAGGCAACTGCCCTCCAGATGCTCGGGCGGCACCGCGAGGCCCTTGCTGCGATCAACCGCGTCCTCGCCATCAATCCCCACGACGAGAAGGTCCAGCGGATGAAGAACGATCTCATCAGGATGCTGCGACAGAAATAATCCCGTTTTTGCCGTGTGTCCGTCGCTTTTTGACAATCGCTGTTTCTGCCGGCAGCCGGAGGCGATGGGAATTTTCTGCACGAGCAGTTTTCGAAAAATGGAAAAGAGATGGATTGGGATCAGACTTTCTTGGATGTATCGCCTTTCATGATGAGCTTGACGATGAGGAACACCACGAGTGCGATGATGGCGAAGTCGATCAGGGCACCGACAAAATCCCCGACAAGGAACTTGATCGGACCAACCTCGACAACAGCAGTCCTCCATTCCCCACCGGGGATCAGCACGGCGATTATGGGCATGATGATATCGTTGACCATTGCCGTGACCATCTTGGTTGCTGCAGTGCCGATGATGACTGCAATCGCAAGACCGATGACCTGGTAGTTCTTCAGGAATGTCATGAACTCGTCAATAAACCCTTTCGGTGTTGGCACCATAAGAATCCCGGGAGACCGTTTCTCTCCCCTGATTAAAATTATAATACCTTCTATTAAAAATGATTCATTGTTTTTCAGAAACCGACCATCCGTCGTGCACGAAAGCAGGTCTTTTCTCCTGCGGGAGGAACGATGGATTCCGTAACCCTGATGAAGGCACCGATCCTGGTTATACCGTGAGCATCCGGTCGATCGCACGGCGGGCAGGCAGGGCGATCTCCTCCGGTACGACAATCCTGGGGCTGAGCTTTTCGAGAGCATCGGCCACCATCGGGAGGGTGGTTTTCTTCATGTTCGCACAGACCATTGCGTCCGAAAGGGGATAGCAGCTCTTCTCCGGGGCATCCTTCTTCATGCGGTGCAGGATCCCGATCTCGGTGCCGATGATAAACTCCCGGTGCGCCGAATCCCGGACCTGGCGGATCATCCCTGACGTGCTTGCCACGAAGTCGGCAGCATCGATCACCTCCGGGCGGCACTCGGGATGGACGAGGAGCACCGCGGCCGGGTGGCGCGATCGCGCTGCCCGGACATTTTCAATCGTCAGCCGGTCGTGGACGATGCAGAACCCTTCCCATGGGATGATCTCTTTGTCTGTGAACCGGGCTGCATACCCGGCAAGGTTCCGGTCCGGCACAAAGATCACCTGTTTTTCCGAAAGAGACCTGACAACCGCAACCGCATTGGATGAGGTGCAGCAGATATCGGACTCTGCTTTGACGTCCGCGGAGGAATTGACATAGCAGACGACTGCTGCACCAGGATAGCGGGATTTCAAAAACCGGAGTTCGTCCGCCGTGATCATCTCCGCCATAGGACAGCAGGCCTCCGCTGCGGGAAGAACGACGGTCTTTTTTGGCGAGAGGATGGATGCGGTCTCTGCCATGAAGTCCACCCCGCAGAATACGATGACGTTTCCGGCAGCGGAGGCTGCAGCCCGGGAGAGCTCCAGGGAATCTCCCACATAGTCGGCAATGTCCTGCACCTCCCCCCGCTGATAGTTGTGAGCAAGGATGATCGCATCCTTCTCCTCTTTCAGCCGGCGTATCTCTTTGAAAAGGTCTTTTGTATCCATCCCTTTTGCCATATCCATCCTATCTTTCCCTGCGGGAAGCAAAAAAGGGATGCTTTGGGAAGGACAAAGGATCCCGGGAAAAAGGCGATGCCATGAGGGTGATTCTGCCGGACAGGAGCGTGCGTTCCATGGATACGGGCGCGTGCACCATCGGGGGATTGCTCTCCCGTCTCGGGATCAACCCGCTTGAGGTCGTTGTTTCGGTTAACGGCAGGATTGCTCCCGAGGATACGCTCCTTGGCAGCGACGACCTTATCCGTATCATCCGGATCGCGCACGGAGGGTGAATGGAACAAAAAAAAGACGGTGAGGACCGCCTGCCGCGCTGCTCCCTGTGTTCCCGGCCTTCCGTCATTCGCCTCCGCGACCCGGACCGGCACCTCTGCGCAGACCATTTCTGCGAGGACCTCGCCGGCAGGGTCAAAAAAACGGTCTACCTCTCTGCGATGATTGCCGAAGGAGACCGCATTGCCGTGGCCTTTTCGGGAGGAAAAGACAGTACGGCACTCCTCCTTGTCCTGAACGACCTTCTCCCGTCATGGCGGGATGTAACGCTCGTTGCCATCACAGTCGACGAAGGCATTGCCGGGTACCGCGATGAAACGGTGCAGTGTGCAGAAAACATCGCAAAGGAATGGGGGATCGAGCATCACGTTGTCTCCTTCTCCAGCCTCTTCCGCAGGGATCTGGACAGGATCCTGGAAGGAAGAGAAGAACTTGCCTGCAGTATCTGCGGCATCCTCCGGAGGAAGGCGCTCTCCTCCGCCGCGGAAGGCGCGGGGGCGACAAAGATCGCAACCGGCCATAACCTCGATGACGAAGCCCAGTCCGTCCTGATGAACGCGCTGCGGGGAGACCTTGCACGGTTCGTACGGGACAGCAGTTCTCCTTTTGGGCAGTGTTTTATCCCCCGCATCAAACCCCTCCGGGAAATCTCCGAGAAAGAGATCGCGGTCTACCTGATGGTACGGGGATATTTTCCCGAGCTTCCCGAATGCCCGTACACGCGGTATGCATTGCGTGCAGGGGTGCGGGCACACCTCAGCGCCCTGGAGTTCCGGCACCCGGGAACGATGCAGAACCTTATTGCCGGAAAACAGAGGCTCGCAACGACCCTTGCCCCGGTCCTGTCCGGAAGCCCCATCACCACCTGCCGGGAATGCGGCGAACCCTGCTCCGGCACAACCTGCCAGGCATGCGATCTCTTGAAAAAAATTCTTCCGTGAGGGAAATTCAGAGAGGGAGTGCGCCTTCGATCCGTTCCGGGTTCGTGTAGATCATCATCCGCTGGCTGCGTGCAAATGCGACCACCGTCAGGCCGGTCTTCTGTGCGATGTCGATGGCGAGCGTTGTGGTCGCCCCCCGCGAGATCATGATGGGGATATTGGCAGTCAGGCACTTGCGCGCCATCTCCGATGAAATTCTCCCGGAACAGACCGTGAATGTCTGCGAAAAATCGATGCCAGTCCGTAAACCGAAGCCGATGACCCGGTCCATTGCATTGTGCCGGCCGATGTCTTCCGCACGGGCAAGGATCTTCTCTTTGTCCGAGAGAATGACGACGTGGATCCCGCCGGTCTTGACATGGAGATCGGACTCCATTCCCTCTTTTGTCCTGTCCCGGATCATCTGGGGCGTGATGGTGAGATCCGACTGGATCTTCGGGAGTTTTTCGGTATCGATGTACGAGGTGCTGCCGCCGCAACCGGAGAGGATCGTCTTTTTTGGCCCGACGACCTTGAAGAGGTTTTTCGTCAGCACGCTGATCCGGTTCTTCTCGATCCGGATGGATTCGATCTCATCGACCCCCTTGATGATCTGTTCCGTAAAGAGGTAGCCGGTGACGAAGTCCTCCAGCTGGACCGGGCTCATCATCGCGGTCATAGCATGCCGCCCGTTGATAAAAAGCGCAAACGGGATCTCCTCGATGACTTCATGCGTTGTCCGAATGGCGTCCTCCCCGGAGATCTGGACTGCCGGGATATTCCGGAACATCACCGGGTCCATCTCGTCCGACACCGGTTCGGTCCTCTCACCGGTTTTCCTGTTCCTGATCATGATCGCTCCTGACTGCATTCAGCGGCTCATCCATGCTCCCGGTCCGGTACCCTGCAAGATCGAGGGTCACATAGGAGAATCCGATGGATCTCAGTGCCGATACCACTTCATTCTTATGAGCAAAAATTATTGCCATTCCTTCCTCGTCCGCCTCAATCCGGGCGATCCCGGCGTGAGAACGGACCCTGAGCTGGCGGACTCCCCGCTTCCGGAGTCCGTCTTCTGCACTCTCGATCATCGCCAGGGTTCCCGTTGTGATCTCCTCTCCGTAGGGAATGCGGGAGGAGAGGCATGCCGCCGAAGGTTTGTCCCAGAACCGGAGCCCGCGTCTTCTGGCAATCGCCCGGATATCCTCCTTGGTGATCCCTGCCTCGATGAACGGGTGAAGAATCCCTTCTTCATCACTCGCGTGGATCCCCGGCCGGTGCACGGTCGTATCCGAAGTATGTGTGCCATCGGCAACCCACGCAATGCCGAGCTCTCCGGCGCGTTTTTTGAGGATACGGGCCGAGATCTTCTTGCAGTGATAACACCGGTCAACCGGGTTTTTCCTGAACATATCGGATTCCATGTGCGGCGCAGGGATGATCTCGAGGGACAGTCCCAGCTCTTCCGCAATCTCCTGCGCCTCACGGATTGCGGCGCGGGGGACAACCGGGCTGTCGAGGAGGACACACCGGCTCCGCGGTCCCAGCAGGTCGTGTGCGAGAACGGCAAGCAGCCCGGAATCAACACCGCCGGAGAACGCGACCACCATCGATCCTCTTTTTGCGATATTCTCCCGCAGCGATGCCTCTTTGTCTGTTCGTTCCATTCTCCCCCCCGTACGACCCACCGGTTTTCCGGCTCTTTCCAAAAAACAGAATCAGGGGCCGCACCGCCCCTCGTATCTCCTGCACTGTTCCCCGTCGTTACGCACCTGTCGGCAGATGTCGCAGATTCTGCTGATGAGATTATCTACCCTCTTCTGCTCGAGATCCTGCGCAAGCTGCCCGATCGTCTTTTTCGCGTCGTCCCCGAACTCGATTCGGTACCCGCGCTTCCCCGAGAGGTACTGGGAGACGGCGGAAGGCGCGATCTCCAGCATTTTTGCCGCATCTGCCTGGGAGACACCGCGGTGAACCAGCTCGGCTGCGATCGCAGCCCGGATTGCCGGGAGGACATCCCAGACGATCTTCTGGCAGGGTGCTTCCATTCCATCACGCTCTCATGTTCTCGGCCCAGGTTATTCCGGTATTTTTCGATCGTACTTGATTTGGATTTCTCCAGCCATTAAGGATCCTACGTTTTCCCATCGGATCGGCTTCCGGGAAAGGCTGGATTTCTTTTTCTTAAAAAGCATACATGCCAATTTTCCTGTCGTGCCTAAAAAACCACAGGAAAGAATTCTGTATGCACCCCCGGCGTTCACCATCCCGACGACACATGCGCATGAGGAAAATATTGCCGATACATAGCCCATTAATAATTTCAGTGCCAAAGAAACAGTAACCACGTACCGGCAATCCGGGATCTGCAGGTGTCCGGATCGGTGCACGGGAAAAGTCAGAAACGACGGTGGCAGATGTTGTCGGTGCGGGAACAGGAACGGTACAGGCGGCAGGTCCTGCTCTTCGGTGAGGAGGGCCAGGAACGGCTGAAGAAAGCCCGGATCTTCATTGCAGGAGCGGGCGGGCTCGGATGCCCGATCGCGCTCTATCTCGCCGTTGCCGGGATCGGGACGATCACGATTGCCGACAAAGATGTCGTCGAGCAGACCAACCTGAACCGGCAGATCCTGCACTACGATCGCGACATCGGGAGGAAGAAGACCGTCTCGGCCGAAGAGAAACTGCGCGAGGCCAACCCCGATATCCGGGTGGATGCTATCGATACGACCATCGATGCAGGGAATGTCTCACGGCTGGTCGGCCGGTCCGACGGGATCGTCGATGCGATGGATAATTATTCCACCCGGTACCTGCTCAATGAAACCGCGATTGCAAAGAAGATCCCGCTCTTCCACGGTGCGATCCGCGGCCTCCATGGACAGGCAACGACCATCATCCCGGGAGAGACCGCCTGCCTTGCCTGCATCTTTCCGCATGCCCCCCCGCAGGAGGTCTTTCCGGTCATCGGCGTCACCCCGGGGTTCATCGGCATGGTGCAGGCAACCGAGGTCATCAAGTATCTCACCGGGCAGGGGAACCTCCTTACGAACCGGCTCCTCATCTGGGACGGGATGGAATCGCGGGCGGAAGAGCTCTCTGTTGAAAGAAATCCCGCGTGTTCCGCCTGCTGCAGGGGGGGAAAGACAACGCCAGGAGAAAAAATACGATGACTGCGACGATACGTTTTTTTGCCCGATTCCGCGAGCTCCTCGGGACGGATATCCAGGCCCCCGTGGAAGCCGGGGCCACCCTTATTGGGCTTGTCCGAAGGATTGCGAAGCAGAACAGCGAAGGCTACGAAGCGATCTTTGACGAGAGCGGCAACTTCCGCGAGTTCGTCATCATCATGAAGAACGGGAAACGGATCGAGCGGGGCGCCGCGGGGATAACGCTGGTCTCCGATAACGACGAGATCGCGGTCTTCCCCCCGGTCGCCGGGGGATAACGGGAGTGAAACGACGATGATTGCCATACAGCACGAGGACGTCGATATCGGGGCCCTCGTCCGCAACGCAAAGGAGAATGGTACAGGTGCCGTCGTTGTTTTCGACGGCATCGTGCGGGATGACGATATCCGGCAGATCGAACTCGAGGCGTACGAGGAGGTCGCGGTTCCGGAGCTACGGAAGATCGCGCGGGAGGCGTCCGAGAAGTTCCGTCTCCTCCACGTCGATATTGTCCATCGGATCGGGCGCCTCGATATCGGCGAGAATATCCTCGTCATCGTTGTATCTGCCGGCCACCGGAAAGAAGCCTATGAGGGATCCCGGTTTATCATCGAGGCGATCAAAGCCGGTGTCCCCATCTGGAAGAAAGAGCTGACGAAAGAGGGCGGGCGATGGGTCCCGGGGGAGCATCCCCATGGATCCGGGCAGCCCGGATATCATATTTCTTGAGCAACCGGTCCTTTTTCTTATTGTTTCCCAGATGTCTCTTTTGAGCGGCAGGTATACCATGCCCCGGTTGGTATCAGGAAAGTCTCCGCGGCGGCGGGACCTGCTGCATGGACGAACCTTCGAATCCCCTGGGTATGAGGATCGCAACAAGGGTCAGGAACGGGGTATTAACATGGAAGGATTTCCGCACGCGGTCTGAGGGTCGCTGTTTATTCCGGTACACTGTCGCGGCGGATCATACAGGTTAATGAGGTCGCCGGCAAGAATGATACTTGAGAATCGCTGGAGAAGAGCCGATGACGCTGGAAATTACCGGGGACGAGGAGACGGTCTACGTAATCATGCCGAAGAGAATGGATGCCGAGAATGCACCCTCCCTCGAACAGGACCTCAAAGCCCTGGCGCTCTGGAAATCCCCTGTTGTCGTCTTCGACTTTTCCTCAACGGACTATATCGCGAGCGCAGGGCTCCGCGTCCTCCTCGTTACGATCCGGACTCTCGGGAAGAGCGGCGCAAAGACGGGGCTTGCCGGCCTGAAGCCGCAGGTTTACAAGGTCTTCGACATGGCCGGGTTCACCCAGATTTTTTCTATCTTCAAAACCCGGGAAGAAGCAGTTGCGAAGTTGGGCTGAACGACCGGGATTCCTGCAAAAAGGCCCGCACTCTTTAAGATATGCTTTTGAAAAAGAACAAAGGCGGGTTCCTCACCACTCTTTTTTCCCGTCGTCCTTGTAATAATCGATCCAGGCCTGTCGCGTCTCTTTCGCCATCAGGCTGGAGCGAAGGTACTGGACGAGGGCAAATACGACGAGCAGGTACGCGAGGGCCCGTATCCCGATCAGGGGGAGAGTCAGGGCGTCTTTGAGGCCCGCAAGGGTTGCTGCGTGCGATATGCCGAAAAGACCGAATGCTGCACCGATGGATAACGGGAGCTGCTCCCTTGTTTTCATCCAGCAGAGCACGCCGAGGATGACGATGACGATACAGAGGATCAGGTTAAAAAAAATGATCGGGTCCCATTCGAATGCCATAGTGTGTACCGCTCCATTCCTATCGTTCGTTTGTGTCTTTCCCTTCTTTAACGTGTTGATTGCCTTTTTGCGGGAGGTTCGATACCCATGCTCTGGCCGGGTGCGAGGACGGCCACGCGAAGGTCCGTCGTACGTTCGATCGCCGTCCTGAAGGGAACCGGGTCCTGTGCGATCCGGTCCCAGGTATTGTAGTGGATGGGGATCACGGTCTTTGCACCGATGAACCGCGCTGCAATCATTGCCTCATCCGGTCCCATGGTATACCTGCCCCCGATCGGGAGAAGGGCGACATCGGGGCGGTAGAGTTCGCCGATCAGCTGCATATCGGAAAAGAGCCCGGTGTCACCGGCATGATACACTCCGATCCCGTCCATGCGGATGACGAACCCGGCCGGAGTGCCGCCGCCCGGTCCTGCCTCCTCAATCGCCCCTGAGTGGAGTGCAGGGGTCATCGTGAAGGAAACACCCTGAACAGTGATTGTGCCGCCGATATTCATCCCCTCGGTCGGGACGCCTTTTCCCTTCAGGTACCGGGCGATCTCGGTGATGGCAACGGTCGGCCGCCCGAGAGCAACAGCTTCGCCCATGTGGTCTGCGTGCCCGTGGGTGACTGCAACGATGTCCGGCCGGGTGTCTCCCACGCTTGCCCCTTCGACAAACGGATCGATGAGTACCCGCTTGCTCCCCTCAAGAAGAACGCAGGAGTGGCCAAGCCAGGTGAGATTCATATATGCAGATCGGAGTTCCTGCGTATGAACGTTCCGGCAAATTCTCTTCCGGTTCCCGTGAGATCCCGGGTAAATGGGGGAGATCCGGAATACGGCAGAAGGATAGTGCTCCGGCAACCCGGAACGAAGGGCGAGAGCGCGGGGTGTCGCTAAAAAAGACCGCATTTATCCCCGGGACCGGGGATCAGGTCACATCGATGAGTTCAGCTTCCGTGATGTCGATCGATTCCCCGAAGCCGTCCGTTGTTGCACTCCGGGTCATCTGCTCGGAGAGATCCCGGTCCTCCATGACATCGCGGATCCGGTTGACGTACGGGTCGATGGTCGGATCTTCCTGTTCTTCGATGATGTGGCGGTACTCGCGGAGTGTGGACGGCGAGATCCCCAGATCATCAGCAACCTCTTTCATGGTCTTGCCGGAACTGATCAGATCCTCCATGTGCTGGCGGTCGAAGGGCATCTTGAAATCAAGCTCGCGGAATAATTTCAGCCGCACCCGGGCGCGGGCGACGGTCTTGCTCAGTTTCTCATCCCCGAGTTCACGGGCGATCTCGGTATCGTTCTTGCCGGCATAGAACATGGTGACGAGTTTTGCGAGCTGGATCGGTTTTAAGGAGGTCTTGAATATCCCCTGCTCGGTAATCTCACGCATGACCAGTGCGACTTCACGTTCAATCGCGTCACTGTCCCTGAGGGTGCCGTGGATATTTTTCATGGGTTCGACAATCTTGGTCTTACCCGACATCGTGCTGAACAATTTCAGCAACTGAACTTTTCGTTTGTCCTCTGCCATTGCGTAAACCCCTCGTGTGGGATTAGGATATACAATATCGGGCGGACTATTTAATTCTGTCGTAATCGGCGCTTTGACCAGAAACGCTTTAAATTAGCGTTGGATCGCCCATGTTTTGATCATTGTTTTCTGCTGATGTTTCATGAAAAAACCGGGATAATGATTGTTCATCCCCTATCCTTCAGGATGCATCAGCGCTGTACCTTAAATCCCGCTTCCCTTTTTTTCTGAGGAATCGGTTCCGTGCAGTCGGTATCCTTTTTGTCCCCGTGGTCATACTATTAGGCTGAAAAATCTCAATGTACAGGAATAACCATGAGCGATACTTTCGAGAAAGTCATGGAACTTGCCAAACGCCGCGGGTTCATCTGGCCCACGTCCGAGTGCTACGGTGCTGTTGCCGGTTTCATCGATTACGGGCCGCTCGGGGCTATGATGAAGCGCCGGGTCGAGAATATCTGGCGCGATTTTTACGTCATCCAGGAAGGGTACTACGAGATCGAGTGCCCGACGATCGGGCAGGAGGCAGTTTTTGTCGCCTCCGGCCATGTCAAGGGATTCTCCGACAAGATGTGCCAGTGCCCGCACTGCAATGAGTACCTCCGGGCAGACCATGTCGCGGAAGCCGGCGGGGTGAAGGGCGCCTCTGTCATGAAGAGCGGGGAGCTCGAAGCGGCGATTGCTCCCTGCACGTGCTTAAACTGCGGGGAAGTCCTCGGGAAGGTAACCGTCTTTGACTTCAACCTGATGTTCAAAACCACTATCGGGCCGGGATCCCAGCGGACGGGCTACCTCCGCCCCGAGACTGCGCAGGGGATGTTTACCGACTTCACCCGGCTCCTTCGGTTCTACCGGGACAAGCTCCCGTTCGGCGCCGTCCAGATCGGCAAGTCCTACCGGAACGAGATCTCCCCACGGCAGGGGATGATCCGGCTCCGGGAGTTTACGCAGGCGGAGGCCGAGATCTTCGTCCATCCCAACGAGAAGAACCACCCGAAGTTCGCCCGGTACGCCGGCTACACCATGCCCCTTTTCACTGCAGAGGCACAGGAGCAGCAGGGTTCCGCGGTCACGACAACAATGCAGGACGCGGTGAAAAAAGGCCTGATCGCCAACGAATACGTCGCATACTACCTCGCGCTCACGCACCAGATGTTGATAAAGATCGGCGTGAAGCCGGAGCGGCTCCGGTTCCGCCAGCACCTCTGCAGCGAGAGGGCCCACTACGCCTCCGACTGCTGGGACGCCGAGGTCTTCTCGGACCGGTTCGGCTGGGTCGAGACCGTCGGGATCGCCGACCGGACGGACTACGACCTGAAAGCCCATGCACAGCAGAGCGGAACGTCGATGAGTGTCTTCATCCAGTACCCGGACCCAAAGAAGGTCCAGTGCCGGCGGATCATCCCGAACATGGGCGTGCTGGGGAAGCAGTACCGGCAGAAGGCGAAGGCGATCTTTGCCGCGCTCGAACACGCCGAGCCAACACCGGGTGGTACTGATGTGACGGTCGACGGCGAGACCATCCATATCCCGGCCGATCTCTTCGAAGTCCGGGACGAGATCGTGGAGATCCGGGGCGAGGACATCGTCCCGCATGTCATCGAGCCCTCGTACGGGATCGACCGGATGTGCTACGCCGTCCTCGAGCAGGCCTATGACGAGGACTCTGCCGATGGCGAGGTCCGCACGGTCATGCGGCTCTCCCCGGCTGTCGCCCCGGTCCAGGTCGCGGTCTTCCCGCTGATGGCCCGCGACGGACTCGATACGATTGCAGAGGAGATCACCCATACCCTCCATGCCCGCGGCATCCTTGCCGAGTACGACGACTCCGGCGCGATCGGGCGCCGGTACCGCAGGCAGGACGAGGTCGGGACACCGTTTGCGGTCACGGTCGATTACGACACGAAGGAAAACCGGACCGTGACGCTGCGGGACCGGGACAGCATGAAGCAGGTGAGGATCGCTATCGGCGATCTGCCGGATACAATCTGTGCGCTGGTTGCCGGGACGTTCTCGTTTGCGTCACTGGGCAGGTAAGGATAACTTCCTTTTCACGTTTTTCTGCTTCGGCGAATGTCCCCGCCCAGCGCGACGCCATGTCGGGTCGCGCGGCGGGCAAAATGGTTTTTCAATTCTTCATATGACTGTAGTTCATTGCCGCGAGGTGAGCCCACGGAGTGAATTAAACACCGCTTCAGCGGTGGTTAATTTGAGAAGGTAAAAACCTTCGAGCAGCGAGCGCTCGGGGAATGCTCGCGAATCGTAATAGGAAAAAAATGGTATACTCATTTTATTCTCATCATGCTCGGTGCTTTCAACATGAAACTAAAAAGAGCATAATCGCTTTTTACAGTCACACAATCCTCTTATTAATCTCAGCAACCAACCCTCTCACCAGCCTATGACCTTCATCAGCCACCCGCTGGTAAAACCGGACAGCATCGAGTCCCGGGAATACCAGCTCTCCGTCGCGATGAAGGCACTGGACGCAAACACGATGGTGATCCTCCCGACCGGCCTTGGGAAAACTGCCGTCGCGCTCCTCGTTGCCGCCTCCCGGCTCTACAACGAAGGGGGAAGGGTGCTGATGCTCGCCCCGACAAAACCCCTCGTCGAGCAGCACCTCCGGTTCTTCGAGAAGTACCTCCTGGCAAAAAGCCCGGAAGGCTCCGACGTCTCCCCGTTTGTCATGTTCACTGGTGAAGCGCCACCCGACGAGCGGACCGCCGACTGGAACCGTGCATCCGTCATCATGGCGACACCGCAGGTGATCAAGAACGACGTGATCGCGGGGCGGTACACCCTTTCCGATGTCACGCTCCTCATCGTGGACGAGTGCCACCGGGCGGTCGGGAACTACGCGTATGTTTTCCTCGCGCAGCGGTATCTCGCAACGGCGAAAACCCCCCTCCTCCTCGCGATGACCGCTTCTCCGGGCGGGCAGCAGGAGAAGATCGCCGAAGTCTGCACCAACCTCGGCGTTGTCCATATCGAGACCCGAACCGAGTCGGATCCCGATGTCGCTCCCTACGTGCACGAGCGGGAGATCGAAGTCGTCACGATCGAACTCCCAGGTGAGCTCAAGGCGGGGATCGGGACAATCAATGCGCTCATCGAGGACCGGCTCTCGCTTCTCGCTTCCGTGCACTTCACCGTCCCGAAACGCGACCGGCTCACGATGAAGGCGCTCTCTGCCCTCAATGCCCAGATCCAGCAGCGGATCCAGAACCGGGACCCGGCAGGGTACTCTGCCGCTTCGGTCTACGCGGAACTGATGAAGCTGAAGCACGCGGTGACGCTCGCGGAATCGCAGGGGAGCGAGGTCTTCAAGGGATACATCGCGAAGCTCATCGCTGAAGGGCGTGGCCCCGGCGGGAGCAAGGCGAGCCAGCGCCTTGCACAGGACCGGTCGTTCCAGGAACTCTTCGACCGGACGCTCACGTGGAAAGAGGAGCTCCACACCAAGCCGGCCATCGCGCTCGGTCTTGTCCGCGACCAGCTGGAAGCGCACCCCGAGAGCCGGATCATCATCTTCGCAACCTTCCGCGACACGGTGCAGCTCCTCGTTGATTTCCTGGCAAAGAACGGTATCGCGGCCGAACGGTTCGTGGGGCAGGCGACGAAGGACTCCGAACGCGGTCTTTCCCAGAAGAAACAGATCGAAGCCCTGTCCCGGTTCCGGAAGGGGGAGTTCCGGGTGCTGATCGCAACTTCGGTTGGCGAGGAGGGCCTCGATGTCCCCTCCACCGACCTGGTGATCTTCTACGAGGCGGTCCCCTCCGAGATACGGTCGATCCAGCGCAAGGGACGCACCGGGCGGTCCGGGGCCGGCAGGGTCGTCGTGCTCGTCACGAAAGGGACCTCGGACGAGGTCTTCCGGCACGTCAGTTCCCAAAAAGAGAAGATGATGGTGAAAAGCATGCGGAGCATGAGCCCCCCCACGGCACCTGCCCCCCCGCCCGGGCAGGAGCAGTACCCGCTTCCTGCCGAAGTTCAGGCAGGCATCGAGGCATTCACCCCGCAGGGGCCGGCAATTGTTGTCGACGACCGCGAGACCTCGTCAAAGGTCGTGGAGGTCCTCTCCTCCCTCGGGGCAGCGATCCGACTCGAGCGTCTCCCGTCCGGCGACTACGCGATCGGGGACCGGATCCTGATCGAGCGCAAAACCGCACAGGACTTCGCCGACACGCTCATCAACCGCGACCTCCTCGGGCAGCTCAAATCGATCGCCGAAGCTGCACCCCGGCCGGTCCTGATCATCGAAGGGGGCGATCCCGCCCAGCGGCGCGACATCCACCCGAATGCCATACGGGGCGTGCTCGCGGCGATCACGGTCGATATGGGCATCGCGATCCTGTTTACGAAAGACGAGCAGGACACCGCTCACATGCTCTTTGTCCTTGCAAAGCGCGAGGACGCGGAACGCGGCGAGCGGAAAGTCCACCCGCACAAGTCCCAGCGATCCCTGCGCGAGGAGCAGGAATATGTCATCTCGGCATTCCCGGATATCGGGCTCCGGAATGCCCGGCTCCTGCTCGCCCATTTCGGATCGGTGCAGGCGATTGCGAACGCGGAACTTCCCGATCTTACCGCGGTAAAAGGGATCGGGGAGAAGACGGCACAGCGGATCTTCGATCTCAGCCGCCGGCGTTACAGCTGACGCAGGATCTGGAGCGCCTCTGCGCCGATCTTCACGGCGTCCATCAGCGCAAGACACCGGTCGGGGTCTTCCTCTTCCCCGATCCTCCGGCAGAGGTCGAGGATGATTGCCGAGATCCCGGCGCAGATCTCTTTTTCAGTCAGGGTTCCGGTCGCAGCATCGGGCAGGGACGGCGCAACGGGAAGTGCGGAGGATACGGGGGCTCCGCCACTCTTCTTTCCGGACGCACCCGACCCCGCTTTCTTCTCCTGCTCGCGTTCGGCGCAGACGACGCAGAACGTCTTTCCTTTAAATTCGAACTGCGGGCACCCGCACTGGCGGCATGTCTTTTCGAGCATCTTTCCCCCTTTCAGGAGATACTCGGCCATGATCTCGTCTTCCTTCTTCGGCTTCATGAAAATTCACCGTCGCATCAATATTCAACCTATATATGGAGGTTCGGCATATTAACTACAGGTACGAGGTGAGGTACAATGCCAAACCCACAGAAGACAATCGAGAACTGTATCCTGATGCTGCAGCACATCATGGAGGACAGCTCCATCCCGAGGAACATACGGCGCGTGGCGGACGAGACCCGGCAGCTGCTGCTCAATAACAACAAGGAGATTGGCCTGCGGGCGGCGGAGGCAATCTCAAAGATCGACGAGATCAGTAACGACCCGAACATGCCGGTCCACGCACGAACCCGGATCTGGGAACTGGTCTCCCAGCTGGAAACTGTCCCGCTTGACTGATCCTGCTGCTGCACTTCTCAATATTTTTTATTGAAAGGAAATTTTCCGGCCCGACTATGGAGGCAGTTCCGGCTTTTCAGCGCCCGGTAAGAACCAGATACCGGCAGCTCTCCCGCCATGGGCCGGATCTTCCTGTTAAGAAAAGCCCGTTCCTCCGGCTTCAGGACTGGTCCGGCGGGGTCGTCTCAGACCTGCCGATGTCTTTCCGGAACCGGAACCTTCCCCAGGGTACGATGATCTCGAACCGGGCCCCCTTTCCCTCGGTCCCGGTCTCCCGGATTGTGATGCCGGTAACGCTCAGGATCTCCCGGGAAAAGAAGAGGCCGAAGCCGATATTGTGCCCTGAGCCCCGCTGGAAGATCCTGGCCTTGTCACATGCCGGAATTCCGATCCCGTTATCCTCGTATACCACGGTCAGCCCGTCGAGGTGTTGTACCGTGGAAATCCGGATCTCCGTTGCCTTCTGGCCGTAACGGAGCGAATTGTCGACAAGGTTCTCGAAGACCCGGTCGATAAGGGAATCGGCAAAGATCTCAAGCCCCTCTGCGTGAGCGAGGAACCGGATCGGGCTGCCTTCAACCTTTCGCCGGCGACGCAGGATGATCTTTTCGACGGAAATCCATGCAGGGATATTCTCGCCCAGTTTCTCGTAATCCTTCGTGAATTCGATCTGCCGGCGGATAGTCTTTGCCGCCTTCTCCTGTTCGAGGACGGATCTCATCAGGCTCTCGTCGGCGAACGATGCCCGCAGGATCTCGTTGTGGAGGATGATGACCGTGAGCTGGTTGAGGATATCATGACGGGTGATCGACGTCAGCAGGTTGATGTTCCGGCGGGCTGCGTCCAGCGATTGTTCGACGAGGATCCGGTCGGTCACATCGGTAAGCACCATCACGCTCCCCCGCGCCACCCCCCGGCTCGACACGAGGGGGGTACACTGGATCTCGATGGAACGGGGTGACCCTTCGATCTCTTTCCGGACCAGGTTTTTCTGTGCGCCTCCCGCGGATGGCGGCTGGTCGGAAGTCCCGTTCTTTTCGAGGAATGGTGCGACCGGTCGTCCGGTGACATCACCGGAACGGATCGCGAGGAGCCGCCGCGCAGCAGGGTTGATGCTGATGATCCGGTAGAGCGGATCGAGCACGACGATCCCCGTATCGACCTGCCGGAGGACATCGCCATGCTCCACGGGGACGAGGTTAAAAAGGCGGTACCGCCACATCCCCACGCCGAGTGCGGCGATAGACATGATGAAGGTGAACGGCGCGAAGTCCACGATGCCGAACCTGCCGAGCCGGAAAAGGAAGGAGCAGTGGAGGAAGAGCGGTACAAGCGTGGCGATAAGGAGGCAGGTAAGCTGCCCGTGGAAGATCCCCGTAGCGGAATGGTAACTCTGGATGACAATCGCAAGCCCGATGAGCGTGAGGAGGAGTGCGTAGATGGTCCCGATCCAGAAGGCGATCTCCGGGAGCGTATTCCCGATCGTTGCCTGAACCGGCAGGTCAGTACCCAATGCAATGAGGATCGATCGCGTGATGGCCGGGACAAGAAGGAGGAGACACCATACGGCGGGTTCAGGGAGCCGGGGGGATTTTCCCGCGTACGAGAGCGAGAACCGGAAGAGGGCGACCGGCAGGAGTGCCGTCGCAAGGAGGACAGAGAGATGACCGGCAGATACCGCCGCGGGCCGTGCACTTAGCAACGTGATGGCGGTCCCGCCCTCCCAGACGACGATACAGGCCATCGCGATGATGAGAAACGCCCATCCGGTGATCGTCTTGCGCTCCCTCCAGAAACGGAACGCGAGGAATGCGGCCATCGCCCCCGCGAATCCAAGGAGGAGGATGAGTGGAACGGTTGCCCAGATCATGGTCCAAAATCCCTAAACTTTCTGCCGGTCAGGATGCCGGACCGGCTGTTTTTCTGCCCCTACCGTTCCTCTGACACCCCGACAGCACGTACTCAACGATTGTGTCCCGGTCGGTAATAAAGATCCTGCATGAAGGGGAGAGAAGCCGGAAAATTGGTTTTTCAGCGTTCGATCAGCCGGATGTGCTCGCCAGTCTTCCGGAAGAGTTCCTGCTGACCTTTCAACCGCGCAATGTCCGCGATGGCTTCGAGGACATGGACGGAGTCCTCGAGAAACGAGAGGATGTCTGCAGGGAAGATCTCGATCCCGTACTCATCGAGAAGAACTGCGGATATCTGGCGGTGATCGAGCCCGTTCTCGCGCAGCTCGAGCACCCTTTCGGCAAATTTCCGCTCGGGGCAGCCGCAGAGCGGGGAATCGCGGCAGGAGCACCGGAGAAAATCGTTAAAAAAGTTAAGGATCTGCTCCCGGATGGCGAAATCGAAGGCGTCGAAGTTGATACCGGAACAGAGTGTCGAGAGCATTGTGCCATGGAAGGCGCGGTCGGGCAGCCGGTACCCGGCAAGCCGTTCGACCCTTCTTGCGATCCGCAGCCGCGCCCGATCGGCGATCAATCCTCGTCCCCGACAGTCTCGTCAAAGTTTTTGAGGGATGCAATGGCATCGTTCATCCGCTCGCACTCGATCAGCCATTCGTCAAACAGCGTCGGGTTCTCGAGGTCATCCTTGACGTACTTGCTGCAGCAGGACGCCCCGCCGAGTACTCCCGCCCCGATCTGTGCGGCGTAGTCGAGGGCGCCTTCCATGTCCTTGTCAAGGATCTCCCGTCCCTTCTTGACGAGGGACTTGATCTCCTTGTCATAGGTTCCCGAAATGAACTTCCGGCAGGAGGCAAAGAGGACAAGCTTCTGGAGCTGGAGTATTTCGATGATCTCGGCAAGATCTCCCTCCGGGGGCGTTGCCATGATGATCACCTCGACCTGCCCGAGCCGGTCGAGCGACTCCTCCTTCGTAAACCGGTTGTTCTGGAAGAGCCTGATGATCTTGAGGACTTCGAGCGTGATATCGACCGAGAAGCTGTCGAGGATCCGGAATCCCTCGGGCATCTCGTCGCTCTTGGGGTCGGCATCGAACCTTGCTTCGCTCAGGCTTTTTAACCAGTTGTCGTACCGCTCCTGGTTGTAAAAGATATAGAACAACTTCAGCGGCTCGGCTTCCTGCACGGTTTTGCTTCCTTTCTTTGCCATTCAGGTACACATCCCCCTGTGAGGATTAAAGCATTTTCGTTATTTCTCCGCCGTAAACCGGCAGGTTTTTAACCCCTTTCCTCCATCCTTTCCACCGTTCCCCTGCGTATTCCTTTACCAAATGTTATGCCATACGAGGGTCAAACCATTGGTGATCATGCAGGGCGCAGCGGGATACGGGAACGTTTTTCTTTCCGGGACGGGAGAGGAGCCATGAAGTGCGTTCTCGTCCGGTACGGGGAGCTGTTCTTAAAGAGCGACCCGGTCAAGCGGCATTTCATTGGCCTCCTGATGCGCAATATCAAGAAAGCCCTGGATGCTGAACGTATCCCCCACCGGTTCGAGCTCTCCCGCGGGCGCATGCTCCTGTTCGGGGATGACGAGGAACGGATTGCGGCCGTTGTTGCGCGAGTCTTCGGGATCGTCGATGTCAGCGTGGCGACGCGTACAGGAAGCGACCTTCCGGGCATGAGCATTGCTGCCGTGGAACTTGCGCAGGACCGGCTCAGGCCGGGGATGAGTTTTGCGATACGGGCGAAGAGGCAGGGCGTTACCGGCATCACGAGCCAGCAGATGGGGGAGGTGATTGGCGCCGCGGTGGCACAGGCCGTGCCCGGCTGCCGTGTAGACCTGACCTGTCCTGATTACGAGATCTTTGCCGAAGCCCGGGATATCGGGGGTTTTGTCTACGATGCACGACTCCCTGCCCCCGGAGGTCTCCCTCTCGGCACCCAGGGGAAGGCCTGCGTCCTCCTCTCCTCAGGGATCGATTCTCCGGTCGCATCATGGCTGATGATGAAACGGGGCAGCGAAGTGATCCACCTTCACATGGACGGCGGAAGGTGGGCGGGGCCGGACGTGCGGGCTGCAGCAATCGAGAATCACCGGCGCCTCTCGCTCTGGTGCGCCGGATTTCCCCTTTCCCTGCTCATTGTCGAAAGCGGACCGGTCTACGATGCCATGGAACAGGCACGGATTCCCCCCCGCAACCGGTGCGTGATCTGCAAACGGTTCATGATGATGGTGGGGAGTTCTCTCGTGCGGCAGCAGCATGCTCTCGGGCTGGTGACCGGCGAGAGCCTCGGGCAGGTCGCGTCCCAGACGCTCGCAAACCTCGCGGTGATCGACCCGGCCGCGGACGTACCCGTGCTCCGGCCGCTGCTTACCTACGACAAGCAGGAGACGATCGACATCGCACGGAGGATCGGGACCTTCGATGCGAGCCCGGGCGACCTCGCGTGCCGCGCAGTTCCGGCGATTCCAGCGACTGCTGCGGACCCTGCAGAGATCGGGCAGTACGAGGAGCGCATCGGGATCCGGACCCTTGTGGCAGCTGCCGTGGAAGGCACAGAACTGGTGCTCGCAAAGAACGGCGTAGTCCTTCCCCAAAAAGATACTGGCGACGGGGTGTGACCGGTGGCCCTTCCTGTTCCCGAAGCCGGCTATACCGGCCTTCACGCCACCGGGGAGCTGGCTGAACGGGTGAAAAAAGCCGCAGCGCTGCTGAAATGCTGTACGGTGTGCCCCCGCACCTGCAGGGTCGACCGGACAACCTCGGAAAAGGGATTCTGCAGGACCGGTTTTTTGGCACAGGTTGCAAGCACCGGCCCGCATTTTGGCGAAGAGCCGGAGCTCGTGGGGAGAAACGGGTCGGGGACGATCTTCTTCGCCCACTGCAACCTGGCCTGCGAGTTCTGCCAGAACTTTGCGATCAGCCAGTGCGGTGACGGGCAGGAGTCCGATGCTTCGGCGCTTGCCGCAAAGATGCTGATGCTGGAACGGCAGGGCTGCCACAACATCAACCTCGTGACCCCCTCCCACGTCGTACCCCAGATCCTTGCAGCCCTCGATATCGCTGCAGGCAAAGGACTCACGGTCCCGCTCGTGTACAACAGCGGGGGGTATGATTCCGTCGAGACCCTCCGGCTCCTCGACGGAGTTGTTGACATCTACATGCCGGACGCGAAATACGGCGATCCTGCGATCGCATCGCTCCTCTCCCATGCACCGGACTATGTTGACGTCATGAAGGCGGCGCTCAAAGAGATGCACCGGCAGGTCGGCGACCTCGCCGTCCAAAAGGGAATTGCCGTCAGCGGGATGATCATCCGGCACCTCGTGCTCCCGGGGGATCTAGCCGGGACCCGTGACGTCCTGACGTTCATTGCCGAAGAGATCTCAAGGGATGCTTACGTGAACATCATGGCCCAGTACCGTCCCCTGTGGCACGCGGCGGAACTCGCCCGGAAAGACCTTCGGTTCCGGGCTCTCTGGCGCCCGCTGCAGCAGGAGGACTATAACCGGGCGATCCGGTACGGGAAGGAAGCGGGACTGACCTGGGTGAATGGCCATCATCAATAATGCCGATCCTGCTGCTGCATGGTATGTGTGACCGGGTCCCCATGCATTCTCCAATCCATCCTGAATTTTTCCGGTAACCAGCCACTTCTCCGATTGAACCTGGCTTCCCCTACCAGACCCGGCATCAGAAAATTCGGAGAAATCCTCCGCGGGCAGCTGGACTCCCCGGTTGTCATCTTCAACAATCTCCTTGATACCTTCCCACAATCTATGAATTAAGGAGATGTCCGGATGGCACGACGAGGAATGGCGGAGTGGATATAATGTACCGTGATGAGGAAGACCATGATATCTTTGCCCTCATTGCTGTTGGCTTTTTCATCCTTTTCATCGCTCTTGTCATCGTAAAGTACTGGGGAGGACTTCCCATCCTTATCCCGATCTAGGAAAGCGTGGCTCCGGGAATCTGCATGAGTGAGGTGGAGGGGTAAAAAAAAGGTCGGTCCTTCAGAATCTGGCAACATGCCGGCATGATCGTAAGGATCGCCCGTTTCTCCCGCGTCAGGACCTGGATCCTGATGGCGGTTTCTGTAATCCGGAAATGCCAGGGCTCGTTCGCGGCAATCCCCCTGTAGATGAAAGACCGGTACCTTCTCCCCCGCCCGCAACTGTCTGCAGACTTTAGCATGAAGGACGCGGGGATGACTCCGCGGAATTTTTTTTTGCTGGTATGCCGGAACGCGTCGAAACCCCGGTTGTTCTGGTGGGACCGTTCAGTCCCGCTGGAGCCCCTGGGTCAGGGATTTCTGGAGTTCTTTCTTTGCAGCCTGCCGTTGCACAACGCCGTAGACCACCCAGAAGTTGATCCCCGTCACGACGATTACAAGGAAGAACGTCACCCAAAGCGTGGAACCCTGCGCCGAGAGGAATGCCGCCCAAAGGAGCAGGACGAACGAGATGAGATAAAAGACGATCCATGTCTGGAGTGACGGGAGCTCCATGAACACACGTTATGAAACCCGGCTCATATAGTTACTGAAATTTCTCACGGTGCTTTCAGGCCGTCATGGGAAAAAACCGATCCGATAACCAGGATGGGAATCCCAACCGGCAGAAAAATCCCGGGCAAGACCCTGCCGGGGCAGCACAACCCTTGGAGCGGCTCTGGAACAGGTACTTGAACAGAAGTAAATCTTATATAACAATATGTTAATATTAAAATACATGCCCGGCATTCCGTACCGCCACGGGGACCAGACCTGCTGAATGAGGGTACTGAGGTGCCGTAAGACTGATGCGGGACGCGCCATGAGAACGGAAAACATTGTGTATTTTACGGAGAAAGAGGAAGAGTGCGCGAACCTCCTGATCGCGATCGGCCTGAAACGGTATGTCGCGAAAACGCTGGTCTTTCTTTCCGGCAACCCGGCAGCAACCTCGCGGGCTATCGAGCGGGGCACCGACCTCCGGCAGCCGGAAGTCTCGATTGCAGTCGGGGACATGACAAAGCTGGGCTGGATCCGGAACCTGGAGAGCATGGTCAAGGGGCAGGGCCGGCCGATCAAGGTCTACGAACTGGTCAAGTCGTTCCCGGAAATCCTTGACTTCACCGAGAAGACGAAGCAGAAGAAGGCGGAGCAGGAGCGGCAGATGCTGGAGAAGCTGAGGGGATTTGCGGGGTGACGGTAATCTTGAATATCACATGGTTTTTCGTTCCTCTTTTTGCGAACTGCCTGCTGGAGAAAATATTCCTGATTTTCCTGGTGTGCACCTGTGCTTAATCGTATTTTTTTTATGTCCGCAGGAAACCCGGTCTCCGATATGGGAACGTATCGGGAAGATTGGAAAATAATTGAGCTGGTTTTTGGTAAGTTTAATGCTGAAAGCGCGATACTCGACAAGACTGAAATCTTCGATGAAACCGTGACGGTCCGCGTCCTTTTAGGGGGAAACGGAGCCCGTAATGCCCCCGGATTTTCCCCTCGCACAAGGTCTCCCAAGAAGTCAGGTCCTGAAGTGCGTGTTTTTCCCTTCCCGCATCCACACACCTTCAGTCTCCCTTCGCACCCTCCATACTTGGCTATACATGGTCCCGCTGTCCCGTCGATGAAATTCCAAAAATCCCTAAAAACCTGGCTCTATTTTAGTAAAACTTGGCCCTCGGAACCGGAAAAATGGGGAATCGGAGCCCGTAATAGGCTCCGCTTCCCCCATCCCGTCAAAGATCCCGAAATGGCCAAAACAGGCATCCGGCTGGCGGTCGGACTCCTTTCGGCCATTACTCCGGGTACCGGGTGAAATGCTGTCCAAACTTGGCTATACCTGGTCTTTCCATCCGTCGACAAAACCCTCAAATATGCAGAAACCTGGCCCCATTTTCGGAAAATCTGGCTTCAGAATCTGGAAATTCAGCCAATCGGAGCCCTTAAAACGCCCGGATTCGCTTCTTGCACCTGACCTCACGGGAAAATTCCCGAAAGGGGTTTCCCGCAGTTCAGGTTTCATGTTATCAGGATTTCGTTGCCGGGAAATTTTCTCATGTGAAATTTTTCATGGCAGGGAATTTCCGGTTCTGAAAAAAAACTGCCGGAACTTTTCACGGCTGATTTTTTTTAACGGCGCAATTTTTTCGGAATGGAAAGGGCAAAAAACACATCACGGCCCCACTGTTTCGGCTTGATATCTGGGTGTCCCAAAAAACAATTTTTGGATAAAAGCGTGTCCCCCTGCGGCCTGGAAATCCGGATGCCGGGATTGTCACGCAATCCCAAGCGCCATTTTATAGGAGGTCAGGATCCGGATGATGTAACTGCGGTGCTCTTCGAGAGCTTCCGCATCGTCCGGGGACCGGATCGAGGCAGTGACATAGATCATGATGAGCGCGTTGTCCAGCGTCAGCGATGCGGGGTCTTCGTTCTTCTCGTCCGGAATCACGATGGCACAATACGCCTTCTCTTCCGAATTGAACGCGACCGAGCTGTCCGCGGTCACCTGAGAATTCTCCAGGTCCTCGGCATTGACGAGTACGACCTGCAGGGCTTTTCTCACTGCAGCAGCGCTCTTCCCCTCCGGAACTGTCGGGATCGCTTCCCGGCACTCTTCGGCAGCTTTTGCATAGAGCCCGAACTTGAAGGCAAGGAACGCCGAAGCGATCCGGTGGGCGTCTCTCTCCGGAATGGCCGGTACATCCGGCCGGAACCGTTCGATATACTCGCGCAGGAATTTTTCCATAGGGCCTCCCCTCGTTGTATCGGCAAGGGAACCGAACCGCCTGTTCAACCGGACGAGCAGGATCACGATGCTTGCGGCAAACAGCACCTGGAGCAGCAGGTTGCGGGGGATATCCCCCGGGATGACGAAGAGGACGATGGCATAGATTGGCGTGCAGATCGCAACGATGTCCTTCCTCGGCCGTGTGAATGCGAAATACCCGAGGAGGAACGATGCGGCGATGCACCCCATGCTCCCGGTGTCCGCATCGATCCCCGCCCATTGCAGGGCGATACCGGCAAGGATCCCGCCGAATGCAAGGGCCGGAATTGCGAGGGAAAAGATCCTGTCCCGTTGTTTCATCTTCTCCGTGCCGGCTGCTGCATCCATGGGGTTCTGTGTTCCGGTCAGATCTGTTGTTACCGGAAGACCATGAACATATGCTTTTGGATCGTCAGTGTCCCGCCTTCACAGGCTATCCGGAGAACAATCATTGCGTATATGAGATGGAAGATCCAATCATAAGACCGGGCACTATGGTTGTCGTCATCTTCTCGGACGTCCACGCCGATGCGGGTGCGCTTGCAACAATGCGGACCTGCATTATGAACCCGCGGTTTGCCGAACGGTTCGGGAAGATCGACCTCCTTGTCAACCTCGGCGACCTCCTCCACCGGGGGGATCGCCCGAAGGAAACGCTGGAAGCGATCCGGGATCTCTCCACCAGTTACCGGCTCGCCTCTCTCCTCGGTAACCATGACCACGCCTTCCTGACGGGTCTTGCGGTCTCCGGCAGCGATACCACGAGTCTCTACCGGCACGAACAGCTCCGCAATTCCCCGCTCCTCTCCCTGTTTGACGGGATGCCCGTGGAATATGTGGAGAACGGGATGCTCTTCGTCCACGGCGGGCCCATGGAACTCGGGACCTCGACGCTCCGGCAGAAATTCTGGCAGCGGCTCGGGCGGGAGCCGGGCGACACGTACGCCGGGTATTACTATACCCCGGAGATGGCGTTCGCGGTCTTAAAGGAACGCAACCTGCGGTTCCTCTGCTGCGGCCACCAGCACACGAGCCTCTGCTGCAGGAATCCCGAAGGGATCGGGGTGCGGCCCTGCCGGCTCGATTATGTCCCGGTGACGCCCCCGGTACGGGATGCGGGGGGGCTTTATGAGGCACGCGTCCTCCTGGATTCTCCTGCAATCCTCCGGGTCGGGGCCTGCCATGGCGACACCCCGGAGTTTGCCTGCACCGATTTCAAGACATTCTCATTCCTCCGGATTGCCTGACCGGGCCGGATCGGCAAACGGCGCGACCGGTTTTTCATTCTGGCCAGCTCCATTCCGTCGGTCATAACAGAATGCTTTTATACTAATACCACGCAGTGGTTATCATGCCTCGTACAGGGGAGGGTCGATCGATCCGGATCGACCCTGAAGTGTATGAGGCGCTGCTGGCATTGAAGCACGGAAAAATGACCATCAGCGACGTGATCGCCCAGTTGTTGCATGAATGCTACGGCTGGCAGACGGAATTCCCCGCGAGCCAGCGCGACCTGGAAGATTTCACGTGAAAAAAAACGGACACTCCAGTCCAGGTGATGCATCATACGTTCCATGTACCGGGAAGAGAACCTTACCCGCGATGTCCTGCACCGGCTGATCGAACGGATGGATGAAGATCTCATCGCACCGGACGAAGCCGAGTACACGGAGAGGTAAACGTCCCTGCACCGCTGCTACCCTCGCGGTGCCGTGGACGGGCTATCAGGATACGAAACCTGCACGTCGCCTCCAACAATCCCTACAAGCGTTTTTTGCAGTTGTTCCCTGACCGGCGGGATCGCCTTTTTCAGGTCTTCATGCCACTGCCGGAGATCGGCTGCAGCCTTCTTCTCTTTTGCAAGGGATTCGAAGAGCTGGTTCATCTCGCCCATCAGTTCAACGTGGCGCAGGATGACGGGATGCGCAGCAAACGCGCGGCCCGCGGCATCGCAGCGGGAGGACTGGTCGGCATAGCACGTGCAGAGGTCCCGGATCGCGGCAGTGAACTCCTCCTGTGATGCGTAGAGGCCGCGTTCCTCCTTGTTCTTGAGCACGACCTCCCCTGCATCGATCATGCGACGTGCCGGGAGGTAGGCAGCATCGAGGGTTGCAACGAGATCGCCGCAGTCCGGAACACCGTGATCCGACAGGATCGCGATCGCCTTTGCGATCACCCGTTCGTCTAAAGACTTCTGCTGCCGCCGTGCCACTTTCTCGGCCTTACGGAGCACGTGGGACGCGGTCATCGAGAGGGCGGAGTACCGGTGCACGGTCAGGTCGCGGGCTTTCTTCAGGCCGGAAATCGCCTCCTCCTGTTCCCGCAGGTCCTTTTCTGCACGACGCTGTTCAAGGTCCGCGGAGTCCCGTTCGAGTGCGGCAATCCTTTCGTTGATCTCCCGGATGCGCAGGTCGAGCCGCTCTCCCTTCTCCGTGGCTCTCTTCGAATCCTCGTACATATCCACCAGCGCATCATGGAGTTTTGAGGCTTCCGCAACCTGCGTCGTTACCTGGCGATAGGCCTTGAACGGCTCGTTCATCGTATTGATCCCGCGGCCGATGATGGCAACGCACGACTCGACAGATCTCATCTCTTCGGGAAAGACCGTCTTGAGGTACTTGCCCTGCCCCCGGGCACTGTTGATGCAGGCTTTCAGCAGTTCCGCTGCTGCCGCATAGAAAGCCTCGGGCTCATCGGGGAGGGGTTTTTCGAGCGCCCCGTGAATCGCCTTGAAGTACTGGGGCAGGGACTTCTTTGCGATACTCTTTAATTTCGGGTGAAGGTCTTCGTTGAACTGGGCTGCCAGCAGCTCCTCGACGACATGCGAGAGCTCGGATGCGGCCGCGCGGATCTCCTCGCGCTCTTTCTTTGTCGAAGCCTCCAGCAGGTCCTCCGCCTCGGTCCTCCGCATGTCGAGCCAGGCAGGGATCTCGCAGAACGCGATCGCAAGGGATCTCTTCTCCTCCTCGCCAAAGATGTTTTTCAGGAATTTCAGCATGCTGCGTTGCCTCCCCCCGCACCATTCTCCCCGGAAACGGGACGCCCCGTCTCACGCTTCCCCATCGTCCCGGGCGATCTGGCGGAGGCGTGCGACACCGTCGATCTCGTCCAGGACGTCGACGACCGGCGCCGGCACGAGGCGTTTCCATACCTTCCCGTTCAGCATCCGTTTCCGGATCTCGGTACCCGACCGGGTCCTGCGCTCGTACATCGCCGGAGACTTTACTGGTACGCCGGCTTCCGTGAAGAGCCGGACCACGAGCGGGTTACTGGAATAGCAGAGGTCGAAGGGCGGGGTCATGGAGAGGACGTGGGAGACCCAGAGCGCGTTGCGCTTGATATCCTCGATCGGGATGACGTAGAATGGGCAGGAGAGCCCGGCGAGCGACCGGGTGATCATCAGCACGCGCTCTCCTGCCGTGAACGGGTTGTCGAGCGTGTGGGAGATCTCGGCGCTCCCGATCCCGATCACGATCTCGTCCACTTCCTTTGCGATCTGTTCGAGGACATACTGGTGCCCCTCGTGGTAGGGCTGGAACCTCCCGATGTAGAACCCCCGTTTCATGATCCCTTCCTCTCTTCCGCCCCGAGCGCTGCGACCCGGGCGGCAAACGCGCCGGCCGTGAACCCTGCATCGATGTTGACGACCGCAACTACCGAACAGGACTGGAGCATGCTCGCGAGCGCGGCCCTGCCCCCGCCCATGTAGCCGTAGCCGGTACTGACCGGGACGCCGATGACCGGCCGGTCGACGAGACCGGCGACAACCGCGGGGAGCGTCCCCTCCCGCCCGGCGCAGACGATGAATGCATGGGCACCGAGCAGGGGTTTTAAGGCCGGGAAGAGCCGGTGGATGCCTGCCGCTCCGACATCGTAGGCGGTTAAAACCATGCTGCCCATCTCCTCCGCAATAATCTTCGCCTCCTCAGCGACCGGGATATCTGAAGTCCCTGCGGTGATCACAGCGACAATCCCACCGTTCTTTCCGGCCGGTCTTCCGTCCGAGACGACGAGCACCCGGCCCAGCTCGCGGTGATCGACCGTCATCCCCCTGCCCGCGGCACGTTCCGTGACCTGTGCTGCCTGCTCGGGCGTGATACGCGTGATAATGCAGCGCCCCGCGTTTTCGGCATGGGCGAGCGCGATCTCCGTGAGCTGGCCCGCGTCCTTGCCTTCCGCGAGGACGACCTCGGGCATGCCGCATCGTACCGATCTCCCGAGGTCGAGGCTCGCAAACTCGCCCACCCTCTCGATACGGAATCCCTCGATCTCGCAGGCAGCCTCGTCGAGCGAGATCGTGCCGTCGCGGTACCGCTGCAGGATCCCGGCGAGGGTGGGGTTGGCGGGCATACTGGAACAATACAGATATGGGACGCCCTCTAATAATACGTTCATTCTTATGAGCTACCTTGTCTGGGTCGCCGCGTTCGGGCTCGTCGCGGTCGTTTTCCTCTGGCTGCGGGACGCACGGATCTATTACCGCACCGGCCTGCCCGGGTACCGGAGCGCCGCGTACTGGGGCGTACCCTATACCGCACTGGCATTCCTCGGTTTCCAGATCACGTATTTTGTGCCGGACTTCGAGATCCTCGGCCTCGGGTTCATCCTCCTCGCCATCTACCTCCAGACAAGCCGGAAGAAGGAGAAGATCTGGAAGGATGAGGGGACGTTCGAGCGGTTTTTGGGGAGCGTGCCGGTACGGAGGGAGAGGGGGAAGAAGCAGTAAAAAGACAAATTGCATTTTTTTTATCGGAAATCTGCCAACAAATTCTGGGCGAATGTATCTGGGACTTTTTTCATACGTTTTTTGAAAAGTGAAGCCTTAGAAAATGTGATACATCAATGACCAAAAAATGAGATTTTTCTTTCGACCATCCTCGCCCGCATCCCATCGCTCTGTGGCTTGTGGGGGCGGCAGGGCCCCCAACGCCGCGCAAGGGGTCGGTCTGCGGAGAGGACAGATTCGTCATGTTGTAAATGCGTGTGGTTAATTATGAATCTCCTGCCCGCCGCGCGACCCGGCAGGTATCGGTCATCGCAATGGTGATGACCGGTTTGAGAAGGCCAAACCGGCCTTCGAACGTCGCGCTGGGCGGGGACATCATCTTTCGGGATCTTTATGGTACATCATCTGATTCGAACGAATCTGATCGCCCTCCCCACTTTCACCCCACCCCAGCGAAGATCAAAATAAGGGGGTGCTCACATACAGGATAAGGACAACATACCATGCTCCAGAAGCCCCGGGGGACACGGGATTTTTTACCGGAAGAGATGGAAGCGCGCCGCAGCGTCGAGGCAACAATGCGCGAAGTCGGGCGACGCTGGGGATACCGCGAGGTCTGTACGCCGGAGTTCGAGGACCTCGAGCTCTTCACGCTCCGCTCGGGCCCGGGCATCATCGAGGAGATGTACGTCTTCGAGGACAAGGGCGGGAGAAAACTCGCGCTGCGCCCGGAGATAACGGCTGCCGTGATCCGGATGTACGTCAACGAGGCGAAGGTCGCGCCCAAACCGATCCGGTGGTGCTACTTTGCCGACTGCTTCCGGTACGAGCGCCCGCAGAAAGGGCGGTACCGGCAGTTCTGGCAGTTCGGCGTGGAGCTGATCGGTGCGGACAGTGCTGCTGCCGACGCCGAAGTGATCATGGTCGCCGCCGAGATGCTGAAAGCGACCGGTGTCACCTTCGAACTGAAGGTCGGGCACCTCTCGTTCATGAAGAACCTGGTAAAAGATCTCGATCCCATCCTGCAGCGCAGGGTCATGGCCCACCTCGACAAGAAGGATTTCGACGGGCTGTCGGCAACGCTCTCGGAGACCGGGAAGTCGGATCTCTGCCGGGCGCTGACCGATCTCGTTGCCTGCCGGACCCTTGAGGATGCCTTTGCAATCGCGGGCGATATCCCGGAGAAGGACCGGATCCGGCAGACCATTGCCCTGCTGGATGCGTCCGGCCTTGCCTATACCCTCAACTTCGGGATCGCGCGGGGCCTGGACTACTATACCGGCACGGTCTTCGAGGCTTTTGCCGAGAACCTGGGCGCCGAGAACCAGATCCTCGGCGGCGGGACGTACCGGCTTGCCCAGATCTTCGGGGGCGACGACGTTGCCTCCTGCGGTTTTGCCATCGGGTTCGACCGGGTCATGGTCGCGCTCGGCGATCTTCCGCGGAAGAAGGATCTGGTCGTCGCCGTGATCTGTTCCGATGAGGGAAGAGCCCGGGCCCTTGCGGTCGCGCAGGCGTTCCGGGACGCAGGGATTCGCACCGAGACCGATCTCATGGGCCGGGGAATCGGGGCACAGGTCGCCCATGCCGCGAAATCGGCAGATTTTGTTGTGATCGTCGGAAAACGCGAGGCTGAGTCCGGCGAGGTCACGATCAAGGACCTTCAGTCCGGCGAACAGGCAACGGTTCCGCTGGACGTTGCGGTCGCAAAGGTGGCAGCACATGGTGCTCGCTGACGAGCTCGCGAAGAAACAGCGCAGCATCTCGGTCGCGGAGTTCTTCGAGAAGAACAAGCACCTGCTCGGCTTCGACTCTCCGACGCGCGGCGTGATCACCACGATCAAGGAGGCTGTGGACAACGCGCTCGATGCCTGCGAGGAGGCGCAGGTGCTGCCCGACATCTACATCAGCATCAAAAAGACCGGGACCGACATCTTCCGGATCATCGTCGAGGACAACGGCCCCGGCATCGTCCCTGCGCAGGTCCCGTTTGTCTTCGGCAAGCTCCTGTACGGCTCCCGGTTCCACCAGATCCGGCAGACCCGGGGGCAGCAGGGGATCGGGATCTCGGCGGCAGTCCTCTATGCCCAGCTGACAACCGGTCTCCCGACGGTGGTCATCTCGCGAACGGACGCGAAGCAGCCGGCGCACCGGTTCGAGATCCAGATAAAGATCGAGACCAACGAGCCGGACATCGTCACGCAGCAGGAGATCTCCTGGGACCGCCTCCATGGGACGCGTGTCCAGGTCGAGTTCAAGAGCACGATGTCGGCGAAGAAGAAACTGATCGAGTACCTGCGGTACACCTCGGTCGTCAACCCCCATGCCCGGTTCCGGGTCGAGCTGGATGACGAGGCCTTCACGTTCGAACGGGTCAGCCAGGAGGTGATCGCCTGCCCGGTCGCGATCCAGCCCCACCCGCATGGCATCGAGTTCGGGCAGCTCCGGCGGATGGCAGAGGCGTCCGACAAAAAACTGATCGAGTTCCTTGTTGAAGGATTCTCCCGGGTCGGGAAGAAGACGGCGCAGGAGATGGTGGAGAAGGCCGGCCTGAAGGCAACGGCTAAAGTAACAACCCTCTCTGCCTACCAGCTCAAGGCACTCCTTGCCGCCATGCAGGAGGTCGCCGTCCCCGCCCCGCCCACGACCCAGTGCCTCTCGCCGATTGGTGAAGAGCTGATCCGGCGCGGGCTCGACAAGGAGTTCCAGATGGACTTTGTCGCGGCACGGACCCGGCCAAGCTCGGTCTTCTCGGGGCATCCCTTCATGGTCGAAGCGGCGATCGGGTACGGGGGCAAGCTCCCGGCAGAGGGCAACGCACTGATCCTCCGGTTTGCAAACCGGGTCCCGCTCATGTACCAGCAGGGTGCCTGCGCGGTGACGGAGTCTATTTCGAACGTGAACTGGAAGTCCTACAACATCGGGCAGCAGGGTCTCCCGCAGGGCCCGGTGCTCATCCTCGTCCACGTCGCCTCAACAAATGTCCCGTTCACGAGCGAGAGCAAGGACGCGATTGCAGGTATCCCCGAGATTGGGAAAGAGATCGTCCTTGCCCTGCAGGACCTCGGGCGGGAGCTCAAGACCTTCCTCTCCCGGCGGGACCGGAGCAAGCTTGCCGAGGACCGGGCGCGGGCGGTCTGCGCGATCATCCCCGAGATTGCGGAGAAGGTCTCCGAGATCGTCGAAAAGCCGGTTGTCGACACCTCCCCCATCGAAGGAAAACTGATGAAGAAGCTGATCGTAAAGAAGTGGACGAAGGACGGGAAGGTCACGATCGAGGTTGCCAACTACACGACGTTCGAGGGAGAGATCTCGGTCTATGATATCTCCCACGATAATGCGGCGGATGCGGTCCCGAAAGCGGACTTCACGACCGAGATCGAGGGACTGTTCACCAAGGTCTGGAAAGTTGCGGCAGCCTCCCAGGACGTCTGGAGAGTCGGGTATTCCGGCAATGGCGGGGGGACGGTTGAAGTCCGGGGGATTGAGGACGCGAAGAAGATGGTGGTGGATCTCGATGTCTAAGGAAGAACTCGAGAAACAGGCGATGAAGGCGCTGCTTGCGATCGCGAGCGCGTGGTACGACCAGATGAAGGGGGGCGAGATCCCCTCCATCTCTCTTCCAACCCGGACGAAATACAACATCGAGTACGACGATGCGAGCGAGGTCTGGAAGTACGGGGACAAGGAGAGCATGCGCACCGCTGCGTCCGCCAAGAGCGCGACTCACATCCTCAAGATGGCCTACGTGATCGGGTTCATCAAGCAGCAGCTCACCGAGAACCGTTCCTCGACCCTGAGAGAAATGTACTATATCTCCGAGGGGTGGAAGCGGGCCAAGTTCGGCGCGCAGGACGAGAGCAACTTCCTCATCGAGGACCTGGAGATCCTCTCGGACGTGCCGCGCGAGGGTTTCCACCTCCATCCCGAGGAGAACGGTGCGTCTGTCTACGGCCCGCTGCAGATCCGGGAGGAGACCCGGCGGGGGATGAAGAAGATCCACTGCCAGGACGACGTGGGGCAGGCGGGCTATACCATCCCGAACAATGTCGAAAATATCGAGCTCGTGGACCATGACGCCCAGCTCATCATTGCCATCGAAACCGGCGGTATGTACGACCGGCTGATCGAGAACGGCTTTGACGAGGAACATAAGGCGATCCTTGTCCACCTCAAGGGCCAGCCCGCCCGCTCGACCCGCCGGATGCTGAACAAGCTGAGCACTGCGTGGGACATTCCTGTGCTCGTCTTCACCGATGGCGACCCATGGTCGTACCGGATCTATGCCTCGGTCGCGTATGGGGCGATCAAGAGCGCTCATATGTCGGAACTGCTGGCAACCCCGAAGGCACAGTTCCTCGGCCTGCAGCCAAGCGACATCCGGGACTACAACCTGCCGTCCGACAAGCTCTCGGAGAAAGATACCGAGGCGCTGAACGCCGAGCTCACCGATCCCCGGTTCGCCTCGGACTACTGGAAGAAGCAGATCACGCTCCAGCTGGAGATGGGGCTCAAGTCGGAACAGCAGGCATTCGCTGCACGGGGGCTGGACTTTGTGACGAAGAAGTACCTGCCAACAAGGCTCTCGGAGATGGGAGTCCTCCGGGCGTAACAATCCGGGATGGCCGGGTCCTTCCGGGTCCTTCGGCACGTCGCCATCTGCTGTGCCCTCCCCCGGGCCGGCGGAATTACATTGAAGAGTACGGAAAAACAAGGATTACCGGAATACACCCGGTGGAGATCCCATGGAGAAACCGTTTACGATATCTGTCGTTGTCCCTGTTTACCGGGAAGAGACCAATATCGTCCCCTTCCTGCAGCGGACCGAGAACGTGCTGCAGGAAATTCCCTGCGACTACGAGATCCTTTTCTGCCTTGATCCGTCCCCGGATTCAACGGAACAGGTGATCTTGCGGGAGATCCAGCGCAACGGGAGGATCCGGCTCGTCCGTTTCAGCCGGCGTTTCGGGCAGCCGGCTGCAACGCTCGCCGGCATCCATCTCTGCAGAGGGGATGTCTGTGTTGTGATCGACGTGGATCTCCAGGATCCCCCGGAACTGATTATACCGATGCTCGCGAAATGGCGCGAAGGGTACCGGGTCGTCTGCGCGAAGCGGAAGACCCGGAAGGGGGAGACATTTCTCAAAAAGGTCGTCACCCGCTTCGGGTACCAGTTCATCAACCGGATCTCCGATGTCGCAATACCGGAAAATACCGGGGATTTCCGTCTGATGGACCGCCGCGTTGTCGACGAGCTGAAAAAACTGCACGAGTCGCATGGGTTCCTTCGTGGAATGGTCGCTTTTGTCGGGTTCCGGCAGACCTTCATCGAGTACGACCGCGACGAGCGTGCTGCAGGTATCTCGAACTATAACCGCCACCTGGGCTCGCTCCGTATCGCCCTGAACGGGATTGTTGGTTTCTCGATCCGTCCCCTGCAGATCGCGAGCGTGCTGGGGGGTTTGATCGCGGTTGGCGCATTCCTGCTCGGATTCTGGATCCTGGTGGAAAAACTCGTCCTGCACGCCGACCTCACGCCCGGGCTGACATGGACGATCGTCCTCATTACGTTCCTCTCCGGCGTCCAGCTCCTCTCGCTCGGGATCATGGGGGAGTATGTCGGCCGTATTTACGAGGAAGTGAAACGGCGGCCGGTGTATATCGTCGAGCGGATGGAGAATATTTCTGATGAGTGATGCATCCGGGGATTGCCTGCCAGCGGAAGTAAAAAATCCCCTTGCGGCAAAGATCGGGAAGATCTGCCGGTACTGCATCTCCGGGGGGACGGGCGCGGTTATCGATTTTTCCCTGTATTCCGCCCTCATCTGGTTCTTCTCTCTCAACTACCTTGTTGCGAATCTCGCCTCGTTCACCTGCGGTACGCTGGTGACGTATTACCTGCAGAAGAACTGGACGTTCCGTTACGCAGGCAGCGATACCCTTGGCGTCTTCCGGCGGTTCATTCTCGCCGTCGTCGGGACATACCTCCTGAACAACCTGCTGCTCTTTGCGTTTGTGGACGTTCTTAAGATCAACGTCTTTGTCGCAAAGATCCTCCAGATCATCCTGAGCACAATCTGGGGGTATTCGATCAACAGCCTGTATGTGTTCCCGAAAAAAGATAAAAAAGTGGGTAACTGCGATCAGATCGTATAGCCCGCGCTCTGCGCATCGTTATAGAACATCTGCACGGTCTCGAGTGATAATTCATTGAGGTCTTTTCCAACCAGCGGGACTTTTTTCAGGATGTCGTTCGTGATGGTGATGATATGGCAGCCGCAGGACTCAGCCTGGACGAGGTTGAGCAACTCCCTTGTGCTTGCCCAGAGGAGTTCGGCGTTCGGGTTGGATGTGAGGACTTTTACCGAAGCTTTCATGATTGGCACCGGGTCCCGGCCGGTATCGGCGATGCGGCCGGCGAAGACCGAGACGATGGACGGGGTTTCTGGTGAGAGTGCCTTTGCAACCGTCTCTACCTGACCAAGGGTCAGGATGGCGGTAACATTCAGCTGCAGTCCGTCGTGGGAAAGTTTTTTTACCAGCGGTGCCGTACTCTCGCCGCGGGTATTCGTCACCGGGATCTTGATAAAGACGTTATCTCCCCAGCCGGCAATCGCCCGGGCTTCGCGCTCCATGCCGGGCAGATCGTCGGAAAATACTTCGAACGAGATCGGGAGGTCCGGAATTGCCGCAAGGGCTGCCCGTCCGAATTCACGGTAACTTTTCACTCCTGCTTTCTTCATGAGGGTGGGATTCGTAGTGAACCCGCTGACGATCCCTTTGCGGTACTCCCCGATCATGCCGTCGAGGTCGGCTCCGTCCGCGTAGAGCTTGATCCTGAACTGTGGTAGTCCACTCATGGTATCCGTTCCGGTCCGTCTGTTCCCGTAGTATTCAGTATTTCCCGCACTGCCTCTTTAAGATTCGCCGATTGGAAATCCGGCTCGCTGGAACCGCGATAGCGGGAAGACCGGGGATTCCGGATGAGGATTGTCCGGGTTCCCGCCGCTTTGCCGCATTCGACATCTGCGTCACGGTCGCCGATCATCCACGAGCGCGGAAGATCGATCCCGTAGTCACGGGCAGCGGCAAGGAGAAAGCCCGGCCGGGGTTTCCGGCAGTCGCAGGGACCGGAATATTCCGGCACGATACCCTGCGGGTGGTGGTAGCAGTAGTAATAGTGCCGGAACCGTATCCCCCCGTTCTGCAGGAGACGGTCGAACGCTGCATGCACCGCATGGATCTGATCGAGCGTTGCCTTTCCTTTTGCATAATCCGGCTGGTTGGAAACGAGGAAAAGATCGAAACCGGCATTACGGAGGGAAGACAGGGAAGGGATCGCTTCGGAAACGAGAACCAGATCGTTCGGGGAACAGGGTGGCTCATACCCGCCGGTCGCCGGGTTCATGACGAGCTCGACGATGACCCCGTCACGATCCAGAAAAACCGCCGGTTTCATGGTCGGGGACCGGCTATTGTACGCTCTCCCACTTCATCGCATACTTCTGCAGGGAGGGGCTGGTGACGATCAGGTGCCAGACGACCGCCTGGAATGCCTCGGTCTGGGGGGTTATTGTCTTCTCGTCCATGGTCGGGATGATGACGCAGGCGTCGGCGACCTTTGCTGTATACCCGCCATCCCGCCCGACAATCCCGATCACCCGCGATCCCGTATCTTTCGCGAACCGCAGGGCATTGACAAGGTTCACGCTCACCTTCTTGTCTGCATTTCCCCCCCCGACAGAGAAGACGAGGATGCAGTCCTTTGCAGAAAGCCTGCTCCCCGCAAGCCAGTTTTCAAAGACCGTCTCCCACCCGTCGTCATTGACCCGCGCGGTGAGCTCGGAGACGTTATCGGTCGGGGCATATGCTTCGATCCCGGCAATCTTGCGGAAATCGTTCACCGCGTGGGACGCGTGGCCTGCCCCGCCCCCGACACCAAGGATAAACAACCGCCCACCGTCATTCCGGACGTCCCTGAGAATTTCCACCATCGCGCGGATCCGGTCGCGATCGATAACCCGGAGGATAGCTGTGGCATCATCGAGGAACGCGGAGATGTATGCTGCATCGCTCATACGGAATCCTTTCCAGAGCGTGGTTTCCGGTTCCTGATATAGTCCTCGGTCTCTTCGATCCCCCGGATGGATCCGATCTCGTAGAACCGTCGGCCGACCTCACAGGCAGCAACGGAACCTGCTGCGGCCGCACGGGAGAGCACAACTGCGAGGTCGAACGGCTCATCCGGCGGGTAGGGGTCGAAGACCGATTTCCTGAGTGCAATCAACCCGTAATCGATATATTCCATCCGGGGATCCCGCACGGTCTTGTCGTAGAGGACAACCTTTCCGTTCCCTGCAACAATGTTGCTCGCACCGAACATGTCCCGGTTCCGGAACACGGTCATGAGGACCATGAGACCAGAGCTGAAAAACCGGCGTTCAACCGGTTCGATGTCGATGTCCAGGTACGAGTCCCCGTACAGGATCAGGAACGCATCCGGCAGAAGGCCCGCGGCATGTTTGATCGCCCCCCCGGTACCGAGGAGCCGGTCGCCGTCATAGGAATAGCGCACGCCAAGCCCGTACCGGGCACCGTCGCCGACATGCGTCTCGATCATCCTGCCGAGGTTGCCGACGCAGAGGACTACCTCCGTCACGCCCTTTTCCCGAAGGAGCCCAAGCTGGTGGTCGATGAACGGCCGGCCGGCAACCGGGATCAGCGCTTTCGGGATCTTCCGGGTCACGGGATACAGGCGGGTCGCCAGCCCGCCGGCGAGGATGACAACGGGGAGCATTACGAGGTCGTCACCACTTTGCTGCCGTCGAAATCAAACCGGAACCGGACTTCCTGGAGCCCTTCCCGCGCCATGGTCTTGCGGAGCCTCTTGTTGTCCTCCGCGTAGAACATTAAAAATCCCCCGCCGCCGGCCCCGATGAGTTTTCCCCCCAGCGCCCCGTTCTTCATCGCCAGATCGTACCACGCGTTGATCCGGTCATTGCTCATCGCACCCGACCGCTTCTTCTTGGAGTCCCAGTGAACGTTCATGATCCGGGCGAACTCCTCGAGGTCACCCTGCTCGAATGCGGCTTTGCTCTGGTACCCGAGGTCCTTGATGAAATGGAGGTTTTCGATCATGGAACAATCGTTCTTTTTGCTCTTCTCGTCCTGTTCTTTGAGGACATTCGCGGCGGAGCGGGAGTAGCCGGTGAAGAAGAGGAGGAGATGGTCTTCGAGGTTGTAGAGTGTCTCCTTGGAGATGTTGAGTTCCTTTGCCTTCACCTGGTCGTTCTTGCAGAACGTAAAGCACGTGATTCCTCCGTATGCAGAGATGTACTGGTCCTGTTTCCCGATGGGTTCCCGGAGAATGTCGATCTCGATGCGGCAGGCCTCCTCCGCGAGGTCGTCGGGGCGGACAAACGATTTGTTGTACGTGTGCAGCGCCTTGAGAAGTGCGCAGGTGAAACTGCTCGATGACCCGAGGCCGGTCCCCGCCGGGATGTCCGCGAGGCTTGCCAGTTCGAAGTTCTCGGATCGGATGTCCAGGAGCCGGAGCGCTTCCCGGATAATCGGGTGCTGGATCTCTTCCGGCCGGGCGACGCGTTCCGTGCTGGAATACTTGATGATGATCTCTTTCTGGAAGGTATCGTGCAGCGTGATATAGACGTACTTGTCGATTGCCGCGGCGATTAAAAATCCCTCGTGCTGGCGATAGTAGGAGGGCAGGTCGGTGCCCCCGCCGCCCAGTGAGATCCGGAGCGGGCTTCGGGTGATGATCATACTCGTTCTCCGTAAATCCGTGCGACAACTTTCAGGGTCTCGTACGCCCCGGCAAGGTCCGGGTGAACCGGCTCACCAGTCGCGATTGCATGGATAAACTCTTCAAACTCGGTCTTCCATGACGTATCCGCAAACGGGTATTCCCAGATCGTTGTTGCCGGCGGCCCCATCTGCGGGAGCATCCGGTAGCATGTCAGGCGCTCTGTCCCGTAGCTGCCGCCGATCCCGTCGACCTGCAGCTTCCCCTTCTCGCAGAAGATCTCGAATGAAAAGAGGTTCTTCCATTCCGTACAGCTGACCTGGAGCCACGCGGCCTGCCCTCTCTCTGTCTCCAGGTACAGGAACCCGTTGTCCTCAACCGGCATCTGCCAGAAGTACGTGTGGATATGCCCCTCCGCTTTGGAAAAATCTCCCAGGATCCAGCGGGAGAGGTCGATGAGGTGGACACCCTGGTCGAGGAGTTCTCCGCCCCCCGCAACAGCCGGGTTCGCGCGCCACTCCTTCTCGTACCCGGGCCGGCCGCCGTGGCCGTACCGGCCGCGGATATACAGGACCGGGCCGAGAATACCGGAGCGGAGTATTTCCTGCGTTTTTACAAAGGCCGGGTGACACCGCAGGTTGTACCCGACCCTGATCTTCACCCCGCGTTCTTCCGCCGCCCGGATCACCGGTTCGAGCTCCCGGAAATTCCGGGCAGCCGGTTTTTCGACAAGAACGTGTTTTCCTGCCTCCACTGCCGCAAGGGTGACCGGCGCAAGCCAGTCGTTGGTCGTGGCGACGATAACGATGTCGAGATCGCGCTGCTTCAGCATCTCCTTCCAGTCAGTATAAACAGCGACGCCCGGATAGTCCTTTGCAAGGTTTTCCGCCCGTTTGTACGAGATATCCGCGACCGCGTTCAATGATCCGGGGGGCAGCGAGTCCGCCCGTTTCCGGCCGATGAGTCCGCATCCTGCAATTCCGACCTGCATGGTCTTCATCGTTTTTCCTCCTTCCTGTTTTCCGAAACGACCCGGCGCAGCGTGTAGATATCCCCTGCAAGAGCGGACGGTGCCATCGCCGGGAGCGTCTCCCATGGATCCCAGATAGCACTGATCAGCTTCCCGTTCACGTGACGGCAGGCATCCGTGGTGAGGAAGTGAACGAGATCCGCGGCCCGCTCTTCGTTGTGGAGGTCGTCCTGCACCAGGTCGCGTGCGCGGGCAAATTCCGTACTGCCCGCACATTCCTCCCCCGCACAGAGGATGTGGCGGGTCAGAGCACTGTTCATGACGCCCGGCGCCACGCAGTTGACGGTGACACCGCGTCCCGCGACCTCGCCGGCGAGTGTCTCGGAGAACCGGACCAGCCCCGCTTTGGCGGTTGCGTAACTGGTAAAGTACGGGCGGGGGGAGGTCGCTCCGCCGCCGGAGATGTTCACGATCCTGCCGAACCGCTTCCCGATCATCGCGGGCAGGAATTCCCGGCAGAGCCGCACCGGGGAGAGGAGGCAGACGTTTACGCACTGCTGCCACTCCTCCCAGTCGTTTTGAACGAGCGGGCCCACCGGGCCCTGCACGGCGGCATTGTTGATGAGGATGTCCGGGTCCCCTGCCTGCGCCCGGACAGCTGCGACAAGGCCGGGGACGATCGCCGGGTCGGAAAGGTCCGCGGGGAAACAGTGGACCCGGCTCCCGAAACGGCCGCCCTGCGAGCACGCGGCGGCAACACTGTCAAGGTCCGGGCCGGTACGTGCGATGAGGACAAGATTGTCGCCGGTCTTGAGGAACCGGTCGGTAATATGTCGCCCGAGTCCCCGGGTCGCACCGGTGATAACCACGAGGCGGGGTCTTTTTGTCATCGCCGCTCCAGCACCCAGGGGTTCTCTTCAAGAAACCGGAGCGTCCGGATGATCCCTTCGCGGATCGTATACCGTGGTGCCCAGCCAAGGGAACGCATCTTCCGGCAGTCAAGGAAGATGAAGGGATTGTCCCCGATCCAGCCGCGGTCTCCCCCGGTGTAGCGGATCTCCGGGTCCAGGCCGAGATAGTCGCAGATCCACCGGATCGAATCGTTCACTTCGCAGTATTCGTCGGTGCCGAGGTTGAAGATGTTCACCGGATCGCGGGCTTTTTCAAGTGCTGTGAAGATTGCATCGATACAGTCCTGGACATAGAGATACGATTTCTTCTGGTGCCCGTTCCCGAGAACGTCGAGATAGCCGGGATGGGTGCGGAGCTGCTTGAAGAAATCGAAAACATGCCCGTGCGGGTAGCGTTCTCCGACAATCGAGACGAACCGGAAGATCCAGGTACGGAACCCGAATCCTTCGGCATACGCCTCGATCAGTCCTTCCCCGGCAAGTTTCGATGCGCCGTACAGGGATGTCTGGACAGGGAACGGGGCGTCTTCCGGCGTCGGGATGACCGTCGATTCCCCGTAGACGGAGCCGGTGGAGGAGAAGACGATCTCGCGGACGGCATTCCTGCGCATCGCTTCGAGGACATTGAACGTTGCAATCGTGTTCTGCCGGAGATCTTTTTCCGGATGATCCGTACCGAACCGGACATCGGCATTCGCTGCGAGGTGGAAGACGCGATCGCAACCGGCCATGGAGGAGGCGAGCTTCCCGGCATCAAGGACGTCGCCGGTGACGAGGCGGAACCCCGGCTGCCTTTTCGCATTCTCCAGATACTCGGGGATGCCGGTGGAAAAATTATCATATACGGTAACAGTGTGCCCATGAGAGAGTGCCCGGTCGACGAGCGTGCTGCCGATGAACCCGGCACCACCGGTGATGAAATCGTGCATTGACAGAAATAGTTCTGTTTTCTCCTATATACCAGTGTTTGCACGTCCCCGGTACATTTTTTCAATACTTATATTCCATAAGAGGGCTCAGGATACCGTGGAAGGATTGCGTATCCGATGCAGGGCAATAACTTCTCTCCTACCGTCCGGAAAACCGCAGGATCTCTCCTGCACAACAGGATCCTCCTCCTCTTTCTCCTGTGCATGGTCGTCTACAACGTCAACCTTCACCCGATCCCGAATTATGACACGGTCACGGCACGGGTGCTGCCGTGGAGCATGCTTGCGACCGGGAGTCTTTCCCTCGACGCATTTGTCGATTCGCCCGCCTTTAAGATGCAGACTGCGTATATCGAACCGTACGGTCACTACCTGACGGTTGCACCCATAACCCTGCCGGTCCTGATAACCCCCCTGTATGTTGTTCCCTCCGTAATCATCGGGATTCTGGGTATTCCGGTATCCCTTGCCGATCCCCGGTTCGTGATCCTGTCGCTCGCCGCGGAAAAGGTCGTCGCCTCTCTCTTAACTTCCCTCTCCGTAGTCGTCCTGTACCTTGTCCTGCAGCGTTTTGTCACGGAAAGGTACGCCCTGTGGGGGGCACTCCTCTATGCATTCGCGACGAGCACGTGGGCGATCAGCAGCCAGGCGCTCTGGCAGCATACCATGGCCGAGCTCCTGCTCTGCTGCCTGCTCCTGCTGCTCCTGCACACCGATGAGTCAGGATCCCCGTCCGGGTACGCGCTCCTCGGGATTTCCGGCGCCCTGTTCTTCATGAACCGGCAGGCCGACGCGATCTTCCTGCTCCCGGTATTGTACTGGGTCCTGCGCCGGAAGGACCTGCGGATGGCGGGTATTTTCTTTGCATCGTTCTGCCTTGCCGCAACTCCGTTCATCCTCTACAATCTCGTGTATTTCGGGTCGCTGTTCGGGGGGTACAGGGTAAACGCCGCGGTTCTCACCGTCACACCGACAATCATCCCTGCGTTTGCCGCGTATCTCGTCAGCCCGAACCGGGGATTATTTTTCTTCTCCCCGGTCATCCTCTTTGCGCTCCCTGGCATCTGGCTCGTCTGGAAGAATATTCCCGCTGTGAATCCGTCGATCCGGGCTGTGCTCCTCCTGTTCGCTGCCTGCGTTCCGGTCAACATTCTGGTCTACTGCAGTTTTCCGGCATGGTGGGGCGGGGAGTCATTCGGGTACCGGTACCTGGTCGACGCGCTGCCGGTCCTCGCTGTGTTTCTTGCCTTCGCTCTTGAATATTTGTGGATGCACCGGTCGTCCTTCCGGCCGGCTCTGAAAGTCGTTTTTATATTTTTGGTTGCCTGGAGCGTCCTCGTACAGGCCTGTGGCGCTTTCTACTACTACTATGACTGGGATATGAAGAGCAGCGAACATGCAAGCGTGAATGACGACCCGGCGCGGGTCTGGGACTTTTCCGACCTCCAGATCTTTTATGGAGTCACCATGAACCCGAATCCCTACAGCTTACTGCTGGACAAGTTCGCAGCACAACGGGGCGCGTCCTTTTCCGTGAACACGGCATCCTGATCGCCCGCTGGGGCACCGGGGAGGGTGGGGAAGGGTACGCATATATCTATGTTCCGGTGACCCAACGTACTGGATATACGTACAACTGCCGGCTCCGGAAGCGATCGGAGCTGCCCTTTCCACCCCCCGCAGGTTGCCGGGTATGAATCCGAGACACAACCCCAACGAAGAAGGAAGGAGACTGTTATGATCGGCGTGGCGTATCCCGACAGGTATGCCGTAGACGAGACGTTCCAGCTCCTCAAGGTGCCGTACGAATGGTACGTGCCCGGCCGGCAGTACGATGTCGTCATCGCACACAGGAAGGACGTGCCCGGCTATTCCGGCACTCTCATCGATCTTGCGGAAAACGATGTCTTCCAGAAGGTTGCCGATCTCCTCAATACCGGCCGTCCCCACCAGCACGAGCCGGCCTGCGATATCCTGCTGGATAAACTCCGCAGCCAACTTTCCGAAAAGACAGTCCTTGCCGAGATCCCCCCGGCCCCGTACGATCACCCCTACATGGTCGCGCTCACGCACGATGTCGATGTCACCTCGGTACGGGAATGCAGGTTCGGCACCGTGGGATACGCGGCATGGCGGTGCATCCTGCAGGGGGAGGCTGCCGCGGGAACCCGCATCCTGCTCGCGCGGTGCGGGATCGGGACTGACCCGTGGGCGCTCTTCTCCGCGTGGAAGATGCTGGAAGCCGGTCTTGGCGTCCGGTCCACGTTCTTCTTTATCCCGAAAAAGGGCGATCCCGGCATCCTTGCGCACCGGTACCGCGCCGTCAGGTACACCATCCCGGCCGGTGTCGTAGAGGACCTGACCACGGGTGGGTGGGAAGCAGGGATCCACGGGATCGACAACTGGACGAGTGCCGGCAAAAGCCGGCGCGAAGAAGTTGCCGCCCTTGGGAGGGATCACCGAAACCCCGGCAACCGGACGCACTGGCTCCTTGCCGATGCCATGAGTTTCCGCGTACTGGACGAGGCCGGATACGCGTACGATTCGACGTTCGGCTACAATGATGATGCAGGGTTCCGTGCCGGGACGACGCAGGTCTACCGGCCCCGGGGAACCACGAACCTTCTGGAACTCCCGCTCCATATCCAGGATCTCGGCCTTTTGGGCACGTCCTGCTTCGCACCTTCAGCCGGAGGCTGGGAGAGAATCCCCTGCCGGAACCTCGATATGCCTGCAGCGCGGTCGTTCTGCGACCGGATTATCGGGTACGCAAAGCAGTACGGGGGTGTCATAACCCTGCTCTGGCACTACGAGAACATCACCCCGCCCCGGGACTGGTCGAATCTCTATTCCGACATGGTGAAACAGGCTGTATCCGACGGAGCGTGGGTGACGACCGCGGGGCAGATCGTTGACTGGTTCCGGTCACGGAGGGGAGCATCGCTCAGCCTTACCGTAGTTGAGAAGACCGTGCTTCTTCGCATCAGCGGATTGAAGACATTACCGGTGCCATCCCTGCAGGTGAGGCTGCTTATCGACCCGTCCCGCATCGCCGGCATCGATGCCGAGCACCGGCCCGGCAATGGGTACGTGGACATCCGATGCAGCCGCCCGGAAATAACGGTGAAGCTTCGATGAAGGGGAGTACTGCATGAAGATCCTTCTGACCGATGGCAATTTCAAGCATACCCTTGCCGCAGTCCGGTCTCTCGGGAGACGGGGTCACGACGTCACCGTACTCTCGCATCTTCCTGGCAGCATTGCCGCTCACTCGAGATACTGCAGTCACCATGCCCTCGCGCCGGACCCGGAGCGGGATCCCCGGTTTGCCGGGTTCCTCCTCGATTTCGTAAAGGAGAACCGGTTCGACGTCCTGCTCCCGGTAAGTTTCGCTGCGGTGATGCAGTCTACGGGTATCCGGGCTGAACTGGAAAAGTATCTGAAGATCCCTCTTGCCGGTGATCCAGCACTGGAGATCGCGGGCAGCAAGAGCCGGACGATCCGGTTCGCGGAGGAGATCGGGATCCGGGTCCCGAAGACCTGGTATCCCCGGACAGAAGCGGATATCGCAGCCATCGCGCAGGAGGTCACCTGCCCTGCCGTAATCAAAGGCTCCGAGGAGTCCGGGTATGTCCGGTATGCAAACCGGCCGGAGGACCTCCTCTCGCGGTACCGTGAAATTGCCCAATACTCCCCCGTGGTCCAGGAATATGTGGCGGGAGAAGGCTACGGGTTCTTCGCGCTCTACAACCACGGGAATGCCCGGGCGATCTTCATGCACCGCAGGGTCCGCGAGTACCCGGTCACGGGAGGCCCGAGCGCCGTTGCCGAGAGCGTGTTTGACCCGGCGCTCCGGGACGCCGGCCTGAAGATCCTGGACCGCCTTGACTGGCATGGGGTTGCCATGGCAGAGTTCAAGAGGGATGCGGTGACCGGTGAGTATGTACTCATGGAGATCAATCCCAAATTCTGGGGATCGCTGGGCCTTGCCATTGCAGCCGGCGTGGATTTCCCGAACCTTGCCTGCCGGATGGCGCTTGGGGGAGACATCGAACCGGTCTTCGCGTACCGGACCGGCCTGAAATACCGCTGGCTCCTCCCGGCCGACCTCTTCCATGTCGTGACGAATCCCCGCTCGTTCCCGCAATTTGTCAGGGACTTCGGTGACCGGAGCATCCGGTACGATATCGACCCGGAAGATCTTGTGCCTGCGTTCCTGCAGGCGGGCATGACAGCAGCAGAATTCGTTCTCCGGGTGAGACAGCACCGGTTCTGGAGGCCGCATGGACAACCGCAGTGCTGATGACCGGATCGCCGATCTCCACATCCACTCGCGGTACTCCCATGACTCGTTCCTCTCCCCCCGCGCGATTCTCCGGAGAGCGGAGGCAGCCGGGCTGACCTGCATCGCGATCACCGATCACGGAACGATCCGGGGTGCCGTTGAGGCGAAGCGATACGTGACTGCCGTATCCCCGGAGATCATTGTCGGAACGGAGATCCGCACGGATTGCGGCGACATCATCGGCCTTGGGCTATCGGATGAGATCCGGTCCACCGCATGGAAAGATGTGATCCGCGAGATCCGTACTAACGGGGGAACCGTCATCCTCCCCCACCCGTGCCGGGACCATACGAATATTGAAGAGATCGCACCACAGGTGGACTATATCGAGTGCTGGAATGCGCGGAGCACGCCGGCACAGAACGAGGGTGCCGCCGAACTTGCCCGCCGCCATTCACGGCCTGTCGTCGCGGGGAGCGATGCCCACCTCTGGTCGGAGGTCGGCTCAGTCAGAGCCCGGATCGGGCGGGATTCGTTTGCCTGCAGGGAACTGCTTGCGGCACGGTACGCTACCTCTTCCGAGATCCGGAGAAGCCAGGTCGGCAGCTGCATACGCCAGGGAAAGTGGGGAACGCTGATCCGGGGCGGTTTCTCTGCTGTTGCACGAAAGATCCGGCGCTGAATAAGCCAGAGCCCCCCCTCTTCCCGATTTCCCGCGCCGATCCCCGACATTGGCAGAACCCGTGGTGTCCCCCGGGACGCTATCCGGCCGACCACAGGTGTTTTCATGCCCGGGGAAAGAGAACTATGGCAATGATGGATGAACGGGTTCCGGGGGAAGTCAGGGACGCGATTCCCGATTCCGGTGGTAAAGGAACCCGCGACCTGACCCTTCTCATCATCACGCCGGATTATCCTGACGAGAACGACCGGTATATCGGGTCGATATACGTCAAGAACCAGGTCGCTGCGCTCAGGCCGTTCTTCCAGCGCATCGTCGTTATCTGCCCGGTCCTTTTCAGTCTCGGCATTCTTACCAACGATAAGTATTGTTCCGATTACCAGTACGACAACGTGAGCGTTTACTACCCCCGGTGTTTCTTTATTCCCCGGAGTCTCTCAATCCCCCTCGTATCAGCGCGGCAGAAGATGGCGTTTGACCGGAGGTATGCCGCAGTCCGGAACACGATCCGGAAGCACGGCATCCGCTTCGATCTCATCCATGCCCATTTCACCTATCCCTCATCCTGTATCGGGATACAGCTGAAGGAGGAATTCCCTGTCCCGCTGGTTGCAACCCTCCATGAGGACTCAGCGTGGCTCGCGGAAGAGATTGCCCTGCACGATCCCCGGATCGAACGGGCCTGGAGGGAGGCAGATACCCTTATCCGGGTGAATTCCTCCGACCTCCCGCTCCTGCAGAGATACAACCCCCGTGTTGTGGCAGTACCGAACGGGTTCGCCAGCGGGTTCCGCCCTCTTGACAAGTCAAAATGCAGGAGAGAGCTCGGACTCCCCCCGGATCCCGTCATCCTGTTCACCTTCGGAGACCTGCTCGAGCGTAAAGGTTTCCAGTACCTGATCGACGCTATAAAGATCCTCCCGGAGCAGAATGTGCCGCAGAAGGACATCCGGTGTTATATCTCCGGGAAGGGGCCGTACCGGAAAACTCTTCAGGACAGGGTGGACCGGCTTTCGCTTGGCGACAAGGTCACGATCCTGCCCTATATCAGGACAGAGGATCTGCCGCTCTGGATCAACAGCGCCGACCTTTTTGTCTTCCCGAGCCTGCAGGAGAGCTTCGGGATCGTCCAGATCGAAGCCCTCGCCTGCGGAAAACCGGTGATCGCCGCCCGCAACGTGGGAAGCATCGAAGTCATCCAGACGGACGATGTCGGGATCCTCTGTGAACCGGCAGACGCCGCTGCGCTGGCCGGGGCGATCCGGCGCGGGCTTGAAAAGCCGTGGGATGCCGGGAAAATCCTCGCCTACGCACGACAATACTCCTGGGACAACGTTGTTCGCAGGATCCTCGAGGTGTATGCAAAAGTCCTCAAGGGTGGGGGATAGTCATGGACCCGGCTCTCCCTCTCGTCTCCATCGTAACTCCTTCGTTCAACAAGGGGCAGTACATCGAAGAGACGATCCAGAGCGTCCTCTCACAGGACTATCCCTGCATCGAATATATTGTCATTGACGGGGGATCGACAGATGGTACCCGTGCGATCCTGGAAAAATACACCGGCAGGATCCAGTGGGTATCGGAACCCGACAAGGGGCAGTCCGACGCGATCAACAAAGGATGGAGGAGGGCGAAGGGAGACATCATTGCGTACCTCAACGCCGATGACACCTACACCCCGGGTTCGGTCAGGACTGCCGTGGAATTCCTGTCGGATCACCCGGAAGCCGGCATGGTCTACGGTGACGGGATCCTCACCGACGGGACAGGCAGGGTTCTCTCGACACACCGGGCCGGTGAGTTCAGCCTGAGGGAACTTGTCTACTGCCGGGATACCATCCTGCAGCCGGCAGTCTTCCTCCGAAGGGAGGTATTCGACACTATTGGCGGGATCGATGATGCCCTCCACCTCGCGATGGACCTTGACTACTGGATCCGTACCGGGCTCCACTTCCCCATCGTCTACATCCCGCAGCCCCTTGCTACGGCGAAGGTCTACGGGGAGGCGAAGAGCGTCGCACTGATGCACAAGTACGTTGCCGACTACGAGCATATCCTTGCAAAGATCTTCTCCGATCAGGATCTTCCATCGGATCTGGCGGCGGAGAAGAATGCAGTCTACACGTGGATCTATACCAAGGGCGGGCTGGACTATCTCCACATCGGAATGGTACATGACGGGTTGCGATATCTTGGGATGGCGTTCCGGCGGAACCCGTTCCGGTGCGTTGCCGACTGCCTCACCCTTGTTGGTTCGTATATCACAGGAAGGATCCGGGGATCTTAGGTTCTGCGAGGTGGTTGCCGGCCAGAACCCGGGATCATACCCGTGTGGGCCGGTCTCGTGCCGTCTCTGCTGCCTCCCTGTAGACCTCTTTTGTCATCGCAGCGGTCTTCTTCCATGAGAACAACCCTGCCCGGTCCCGCCCTTTTGCCACCAGTTCTTTCCGTGCGCCCTCATCGGAGAGGATCTCGCGGATAATCCTTTCGAGGGATGCCCTGTCCAAGGGATCGAAGTAGCGTGCGGCAGATCCGCCAACTTCGGGAAGCGAGCTCGTGTTGGAGAGGACCGCCGGGCAGCCGCAGTTGAATGCGTCGATAACAGGAAGGCCGAATCCTTCGTACAGCGAGGGGAAGATGAATGCGATTGCGTTTCTGTACAGATATCCCAGCGTCGCATCGTCTGCGGGAAGGAGGAGGACCCGGGACGCCATGCCGTTTTTCTGCAGGTGCTCATTCTCCGATCGGGAAAACAAACCACCGCCGGCACAGACGAGATAGAGGGTGGGATCTTCCGCAAAGACGGGCGCGAGGGCGTCGGCCATGAACGTGAAGTTCTTGTAGGTAAAGCGGTTGCCGACAAACAGGAGGTACCGGTCAGGCAGTCCGGTACGGGGTGGGGAGGGAGCCGGTCCTGCGTACACTTCCGGATCGAGGGACCCTGCGAGGTGAATGGTCCGGATCTTCTCCTCCGGAACGTTAAGAACCGTTACAATATCGTTCTTTGTACTCTCCGAGATGGCAATGATCCGGTCTGCCCGCACCGCGATCTTTTTCTTCCCGGCCCGTACAGCATCTTCCCCGGGGAATAGTCCCGGGAACCTTTCCAGGGTCATATCGTACATGGTCGCGACGCAGGGCCGATTTCCCAGGTACGGGAGGAAGTACGTATCAAAATAGGTCGGGTGAAAGATATCGAAGTCCTGTTCTTGGAGCCGGCGGATGGATTCATCGCGATTGCGGAATACGTGGTTGAGGGCGTTGACATGGATTTTTTTCTGGATGGTTTCGAAGAATGCCGAACCGGAGAAAAAAACGTTCCGCCGCGTCCAGAACCGGTTCAGCCGGGTTTTTCGGATCAGGTGCTCGTTCAGGGTGTAGCGCAGCGCGATACGGAAGTCGATCTCCGGATCCTGCGAGAACTGCTCCATCAGCTCGCAAAAGTACCGCGAGATCCCGCCAAAATGCTGGATCGTGAAAATCTGGTCGTCGTAGAGGATCTTCATAAATTTTTTTAATTTAATTTCATCACATTATTACACCGACAGAAAATACTTTCCCGCATATTTTTTAAAGAAGTCGTCGATAAATTTCATACCTTCTTCCGGTGTCATCGTTTGTAATGCTTCCATATTCCCATTCCAGGGAAATTTCTGTTTACGGTCACTCTTTTCTTTGTAGCCAACACGATATGCCTCTTCAGGTGTCAGACTCCGCATCGTGTTTTTTTCGTGGGTTATGAGGAATGCGTTGTTGTAATTCAGATGAATAATATCATAGTTGAACTTAATGCATAAATCTGCAAGTGCCGAGATGCTCATACCGTAAAAATGGTCCCCCATATATTGATGATAAGGTGAATACAAGACACCGAATTTTAACGGTGGCGGTATCTTCTCATTTATTTCAATACAGATTAATGATGGCCGGTATTCTTCCAGAAGTGATTCGAAAACAAAATAATCATAACTATCAATATCAAAACTCATGAAAATAGGCTCTTTTGGCGAATTGGAAGCTTTTAAGATATTTATTATGTTTTCAGGAGTCGCGTATCCACGGAATAATGTTACCTTGAAATTTTTATACATCTCGGCAAGTATTGAGAATTTATTACCATCCGGTTCAACGGCCAGCCCCCTCGAACCCTTTCGGAACAACGGGTACGTGTTGGATGCTTCGATACCATTCGAAGCTCCGATATCGAGTACGAAATCCGAATCGGATCTCTCCTGGAGGGTTTCAAGAAGTCGTTTGATCAGATCCTCTTCTCCATACTGTGATGTATCTTTGGCAATTGTTATTGAACGTTTAATTTCAATTCCGAAAATCTTGGTAATCCCCGAAAGTCGGGATAGTAATTCAGAAATCATTACTCACCGTGATGTTGTATTCATTTTTAGCGTTGTTGTGTCTTCCTATTTATTTTCTGGACAAATCTGCCATAACGTTCGGTAAACTTCTTTCGGGTATGTTCGTCCCTCGCGTACTGCCATGCTCCTTTTGCCAGCCTTTCCAGCTCGTTTTCCGGAGTCCGGGCAATCGTCGTGACTGCATTTTTGATCGCACCGACGGTGCATTCGGGTAACATGATCCCGAAATCTTCGACATCAACCCCACACTCCGCACTGATCACCGGAATAAGCCCGGCATGCATCGTCGTAATCACGCTTCCGGCCTGCCCCTCCGAACATGACGGGTAAACCATGGCGCAGGTATTCCGGATTATCGAATGGAAACGTTCGCTGCGCAGGTCGACGAACCCGGTTGTATGGATGTTCTCTGTCCGATAGAGTTCCCTTTCATATGCCCGTTCGAAATCCGGCTCCCGGCTCACCGGCCCGCAGACCGTGAGGTGAAAATCCGGAAGTTCGCTGAATGCCTCGAGAACAAGGTCGAGACCCTTGTGAACCATGCCGGCCATGCCAAGCCAGAGGAACCGGTTCCTGGCTGTCCCGTAAACCCGCGCAGGAAACGGGAACTCAACCGTCGTCGATAGCGGAAGGGAATACAGCGGTTTTCCGGCAAAGGAGAACGTACCCCGGGTGAACGCGTTCCCGAGTATCGTCGCACAATCCGCAACCTCGATCCCCCTGCTGGGCGGAACCTGGCGGCGGGGCAGGAGCCGGATCCCCCGGCGTTTCTCGAGATCGGTTATCCTTTTCATCTCGGCCTCATTCTGGAAGCGCCAGTGAGCCCCCGTAATATGGAGGATTTTCCGGCATCGTTCCGGAAGAAAAGGGGAGAGTCGTTCCATATTTGCGTGGATATCGATGAATACCGAATAATCCTTATCCGGGCGGAATATCCTGTTATCCCAGTCGATGACATCCACATCATACCCGTGCTGCAGCCAGGTCCTTGCCATCTGCAGGCATTCCCAGGTGTTCGTATGGGAATAAAACGCGGGATCGTCCGGGTCTGCCCTGAAAGGGTGCGTCAGGTAGGACAACAGGACCCGTTCTGCATCGGGATTTCCCGAACGTAACGGGACAATATCCCTGCAAAAAAGACGGCTGGCATACTGCCGCGCCCGCACAACGCTTCGGTTGAGGTTATCCCAGGGAAAGTCCATAATCAGTCAGGAGTCTTCAAATAGCGGTAATTACCTTTATCGCACGGTGTAGTTCGCCCTTTCCCATATGCTGATGTCTCGCGACAATCCCGGGGAGATAACGACCCGTGCATATCGTGACCATGGTGAAATTCAGTCACCGCCCGGTTTATGGATGAACGGGGAAAGCGCGAACGTCTCTTCCGTCTGGATTGTCGACACGGTAAATGGTCCTTCATACGGTCCGTGAATGAAATTCCAGTCAACCCGGCCGAATTTTCTTACAATTTCGTCAAATTCTGAAAAGTTCCATTCGCGCAGGTGCCAGTAATTTTTCGGAGTGCCGTCCCTGTTTGTGTATTCAGGCCTGCGGTTCGGCGTGCTGATAAATACGCCTCTCCTTGCCACGCGCATCATATCCGCAATCAGGCGATCGTAGTCTTCGACATGTTCGATGACATCGACGCAGGTCACGATATCGAACGTGTTATCGGGAAATGGCAGGGAATACCCGTCAAAAACAGCCAGATTCTGTAACCGCGGATTCCTCCCGACGAGTGTCTTCCTGCAGTAGTCCAGGACTTTTTCGTCGATGTCGACGCCATACACCGCGGAAGCTTTTATTGCGAGGATATTCAGCCCGTAGCCAAGCCCGGATCCCACATCGAGAACGGTTGCCTTTTCTTCAACAAAGGCATTCAGTGCGAGAAAATACGCCTCGATCTGGACCGGGACAACGGAACCGACACCGACGATCGTGGAATAGTCTTTGGGATCCGGCTTGAAGATCCCGAGATGACGGTATATCCATTCCCTGAGAGGAGTTACCTGCCCCTTCATGGTTTTTCCGCTCCCGAAAGACTCACCGGCAACCTGCAGGTGACCGTGCAGTGATACAACCTTTTTAGGGAGATCACCGTCTCCCCCCGATCATTTTTACGTGGTAGAGCAGCGAACGGATCGTTTCCACACCCGATCTCCCCCGGGTGATTGTTTCGAATGCGATGTCGTCCAGATAAAGGTCGGGCATAACTCGTGCAGGATGGACAAGATTCCGGGTATCGATCCCCCGGACCGGCATGAAGTGGAACCGGCTGACTTCCTGATTGTGAGATCCGGAGACTCCGATATTCGACACGAGGTTGTATTTCGGGCAGGCCGCGAGGCCATGGTTGAAGATGCAGGTAAAGACCCACTGGATATCCCACGTGTCCAGGGTATTCTTGTAGGCCTCCTCCATCATCCCTTTCAAAAACGATACGATCTCCTTATTGCAGTACAGCTGGTTGAGGTAGTTCCGGGCATCGTACTCCGGCCATCCGGTCATCCCGATGTCGTAGAGTCCCCATGCCCGTTTCCACGTTGCCCAGCCCCAGATCGCGTAGTATCGTGAAAAATAGTAACTCTCAGGAATCCCTACCCTGTTGAAGAGGTAATTGATCCCGGAGATCATCATAATGCGTTCGTCATCGCGGTACCGTTCAAGGAGCTCCCTGCAGAACGGGAAGAAACTCTGGTCCGGCACGCAGTCGTCCTCGAGGATTATTCCCTCCTCGACCTGGGAGAAGAACCAGTCGATCGCCCTGCTGATGGCGTGTTTGCACCCGAGATTTTCATCCCGGAATAATGTTGACACGTTGCACTCCCAGTCCACCTGCCGGAGGATCTCCCGTGTCTTCTGGCACAGCGCCGAATCTTCCGGCCGGTCTTTTCGCGGACCGTCAGCCGCAACGAAGAGGCGGAGCGGGCGGGCTTTCCGGATCTCATCAAAGACCCGCTGCGTGGTATCCGGGCGGTTGAAGATGAGGAAGAGGACCGGGACGTCAAGGGATTCTGGGGTCATGGATCGCACGCATGCCTTTGTTGCAGGGTTTCCTCGTCTTTTCTCATCCACCCGCCCCACTCCATGAGCGGTGCGATGATCCCTTCCCTCTTCTCGGTCCAGTACGGACCGTCGGAAAGGCCCCCGTTGATCAACAAATTTATCGAGGGAGACCGTTTCCCCGGCTCGGTTATCCACATCCTGCGCCGGAGCGAGGACCGGAGTTCAAGGGTATAGAGCCCTTCGTTCAAAAAACGGGCGGGGATCTTCGAACCAAGGACGATGTCCCCCGGTGAAAAAACGGGCCAGGTGCTCTCCTCATGATCGTTGAAATACGACCAGTAGAGGGTGATCCCGTCTTCATTGACAATCGAGTACCCGATCTCCAGCGCCGGGTCAACGGTCTTCAGCACACCTTCGATCCGGACCCAGATATCCCGGTTGTTGGAGACCGGGTTGCTGATGGGTTTCCCGGAAGCGTCGGCCAGGAAGAATTTTTCCGGCCTGAACCAGTCGTTGTCAAATTCCCTGCGGGAGTTTTCCCAGAAAGACGACTGGACACTGCTTTCGTCCGGGAAGAGGTAGGATTTGATAACGGCTCCGACATCGGTCCCGCTTTTCCTGATGCGCCCATTCTCGATCAGGATACAGGAGCTGCAGAGCTGTTCGATCGCATTCATGTTATGGCTGACGAAAAGGATCGTTCTTCCGGCGGTCGCAACATCCTTCATCTTGCCCAGGCACTTTTTCTGGAATGCAGCATCGCCGACCGCGAGCACTTCGTCGATGAGCAGGATCTCTGGTTCAAGGTGGGCGGCAACAGCGAACGCGAGACGGACGTACATCCCGCTCGAGTAGCGTTTGACGGGGGTATCGAGAAATCGTTCGATCTCGGAGAACCTGACGATCTCATCGAGTTTTGTATCGATCTCATTGCGCCGCATCCCGAGGATTGAACCAGACAGAAAGATATTTTCCCTGCCGGTCAGCTCGGGGTGAAACCCCGTACCTACCTCGAGGAGGGAACCTACCCTGCCATGAAGTTCCACCGTGCCTTCTGTCGGATAGGTGATGCGGGACAGGATTTTGAGGAGTGTGCTCTTCCCTGCGCCGTTACGCCCGATGATCCCGACGACCTCGCCGGGTCCGACATCGAACGAGACATCCTGCAACGCAGAGAATGTCTCCTGCGAACGGGATCCTTGAATGATCCGGGAAGGTGCCTTAAGGGTAGTTGTTATCGCATCGCGCAGCGTGAAGTACCGTTCCTGCGGTCCACCGAGGCGATACTGTTTGGAGACATGGTTTACACGGATTACGGGCTCACTGGCAGGCATGGAAAATCTGATCGTTCTTCCGGTACAAGGTATCTGGAAGTTATCCCTGAATTATGTTCTCGTCTCTGTTATCCACCCGATCGTGCGGGAGAGTCCGGTGTCAAGCGGCACCCGGGGCTCCCACCCGAGGATCTCCCGTGCTTTCGTGAGATCCGGTCTCCTGCGGAGCGGGTCATCTTCCGGCAGGGCGGAAAACGAAAGATCTGAGGAGGAATGGCATGCCGCGATTACCGTGTTTGCAAGGGCGAGGACGGTGATCTCGTTCGTGTTCCCGATGTTGATGACCTCTCCCTCCGCGGCGTCCCGTGCTGCCAGCCGGAGAAGTCCTTCAATCTGGTCGGTCACGTAACAGAAACTTCGGGTCTGGGATCCGTCGCCAAAGATGGTCAGTGGTTTTCCGGACAACGCCTGGTCGATGAACCTCGGGATGACCCTGCCATAAATGCCGTCTGTACGGATCCGCGGCCCGTACGTATTGAAGATCCGGGCAATGCGGGTGTCGAGCCCATGCTGGCGGCGGTACGCGACCACGTACGCCTCCCCGCACCTCTTTGCCTCATCGTAACATCCCCGCGGCCCGACCGGGTTGACATTCCCGTAATACGATTCGGGTGTCGGGACGATACCGGGGTTCCCGTAGACCTCGCTCGTGGAAGTATACAGGACCCGTGCGCGATACTTCTTTGCGATGCCAAGGGCGACGAGTACTCCCATGGTATTCGCTTTCAAGATCTGGATAGGGTAGCGCTCGAACTCGAACGGCGAAGCACGGCTCGCGAGGTGGAAGACGTAATCCAAAGGAGTATCGACCGTCAGCGGGATCGAGATATCGTGCTCGATGAACCGGAACCGTTCATCCTCCAGAAGAGCGGCGATATTCTCCCTGCGCCCGCTCGCGAAGTTGTCGACGCAGGTTACGCTCGCACCGAGGTTGAGGAGGACCTCGCACATCCAGGAGCCGAGAAACCCGGCACCGCCGGTGACGAGGACTTTTTCATCCTCAAACGAGATGCCGTCAAGGTTTCTGCGGATTTCTTCATGCTCCTTCCGGGGGTTGAAGGTCACTGCCGGTCCCTCCTAAGAAGCCTTGTCAGGAACGGGCGGAGTTCGCGGGCAAACTCCTCGCGGCCGAGCGTCAGCTCGATGGAGGATTTCATCCACCCAAGCTTATCGCCGATATCGTACCGCCGGCAGTTCGTGACGAGCCCGAGCGGATTCTCCAGCCGGCGGAGCCCGTCCGTCAGCTGGATCTCGCCGCCATGTCCCGGGGGGATGGCGCGCAGGAGGGGGAAGATCTCCGGTGTCAGGACATACCGGCCGATCGCGCCGAGGTCTGACGGGGCGTCGGCAGGGTCGGGCTTCTCGACGATGTCGTCGATCTCATAGAGGTTTTCATCGATCCTGCGGCCGTTGATGATACCGTAGTCGCGGATCTTGTCCTCCGGCACCGGTTCGACCGCGATCACGGAACGCCTGCAGCGGGTATAGACGTCCAGCATCTGCCCTGTGCATGGGGGCGATCCTTCCGGGGATATGCAGATGGTATCTCCCAGCAGGACAGCGAATGGCTCGGTACCGCAGTGGCGTTCGGCAAGGAGGACTGCGTCGCCAAGCCCCTTCTGTTCCCGCTGGCGGATGAAATGGATGTCGGGGAAGTCGGCGAGAGATTTCAGGGAATCCGAGAACGGAGATTTTTTCTGGCTGCCGATCTTCGCTTCGAGCTCGAAACTCCGGTCGAAATGATCCTCGATGGCACGTTTGTTGCGCCCGGTGATGATCAGGATATCATCGATGCCGGACCCGATTGCCTCCTCCACGACGTACTGGATGACCGGTTTATCGACAACCGGGAGCATCTCCTTCGGCTGTGCCTTCGTAATTGGGAGAAACCGGGTGCCGAGCCCTGCGGCAGGGATGACTGCTTTCCTCACGACATTTTCCCCGCTCATGCGATCGCGTTTCCCGGCTCCCGGTTTTTTACCCTTCACCAGCAGATCCCCTCCTTCTCTTTGCAGGATAAAATCCGGCGTCCTTCTATAATGACCTTGTGCGCCATCAGATCGAATTCCCTGTCAAGTGACGAGAACTCCGGCCACTCGGTCATGACAAGGCAGCCGTCAGCACCGGTGAGTGCCCCTGCAGCCGAAGGGAAGTATTCAATTTCGGGGAAGATGCGCCGCATGTTCTCCGATGCCATGGGGTCGAACGCGACGATTCCGGCGCCCTTAATAAGGAGTTCCCGGATTACCGGGATCGCCCGCGAGTCGCGGATGTCATCGGTGTTGTCCTTGAACGCAAGGCCAAGAACGGCAATCCGCTTCCCGGAGACCGGACCGATCTTCTCTTCGAGGAGAGCGACCATCCGGTGCGGTTGCCGCTCATTGACCGCAAGGGCGGCAGCAAGGAGGAGGGGCTCCTCCCCCCGCTCCTTTGCAAGCGCCGCAAGTGCAGCAACATCCTTAGGAAAACAGCTCCCCCCGAAGCCTGCCCCTGCATTGAGGAAGAGCGGGCCGATGCGGGGGTCCAGGCCGACACCTTTCATCACCTCGTACACATCGATGCCCAGCCTCTTGCAGATGTTCCCGATCTCGTTGGAGAACGATATCTTGGTTGCAAGGAAAGCGTTCGAGGTGTATTTGATCATCTCTGCCGCAGCGATACCGGTACGGATCACCGGGGCCGCAAGGGGCTGGTATGCCGCGGCAACGATGTCGCCGGCCTTCCGGTCGCTGCTCCCGATAACGATGCGGTCCGGGTGCATGAAATCCTCAACAGCCCTGCCCTCGCGGAGAAACTCGGGGTTCATGACAAAACCGATCGACTGCAGGGTTTTTCCGGAAGCCTTCAGGACGAGGGGTTGTACGACATTCTCGGTCGTCCCCGGTGGGACGGTGCTCTTTGTAACCACGGCACAGTACGGTTCCGTGCCCTTCAATGCATTCCCGATCGACATACCTGCAGACCGGATGAAGGAGAGGTCGGCGCTCCCGTCCGCCGCAGGAGGGGTGCCGACGCAGATGAAGACGATGTCTGCCCCGGCGACAGCGCCATATCCCGGTTCCGCATGCAGCCGGACGCTGGCGTTCTTTTTCAGGAGGTCTTCAAGACCGGGCTCGAAGATCGGCGTTTTTCCGGTATTGATCGCCCGAACCTTCTCCGGGTCGATCTCGATGATCGTAACCGTATGCCCTATCCCGGCAAGACATGTTCCCGTGACAAGGCCGACATATCCCCCTCCAACTACTGCAATTTTCATGGTAGCCTCCTTCCTCCGTCCTGGTTCGTACGGAAATACCGGATCGTCTCATCCAGCCCTGCTTCCAGCGAGTGGCGCGGCCGGAACCCGAATGCCCGATATGCCTGAGCGACATCGGCAACAGAGTCGTGAATGTCGCCGGGCCGGGCAGGTTCGTGGTGGGGCGTAACCCGTATCCCGGTGCACGTCATAATCCGTTCCGCGAGCGTGTTGAGGTCGATCCGTTCTCCGCACGCAATATTGTAAACCCCCTGCGGCGTGTGTTCCATGGCGGCAAGGTTCGCTTCCGCGACGTCTTCCACGAAGATAAAATCCCGGGTCTGGGTGCCGTCGCCGAAGATGACGGGGGGTGCGCCTGCGAGGATGCGGGTAATGAACTTCGGGATGACCGCAGCGTATTCGGATGCAGGGTCCTGCCGGGGTCCGAAGACATTGAAGTACCGGAGAGAGACTGTCGAGATCCCGTAGAGCTCCGAGAATACCCGCATGTATCCTTCCCCGGCAAGTTTCGAGACCGCATACGGCGACTGCGGGAGCGGTGCCATGCTCTCCTGTTTGGGGAGCTGGGGGGAGTCGCCATACACCGCGGACGAGGATGCGAAGACAATCCTCTTCACACCGGCATCGCGTGCCGCGATCAGCAGGCTGAGCGTGCCGGTGCCATTTACCTCGTGCGTGGCGCCGGGATTAGCGACCGAACGCGCGACCGATGCGATGGCGGCCTCATGGAAGATCCCGTCTACACCCTCGCAGGCAGCAGCAACGGCCGCAGAATCCGTCACGGATCCACGGATGAAATGCACGGTCTCTTTTCCGGGTGCGATATTTTCGCACCTGCCGGATGAGAGATCGTCGAGGATCCTGACCTCATGGCCCCTCCGGGTAAGGCAGTCCACGATATGCGAGCCGATAAATCCTGCCCCTCCCGTCACAAGATACAGCATCTCTCCACCTGGTTTATTGTCGATCTATACGATGTCGGCATAGTATTGTTCCATCCTCCGGAAATAGAACATGCCGGAGATGAGGAGCAGGGCGACCATACCTGCCGAGACAAGGACCATTGGGCCCGGTGCACCGGTGCCGAGCAGCGTCCAGCGGAACCCTTCGATTACCCCTGCCATCGGGTTGAGGCCGTAGTATACCCGTAGCTGTTCCGGGACAAGGCTCGAGGCGTAAACGACCGGGGAAGCAAACATCCAGATCTGGATGAGGAAGGGGATCGTATACTGGAAGTCCCGGTACCTGACATTGAGTGCGGAGAGCCAGAGCCCGACCCCGAGCGATGTCGCAAGGGCGAGGAGAAGGAAGAGCGGTAAGTAGACGATGGTGATCGAGGGCATGAACCCGAAATACACCATCATGGCAAGGAGGATGACAAAGGAGACACCGAAGTCCACGAGCGGGGAGATGATACTGGAGAGGGGCATGATGAGGCGCGGGAAATAGACCTTGGTCATGATGCCGGCGTTCGTGATCATGCTCGTCGTGGACCGGGTCAGGCCCTCGGCAAAGAGCATCCAGGGGAGGAGTGCTGCGAGAACGAAGAGCGGGTACGGTACACCCTCGGAAGGGATCTTCGCAAGCCCCCCGAAAATGACCGTAAAGATGACCATAGTGAGGAGTGGCTGGAGTACCGCCCATGCGATACCGAGGCCCGTCTGTTTATACCGGAGTTTGATATCCCGTAACGTAAATGCCGTTACCAGTTCCCGGTACGCCCAGAGTTCTTTCAGGTCGACCGGCACCCATTTCCGGGGCGGCCGGATGACAAGGGTGGGGACCCGGGAGATGTCTGCGCCCGGAACCGTTGGGATCTGCCTGTTCAGTTCAGAAGAATCGGACATGGTCGATCGGTTTAGTCCTCGCGGGTATGGATCATTGTTCCGGGTAGTCCTGTAAGGGCCGGCACACCGGGCAGCGCCGCCTCAATTTTGCTACCGCGAATCGTTCCGGCCCGGTACGATTACACACTATTGCACCTTGTCCATAAAAAAAGGTTACAACCCGCTCCCGATCCCCTCCCCTGCCACAAGGGATCGGGCAGGATCAGCCCGTTCGTGTCAGGCGTTCCGGGTTATCCGCAGGTTCCGGACAGCAATACACCCGCGGGCCGTTGAGATTCCGCTGTCGGATTGCGGGCAGTCCTGCACATGGAACTGTATCACGTTGTTCCCGAGGCGCAGGGAGGGGTTCAGCCTGATGGGGATCGTCACCTCCGTGGATTCCGCGGGCAGGCGTACCGTTCCCGCCGGTTCGCCATTGACGGCGACATCAAGGGTCTTTGGCGTGTCCACCGCTGATGCAACCAGGGTCAGCGTACAGGCATTCTCCCCGATAGAGTACCGCAGGTACTGGACCGAGAGGGTCGCACGATCCCCAATCAACCGGAATGGCGTGCCATTGGAATACCCCGGTTCACTCCACCCGTCACCGAATGCAATTCCCAACCGTATGGCAAAATCGGTTGCAGGGTCCACGATGTCCCCCGATCTCCCTAGGTTCGAAAGGAGCATGACCGGGTTGACGACAATGGGGCCGGCAAGGAACGTCCGGGCGATCTGGTTGTCCCGGACATCCCAGAGCCGTGCCGTGTCAGCCTGTGCAAACGGCGTCCCTGCCGTAAATGTCGGAGGAGAATCGTTCCAGTTACCGTTCGGATAGTAGAATGCGCCGACGATCTGGACAAAGACCGACCATGCGACAAGGAGGACGAGGAGCAGGAGAACAGCGTTTACCCGCGGGGAACGTGCCGATCCCTCCTTTCCCCTGCTCCCGGCAATACCGTCGAGGGCGATCCCGACGAGGACGAAGATCAGGGGGAGCGAGCCTGCGAAGAACCGGGGCCCGTAGGTGGTGCCGCCCCACCAGCAGTTGAACGAGGAATACACGAAGATCTCGAGAAGGAGGGCAATGAAAAAACACCAGAATGTCCGCTGCAATACAGGGCTTGCGATCCGGGATCGCACCATGAGGACCCCCGGCACGGCAAGAAGCACGAGCGGGGTGAAGACGAGGAGCCCCCTGCTCGGGCTCACGAGCACGCCGGCCATGTGCACGGAGACTGCCTGCACCGTGAAGCTGAATTCAGTGAGCAGGCCGCCATACCCGCCGAAGATAGTCCCGGCTGCCATCAGGTTATATGCAACGAACGGGAGAGCCACAGGGATCGCGGAACCCAGGTACCATCCGAGGTATTTTCTGCCGTTTTGGGCTGCATATACGAATGCCGGCAGTGCGAGGAACAAATCGGCAGGCCGGGCGAATACGAGGAGTGAAGAGCAGAAACCCAACGCAACGAAGTTTCTCCAATCCCCGTTCTCTTCGTTCCGGACGATGAAGAAGAACAGGATCGCAAAGAGGAATGCGATCGTCCCGTGCTGCCAGAGAGCCTGGCTGTTGATCGACCACATGCCCGTGCCAAACGCAAGAATAAGGGCGGTTGCGAGCGCAACGTCGCTCCGGACGACTCTTCTCATCCCGGCATAGAAGACGACGACGGCGGCTGCGGTAACGATGGAGGCTGCGAGTTTCTCCATGGCATAAACAATGAGAAAACAGGCCGCGTCTGTCATGTCCAGCGGGATGTGGAAAAGGTTCATCGCGATGTATGGGAGGATGTACAGGGGCGTGACGAGGACCGGGGTCACGATGGGATATGCCGGGTAGAGGACATCCCCTTTTGCCATGAATGAGACGATATTTTCCGGCCGGATGAGGGTGGATGCCGCGTTCACCCACGGCACATGGGAGTCAAGGATCACGAACGGGAGCAGGGATGCCCCCAGCGTGTCCGCGCTGTTGATGGTTCGGAAGTTTATGTTGTACATGACGAACACGAAAAAGAAGAGGAAGAGGTACCTGTGGGCAAGGATTGTGGTGCGCACTCTCTCCACAAGACTGCCCCATCCCGATGGCTTCCTTATGAAACTGCCAGCGCCTGAGTCAGGGGGCCTTCCCCCGGTCTTTGCCGGTTCCCGGGTCCTGGGGGCGGTCATGGCACGGATCCGGTCAGCTCCATACGACAAGAAGGAGCCCGCCAATGATTATCAGGGTACCGATGATCCGGGCCATCCCGACGGTTTCGTGGAGGAGGAACTTCGAGAGCAGGAGCACGATGATAAAGGTCAGGGCGATAAACGGATACACGTAACTCAGGTCTTTCCGGGAGAGGGCGATCAGCCAGAAAACCGTCGAAAGCCCGTACATGCAGAGTCCCAGGATGACAAGCGGGGCTGAAAACATCGACAGGATCGTCGGCAAAGAGATTGAATCGATCGCGCCCACCGCATTCATGCCCATCTTCCAGAAGACCTGTCCCAGCGATGCGCAGATGATTCCTGCAAGGATAATGACGAGTACGTTCATCTTTCCCTCCGTGTGGTTCACCTGTTCCATAGAACAACGATACCGGTTTTACGATAACTTTTCCTCAAGGCGGTCCAGTTTTTTCGTGAGGTAGTCGACAATGAGGCCGATGGATATCAGCTGGATGCCGAGAAGAATGGAAAATACCGCGATGAGGGGGTAGTATTCGTTGACCAGGTAGTAAACGGTGAACCGTTCATACAGGGCGACCAGGCCGAACCCGAGGCCGAGGAGAATAAAGATGGCGCTCGGGAACATGATCATCTTTCCCAGCGGAGAGGTCTCGTTCCACGCGACGGTAAGAAGCCCGAAGAACATCTTGAACCCGTCCCGTACCGGCCGTAGCTTGGAGATGCCGACACGTTCCCGGTACTCTATGGGAACCTCCGCGATCTTGTACCCCAGTTTCGCAGCCCGTACCGTCATTTTTGTCTCGAATTCAAGGCTTTTTGCATCGACATCGAATTTCGCAAACATCTCCCTGCGGAATGCGCGGAATCCGGTCTGGCTGTCCACGATGGTCTTCCCGCTGATATAGGCGGCAAGCGACGAGAAGATGAAATTCCCCAGCCTGTTGAAGAGCGGGATATTCTCCGTGCGAATCTGCCGGGATCCAAGGACAAGGTCATATCCGGCTTCAATCTTTTCGAGGAAGTCCGGAATAAACCGGGCGGGGTAGGTGCAATCGGCATCGGTAAAGATCACGATATCGCCGGAGGAATGGGTGACACCGGTTCGCAGGGCGGCAACTTTCCCCCGGTTTTTTTCGTGCCGGAAGAGTCGGACCTTCCCGTCCGTGAGGCTCTCCGCTATCCGGCAGGTGGAATCGGACGATCCATCGTCGACGATGATAATCTCGTCGGCATAGGGTTCGTATTCACTGATGACGGCCTTGAGCGCCTTCTCCTCGTTGAACGCGGGAATGACAAGGGAGATTTTCATCTGATCCATCTCTCCGTTTCTTTGTCGGCAGGTACCATTCTTCTTTTTGTGCGGTTCTTTGTCCGGGCCGTTTTACCTTCAGCAGTGGTCCGGCTCTCCCCGGGGAGGGATTCCCGCGGGATAATTGTCCTCATACCACGCGATGGTCCGCTGCAGGCCTTCGCTAAACGGCATGGAAGCGACAAACCCGAACTCGTGCTTCGCCCGGGTGATATCGAGACAGCGGCGTGGCTGCCCGTCCGGTTTTGTCGTATCCCAGTGCACCTCCCCGGTATACCCGGTCAGGTCGCGGATGAGGGCAACGAGGTCGCGGATCGAGATCTCCATTCCTGACCCGAGATTTACCGGGTCAGGCTTGTTGTACCGTTCCGCGGCGAGGACGAGGCCGCGGGCAGCATCGGTGACGTAGAGGAATTCCCGTGAAGCCGCTCCCGTCCCCCAGACGTCGACAACCGGGGCATGTGCCCGCTTCGCATCGGTGAATTTTTTAATGAGTGCCGGGATCACGTGCGAGCTTGCCGGGTCAAAGTTATCGCCGGGCCCGTACAGGTTGACCGGCAGGAGGTAGATTGCATTGAACCCGTACTCCTGCCGGTACGCCTGCGCCTGGACGAGGAGCATCTTCTTCGCAAGCCCGTACGGCGCATTGGTCTCTTCGGGATACCCCTTCCAGAGATCTTCCTCCCTGAACGGTACGGGCGTGAACTTCGGGTAGGCGCAGATCGTTCCGACAACCACACACTTCCCGACGTTCTCCCGGTATGCCGCCTCGATCATCTGGATCCCCATGATCGCGTTGTCGAAGAAAAGCTGCGCGGGGCAGGCCTGGTTGTACCCGATCCCCCCGACCCGGGCGGCGAGGTGGATGACCACATCCATGTCTTTGACGACCCGGGTGCAGTTCTCCGGCTTCCGCAGGTCGATCTCCCGGCTCCGGGGAACCCTGATATCGTGGCGCTCAACCCCGCTCCGGACAAGTTCGGTAACGACCTGCGAACCGAAGAAACCTGCTCCGCCGGTCACGAGGACTTTTTTCCCGGATAAGTATGTCATGGCCTGTCCTTTTGTTGTCAAAAGATTTTTTTCGCAGATCTTCCCACGGGGGGCCGGCGGGCTGTTTCGTCAGTCGTTCTTCCACCACCGGTGCGGGAACTTCTTCTTCAGGATGGCATCCCCCTTCCCGATGGACTTCAGCCCGGCAGCCCGCATATCTGCATCCACCATGATTTTTACGAGATCGGCGAACCTGACGGATGGTTTCCACTTCAGTTCCCGACCGGACTTTCCCGCATCCGCGATCAGGACCTCGACTTCCGTGGGCCGGAAATATTTCGGGTCGATCCTGACATGCTCGTCCACGTCGAGCCCTGCATAGGCAAAGGACTCGTGCAGGAACTCGCGGACGGAGTGCGTCTCCCCCGTGCCGATCACGAAGTCACCGGCCTCCTTGTGCTGGAGGATCCGCCACATGCATTCCACGTATTCCGGGGAGAACCCCCAGTCGCGTTTTGCGTCGAGGTTCCCGAGATACAGGTACTTCTCCTTCCCCGAGAGGATCCGGGCAATCGCACGGGTGATCTTCCGGGTCACAAATGTCTCGCCCCGCCGCGGGGACTCGTGGTTGAAGAGGATCCCGTTCGAGGCAAACATGTTGTATCCTTCGCGGTAGTTGCGCGCCATCCAGTAGGAGTAGACCTTGGCACAGGCATAGGGGCTGCGCGGGTGGAAGCCGGTCTCTTCGCTCTGGGGCGGGGCAGCAGCGCCGAACATTTCGCTCGAGGAGGCCTGGTAGAATTTCACGGGATTGTTGCTCCGGCGGATCGCCTCGAGGAGCCGGGTGGTCCCGAGCGCCGTGACATTTCCGGTGTACTCCGGGGTATCGAAACTGACCCGGACATGGCTCTGCGCCCCGAGGTGGTAGATCTCGTCGGGCCGGATGTTGTACATCACGTTTGCGATCTGTTCGGAGTCGGAGAGATCGCCGTAGTGCAGGAAGAGTTTCGCATCAGGGTCGTGGGGATCGACATAAATGGGATCGATCCGGCTCGTGTTGAAGGTGGATGAGCGCCGGATCAGCCCGTGGACCTCGTATCGCTTGGAGAGCAGGAGTTCCGCGAGGTACGACCCGTCCTGCCCGGTGATGCCGGTGATGAAAGCTTTCTTCGTCATTCGTATCGTGCGCAGTTATAGTATAAATCCGGTCTAATTTCAAGGTATGGATGCCGGCGGGGAGAAAAACGTAACGGGATGCGCACGGGAATGGAGAAATGGCGACAAAAAACGTACAAGCCCCAGCCGTGAGTTGAACACGGGACCTGCTGATTACAAGTCAGCCGCTCTGCCGGGCTAAGCCACTGGGGCGCCATAGAAGGTTGACGTTTGTGGCTAAAAAAGGTGGTGCCACGTTCAGCCGGAAGCAGAGTGCGGAGCGGGGCACGGGCGGATGGATAAGCCGGGCGTGATGTGCCGGGGGGATGGACATCCCCCTTGCAAACCCTGAATATCTCCGGTGCGAGAAGTACGTAGAGCATGGCGCAGCTGACCGTTGACATCGGGGGGCGCCCGGGGCTCGACTGCCGCGGGTTCTGCGAGTACTGCTATTTCAAAAGGGTCCGGTCCTCCCGTGCCTTCGGCTGTCGCTACTGCCTGCCCTTCAAGACCGGTTGCGACTACTGCACGAAAGGTGTCCGGGAAGGGTATGCGGGTTTTAAGGATCTCCGGGATATCGCCGACGATACCCTCGGCACCCTCCAGTCCATGACCGGGGAGATCTCCCGGGTCACGATCAGCGGCGGGGGGGACCCGAGCTGCTACCCGGACTTCGCAGGGCTTGTCGGGCTGCTCGGGAGCATGGAAGCCCCGCTCCATATCGGGTACACGAGCGGCAAGGGATTCGATGATGCCGGTGTCGCCGGGCTTTTGATCGACAAGGGTCTCTCCGAGCTCTCCTTTACGGTCTTTGCGGCAGATGAGAAACTCCGGAAACGGTACATGCATGATCCCACGCCGGACATCTCGCTCTCCATCCTCGAGCATCTCTGCGGGGAGTGCGATGTGTATGCCGCGGCGGTCATCCTCCCGGGGATCAACGACGGGCCGGTCCTAGAGAAGACCTGTGAATGGCTTGATGAGCGGGGCGCAAAAGGCCTCATCGTCATGCGGTTTGCCAACACCACCCGGCAGGGGCTGATCCTCGGCAACGCCCCCGTCATCAAAGGCCAGAGGGTGCACTCCCCGGAAGAATTCCGGGACATCGTCACCGATCTCTCGGACCGGTTCTCGCTGAAGATTTCAGGAACTCCGCTCTGGGACCCGTCGATCGGCTCGCCGTTTGCGCTCCTGAGTGAACCTGAACTTCTTGGAAAACTCCCCCGGGTAACCGGGCGGGCCTCGGTCATCACCGGTTCCATCGCAGCCCCGTTCATCGAAAAAGTTCTCCGGTTAAGGGATTCCGGTATACCGGTTGTCCCCGTTGCAAAAGAGATCGCATGCCTGATCACGGCAGATGACCTTGAAGAACTCGATCCCGCCGATCTCGAACCGGTTGTGATCCTCCCCGGCCGTGCCTTTGTCCACCTGAAAGATGCGGAAAAGATCCTGGGCAGGGACGGGAAGGACCGGACGGTCATCTACGGCCCGGAGACCCTGACGGCGGATGCCGAGACAAGCATGGGCATGACGCGGGAGCAGGTCCTCGCGATGGAACTTGACGGGTTTTCAGCCCTGATCCGGCTGATCAACCAGTACGGGGGATAATTCATCGGAAACTTTCCCGCTCCTGCCGTACCTGCGGCAGGTCGATTTTAAAATCGCAAAAAAAATTCAGATTAATGCGGCAGTGATGCCGATGACACCGGACTGGATGATGACCGCAACGGCGATGATGACGCCGGCCATCTCGAGTGCAACTGCAACGTTGCCCTTCCTGAGCTCTTCGAATTCGTCGATGTCCTTGGTCAGCTTGTCAAGGATGTTGAGTGCGAGGTAGATCGCAACGATTGCGAGAATGATGCCGAGGATCAGCTGGATGAAGGCCGCCCCGATCGCAAGCATGCCGTCAAGGGTGAAGAACCCGACTGCTGCTGCCGTCCCGATACCGAGAGAGAGTCCCTGCACACCAGACTGCACGACGACAGCTATCGCGATGAAAACTGCCGCGACGACGATGCCGACTGCGGCGTTCCCTTTGGCGATCTCCTTCTCTTCGTCCATTCCCTTGGTGATCTTGCCAAGCGTCGAGAAGCCGATGTACAGCGCAATGACGGCGAAGATAATGGCAATGATCAGCTGAACAATACCAACAACTGCATTCACAAGAAGCATATATTCACCTCGTAAGGCTGTACAACTATTCACGGTCGCATTGATAAATATATCGGCAATTTGCGGAATAAACGAGAAAACAGGTCGGAATTGCCGTAAATACCCTGTTTCTGTGAAGATCGATGCCGGGGCCTTCCATGAACGGATCCCTGGTAAAAAAATGCGGAAACGAGGAGAACGCGGCTCAATAAGAAAAGGAGATCAACGGGATTGGCGAGACCTGATCTTTTTATTGATTTTGGGAAAAAGAATGCTGCGGGTGGGTTACGATCCCACGATCTCCAGATCTCTCAGGCCGAACGAGAACAACTGTCCCGTTCCAAAACATATGAGTCTGGCGCCCTGACCAGCTAGGCCACCGCAGCGCGCAAATATGCAGAATAACAAGGAGGTAAAAACTATTAAACGTTCTGTTCGCCCTTTCCGACGAACATATCAGTTCTGTTTTCCCTGAATGTACGTATTGAGCGCCGCCGTGATTGCGGCGACTTTCTTCTCCTTCCCGAAGGAGCCGGCGAGGGTCTGCATCCGGATCTCCTCATCGCGCTGGTACCGTTCGAGCGTCTTTGCGATATGTTCTTCCTGCAGGAAATGGGTATGGGTATTCCCGGCGATATACTCGGGATTGTTCATGATCGCATAGTGGAGGGGAAGTGTCGTCTTCACTCCAAGGATGACGTACTCGGAGATGGCCCGGCGCATCCGCCGGATCGCCATGGGGCGGGTCGCGCTCCAGGCGCAGAGTTTTGCGATCATGGAGTCGTAGTTGGGGGGAATTGCATAGCCCATGTGGATACCGGAGTCGAGCCGGATCCCCGGACCCCCGGGGGACCGGTAGCGCCGGATCTTCCCGGGGTCCGCGGCAAAGTTGTTGAGTGGGTCCTCGGCATTGATCCGGCACTCGATCGCGTGCCCGCGGAGGGTGACATCGTCCTGGCTAAAGGCGATCTCCTGCCCGGCAGCAATAGCGAGCTGCTGGTGGACGATGTCGATCCCGGTCACCATCTCGGTGATGGTGTGTTCGACCTGCAGCCGGGTGTTCATCTCCATGAAGTAGTAGTCTTTCCCGTCATAGAGGAATTCGACGGTGCCGGCATTGGTGTACCCGGATACTTCCGCAACCGTAAGTGCCGATCCCGCCATTTTTTGGCGGAGTTCCGGGGTCATGACCGGGCAGGGGGACTCCTCGACCAGTTTCTGGTGGCGCCGCTGGATGGAGCATTCTCTCTCGTAGAGGTGGATGCGGTTCCCGTGCCCGTCCGCAAGGACCTGGAACTCGATATGCCGGGGCTTGGTCAGGTACTTCTCCAGAAAGACGGTCGGATCCCCGAACGCGCTTTTTGCCGTCCGCATCCCTTTTTCCAGCGCATCCGAGAGGGCTTTTTCATCCGGCACGATCTGCATGCCGATGCCACCTCCCCCGGCGCTCGCTTTAACGATAACGGGATAGCCGATCCGTTCCGCAGCGGAGAGTGCAGCTTCCGGAGATGAGACCCCCTCCGGGGTGTAGGGAAGGACCGGCACACCGGCTCCCTCCATCATGTGCTTGCTGCCGAGCTTGGACCCCATGATCCCGATGGTCTTTGACGAGGGCCCGATAAAGACGATCCCCTCCTTCTCGCAGAGGCCGGCAAATTTCGGGTTCTCGGCAAGGAACCCGTACCCCGGGTGGACCGCTTCTGCGCCGGACTTGTGGACGATGTCCACGATCCGGTCCATGTTCAGGTAACTCTTCGCCGGGTGCGCCTCGCCGACGTTGAATGCTTCGCCGGCATACTTGACATGGAGGGCGTTCTCGTCCGCGTCGGAATAGATGGCAACCGTCTCGATGTCCAGTTCTCTGCATGCCCGCATGATGCGGATCGCGATCTCCCCGCGGTTGGCAACCAGGATCTTCTCGAAATACCTCATTGCACCACCAGGAGGACATCCCCGTTCTGGACGACGTCACCGGCGTCAACGAAGATATCTGAAACCTGGCCGTCGGAAGGGCTGTGGATGGGATTCTCCATCTTCATGGCTTCGATGACAAGCAGGGTGTCGCCTTTCTTCACCGTCGCCCCCCGCCCAACCAGCACCTTGAGGACCATGCCCTGCATGTTGCTCCGGATACCGCCAGCGACATCGCCGCGCGGAATCTTCCGGGGGGTTGCACTCGCAACTTCTACCCTGCTCCCGCCAACCGAAACGATACGGACCGAGAAGATCTCCCCGTCGACCTCGACCTCCATCTGGTCGGGGATCGCTTCTGCGGATTTTGTCGCGGGCTGTTTCTGGACAAGCTCTTCCGGCTTCTTCTCCCCCCGGAGGAACGCGGGAGCGATCGCAGGATACAGGATGTAAGTCAGGATATCCTCCTCCTTCTTTACGAGCCCTGCTTTTTCCGCTTCCGCCTTCATCTTTCCGTACGCGGGTTCGAGAAGGTCGGCCGGCCGGACGGAGATGACGTCGTCATTCCCGATAATCAGAGTCCGGATCTCCCCCTTCACCGGTGCCGGTGATTTCCCGTACAGGCCATGGACGTAGTCCTTGACCTCCTTGGTCACGTTCCGGTATCGCTCCCCCGCGACAAGCACGTTGAGGACCGCCTGCGTGCCGACGATCTGGCTTGTCGGCGTGACCAGCGGCGGGTACCCGAGGTCTTCCCGTACGCGCGGGACCTCGGCAAAGACGTCATCCAGCCGGTTCAGGGCATCCTGTTCCCTGAGCTGGGAGACGAGGTTCGAGATCATCCCGCCCGGTAGCTGGTAGATGAGCACATCGGAATCGACCCTCTCTGAGATCGGGTCCGTAAGACAGTGATACTTCTCCCGGATGCCGAGGCAGAGGTTCCTGACCTCCCGCAGCCGGATAAGGTCGATGCCCGTCTCGCGGGGCGTCCCTTTGAGCGAAGCGACAACACTCTCGGTCGGGGGCTGGGAGGTGCCCATGGCAAACGGCGACATCGCGGTATCGAGGATGTCGACCCCGGCCTCAACTGCCGCCTGATAACTCATCGGTGCGATCCCGCTCGTGCAATGGCTGTGCAGATCAACCCTGATGTCAACCGCCTTCTTGATGCCCGATATGAGCTCACGTGCCGCTTCGGGCATGATGAGTCCCGCCATGTCCTTGATGCAGATGGAGTCGCAGTCAAGTGCGTAGAGCTCTTTTGCCATCTCGATGAACGACGGGATGCTGTGGACCGGGCTCGTCGTGTAACAGATCGCGCCCTGCAGGTGGGCGCCGGCCTTCTTGACCTGCTCCATGGAGCGCTTCATGTTCCGGATATCGTTGAGGGCGTCGAAAACACGGAAGATGTCGACGCCGTTCTTGTGGGCGAGCGCGACGAACCTGTCGACAACATCGTCAGGATAATGGCGGTACCCGACGAGGTTCTGGCCGCGCAGCAGCATCTGGATTGGAGTATGCGGGAGCTCGGCCTTGAGTGCGCGGAGCCGGTCCCACGGGTCGTCGTTCAGGTACCGGATACAGGTATCGAAGGTTGCGCCCCCCCAGGCCTCGACCGAAAAGAACCCGCACCGGTCGATCGCCGTTGCGAGCGGGACCATGTCTGCAGTCCGGAGCCGGGTTGCGATCAGGGACTGGTGGGCATCCCGCAGGGTTGTATCGGTGATGAGGACGTTATGGTGGTGGGAAGCACGCATTTTTTATGCTCCGGAGCTCGGACGCGATCGGATCAAGCCTCACAAAACTTCAATTCGAGAGTATAAAAAATTCACCAACGTGTAAGCGAAAAGATGCATACCGCGACAGCGGCGATGCAGGAGATGACGTCGTTATGCGACGGATGGAAGCGCGGGCAGAGTGACCCTCCCCGGCGGTACCCCCTGACTGCGAGGAGTTCCCCGGTATCCCGCGCACGGTCAAGAGCGCTGCGCGTAAGGAAGGTGCCGGCAGCAGGCAGCCGGGAGAAGGTGAGGCCCGTTCCCTTGATCGCCCACGCAGTCTGCATCCGGCCGAGGTCGGCGAGCAGCGACGAGAAAGCCTGCAGGGAGAGTTCTGCGACGAGCCCGAGCTCGAACCCGTACCGGTTGCCAAAAGCCCACACCGCGAGTTCCATGATCTCCCCGGGCTTGTATTCCGACCAGAGCCAGGCGGCAATCAGCATAACAGCGATCATCCTGATGCCATAGGAGATCCCGGTCCCCTGCAACAATACGAGAATGAGCGAGACGACGGCGATGAGCGAGAGGGACCCGATGATGAAGGAACGTTTCGGGACGTCCGCAAACCTCCGGGTAAAGATGAGCCACCAGACGATGATAAAAAGTGCCCCCGTGAGCGAAAAGAACGCGGTGAACGAGAGGCATACTCCTGTTACCGTCCGGAACCGGATATCGTTCATGCAGTTCTCCCGCCCGGCTTGTCCGATCCTCCCGGTGGTTCACCACATTGCCCCGGCCCCCGGTACCGCAGCTGCCCGCCCGTTATCTCCCACGAATGGTCGATGCGGGGGAGGAACTCCTCCTCGTGGGTGAAGAGGATGACAATCTCCGCCTTCCCTGGTAAGAGCCTGCTGCACAGGTTCTCTTTCTGACGGCAGTCGAGTGCCGCAAAAGGTTCGTCGAGGAGCAGGAGGTCGCACGGTTTCGCAAGGACGCAGGCGAGGTGGAGCCGTTTCAGTTCCCCCCTGCTGAGGGAGAAGGGATCGCGACAGGGCTCATTGCCGAATCCCGCCCCCGTAAGAACGGGCCCCGGATCAATCCCCCACGAGGCGCACTCCCCGGCAAGCGTTGCCTCGGTGACATGGTATTCGGGAAACTGCAGCGAGAGAACGGTTCTCCCGATCCCATCCCGGGAAATCGTGCCTGCAGAAGGTTCAAGGAGCCCGGCCATGAGCAGGGCGAGCGTCGATTTCCCGCTCCCGACCGCACCGCCCACCCGGTGGATGCCGTGGGGAAATGTCCCCGACGCGGCGAGCGAGAACCGGCCCCGCCTGACCTCTGCGGATTCCAGCCGGAGTATCACGAGGTTTTCCTCCACGAACGCGGGTAGAACACGGTGGATTCAAGGCAGGAGAAGACTTCCTCCGGCGACCCGGCCCGTGCAACGCGCCCTCTTTCGAGGAAGATGACAAAATCTGCCGATGCTGCCGTCTCCATCCACTGGGTGCACCGGATAATATATCCCGCACCGCAGGAACGGAGTATCCCGTCAACCTGCCGGCACCGCACGGGATCGAGGTGGGAGTCGTATTCATCGAGGACGAGGAGGTTCGGGCGGTGCACGAGGGCTGCGGCAAGGGCGGTAACCGCCTTCTCGCCCCCCGAGAGATCCCGGGCCGGACGGTCGAGGAGAGGGCTGATCCCCGTCATAGCCGCGATTCGCTGTACACAGCGTTCAGTAGCATCGCAGGGGAAGTTGCGGAAACGGAGCGGCGATGCGATCTCGTCGGAGACCGTAGAGAAGAGGAGGTTCCGGTCAGGGTGCTCGTGGACGTAGCCGACCTCCGACCAGCGCGGAGAAATCCCGTCAACGGTAACCGTGCCGGATTCCGGCTCCTCGATGCCGGCGATTATCCGCAGCAGGGTTGTCTTTCCGCTCCCGTTCTCCCCAATCACGGCGGTTATGCCCGGTGGGATTGCGAGATGGCCGATGCTGAGTGCCCGGTGCCGGAGCCCGCTGACGGCGATCACGGGAGTCTCCCCCCGATCCGCCATGCAGCGAATGCCTTGACACCGTCACCGGGAATGAACGGGAGCACGCCAAGGGTAACTGCAGGGACAAGCGTAAGCCCGGTGGAGAACATCAGCCACGCGATCCCGCAGGTATAGATGGCGAGGGTTGCTGCCACGATCCCGGCTACCCGGATTCCTGCAGACCGGTGTTCGTACGCGAGGCCGGCAAAGAGCGCTGCGGGAATAAATCCCAGCAGGTATCCTCCGGTCGGTCCGAGCAGAACGCCGATCCCGGCGACCCCGTTATGGAAGAGCGGGAGCCCGAGTGCCCCCAGCAGGAGATAGAGAGAGACGGGGATGACTGCGTACCGGTGCAACACCGCCGCCGCGAGGAGGACAAAGAGGGTCTGGAGTGTCAGGGGAACGGGAAAGAACGGGATCGAGATCCAGCTCCCGAGCGCAATCAGGCCAATAAAAGCGGCGGTTCCGGCGATGAGCCGGGCCCGGGCCAGATCCCCGAACATCGTCAACCATAATATTTTTTCAGGTTGACGATAAAAACGTGGCGGAGGTCGTAATTCCCATAAAGCATGAAGCCCGCCAGGGAGGTGGGACGTTTTATGGGATGTATTCGATCTTCCTATGGCCGGTTGCCTTTGAAGATGGGGAAATTCAACCAAAGGAGAGCGTTGAATGCCTTAAAAAAAGATTTGATAGGGTACCGGTAAAGAATTGTTCCAGGTACAGGGTTATCACGCGCATCGGAGGAGGATTCCCGACATTGCCGGGGGTGTTTTTTTTCAAAATCCTGAACAGGAATCACCCGGCGATTTCCCCTGCGGGATTGAGCGGCTTTTCCAAAGAACGCCCGGAATTTACCAGGCACGAACGAGTTTAGGCGGGAGGGTTTGCGTCCGGCACCTTTCACCGCTGGATACAATCCCCGGAGATGACCCGCTCGATCCGGCCGTTGTCCTTCCGGACGAGGAGCGCGCCAAATTCGTCGATATCGATCGCCTCTCCTTCGAAACTGTTCCTCATCGTGTGGATCTGCACATGGTGTTCCAGCGTCAGGGAAAGACTCTTCCATTCCCGCAGGATGGTCTCGTACTCCCCGCTCTCGATGAGCAGGTACCGGTTCTCGAATTCACGGAGGAAACGGGCAAGAAGGGCAGTCCGGTCCACCTCTTTTCCGATCTCATGGCAGATGGACGTGATGGTTGCGCGGAGTTCGGGCGCAAACCGGGTGACCGGGACATTGACATCGATCCCGATCGAGAGGAGGCAGTGGTGGATCCGGTCGGCTTCCGCGGAGAGTTCGAGGTGGAGGCCCGCGATCTTCTTGCCACCGACAAAGATGTCGTTGGGCCATTTGATGAGGGCACCCAGGTCGTATTCCTTCCGGATCGATTTTGCGACGGCGATGGATCCTGCCATCGTGACCATGAAGACCCGGTCGATGGGGATCTTCGGCTTTAAGAGAATCGTGACCCAGATCCCGCCGGCTGGGGAGACCCATGCCCGCCCGAGCCTCCCCATCCCACCGGTCTGCTCCTCGGCGATGATGACCAGCCCGTTGTTCTTCTCCCCGTCCCCTTCGGAACCGATCTCCTTTCCGATCCAGATGGTGGAGGGCGTGTTCTCGAAGTACCGCATCTTCTTCCCGATAAACCGGGTCTTCAGTTTCTTCTGGACCTCGTAAGGGAGAAGCCTGCCGCTCTTCTTGACGAGCTTGTAGCCCTCTTTCTGGGACGAGGAGATCCCGTACCCGAGCGCCCGCAGTTCGTTGATTTGTTTCCAGACTGCCGAGCGGGTAATCTTCAGTTCGGCGCTGATATCCTCTCCGGAGACGGGGCGCTCCTCTCGTTCGAGGATCGAAAGCACCTTAAAAACGGAGTCCGGCATGGCAGTTCACCGTTTTGCACCGACCGTCTCACCGGGCAGGGGGCAGGGGTCTTTCCCGCAGACCTGCTTAAGGATCGCCGACTGGTGTTCCATCAGGGTTGCGAGATCGAAGATCCCGGTGATGTCGACCACCCCGATCGCGCCGATTGCGTTCCCGTCGGAATCCCGGAGGGGGGCAACCCGGACCGGCACTCCCCTGTACGGCCCGGAAGAAGGGGTCACTTTCATCAGCTGGTTCGTACGGATCGCTTCTTCGAGTACCGGTCCCGTGTAGGCACGATCCACGATCCTTCCCTCCTCGACGCGGATCCCCGGCCGGTTCTTCGACCGTGCGGTCACCGGCAGGCGGCTGACGAGATCGTGAATGGCAAGGACGAACGGTTCGAGATCCGCTGCCTCCGCGTCCTCGGACAGGCCATATCGGTGCATCGGGTAAAACCTCATACTCTGGTCAATGTCAATCTAAAATAAGGTTTGTGTTCCCGCAGCGCAGAACGCCGCGATGAACGCGCGGGACGGGTATTCGTGGATGCTGGTTACGATCACCCTCCCCGCGCCAACCTGCCGATCGATGAGGACTGCGCCGTCGCTGCAGGAGAGAACAGCAGTCCCGCACTCAAAGGGGTTGCTGAAAATCCCGTCGCACTCGATGCACCCCGCATCGTAATCCGCAAGAATCGCCCCAGCGGGATTTCCGTCGCCGAAGGTAACGGAACGCGGCCGGTAATCGTGGCAATACTGCAGGGGGAACGGGAGCCAGTCATACGCATCAGCCCTGTCGATGGCTGCCCCGAAGACGAGGAGGTTGCCCCCCTTTTCCACAAAACGTCCGATCCGCGGGGCGGACGCCCTGAGCCCCGGCAGCACCCGCGAGTACTTCGGGTTGGCAAATCCTGTCGGGATGATCAGGCAGTTGAACGTGCCCCGGAAGAACGGGGCGGCGAGCATGTGGGGGGTCACCAGTTCGCAGGCGATCCCGCACTCCTCGAGATACCTGCAGAAGTGCTGAGAGGTCTCCCAGACGAATCCCGCCCGGCAGCTCACCCCTTGATCACCCCGACTGGATCCAGCCGGGCCACGAGCCGGGAGATTCCCGCCTCGTGGACGACACGGACGACCTCGGAACTCGGCTTGTACACGTCCGGGGCTTCATCGGAGATCGCCGCCTCGTTGGGCGCCCGGACATAGATGCCCTGCCGGGCGAGGTTCTCGGCAATCTCTTTCCCGGAGATTTTTTTCTTTGCCTGCGACCGGCTCATGACCCGGCCGGCCCCATGGCAGGTGCTGCCGAAGGTCTTCTCCATCGCCCCCCGGGTCCCCTTCAGGACAAACGAGGGCGTCCCCATGCTGCCGGGAATGATGACCGGCTGCCCGATGGAGGAAAGATCCGCGGGGATGTCCGGGCAGCCCGGGCCGAACGCCCGCGTGGCGCCTTTGCGGTGGACACAGACCATCCGCTTCTTCTTATCGACCGTGTGCTCCTCGATCTTCGCGACATTGTGGGCGACGTCGTAGATGAGCGGTATCTCCTCGTGGGGGATCCGGAACAGCTTTTTAAAGACGTTGCGTGCGGCATGCGTGATCACCTGGCGGTTCGCCCACGCGTAATTTGCGGACGCTGCCATTGCCCCAAAATATGCCGTTCCCTCCGGGGAACCGATCGGTGCACAGGCGAGCTGGCGGTCGGGGAGCCGGATATGGTATTTCCTGGTAGATTCTTCGAGAATTTTGATGTGATCCGTGCAGACCTGGTGGCCGAGCCCCCGCGAGCCGCAGTGGATCATACAGCAGACCTGCCCTTCAGCAAGACCGAAGGCCTTTGCCGCCTCAGGATCGTAGATCTCCCGCACGACCTGGATCTCGAGGAAATGATTCCCGGACCCGAGGGTCCCCCCCTGGGGCACCCCCCGCTGCCGGGCTTTTCCGGAGACCGCCTTCACATCGGCAGCTTTCATAAACCCGTTCTCCTCGCACCGGACGAGATCGCCGGGGAGCCCGTACCCGGCTTCAACTGCATACCGGGCTCCCTTGATCATCATCCCATCGAGGGTTTTTGCATCCATCCTGAGTGAACTCTTCGCGCCTACCCCGGTCGGGACCGCCTGGTACATCGCATCGATAAGGTCGCGCCTCCCGGCGACGTCCTTCTGCCCGAGGGGGGTTGCGAGGAGCCGGACCCCGCAATTGATATCGAAGCCGACACCGCCGGGGGAGATGACGCCTTCCGTGAGATCGAAGGCAGCCACCCCTCCGATTGGAAAGCCGTACCCCCAGTGGATATCCGGCATTGCAAGGGAGCAGCAGAGGATGCCGGGGAGCGTCGCGACATTCGCGAGCTGCCGGACTGCCCCCTCTTCGAGGATCTCTTCCAGCCGGGCGGAGAGATAGAACTTCCCTGGCACCCGCATGCCCGGCACAAAGCCTATCGGTACCTCCCATTCCAGTTCTCCCTTCTGCACGACACCTGCAAGCATCCTCACACCCCCGTCCCGATCCTATACATCAAATACGATCTCTGCAATATAGCCGTTCGCATCGTTCCGTACGTCAAGTCCCGAGTAGGAGATCCCCTTCACTTCCGTTCCGCCGGAGTGGCGGGCAGGATCGAATACTTCCCCAAAGAGCCTGGCGTGCAGCTTGTTTCCCGTAACGCGGACATCCGCCCGGACAAATACGATCCCCCCGACCTCAGTGAGGAAGAGCACCTCCGAGAGGTAATTGAAGAGGAGCGATGCCGTATCATCCCCGGAGACCCTGACCTCCTTCACGACGAGGGTTTCGCTTCTACCGGCGGTAAATTTGCCATACATCACCTGCATCAGGGCATCGGTGAGGTCCGAGAAGATGCCTTCGAGGGTTTCGGACCTGGCGCGTATCCTTACATCAGCAGTATGGGGGAGCTCGGAGAAGCTCATACATCGGATCCAGCGAACTCAGGATCGTCGTAGAACGGGACCATGTCCGAACGGATGGCGTGCAGGTACCTGGCCTGGTGGATCGAGACGTAGACCATACTCTTCCCGGCCCACAGAATGAGGTCGGAGGATTTCGGGGGTTTTACCTTCACCGGCAGGAGGATTGGACCCCCGCACGATGTGCAGATACGGTAGTCCCCTCCCCGCTTTGCGATATAATCCAGGACCTCGGGTTCGATAATAACATCGCGCAAGACGGAACTCTCATCCAAGCGGGGACACATGATGCTCAATACGTAGGAAATCCGGATTAAAAAAAATGCTGGTACGGTGCCGGAGGCTTATGCTGTGCCTGCGATCCGTACTACGATGTCGACATACTTTTCCTTCAGGTCGTACGTGCTCACGCCTTCGGCATTCCTCGTAATGTGCAGGATGCCGATGCGCGAAGCGATAATCCCTACCATCGAGGCAATCGCATGGAAGGTGACGGCAAACTCCTTCTGGAGTTCTCCGACCATGTCCGCGATCGTCATCGACCTGGCCCGGAGAAAGAGCCGGACCAGTTCGCGCCGAAGGCCGGTCTTGTCCCGCGCGAGGTAGGACCGGAGGCGCGCTTCAATGACCCTTGCGATCTCGTGCGGAGATCTCATAGCTTCACATACGCAACGTTCATTATATAAACGTTTCGGATTCTTTATTCGGGCATTCTCCGTTTCCAGCGTGCGCGGATCCGTGGAACCATGGTGCTGCGCGCCCGGTTTCCTCCTGGATTGTTCCTGGAGTTTCGTTCAGGGACGTTATTTTCCCGCGTGCACGTGCAGTCTTTCCTTCACCGGCGGCAGGGCTGCCGGTGGTTTTTCCTCCGTGAATGCCCGCCCCCGTTCGCGATCGCGGGAAATTCCCCGCGCATGTTGTTTTATAATCGATGGTAAACAGATGTGTAACCTATGGGAATGGTCAAGTACAATATCGAGAAGTACTCCACCGGCCAGCTGATGGCGATCCCGGCCATCCTGCTGGGGCTCTCGCTGGTACTGCTCGCCTTCAACATGGTGTCGACCGGCATGCCGGTCACGCCCGGCATCGAGTATGCCGGGGGATATTCCTATACGGTCGTAACAACCCAGACGGACGACCAGATACGGGCCGTTTTTACCGGATACCCGCTCTCGTCCGTCAAGGAGGGGCCGACCGGGAAGCAGCTGCAGTTCGGGCCGATGGACGAGGCAACGCTTGCCGCACTGAACGGTGTGGTAACACAGAACTACCCGGACCATGAAGCCGTCAGTTCCATCGATGCGACCTTCGGCAGCAGCAACCAGTCGATGGCGGTGCTTGCGCTCATCATCTCCTTCATCGGGATGTCGGTCGTTGTCTTCATCACATTCCGGACGTTTATCCCCTCGATAGCCGTCGTCCTCTCGGCATTTGCGGACATGGCGATGACCGCGGCAGCCATGAATATTGTCGGAATCCAGCTCACGCTCGGGACGACTGCCGCGCTCCTTATGCTGATCGGGTACTCGGTGGACTCTGACATCCTGCTGACCAACCGTGTCCTCAAGCGGCAGGGGAAGCTGCCCGATAAGCTTGCCGGGGCCTTCCATACCGGGATGATCATGACCTCGACGACCTTTGCCGCCATCACCGCAATGTTCCTTGCCTCATGGATCGGCGGGGTTACGATCATGTGGGAGATATCCGCCGTGCTCCTCATCGGGCTTGCTGCCGATGTCCTGAACACGTGGCTCACCAATGCAGCAATCCTGCGCTGGTATGTGCAGAAGGGAGGCGGGAAATGAAGACCGCGGAGATCAAAAAACTCCTCCTTGACTGGAGAGTTGCACTCCTTATCGTACTCATCATCCTCTCCGTCGTTGCCATCTACCCGCACTTCGAGAACGGGAAACTGACGACCAACCTCCAGTACGGCCTCGATCTCCAGAACGGGGCCTGGATCCAGCTGGAGTACCGTGCTGAAGTCATCACCTTCACGACCGACGGATCCATCGACGAGCTGGTCGCGAACCTGTCAAAGAGCCTCGATACGGAAGTCACCGCAATCGATGCTACCCACCTCGAGATCCGGAAGTACTACACGCAGGCTGAGCTGGAACCCTACTTTGCCGCGAACGGTGCGACGATCACTTCCTACCAGCAGGGAGTCTCCAAGAGCACTGCGGAAGAGGTCAAGACCATCCTCGAGAATAAGATCAACACGATGGGAACCAAGGACGCCAAGGTGAACACACTGGCCGGGCTCAACAACGTCGCCCGCTACGTGCGGATCGAGATGGCCGGTGTCAACATGGAGGAAGCCCGGGAGATCGTGGGCAAACAGGGCAAGTTCGAGATCCGGATCCAGACGACCGGCAACGAGACCGATCATGTCCTCTGGGGCGATGCGATAACGAGCGTCGGTACCGAGACGAAGTCCGCAACCGAGGGTAATGTCTGGAGCGTCCCGTTCACCCTGAGCGAGTCAGGGGCAGCGGCGCTCCGCGATGCCGCCATAAAATATGGCGCGACGACGGATCCCGAGAGCCACCACCTCATCATGATCCTGGACAACCAGACGATCTTCGACGCCCCGCTTGCCACATCGGCGGCGGCGAGCCTCGCGACCACCCCCAACCGGCAGTGGCAGGCAACGACCGGCACCGGTGCCGCGGGGCAGGCAGCAGCTGAGACCCTCAAGATCCACCTCCACGCAGGGGCGCTCCCTGTCGACGTGAGGATCGCGGGGAGTGGGACGGTTACGGCCGAGCAGGGCACCCAGAACATGACCACGTCGCTGTTTGCCGGGATCCTCGCCCTGATCACGGTCGGGATCGTCATCTACTTCCGGTACCGCGAGCCGGGCATCGTGCTCCCCATGGTGCTGATCAATGCATCCGAGATGATCATCCTCCTCGGGTTCATCGCGGCGATCCAGTTCCAGATGGACCTGCCGACCATTGCCGGTCTTATCGCGGTTCTGGGGACCGGGATCGACCAGCTGGTGATCATCACGGACGAGATCCTGCACGAGGGGAAAGTGCCCTCGCCAAACCTCTACTTAAAGAGGCTTTCCCGTGCGCTCACGATCATCATTGCTGCGGCTGCGACGGTATTCATCGCGATGGTGCCGCTGATGGTGATGCCGCTTACCACCCTGCAGGGATTTGCGATCATCACCATCATGGGTGTTCTCGTCGGTGTCATCATAACGCGGCCCGCATACGGCAGGATCATCATGTCGATCCTCTCGAAATAATTGCATACCTTTATCCCTTTTTTTACCAACAACTCTTCCGGAGTGCGGAATGACAAAACCGGTACTGTATGACTTTTTTGCAACGTGGTGCGGCCCCTGCAGGATGCAGACCCCGATCATCGAAGACCTCCACAAGAAGATGGGGGACACCGTTGATTTCCAGAAGATCGACGTCGACCAGCACATGGACCTTGCCGGGAAGTACGGGATTTCCGTTGTGCCGACCCTCATCATCGAGAAGGACGGGAAGGTTGTCCACCGGCTGGAAGGCGTGACCGATGCGGTGACCCTCGAGAAACTCCTGCGCCCGCTGGTGGGATAATTGAAGATCGGCATCGTTGGCGGGACCGGTGATATCGGCGAGGGGATGGCGATGCGCCTTGCCCCCCGGTACGAGGTCATCGTCGGTTCCCGCGAGAAGGAGAAGGCGGAGCAGAGCTGCGCAGCCTCCATCGATCTTTTGAAGAAGCGGGGGCAGACCTGTTTCCTGAAGGGAGTCTCGAACCAGGAGGCGATCGATGGTGCAGACATCGTGATCCTTGCCATCCCATTCAAGCACCTAGCCGCGACGATTGCAACCCTGCACGGGTTCGAGAATAAGATCGTGGTGAGCCCGGTCAACCCGATGGAAAAGAGGGACTATTTCGTCTTTGTCCCGCCACCGGAAGGCTCCGCGGCGCTTCTTGTAAAAAAGATGCTCCCGGCGAGCGCCAGGGTCTGCTCCGCCTTCAACGTCATCGCTGCCAACAAATGGCGGGCGCTCGACGAGGAACTGCACTACGCTGTTCCGGTCTGCGGGGATGATGCGGACGCCAAGCGGCAGGTGATGGAGATCGTGAACTCGACCTCGAAGCTGCAGGCGTTCGATGGCGGCCCGCTCGCCGTCTCAGCGATGGTGGAGTCGCTCACCCCGCTCCTCCTCAACATCGCGCGGTACAACAAGATGCGGGACGTCGGGATCCAGTTCAAGTGATCCGTGCCCTCATCGTTCTTTTCCATGTTGCCCGAAACTGAAGGGAATGCCCGAATGGCTGCGGATGATTTTGCCCGGATCGGGAGACGGCTCGTTGCCGAGCACCTTGTCGGGGCGAATTTCGGCAACCTGAGCGTGTGCGAGGGCGGTTCCGGCTTTCTCATCAAGCGTACCGGAGCCTATCTCGACGAACCGGGTGAACCGGTCTTCGTCCCTTTTTCCGGTGATGTGCCGAAGGAGGCTTCCAGCGAGTACCGGGTGCACCGGGATATCTACCTGATGACCCCGTTCCGGGCAATCGTGCATGCCCATCCCCCCTATGCCGTTGCCGCTTCGCTCCGGCTGGAGGAGATTATCCCGCTTGATTCCGAGGGGAAGATGTTCTGCCCGAGGATCCCGGTCGTTACCGGCGAACCGGGCACGGACGAGCTCGCCCGGAATGTCGCCGACGGGCTTGCCGGTGCGCCGGTTGTTATCGCGCGGGGTCACGGCACGTTTGCCGGGGGAAAGGATCTCGACCAGGCGTATGCATTCACGTCCCTTGCGGAGCATGCCTGCCGGGTGATCGCGTTTTTGCGGTATTTCGAAAAAGAGTGAAGTGTTGAAACGGGAGGATCCCGGATTATTTACTGAAACAAAATCAGATCCCAGTTGGAATCCGGCGGGGATCCTATTTCTGCTGTTTTGGCGGCTGCAGCAATTGTATCTCCCGGATGATCTCCCGGTGAAAGACCAGCAGCATATCCGAGATCATGCCGAACATGAAGATCTCGACACCGACGACAATCAGCAGGACGGTCAAGATGGTCAGCGGGATGTGCTCGATGTTCTGCATCCACTGGAGGACAACGTAGATCCCGATCAGCATCCCGAGAATACTCGTAAAGACACCCATCAGGCCGAAGTAGAACATCGGGTTGTTGACCCGCGCCAGCCGGTAGATGGTGCTCACGATCTTGACCCCGTCGTGGAACGGGGAGAGCTTGGTCGCGGTGCCGGGTCGGCGGAGGTACTTGATGGGAACGACCATGATCCGCTGCCCGTTGCGCACCGCCTCGACCGAGATCTCGGTCTCGATCTCAAAGCCGGTCTCCCTGAGGTGCATCTGCTGGATAGCGAGCCGGGTGAATGCCCGGTAGCCGGAGAGGATGTCGTGGAGGTCCCTGCTATGGGCGATCTTGAAGAGCAGGTTGACCATGTGGTTGCCGAAGAGGTTGAGGCGCGAGAACGAGCCTTCCTCGGCATTGACGAGCCGGTCCCCGATCACCTGGTCGAAGCCGAGGAAGAGGGGGGTGAGCATCTTCTCGGCGTCCCTTGCCGAGTAGGTCCCGTCGCCGTCCAGCATCAGGATGTAGGGCTGTTCGATGATCTCGAAGGCCTCCATGATGGCATTGCCCTTGCCCTTCCCGGACTGCGTCTTGACGAGTGCCCCGGCCTCCCGGGCGCTTTTGACGGTATTGTCTGTACTCTTCCCGTCCATGACGAGGATGTTGTTGTACCCTGCTGCCCTGAACTCCCTCACGACATTTCCGATCGTGAGCTCCTCGTTCAGGGTGGGGATCAGGACACAGACTTCATCTTTGGAAAATTTCATGCTGGTATACTATTTTTTACCTGTCGGTCATAAGTGCTTCTATGCACATCCCCAAGAAGGGGCTGCGGGCGCTGGGAATCGCGGAGAGCTATTCGGGCCGTTCCCGCTCGACCCTTGCGGGCGTCGTGATGCGCAAGGATCGGATCATCGACGGGTTCGCGTTTCACGATGTCACCGTCGGCGGTACGGACGCGACGGATGCGATCCTCGCGATGGTCCGGGACCTGGACCGGCAGGACATCAACGCGATCCTCCTTTCGGGGTGCGTGATCGCGTGGTTCAACGTCCTTGATCCGGACCGGGTCTTCGTTACGACCGGGATCCCCGTGATCTGCGTGACCTATGAGGAGTCTGACGGGCTCTCTTCCGATATCCAACACCATTTCCCGGGCGACGAAGCACGGCTTGCTGCCTACGAGAAGCTCGGGAACAGGATTCCATTCGTCCTTTCCACCGGGCAGACGGTCTTTCTCCGGAGCTGGGGATTATTGGAGGCGGATGCGGCACGGCTCTGCGATGCCTTCACTCTCGAAGGGAAGATCCCCGAGCCGCTCCGGGTCGCCCGGCTCTGCGCCCGGCACCTGCCGCCCTGCCCCGGCTCCTGAAACGCCGTGCAGAGGCGTGCAGGGAGGCGCGGGTTCTTATGCCGGGAACTGCAATTTTTGATCCGGTATTCCGTTCCAGGACAAGGAGTTTACCAAATGGAAGAGAAGAAGAAACCGGCACGCTGGGTCTGTCTCGAATGCCACTACATCTACGACCCGGCAAAAGGCGACAAGACGCAGAACATCCCCCCGGGGACCCCCTTTGAGGCCCTGCCGGACACGTGGCGCTGCCCGGAGTGCAAGATCCTGAAGGTCAAGAAGGGCGTCTTTAAGAAACTTGAAGATTGATTTTCGAATCTCTTTTTTTATCCAACCCTGTAGACATGCCGGGAGATGACTGCGCCGGTGGTCTTGTCGATGATATCGAGCTGAGCGGTATCTCCGGGACGGAACGTCCCGTCCGTGAGATCGATTGCGCTCATCTCGCCCGGCAACCACGTTTCTCCGTCAACACCCGCATACCCGATCCACTGGACCCCGTGATGCACCGTGCTGATGAAATCGTGGCCGTTCAGTGTCTGGATGACGCAGTTCAGGGGTTTGCCGTTCTTAGAGATGGCCGCACTGAGACCGGCATTTTTAAATGTTGTTGTTCCGGCGTTCTTCACGATCAATCGGCTGTCATAGTTCATCGCGCCAGTATAATCGTCGACATGGAATACATTGGTGATGACGAAGACCGCCGGAACCGGGCCGAATTGAAAATCAGGGATCCGGAAACCCAGGCAGATGACGAGGATGAGAACGGCAAGGACGATAACGATCGCCACCATCAGGACGGTTGCGATGGGATCGGATCCGGCATCCTCGCGCTGCATGTACTATGGGGGATTTTTTCCTGAGGGATAAATCTGTGGCGAAATGATTCGCGGGTGAACCAGAGAGGTTCCTGAAGGGTGTCAGGTAAAGAATCGAGAAAAGGGCGTAATGAATCAGACGAACGTATCGAGAATCACCTGGTCCGTCCCTTCCCCGAAGTGCCCGGTGATTACAACATGATTTCGTGCGGCGCTTCCACAGCCTTCCAACGTATATACTGCCCCGACATTGGGTTTTGCGGGACTGGCAGGAACTGTTCCTGATGAAATCAATGTCAGTGGGTTGTCTGTTGTGCCACCGGCTTCTGCCAGGGGATACCATGGATCGCTGGTGCCGATACAATCTCCCCCTGTTGCGTCGTTCCCGGGTGTAGTAATTATTATGTACATTAAGGGACCGTCATCAATCCCTCCGTGATAAACTACCCTCAGATCATCCGCTTCCTGACTTACAGACGCCGTGACAAGCCGGGTTTTCTGCATGTTCACTGGCATACTGAATACGAGTGCAGCGACGACAGCTGCGAGGATGACGGTAATCGCGACCATGAGGATAGTACCGATGACTGGTGAAACAGCATTCTCATTTCTCACAGGGTCCACCCTCATTTGGATCAAGTTTTAGAATCTTTTCCCTTGACTTATATATTAGATTTTGGTAAAGTTAAACTCACATTTCATAATATTTTTTCAATTTTCAAGAGATCAGAAACGATTTTTACCCGACCACGTTCTCTCAAAAGGGTAGGAAACGACCGGGATTGACCGGATCAGACGTACGTATCAAGAACGACGAGCCCGGCACCGTCGACAAAATATGCCGTGACCATGATCCGGTTCATCCCGCCCGGCTTGTCCAGGCTCAGGATCGTGTAATTCCCTGTATCCGCATGGAGGTTGGAGGCCCGGATCTGGTTGTTGACGAAGATCTCGTAGGAATGGACCTTGTCGGTATCCGTCCCGCCCTGCCAGATAACGACGACATCGCTCCCCTGCTGTGTCGCGGTTACTGCAACGTCCCGGGTTTGCAGGTCCTTTGCCGCCATGTTAAATGCGATAGAAGCGACGAGTGCTGCAAGGGCCACACTGATCATAACAAGCAGGATGACACCGATGACCGATGTATCGGCATCTTCTCCTAATACACACTCTGCCTTGCGCATGGTACCACGAAAATCGGATTGTCGGATAAATCTCTCCGCAGTGAACTGTTGTCATGCATTTATATATAAGGATTATGTTATTTTCCGGGCAATTGATTCTGGTATTTTCTTTTTTTAATGCAAGATTTCCAAGATCCTCGGTCTGGCGGAACAGGACGAATGAATCCACGGGATTCCTGCCTTTTTCAGGGAAATTCATGGCTGTCTTCAGGAAAATTCTCCGCACTCCCCCTAGGATTTCAGTAAACCCTCACATCTCCATCACACATTTTTTATTCCCGGGTTAGTTCTTGGATTTCCTCCTGATGCCTTTTAATTTCCCGAAATCTCTTATAGTATACCATCGAAAAAATCAATGTAACCTGAATATTATTCCCGGGTACTTTTCCATGATCCTTGCCGCAATTCCCGCATACAACGAGGAGATCGCAATCGGAAGCGTCGTCCTGCGGGCAAAGAAGCACGCGGACATCGTCCTTGTCATCGATGACGGGAGCTCCGATGCGACGGCTGCTGTCGCAGCGGCAGCCGGCGCATTAGTCCTTCCGCACGAGCGGAACCTCGGGAAAGGCGCGGCGATCCGCGATGCGTTCAACAGGGCGAAGGAGCTGGGTGTTGATATCCTCGTCCTTCTCGATGCCGACGGCCAGCACAACCCGGATGAGATCCCCGATCTCGTCGTCCCGATCCAGGACGGCACCGCCGACATGGTGATCGGGTCCCGGTTCCTGGACAAGAAGAGCGCCATCCCGAAGTACCGCCGTGCCGGGCAGGAAGTCCTCACGGTCCTGACGAACAGGGTCTCGCACTCCAGCGTCACGGATTCCCAGAGCGGTTTCCGGGCGTTTTCGAAGAGAGCGATCCAGTCCCTCTCCCTGCAGGAGGCAGGGATCGGGATCGAGTCCGCCATGCTCCAGGCGGCAAGCGATGCAGGACTCCAGATCGCCGAGGTCCCTGTTAGTTGTCGTTACGATGTCGAACACGCCTCCAAGATGGGGTCGGTACGGCACGGGTTCTCGGTTGTGAATACTTTATTGAAGATTGTGGAGGAGCGGCAGCCGTTGTTGGTGTTCGGTGTGCCGGGGATCGTCCTCTTTCTGATTGGGATGGCACTGGGCTTCTGGGTTGTTGAAGTATTTATCGCGAAAAATGAGCTCGCGATAGGGACGGCTTTGATTGCTGTTTTGATGGTTACGGTTGGTGTTTTTTCAGTATTTGTTGGACTGATGTTGCACTCGATCAGTAATGTATTGAAAAAGGTGCAGCGGTAATTTCGTATATTTTTATCGGGTAATTATTTTTTAAGTTCTACCAAAACTGCGAGGAGACCAAACCGTATCTTTTCTGATCTGATATCATTATGAGGAATTTTTGCATGTAACTGAATCCATTCCTGATCGGGACGTTTATATTCTAATGGGGGTTTTAAAACTGCTGCAGTAATTGAAGAATATAATTCAATCCGAGGGACAAATGTTACCAAGTACTTCCTGCCGACACGCGACAACTCATTGATTATGGGAGCAGGATCCGTAAAGTGCTCAAGGAGGCCATCGGAGTAAACGAGATCAAATGTATTATCTTCGAAGGGAAGACCTTTCAGGATATCCGCTTTTCGAACAGGAACTCCCTTGCTTTGCGTTAATGCCAGTGCCTCATCGCTGGTGTCGACTCCAAGAATATCATAACCTTCAGAATGTAAAAATGAGGTCAGTTTCCCAGTCCCGCATCCTGCGTCAAGGATTCTGGAATTTTTGGATAGATTTAGAGAACGAAGATACCGTGTTACCCCAAGATATGTCGGTGTAAACGTTAACAGATTCATCAGGATTTTATTCTTATTCCAAAAATTGCTCCAAAGCAATCCCTCATCCGGCATTAATCAACATTGAAGGTCTCTTCTAATAGATTTTCCCGGGAAAAGAACCGATTTGATTGCCGTTATTAATCACTTTTTTTTCGTTTTCTTCGGGCCCACCAATACCCGACAAGACTTTTCGCCCCCTGCATTTTCCTTTTCAGATCACCCACGCTCCGGATTGTTACCAGATGGTGGATCCAGATCTCCGGACGGAAATAGAAGTTATCGTACAGAGCAGTATCCACCGTTTTGACAATTGCCTCCCGGGTGAAGTCCGGATAAGATACGACAGTGCTCTGTTCTCCGGCATCAACCCACTCCGGCCAGTCCTTTGCAGTGATGTAATTGTTTTTCTTGCACCAATCGTAGAACTCGGTTCCCGGGTATGGTGTAAGAGCGGAAAATTGTAGAGTATCCGGCTTCAGCTCACGTGCCAACTGGATAGTCTTTTGCGCGGAGGCCGAAGTATCCCCGGGACCCCCAATCATGAAACAACCATGGACATTGATCCCCGCCTTCTTCGTAAGCCGGATGAACTTTCTCATCTGGTCGGTTGTCACGCGCTTATGCACATTTTTCAGGATCTGCTCGTCACCGAATTCAAATCCGACAACAAGCATCCGGCAGCCGGACTCCTTCATCAGGGAGAATAACTCTTCATCATCGATGTCAGCCCGGGAATTTCCCGACCAGCAGATTTTTTTATTGATCCCCCGTGCGATGATCTCGCGGCATATCTCCTTACATCGCTCGATATCAACCGTGAGTGCATCGTCCTCGAACATCACTTCCTTAATGTCCGGGAACTGGTTCAGGTCGGACTCGATCTCATCGACGACATTTTTTGCCGACCTGAGACGGTATTTCTTCCCGTACATGACCTGTGGCAGGACGCAGAAACTACAGGAATTCGGGCACCCCCGTCCCGTGATTAGCGTGATGAAGGGGAACATCTTTCCTGCGTCAAAATAGTCATGGATATCGATATGATGCCAGGCAGGCAATGGCAATGAGTCAAGGTTTTCGATATATCGCCGGTTTTTCGTTGACCGAATGGCATTTCCGTCGCGATAGGTAATCCCATCAATTGTCGCCGGATCTTTTCGATCGGCAATTTCTGCGAGCGTGAAATCATATTCTCCGCGGATGATATAGTCGATTTTTTCACTCAGGCGGATTGTCTCTTCAGGTAGTGCCGATGCATGCTGACCGATAAGAACAGTGATCAATCCCAAATCCTTAAACAGTTCTGCATGTTGCACATCGTTGTAGATCGATGGGGTTGTGGTATGGATAACCGCAAGATCCGGGTGAAATTCTGCGGCGGCTTTTATGGTCGATTCGAGATCAATGTTCAGGGCAGCGGAGTCTAGAAATTTTACCTCATGGCCCTTCTGTTCGAGAACCGCAACCGCGATAAGGAGATAATCCGGGTGCCGCTGGACCCGCCCCCGTGATCGTGCAGCCCATCGGGCACTTCTCACGAAGTTTTCACCGTACGACGGATTTGAAACGAATATTCTCATGGGATTACCTTTCTGGCGAAATAGTACAACGCTCCGAATGTGCCTGCAAATGATCTCAGACTGGCGATCAATGGTGCAATTACAATAAATTTACGTTCTTTCTTAAATGTCCATATGCCAAGCGGGATATTAGATAGTGGGAGCAGCAGAACCAGCGCGAGAGAATACGGGCTGATGAAGGATAGTGGTATTGCGACGATCGCTGTAAGGGAGAAGACCCCCTGGACCTGAGGTTCAATTCCGGTATAACTGTCCCCCCGGTAGATCTTTTCCCTGTTCATCGTGTAGAGCGGCACTCGCCAGTATCCCCGGTAGAATTGTTGCTTCAGGAATTTACGGAGGGTATCGGGATGATAATGATAAACGAAGGTATCGTCGGTGAAAACAAGGGTGAATCCTAACTTGTGAATATTGAACGAGAGATCGAAGTCCTCACCACTCGCATTCCGGTAATCGGTATTGAATCCCCCGGCTTCCTGAAAAATATCTTTAACGAAACTCGCCGAATAACTGCCGATAGTATCAATATTGTTCTTGGTCAGCCGCTCATGGCGTCGGGCGATTTCAAATCCGATATACCGGGCGATAAGACTCTCGTGATTTTTTGTCTGGTACCCACAGTTACACCCTGCCACTTTCCCCACCAAGGGGCGGATCATTTCTTCAATCCAGTTCGGAGGGGTGATGCAATCCGAATCAAGGAATATGATGATCTCGCCTTTCGCATGCTCAACCCCGACATTTCGCGCCGTTGCAGGCCCGGCGTTTTTCTGGGAAATCAGCGTCACCGGAAATGTTACTATTGTTTTCTTTGACTCTACAATTTCCCTAGAACAATCCGTACTGCCATCATCTACAATAATCACTTCAAAATCATGTTTGGACTGGGTTTTCAGGCTCTCGATGAGGGGGAGGATATTCTTCTCTGCGTTGAACATCGGAATGATGATACTAATCATAAAAATATCCCCGCCTATGGTTATGAAGTATTATGAGATCCCTATGTATTGGAATGTTTGGGATTTATACGGGAGCTATTTTTACTATAATCGGCGAATCTCTAATGAAGGTATTGGATGCAGTTAGATAAAAACGAATATATCGTGGTTAATCCGGCTGATGAAACCTTAACCGCACATGTTATCGATTTTAATGTTTTACCTTGTGTGTCTTTCTGCATACCGACAAAAAATAACGAAGATACAATCGAGAAGTGTCTTGAAAGTCTTAATTCCCAGAATTACCCATTAAAGGAGATAATCATCGTTGATGGTTATTCAACAGACAGCACCCTGGATATTGCAAAAAAGTTCACCGACAAGATATATTTCGAACAGGGGCCACTCGGCTCGGCTAGACAGAAAAGTATCGATATGGCGAGGGGGGAGGTCGTAGCTCTCTTCGACTCAGATATTGTTTTACCTGATTCTAACTGGTTAATGGATGTGATAAAATTCTTTAACTATTCCGAAAGTGTGAGCACGGTTTGGCCGGTCAATATTGCACCGCCGCATTCATCCCTCACAACACAATTATACTTCAATCTCTGGAAAGTCACGATCAATGATAGAATAAAATCTGGAAGAAGCTATTATGGATGCGGGAATTCATTATTTCTCAAAAAGTGTTTTGTTGATATCGGGGGGATCAATCCTGATATTCATTGGGGGGAAGATTTTGATTGGGCTCTGAAATTAATGAAGAGAGGGTATAAAGTCGTCTTCATTAATCGTCCTCTTTACCATGATACGATGCGAACCATAATGGAGTTCTATAAAAAACAATTCGTTGGAGCAAGCACCTTTACTCAGACCGGATTTGGATTAATGGGTCTTACAACGAGAGAAATCCTTTATGAGAATTTTATTCTCGGATCAAAAGCGATGATCCATGGGATTGTTGTAGAACGGGATTTTTCATGGCTCCTTTATCCGTTTTTCTTATTAATTCGTATCCTTGCTTATTCCTACATTTTTTTTAAAAAATTCTTTAAAAAAAAAGAGGTAGTATTGGATGATTCCTAAAAGAGTCGATTATGCTTCATTGGATGAAGAATATTCTGATCCGAAGAGTCTAATGTATAAAAAAATTCATATCGTCGATTCTTTTATTCCAAATGGAGGAATTCTTCTTGATATTGGGTCTGGTACAGGTGAATTGATTTATCTCAGACTTGGAAAACATCGGAAAATCTATGGTATCGATAATGATATAAAATCTTTAGAAATGTGTCAACAAAAATTTTTACAGAATGATAACGTAAAAATTTTTTCAGTATCCATCAATCAAATCAATGAAAGAATTCAAGAAAAAATTGATTGTATCACCTGTTTGGATATCCTTGAACATATTCAAGAAAAAGAAATTCCATTGGTCTTAAAAAATATTCATGGTTTACTAAATACCCAAGGTATTTTCATCTTTAGTGGTCCGGGAGTATTTGAAAAATTGAAAATTTCTTTAGGATTATCCCGTACCCACCTCCATTCTCATTCGTCATATGGCTGGAAAAAATATATTGAGGATGCGGATTTTACGATTAAAACTATAGAATCCGTTGAATTTCCACTTATTCATAGTGACTTTTTAAGAAAAAATTTTCATTTGTTCGGAAAATGTTGCATAATAATGGCACAAAAGAATGAATAAATTGGTTAAAAAATGTCAGAGATAATGACAGTTCTCCAAAAATATCTCGAGCATCTGACAAGAGATCCCCTCTCACAGAATGCTATCATTCTTCTATCAACGTGGTGTATGAACGCTGCGGTAGGTTTTATTTTCATTCTGATTGCCGCGAAAATTTATACTATCGACGCTGTAGGAATCGCAACATTGTTAATTGCCTATTCAAATATCGTAGTTCTCATCACTCGTTTTGGTGTTGAACAATCGATGATTCGGTTTTATGATAAGAACGAAAAAAGCGCGATTTATTGTTCCACTGCACTGGCGACAACAATCCCGGCCATTTGCTTCAGCGTTTTCCTTGTTTTATTTTCATATCTAGGATTATTGGGTTCAGATGTCATTTCCACATATTCCGTCGTTTTTATTGTCGGTGTTGTCCTTTTATCAATTAGTGAGGTAAACGGATTCTTTTTCCTTGCAAGTGGCAAACCCAAATTGTATCTTTTTCAAAACATTATCATTGCGGTTCGACTCTTATTCCTTGTTCTTTTTATTTCTTTTGGAGTCTTGGGATTGTTTTCCTCACTTGTCATCGCTGTAGGTATTTCAGTGATTTTCTCCCTGATCGTAATTCATCATTCAGGTGTTGAGATTCTGTTAACCGGAAAGAAATTCCTGAAAAAAACACTTCACTTCTCGTTAGGGAATTATATTAGCGATATTTTTCAAACTGCCCCAATCTATATCCTCCCTATCATGGTTTTTTTCCTATTTGGGCAAAAGGAAACTGCAATCTATTCAGTAGGATATGCTATCGCTTCGATAGCATTCTTAATTCCTGCATCTGTTGGATATGCATCGTTTATATCAGGATGTCAAGAGAATCCGAAATTTATACCAAGAAAATGGATCATTATCCCAACATTGTTCCTTCTTGGAGGTTTAATTGGTATCTTCTTCTTCTGGGGAAAAGAGATTATCTCGATTCTTGGGCCGGATTATTCCGGAACTGCTGATCTTATAGTTGCTATAATGTGCTCATCTGTGTTTGCATTATTTTATTATATACTATCAGCAGAATTTAAAATCCGGTGCCAAATTATGAAATTAATCCTAATTAATTGTGTTTTTTTCACTGTCTTGTTAAGCATGGGTTTTCTCTTTATGGTAGCGATCGGGCTTAATGGTGCAGGATTTGCATGGATCGTAGCATATGCTGTGTGCAGTCTGTTTCTCGGAGGGTATGTCTTAATAAAAAAAATTATCTCTAACATTATCAACCGAGTTTCGGACTGAACTTTCCCAAAACGCTATGAAATTTGTCAGATCTCCAAATATATTTCCGTTCACCCTAAGAGCATGAAATTTACGATCGAATTCCAAAACACGTGTACTACCGGTATCCAAAAGATATGTCCGGCAAAACCAGAGAATGAGAAATAGAGAAATATTATATTCACTTGCCAAAAAAAGGGAACTGCGAATAACAATAACATCATAAAAGAAACAATCTTCTTACAACAATTCTGGTACAAACTGTAGATGAGAACAATTGTTGTTAAAATGATAATTGCCATGACGTATAAGTTAAAAAAAATTCCAATAGGAATATCGCCTTTTATAAAATTAGGATGCAATGGATAAAAAGTACAGAGTAGTATGATAGAAAGTGGAATACCTATGACGCATATATATACCAATTCCTTGATGGATTCGGCGTGATCTTCAGGTAGGATATTGATTTTTTTCAAAATAATTAGACCGATCAGGGATAGAGTGAAATATAAAGGGGAGAGATAGCGGATATCCGGGGTAATCCCCCCATCAACATTCAATGAATGGATTTGGTACGCATATGCCATGAAGACAACACCGGATATCAGGAATAACAGAATAATAAACCGTTTATCTTCTGAACCAAACTGGATCTTTTTGAAAATGATGAAGATTGCACCGATTACAATCATTACAAAGAATGCAGGGACTAGTGTAAATACACAGATTTTTCCGAAATTTGAATAGAAAAAGATGCCTAAGAGATCTTCAATGGTTTTAAATGGAGATACCGGAATGCTGGGCAAATGCATTGCGATAACGGATTGGAGAGAATTAACGCTGCCTCCAACACGGACCAAAGAGTGAGATGTATCCCATTCAACAGTTGCATTTCCCGATGTTAGGTAGAGTGATTCAACCGGGAGTAGGACATTTCCGGTGACTATATAATTGTTAAGAAAAAAAGGAAGGGCTCCAAGAAACGTCCAAAGAGGAGAACACAATACAGCAAGTGGAGAATATCCAGGCCGGTCCCTCGACAGGAACCGGAGAAGAGTATAAACACAAATACAAACAATAAGGATGGCCCCCCAAAAGGCAATCTCAGGTCGAATCCAGGCAAGCAGTCCGCATCCCATAAATGCTAATGGAAGGTACCAAAATTCGTCCGTTTTGATGAAACGGACAAGGAAGAGGACAATCGAGACAAAGCATACTAAGGCAAGGATATGATCCTTACAATAAGTCGACCAAAAAAAATAGGATGATGAGAAGAGGCAAACAATACACCCGAAAAATGAGAATGTCAAGTCTTCAAAAATAGTTCGGCAGATCTCGTATATCAACATCCCTGATATGGCGAGAAGGACTATGTTGGTAAGAACGATGGCTAAGATCTCGGGATAGCTTTCCACGGCATCAATCGTGAATTTTGAATAAAAGTATAAATTGACAAAGAAGAGGAGGAAGATAATTGCCGCCATGGCACTTGTCCACCGCCATTTTCCGAGATATGAAAAAAGTGTGAAATAATGGTCGATTAAGAGTAATAATATAAGTGCCGTCATTGTCCAAACAATCAGGACAACGTACGCAATCTGTTCTCCCGTGAGATCGATCAGCCAAAATGCCGGGAGTGAGATCACTGGAAGGAACAGGGAATATCCAAGTATATTTGAGCGATAAGAAAAATATCCCGACATGCTGCCATTTTCAGCGAGTCCGTACCTCCCCTCATTTACAATGAATTGGTGACCGGCGTGGAGTTGCCGTACCTGATTGGTTGTGATAAATTCGTCGTTGAGAAGCACCGCGGGATGTGCGAGAGTCAAACCGATAAAAAAGACAAGGAAAAAGACGAATAGATGAAACCGGTATTTTTTTATTATGGTTTTAAAATCAATCTGGAGAGGCGAAGTATCCATGTCAGTTAAGAAATATAGACCGTTTGTTTTGATAAAGAATACGAACCTTCGTATCAACAGATTTAATATCCAATTTGTTAACGTACAAGTGTGCGAAGGTATCTCCTTTTTTTCACACTCTGTTTGATCCTATTCCTCCTGCCTTTACAGGTGTTTGTCATCGGGAGCTCGATGGGGATCGGAATCCAAGGTGCCGTCTATCGATACCAGGTAACAGAATATGGAGTGTTCTTTTTCCCAATTACCCGCGAAATTGTCTTTGTCCTGAATGGGACTTATTCTCCAAAAACTGCTTTATCAGTTGTTCTTTGGGGGGTAGGAACAGTTCTCTTAACTATTACGACATTTTTTTCATTTATCCATGTTCAGGATAGAATAGTGAATTATTATCGTCAAATAATTACTGGCCTCTTTTTTTCTTGTGTGATATTCCTCTGCTCCTGCGTAGCGCAGTATGGATTCTTTTTTAATGGGCCAGCAGGAGTTTCATATCCGGCGGGGATCCTCCTTATTATAACGTGGAGTGGGATGGGTTGGTATTTCCGACACACCATTATTAATTTTTTAGACTCGAAATAGCGGGTGATTTTTTTATTAGTAGATTTTTAAAAGAACGCAATCTCGAAATAAAAAAAGGTTTAGATATTATTGTCGAGGATAACCTGCGAGGATCCATCACTGAAGTATGCAGTACCGACAATATGGTCTTTCTGAGAAGATGCAGCGATGGTCGCGGTCTGTCCAACAGTAAGTGCGGTCTGGGCCGATGTATACCCCATAAGAACGGTTGAAGACTCAGAACCAGCAGCTGCAGAACTTGTCCAGTAGATCCCAACACAAGTTTGGGAGTCCTGACCACCCTGATATGTGAGTACTATAGTATTTGCATCAGTCTGCTGCGCTGTCGCCGCAACAGTCTTAGTCTTCTGGATGCTGCCCGACATTCCGAACACGAACGCGGCGATGACTGCCGCGAGAATCACCGTGATGGCGACCATCAGGATGACGCCGATGACCGGTGATACTGCTTCCTCATTCTTGGTAAAAGACATAGTTCCTAATCGCTCCAACGAAAATGCCCCGCTTCCGGGGCACGACACTGTGTAAGACAATTGTTGCAGTGTGTTTGTATTTATAGATTTCCTAATGCTCAAACTGCTGCTTCACTCATTTTTTCAATTTCTGCTCAATAATACCGTGCGGAAGGGAAATGACTCCTTTATAAAATGCCGGGCATGGCATCACGCGATGCTCAATAAGTCTTCGATTGCACCAGGTTATGCTCTTCAAGTCTTCAATAGTTACAGCTGTTTGGCCGGGTTGTGACACTCCATGAGGCATTTCCTGACACTTCGGAGTCGATAGAGATTCTCTCGTGAATTCTGATTCCAGTCCCTACAGATTCCGGATAGTCTGATAAATGCAAAACAAAACCGTACAGTCAGATCAATTCCATACAGATTCCGCACTGGATGCTAATCTCGTGCACACGAATTGTGTAGAGAATTGAGTACAGTGCAATATTCCGATCTACCAACCTAGTTTCCATGCCGTGCTCCCATGTATTCAGTAATTCAATACCATCCCGAGTATTCGGGGGGTTCTCTCTGCGTATTCCGTACGACAATCTAATCTAAGTGGGTACACACATCCTGAAGAGCGACCCCTCACCTATGGGATCGATCACCCCCCCGTACCCCCTACCCCCCTTCCGCCAAACCCGTTTACCCTCCACCAACTTTTAGAAACCAGCCGGATCCCCGGAAAAACTCCGATGGAAAAGCGGATCCGCTGGTCCCCTTGTGGGATCGTGTACCCACCCCCATGGGATCGGAGGACCCCCCACGACCCCCCTCAGGGGGTCCACCCGTACCCTGCCAACCCCCCTTCCCCCAAAACCGGGCTGGAACGTCACCCACCTTTATTCAACAGTGGCTTCGAGGGAGAGCCCATGAGCGGCCCCTGTGTTTCATGTGGAAAAGAGGGGGTGTCCATGATCCGTGGGGTGGGTGCGTGACTACCCCACTCATGATCGGCCAACCCCCTGCCACCCTCACCAGGGGGTCCTCAGTATTGAGGCAACCCCTCCATGGGGATCGTATTGTGGTTATCACCTACACGAAACATGCAAGGATGCACCGTCCTCTTTGTGTTTTCGTGGCATTCCCTGCCTGGATGAGCGGGAAGGGCATGGTTTCCACTGGAAAATGGGACGTTTTTTACTTCGGTCATCTTTACTGCACCACTCTGTCAGGCAGAGAACAACGAGGTATCGAAGTGTGGAATTTTTCCGGATGATGAAGCACCCGCTCGGGCGGAAACCGGACACTTCCCGTTGCGATCATAGCGATCGTCCTGATGCTGGTTTTTGCAGGTCATTTTTTGCAGGTCATATGTCCGGGGATTTCCTCTCCTCCCGGGTCTCATAAGGATTCTCTCCGGATACCGGTACGAACCCCGTCATCCCGTGAAACAACCATCCATGGACTGCAGCAGGCCCAATCCGTCCGTGGCTGTTCCCCCTCTGCCGGCAATGCCGATAGAAAATTTCATACCCCTTCCTTGGGATAGTCTTACATATCCGATCTCTACTTCCCAATGAATACTCAGGATCCCCGCACGACAGGCCCCGCATGACTGTAGCAACCGAATCTCCCGATAAGACTGCCACCGAACGTACCGCGCAGGACTGGTACCGGGCCGGCATCGTCTTCGCGCGCGAAGGGCGCAACGAGGACGCGCTCTCGGCGTTCGATGCTGCGCTTGCCGCCGATCCGAATCTTGTCCCTGCCTGGGTCGCGCGGGGCTTTGCGCTCGGGAAGCTCGGGAAGTACGAGGATGAGATTGCGTCCTGCGACCAAGCGCTTGGAATCGATCCTGCCTGCATCGACGCCCTGAATGCAAAGGCTTTCGCGCTCGGGAAGCTTGCACGGTTCAACGAGAAGGTCGCCTGCTGCGAGCAGGTGCTCGCGCTTGACCCCGACAACGCTGTCGCCTGGAACAACCAGGGGGTCGCGCTCGGGATGCTGGGCAGGTACGAAGAGGAACTCAGGTGCTGCGAGAAAGCCCTGAAGATCCACCCGCGATACCTCTCTGCTTGGGTGAACAAGGCGTACGCGCTCGGGAAGCTCGGCAGGGCAGACGAGGAGATCGCCTCCTACGAGCGGGCGCTGCGAATCTACCCCTACTACATCGCAGCCCTCTTCGGGAAAGGGGTGGCGCTCGCCCGCATCCGGCGCAACCGCGAAGCGCTTTCTGTCTTCGACAAAATCATCGAGCTCGAACCCGACCATGCAAAAGCATTCTACCGGCGGGGCCTTTCGCTCTCCGGCCTCGGGAGGCATGAAGAATCCGTTGTCAGCCTCGAACGTGCGCTCGCGCTCGATCCCGCGAATGCCGACGCGTGGGTCGTGCTCTCCAACTCCTGTTTCATGCTGGGTCGGCTTGACGAATCGGCAAAGGCGTTCGACGAGGCGTACTACATCGATGCCCGGGACGTCCGGGAAGGTATCGTGAAGAGCATGTCGCTGTTAAAAAGCGGCCGGTTCGATGATGCGGTCAGCTCCTTCTCGAGCGTGTTTGGGATATTACTCAGGTAATTTGTTCTCAACGGTAATTTTTCTCGTTGATACTTCGTGCACATCCAACCGGATTATGGGATTGACCCCCTCACTCCCCGAAGAATCCTTCGCTTTCTTCTCCAGCCATCGCCTCCCTTCGGAAGACTCCGGCTCCCCAGAGGGGGAGGCTCTCGAAGGACTTTGACAAAGTCCTTCTCAGTCCCCAAGGGGCGCATCCCCTTGACCCCCATTTTCGTTTCTAAAACCGTTGTTGCCCCGAGGTCAGCTCCTGCGAGGGATCGGTCTCGCATCAGCGGGACCGGTTTGAGAAGGCACCAGACTTCGAACGGTTAACACTCGGTGAATGCTTGTAATCGATATTATTGAAAAATCTCCAACAATGCCCGGTTTCATTGCCTATTTATTTCAGCCGGTCAAACAGGATTGCATGGATGTCGAGGAATTTGTCCGGCGCCGGGTGGGAAAGGGCGTCGCGGACACCGCAATAGAACAGTCGCTTAAGGACCACATCATCGCCATCAAGGGGAGGGAAACCGACCCGGCCTATGCCGCGGAACTTGCCCGGGCCGTGATCGCCGAAGTGAAGAACACGCAGGATCTGAGCGGCGACTTTTTTGCCATGGAAGAGGCCGGCGTGCACATGGGGGAGTTCGGGGTCGGCTCGCGCGGGAAGGGGGACTTCTTTGCGCACCGGGAGATCGCCCGGATCATCGGGAAGACCGGTGCATCGGTCGGTGTTGACGAGATGGACGATGCCGGGGCGGTGAAGGATGGCAGGAACTACCTTGTCTGTACCGTCGACGGCATGCACTCGAGGCTCTCCGATTTCCCGTTCCTCGCCGGTTTCCACGTGACCCGGGCTACGCTCCGCGACCTGTACGTCATGGGAGCCCGGCCCGTCATGCTCTTTTCAGACATCCATGTCGCGGACGACGGCGACGTCGCCAAGATCTTCGATTACACGGCCGGGGTGACAACCGTTGGCGAGGCGACCGATGTCCCGCTGGTGACGGGTTCCACCCTCAGGATTGGCGGGGACATGGTGCTCGGGAGCCGGATGACCGGCTGCGTCGGCGCGGTCGGGATCGCGGAGCACCTGACGGCACGAAAATCCATGCAGCCGGGCGACGTTCTCATGATGAGCGAGGGGGCAGGCGGCGGGACGATCGCGACTGCTGCAATCTACTCCGGTTTTCCTGACGTCGTGGAATATACCATCAACCTCAACTTCATTGCCGCATGTAAAGCCCTGATGGACGACCCCGTCTTCCCCCGTGTCCATGCCATGACCGATGTCACGAACGGCGGCCTCCGGGGCGATGCATTCGAGATGGCGGAGACGGCGGGTTGCCGGGTCGTTGTTGACGAGGAGGCGACGCAGGACCTCGTCGAGCCCCATGTCCGGGCCATGCTGGAAGAGCTCAGGATCGACTACCTTGGTGTCTCGCTCGACTCCCTGCTGGTGGTCGCCCCGTCAGATGCGGCGCCGGCGATATGCCGGGCAGCCGGGTCTGCCGGTGTCGCCATGCACGCGATCGGCAGGGTCGAGAGGGGGGCAGCGGAGTCCGTCCTTGTCACCGGGGGCACCGAACACTCGTTTGCACCGCGGTTCCGGGAATCGGCGTACACGCCGGTAAAAAAGGTCGTGGACACCCGGGCAAAGGACTTCGATGCGATGAAGACAGAGGTGCGCAGGGCATCCGATGCTGCCATCGCAAAGAAGAGACGTGTCCTTGAGAAGCTGAAGAAGATGGCCTGAAGCGTTACTCCGGCTTCGTCCCCTTCACGCAGATGTTGTACGCGAGCTGCGGAAGGCGGCGTTCTACGAAAGGCTCGACACGCTGCGCGAACTTAAAAAGCGGGTCGATGAGCCCTTTGTGCGCGAACGAGCACCAGTTCGTCTCCACGCCGGTAAATCCCGCGCCGGTGAAGAGCTCCAGCATCTCCTCCTCGTTGAAGTAATGCTCCCCGAAGTCGTGGGCAGCAACGTGGTTGATCTTCAGCTTGTCGCCGAGCTGGTAAATCGCGGGGATGCCCCGGGTAAGAAGCTTCTTCCCGAGCGTGCAGATCGCGATGCAGCCGCCGGGCTTCAGTACCCGGTATGCCTCGGAGAGCATCCCTTCGGGATCTTTCATGTAGGAGAACGCGAGCAGGCTTGCGATTGCATCGAACGAGGCGTCGGTAAACGGCAGGTTCTCGCCAGTACCTGCCGTAAAGTCGGTCTGGGCGCACCGCCGGCGTGCCTGCCGGAGCATACCCTGGCTGATGTCGATCCCGACTGCCGTGCCCCCGTCGGCGATGTACTTCTCGACAAAGAGCCCGGTCCCACAGCCGATATCGAGAAGGAACCCCCGCTCGGGGATCATCTGCATCAGGTGCTTGCTGACATGGATATGGTAGCACCGGCCCTTCGCGTGGTCATAGTGGTGGTCGTATTTGTCCGAGATCTCGTCATAGTGCTTCCGGACCTTCTCCTGTTTTACCGTATTCACGCTATCACATCGTGCAGTTCGCCCACGAGGCAGCCCAGCTGGATGAACTCGTTGTTCCCGTGCAGCAGCCGGGTATCTGCGGCTGCGAGGGCGAGTACGAGCGCCGGGTCGTTGTATTCGCGCCGGATAACGGGGCGGATCTCGGTGAGAACCTCGCGCCCCGAGAGCCCGGAGTCGATCATCAGCGACTCGATCTCCTTCGTCGCCGTCCGCGGGTCGCCACGACGGATCGCGGCAAACGCGGCAGCGGCAACGGTGGCAGGCTCCGACTGCGCAGCCATCGCGAGATCCGTATCCTTCCCGGACTGCATCACGAGCTGGAGGAGCAGGAGCCCCCGTCGCAGGTCACCTGCGGATGCCTGGACGATGAGCTCGAGCCTCTCGTCGTCGCAGGGGTGCATCCCTTCATGGACGGACTCCTTTTTACGGATCGCCGCAAGGTGCCGGAGCATCAGGTCGTCATCGATGGGGGAAAAGAACAGGGGAAGACACCGGGAGGCGATTGCCGGCAGGATTGCGCTCTGGTTGGTCGTGGAGAGGACGAACCGGCAGGTGTCGCTCGTGCGCTCCATGATCCGGCGCAGTGCCTGCTGTGCTTCCCGCGGCATGGCATGGGCGTCCTCGAAGACCATCAGCTTGAACGGGGCATCGAGCGGGCGGATAGCGGCATACTCGCGGATGATGTGCTTGAAGTTCGAAAGAAGGCTCTCCCCTTTCCGGAAGAGGTGCGCGTACCGCTCGTCGTTCTCAAGATAGCTCTTGCCGGACGAGAAGAGGTCGGCGGTCATGAAGACGGAGGTGTTCTCCTCCGCGGCGTCCCCGTACAGGGCGCGGGCGAATGCTCCGATTGCAGACGTCTTCCCGGTCCCGTGCCTGCCCGTCAGGAGAAGGTGGGGGACGGACTTCGTGCGTGCAAAGGAGGCGAGGTGGTCGACTACCCTGTCCTGGCCGACGATCTCCGCAAGGGCGGAAGGACGATACTGTTCAGTCCAGAGCATGGGAGAGTCTTCCTGTCATCTCACGTATTGCGTCTGACAAATGATAATGGTTATTTATTGCTGCGCGGAGCCGGTCCCGTTCCCCCGGGCTAAGTTCCCGGCAGGCCCGCGTGACCTGGGGGAGGGCGCGGGTGAGCTCGTCTACGATGGTCAGGGTTGCTGACCGCGCCGTCCGGGAGAGCGGGTTGAGATCGATGGCGATCACGGTCTTTCCCATGCCGGCAAGCACTCCGCACCGGTCCCCGTCCTCGAGCGGGACAAGGACGACGTCAGCGGCATACATCCCTTCCCGGCGACAGTATGCCCGGTCATGGGGGAGATCGAGGAGAGGCTCCGCCTCGCCGGAGAAGACCTCACAGCCGGCGGATGCAAGGAGATCCTCGATCATCCGAACCCGCTCCCCGGTCCGGTGGAAGAGGTTCACCTCAACAAGCGCACTGCTGGCCTTCTGCAGGTCCGCGATCCCCGACGCGGCGAGCGCCGCCGTGTTCCCGTTGACCGAGATGACCGGCCGCCGGGCGGAGAGCAGGAGCGCTGCCGCGGTCTTCTCTGCGAGGAGCGCACTCTCGGTTGTCCGTTCTCCGATCAGGTAATCGAATGCTTCCCCCCTCCCGTGTGCCGTAAGCCCCTCGAACGTGACGATCCCTTCCTTCGCGAACCGCGCGAGCCGCTCACGGGTCACGAGGGATTTATACCGGGGATGGGAGGGGGGGATCGCGCCATGGAGTCGTTTTTCCGTCATCGTTCCTCCACAACGACCGGTCCTTCCCGTGCAACGGTCATCCCATACGTCCCGCCGAACCGGGAGAGGACGGGGGGTGCCTGGTCCCCGCAGGCAAAGACCCCCTCCCCAAGCATGGTCATGCTCGCCATTACTCCCGCGGCATCGCAGGCAGAGAGCACCTTTTTAACCCTGCCCGTGACAAGGCCGCTCCTGTCCGCAAACGCCCGTGCCCGTGCAAAGAATTCCGAAAGCGTTGCAGGTTCCCCCGCGGGAAACGCTGCGGCGACCCTTGCCATCTGTTCCGGGGAACCGAGGACCGATGGCGTGTGGATGGGCCCGAAGCTCATGGCATAGACCGGCTCCGCGATACCGGTCAACCTCCGCACCGGTGCATCGATACCGGCAACGGTCCTGACGACCATTCCCCCGCCTCGGCACGAAACAACATCGCCAAGACCCGTGCTGTGGCGGACTTCCGTCGCATGGGCGACGTGCGCCACCTCCCGCTCCCCCAGACCGAGGTGGAACAACCTGTCGGCTGCCGTAAGGGTCGCAAGGAGCGCCGCCGCCGACAGCCCGAATCCTGCGCCGATCGGGAGGCGGCACCGGGTCATGACCGCCACGTCCACGCCGATCTCTTCAAGGGCGGAACGGAGCGGGGGCGAATCATCGGCAACCCGGACTGCCTGCCCGCCATCCCCGTACCGGAATACGGCGATCGCAGTGTGGTCGGCCCTCTCAACGGTGGCAAAAACCCCTTCCGAGATCACGATACCGGCCCCTACGCTGCCGGTCGTTGCGGGGCTGCTCCCGCTCACCTTCCGGAAGTATCCCGATATGTGGCCCGGGGAGAATGCGGTAACACTCTGGCTCATGGCGCTTCCTGCTCTCCTGATATTCTCCTGAGATGTACTGGTTTCCCTGCCAGGATCGCAACGTGGTAAATCCTGCAATGGTCCTGCGGTGATAGCCCGGCGACATGACCCTGTCAGGAACCGGCGTTTGCTTCGAGGAGCGCTGCCCAGATCCCGTGCGCGATCTCCTCTTTTGTCCCGGACAGTGCGAGGCTTCCGGCACCGGAAATGAGGACATACGACCCGCGTTCGCTCCCCATGGTCTCCGGTGCATTGGTAACAACCACCGCTGCCCCCCTCTTGAGCATGTGGCGGGCTTCAATCTCCGTATCCGACCCCAACTTGAAGGCGACGGTGAAGGGACGGGGTGATGCGGCGAGCACCTCATCGAGAAGCTTCGGCAGGGGGGAGAGTTCGATCGCCTGTCGCTTTCCGCTCCGGATCTTGCCTTCAACCGGCATTGGGGCGAAGTCAGAGATCGCTGCCGCGCTGATGTAGATATCGCAACAATCTTCTGAAAGGAAGCGGTGTACCGCATCCCGCATCTCCCCTGCAGATTCGGCGAACATGTTTCTGACAAGAGGGAGCCGGTCCCGGTGGATGACCGTCACCTCCGCACCGAGCCGGTATGCTTCGAGCGCGAGTTCCCTCCCCATCAGGCCGCTTGACCGGGTGGTAAGCACGCGTACGTCATCGACACGCTCCCGGCAGGGCCCACTCGTAATTAACACTTTTTTCCCGGCAAGCGGCAGGCCGGAGAGCGCCCGTTCGCAGGCGAGCACGATCTCCGCCTGCCCGGAGATCTTCGCCTTTCCCTCTTCGATGACCGGTCCGATGACAGCGATCCCCCAGCCTTTCAGCCGTTCGAGGTTCGCCGTGACTCCCGGGTGCCGGTACATGCTGTGATGCATCGCCGGGACGATCACCACCGGCATCCCCCTGCCGAGCGCGGTGGTCGCAAAGGTCGTCACCGGGGTGTCGTCGATCCCACAGGCGATCTTCCCGAGGGTGTTTGCCGTGCACGGGGCGATGAGGAGGATGTCCGCATTGCCGCCATCACCGCAGAGACCGACATGTTCCACGAGACCGGTGATCTTCGTGATCACCGGGTGTCCCGTGGCGTACGCCAGGGCTTCGGGTGAGACGATCCCGCAGGCTGCATCGCTCATCACGGCCCTAACCTCTGCTCCACGGCGCCGGAGGGCATGGATCACCTTCACCATCTCGACCGCTGCAATGCTTCCGGTCACGCCGACGACGATCGTTTTACCGGAGAGCGTTTTTACGCCGTTCATGCAATCACGATGTCCTGCACGAGATGCCATGTGTGCGGGGCATACTTCTTCACCTTATGTACGTTGAGTTCAGCAGAAAAACCTGCTCCCGCCAGTGCGGAACGGACCTGCTCTTCCACACTCCCGAGGCTGTGGAGGTGGATGACCGTCCCGGTGCAGGAATGGGCGAGGGCGCATTCAAGCATCGCGATCGCATCGAAATGCCCCATCACGATCCGGTCGTACGTGCCGGCGAGCAGGTCCCGGCAATCGCCGAGTGAAGCCATGGCCCTTCCGGCAAGGTTGTTCTCCTGGAGATTGCGCTCCAGGTACCTATGAGCGACCGGGTTGATCTCCATGGCATGGACATCTGCGCCAGCCCCTGCCAGCGGGATCGTGAAATACCCGATCCCGGCGAACATGTCGGCGACGCGTTCGCCCGGCCGGACCAGGGATGCCATGCGCCGCTTCTCGGGAAGGTTCCCCTGCGAGAACATCACCTTCCGCGGGTCGAGAAAAAAGGTGTACCCGTTCTCCCGGTGCCGGACCTCCCCGACCTTCCCGTACAGGATCTCGCAGTCCGGGACACGGGTGACCTCGTCCATCGCGCGGATGAGGAGGATCCCCCGTGGTTTCCGGAGGTGGATGATCTTCTCCATCTCCTCCGCGGAAGGGACGGCACCGTGCAGGATGGCGACGTCCCCCAGCATAAAGAACCCACGCCCATGGTACTGCGGCGGTGCACCCACCACGCACTGGTGCGAAAAACCCTCACGGACCGGGACATAGGCAACACCGTCACGAACGAACAGCCGGTGGCCTGGATCGACCCACGGCTCGCCGGCAACGCGCCCGAGTTCGGCATGCGCCACTTTCCGCACCCGCATGGCTTTTCGTGCACCCCTGTTTACCGGACGACCACGAGCCGGTCCCCGTCATAGAGTACCCGGACGTGACACCCTGCCTCAAGGATCTCGTTCTTCCCTTTCCGGTGCTCGATGGTTGCAGAACTGACCGGGTCGATGATCCCCGCCATGTCCCGGTCCGTGTAGGCGACGAGTGCGTCCCGTGCATCGCGGGAGTTCCCTATGCGCTTCTCCACGTCGTCCTCCCGTATCGACCGGACCATGCCATCGGAAAAATCGAGGATGCGGAGATTGTGGGGCTCGACCTGGAGCACCTCGGCGTACCTCCCTTTCAACCGGATGACGTCGTTTTTCTGGAACCGGGGGAGGCGGACCGAGTAGGTGATACGATAGAGCTGGCGCCCGGCTTTCTCCCCGACGAGCTTCGGGTGCGTCGTGTACCTGCCGCCCAGTTCCGCGGTGATCTTCTGGGCGAGCAGGAGCCCGATGTGCTGGGAGCCGACCACGATGTCGAGACCGTCCTTCGTCTCCGTCACATCGGAGATGAACGAGAGGCGCTCCCCACCTGTCTGGAGCGAGGACTCCGCGTCCTCTGCGAGTGCAGCGGCGACCTTGATCTCGTACGGGCTCGGGCGGCGGTCTTCGGCACGCACCTGGACGACGCCCTCGTAATAGCTCCCGCTGATCCGGTTGCACCGGTCGCACTGCTCCTTTACCCATGCGATATCGATCTCGCAGGCCCCCTCGACCTGTTGCCCGTAGAGCGTACCGCTGACCGTGACGTACGCCCGGGACCGGTTCTGGCTCAAATCGCGTATCCGGATCTTCAGGTCGGGAAACTTCACATCGCGATGGACGTGTACCGCGTTACGCACAAGTTCATCGGCGATATCGTCTTTCACGCGCTCCGTATCCGACCAGACGCCCGCCTGTTTGAGGGATCCGCATGCCGGGCAGTGGATGCTCTCGACGCGGTGCTCACAGGAAAACCACTGCAGCCCCCCTGCCCTGCACCGGTCACAGAGCCCTTCCTTTTCTGTCGGCTGCCCGCATTTCGGACAGAACCGGTCCGTAATTCCCATGGTTTATAACCTGAAGACCAGCGCGTGGGGCACCCGTCCGATCCGGATACAGCTCTCTTCTGCAACAATCCCGTGTTTCACGGCAAGCGCGACGGACCGTTCCCCGATGATATTTGCATTCCCCGCATCGGTAAGGGCATCTACGATCTCTTCTTCGGTTGCGCTCCGGCTCCCGTAGAACGACTCGGAGATCTTAACCTCCATATCCCCGTCCGTAATCGTCGTGTTGACCAGATCCCGGTCGCAGACAGCGACGACGATGCCGGCCTCAACAGACCGGTGGATTTTCATGAACATTGATCACTCATTGGGAGGCGGGCGGTAAAAAATGATGGTTCGCACAGGAAGGAATATTGAAGAGGTACCGGATGGATATCCGGAGAGACAGGCGGTAAGCTATGGCGAGAATACTGTTTGCCGGGGCACTCCTCATCACCGGGCTCCTCCTCCTGTTCGCCGTCGCAATACCTTTCGTATTGAATGAAAACCGGGCGAGGACCGGGCATCATGTCATCGAGTATTCAGTCCGGATCTCATCGGACACCGCACTGGAGAACCTGACCCTTCTCCTCCCGGTGCCGTCAGGAAACGGGATATCTTCAATGGGACACGGGCTTGCGTACGGATCGGGATACGGCGTCCCGGGGGGCTGGAACCTGTCGCTTGAACGGCAGAACGGTTCACAATACCTGAAGATCACCGACGCACAGTACATCCCGGAACGTGCCGCCTATCCTGTCCCCATCAGCCAGGATGCCATGAAAAATGGATCACATCCGCAGGATAACCTCACGATCCGGACCATCCCGCTCGCGACAACAAGTGTCGTTTCGGATACCCGGAACGGATCGGTATACACAACTTGGATCGGACCGGGTGCGAATGCGACGATGGCGGCCCGTGACCTGCCCGTCCTGCGCCCGGTCGAATTCGGCGTCCGGGAAATGGTTGATGCGACCATCACTACCCGCGATCCCTTCGGTGTGGAACCGCTGCTCGAACCCAAGGTGGATCTCCACGAGACCGGCTGCGGGGTGCCTGTCACGAAGACCGCGCGCTGCTTTGCATACACCTCGATGGTATTCATCGGATATAATTCGTCTGAACCGGCAGATATCGAGGTCTCGGTCTCCCTTCACGCCAGCAATGAGTGGTGGGAGCTGGGATGGTCGTCGAACTCGTACACGGACCGGATTACCATCAATTCTGCACAGGGAAAAAAAGGCTGGATGACGGCTGAAGGGGTCCTCATGACCGGGAACGGGCGGTATTAATTAATCCTATTGTCGGGGTTCTGGGTAAAGATGATGCAGAGAAGTAAACCCCCGAACATCCCGATCATTGCCTCGGCAGAAGTTTCGGGGAACGGGCACAGGGTATGCTCACAGATCCGACTGAAACCCTGGAAAAATCACCGGAGTCTGATCTCCACCCCGTACACCCGCTCCACCGACACAACATGGATCCGGTGGCAGTCCTCTGGCGTGATCGCGCCGGACGCGAGCAGGTGGTTCGTGATCCGGGGGACCGACTTGGGGCCGATCACCGCGCCCGGCCGCGAATTCTCGTCCATATAGTCGCTCTCCATGGTAAACGCCCGTTTTTCCCGGGCGAGAGCAGGGATTGCCTCGTGTTTTGCAATGAACGACGGGATGAGGGGGGTGTCAGGTGTCGCGTAATGCTTGACGACCCGTCCCGGGCCCATGCCAACCCGCCGCGCCATGCCGACGATATCGCTGCACGGGCCGCTCTCGGCATGGATCTGGAGGGCGCAGGGACAGTCCTTTGCGAGAGCGAGCGCATGGGAGAGGACCCGGTTCGAGGCGTCCCACACATCAGGGGCAACCTCGTAGTGCGGCCTGCCGCTTTTAAGGGCGAACGCCAAACCATCAGAGACGTAGCGTGCAGCAAGCGAAAGCCCCTCTTCCATCACTTCGGCAGCCCGGTCGAGACCGAGCCTGCCCGCAATCTGCGTGATCTCTGCCGGGTGGATGCCGAGGACCGGGAATGCGACAACGCCGGTCTCAGCGATCAACTCCGCGACCCGGATTGTCTCGTCAAAGACCGGCTGGTAATCGGAACCTGCAGAAGGGGCGATCCCGAACGAGGAGGCCGGCTTTGCGACAAGGAAGAGATGCGTGCCCCCGGCACGGTGGAAGTCTTTCACCGCTTCGATGCCGCGGCCGTTGCGCGGGTCGATGTGGAGGTGGTCGTCAGTTACGGGAAACGGGGGGGATCTCACAGCACTCCACGACCTGCATCAGCGGGTAGCCGTCAGACGGGGCGAGCCTCGCCTTGCAGTACGAGAACCCCACCCGGGTCACAATCGTGACCGCAAACATCAGCCCCGACAGTTCGCTATACCCATAGGCGTTCTCCTTCATCAGGCTCCGGTCGAGCCGGACCGCGATCTCCTCAACGAACGGCTGGAGGATGACGCTCTTCTCGATTGCCGATTCCACGCTCCCCGCGCTCTCGCGGGAGATTGGGGTACCGACCCACTGGTGGTAGAGTGCCCCGAGCTTGATTCCCGCCTCGAAGATCGCCTGCTCCTTTCCGGACAGGCAAAAGCCGCCGGAATTCTCCCCTGTCTCATGGTTATCCATAGATCTGTCCTGTGTCCCTTACTACTCTCATCCTTATGTCCCGTCAGATCAGCTGGATGATCCCGTTCTTCGGCTCCATCGCTTCCCCGTTCCGGAGCAGCATATCGATGCCCTCGCGGACCTTGTCCTTTAAAAATCCCCTGCCGGCAACCGTCTCGATCACCTGATCGATAGAGGCGCGGCGGTTGTCACCGCCAAGCTCCTTCACCGCGTCCTTGATCATCCGGACGAGGTCGCGCTTCTCCTTGGAGATACCGGTCGCGACCTTGTCGATGTCGAAGGTGCCGGTCCGGGCATCGTAGGCGATCTGCCGGAGGCAGGCGTCCACGATCCTTATGACGCGCTCGGCGTCCTCCGGCACGATCGTATCGGAGAGACGGATCCGCGCGCTCGCCTCCGCGAGCCGGACGAGCGCCTCCAGCTGCCGGGCGGTGACCGGGACGGGCTTGCTGGGCTCGGCAACCCCCCGGAGCTTGAGGTAATAGCTGACGAGGGCTTCCTTCGCCTCGGCGGAGAGGATGGGGAAGCAGGAGCGCTTTGCGTACGCCACGTACTTCCGGAAGAATACCGGGTGGATCTCCGGCTGGACGGGAGTCAGCTGCTCGCGGATGTACTCTTCCGTCACCCCGGGGATCGGCGTCTTTGCGTGCTGGGCGATCAGTTCCCCGACGCTGTGGGTCTTGAGGATATGCTCCGCGATCGCGGTATCGAGCTTCTGCTCTGGCTGGTCCGTCATCACGAAAATCAGGTCGAACCGCGAGAGGAGAGACGGGGGCATGTTGATCTGGTCGCCAATATCCCCGTACTGGTCGAACCGCCCGTACTTCGGGTTCGCTGCGCCGAGCAGGGCACAGCGGGACTTCAGGGTCGCCGTGATCCCGGCCTTTGCGACCGATATGGACTGCTGCTCCATGGCTTCGTGCAGCGCGCTCCGGTCCTCCTTCTGCATCTTATCCATCTCATCAACAGCGGCGACCCCCATGTCGGCGAGCACGAGCGCGCCGGCCTCCAGCGTCCAGCGCCCTTCCCCGAACTCGTCCTTGACCGCGGTTGCGGTGAGACCCGCTGAGGTCGACGACTGCCCGCTCGTGTAGATCGCCCGCGGGGAGAGCTTGACCACGTACCGCAACAGCTGGGACTTCGCGATACCGGGATCGCCGATGAGGAGGACGTGGATGTCGCCGCGAAGGTGGCTCCCGTCCGGCATCTCCTTTGCTATCCCGCCGAAGAGCTGGAGGGCGATCGCCTCTTTGACATTCTCGCTCCCGTAGATGGTCGGGGCCATGGAATGGGTGATCTTCCGGTAGATCTGAGGGTCGCGGGAGAGCGCCCGGATCTCCTCCTCGGCTTTCTCATCGATCTCCACCTCCTCGAACTCCTTCTCCTGCACCTCGATCGAGTTGCACTCGAGGAAGATATCGAAGACCGTGCTCTTCTCGCCCTTGACGACGCGCTGCATTGAACGGAGGATCCCGTTGATGACCACCCGGTCGCCTGGCGCAACAATGCCGGCAAGGTCATCAGTGACGTCGATATCGAGCGTCTGGGGCTGCTCCCCTCCCCGGAGCCCCTCGGGCGACTCCTGGACGCGGAGCTTCTGCGAATCGATGAACCTTGACAGCTTGGGCAACAGCTCCAGCTTCTTGAACGTACAGCCGTCGGTCATGCACCCGTCAGGCTCGATGAACTTCCCGTACTTCTGGATCTTCCGGGTGAAGTGGCCGGCCGGGCACTTGAAGACCGCTTCCACGATCCGGGGCCGCACCTCGGTCGTCTTGCGCAGGATACCCTCGACGGAAATGAACCGGTTGATATCATCGGACCGGATATGCCGGATCCCGATCTTCTGCGGGAGGTTCCTGAACCGGACATTGATCCCCTTGACATCTTTCCCGTCCTTTCCTTGGATCAGCTTGTTGGTCCGGATCGCGTCCCCGACATCCTCGAGGACTTTCCCGGGGTTCTCCAGCAGTTCGTCCGCGAGGTCGATCCCCGCTTTCCCGAACTTTTCGACCTCCCGGTAGTCGATGTAGAGGGAGCGGCGGTGCGGGTACTCCCGCGAGATCTCCGAGAGGTCTTTTTTATACCGGGACTTCAGGAACCGGCTCCAGTCGGCAACACGGTCGGAGGAGGATTCAGGGGCGCCTTTTTCAGCCATGGGAGATCAGGTTTTCTTTCCGACGGAGAGTACGAACCGGGCGAGGAGCGCCTCCATCTGGATATCGGCATCAGCGCCTTCCGAGAGCCGGAAGTCCGCCTCGCCGAGGTGGTCGATCAGCTGTACTTTGAGTCTTCTTTCCATGTCCCGCCGGATGAGTGCGCGGTAACACTGGTTGATCAACTCGTTGGGTGCGATCCCCCGCTCGTGCATCAGCCGGGCAAGCAGCGTCTCCGCACCGTCGAAATCACCGGCCAGGGAGAGTGCGAGGAGCTCCTCGATCTCCTCGGGCCGCGCTGTTGACGTAATGGCGTAGACCATCGGCCCTTCGATCGTATCGCTCAGGATCGCGGCTCCCTGCAGCGCATTGATCGCCTTGCGCATGTCCCCCTGCGCGATGTAGACGATCGCATCCATCGCTTCGCCGGATACCGTCAGGTTCTCCTTCCCCGCGATCCGGCAGATCTCCTCGCGCACCGCCTCGGCAGAGAGCGGTTTGAACCGGTAGATCGCGCACCTGCTCTGGATCGGGTCGATGATCTTGGAGGAATAGTTACAGGAAAGGATGAACCGGCACGTCTGGGCATAACTTTCCATGGTACGGCGCAGGGCAGCCTGGGCGTCGGTCGTGAGCGCGTCGGCTTCATCGAGGAAGAGGACCTTGAAGCTTGCGGAGCCGAGAGGCGTCGTACGGGCGAACTGTTTGATCTGGTTCCGGACGACATCGATCCCGCGTTCGTCCGAGGCGTTGAGTTCGCGGAAGTTCATCTGCCAGTCAGCACCGAAGATCTCCCGGGCGAGGGCGACGGCGGCAGTCGTCTTCCCCACACCGGCGGTTCCCGTAAAGAGCAGGTGGGGGAGGTTCTTTGTCTTCGCGTAGGAGGCGAGACGTTCGACAATCGCGTCCTGCCCGACGATATCTGCAAGCCGCATCGGGCGGTATTTCTCGATCCAGATGGTATGGTTCTCCTCCATATCAGTACCTTTCACCGGCTCATGGCGCGATGCCGTTTTGCAAGGCAGGGTGCAGGGTCGCGCGTGAGAACCGTTACACGATGAATGTCATAATCTTTATCATACGAACCTGAAAGTGTACAATATTATGCAGTACAGGTTCGTGCTTGTTTTTATCATCCTCTGCATGCTCGCAGCTGTGCCGGCATCGGCGGATCTCGGGAAGATTGCAGAGGGGGCGACCGTATATGTCGGCGAGACCGGCATCGACCTCTCCTCGGCACTGGATGGCAGCCGGCAGATCGCTTGGTTTGCCCCGGGCAACACGACCGACGACCCTGCCGAGATCGTGCTCACCTTTACAGAAGCGGACGCGTTCTCCTACGACATCAGTCCTGAAATCTTTGCCAACCGGACGGGCATGTGGTACAAATACTACCCGAAACCCCGCATCCCGCTCTTTTCCGTCGCAAAGCCCTCCTTCAATCTCTCTGTCTGGGACCTCGACCACAAGCGGGACGTGACCGGGCAGGAAGTCCCGCGCAGCACGAACATCACCTACCGGATCGACACCAACCTGTACACGGTTTATAACGAGATCCAGCGCCCGGACAACACACCCCAGGACACGTTTGTGACGGTCTCGCTCACGAGTCCCAAAGATCAGCCCATCAACAGCATCTATACCGCGAGCGCCGGTTACCCCGGGGTCCTCCTCTACCCTGTCGAGGAGAAACCCCTCATAAAACAGTCGCCCTATTTCTGGAAATACGGCGAACGGTGGAACCACTCCGCACGGGGATACGATGGCACAGTCCTCTACCCGCCCGGGACGTACACGTTTTCTGCCACCCAGAACCTCAACAACATGCAGAAGTACTACGGGACATCCGACAGTATTGTTGCGACCGGGCCAAAGACCGTCACGTTCGTTGCGGATGTACCGGTTGTCACCACCACGGCGACTATCGCGGAGGTCACCGTTCCGGAGACAACCGTTGCCGCCGCGGAGACACCGTCTGCCGCGGTGACAACTCGGACAACAACGGCAACGGCAAAGCCCACCTGGACCTCGACGCCGCTGCCCCCGCAGGTCACCCTGTTCGCGCTCGCCTTCGTCTCGGTCCTCTTCCTGTACAGGACAAGGCGATCCTGATCTTCCCCTCATATACCCAATCAGCACCTTTTTTGGCAAGAAGCGACCACGCGATCAGGGCGATCCATGCAGGAACCGGAGCATGGATCCGGTTGAAGACCCGGAGAAGATATGACACCACATTCGACACAGCATTCCAGAGTGTTTCTGGTCATTCTCGTCGTCTGCCTGTGCATCCCGGCGGTCTGTGCGGCAGAAGAATCAGAAACGTTCCGGACGGCAGGAGCATTGTATACGAAAAGCGTCGATCTCGCAGAGGCGAAGAATTACTCCGGGGCGCTTGCGGCAGCGGATGCAGCGCTCGCGTACAACGAGTCATCGCTCACGGCGATCATTCAGGCACACCGTTCGGGGCTCCTCGTTACGCTTGAGCGGAATGACGAAGCGATTGCAGCAGCCGATGCAGCGATCGCAATCCCCGGGAACCTGACGGTTGCCCATTCGGTCGCGTACTTCAACAAGGGAAATGCCCTCCTGAACCTCGGAAGGACTGCGGAGGCGCGGCAGGCATTTGACAAGGCGCACGAGCTCGACACCTCGCTTGTCTCCCCGCTCTCTCCTGCCCCGACGAAGTCACCGGTATCCCCTGGCACGGTCCCCGCTGCAGCTGCCTGCGGGGCTGCACTCTTCCTGTGGCAGAAAAAAATCCTGGTGTAAAATATATTACCTTAAAATACTTCTTTTGCACAATAGTCATCCATGGCCGGGGTTTTTTCACGACGGGTCCTTCTTTCCTGGGGCATCGTTCTGGTCCTTGGAATCCTCATGCTGTGTACAGGGTGCACAGCACCAGGAACAACGAATACGACACCGGGCGATCCTCAATCCGGGATGAACGGCACGGCGATTGGGACAGGATCCGCAGCGAATTCCTCTCCTGCCATCCCCGTATCCAACGTGACCGTGACTCCGACACCCCCCACGAGATACGAGCCGCTCTCAGTAAAAACCGTCCCGAAAAAAACCGATGAGGAGCGGACCTTCAGTTTCCGGTACGCGTCTCAGGATTTTTCCGTAACCCTTCCGGTCAACATGACGCTCTACCGCGCGGCCAATGATTCCGCAAACCAGAAAGCCGTCGTGGCGGACGGAGACCTCTCCCACTTCTATTCGGCAATGATTGACGATCCGGCGATGGACGAATTTTTTAACGAGACCGGCCGGCGGCTCGAGAAAATGAAGTACCGGAAGGGGAACCAGATGACCGAGGATGACTTTCTCGAACTTCTCGTAAGTTTCGTCCAGCAGATCCGCACCGATGACGCAAAGAGGATGCCGCGGTATCCCGTCCAGGTTATCGCCGACCGGTCCGGCACGGTGGCGGAGAAGTCCATCCTGCTTGCGGGTCTTCTCGCATTCCACGGGTACGACAGCGCGGTGCTGATCTTCCCGGAGAAGGACAATGTCGCAGCAGGCCTGCATATCCAGGTGCAGACAAAACCCTCGTTCCGGGTATTTTCCGATGGCAGGCGGGATTATATCTATATTGAGACGGGAACCACCCGGCTCGTCGGGATGTACCCGGATGGTTATAAGACTATCAAGGACCCGGTCATCGTCCGTAGTGGCAACGGGACGATGATGTACAGGAAGATGGATTCTATCGGCAATATCATGTACGATCTCGCCACGATGAAGACCAGCATCGGAACGATCAAGGAGAAACAGCAGTCGGGCCAGGCGATGGAGTGGGACGAGGAGGCGCTCTCATCCTATGAGGAGACCATCAGGTTCGTCGAGTCAACCAACGATCGGATCCGTGCGATCGAGGCTGTGCGGGAGAGCGAACTCCCCCACCACTCGTCCTGCATGACCTGTGTATGAGCCGGGGTCTGTTGGATCCCGGTAAAGAGCGGTGCCGGGCCGGGGACATCGGAGCATTTTTTGCAGGCGACAGTACCTTGAAGAGCGCTCTTTTCCTATACTGATCCCAATCATGGAAGGAGCGCTGGAGGGTGCGGCACGGGTCTTTGCCGGGGAGTTTTCCCGTTCAACAGGGAGCGCTACGGACCCGTCCGGGGACGACCTCCCTCGCGTGCTCACCCCGACCGGTGCCGTATGCGGGCGAATCCTCGTCGCCGGGGCCGTTACGGAGATGACGGATACCGGGTCCCTGATCCGGTGCAGGCTCGCCGACCCTACCGGGGTTTTTACGATCGAACTTGCCGGAAGCGCCGCCGGTAACGGGAAATCCGGGCTTGCCGATGCCATGAAACGGGTGCCCGTCCCGTCGTTCCTTGTGGTCATTGGCCATGCCCGGACCCGGCCTAACAATCCTGCGGCCCCTGCCGTCATCCGCCCGGAATCCGTCCAGGTCGTGAGCCGCGCGGTACGCGATGCATGGGTCGTGCGGACCGCGGAAAGCACGCTCGACCGCATCTTTCTTCTGGCAGACGCCCTGGATGGCAATCCTCCGGATCCCGCCATTGCAGGAGCGATCTCCCATTATGCCATGACATGGACCGGGCTCCGGGAGATGATTGCCATGGTGGAGTCAGCGGTTGCCGGCGTTGCCCCTGCCCCCGGACCCGAGGAGACCGGGCAGCCTGCCGCCGGACCGAATGCAAAAGAGGTTCTCACCGCGATCCTGACAGAACTTCAGGGGCCCCGCGGGATGGAGGTTACGGAACTGGTCGCGCAGGCGGTGCTCCGGGGCATCCCGAAAGAGCGGGCAGAGGAAGGGATCGCGGAGATGATCCGGGAGGACGACTGCTACCAGCCCCAGAAAGGGACGGTCAGGCTTTTATGAACCTCCGCTTCCTGAGCGAAGGCCCGGCGCTCCTTGTGCAGAACCGGTCGCGCACGCTTGTTTTCGCCGACCTGCACATCGGGATCGAGGCCGACCTCGCGGCGCACGGCTGGCACATCCCGAGCAGGAGTGCCGAACGGCTCGATCGCCTCCTTTCGTGTATAGCCGCAGCTGAACCGGACCGCGTCGTTCTGCTCGGGGATGTCAAGCACAACCTCCCGGTGACGACCCGGCAGGAGTACCGGGAGCTCCCCGGGCTCCTCGATGCTCTCCGGCGGACCGTCCCTCTCCTCGTCGTCCCCGGCAACCACGATACCGGCATCGCCCGGTTCCTGGAACCGAACGAGCTCCTCCCGGCCGAAGGGGCAGTCATCGATGATACCGGCTACTTCCACGGGCATACAATCCCTGCACCCGGACTGTTCGGCCGTCTCATCCTCGCCGGGCACCACCACCCGCTCGTTTCCATCCGTGACGAGGTGGGCTGCAGCCTGCGGGCACCGGCATACCTGTTGGCAGGCATCGATACCGCAAAGCTTGCGGGGCGCGAAAAGAAGCATGCCAAAGGAGGTGCCGGGGGGGTGCAGGAGGATGACGGGACACGCGTCCTCTTCATGCCGTCGTTCAACGAGTACGCCGGTTTCGACGTGACCCGGATCCTCGACCACCCGTTCTCCCCGATCTCGCGGGCACTCCGGAGGGAGACTGCCGAGGTCTTCCTGACCGACGGTACATGCCTCGGGAACGCCCGGATGCTTGAGGGGCCGGCATGAGCCCGCTCGAACGGCTTGACAGCAGGGTCTCCTCCTGTGTTGCGGAACGGGGTTTTTCCCGGCTCTCGGATGCGCAGGAGCAGGCGATCCCTCTCATCCTTGAGGGGAAGAACATCCTTTTGATTGCCCCGACCGGGACCGGCAAGACCGAAAGCGCGATGCTTCCGGTCTTCTCATCCCTTGTATCAGAACCATCGAAGGGCGGGATCTCTGCCCTCTACATCACCCCGCTCCGGTCCCTGAACCGGGATATCCTCTCCCGGATGGAATGGTGGTGCAAAAAACTCGGCCTGAAGATCGGCGTCCGGCACGGCGACACACCGCTCGCCGAGCGGCGCAGGCAGGCCCTCTCCCCCCCGGACCTCCTCATCACGACGCCCGAGACCCTGCAGGCACTCTTCATGGGCAGGAGGCTCCGGAAACACCTTGCCGGGGTCCGGCATGTCATCGTCGATGAGATCCACGAGCTCGCCGGCAGCAAGCGGGGCGCCCAGCTCGCGGTGGGGCTCGAGCGCCTCCACGTATACGCGGGCGACTTCCAGCGCATCGGGCTCTCGGCGACCGTCGGCAACCCGGCAACCATCGGCCGGTATCTCTGCGGCGCCCGCCCGTTCTCTGTCGTCCAGGTCCCGGTCGCAAAGCAGCTCGATATCTCCGTGAAGTTCGCGGGGACGACCTTCCCCGAACAGGTCGCCGCGTTAACATCCCTCATCGGGCGGGAGGGATCCACGCTCGTCTTTGTCAACACGAGGGTCACCGCTGAGGCGCTCGGGCACGAGCTCTACAACCGCGGGGACGTGGAGGTCCACCACGGGTCTCTCTCGAAAGAGGTGCGGATCGATGCCGAGGAGCGGTTCAAGAAGGGTGAGATCTGTACCCTCATCTGCACCTCCTCCATGGAGCTCGGTATCGACATCGGGAGGGTCGACCACGTCATCCAGTTCGGCTCCCCCCGCGAGGTCGCCCGGCTCGTCCAGCGGGTGGGCCGCGCGGGGCACCGGCTCAACGCGGTATCCCGGGGGACGATCCTTGCGACCGGCTTTTCCGACCTCCTCGAATCGCTCGTGATCGCGCGTCGGGCCCATGCCGGGGAGATAGAGGATGTCGCGATCCCGCAGGATGCCGCCGATGTTCTCGCCAACCAGGTCGCCGCCATCGCGGTCGAGTACGGGGAGATCGAGATCCAGCACATCCAGGAGATCGTCAAGAGGACTGCGGTCTTCTCACCGGGGACGGACCTGCTCGATACGGTCTGCCGGCAGATGGAGGAGCACCGTCTGATCCGGAGGGATGGGAGCAGGATCGTGACGACCGCCCGCGCACGCACATACCTCTCCGGCAACCTCTCGATGATCCACGACGAGCGCAAGGTCCCGGTCTTCGATATCGTTACCCGCCGGACGGTCGGGACGCTGGACGAGTCTTTCGTGGTAGGCTGGGTGCACACCGGTGCAGTCTTCATCACGAAGGGGCAGCTCTGGCGGGTGATCGAGATCGCGGACGGGAGACTCACCGTCGAACCTGCCCGGAAGGTGCAGGGCGAACTCCCGTCCTGGGAGGGGGAACAGATCCCGGTGCCATTCCCGGTCGCGCAGGAGGTCGGGGCAATCCGGCGGGACCGGTCTGCGGATTCCTATACGGATGGTCCCGATTCGGTCCGGTACGTGAACGGGTTCCTCGATGAGATGGAGCGGAACCGGACCCCGGTCCCGTCGGACCGGCTCATCGTGCTCGAGAATACCGACGACGGGGTGATCTGCAACCTCTGCGCCGGACACAAGGCGAACGAGGCCTTCGCCCGCGTCGTCTCGGCGCTCCTTGCCGCAAAGTTCGGGACAACGGTCGGGATCGAGCTGGACGCCTACCGCATCCTGCTCCGGCTCCCTTCGCATGTCCGGGCCGCGGATGTCCGCGACGCGATAGAGGCTCTCGACCCCGCAACAATGCCCGGGATCCTGCGTCTCTCGCTGAAACGTTCGGCGCTTTTTAAGTGGAAACTCGTGCAGATCGCAAAGAAGTTCGGTGCGATCGATCCCGACGCCGACTTTGAGCGGATCAGTATCCAGCGCCTGCTGGACTTCTTCGACAAGACCGTCATCCAGCAGGAGGCATACCGCGAGCTCCTGACCGGGTACATGGACATCGACACCGCTGCTGCGATTGCCGGGCTCATCCGGAACGGGCAGATCGCGGTAAAGACCGGTCCCTTAAGCATCATCGGCGCCGAGGGGCTGCTCACGTCTCACGACGAGCTCCCGCCCCCCACGCCAGGCCAGGCAGTGATCGCGGCGGTGAAACGCAGGCTTGAAGCCGACGATGTCGTCCTCTGCTGCATGCACTGCCGGAACTGGAAGAGCAGGACCGTTGTCGCCCGGGTGCCGGAGCGGCCGGAGTGCCCGAAATGCGGCGCACGACTGATCGCTGCCCTCAAACCATGGGAGGAACCGCTCTGCGCGGTGGCAAACAAGAAGAAGAAGAATGAGGAGGAGCGGGCAACCGAGCTCCGGCTCCTGAAGAATGCCAACATCGTGCTCTCGAGCGGGAAGAAAGCGGTGATCGCCCTTGCAGCCCGGGGCGTCGGCCCCGAGAACGCCGCACGGATCCTCCGGAGCCTCGCGGACGGTGATGCCTTCTACCGCGAGATCCTGAAGGCAGAGCGGACCTATATCCAGACGCACCGGTTCTGGCAGTGATCCGGACGGAAAAAGGGAATCGGGATTGTATCAGCCGGTAATAAGGGCAGCGAGGAAAAAAAAGGCGGTGGGAAAAAACCCTTACATTATGCTCTCGAGTTTCTGCTCGAGGAAGTCTAGGCCTTTCTTGATATCGTCAAGATTCTTGCCGCCGGTTAAGATGATCTTTCCCGAGGAGAAGAGGAGGGCGACGATCTTGGGGTCCCGGATACGGTAGACGAGTCCCGGAAACTGTTCGGGTTCGTACTCGATGTTCTCGAGATTGAGGGTGATGACGACCTTGTTGAGGTTGATGTACTTGCCGATATCGTACGAACAGACGATGTTGGTGACCGCGACCTTGGGTTCCTTATAGGCCTTGACCCCTGCCTTTTTCAGGGAATCGATGATGAGCCTGAGCCCCAAATCCAGCGCATCCTTGTCCCGGATGCCGGTAAGCACGACCTTGCCCGAGGAGAAGATAAGGGACGCGATCTTGGGATTCTCAATCCGGTAGACTGCGCCGGGGAACCGTTTGGTGTTGAGCTCGCAGCTCGGTATCTTCTTCGACACTTCTGCAAGGTCGATCGATTCGGCAATGACCCCCGAAGCAACGATGTTCTCGATCTTCAGTGACTCGTACCGTTTATCAGCCATCCACTATACTATGCTGCGCTGGGTACCATAATACTAATGCACAATCTTTATTGTCCCTTTTCGGCGGAGGACGATCTTTTTTTCGGTATTTTCCCCATCATTATCTGAAGGGCGCTGCCGGCCCTGAAAAAAGGTCTTTTTAGAAATCCTTTTTAGCGTGAAGCCCCCCTCTTTGCGCCACCAGAGTCGAAGGGCCTGTGGGCTCTTCCCAGGTCCACGACCTGCTCATGTCTCACGTTTTCGGACTCTCGACATTCCCCCGTCAGCCATTCCCGCGGGGATGGCTGCCTTCCCCATCGGGGAATACAGATGGTTATCAGACCCGGAACAGGAGAATCTCGAAGGTCATCATACCTGATGGTTGAGAAGACCATCGGCTCTTCGATGAACGCTTATGCGTTCTTCGATCCGGGGCGCATTGTGATATGACGAGGTCGGTTATGGTAATATGTCGTTATCACCATGTGGGGGGATACTGCCATCGCCGCAGGCATGGCAGTTGAGAAGAGGGTCTGACAACCCTCTTCGAATGCCCCAGCGGCCAGGGGCGAAGTGATAATGGAGCCCCCAAGGGTGTCAGATGATCCCAACGATTTCCCGGTAGCAGAAAAAGAACAGATAAAACACCGGCCGTCCAATAGTGTGGAGATCGTATGGCAGAGGATGCTGCGGATGTGCAGGCGCACAGGATGACGGATTACGCTGAGACGAAAGAGACGTTCCGGATCGATGTCCCCGAGTACTTCAACTTCGGGTATGATGTCATCGATGCGTGGGCCGCAAAGGACCGGAACAAGCTCGCGCTCATCTGGGTAAACCAGAACGGCGATGAGAAGAAGTATACCTTTCGGGACCTGAAAAACCTCTCAAACCAGGCGGCAAACATCCTTCTCAAGTACGGGATCAACAAGGGGGACCGGATCCTTGTCATGCTCCCCAGGATCCCGGAGTGGTGGATCTTTGCCATCGCGCTCATCAAGCTCGGGGCGGTCTTCTGCCCGTGCCCGACCATGCTCACCGCAAAAGACCTGCTCTACCGGATCAACCGGGGCGGTTTCAAGATGGTGATCACCGACTTCGAGAACTCCGGCAAGATCGACGAGGTCTGTTCGTCCTGCCCGTCGCTCTCCACCCGTTTTCTCGTGGACGGGGAGATCGAGGGCTGGGCAAGCTGGACATACGAGCTCCTGTACCCGGCCCCGGTCTCCCACCACACCCCATCCATCCCGGATTCACAGAAGACCCGGAGCACAGATCCCATGCTCATCTACTTCACTTCGGGGACGACCGGCGAGCCCAAGATGGCGTTGCACAATAACGGGTACCCGCTTGGCCATATCGTCACTGCCCGGTTCTGGCAGGACCTGAAATCCAACGACCTGCACTTCACGGTCTCCGATACCGGGTGGGCGAAGTGTGCCTGGGGCAAGATCTTCGGCCAGTGGATCGAGGGCGCCTGCATCTTCGTGTACCATTTCTCCGGGAAGTTCCAGGCGACCGAGGTGCTCCCCCTGCTGGAGAAGTACGAGGTGACGACGTTCTGCGCCCCCCCGACAATCTACCGGATGCTGATCCTTGCCGACCTTGGCAAGTTCGACCTCTCTTCCTTGCGACACTGCACGAGCGCCGGGGAGCCGCTGAATCCGGAGGTCATCCGGGTCTGGAAGGAGGGGACGGGGCTTACCATCTGCGAGGGCTACGGGCAGACCGAGACCGCCTGCTGCGTCGCCATGTTCCCCTGTCTCTCCCACCGGCCCGGTTCGATGGGCAAGCCTTCGCCCGGCTGGGTTGTGGACCTCCACGATGAAGACGGAAAGCCGGTCGGGGTCGGGGACGAGGGCAGGCTTGCGATTAGGTGCGACCCCCGGCCCCCGGGCCTCGTTACGGAATATATCGACAGTCCCGAAGACAATGCCAAATCGTTTGTCAGCGGCTGGTACTACACCGGGGACAAGGCGTACCGGGACGCTGACGGGTACTTCTGGTTTGTCGGCAGGGACGACGATGTCATCAAGAGTTCCGGCTACCGGATCGGTCCGTTCGAGGTTGAGAGTGCGCTCCTGGAGCACCCGTCTGTCCAGGAGGCAGCAGTCGTGGGCACCCCGGACCGTATCCGGGGGATGGTCGTGAAAGCCTTCGTTGTCTTAAAACCCGGGTTCCAGCCCTCGGAGTCACTGGTGAAGGAGATCAAGACGTATGTCAAGCGCACCACCGCCCCGTACAAGTACCCGCGCCAGATCGAGTTTGTCCCCGATCTCCCCAAGACGCTCTCCGGCAAGATCAAACGGGGAGAGCTCCGGAACGCAGAACTAAGGAAGAACCGGAAGAACCAGTAATTTTTCATCGTTGTTGCGATCTGGTGCGCGAGAATTCTGTGCCCGTTTTTTACCGGTTATCGTTATCCTGTTTCGTCCATCCTCCCCTGTCGTTCTCCTGTCGAAATCTGCTGTTATTGGCCACCAGATCACCGGAACCAATCTGCCCGTGGTGCACTACCTCCCGATCTGGTGCACTAAAAACAAAACACCTATAACAAATGCACCACAACCGATCAGGCATGGTGCGGTTTTCGATAACCATGGATGACAAACTCGCGGATGCGATCGACGAGATCTCCGAGAAGGCGAAGCAGTCCCGGTCCGATTGCATCAGCGACGCATGCACGCAGTTCATCAGCGCGTCGGCCCCGAAACCGGCTTCAGGTTCGACCATCCCGTCCCTTGCGGAAAGCGGGGAGAAGCCCGGCCACAACATCGGGGACTATGACGCGACGTACCGGAGTTTCCGGATCGATGTCCCCGAATTTTTCAATTTCGGCTTCGACGTCATCGACGCTTGGGCGAAGAGGGACCGGAACAAGCTCGCGATGGTCTGGGTCGACCAGCAGGGCAACGAGAAGAAATTTACCTTCTGGGACCTCTCCCGGCTCTCGAACCAGATCGTGAACATGCTCATCAAGTATGGCGTTGCCAAGGGCGACAAGGTCCTGATCATGTTACCAAGGATACCCGAGTGGTGGACCTTTACCCTCGCGTTCATCAAGCGTGGTGCGGTCTACTGTCCGGCCCCAACGATGCTGACGGAGAAGGACCTGAAGTACCGGATCAACGTCGCCGATATCAAGATGGTGGTAACAAGCGCCGAACATGCCGATAAGATCGATGCGATCGCCAAAGAATGCCCGTCCCTGACCTGCCGGATGATCATTGACGGGAAGCGGCCCGGCTGGATCAGCTACCCGGTCGAGCTCGACTACCCGGCGCCGGTCTCGGCACGGCTCGTGAGCCTGCCCGGGATGAAAAAGACCAAGGCGACCGATCCCCTCGTCATCTTCTTCACCTCCGGGACAACCGGTGAGCCCAAGATGGTGGTGCACGACCACAGCTACCCGCTCGGGCACATCGTAACCGCCAGGTTCTGGCACGATATCCGGACGACCGACCTGCACCTGACGCTCTCCGACACCGGCTGGGCGAAGAGCGCGTGGGGGAAACTCTACGGGCAGTGGCTGGAAGGTGCCGCAATCTTCGTGTACGACATCCGCGGGAAGTTCAACGCGACCGAGATCCTGCCCCTCATCGAGAAGTACGGGATCACGACCTTCTGCGCCCCGCCGACAATCTACCGGATGCTGATCCTCGCCGACCTCGACAAGTTCGACTTCACCGAGCTCCGCCACTGCACCAGCGCCGGTGAACCCCTGAACCCCGAGGTGATCAAGGCATGGAAGGACGCGACCGGCCTCACCATCTACGAGGGATACGGGCAGACCGAAACCGTGCTCTGCATCGGGACGTTCCCGGGCATGACCCCTAAGTTCGGATCGATGGGGAAGCCATCGCCGGGGTGGCAGATCGAGCTGCACGACGACAACGGCAAGGCGGTCGGCCTCCATGACGAGGGCAGGATCGCGATCAAGGTTGACCCATCCCCGGTCGGGATGTTCCGCGGGTACCTCTCGAACGACGAAGAAAATGCGAAATCGTTCGTGAACGGCTGGTACTACACCGGGGACAAGGCGTATAAGGATGAAGACGGGTATCTCTGGTTCATCGGCAGGGACGATGATGTGATCAAGGCGTCGGGGTACCGGATCGGCCCGTTCGAGGTCGAGAGTGCTCTCCTTGAGCACCCGGCCGTACAGGAAGCGGCAGTTATCGGCGTTCCCGATGACATCCGGGGTGCGATCGTCAAGGCGTTCGTCATCTTAAAACCCGGTGCGAATCCGTCGGACACGCTCGTCCGCGAGCTCCAGAACCATGTCAAAAAAGTGACCGCGCCATACAAGTACCCCCGGCAGATCGAGTTCGTGGCAGCCCTCCCGAAGACGATCTCCGGAAAGATCCGCCGGAAGGAGCTCCGCGAGAACGAGATTACGAAAATCTCGACCGAGAATGGCGGAATCGGCCGGAAATAGAACCCTACCTTTTTTAATTCAGGAGTGCCAATTGAGTAAGGCGCGAGGGTTGCCAAGCCAGGTCAAAGGCGCTGGATTCAGGGTCCAGTCGCGCAGGCGTTCGAGGGTTCAAATCCCTTCCCTCGCACTGCTGTTCCGCTGTTTTTCAGGAATTATTCACCGGGGTGCCCCATAGGAGTGTCCGGATTCCATTCACTGACGGGAAGAGTTCTCGCCCCTGGAAGATAACAGCACATCCCGGCGGATTGCTCGGCCCTGTCAGGTTTTTTTCGCTCTCCGTTCCTTTCCCATCCCGTCATCCTGCCGGGTCTCCTCGGCGAGGGTGATGGTCGCGATCCAGGTTTTTTCCGGCCCGGGAATTTCCGCGACGATCCAGGCCGAATCCCGTGACCCGCCCGTCGGGACATGGATGATAGGAAGCCCGTCAGCCCTTGGTGTCTCTCCTTCGATCGCGAGCCGGATGCTGTCCAGTGCCCTGTCCTGCTCCATATCCGAAAAGAGGATCCTCAGGTTTTTTCCCATCGCGAGGGAACGGGGCAGGCCGGTGAGACCTTCCGCCGCACAATTGAACTCCGTGATATGGAATGAAGCGTCGAAGACAATGATCGGGATTCCCGCGTGCAGGAGGAGATCGCCGCGGTACCGGGCCACTTCCCGCAGCCGCTCTTCGGTCTCCATCATGTCGGTGATATCCCTCCCGACCGACTGGTACTCAACGACGTTTCCGTCAGGGCCGAAGATCGCCCGGTCGCTCCAGCGCTGCCAGCGTACCTTGCCGTCCGGCATCACAATGCGATGACGGATCTCGGCGATTGGGTGATCGTCCGTGAGGGAGGCAAAATGCTGTCTGACCGGATCGCGATCTTCCGGCGGGACCCGGGGGACGAACCGTTTCCTGACGATCTCATCGCGTCTTTTGTTGAAATACCGGCAGTAAGCATCGTTGACAAAGACATGGGTGCCGTCGGGACGGAACCGGCAGATGAACTCGGTCTGGTCTTCGACGACATTCCGGTACCGCCGCTCGCTCTCCCGGAGTGCCTCCTCCGCCCGTTTCTTCTCTGTTATGTCCCGGACCGTGCCCTGGAAGCCGGTAACATTGCCGCCGGCATCGCGCAGGGCGACCGAGGTAATAAGGGTATGGAGGACCGTCCCGTCTCTCCTGCGCAGGTCGACCGGGTATTCCCGCATGTACCCATGGCCGATGATATGGCTTATGTGCAAGTCCCTGTCTTCGGGACGAGCGTAGAGGTCAGAAAGCCGCACCTGCATCAGTTCCTCGCGGTCGGAATACCCGAAGAGTTCCATGGCCGCATCGTTGAAATCGACCCATCGCCCGTCCCGTGTCGTGACATAGACGCAGTCCCGCGAGATGCGGAAGAACTGACGGTACCTCTCCTCGCTCTGGCGCAGGATATCGCCCGCCCTCTTCCGTTCGGAGATATCCCGGATCGATTCGATCGCGCCGACAACATTCCCCCGGTTGTCGCAGAGCGGCGATGCGATGAGCCAGAGGGCGATCTCCCGCCGATCCAGGAAATCCGGGATGGTAATCTCGGCGATGAGATTCTTCCCCTCCCGCTGGATTTCCGGATACATCGCTTCCACAGCAGGATCCTGGTTCAGGACGAGGTCGATCAGGACCGGCCTGCGCTGGCGGTAGAAAGGGATTGCGTACTCGTAGTCTCCCTTGCCCAGGATCGCCGCGGCACGGATGCCGGTCAGGGTTTCGATCGCGTGGTTCCACGCGATGACCGTACCGCTGGTATCGATAGCGAATGTCGCGTCCGGGAGGAAGTTGATGATATCGGTCTCCCTGCGCTCCAGGTCGCGGATCTGGGCTTCCGCCCGCCGCTGCTGGACCGCCTGGCAGATCTTGTGCTGCAGCTCGGTGTATTGCGACCTCGGCTCCCCGCCTTTCTGGAGGTAGAAGTCCGCGCCTTCGTTCAGCGCCTGGATGATGACTTCCTCCCGCCCTTTTCCCGTGAAGATGATGAAGGGGATCCTGTTGCCGCCCGACCGGATCTTCTTTAAGAGCTGGATGCCGTTCATTCCTGGCATCTGGTAGTCTGAGACGATGGCATCATATGAGACAACCTGCATCTTTGCGAGTGCCTCACCCGCAGATTCCGCGGTGTCGACAACGAACCGCCCATCGCTTTCGAGGAAACGTTTTCCTATGTCGAGGAGTATGGATTCATCATCCACGTAAAGGACGGAGATCATGGATCTGTGATTGTACTGTACCCGTAGCCCTGATAAATGGATTCGAGGTATCGATACCCCTCGCAAATGGATTTTTCTGGGAAAACAGAAAGGAGGAGATCTGCCGCCCGATTGGGAGACCCCCGTGCGTGACGGCTGTTGCAGGCATCAGGCAGTCTCGATCTTCTCTGCCTCTTCGAGCCCGAGTACCCGGATCGATTCCTCGCGCATTTTGTACTTCTGGATCTTGCCGGAGATGTTGATCGGAAAATCGGAGACAAACATCACGTACCGCGGGATCTTGAAATGGGCGATCTTCCCTTTGCAGAACTCCTTGACCTCTTCTTCGGTGAGCGCCTGCCCGGACTTGACCTTGATCCACGCGCAGAGTTCCTCGCCATACTTGATGTCCGGGACACCGACAACATAGACGTCGGCGATCTTCTCGTGGTGGTGCAGGAACTCCTCGATCTCACGGGGATAAATGTTCTCACCGCCACGGATGACCATGTCCTTTAGCCTCCCGACGATCTTGAAGTATCCCTCCTCGTCGACAGTCGCGAGGTCGCCGGTATGGTTCCAGCGGTTGGCATCCAGCGTCGCGTGGGTCGCCGACGGGTTGTTGTAGTAGCACTTCATAACGCAATAGCCGCGGGCGCAGATCTCGCCGACCTCGCCGGTCGGAACGATCTTGCCGGTCTTGGGATCGATGATCTTCAGTTCCGTGTGGGGGAAGGCGCGACCCACGGTTGTCACGCGCCGTTCGACAGGGTCTTTTGTGGTCGTCATCGTGACTCCGGGGGAAGTCTCCGTCTGGCCGTAGACGATCACGATCTCCGTCATGTTCATCTTCGTGTTGACCTGTTTCATGACCTCGATCGGGCAGGGAGAGCCGGCCATGATCCCTGTCCTGAGGGTGGAGTAGGTGTATCGGGAGAAGTTCGGGTGGGTCAGCTCCGCGATGAACATCGTGGGGACGCCATGGACCGCGGTGCACCGCTCCTTCTCGATTGTTTTTAAGACCTCTTCCGCATCGAAGACCGGGGAGGGGAGGACCAGGGTCGAGCCATGGGTGACACACGCGAGGTTACTGAGCACCATGCCGAAACAGTGGTAGAACGGGACCGGGATGCAGAGCCGGTCCTTCTCGGAAAAGCCCATGCCTTCTCCGATGATGAACCCGTTGTTGAGGACGTTGTGGTGCGTGAGCACGACTCCCTTGGGAAAACCGGTCGTGCCGCTCGTGTACTGGATATTGATCGGATCGTCAAACGAGAGTGACTCGCCCCGCTCGATGAGCTCGTCGTTCGTGATCTCGCGTGCCCCGTCCATCAGCTCGTTCCACGTAAACATCCCGTTATAGGGGATGTCCCCCATGAAGACGACATTTTTAAGAAACGGGAATTTTTCCGAGGAGATCCTGCCCGGTTTCTGCTCGTATGCCTCCGGGCAGGCCTCGTAGAACATGCCGACGTAATCGGAGGTCTTGAACCGGCCCTGCAGGATGAGCGTCTGGATCTCCGCCTGCTTGAGCACGTACTCGAGTTCGTACGTGCGGTACGACGGGTTGATGTTGACCATGATCGCGCCGATCTTTGCCGTTGCGAACTGCACGAGGACCCATTCCGCATAGTTCATCGCCCAGATGCCGACCCGGTTGCCCTTCTCGACGCCTAGCGCCATCAGTCCCTTTGCAAGCTGGTCGCACTTCTCCAGGAATTCACGGTACGTCCAGCGGATATCCTGGTGCACCGAAACGACTGCCTCGGTATCCGGGTATTTCGCGGCAATCGCATTAACCATCTCACCGACCGTAATGCCAAGCAGCGGGACATCGGACTTCCCGCATGTGTAACTCCCCTCTACCATTGCTCAGAAGATAGGGGAGGCCGGGGATATATGGATGCTGTTTTCTTCCTGACGTTCTGGTGCAGGAAAACGTATGTCTGGTGCAAGGTGAAAAAGCGGGAGTCTTCCGCCGTCACTTCTGCGTGGACACGCCGGAAAACACAATCCTTATGAATCTGTACGGCGACATATGTGAGCCGGCAGGAAATTCCTGCGACGTTCGGTACGGGGTCGTGGCCTAGACCGGTATGGCGACGGGCTCCAGCGGTCTTTGCATCGATCTCATCCGTGCAGATGATGAGCAATGGGTCTGCTGAAATGGCTTTGACGGCATAAGCCGGCGAAGACATCGGGAAACTTCAGAGTTTCACTGGTGACCCCGTTGGCATCGGCCAGCGGGGGAATTGAGAAACATCAGAGTTTCGCTGTCATTGATGATGACCCGTTGGAGCACTGATGCATGTCGGAGAGACCCGTCGATCGTGAGTTCAAATCTCACCGACCCCACATTTTCCCGTTTCTCCTGATCCGTCCTGCGGTTTTATTATCCTGCGGGATTACTGTTCTGATCGATGAACGCAGAGATCCACGTCATCGATGCATTTACCCACAAGGCCTTCCGGGGGAACCCGGCGGCGGTCTGCATTCCTGAAGGGGAACCTGATGCTGCATGGATGCAGCAGGTCGCATCTGAGATGCGGCACTCGGAGACGGCGTTTTTAAAGAAGGAGCCGGACGGCTGGAGCCTGCGGTGGTTCACACCCGAGTCCGAAGTCGATCTCTGCGGCCACGCGACGCTTGCCGCCGCGTTTGTGCTCTGGAATACCGGGCGCGAGGGAGCGGGAACAACCATCCGGTTCAAAACGCGGTCCGGCATCCTGACGGCCCGAAACGAGGGATCCTCCGGAATCGCCCTCGACTTTCCCGGCGTCCCGGTCAGCGCCTGTGATCCGCCGGAAGGTATCTCCGCGGCGCTCGGCGGCGCCCCTGTTGTCTTTTCCGGCAGGACGAAGTTTGACCTCTTCATCGAGCTCCCCACTGCTTCAGATGTCTGCGACATGGACCCGGACTTAAGCCTCCTTGCGTCCATACCCTGCCGGGGGATCATTGTGACTGCGGGGGCGGATATGCCGGAGTACGATTTTGTCTCTAGGTTCTTTGCGCCGTCGGTCGGTGTCGCGGAAGATCCCGTGACCGGCTCCGCCCACTGCAGTCTCGGGCCGTTCTGGGGCGAGCGGCTGAAGAAGAGCAGCCTTGCCGGCTTCCAGTGCTCGCCCCGCGGCGGGAGCGTGCGTGTTATCCTGGAGAATGACCGTGTTGTGCTTGTCGGCAACGCAACGCCAATCCTCTCCGGCCGGCTCCTTGCCTGATCCCTGTTTTCTCATATCTTTATCATATCTTCCGGTCAACAAACTACAGGGAGAATAATCCATGTACCTTGTTGGTGAAGCCCTTATAGGAGACGGCGCGGAACTCGCGCACATCGACCTTGTCATCGGCGATAAGGAAGGACCGGTCGGTGCGGCGTTCGTCAACGCGCTGTCGCAGCTGTCCATGGGACACACGCCGCTCCTTGCGGTGGTGCGTCCCAACCTTCTGACCAAGCCGGCAACGCTCGTCATTCCGAAGGTGACCTTAAAGAACATCACGCAGGTCAACGAGATGTTCGGCCCGGTGCAGGCTGCGGTCGCAAAAGCGGTCGCGGACTGTGTCGAGGAAGGCGTGTTCGAGCGTGCCAAGGTCGATGTCGAGAACGTCGTGATCCTCTGCTCTGCATTCCTCCACCCGGACGCGAAAGACTACAACCGGATCTACCGGTACAACTACGGTTCAACCAAGCTTGCCATCAACCGTGCGTTCGAGAAGTTCCCGGATGTCAAGACGCTCACCTTCGAGAAGGACCGTGCACCCCATGTCATCATGGGATTCAAGGTCCAGCGCCTCTGGGACCCGCCTTACCTGCAGGTCGCCGTCGACCTCGTGGACATGGGCAAGGTTGCAGCCGTCCTCTCGCAGGTCCCGGCCAATGACCACGTGCTGATCGAGGCAGGAACCCCGCTCGTCAAGAAGTTCGGCCTCGGTGTCATCAACGAGCTCCGGAAGCTCCGGCCCAACGCGTTCATCATCGCCGATATGAAGATCCTGGACACCGGGAACCTCGAAGCCCGGATGGCAGCCGATGCCTCTGCCGACGCCGTCGTCGTCTCAGGCCTTGCGCCCATCTCCACGATTGAGAAGGCGATTTCCGAAGCCAAGAAAGTGGGGATATACTCCATCATCGACATGCTGAACGTCCAGAACCCGGTCAAGCTCCTGGAGAAACTCAAGATCAAGCCAGACATCGTCGAGCTCCACCGGGCCATCGACCTTGATGACGCCGCCCATGCGTGGGGCGACATCCCGGCCATGAAGAAGATGTGCGGCGGCAAGCTGCTCGTCGCAACCGCCGGCGGCATCCGGGTCCCGAACGTCAAGGAGGCGCTGAAAGCGGGCGCGGACATCCTCGTTGTCGGCAGGGCGATCACCGCCAGCAAGGACATCAGCCACGCAGCAGAACAGTTCATCGAGGAGCTGGACAAGGAAGAGATCGACCAGTTCCGGGTAGCGACAGACTTCTAAGAAATCATTTTTTCGCTCGGAATCGAGATTCAGGTTCTGAGTTTTCCTTTTTTCGTTCAGTAATATCCTGAAGGGATTTGTATAAAAACATCGTCGATGTTCTGTAGTCACGGAGATCGACATTGCCACAATAAAAAAAATCACTGAAAAAAAGTAAGATATCAGAGCGTTTTTTTTGGTATCGCATAAAATGTAAAATAATGGTGGTGAAGTGAATAACGACTGCTCATTCATGAAATAAATTTTAACAGCATACAGGCCCTTGGACTTTGGAAAAATGTTTTCGGAAAAAACTGTTTTTTAAAATGAAAATTTTTTATGCTCTCTAGAAAACATTCACGACGAAAAATTTTTGGAATCAGTGGAGGTTACAGAGGATCATTTTGGTGGTGATTTCTTTCATTTGAACCAGGAATATTCTTGCTTTCAGATCTCCACCTAACTTTCTTTTCAGGACAGAGACATCAAGCTGAGAAGACGTTATACCTTCGATCTTTTGGTCGTCTGTGCACTCTGTTTTAATTAGGTTTTCAACAGAGAAAATTTTTACAATTATTCTCTCAAGAAAAATGGAGGAGTTCAATCAGATCCTGAGATCACTATCGGTTTATCGGTTGCAACCCCAAAAGAAAGTCTGCGATCCACCGTTCCACCGATGCCATAATCCAGGATCCACTGGCCGGACCGGTATACCCCGATATCCATTGTCCCGTCGTTGTTGAAGTCCCCGACTACCGGGACGTCCGTTACAACACCAAATGATACCCGGCGGTCTACCGTTCCACCGATGCC